>Ga0209164_1000008_pt1 | contig 645809 bp, 590 predicted proteins | sample MTBNYHSulfiMetaG_FD_187458 | JGI IMG/M metagenome (GOLD analysis project Ga0209164, IMG submission 187458) | Enrichment culture microbial communities from rom New York Harbor, USA that are MTBE-degrading - MTBE-NYH (New York Harbor Sulfidogenic)... | ecosystem: Environmental > Aquatic > Marine... | reverse complement strand
CTCGAGTCTCCTCGGGCAGTATCATGTCGTGGAACAGGCTCTCCTGCATCCGGGGCGGAAGCGGTCTCATGGCGTTCCTCCTAAAATAAGTCCTCCAGCCTTGGGGTCAGGACCGGGCTGGGTCAGGTGACGGATCGATGATCAGGTCTCGGGGCCTTCCTTTGACGGAGCATGAATTCAGGGGCTTGAGGGGGGCGCCGGGCAGGGGATCCCCCGCCCGAAAGAGATTGCCTGTGATTTCATCAAGCATTTCAATATTTAATCTAGCATCGCAATCCGGCGAGAATTATATACCTTTGGAGGAAATGAGACAAGCCAGGGCCAGGCTGGGCCGGCCAGCATCCGCTGGGGTTTTCCTCGGTCAGGGCCCGGATCATCTCCTGGGTGCAGCCCTAGGTCCTCATCCGGGGAATGGCCCGCTCGAGGAGATGGGCGATCCCCCTGATCCGGCCCGGGACGTCGGGCATGTCGGGCAGGGCTTTAACCAACTCCTTGAGTAGCCGCTATCTCCGTCTCTTCCGGAGCTGGGGCCGGCTGCCCGTGCGCCCGTCGGAGACTCTCCAATTTGTGCTCCAGGGCTTTGGGCGAAGCCTGCGATCTGGCCAGGTAATAATACCCGATGGGCACAACGAAGAGCGTCAACAGGCAGGCCGAGGTGGCGCCGAAACAGATCACGGCTCCCAAAGCCATCCGGCTCATGGCCCCGGCGCCGCTGGACAAGACCAGCGGCAGGGCACCCATGGCGGTGGACAGCCCGGTCATGGCAACCGGCCGCAGACGGAGACGGGCAGCGCGGAAGACCGCCTCCTCGAAGTCCAGGCCCCGATCCCGGAGCTGGTTGGCGAACTCCACAATCAGGATGCCGTTTTTGGCCGCCAGCCCGATCAGCATCACCAGGCCGATCTCACTAAAAATATTAAGGGTTATATTCAAGTAAAGCATGCCCACGGCCGCCCCGAGCAGCCCCATGGGCACGGTCAGCATGATGATCAAGGGGCTCACGTAGCTTTCGAACTGGGCCGCCAGGACCAGGTAGGCGATAATGACGGCCAGGACGAAAACGAAGATGACCGAGCCGCCGGTCTCCTTGAACTTCTGAGACATGCCCTTGTAGCTGATCGTGGCCGCGGCCGGAAGCTCCTGGCGGACGGTCTTTTCCAGGAAGGCCAGACAGTCGCTCAGGGAGTATCCTTCAGCGATACTGGCCGAGATGGTGATGGCCCGGACCCGGTTGAAACGTTTGAGCGTGCTGGCGTCGGCCTGCTCTTCCAGGCTCACCAGGTTGGACAGAGGAATCAACTTTCCTGACCCGGCGGACCGGACGTAGATATTCTCCAGGTCAGAGGGAGTCCGACGCTCGTCGTCGACGCCCTGGAGAATGACGTCGTACTCCTCGCCGTTGTCCACGTAAGTGGTCACCTGGCGCGAACCGAGCATGGTCTCCAGTGTTCGGCCGATGGTCTGGGAATGAACGGCCAATTCCGCGGCCCGGTCGCGGTCCACCGACACCCTGTACTGGGGCGTGGTCTCCTTGTAGTCGGCGTCCACGCCGATCAGGCCCGGATATCCCTGGGCCTTCCGGATAATGATATCCCTCCACTTGGCCAGATCTTCATAAGTCTGCCCGCCGATGACGAACTGGATGGGCTGTCCGAAAAAGTGGACCAGACCCGCGGGCTGGATGACGAACACCCGAATCCCGGTCACCTGGGCCAGATCCCGGAAAAGCTCCCGGCCGATCTGGGTGGCCGACCGCTTGCGGTCCTCCCAGAGTTTCAGCTCCACGATCCCCATGCCGCTGTTGACGGGGCCGTTGGCATTACGGCCGCTGGGGCTTCTGGCCAAAACATGCCGGGCTTCGCCCGTGTCGAAAAGTCGGTTCAGGCGAGATGTCACCTTGGCCATGTACTCCTGGGAGGCGGAAAAGCCGGTGCCTTCCGGAGCGCTCACGCTGGTCAGGAGCGTCCCCCGGTCCTCCTGCGGCTCCAGCTCCGACTGCATGCGCCCGATCAGGATCCAGACCGAGCCGCAGAAAAGGATGAGGACAAAGAGGCAGATGAAGGGGTATCGCAGCGTTCGGCGGAGCATCCGATCGTAGAGATTGATGGCCCGCGAAAACACGGCGTCCACGATTCTACTCAGGAGGCCCTTCACCCCTTGAGGTTTCAAGATGTTGGCACAGAGCACCGGGGAGAGAGTCAAGGCCACCAGGGTCGAAAAACAGACGGCCCCGGTCATGGCGTAGGCGAATTCGGTAAACAACTTGCCCATGTCGCCTTCCAGGAGGCTGATGGGCACAAACACGGCCACCAGGACCAAGGTGGTGGCGATGACGGCGAAGCCGACCTCCCGGGCCCCATGGAAAGCGGCCAGAAGGGGCGGCTCCCCTTCTTCAATGTGGCGGTGGATGTTCTCAAGGACGACGATGGAATCGTCAACCACCAGCCCGATGGCCAAAACCAGGGCTAAGAGGGTGAGGAGGTTCACCGAGAAGCCCAAGACGTACAAAACAATGGAGGCGGCGATGAGGGAGATCGGCACGGTCACCGCCGGCACGGCGGCCGCTCGGACATCGCCCAGGAAAAGGAAAATGATGCCGACCACCAGGACCACGGCCAGCCCCAGAGAAATCAGCACCTCCCGCACGGCCGCCTCGACGAACACGGAGCTGTCCTTGAGGACGATCAACTCCATTCCCTTGGGAAGATTGGACTGCATGCCCTTCATGACGGCCTTGACCCCGTTGATCATGGCCAGGGTATTGGCCGTGGATTGACGAGTGACGGCAATCCCGACCATATTCTTCCCATCGGCGGTGAAGCTGTCGCGCAGCGTCTGGGCGGCGATCTCCACCTCGGCCACGTCGCCCAGTCTTACCAGGTAGCCATTGGCCCCCCGGTGGATGACCAGCCGACGGAAATCATCGGGTATCCTGTAGCCCCGCTTGACCCGAAGGGTGAACTCCCTGTCCCGGGACTCCAATCGGCCGGCCGGCAGCTCCACGTTCTCCACGTTCAGCGCGTCTTCGACGTCTTGAACGGTCAGGTCGTGGGCGGCCAGGGCTTTGCGGCTCAGCCAGATCCTCATGGAATAGCGTTTCTCGCCGAAGATCTGGGCCTGGGCCACGCCGTCCACCACGGAGAAGCGGTCGACGATGTAGCGGTCCGCGTAATCCGTCAGCTCCAGCTGGGTCATGCTGGGGTGGATCAGCCCGATGATCAGCTCCGGCATGTTTCCAGCGCTGCGCTTGGAGATCTCCGGGGCGTCCGCTTCGTCGGGCAGATCACCGGTCACCCGGCTCACCTTGTCGCGGACGTCGTTGGCCGCCTCGTCTATGTCGCGCTTGGCCTCGAACTCCAGGCTGATTGACGATCGGCCGTCCTCGCTGCTGGACTCGATGGTCTTGAGCCCTTGAATGCCGGAAACGCTGCCCTCGATGATCTGGGTGATCTTGGTTTCCACCACGCTGGCCGACGCCCCGACGTAGGAGGTGTTGACGGTGATGATCGGCGAATCGATGTCCGGATACTCGCGCAGGGGCAGGCGAGTGTAGGCGATGAGCCCGAAAGTGACCAGGATGAGACTGATCACCGTGGCGAAAACCGGACGTTTTATGCAAAGATCGCTGAGAACCACGGCAGCCTTCTAGTTGACGGCGGAAGAGGTTGGGGAAGTCCGGGCTACCGGGGCCGCGGGTTCGCCGGCCACCCGGACGCGGGCTCCGTCCTTCAGGTCCATCAGCCCCTCCACCACAACCTTCTCATCCGCCTTGAGCCCTTTCTCTATCTCCACCCAGCCGGCTTCGCGCTCTCCGAGGCGTAATTCCCGCCGCTCCACAGTGCCGTCTGGGGCCAGAACAAATACGTATTGTTTGTCCGCATAGGCCAGAAGGGCCTTCTCGGGAACACAGACCGCCTCCCGCGGGCGGCTTATCAGGACTACGGTCAAGAGCATGCCTGGACGAAGCCGATGATCCGGGTTGGGCAGGTGGGCCTGGACCGTCACGGCCCTGGTGGTGGAATCAACCCGGGAGTCGATGCCGGCCACCTGGCCGATAAAAACCCGGCCGGGCCAGACCACGCTCCTGGCCTCGATGGTCTGTCCGATCTTGATATCGCCCAACCTTCTTTCGGGTACGGTAAAATCAACCTTGATGAGATCCAGGTCATCGAGGGTGGTGATGACGGTGCCGGAATTCACCAAGGCCCCGGGGCTGACCCGTCGAATCCCCAGCACCCCGGCAAAGGGAGCGGTGATGGCCAGGTCCTTGAGTCTGGCTTGAGCCGCCGCCAAGCGCGCCTCGGCGGCCTGAGTGGAGCTTTGCTGGTTGTCCAGCTCTTCCATTGAGACCACGTTTTTCTGGCGTAAGGTCTTAATCCGGGCCAGGTTCCGACGCTCTTTCTCCAGATCGACCCTGTCTTCCTGGAGTTGGGCCAGTTCTTCGGCATTCTCCAACTGGACCAGCAGGGCTCCCGCCTGCACCTGGGCCCCGTCTTCGAACAAAATCTTCCTGATGCGCTTGGACACCGGGGCGATGATGGTCACCGATTCGTTGGCCGAGGCGGTGCCGAGGGCCTCGAGACGAGTCGAAAACTGGCGGAGGCCGATCGTATCCACCTCCACCACGCTCTCGGCCTCCATGGCTGGCCGAGGCGGCAGGCTGGCCTGCCCGAAATAGTGCTTGCCCACGTAAATAACCGCCAGGGCGGCCATAATTACGGCTATCCCCTTAAGATATTTCATCATCCACTCTTTATTAAGGTTATCGCGGTCTAGGTTGCGTCCAAGGCGCTTTTAACAGTGCGAAGGCCGGCCAAACTGAAGCGCAACACATGGTCGACAATCGCCTCTGCCCCCATCTCGGCAATGGAGTGCCCCAGAAGCTTCTTATCCACAAGCAGACGCTGGCGTTCCCGCTCGTGGAGCAGCGAGGCAAAACACTGGGCATGGATACTCATGGCGCACAGGAAGACCTGCTGCTCAGAGGCCTCCTGGCCCAGAAACTCACGCACAATGGCCACCAGCCGCTGGGTCAGGGGTTCGATGGCCCGGTGCATGACTTCGGCCAAAAGACCTGTGGGATTGGCCATTTCCCGGTGGGCGATGTCGAAGTCCAGGCTGGCGGGATCCAGGACCCGGTTAATGATGGCCAGTATCTGACCGCGAAGGCGGTCCTCCACCGGGGCGGTCGGAGGGACGCCGCCGTCCGGAGGATAGGCCTTTATGCTGCTTTCAAAGGCATCCCGCCAGGCCTCGATGTAGAGCTTTTCCTTGCCGCCGAAGTGGTAGTTTACAGCCGCTATGTTGGCCTTGGCCAGCCGGCAGATCTCGGTCGTTTTTGTCTCGTGAAATCCCTTGGCCGCGAAAATTTTTTTCGCGGCCTCAAGAAGCCTTTTGCGGGTCCTCAGCCCGTCATGGCGAGCCATGTTCCTGACCGCTCCTTGTCCCGCCGGCTTTTAATTCAATCATCTATTTAAAACGACGATTTGATTTAGTCAAGGAGAGCCATGAGATTTCTTGGGTCGAGAAGGAAAAAAGCGACGATGAGGACCTGGAACTGGGCCGGCGGGAGGAACTGACCGCCCGCTAGCCGGATCGGGCCGAGCTGATAGCCCGCCTCGCCCGGGCCTAACCGCCGGCCAGCATCCGCCTGGGGTTTTCCTCGGTCAGGGCCCGGATCATCTCCTGGGTGTAGCCGTAGATCCTCATCCGGGGAATGGCCCGCTCGACGAGGTGGGCGTAGCCCGGCCCGCCCCAGCGGCAGAGGTTGGTCTTGAGGCAGTTGTCCTGGGAGATCAGGATCTGGCTCAGCCAGCCCCGCTCGATCAGGTCGGCGATCTCCCTGATCCGGCCCAGGTCGTTGGGCATGTCGGGCAGGTGGCCGTCGGCCAAGGCCGGTTCGGCCGGGTAGTAGCCCTCCTTGCCGAAAAGATCGTAGGCGATGAAGCAGCCGGCCTCCAGGAGCCTGATCCGGTTCTCCAGGAGGTAGCCGCAGCGGTCCATGTGGCTGATGACCACCCGGCTCAGGTCCGCCCCGGCCCCGGCCAGGGCTTCGACCGCCTCCCAGGGCCCGGCCTCGTTGCGGCTGGGGTGGACGATGACGGCCAGGCCGCTGCGCCGCTGGGCCAGGGCCCCGGCCCGGAGCACCTTGGCCTCGGTCTCTCTCAACGGCCAGGAGCAGCCCAGCTCGCCGATCACCCCGGCCCTGATCCCGGTCCCGTCCACGCCTCCGTTGATATCGGCCAGCATCTCCTCGGCCAGCTCGACCTCGCTCCTGGCGGCCAGTCCGGGCGGGTGGGTGTCGGCGGTGTAGTAGCCGGTGCCCATGACGATCCTGACCCCAGTGGCCTGGGACACCCGGGCCAAGCCCAGGGGGTCGCGGCCTATTTGGCGGCAGGTCGCCTCGACAATGGTCCCGCCCCCGGCCCGGCCGAAGAGGTCCACCTCGGCCGCGGCCGCCTCCCAATCGGTCAGGCGCTGGCAGTCCAGACTGTAACGGGTGTTGTAGCGGACCCAGCTCAGGTTCTCCAGGCTGATCGGCTCCCGGGACAGCTCGAGGTCCCGGGCCGAGGTCGGCCGGACAAAGAAGTAGGGCGACAGGTCGATGAGGATGTGCTCGTGGGGCAGGACCAGGCCCAGCTCGCCGGCCGGGACCGGTCCCAGGACGGTCATCACCTGGTCGGTTGAAAGGCTCTGGATGGCCATGTCCCCCTCAAGCCTCCCCGGCCAGCCCGATGTCGGAGCGGTTCCGGACCGACCCGAACCGCATTATGGCCGGCGGGGAAGTCTTGTCAAGAATATTTGAACTGGTGTTGTGTAAATTTATATTCCTCTAATATATTAAGTCATTATGATTTATTTTCGTTCGATTTGGCCCCTGAAAATTAATTTTGGCGGTCGGATATGCCATCTGAGCGGTCTGAATCGACTTTTTTTTATGCTTGACAGGAATGTAGACCTTGTCTAGGCTGGGGACTCAGGTCGTTGCGCCTTTCACGTCTTAAAACCAACTCAACGGGCGAGGGAGACTTGGCCCTTCTGGAGATCAGGGATCTGCGGACCTACTTCAGGACCCCCCAGGGGATCGTCCAGGCCGTGGACGGGGTCAACCTCCTGGTCGAGGAGGGCGAGGTCGTCGGCATCGTCGGCGAGTCGGGCTGCGGCAAGAGCGTCCTGTCCCTGTCCATCCTCCGCCTCCTGTCGATGCCGCCGGCCTTCTTCGCCGGCGGGGCCATCCTCTTCAACGGCCGCTCGCTCATGGACGCGCCCAGGCGGGCCATCCGCCACATCCGGGGCAACGACATCAGCATGATCTTCCAGGAGCCCATGACCGCCCTCAATCCCGTCTTCTCCGTGGGTCACCAGTTGGGCGAGGTCTTTCGCGTCCACCGGGGCCTGAGCCAGACCGAGGCCCGCCGCCGGTCCGTGGAGATGCTCTCCGTGGTCGGGGTGCCCGCGCCCGAGGCCCGGCTGAAGGACTATCCCTTCCGGCTCTCCGGGGGCATGCGCCAGCGGGTCATGATCGCCATGGCCCTGGCCTGCCAGCCCAAGCTGCTCATCGCCGACGAGCCGACCACGGCCCTGGACGTGACCATCCAGGCCCAGATCCTGGAACTGATGCGCTCGCTCCAGGAGGAGCTGGGCACGGCCATCATGATCATCTCCCACGACCTGGGCGTCATCGCCGAAAACGCCCACCGGATCGTGGTCATGTACACCGGCCAGGTCATGGAGGAGGCCGGGACCGAGGAGCTCTTCGACCGGCCCCTCCACCCCTACACCCAGGGGCTACTCCGCTCCCTGCCCCAGCCCGACGTCTCCTTCACCAGCCAGGAGCTCTACGAGATCCCGGGCACCGTGCCCAGCGCCCTCAACCTGACCCCGGGCTGCCGCTTCGTGGAGCGCTGCCCCGAGGCCCAGGAGCGCTGTCGCCGCCAGTCCCCCGAACTGGTCGACGTGGCCCCGGGCCACAAGGTGGCCTGCTGGCGGGTGGGCCATGGCTGAGCTCCTGGAGGTGAGGAACCTGGTCAAGATCTTCCGGGTCAGCCGCGGCCTCCTGGGCGGCCGGACCAGGCCCCTCCGGGCCGTGGACGGGGTCTCCTTCTCCCTGGCCCGGGGCCAGACCCTGGGCCTGGTCGGGGAGTCGGGCTGCGGCAAGACGACCATCAGCCGGGCCATCCTCCGCCTCATCGAGCCCACCTCGGGCGAGATCAGGTTCAACGGCCTGGACCTGCCCCGCCTGAGCCGCCAGGAGATGCAGCAGCAGCAGAGGCACATCCAGCCCATCTTCCAGGATCCTTACAGCTCGCTCAACCCCCGCCTGACCGTGGCCGAGATCGTCGGCGAGCCCCTCAGGGTCCACGAGCGCCTGACCCCGGCCGAGCGGCGCCGGCGGGTCCAGGAGATACTGGGCCTGGTCGGGCTCCTGCCCGAGCACATGAACCGCTTCCCCCACGAGTTCTCCGGCGGCCAGCGCCAGCGCATCGCCATCGCCCGGGCCCTGGTCCTCCGCCCCACCCTGGTCATCGGCGACGAGCCGGTCTCGGCCCTGGACGTCTCGGTCCGGGCCCAGGTGCTCAACCTCCTGGCCAGACTGCAGCAGCGCTTCGAGCTGAGCAGCATCATCATCTCCCACGATCTGGGCGTCATCCGCTACATCTGCCACCGGGCCGCGGTCATGTACCTGGGCCGGATCGTGGAGCAGGGGCCGGTGGAGAGCCTCTTCGCCGAGCCGCTGCACCCCTACACCCAGGCCCTCATCTCGGCCGTGCCCCGGCCCAATCCCAGGCGGGCCCGGCAGAGGATAATACTGTCCGGCGAGGTGCCCTCGCCCCTCGACCCGCCGCCCGGCTGCCACTTCCACCCCCGCTGCCCCCAGGCCCTGGAGATCTGCGGCCGGGAGGCGCCGGCGGCGCGAAGCCTGGCTGGCGGCCGGATGGCGGCCTGCCACTTGTTGAACTAGAGGGGCCGGACCAGCGGGCTAGTTTTTTAGGAGGCAAGGACAACCAGATCAAGAGAGGAGGCAGCGCAATGAAGAGGATCTTAACAGGCTTGGTTCTAGTCGTCTTTCTGGTCGCCGCCCTGGCCGGCGGGGCCGCGGCCCGGGACAAGGACACCCTCATCGTCGCCCAGGAGACCGAGCCGGTCGGCCTGGACACCACGCGCAACAACCTTCACGAGTGTCTGAACGTCTCCCACAACATCCAGGACCGGCTCTTCGAGCCCCAGGAGGATGCTTCGGTCACCCCGGCCCTGGCCGAGAAGTGGGAGTGGACCGACGAGACCAGCCTCAAGATCTGGCTGCGCAAGGGCGCCACCTTCCACAACGGCGAGCCGGTCAACGCCGCGGCGGTCAAGTTCTCCTACGACCGCCTCCTCGACCCGAATCTGAAGTCGCCCCACCGGGGCCGGATGGTCGCCTTCACCGGCCTGGAGGTCATCGACGACTACACCCTGGTCCTCAAGACGGCCCAGCCCTTTGCCCCGGCCCTGCACCTGCTCTCCTACTACCTGCCCATCGTCCCGCCCAAGTACGTCAAGGAAGTGGGCGACGAGATGTACAACCGCAAGCCGGTCGGGGCCGGCCCCTACAAGGTGGTCAGCTGGGAAAAGGGCAAGGACATCGTCCTGGAGTTCTACGAGGGCTGGTACGGTCCCAAGCCGGCCTACAAGCACGTCATCTTCCGGGCCATCCCCGAGGAGGCGGCCCGGGTGGCCTCGGTCCTGACCGGCGAGTCCGACGTGGTCGAGGGCCTCTCCCTGCGCAGCCAGATGACCGTGGCCAAGTCGGACAAGGCCTCCACCACCGCCGGCATGGGCGTCATGCCCTACCTGGGTCTGAACACCTACCAGAAGCCCTTCAGCGACGAGCGGGTCCGCCAGGCCCTCAACTACGGCATCAACCGGCCGCTCATCAACAAGACCATCTTCGAGGGCCAGGGCATCCTGGCCGCCGGCCCCATCAGCCCCCGCTCCTTCGGGGCCGACCTGAGCCTGAAGCCCTACCCCTATGACCCGGAAAAGGCCAAGAAGCTCCTGGCCGAGGCCGGCTACCCCGACGGCTTCGAGGTCCGGCTGTCCTACCCGACCAACATGCAGCAGATCCAGGAGCAGACCCAGGTCATCGCCGGCGATCTGGCCAAGATCGGGATCAAGGTCCAGCTCCAGCCCCTGGACCCGCCGGTGATGTGGCAGAAGTACAAGAACCGCGAGCACCAGATGTACATCTACTGGTGGGACGACAACCCGGAGTCGGACCGCTACATGTTCTCCCTCCTCCACTCCAAGTCCCGCGACTACTACTACAAGAACGAGGAGACCGACCGCCTCCTGGACGCGGCCCGCTCGACCCTGGATCGGGACAAGAGGGCCAAGCTGTACAACGAGGTTGACCGGAAGCTCTACAAGGAATGCCCCTGGGTCTTCCTCTACATCGTGCCCAAGGTTTACGGGGTGAACAACAAGGTTGACTACCAGGGCCGCCGCGACGGCTTCCTGTTCATGCGCTTCGCCAAGCCCAAGAGCTGAACCCGAGCCCGGCCGCGCGGCCGGCCTGATCCCTCCGGAGGGCTCCGGCCCTCCGGGGGGAGCCCGGAGAAACAAGGACGGGCTGTAAATGCTCCAGTACACCCTGACCCGTTTGAGCCACATGATTTTCGTCATGTTCGGGATATCGCTGATCAGCTTTTTCTTCATCCATCTCTCCGGCGACCCGGTCGGGCTGATGCTGCCACCGGACGCGACCAAGGCCCAGGTCGAGGAACTGAGGCAGGAGCTGGGCTTCAACGATCCCCTGCCCGAGCAGTACCTCCGCTTCGTCACCCGGGCCATCCGGGGCGACTTCGGTCGGTCCATCTACAGCCACGAGCCGGTCGTGGCCATGATCAAGGACCGGCTCCCGGCCAGCCTGGAGCTGGCCGTGGCCGCGATGATCATCTCCCTGCTGGTGGCCATCCCGGTGGGTGTCTTCTCGGCAGTCAAGCGGGGCTCCCTCCTGGACACGGGCAGCATGTTTTTAGCCCTCTTCGGCCTGTCCATGCCCCATTTCTGGCTGGGCATCATGATGATCCTGCTCTTCTCGGTCAGGTGGGGCTGGCTGCCCACCTCGGGCCGGGGCGGAATCGAGCACCTGATCATGCCGGCCCTGGCCCTGGGCCTGAGCCTGATGGCCATGTTCGCCCGGCTGACCCGCTCGGTCATGCTGGAGGTGCTCAGCCTGGACTACATCCGCACGGCCAGGGCCAAGGGCCTCCTGGAGGCGGTCGTGGTCGGCAAGCACGCCCTCAAGAACGCCCTCATCCCCCTGGTCACCGTGGCCGGACTCCAGTTCGGCTTCCTCCTGGGCGGCACGGTGATCATCGAGACCGTCTTCGCCTGGCCGGGCCTGGGGCGGCTGGTGGTCAAGGCCATCCTGGACCGGGACTACCCGGTGGTCCAGGCCAGCGTGCTGATGATGGCCGTCATCTTCGTGGCCGTAAATTTCGTGGTCGACCTGCTTTACGCCTACCTGGACCCCCAGATCACCTACCGCCGGGAGAAGGCATGATCCGGGCCATGGACAGACTGCGGCTCCGGCTGCCCAGGCTAGACCGCTTCCTGGAGACCCTGGGCGACCTGGCCCGCCACCGCAGCGCGGCCATCGGCGGCTCGATGATGGCCGCCATCATCCTGACCAGCCTGGTCTTCCCCCTCTTCTACTCGGTCGATCCGGTGGCCAACGACTTGTTGGTCAGGTTCCTGCCGCCGGTCTGGCTGGAGGGCGGCTCCTGGGAGCACTTGCTGGGCACGGACAACATCGGCCGCGACGTCCTGGCCCGCATCCTCCACGGCAGCCGCATCTCGCTCCTGGTCGGGGTCAGCACCGTCCTGGTGGCCGCGACCGCCGGCGTGCTCCTGGGCCTGGTGGCCGGCTACTTCGGCGGGCGGCTGGACGACGTGATCATGCGGGTGGGCGACGTCTTCCTGGCCTACCCCTTCATGCTCCTGACCATCTCGGTCATCGCCGTGCTGGGCCCCTCCATCTTCAACCTCATCCTGGTCCTGGCCCTCTCGGACTGGGTCACCTACGCCCGGACCGTCAGGGGCAGCGTCCTCTCGGTCAAGCAGGCCGAGTTCGTCCAGGCGGCCCGGGCCATCGGCACCTCCCGGGCGGTCATCATCTGGCGCCACGTCCTGCCCAACATCCTCTCCCCGGTTCTGGTCCTGGGCACGGTCCGCACGGCCAACTACATCATCTGGGAGAGCGGCCTCTCCTTCCTAGGGATGGGCGTGCCGCCGCCGACCCCGACCTGGGGCCGGATGCTGGCCGAGGGGCGGGTCTATTTGATCGACTCCTGGTGGCTGGCCACCATCCCCGGCGTGGCCATCATGCTGACCATTCTGGCCATCAACCTCTTCGGCGACGGGCTCAGGGACGCCCTGGACCCGCGCCTGAAGCCGACCAGCGGCTGATTGAGGGAGGCCCGATTGTACGCCACCGAAAAGCTGGCCGAGTTCGTCGCCAGTATTACGCCCGAGGCCATCCCGGCCCCGGTCCTGGACGCGGCCAAGTCCTGCGTCCTGGACTTGTTGGGCGCGGCCGCGGCCGGCCGGAGCGGCCGGGGACCCCGGGCGGCCCGGGCCGCGGCGGCCCGGCTCTTCGCCCCGGGACCGGCCGGGGTCTGGTTCAGCGACTGCCGCCTTGAGGCGGCCGGGGCGGCCCTGGCCAACTGCGCCGCGGCCAGCGCCCTGGACCTGGACGACGGCCACCGGGCCGCCGGGGGACACCCCGGCGCCTCGATCATCCCGGCCAGCCTGGCCGTGGCCCAGGAGACCGGGGCCTCGGGCCGGGAGTTCCTGGCCGCGGTGGTCGTCGGCTACGAGGCGGCCGTCCGGGTGGGCGCGGGCCGGGACCTGAGCCGGCTGGACACCTTCGCCACCGGGCGCTGGTGCAACTTCGGCGCGGCCGCGGCCGCCGGCTGGCTGCGCCGGCTCGGGCCGGCTGAGTTGGCCCAGGCCCTGGCCCTGGCCGGGGTCCACGGCCCCAACCTCTCGGCGGCCGGCTACAGCCGGGTCATGGGCAACCAGGCCAAGGAGGGCATCCCCTGGTCCACTTTCACCGGCCTGGCCGCCGCGGCCCTGGCCGAGGCCGGCTTCTCCGGCCCGACCGACCTGCTGGACCACCCCAATTACTATCTGCCAGACAAGATCCTGGCCGGTCTGGGCCGGTCCTGGGCCATCAGCGGCGTCTACTTCAAGCCCTACTCCTGCTGCCGCTGGCTCCACGCCGCCCTGGACGGGCTCCTGGACCTGCTGGACCGGCACGGGCTGGAGGCCGGGGCGGTGGACTCGGTGGAGGTCCACACCTTCCGGCGGGCCCTCAACCTGAACAACTACCCTGACCCGCCGACCCTGGAGAGCGCCCAGTACAGCCTGCCCTTCTGCCTGGCCGCGGCCGCCTTGGGCGGCCGGGAGGCCTTGCTGCCGCTCAAGGAAGAGCTCCTGGGCCGGCCGGAGCTGATTGCCTGGGCCGGGCGGGTCAGGCTGGAGCACGACCCCGAGATGGAGGCCCTCTTCCCGGCGGCCACCCCGGCCCGGCTCGTCCTCAGGGCCGGCGGCCGCTCCTTTGAAACAACGGTTAAAAATCCCTGGGGCGACCCGGCCAATCCCATGACCCCGGCCGACCTGGAGGCCAAGTTCCGTCGGGTCAGCGGGGTGGAACTGGCGCCGGCCGACCAGGACGAACTGATCGCCGCCGCGGCCGATCTGGAGGGCCGGGGCCTGGAAAAACTCGTCTCGCGGCTGGCCCAAAGCCGCTGAAAGGTTTGACCGGCCGGGCCGGACCGGCCGGAGGAGGATTAGAGGATGGCTCTTGACGTCGGGGTGGACACCGGCGGCACCCACACTGATCTGGTCCTGATCGAGAGCGCCTCGGGCGCCTTCCTGACCCTCAAGGTCCCGACCACTCCGGCCGACCTGAGCCAGGGCATCCTGACCGGCCTGCGGAGGATCCTGGCCCTGGCCGGCCAGGAGGCCGAGGCCGTCTCCAGGTTCGTCTACGGCACCACCCTGGTGACCAACCTGATCGTCGAGGGCCGGGACCTGCCGGTGGGCCTGATCACCAGCGGCGGCTTCCGGGACGTTCTGGAGATCGGCCGGGCCTGCCGCAAGGTCAACATCTACGACATCCACTGGCGGCCGGCCCGGCCCCTGGTGCCCCGCCACCTCCGCCTCGGCGTGACCGAGCGGATAAACTACCGGGGCGAGATCGTCATCCCCCTGGACGAGGACCAGGCCCGGGCGGTCCTGAGCCGCCTGGCCGACCAGGGCGTGGAGAGCATCGCCGTCTGCTTCCTCAACGCCTACGCCAACCCGGTCCACGAGGAGCGGCTGGCCGAGATCGCCGCCCAGGTCTGCCCTGAGGTGCCCCTCTCCCTCTCCTCGCGGGTGGTCCGGGAGTTCAGAGAGTACGAGCGGACCAGCACCACCGCCCTGAACGCCTTTGTCATGGCCCCCATGATCCGCCACCTGGGCGGCCTGGCCGGGAACCTGGAGCGGGAGAAGGTCAGGTCCCGGCCCTACATCATGCGCGGCAACGGCGGCTGCATGTCCTTTGACATGGCCCGGCAGATTCCGGCGGCGGTGACCCACTCCGGCCCGGTGGCCGGCATCGTCGGCGGCCTGGCCGTGGCCCGCAGCTCGGGCCTGTCCGACGTCATCACCTTCGACGTGGGCGGGACCAGCTCGGACGTGGCCATCGTCCCGGGCGGCCAGCCCGTGACCACCAACCGGGGCAAGATCGGCGGCCACCCGGTCCTGCTGCCCATCATCGACCTGGTGACCATCGGGGCCGGGGGCGGCTCCATCGCCTGGATCGACGCCGGCGGAGCCCTGAAGGTCGGCCCCCACAGCGCCGGCTCGGTGCCGGGACCGGCCTGCTACGGCGCCGGCGGCCAGGACCCGACCCTGACCGACGCCAACCTGGTGGCCGGCCGGCTCAACCCCGACTACTTCCTGGCCGGGGAGAGCCGGCTCAGGCCGGAGCTGGCCCGGCGGGCCATCCAGGACAAGGTGGCCGACCCCTTAGGCATGACCGTGGAGGAGGCCGCCCTGGGCATCCTGGCCATCATCGAGGCCCACATGGTCAACGCCATCAAGCTGGTCTCGGTCCAGCGCGGCCTGGACCCCCGCCAGTTCGCCCTGATCGGCTTCGGCGGGGCCGGGCCCCTCCACTCGGTCCAACTGGCCCAGGCCCTGGACATGGACCGGGTCCTCATCCCGGCCGCGCCGGGCAACGTCTCGGCCAGCGGGCTCCTGGCCGCCGAGATCAAGCACGACCTGGTCAGGACCAGGGTCGAGGAAATCGCCCGGCTCGACCCGGCCAGCCTCAACCGGGAATTCCAGGAGATGCTCGAAGCCGCGGCCGGGGTCCTGGTCCAGGAGGGCGTGCCCCAGGCCGAGCGCCAGTACCTCCTGGCCCTGGACCTGCGCTACCGGGGCCAGGCCTACGAGCTGACCCTGCCCCTGCCCGGCCGCGACCTGGACGAAGCGGCGGTGCGCGGCCTGGCCGGCCGCTTCGAGAGCGAGCACCGCCGGGTCTACGGCTACGGCCTGCCCGACCGGGCCGTGGAGATGGTCAACCTGAGGGTGACCGGAATCGGGGCCACCCCGCCCCTGCCCTGGCCGGCCTCGCCCCCGGCCGCCGGCCCGGCCGAGCCGGTGGGCCGGCGGCGGGTCCTCTACCTGGACACGGCCGAGGAGTGGCCCATCTACCGCTTCCAGAACCTGGCCCCCGGCCACGGCCTGGCCGGGCCGGCCATCGTCGAGTACCCCGGCTCGACCAGCGTCGTCCCCCCGGGCTGGCGGGCCGACTACGACCAGTGGCGCAACGCCCATCTGACCAGACTCCATTCGGCTGAGCCAAGGGAAGCCTGACCATGAACGTCAATCCCATCACCCTGGAGATCGTCCAGAACGCGCTTCGAGTCATCGCCGAGCAGATCAGCACCCGGATGATCCGCTCGGCCAACTCCTACGTGGTCAAGGAGATGGAGGACTGCTCGGCCTCCATCTTTGACGGCCGGGGCCGGCTCCTGGCCGAGTCGGCCAGCGTGCCCATCCACCTCAACTGCATCGGCATCTGCCTCAAGACCATCCTGGAGAGCTACTTTCCGCCCCAGGCCTGGCGGCCGGGCGACGTGGTCGTGACCAACGACCCCTACGCCGGGGGCGAGTCCCTCTCCTCCCACCACACCAACGACATCATCGCCTACCACCCTGTTTTCTTTAACGACACCCTGGTAGGATTCACCTCCCTGAACGTCCACCACATGGACATCGGGGCCATGTGGCTGGGCACCCGGGGCTGGGGCGTGGAGATCTGGCAGGAGGGCCTCCGGATCCCGCCGCTCAAGCTGGTCACCGAGGGGCGGCTGGAGGAGAGCCTGATGCGGCTGATCCTCAACAACACCAGGGTGCCGGAGAACCTGGAGAACGACCTGACCTCCCAGATGTCCAGCGTCCAGATCGGCGGCCAGGAGACGGCCCGGCTCTTCGAGACCTACGGCCTTCAGACCATGCTGGCCCTCTACGACGAGCTGATCGACTACTCCGAGCGGCGCACCCGGGCCGAGATCGAGCAGATCCCGGACGGGGTCTACGAGCACGAGGAGAAGCTCCTCGACGACGGCTCCAAGGGCGGGCCTTACAGCCTCAAGGTCAAGGTCACGGTCAGAGGCAGCGACATCGCCTTCGACTTCAGCGGCACCGATCCCCAGATCAACGGCCCCATCAACGCCCCTCTCTCGGCGACCATGGCCGCGACCTACTACGTCATGAAGTGCATCACCGACCCGAGCATCCCCAACACCGAGGGCTGCATCAGGCCGATAAGAGTCTTTGCTCCGCCGGGCAGCCTGACCAACGCCCAGCTCCCGGCGGCCTGTTTCCAGCGGATGATCGTCTGCCACAGCATCGTCGACCTGATCATGGGCGCCCTGGCCCAGGCCGTGCCCGGGCGGGTCATGGGCGACTCCTGCGGCTGCCTCTACAACTCCACGGTCTCGACCCGGCCCGACAGCGGCCGCCAGGCCGTCTGCAGCGAGGTCGTGCCCGGCGGCATCGGGGCCACGGCCAGGGCCGACGGCATGAACACCATGTCCTGCCACGTGACCAACTGCCCCATTCCGCCCATCGAGGCCACCGAGATCGAGGCCCCGGTGATCTACCTCAAGCGGGAGCTGGCCGAGGACTCCGGCGGCCCGGGCCGCTGGCGGGGCGGCCTGGGCCAGGTCCTGGTCTATAAAATCCTGGGCGGCTGGCCCCAGTTCCACCACACCTCCCAGAAGTCCAGGATCCCGCCCCAGGGGGTTCAGGGCGGCCTGCCCGGCCGGAGCGGCCGCTGGCTGATAAACGCCGGCCTGGACCGGGAGTGGGAGGTGCCCAACGCCATCGGCGACATCGAGTTCCTGGAGCCGGGCGACACCGTGACCCACTACAGCCCCGGCGGCGGCGGCTACGGCCCGCCGAAATCCCGGGAGCCCTGGCGGGTCCAGGCCGACGCCCGGGACGGGCTGGTCTCCCTGGAGACGGCCGAGCGGGTCTACGGCGTCCGCTTAGACCCCAAGACTTACGAGATCCTGGAGCTGCGCCGATGAGCCCGGGCTCATCGGCGCTGACTTGACCACCGGCCTCGGGCGGAGGATTGAGAGATGAAGGCACTGATCTTGGGCGCGGGCATGCAGGGCAAGGCCGTCATTCATGACCTGTCCCAAAGCCCGCTCGTGGAAGAGATAATCGCCGCCGACCTGTTCCCCACGGCCATACAGGAGTACATCAAGGACCGCGGTTACACCAACGTCCGGGTGGTCGGCCTGGACGCCTCGGACGAGGGCGGCCTGATCGGCCTGATCCAGGACAGCCGGGCCGACATCGTCCTCTGCCTCCTGCCGGCCCACATGAGCCACGAAGTGGCCAAGGCCTGCATCTACCTGGGGCGACCCTTCGTCAACACCAGCTACGGCTCCTGGGTGGCCGACCTGGACGAGGGCGCCCGGACAAAGGGCGTGACCGTCCTGCCGGAGATGGGCCTGGACCCGGGCATCGACCTGGTCCTGGGCGGCCTGGCCGTGGGCGAGCTGGACGAGGTCGAGGGGCTCTACAGCTACGGGGCCGGGGTGCCGGCCCGGGAGTGCCTGGACGGCTGCCTCAACTACAAGATCACCTGGACCTTTGACGGCGTGCTCAAGGCCTATCGCCGGCCGGCCCGGATGCTCAAGGCCGGCCGGGAGGTCTCCATCCCGGGCCTGGAGATCTTCCGGGAGGAGAACCTCCACCTCATCGACGTCCCCGGCCTGGGCCAGCTGGAGGCCTACCCCAACGGCGACGCCCTCCACTTCGCCCAGACCTTCGGCCTGGGGACCGGCCTCAGGGAGATGGGCCGCTTCGCCGCCCGCTGGCCGGGCCACGCCGCCTTCTGGCGGATCATGGCCGAGATGGGCTTCCTGGACGACGAGCCCCTGGACCTGGGTGAGGGTCTCAGGATCGCCCCCCGGCAGTTCCTGGTCCAGCACCTGACCCCCCGACTCCAGTTCAGGGACGGCGAGCAGGACGTGGTCCTGCTCCGCATCCAGGCCTGGGGTCTCAAGGACGGGCGCAGGCTCCAGGTCATTTACGAAATCGTGGACCGGCGCGACCTCCAGACCGGATTCTTCGCCATGAACCGGACCGTGGGCTACACGGCCAGCATCGCCGCCCAGATGGTCCTCTCGGGGGAGATCAGCCGGCCCGGCGTTCTCTCGCCGGTCCGGGACGTGCCCGGCCAGAGGCTCCTGGAGGAGCTCAAGGCCAGGGGCATCCAGGTCAGCCGCCGGGTGAGCGAAATGGAGGGCTGATGGCCGACTCCAAAGACAGGAACACCCTTCCCGGAGAAGAGGCCCAGATCCAGAGCCTGGTCGGGGCCAGGATCAAGGAACTGAGGCAGGCCAAGGGGCTCCGGGCCGTGGACCTGGCCGCCCGGGCCGGGGTTTCCCAGGGCCAGATCTCCAAGATCGAGACCGGCAAGGCGACCCTGTCCATCGGCGTCCTCTCCCGGCTCTGCCGGGTCCTGGACCGGCCCCTGTCCTATCTCTTCCAGCGCGAGGAGGAGATCCCCCGGGTCCTGGGGACCATGACCACCGTGGCCGGGCCGGAGAGCCGGGGCCTGAGCTGGTTCATCCGGGAGGTCCACCGCCGCACCGAGGGACTGGTCTCCCTGGTCTCCCTCAAGGCCACCCAGCTAGGCTCGGCCCCGGCCCAGGTGGAGCAGCTCCGCCAGGGCATCATCGATCTCTACATCGGCGAGCTGAGCTTCTTTCACCACTTCGCCCCGGCGGTCAACGTGGCCACCTGCCCCTACGCCTTCCGCGACGACGACCACCTGGCCGCCTTCCTGGAGGGGGATTTCTTCAGGGAGGAAGTCAACCGGCCGCTCCTCCAGGCCGGGATCAGGCTGATCAACCCCCGCTGGAACTGGCGCCGGGGCCTGGAGTGGGTCCTGGTCTCGAACCGGCCCGTCACCACCCCGGAGGAGGTCCGGGGCCTGAGGGTCAGGATCTTCGAGTCGGATATCCTGGCCCGGTTCTGGCGGGACCTGGGAGCCGAACCGGTGGTCGTGCCCTGGACCGAGGTCCAGGCCGCCTGGCGGGAAGGCCGCTTCGACCTCCTGCCCACCAGCAAGGCCCATCTCTACCCTCTGGGCTTCTGCCGCTACGGCCGCTACGTCACCCTGCTGGGCGACGTCTGCCCCAACCTGGCCGTGGCCGTGAACGAGGCCAAGTACGCCGCCCTGCCCCCGGCCCTCCAGCAGGCCGTGGAGCAGGCCTGCCTGGACGCCGGCGGCTACTTCAGCCAGGAGGTCAGGCGGGCCGAGCAGGAAAACGAGCCCCTCAACCTGGCCCGCCACAAGGCCGTCTACCTCAAGGTCGACCTGACCCCCTGGCGGAAGGAGGCGGCCCGGATCAGGCGCCGGCTCGTCGAGGGCGGCATGATCCCGGCCCGAACCTGGTCAGAGGTGGAGAGGCTGGCCTGAGCGGCCGCCTCTTTCTCCCGATCGAGGCCATCCAAGACTCCACCGACCGGCTCAGGCCAGCGGGAAGTGGCAGGCCAGCCAGCGGCCCGGCTCGACCTCGGCCAGGGCCGGGGCGGTCTCCCGGCAGACCGGCCGGCCCTGGCCGCAGCGGGGGTGGAAACCGCAGCCCGAGGGCGGCCGGAGCGGGTTGGGGACGTCGCCCTGGAGGATGATGCGCTGCTTTGTCCGGCCCACCCGGGGCAGGGGCACCGCCGAAAAGAGGGCTCGGGTGTAGGGGTGGAGGGGCCGGTCGTAGAGCTGGTCCCGGCCGGCCAGCTCCAGGATGCGGCCCAGGTACATGACCGCGATCCGGTCGCTGAGGTGCTCGACCACGCTCAGGTCGTGGGAGATGAAGAGGTAGGAGAGACCCAGCTCGTCCTTGAGCCGCTCCAGGAGGTTGATGACCTGGGCCTGGATGGACACGTCCAGGGCCGAGAGGGGCTCGTCGGCCACGATCATCTCGGGGTTGAGGATGATGGCCCGGGCCACCCCGATGCGCTGCCTCTGCCCGCCGCTGAACTCGTGGGGGTAGCGGTTGTAGTGCTCCGGTCTGAGGCCCACCTTGGCCATGACCTCCTGGATGCGCTCCTTCCTCTCGGCCGGGCTCAAGCGGCGGTGGAGCCTGAGCCCCTCGCCGATGATGTCCTTGACCGTCAGCCGGGGATTGAGGGAGGAGTGCGGGTCCTGGAAGACGATCTGCATCAAGGGCCTGAGCGGCCGCATGGCCTGGCGGCCCAGGGAGGTGATCTCCCGGTCCTTGAACCAGATCCGGCCCCGGGTGGGCTCGATCAGCCGGAGAAGCAGGCGGCCGGTGGTGGTCTTGCCGCAGCCCGACTCCCCGACCAGGCTGAGGGTCTCGCCCTGGTTGAGCTCGAAGCTGACCTCCTCCACGGCCCGGACCACCTCGTCGGACCGGGCGAAGAGGCCCCGGCCCACCGGGAAGTGCTTGGTCAGGTTCTCAACTCTGACCAGGGGCGGCATCCGCTTCCTCCAGCCAGCAGGCGGTCCGGTGGCCCGGGCCTATTTCTCGCCAGGGCGGCTCCTCCCGGAGACAGGCCTCCCCCCGCCTGGGGCAACGCGGGTGGAAGGCGCAGCCCGGGGGCAGGTCGAAGAGGCTGGGCACCAGCCCGGACATCTCGTAGAGCTGGCCGCGCCCCTGGCCGGTCCGCCGGCCGGGCAGGGGGACCGAGCGGAGCAGGCCCTGGGTGTAGGGGTGCCGGGCCCGCTCGAAGATGTCGGCCACGCCCCCTTCCTCGACCACCTTGCCGGCGTACATGACCGCCACCCGGTCGGCCGACTCGGCCACCAGCCCCAGGTTGTGGGTGATGAACATGATGGCCGTGCCCAGCTCCCGGGCCAGGCGGCACATGATGTCCAGGACCTGGGCCTGGATGGTCACGTCCAGGGCCGTGGTCGGCTCGTCGGCCAGGAGCAGGTCCGGGTTGAGGAGCAGGGCCTCGGCGATCATGGCCCGCTGGCGCATGCCGCCGCTGAGGTGGTGGGGGTAGTCGCTGATCCTCTTCTCCGGGGCCGGGATCTCCACCTGGCGGAGCATCTCCACGGCCCTGTCCCGGGCCTGGGCCCGGCTGATCCGGCGGTGGAGGCGGAGGGCCTCGATGAGCTGGTCGCCCACGGTGAAGGCCGGGTTGAGCGAGATCATGGGCTCCTGGAAGATCATGGAGATGCGGTCGCCGCGGATGCGCCTCATCTCCCGGGCCGGCAGCCTGAGCAGGTCCTGCCCCTGGAAGAGAATCCGGCCCGAGACGATCCGGCCCGGGTGGGGGACCAGGCGGAGGATGGAGAAGGCGGTCACGCTCTTGCCGCAGCCCGACTCGCCGACCACGCCCAGGATCTGGCCCGGCCTGATGCTCAGGCTGACCCCGTTGACCGCCTTGGCCACGCCCTGGCGGGTGTAGAAGAAAGTCTTGAGGCCTTCTATGTTCAGGGCGTCTTCCACGGCTCTCAGTTCAAGCGGGGGTCCAGGATGTCCCTCAGGGCGTCGCCCAGAAGGTTGAAGCCCAGCACGGCCAGGGTGATGGCCAGGCCGGGGAAGATGGTCATCCACATGTTGTCCAGCATGAAGTTGCGGGCGTCGCTCAGGATGTTGCCCCAGGACGGCGCCGGCGGCGGGGCGCCCAGGCCCAGGAAGCTCAGGGACGATTCGGCCAGGATGGCGTAGGCCAGGTTGGCCGTGGCCTGGACGATCAGGGGGGCGACGCAGTTGGGCAGGATGTGCCGGAAGATGATGGCCGCGTCGCTGTTGCCCATGGCCAGGGAGGCCTCGACGAACTCCTTCTGCTTGACCGAAAGGACCGAGCCGCGCACGATCCGGGCGAACCTGGGGACGTAGACGAAGCCCAGGGCGATGACCACGTTGATCAGCCGGGCGCCCAGGACGGCCATGATGCCGATGGCCAGGAGAATGGCCGGAAAGGACATGATCGCGTCCATGCAGCGCATGATGATGCTGTCGGCCCAGCCCCGGTAGTAGCCGGCCATGGCCCCCAGGACGACTCCGAAGGCCGCAGCGAAGAGGACCGAGAGGACGCTGACGTAGAGGGAGATGCGGGTCCCGTAGATGACCCGGCTGAAGATGTCCCGGCCGTACTCGTCGGCCCCGAAGAAGAACTTGGCCGAGGGGGGCGCGGCCTGGCTGGCCACGTCGATCTGGAGCGGGTCGTGGGTGGCGATGAAGGGGGCCAGGAGAGCCACCAGGACGTTGAGGACGATGACGGCCAGGCCGATCAGGCCGAGCCGGTTTCTGCTGAGCTTTGACCAGATCATGAGCCGGCCTACTGGTAGCTGACCCGGGGGTCGAAGTAGGAGTAAAAGAGGTCGACCGCCAGGTTGATGAGGACGTAGACCAGGGCGATGAAGAGGATGCAGCCCTGGACGACCGGGTAATCCCGCATGTAGATGGAGGTGACCAGGTACTTGCCCAGGCCGGGCAGGCTGAAGACCGTCTCAGTGACCACCGCGCCGCCCAGGAGCATGCCGTACTGGAGGCCGATGGTGGTCAGGGTCGGGGCGAAGGCGTTCTTGAGGGCGTGCTTGGTCAGGACCTTCCACTCGCTCAGGCCCTTGGCCCGGGCGTGGGTGACGTACTCCAGGCGGAGAACCTCCAGCATGGAGGAACGGGTCATCCGGGCCACCACCGCGGCCATGTACACGCCCAGGGTGATGGAGGGCAGGACCATGAACCTGAGGCCCTCCCAGAAGTCGTCCCAGAGGGGCACGAACCCGGTCGAGGGGAAGAGGCCCAGGTGGACAGAGAAGACCAGCAGGGCCATCAGCCCCAGCCAGAAGCCCGGGATGGAGACTCCCAGGATGGTGCCCAGCATGAACAGGTAGTCCTTCTGGGTGTTGTGGTAGGCGGCCGCCAGCACCCCCGAGGGCAGGGAGATGAGCAGGGAGAAGACGAGGGCCAGGGTGGTCAGGGTGATGGTCACCGGGAAGCGTTCCTTGATGGACTGGAAGACCGGCCGGCGGGTGTGGATGGAGACGCCGAAGTCCCCCTTGAGCAGGCTGCCCATCCACAGGGCGAACTGGCGCCAGAGGGGCTGGTCCAGGCCCAGGGCCTGGCGGACCGAGGCCAAGTCCTCCGGGCTGGCGTCCGGTCCCATCATGACCACGGCCGGGTCGCCCGGAATCAAGTGGATGAGGAAGAAGACCAGGAAGGCCACCAACAGCAAGGTCGGCACCAGATAGACTAGGCGTCTGGCGAGATACCTGATCATGGCCTGGCTCCGTCCTCCCGGCGGCCTCTTCCGGCCGCCGGGAGGCCATTTCTAATGGCGCCGTGAGGCCCGGCTCACTTGTCCAGCCAGACCCCCCACAGCCGCGGGAAGCCCAGGTTGGAGACCTTGTAGCCCTTGACGTAGTCCCGTTGGGCCTGCAGGTAGTTGTAGTTGTAGAGCATGACCAGGGGCACGTTCTCGTAGCAGAGCTTGTGCGCCTCCTCGAAGAGCTTGCTTCTCTTCCCTTCATCCGCGGTCTGGGCGGCCTGGTCCAGGACCTCCTTCATCTTGGGGACCTGGTCGAAGAAGTGGTTCAGCCTGAGGTAGGAGTAGCCCGAAACCGGGTCCGGTATGGCCGAGGCGCCGAAGCTTAAGATCTGATACTCGCCCTTATAGAAGTTCTTGAGGGTGACCGGCCACTCGACCACCTCCAGCTCGGTGTTGATCCCCGCGGCCTTCAGCTCGGCCTGAACGGCCACGGCCTGCTGGTACATGTAGTTATACTTCTTGTTGGTCTGCAGGGGAATGGTCTCGCCCTTGTAGCCCGCCTCCTTGAGGAGCTGCTTGGCCTTGGCCAGGTCTTTTTTGTACCAGGTGTCGTGGGCAGGCGTCCAGTAGTGGTTCTGTTTGGGCACCACCGAGGGATTGACCTGGGCGTGACCCTGGAAGGCGGCCTTGGCCACCACCTCCAGGTCGATGGCGTAGGCGCAGGCCTGGCGGAACTTGACGTTGCTGGTCAGGGGCTTGTCGCAGCCGAACCAGATCTCGGCCCAGCTCAGGCCGGTTATCTCCTGAACCACGACTCCCTTCTTGGAGTAGTCCTCCTTGTATTTGTCCACGTACTTGATGGGGTAGTACAGGAGGGCGTCGACCTCCTTGTTCAGGAGGGCCATGACCGAGACCGACTCCTCGGGAATGGGCACGAACCTGACCTGGTCCGCCCAGGCCACGCGCGCCCCGGCCAGGCCGTTCATGGGCTCGGGCAGGGGCTTATACGGCTCGAACCTCTCCAGGAGAACGTAGCGGTCCGGCTTCCACTCGACGAACTTGTAGGGGCCCGTGCCCACCGGATGAGTGAAGGCGCCGCCCTGCTTCTCCACCTCCTCCTTGGGGACGATGGCCATGACCGGCGAGGTGTAGGCCAGAACGGTGAGCAGGTTGGGGTCGGGCTTGTTGAGGTGGAACTTGACCGTGTACTTGTCCACCACCTCGAGGCGGTCAATGCTGCCGAACAGGGAGCGGCGGGTGTTCTTGGTCTTGGGATCCATGATGTGTTCGATGGAGTACTTGACGTCCTCGGCGACCATCTCCCGGCCGTTGTGGAAGAGCCGGCCCTGCCGCAGGAAGAAGGTGTAGGTCTTGTAGTCCGGGCTCATCTCCCAGCGCTCGGCCAGAACGGGCAGGATCTCCAGCTTCTCGCCGTAGGCCACCAGCGGTTCGAGGATGTGGTTCAGGACGATGGTGTTGATGGCCCCGCCGGCGTTGGGGTCCAGGGAGGTCAGGTCCGTGTTGAGTCCCAGGGTGATGACCCCGCCCCGCTTGGGAGTTTCGGCGGCCAGGCCGGCGGCCAGTCCCAGGATCAGGACCGCGACCGCGACGGCCAGCCCGGCGGCCAGGAAACGTGAGATTCCATTCCTCGCCTTCATTTGAATCCTCCTCCAGCTTTGGTGGTTAAAAAAAGTCGCTCGACGGCAAACCTCACTCGGCGGCTTCTCCCCCGGCTGGCCCGGGCTCGACGAAGGGGGACCGCTCCTCCAGCTCCGAACGGTACTTGTCCATGATCTCGCGGCTGATCAGAATCGGCGGCGGGCTCCCTTCGGGGATGAGGGAGCGATACTCCCGCCCGTCCAGCCGTCGGCGGAACTCGCCGGCCGCTTCGGCCAGAATCTCGGGCCGCAGGATCAGCTCCACGGCCGAGGCAGCCAGGACCTTGGCCGCCGCGGTCATGGCCTTGGCGCCTATGGAACTCCCGGCCGAGGCCGTGACCTGCCAGTTGTGCCAGCCGAACCCGTCCGGGCCGGCCGCGATCCTGACCATGGCAAAGGGAGCGAACCAGCTGAACTCGGAGTTGTCGCTCACCCCGGAGAAGCCGCCGCCCAGGGGAAGGATCTCCTCGTTCAGGCCGGACTCGGTCACGCCCGAGGCCCGCTGGATCTGTCTGGCGAAGTCGTGCTCGGCCGCCTCGAAGCGGGGCGGCCCGATCTCGGTCAGGTTGCGATGGACCAGGGCCGAGAGGGTCTGGTTGGGGATTCTCTCGTGGCTGGCGGTGATGAACTCCTCGGTCCAGGAGGTCTCGGTGGCCAGGGCGGCCGCCTCGGCGCAGCGGCCGATCCGCCTGACCAGATCGGCCATCTGGTCCGAGTTCTGGATCCGGCCCACCACCCAGAGGGTGGCCCGGTCCGAGACCACGTTGGGGTACTCGGGGCCGAGGTCGGAGAAGGTGTAGTTGATCGTGTTGGGCGCGTCGGGGTTTCCCGGCGGGATGTGCTCCCGGAGAAGCTCCAGGGCGTGGCCCATCAGGAGGGCGCTGTCCGCGGCGCTCCGGCCCAGCCAGGGGGCGTTGCCGTGGGCGGTCTGGCCCTGGAAGTGGTACTTCAGGCTGAAGTAGGCGTCGCAGCTGTCGTGATTGGCGCTGTTCCACCAGAAGGGGTGCCAGTCCAGGATGGCGTCGAAGCCCTTGAAAAACCCGTCCCGGGCCAGGAAGGGCTTGCCGATGCAGAGCTCCTCGGCCGGGCAGCCCAGGACCACCACCGCGCCCGGCCGGCCTGAGGCGGCCAGCCACCGCCTGACGGCGATGGCGGCCATGATCGAGCCCACGCCCAGCAGGTTGTGCCCGCAGCCGTGGCCGGGCGCCCCCTCGACCAGGGGCGCCTTCTTCGGAATCACCTGCTGGGACAGACCGGGCAGGGAGTCGTACTCGCAGTTGAAGCCGATGACCGGCCGGCCCCGGCCCCAGGCGGCCAGGAAGGCGGTGGGCATCCCGGCCGGGCCGGTTTCGATGGCGAAGCCGTTGTTGCGGAGAAGCCCGCTGAGGAGACTGGCGGAGCGGCGCTCTTCGCAGCCCAGCTCGGCCAGTCTCCAGATGGCCTCGGCATAGGGAAAGAATTCCGGGGCGTGTTCCTCTAGCCAGGAGACGACGTCTTCTCTGGCCTGCAACGCGTTTCTCATCAGGCCTCCGGCCCTTTCTTTTCGTCTTGAGACGGATTCAGCTCAGCTCTTCCGGTTGACCGTCCTCGGGCAGCCAGTCCAGGGCGGCGATTTCCGACTTGATCAGGCGGGCGATCTCTTCGCGCCGGCTCTGGCCCAGTCTCTGGGCGATGGCGGTCAGGCTGATCGCGGCCACGGCCCAGCCCTCCGAGTTGAGGATGGGCACCCCCACCGCCGCCGCGCCGGGGATGACGTTGCTCTCGCTGATGGCGAAGCCCTGCTCGCGGACGAGGGGGACCTGGGCCCTGACCCACTCGGCCGTGCGGTTGTTGTAGTCGAGGTAGCGCCGCTTGTTGGCCCGGATGATCCTCTCGACCTGCTGTTCGGGCCGGAAGGTCAGGAGGGACAGACCGCCGGAGCCGATTCCCAGCGGCAGCCGCGAGCCGATCTCCTGGATGAGGGCCCGAATGGGGAAGGCGCCCTCGACCCGGTCAATGACCAGGATATCGGTGCCCGAGGGCAGTGCCAGATAGACCGTGTCTCCGGTCTGGGCCGCGATCCTCTCCAGGGTGGGCCGCAGGCGGTCCCGCACGGCGAACTGGTGGGCCGCGGCCCCCAGGTAGTGGAGCTCGATTCCCGGGTAGTAGCGCCTGGTGACTCCGTCGCGGCTGATCAGACCCTCGGCGATCAGGGCCTTGAGCATCCGCCGGGTGGTGGCCACGTGCAGGCCCAGCTGCTCGGCCAGGTCGCGGAGTTCCACGCCGGAGGGGTTGTGTTTGACCACGGCGCGGAGAAGGGCCACGGCCCGGTGGATGCTCTGGACCCCCCGCTGGCCGGCGGCCTCGGTCTCTCTCTCCGGTCTGTCGGTCGAACGATTCATGTTTAACCCGAAAGCATCATAGGGGCCGGATCCGGCCGTGTCAACAAAAATAGTACTATATGATTTTATTATTACACATTGTGTAAATAATGTATTAGAGCGGCCGGCCCGCCCCGCCCTTCTCTAGGTTGACTTGAGGGGGGTCGGTCGCCTAATATCTGACAATATCAAGGGTTCTGAAGTCAGAACCCCTTCACTGGGAGTTGATGAACTAATCTCCCGGCGCCGGAGCCTGAATGGAATCAACCGAGCATCCCGCCCTAGTCGCCGGAAGCCCTCTGGCCGAGATCGCTCTGGGACTTAAGAGCGGCCGGCTCGAACTGCCGGCCTACATAGACCAGGCCTGCGAGCGCATCCGGGCCAACGAGCCCCGGATTCAGGCCCTCGTGCCCGAGCCCGGCCGGACCGCCCGCCTGAGGGGCCAGGCCGAGCGCCTGGCCGAGCGCTTCCCCGATCCGGACGGCCGGCCGCCGCTCTTCGGCGTTCTCCTGGGCGTCAAGGACATCTTCCACGCCGAAGGCTTTCTGACCCGGGCCGGCGCCCGGCTGCCGGCCGAACTCTTCCAGGGCCCGGAGGCCTCCTGCGTGACCGCCCTGAAAAAAGCCGGCGCCCTGGTCCTGGGCAAGACCGTGACCACGGAATTCGCCTACCTCGAGCCGGGCCCCACCCGCAACCCACACAACCTGAACCACACCCCGGGCGGCTCCAGCAGCGGCTCGGTCGCGGCCGTGGCGGCCGGCTTCTGCTCCCTGGCCCTGGGCACCCAGACCATCGGCTCGACCATCCGGCCGGCCGCCTTCTGCGGCCTGGTCGGCTTCAAGCCCAGCTTCGGCCGCGTCGCCAGGGACGGCCTGCTCATCTTCTCCCGCTCCCTGGACCAGGTCGGCCTCTTCACCCAGGACGCGGCCGGGATGGGCCTGGCCGCCCCGATCGTCTGCCGGGACTGGCGGGAGGAGAACGGCCGTCCGGATCGCCGGCCGGTCCTGGGCGTGCCCGAGGGGCCCTACCTGGACCAGGCCTCGCTCGAAGCCCTGGCCGCCTTCCGGGCCCATCTGGACCGGCTGGAGGCCCGCGGTTTCACCGTCCGCCGGGTCCAGGCCTTCGCCGGCCTGGCGGACATCATCCGGCGCCACCGGGTCATCTGCGCCGCGGAACTGGCCGAGGCCCACTCGGCCTGGTTCGAGGCGCACCGGGATCTCTACCGGCCGGCCACCCGGAACCTGATCCTGGAGGGGCTCCAGGTCGACCCCGGGGAGCTGGCCCGGGCCCGCCGGGGCTACCAGGAGCTTAGGGAAGAGGTGGAGGCGCTGATGGCCCGGGCCGGCCTGGACCTGTGGGCCTGCCCCGCCACCCTGGGGCCGGCCCCGGAGGGCCTCGGCAGCACCGGCGACCCGGCCATGAACCTGGTCTGGACCCAGGCCGGCCTGCCGGCCCTGACCCTGCCGGCCGGCCGGGCGGCCAACGGGCTGCCCCTGGGCCTCCAGCTGGTCGCCCCCTTCATGGCCGACGAGCGGCTCCTGGGCTGGACCGAGAGCCTGGCTGAGGCCTTGGACCCGGAGTCCGCCTCACGTCTCTGAGCCGCCGGCGGACAGGCGGCCGGATTTTACGAGACGTAAAAACATCCGACGCCTTGGCGCGGAGTGAGATTGCTGGTAATATTGATTAACCTTGATTTTCAACGACCGAGCGCCTGGCACGCTAGTTGCGTTCGGTTGATGTCAGGATCGCGGCTCTGGCCAAGGAGGGTTTATGTTAGTCAAGGACTGGATGACCACCAAGGTGATTAGCGTTGATGAAGAAACCTCGCTGACTGCGGCCAACCGGCTGATGAAGGACAACAGCATCCGCCGCTTGCCGGTCGTGCGCCAGGGACAGGTGGTCGGTCTGGTCACCGACCGGGACATCAGGACGGCCTCGCCCTCGCAGGCCACGTCCCTTGACTTCCACGAGCTGCTCTACCTCCTCTCCCAGATCAAGGTCAAGGACATCATGACCCGGAACGTGTTCACGATTCTCCCGGACGACACCATCGAGCTGGCCGCGGCGGTGATGGGGGAGCACCATTTCAGCGGCCTGCCCGTGGTCGACGCCGGGGGCGAACTGGTCGGCATCCTGAGCATGAACGACGTCTTCCGGGCCCTGATCAACATCACCGGCATCTACGAGGGCGGCACCCAGTTCGGCTTCATGCTGGCCGACAGGGCGGGTTCGATCAAGGAAGTGACCGACGTCATCCGCGAGCGCGGCTTCCACGTAATCTCCATCCTCTCCAAGCTGGACGAATCGGCCGAGGGGATGCGCAAGGTCTTCATCCGGATCAGCGACGCTCCCTTAGAAAGCGTCGAGGCCCTGACCAAGGAGCTGAAAGAGCGGTTCGAAATGCTCTACGTCCATCAGGACCAGCTCTCCCGGATTAGAAAGGCCTAGATCCGAGACAATGAGCGGCCCGGGCGGCCGGCCGGCCGCCCGGGCCGTTTTTTTCCCGAGCCCCATCGACGCGGCCCAGCGCCCTCATCAAGCCCCTCACCAGCCAGACGAGGCTTGACTTCAGCCGCCCTTTATGCCAAACGAGACATATACCCAGGCAGGCGAAACACCTCGGAAGTCAGGACCCGAGGCGGGGAAATGGGGAAAAACTTGGCTCTGCTCAGAGAGGAGGTTCTCCCATGTCCCTCGCTAAGTCCAGGCTTGTCATTTTCGCCCTGATCGCGGTCTTGCCAATGACCCTCCCATCCATCGCCCCGGCCGCCGGTCCTTCGGGCAAGATCATCATCTTTCACGCCGGCTCCCTGACCGTCCCCTTCGCCGCCATGGAGAAGGCCTTCGAAGCCAAACACCCGGGGGTGGACATCCTCCGCGAGGCCGGCGGTTCGACCAAGATGGCCCGTCTCATCTCCGAGGTGGGCAAGCCGGCCGACATCATGGCCTCGGCCGACTACGTGGTCATCGACAAGACCCTCCGGCCCAAGTTCTGCGACTTCAACGTCCGCTTCGCCACCAACCAGCTCGTCCTCTGCTACACCGACACGAGCAAGTTCGCCAAAGAGATCAACCCGGAGAACTGGTACCAGATCCTGCAGGAAAAGGGTGTGGTCTGGGGCCACTCCGACCCCAACCTGGATCCCTGCGGCTACCGCTCGCTGATGGTTCTCCAGCTGGCCGAGAGGTACTACAAGCAGCCGGGGCTCTACCAGAAGCTCCTGGCCAACCGGCCCGAGGCCAACATCCGGCCCAAGTCGGTCGAGCTGGTCAACCTGCTCAAGACCGGCCACATGGACTACGCCTGGGAGTACCTGTCCGTGGCCGTCCAGCACCAGCTCAAGTATCTCCAACTGCCGGCCGAGATCAACCTGGGCGACTACCACCAGGACGACCTCTACAAGCAGGCCAAGGTTGAGGTCAGCGGCAAGAAGCCGGGGACCACGCTCACCCGCACGGGCCAGTCCTGCACCTACGGGGTGACCCTGATCAACCAGGCGCCCAACAAGGCCGGCGCCGTGGCCTTCCTGGCCTACCTCCTGGCCAAGGACGGCGGCCTGAAGATCCTGGCCGACCAGGGCCAGCCGCCCCTGGACCCGGTCCGGGTGCCCACGGCCGAGATGAAGGCCAAGCTCCCGGCCGAACTCCAGGGCCTGGTCCAGGTCCAGGACTAGTTCTCCAGAGGCGGCCCGGCCAGGGCCGGGCCGCCGGTCCTCGACCTTGAAGAACACTCGCCCCGGTCTCAATCCCCTGAACTGGCTGATGGCCGCCAGCACGGTCTCGGTCCTGCTCCTCGTCTTCCTGCCCCTGGTCCAGATGCTCCTCAGCCCCTCGCCGGGCCTTCTGTGGGAGACCATCCGGGACAAGGACGTTCTCCGGGCCATCTGGCTGAGCCTTTACGCCTCGGGCCTGGCCGCCCTGATCTCCCTGGTCCTGGGCACGCCCTTCGCCTACCTCCTGGCCCGGCGCGACTTCCGGGGCAAGAAGCTCCTGGAGAGCGCCATCGATCTGCCCATCATGATCCCCCACCCGGTCATCGGCATCGCCATCCTGAGCGTGGCCGGGGCCCACCACCCGGTCGGCCAGTTTCTGGCCTGGCTGGGGGTCAGGATCATGGGCAGCGTCACCGGCCTGGTAATCGTGCTCACCTTTGTCGGCCTGCCCTTCCACGTCAACGCGGTCCGGACCGGGTTCACCGCCGTGCCCGAGCGGCTGGAAAAGGTCTCCCGCAGCCTGGGGGCCGGGATGACGGCCACTTTCTTCCGGGTCACCCTGCCCCTGACCTGGCGGAGTCTGGTCATCGGCCAGATCATGTGCCTGGCCCGGGCCATCAGCGAGTTCGGGGCGGTGGTCATCGTCGCCTACCACCCCATGACCGCGCCGGTGATGATCTACGAGCGCTTCACCGCCTACGGCCTGGAGTACTCCCTGCCCGTGGCCGCCTGGCTGATCATCGCCTCGCTGGTCCTTTTCGTGATCCTGCGCTGGGTCTCCGCAGCCGGGGAGAAGCGGCCGTGATCGAGGTCAGGGACCTGAACCTGAGCCTGCCCGGCTTCGCCCTCAGGGAGGTCGACCTGAGCGTGGCCGCGGGCGAATTCTTCGCCCTGATCGGGCCCACCGGCGCGGGCAAGACCCTCCTGCTCGAGGCCATCGCCGGACTGACCGCCGTGGACTCCGGCCGCATCGACGTGGCCGGCCGGGAGGTGACCGGCCTGCCCCCGGAGCGGCGGGGCGTGGGCATCGTCTATCAGGACTGCGCCCTCTTCCCCCACCTCAAGGTCAGGGAGAACATCGCCTTCGGCCTGCGCTATCGACAGGTCGACCCGGCCGCCGGCCGGGTCCGGGTCGGGGAACTGGCCGAACGCCTGGGCATCGGCCACCTGCTGGACCGCTCGGTGACCCACCTCAGCGGCGGCGAGCGGCAGCGGGTCGCCCTGGCCCGGGCTCTGGCCGTGGAGCCGGTGGTCCTGCTCCTGGACGAGCCCCTCTCGGCCCTGGATCCCGCCTTCCGGGAAGACCTCAGGTTCATGCTCAAGGAAATCCACCGGATCAGCCGGGTGACCACGCTCCTGGTCAGCCACGACTTCGGCGAGGTCCAGTACCTGGCCGACCGGGCGGCGGTGATGAACCAGGGCCAGATCGAGCAGACCGGACCGGTGGAGGAGATCTTCAGCCGGCCCAGGACGCCCTGGGTGGCCCGCTTCGTCGGGGTCAAGAACGTCTTTGCCTGCGCCTTCGAGTCGGGCAGGGCCCGGCTGGGCGACAGCCGCATCCGCCTGGCCGGCCCGCCCTCTCCGGGGGCCAGCCATCTGGCCGTCCGGCCGGAGGACATCCTGGTCAGTCTGGAGCGCCCCGGCGGCCCGGAGGTCAACTGCCTGGAGGGCCGGGTCAGCGGCTTCACCGCCCTGGGGCAGGTCCTGGAGCTTCAGGTCGAGGCGGCCTCGGTGGTCTTCCGCTGTCAGGTGGTCCGACAAGCTCCCCTGGACGGGCGGTTTCAGCCGGGCCAGCCGGTCTATCTCTCCTTCCGGCCAGAGGCGGCTCACACTCTTTAAGTCGGGCCGAGGATCCAGTACCTGATTGATTCGGGGAGCAAGAGGCCTCAAGCCGGGATAGTCGGGCCGGATCTCCATCAGACCGTCTCTGCCCGGCCAACCGAAAACCGACCGGGGCAACCGGTCCCAACAAGGAGGATGTCGTGAGGAGAGTGATTCTGTTAATCGGATTGTTGAGCGTGCTGGTCTCGGCCCCTGGTCTGGCCGGAGAACCGACCTACGTCCAGGGCCAGAACATCTTCATCGAGACCGGAGTCACCAAGCCTGACCTGGAACCGACCTGGTACGCGCCCATGGTCAGCCAGCCCTACACCCCGGTCTTCGAGATCCTGGCCACCCGGGGCACCCAGGGTCGCTACTACGCCTATACTTACAGCGTGACCATCAAGGACCTGGTCAAGTGGCACGGCCACGACTGCGAGGGCCTGTCCCACGCCGCCTGCTGCTGCCGGGTCGCCTTTGACGTCCTCTTCCCCGACGGCATCATTGACCGCAGCGTCCTCTGGGGCATCACCGGCCCCTCGCCCTGCTGGACCGACGCCGTGGCTTTCCTGACCGGGGCCCGGATCCAGTACGGCAACCTGGGCTATTTCAAGGACAAGAACTACGGCCACGCCATCATCCTCTATCGGGAGGACACCCAGCAGGCCGTCCTGGTCACCTGGAAGAAGGGCATTAACAACATCCCCGGCGAGCCGGTGGTCCTGCCCGGCGAGATTGACTGGCAGCCCAAGGTGAGCATGAAGGAGGTCCTGGAGCTGAAGAAGGTGGTCAAGGCGGCCGGGGGCAAGCCGACCCCCTACCAGGTCGACCTGATGCGCTACTACCAGTACCGCCACATCAACGACATCCAGAGCCGGCCCCTGGAGAAGAGCTACCAAGTCAAGGTCCTGGACGATTTCAAGTGGGCGGACTGGGTCGACCCCTCCAAGACCGTACCCAACCCCCACAAGCGGGCTGACATAAGGCTGAAGAACTACCCCTATCGCGGCCGGCCGGTCGAGGGTAAGGTCGATAAGAAGTGACGGCGCCGGGCCGGGGCCCTTCAGGCCCCGGCTTTCCGGCGGTGGATCTCGACAAAGTGCCTGGGGTAGTCGTGCCGGGCGATGTGAACGTCGATCAGGACGGGCCGGCCCTCCTGGTTGAACTTCAAGGCCTGGCCCAGAGCGGCTTCCACCTCCTCCGGGTCGGTCACCCGAATCCCCTCACAGCCCTGGCTTTGGGCCAGGGCGGCAAAGTCCAGGGAGACCTGGAAATCGGTCCCGACGAGGGGCAGACGGCCCAGGACCTGGTGGTACTGGGGCCAGCCCAGGCACTGGTTGTTCAGGACCAGCCAGGTCAGGCCGCACTTCCTCTCGGCGGCCGTGGCCAGCTCCATCATGGCCATCTGGAGGGCCCCGTCGCCGGTGACGCAGACCACCTTCCTGTCCGGCCGGCCCAGCTTGGCCCCCAGGGCCCCGGCCACGCCCAGGCCCATGCTGGTCTGCTCGGCCATGGGCACGCAGCCGCCGACATCCAGGACCTTGTAATAAGGCCAGAAGTAGGTCCACAGGTCCGCGCCGCCATTCTCATTGACCAGAATCGTGTCCCGGCCGAAGACCCGGTTGAGGGCGGCCACCACCTGGGGCGGCCGGATGGGCCGCCGCTTCTGGGCCACCTCCTCTTCGACCTCCCGGAAGTAGCGCGCCTTGGCCGCCTTGATCTCTTCCACCCGGCTGTCCCGGCGGGCTCTGTCCACTAAGGGCTCCAGCTCGGCCAGGACGTCGGCCAGACCCAGGGCCGCGTCGCCGATCAGGGCCAGGTCCGGCCGCCAGTTGAGGGCGATGGCCTGGGGGTCGATGTCCAACTGAATCAGTTTGGCTCCTTGGGGGAAGAATTCCCACCAGCCGGTGGAGAAGGCCTCCAGGCGGGAGCCGATGGAGAAGATCAGATCGGCCCGGTCGTAATAGGCCTGACCCACGTCGGTGAAGTAGAGGCCCACCTGGCCCAGGGACAGGTCGTCCTCCTCGGACAAGACGCCCCGGCCGCCGGGGGTGGTGAAGACGGGCAGGCCTCCGGCCCGGCTGAGGGCCTGGACCTGGGGCCAGGCCCCGGCCGAGTGAGCCCCGGAGCCGCAGAGGAGAAGGGGCCGCTCGGCCCGGCTGAGCAGTCTGGCCGCCTCCCGGACCCCCTCGGCCTCGGGCCGGGAGCGGAGGCGGCCGCAAAGGGGCCGGTAGTCGCCGATCTCGGCCTCGGCCAGGCCCAGGTCCGAGGGGATCTCGACGAAGACCGCGCCCGGCCGGCCGTTCACGGCCAGGGAGAAGGCCCGCTGCATCACCCAGGGGGTCCCGGCCGGATCGGTCAGCCGGGTGGCCCATTTGGTCACCGGCCTCATGAGCGCCTCGGCATCCAGCTCCTGGAAGGCGCCCCGGCCGCGGTTCGACTCCTCGACGCCGTTGGCCAGGGCGATCACGGGCAGGGAGCCGCTGGTCGCCTCGAGCAGGCCGGCGGTCAGGTTGGCCGTGCCCGGGCCGGGGCTGGCCAAGCAGACGCCCGGCCGGCCCGTGACCCGGGCATAGGCGTAGGCGGCCGCGGCCGCCGAAGCCTCGTGGCGGACCAGGACGAACTCGATGTCCGGCCGGACGGCCAGATCCTGGATCAGGTGACGGGGGTTGCCGGGCAGGCCGAAGACGTATTCAACGCCCTCGGCGGCCAGGGCCTCGACTACAGCCGACCAGGGTGTCCGTTTCATGGCCTCGAACGCCTCCTTTTCGAATCGCTTGGTTCCCTGGAGGAGCAACCTCCAGGGAACTGGCCCGAGGTGTGGATCCGGGAAATGACCCTTGAAGTGATTGTACCTCAGGTAGCTCAGGGGATTGAAACAGATCCGGGGCCGGGGCGAACCGGCATCGCCGGAACCGAGGAAGCCCGGCCGGACGCAGTCGGGCCGGCCGGGCTTCCTGGTAGGGAACGGGCTCTTACAGAGCCGAGCGATAACCTGGCGAGTGGGGGTGGCTGGTCCTGGATCCGTTCTCGGCGGCCTGATAGAGGTCCCAGAGACGGAGGAACGATTCCTCGGCGGCCTCGGCCACCCTGTGCTCCTGACCCGGAACCTGGTCAAGCCTCTTCAACCCGCTTCGGGCCGGCAGGATCTGGATCCGCTCCGGGGCGACCCCCTTCTCGATCAGCTCCAGGCGGCCGGCCTCGCTGGGGGCCAGGACCAGGTCCATCTGGTTGTAGTAGCGGGCGAAACAGCGCCAGCTCAACTGCTCGATGGCCTCCTCGCCGGCCAGACGCCTGATCATCTGGTGGACGCCGGGCTGATAGCTGCCGATGAGGGGCAGATCCAGGATTCTGGCAATGACCACCGCGGCCAGGCCCACCGGGCCCGGCGTGACCGCGTGGAGATGGGTGAAACCCTGCTCGTAGACCTCGTGGAGCATGGACAGGAGCGGCGGGAAGAGCAATTTTCCCCCCGGCCACTCGGCCGCCTGGTAGACCCCGATGGGCTCGAAGCGGCGCACCCGGCCCTGGCTCTCCGGAGCCTCGGGCTGGCAGGTGATCACGGTCAGGTCCAGGTCCAGCCGCTCGGCCGCCTCGGCCTGCCGCCGGATCGCGGCCGCCACCCGGTTGTGGTCGTAGAGGCTGTCGGTGAAGAGGGCCACCCTGGGCCGCTTCTCCGGGCCGGCCGGCCCCTGGCGGACCGGGAAGGCCTGGCCGATCTCCTCGACCATCTCCCGGCCGCGGCCGTAGAGGCCGTAGGCGAAGAAGTAGGGGGCCAGGAGGAAGTAGAGGCAGCCCAGGGCGCTCAGAGAGGGCAGCAGGTTGAAGGGGTTGACCTGGAAGAGGCGCTCCCGGGCCTCGTCCAGGCAGCGGGCGAGCATGATGCTGGTCAGCCGATTCAGGAAGTCGAACCATTTCAAATCCTTGTTCTGGTCAGCCTCCAGGCCTTTCCGGGCCCAGGCGGCCAGGGAGCGGTCCTGGGCGATCAGCTTCTCGCTCTCCAGGCGGAGGACCTCCATGAGGTCGCCCGGGTGGCCCCGGCCGGAGCGGCGCTGGGGCCAGAGCCCCTTGAGCCGGCTCAGGAAGCGGCCGTTGTCCTCGCTGCGGGGATTGAGGAGGTGGTCGACCAGGCGGATGAGCCCGTTGTGGGGGGCGTAGCGCCGGATCTGGAACTTGTGATCGTAGAACTGGTAGGCGATGGCGTAGAGGGTGTGGGCCATGGTCCTGGGGTCCGAGCCGGTGCCGACGGGTATGGCCCGGCCCTCGGCCAGGCCGTTGAAGAAGCCGGTCACCGTCTTGACGCCGCTGACCTGGGTGTGGATCCGGGTCGCGTTCAAGCCGCTGTGGTCGTCGGAGCCGCCGACGAGGTACTTCTGCCAGGGCCGGGCAAAGGCGGGCATGATCTTGTGCTTGCGCCGGAGGCGCTCGATCACCTCCGGGCCCAGGCCGGCCAGGACGGCCCAGAGAACCTGGTTGTGGTCCTCCTCCCGGGCGCCGTTGAGCTCGAAGTGGCGGAAGAGGAGGAGGAACTTCTCGAAGTGCTCCGCGGTCAGCTTGCCGTTGATCGACAGGAGGGGGTGGGCCAGGGCGTGGGGAATCTCGTGCCGCTGCAGGTAGGCCGCCAGGTCGAAGATGTTGTCCCTGATCTTCTGGATGTCCTCGTGTCCGGCCGGGTCGATGTTCCAGACCAGAACGTGGGCCTTGCAGCCGTCCTCGGGGAAGTAGGTGGTCACCTCCTCGCTGATGAAGACCCCGGGCCGGCGGGCCAGCTCCAGGCAGCCGTCGATGATGTTGTGGTCGGTCAGGGTAAAGGCGGTCATGCCCTTCCGGCGGGTCAGCTCGTAGAGGTACTCCGGCTCGGAAAAGCTCTCCGGGCAGCCGATCTTCTTGAGGAACCATTCCGAGGGCCGCTTGGAATGCTTGGAGTGGAGATGAAGGTCGATTCTCACGCTGTCCCTCCCTGCCTCGGGCCGGTCTGACCGGTCCGGTTTCTGGTCGCCTCCTCTGATAGGCCTGCCGGATGACGGTCAGCCAGCCGTTCAGTGTTTTTATGGTTACAAGCCCATTTATTGATCAAGAGCCGCCTCCGTTGGGTTGAATCGCCACCGGAGCGTCATGAAATCGGAACGTCCGCCCCGCCACCTTCAACCAGGCCAGCCGGAGCGGCCCAAGCGAACGGGCCGCCGCCGGAGGAGGTTGAAAGGTGCTGGAATACGCCATCGTGGCCAACCCGGCCGCCGGGCGGATGGGTTTGGAGCGCTCCCGCCGGAAGCTGAGGCTCCTCTCGCGCCAGCTCAACTGCCCGCTCCTGGGCCTGGACTGCCGCTCGGTCGAGGAGTTCCGGCGCTGCGTGGCCGAGGTCTCCCGGCGCTGCGAGGTTCTCCTCATCGCCGGCGGCGACGGCAGCTTCGCCGAGGCGGTCAACAGTCTGGCTCTCGAAGTCACCCTGGGCTTCCTGCCCCTGGGCTCGGGCAACGCCCTGGACTACGCCCTGGGCCGGAGGTGCTCCTCGCCGGCCTTCATCCAGAGCATTCTCCGGCGGCGCTGGATCTCCATCCCCCTGATGCTCTGCAACGGCCGCCGCAAGTCGCTCATGGCCGGGGTCGGCCTGGACGCCGAGGCCGTCCGCCGGGTGGATCTCCGCGGCCCCGAAAGAGGCAAGAACTTCCTCGACTACGGCCTGGGCCTCCTCCAGGCCCTGGCCGCCCACCAGCCCGGCGGGATCGAGATCAGGGCCGAGGGCTGGACCTACCAGACCTCGCGCCACCTGACGGCCATCGTCAGCAAGCACCCCTTCTTCGGCTACGGGCTGAGGGTCAGCCGGGGGGTCAGCCTGCCCCAGCCGCTCCTGGCCCTCCGGCTGGTCGAGGGCGGCCGGCTGAGGGCCGCCCTGCTCCTGGCCGCGGGAGCCCTGGGCCGGCGGCCCATCGGCGGCCTGTTCCGGACCGGCCGCCGCTTCCACCTGACCTGCCCGGTGGAACGCTGGCTCCAGTGCGACGGCGACCTGATCGAGGCGGGCAAGGAGTTCTCCTTCGAGCTCCACCCCCAGCGGCTGAGACTGATCTTCTGAGACGGAGGCAAGGTCTTGCGGATCAGTCTGATCACCGACGCCTGGCCGCCCCAGACCAGCGGCGTGGTGACCACCCTGACCCGGACCGTCCGCGGCCTGGAGGAGCGGGGCCACCGGGTCCAGGTCCTCCACCCCGGCCTGTTCAGGACCGTGCCCTGCCCGACCTACCCGGAGATCCGGCTGGCCCTCAAGCCCCGCCGCCCCCTGGCCGATTTTCTGGACGCCTTCGACCCGGAGGCTGTCCACCTGGCCGTAGAGGGGCCGCTGGGCCTGGCCGGCCGGCGCCACTGCCTGCGGCGGGGCCGGCCCTTCACCACCTCGATCACCACCCGCTTCCCCGAGTACATCCACCTCCGCTCCGGCCTGCCCGCGGGCTGGCTCTACCGGCTCCTGCGCTGGTTCCACGCCCCGGCCAGCCGGGTCATGGTCGCCACGCCCTCCCTGAGGGCCGAGCTGGCCGGCCGGGGCTTCACCTCCCTGGTCCGCTGGAGCCGGGGCGTGGACACGGACCTCTTCCGGCCTCGGCCCAAGACGGCCCTGGCCGGCCCCCGGCCCATCAGCCTCTACCTGGGGCGGGTGGCCGTGGAGAAGAACCTGGAGGCCTTTCTCGGGCAAGACCTGCCCGGCTCCAAGGTGGTCATCGGCGACGGGCCGGCCCTCAACTCCCTGTCGCGCCGGCACCCCGAGGCTCGCTTCCTGGGCCGCAAGACCGGGGAGGACCTGGCCAGCCACCTGGCCGCGGCCGACGTCTTCGTCTTCCCCTCCCTGACCGACACCTTCGGGCTGGTCCTGATCGAGGCCATGGCCTGCGGCCTGCCCGTGGCCGCCTTTCCCGTGACCGGCCCCAAGGACGTGGTCGTCCAGGGCCGGACCGGCTGGCTGGACCACGATCTGGAGAAAGCCGTCCGGATGGCCCTGACCCTGGACCCGGAGGCCTGCCGCCAGGAGGCCCTCAAGTACTCCTGGAGCCGGTCGATAGACCAGTTCGAGGCCAACCTGGCCCTTATTCCAAAGAATTGAAAATCCGGCCGCCAGCTATTAGAATCGGGGCTCTTGCATTCGAGAGGAGGGGCAATGGACTGGGCTTTCCTGAAGCGACTTTCCGACGCGCCGGGCCTGCCCGGCGACGAGGCCGCGGTGCGCCTGCTCCTGGCCGAGAGGCTGGCCCGGTTCGGGCCGGAGGTGCGCACCGACGCCCTGGGCAACCTGATCGCCCACTTCGAGGGCCCCGGCCCCAGGGTGCTCCTCCAGGCCCACCTGGACGAGGTCGGCTTCCTTATAAGCCGCATCGAGGCCGAAGGCTTCCTCAGGGTCATGCCCCTGGGCGGCCTGGATCCCCGGGTCGTCTACGGCCAGGCGGTCGTGGTCCACGGCCGCCGGGACCTGCCCGGGGTGGTCGCGACCACCCCGCCCCACCTCAGCGGCGACAAGGCCGGCGAAAAGGTCGTGCCCCTCGAGGACTGCCTCATCGACCTGGGCCTGCCCCCGGAAGAGGTGGCCGAATCGGTCCGCCTGGGCGACGGGGTCACCTTTGCCACCCGGGCCTGGGAGAACGAGACCTCCTTTTTCGGCAAGGCCCTGGACGACCGGGCCGGCCTCTTCGCCCTGACCGAGGCCCTGGGCCTGGCCGCCCGGATCGACTGCGACCTCCACCTGGTCGGCTCGGTCCAGGAGGAGTACGGCCTCCGGGGGGCTGGACCGGCCGCCTTCAGCGTCCGGCCCGAGGTGGCCCTGGCCCTGGAGGGCACCTTCGCCACTGACCTGCCCGACCCGGCCCGGCCGGCCAACCTGACCCCCACCGGCCTGGGCAAGGGCCCGGAGATCCGCCTGACCGACAAGAACCTGGTCGCCGACCGGGGCCTGGTCGAGTTCCTGGCCTGCCTGGCCCGGGAGAGGGGCATCCCCCACCAGGTCATCGTCAAGAAGGGCGGGACCACCGACGCCACGGCCATCCAGACCAGCGCGGCCGGGGTCAGGACCACCGCCCTGGCCGTGCCGATCCGCTACATCCACGCCCCGGTCGGACTGCTGGACAAGTCGGACCTGGAGAACACGGCCCGGCTCCTGGCCGCCTTCCTGGAGACGGCCTCTCGGTTCAAGTAGGCCGGGCCCGAAGGCCGGCCTTCACAAAAATCTTGCCCCTTTGCCCGGGCCTCTGCTAACGTGGGCTGTCCCGGTTTGGTGCCGGCCGAGAGGGTCGGCCGCCGGGCCAAGGCATCCAGTCGCCGGATCAGAGCCTGGGCATCGCCCCCCGGAGAGGGAGGCGGGCGGCTCGCTGAGTTCAGGCGAGCGAGCCAGGTTGAGGAAAGGAGCGTCTCGATCGCGGCCAGAGGGCTGATCAGCCCCTGCGCCTGACCGCTGGAGATGCGATCAGACCAGTTTGAGAATACCCCCAAACCAAGGTGGGAGTAATTGAGCCAGCCAGAGCAGCCCAAGTCAGTCAGGTCAACCCTGAGGGTCGTCCTGTTCATCCTGACCGTATTCACCCTCAGTGACTGCCTCACCCAGCCGGCCTTCGGCTACGCCATTGATCCCCAGGCCATCATCATCACCGCCCAGTCGCTTCTGGGCGCGCCCTACCGGAGGGGCGGCGAGTCGCCTCGCCACGGCTTCGATTGCTCCGGCCTGGTCCACTGGGTCTTCGGACAGCACGGCATCGAGCTCAACCGCACGGCCCGCGGCCAGCACAAGTCCGGCCGGACGGTCCAGAGGCGCGAGCTCCAGCCCGGCGATCTGGTCTTCTTCTCCTCGTCCAAGACGAAGCGGCGGATCACCCACGTGGGCATCTACGTCGGTCGCGGCCGCTTCATCCACGCCGCCAGCGGCCAGAGGCGGGTCCAGACCAGCAGCCTGGCCGAGGTCTACTGGGCCAGGCATTTCGTCGGGGCCAAGCGGGTCCTGAGCCTGGGCTAGGCCGGCCGCCGGCCAGAATTGATCCCGACCGAAGCGGCCCGGACATCGTGGTCGCGCCTTTTTTACCTCCCATCGCAGTCTTCCCCAGGCCTGGAGGCTCGGGGCACCATTAACAGACCACGACAGGGCTATTTTTTGTGCTGCCAGGGCCGCGTCCCTGGCAGCAGGCCGCAGGCCAGGATCGGCCCCGGGTCCACCCGCCGGACTCCGAAGCGAACCCTATAATGAGGGTCTAGATGGCCAGGAACCGGGCGCTGGTTCTGGAAAGGTCGTTTACCAGCCGCCGCTGCAAGGGGCTTTTCCGTCGCAGCACGGAGGGGCCACGGGCAACTCCCCGGCCGGGCTTCTCCGAAGCAAGCAGCCTTCCCGGTTGCGACGGGCGGGGCGGGTCAGGATCCGGACGACCGGGTCAGGGCTTCCGGTCGCGCGACCGGCTTCGGGTCCGCGCTCTCGAACCTGTAGCCGCACTTGGCGCCCCTGAGAGCCACTTCCCGGATGTCCCGCTCGTCGATGGGGAAGACCCGGCAGACCTGGGGCCGGCCCTTGGTGTAAATGACGCACAGGCTCTGCCGGTTCAGAAAGGGGCAGGGATAGCACAGGCGGCAGCAGTTGGCGCAGCGGCGGCACTCGCCCTGGCGCCGCCCGAGCTGCTCGGCCACGTACTCCGGCCTGAACCGGATCAGGTAGAGCCGGCGGAGCTTGCCCTTGAGGTGGGCCCAGAAGCGGGACTCCTGGTGGAGCCGGCCGCACCTGGAGACGCCCCGGGAGAGGGAGTCGGCCAGTGCGGCTAGAATGGGGTTGGCCAAGAAGAACCTCCTGGCAAGGTCTGGAGCTGGCGGCGGATTGGACTCTCTATCGCGGCGGTTGCCATTAAAAATATAGCAGAAACTACATCTCACTGCCACAGTCAATCGCGCGGTTTCGGGTCCCCGAACCACCGACTCCGGCCGCGCGCCGCGCTCCCCGAGCCTCCTCCCGGCCGGCCTAGCGGCTCTCGCCCTTTCTTTGAGGCAGGGAAGGATTGGGCTGGCTCCGCTCCTTGGCCTTGAGCTCGTTGAGCTTGTCCTGCCCGAACTCCACCTCCTGACCAGAGGCCAGCTTGAGTCTCAGGTTGGCCGGGCCGACCAGGCCGCTGATCCGGTCGCCGTTGGTCAGGCAGACGGTGGCGACGTTGGAGCCCCGGGTATTGAAGGTTATGGACTCGATCTCCCGGAGCGGAAGCGAGATCGTGGCGTAGCTCGTCCGGAGGCTGAACTCCTCGTTGAGGACCTCGCCGCTGAGCACGTCTCCGTTCTTGAAGATGAGGCGGTCCGTCCGGCCGGAGCCTCTCTTCGGAGCGGACTGATCCATCCCCTCGGTCAGGATGCGGACGATCTCGGTCAGCAGCCGGGCGATCTCGGCCGGGCTCTTTTCGCTCCCCGCTGCCTCAGTGCTGGGGCCGTTGTCGCCGGTCTGGCTGGCGCCGCTCTGTTGGGCCAGGGCCAGACCCGGCAGCCCAACCAGGACGACCACCAGGGCCACGGCTATCAATCTGCGCATGAAGCCCTCCTGCCCTCCTTCACCCGGCTTCGGTCAGGGACCGGGACCCGCCGAAGCGGCGGCCCGGCCTTAACCAGCCGGACGGCTCGAACCACCGAGGACCGCCCTCCCGCTCACTGGACCGGGACGGTCAGTTTGGAAAAGGGTATGTCCAGATCACCGCGCCTGACCCGGGTGACCATCTCGTCCAGGACGGCGGCCGCGCCGTCAGATCCCAGGTCTTCGATCAGGATCAGGGCCCCGGCCATGGTCAGGGTCGGCCCGATGAGGTTGTTGGCCTCCCGGTCGCCTCCCCGGCGGATCTGGTCTATGGCCGGGGCCAGGGCCCCGAACAGGGCGTGGACGACCTTCTCCGACGTAGTCTGTTCCGCCACCTCCATCTCCTTCCCTCGGGATCAGGACCCGGCCGCAGGTGGCTGGGCCCGTCCGCCTCTTTCACTTTTACAGTAACATGACCTCGGGCCGGCCGCCACGGGCTTGTGGGGAGTTTTCTCCTTTCTCCGGAGCCGGGTGCGAGAAAATAGGACAGGCCCTTGGCCTGTTCTAATCAAACGCTCCGGCGGCGCCTTAGCCTGAAAACTGGACCGGGGAGCCGGGACCCCGGCTCAGACCAGGCCCAGTTCGGTCAGCACCCGGCGCAGCTCGGCCCGCTTGTCCCCGGCCAGGGGCTGGATCGGCCGCCGGCAGCGGCCGGCCGGCAGGCCCATCATGTTCAGAGCCTCCTTGACCACCACCGGGAACGAGCCCAGGCCGAAGGCCATCCTCACCGGGGCCAGGCGGCGCTGGCAGTCCAGGGCCCGGGCGTAGTCCTTCTTCCGGAAGGCCTCCCAGATGCCCACGGCCAGCCGGGGGGCCACGTTGGCCGTGGCGGCCACGGCCCCGGCCGTGCCGTACATCAGGCCGCCGTAAATGAGGGTGTCCCGGCCCATGATGACCTTGAAGCCGGGCGGGGTCTGCCGGATCATCTCCGCGACCAGGGTCAGGTCGCCGGTGGAGTCCTTGATCCCCTGGAAGTTGGGGCAGCTCCGGGCCAGCCTGGCCAGGGTGGCTGGGGTGAGCCGGACGCCGCCGGTCCGGTCCGGGTTGTTGTAGGCCAGGACCGGGATGCTGACCGACTCGCAGATGGCCGCGTAGTGGCCGTATAGCTCCTCCTGGCTGGGGCTGATGAAAAAGGGCGTGATCACCGAGACGCAATCAGCCCCGACCCGCTCGGCGTAGCGGCTCAGCTCGATGGACTCCCGGGTGGTCAGGCAGCCGGTGTTGGGCATGACAAAGACCCGGCCCCTGACCTGCTCCACGGCCAGGTCGATCAGCTCCCGCTTCTCCTGGTCGGTCAGGGCGTAGAACTCGCCCTGGCTGCCGATGGGGAAGAGGCCGTGGATGCCGTTCTCGATCAGGTAGTCGATGATCCGCCGGAAGGCCTTCTTGTCGACCTTCTCGTCCTCGTCAAAGGGTGTGACCACCGCGGTGATGATGCCCTCGATCGGTTTGGCCACGGTCTGGCCTCCTCTCCCTCGATTCTGACTTACCGCCCGTTTCAGCCCCGCCGGATGACCACCTTGTTGAGATCGCCCCCCCAGGCGGCTTCCAGGACCGGGCCCATGTACTCGTCCACCAGGCCGGCGCTCAGGGGCACGGGCATGTTCTGGAGCTTGCTCTCCAGTTGGGGGTCCTTGGCCGCCTTGAGCATCTTGGCGATGACCGACCTGTCCAGGCCCTCGATCTCGGACAGGGTGGTCGGAAAGCCGATGCCCCGGTTGAAGGCCAGCATGCCCTCGGCCACGGCCTGGCCCAGGTCCCGGCCGGACAGGGCGGCCGGGTCGGCCTCCAGGTAGCCGTATTTCCGGAAGATCGCCCCCACCTTCCTGACCCGCTCCTCCACGGCCGGGGCGAAGAAGAGGGTGTAGTAGGGGTTCATCAGGGCGCAGGCCCGGCCGTGGCTGAGGTAGCTGACCAGGGAGAAGCTGTTGAGGTGGGGGCCGCTGGTACCGCCGACCATGATGGCGTAGCCGCCCAGGTCAGTGCCCAGGGCGACCTGCTCCCTGGCCGTCCGGTTGGAGGCATTCCCGGCCAGGCCGGCCAGGCCGACCACGACCAGCTCCAGGCCCAGCAGGGCGATCTCCTCGGCCTGGGCCAGTTGCTCGGGCTTGACCCCCAGGTAGACCTCCAGGCAGTGGCTCAGGCCGTCCATGCCGCCGTCCAGGGTCAGGGACTCGGGCTGGCTGAGGGTCAGCTCGTAGTCGAAGACGGCCCGGGGCGGGGTGATGGCCTCGTCGACGATGAGCTTCTTCTGGCCAGAGACCGGATCGGTGACGTTGGAGTACTTGGTCAGATGGGCGGCCGAGCTGGCCGCGGTCATGACCGCCACCAGGGGCAGGACCCGGCGTCCCGTTGACTGGGCCAGCCCGGTCACCTGGCCCACCCCGAAGTAGGGGTCCAGCTCGGCCTGGATGTCGCCGAAGGTGGCCAGGGCGGCCGCGGCCTTGCAGGCGTCGATGCCCGAGCCCGACTCCAGGCTGACGATGAGATCCGGCTTCTGGTGGAGGATGTGGCCCTGGAGGCGGTAGACGTCCTCCCGGGGCGCGTTGGGGGCCGCGCCCTGGACCGGCCCCATGACCTCCAGGTCGCCGGACTTAAGGGCGGCCAGGACTCTCTCCAGATGGGGCTTCAGCCAGGGCGAAGATACACGGCCGACCAACAAGGCCCGCCGGCCCAGCTGGGCGCTCAGGGGGCCGACCCGGTCCAGGACGCCCATGCCGAAGGCGTAGTTCTGGCCCTTGAATCTGACGAGCAGTTCGCGGGCCCGATCGGTCAGGCTCTGGTCCATGGCTCTCAACTCCTCAGGGCAAGGGAACTTCTGGGGGTTCAATTCCTTGATAATTCATAAATAAGCCCAGCCTTGCCCCGAGTCAAAGCCTTTTTGAGCCGGATCGGGCCGGGCGGAGAGCCGCCGGGTTGACAGGGCCGGCCGCCCCAAGCTAAGCTCGACCGCTCCGGCCGGGCGGATCGCCCCGGCCCGGGAGAGGAGGCCAGGTGCTGGCTCGGTGGGGACAGGTCAACGGCTACCGGGACGTCCTGGCCATCGGCCTGCCCCTGGTGGCCAGCCTGGGCTCGAACACGGTGATGCAGTTCACCGACCGGGTCTTTCTGGGCAACTACTCCCTGGAGGCCATCGCCGCGGCCTTGCCGGCCGGGATCGCCTCCTTCCTGTTCGTGTCCTTTTTCATGGGCACGGCCAGCTACGTCAACGTCTTCATCGCCCAGTACACCGGTTCGCGGGCCCCGGACCGGGTGGGCGCCTCTCTGTGGCAGGGCCTCTACTTCTCCTTCCTGGCTAGCCTGCTCCTGGCCGGCCTCTACTTCCTGGCCGGGCCGCTCTTCGGCCTGAGTGGCCACCCGGACGAGATTCAGAGGCTGGAGGCGATCTACTTTCGGATTCTGATCCTGGGCGGCGGCCTGCCCGTCATCGGCTCCAGCCTGGCCTGCTTCTTCTCCGGCCGGGGCCTGACCCGGCCGGTCATGGTCGTCAATATGATCGCCGCCGGGGTGAACATCCCCCTGGACTACGCCCTGATCAACGGTTTCTGGATCTTTCCCGAACTGGGCATCGCCGGGGCCGCCCTGGCCACGGTGGTCTCCGCGGCCCTGGCCGCCGCTCTCTTCATCGTCCTGATCTTCACCCCGGCCAACAACCGGCGCTTCGCCGTCTGGCGGGGCCGGGCCTTCGACCGGGAGCTCTTCGGCCGGCTGATGAAGTACGGCCTGCCCGGCGGGATTCAGTTCTTCATCGACATCCTGGCCATAACCTTCTTCATCTTCATGGTCGGCCGGCTGGGCAAGGCCCAGCTGGCGGCCAGCAACATCGCCTTCTCCATCAACAACCTGGCCTTCCTGCCCATGATCGGCCTGCACATCGCCATCGGGACCATGGTCGGCCAGGCCATCGGCCGGGGCCGGCCCGAGGAGGCGGTCGAGGCCACCACCAGCACCCTCCACATCGCCCTGAGCTACATGGGCCTGGTCGCCCTGGCCTTCATCCTGGTCCCGGAATGGCTGCTGGACCTCTTCAGGTCCCGGGATTTCAGCCCAGCCGAGTTCGGGCCGATCCTGGAAGCGGGCGTGGTCCTGCTCCGCTTCATCGCCGTCTACACTCTCTTCGACGCCCTGGGCATCGTCTACTCCGGGGCTATCAAGGGCGCCGGGGACACCCGCTTCGTCATGTGGTCCCTGGGCCTGACCGCGCTCCTTATCCTGGTCCTGCCCACCTATATCTCCATGGAGTTCCTGGACGCGGGCCTCTACGCCGCCTGGACCTTCATCACCCTCTATATCTCCAGCCTGAGTCTGGTCCTCTGGCTGCGCTACCGCCAGGGCAAGTGGAAGGGCATGAGCGTCCTGGAGGCCCGGCCGCAGAGGACCTGAATCTCCGTCTCTTCTCCGGCCGGCCTTGCCCCGGCCGGGCCAAAACGTTTATCATCTTCCCAGCCGGGGTCACGGGGGTCCGGGCCGACCAAGGAGAGCGAGCGCATGGCCGACAAGTTCGTCAGTCTCAAGAACCTCAAGTTCCTGCTCTACGACGTCTTCGACAGCCAGGCCCTGTGCCGGCATCCCCTCTACGAGGAGCACGGCCGGGAGACCTTTGACCTGGTCCTGGACACGGCCCTCAAGCTCGGCCAGGACCTGCTGAGGCCCAGCCTGGCGGGCATGGACCGCGAGCCGCCCCGCTTCGAGGACGGGCGGGTCCTGGTCCACCCCTCGGTCAGGGAGATGATGCGGGAGTTCGGCCAGGGCGGCTGGATCGCGGCCCAGGCCCCCTTCGAGCTGGAGGGCCAGCAGCTTCCCATCACCATCGGCGCCGCCTGCCGGTTCATCTTCGCCGCGGCCAACTACTCGGCCAGCGTCTACCCCATGCTCACCTGGGGCGCGGCCCACCTGATCGCCTCCTTCGGGACCGAGGAGCTGATCCGGACCTACGTGCCCCGGATGTTCTCCGGCCAGTGGACCGGGACCATGGCTCTGACCGAGCCCCAGGCCGGCTCCTCCCTGGCCGACATCACCAGCCTGGCCGAGCCGGCCGAGGCGGGCCACTACCTCATCCGGGGCCAGAAGATCTTCATCTCCAACGGCGACCACGACGGGGCCGACAACGTGGTCCACCTCCTCCTGGCCCGGATAAAGGGCGCCCCGGCCGGGGTCAAGGGCATCTCCCTCTTCGTCGTGCCCAAGCTCAGACCCGAGGGCGGGGCCCTGGTGTCCAACGACGTGGCCGTGGCCGGCATTTACCACAAGCTGGGCTACCGGGGCGCGCCCATCACCCAGCTCAGCCTGGGCGAGAACAACGACTGCCGGGGCTGGCTGGTCGGCCAGGCCAACCGGGGCCTGGGCCACATGTTCCAGATGATGAACGAGTCCCGGCTGGAGATCGGAGCCGGGGCCGCGGCCATTGCCTCGGCGGCCTACTACGCCTCCCTGGACTACGCCCGGCAGCGGCCCCAGGGCCGGCGGCCCGGGGCCAAGGATCCCACCCAGCCGCAGGTCAACATCATCGAGCACTCCGACATCAAGCGGATGCTCCTCTTCCAGCGGGCCGTGGTCGAGGGCTCCCTGGGCCTGGTCCTCCAGTGCGCCCTCTACGCCGACCTGGCCAGGGTCGCGGACGGCGAGGAGGCGCAGAAGTACGCCCTCTTGCTGGACCTGCTCACCCCGGTGGCCAAGTCCTACCCCTCGGAGATGGGCATCCTGGCCTGCAGCCAGGGTCTCCAGATCCTGGGCGGCTACGGCTACTGCGACGAGTTCCCCCTGGAGCAGTTCTACCGCGACGCCCGCATCCACCCCATTCACGAGGGCACCACCGGCATCCAGGGCCTGGACCTCTTGGGCCGCAAGGTCGTGATGAAGGACGGCGCGGCCTTCAAGCTCTTCCTGGCCGAGGCCGGCCGGACCGTGGAGGCGGCCGGCCAGTGGCCGGAGCTGGCCCCCCTGGCCGGGGAGCTGGCCGGGGCCCTGGGAAAGCTGGAGGAGATCACCGGGGTGCTCATCGGCCGGGCCGGCCAGGCCGAGGCCTTCCTGGCCGACTCGACCCTCTACCTGGAGCTGTTCGGGCTGGTCGGTGTGGCCTGGCAGTGGCTCAAGCAGGCCGCGGCCTCCCGGGCGGCCCTGGCCGGCGACCCGCCGCCCGGCGAGGCCAACTTCCATCGGGGCAAGATCCAGACCTGCCGCTACTTCTTCGGCTACGAGCTGCCCAAGATGGAGGGCTTGCTCAAACGGTTGGCCAGCCCCGAGGCGCTCACCGTGGACATGGCCCTGGACTGGTTCGAGGACTGAGCCCTCGGGGTTACTTCTGGATCAGGCGGACGGCCAGGCCGCCGATGGGCCCGTCCAGGCTCAGCCCCGCCTCGGTCCGGCTGAAGGGCACTTTCTTGCGCTCCAGATAGGCCGCGGCCCGGGCCAGGCTGGCGGTGGCGAGGCTGATCACTCCCCGATCCTGGGGCTGGCCGCTGAAGCGCAGGCCGGTCCCCACGGCCGCCTCCGGGCCGGCCTGGGCCACCGGCAGGAGAAAGAGCCGGCCCAGATCCTCGGCCGCGGCCAGGGCTTGGGCCGGGCCGTCCTGGCCCAGGGTCAGGTGGGCCAGCTCGAAGCCCAGGACCAGGCCGACAGCCTCCCTGACCCGGCGGGTGATCTCGTCGAAGCGGCCCTCGCTGATCAGCTTGGACTCGACCATCCAGCTCCCACCCACGGCGTGGATCTTGTCAAAGGCCAGGTAGGCCCCGGCGTTGGCCGCGTTGACGCCGCCGGTGGGGATGAACCTCAGGCCGGCGTAGGGCGCGGCCACGGCCTTGAGGAACTTGAGCCCGCCCGCGGCCTCGGCCGGGAAGAACTTGACCACCTCCAGCCCCCGCTCCAGGGCCATCTCCATGCTGGTCGGGCCGTCAGTGCCCGGGGTGACCGGGATGTCGTGTTCCAGGCAGTAGTCCACAACCTTGGGGTTGAAGCCCGGCGAGACGATGAACCTGGCCCCGGCCGCCAGGGCCCGCTTGGCCTGGTCCACCGTGAGGACCGTGCCGGCCCCGACGAGCAGGTCGGGCAGCTCCGCGGTCAGGCGCTGGATGGCCTCCTCGGCCGCGGCGGTGCGGAAGGTCACCTCGGCCACGGGCAGGTCGCCCTCCAGGAGGGCCCGGCCCAGGGCCGGCGCGTCGGCGGCCCGGTCGATCTTGATCACCGGCACCAGGCCGAGCTGGCCGATTGTCTCCAGGACTTGATTCATGCCCATCCTCCTCAAAGCGCCTCGGCCAGGGGCCGAACGGCTCTAGGACAACTTCAGCAGCCGCCTGACCCGGGCCATCTTGGCCTCCAGACCGGCCTGGCGGCCGATCATGATCCGCTGGGCCTGGGGCGGGCCGGCCCCGTGGACCGACTCGATCAGGTAGGCCACGCTCCCGGCCCCGGCCACCAGGTTCTCGATGAGGCGGAGGACCTTCATCCGGTCGACCACCTCCACCCCTTCGGCCGCGGCCAAGTACTTCCTGATGTAGGGCCCGGTCACCGGGTCGTCCAGGGCCCGGGCCGGAGGCATGGTGCCCAAGAGGCCGCCGGCCACGTCCGTGGCCAGGCGGGCTATTTCGTAGGGGAACCTGGTCACGTTCAGCTTGCAGACGTTGGCCAGGAGCAGGTCGGCCTCGCAGCCGCCGGCCGGCGTGGCCCGGCCCAGGGCGGCCGCGGCCAGGCCGCAGGCGAAGAGGGTCTCGTTGAGGTGGATCATCTCCACGATCTTGTCCCGGACGTGGGAGGCCCTGTCCACGCCGTTCATCCGGGCGATCAGGGCCGTGGCCCCGATGAGGACGTCGCCCACCCCGACCTTGCAGCCGCCGTAGCTCTGGCGGTGGTAGGCGGCGAAGCGCTCGACCAGGCGGCCGCAGAACTCGACCTCGCCGTTGAGAAAGATTCTTTCCTGGGGCACGAAGACGTCGTCGAAGACGGTCATGACCTCCTGGCCGCCGAAGACCGGGTTGCCCACGTCCAGGCCGTCGCCCTCCAGCTTGCGGGTGTCGCTGGCCTGGCGGCCGTAGATGAAGTGGACGCCCGGGGCGTTGGTCGGCAGGCCGAAGCAGACGGCGAAGTCCTCCTCGCCCTGTCTCAGGCTCATGGTCGGCAGGACGATGATCTGGTGGGAGTTGACCATGCCGGTCTGGTGGAGCTTGGCTCCCCGGACGATGACCCCGTCGCTCTTTCGCTCGACCACCCTCAGGAACAGGTCCAGGTCGGCCTGCTCAGTGGGCCGCTTGCTCCGGTCGCCCTTGGGGTCGGTCATGCAGCCGGCCGCGACCTGGTCGGCCCTCTGGACCTGGGCCCAGAAGTCCCGGAAGCGGCGGTGGTACTCGGTGCCGCGCTCCCGGTCTATCTCGAAGGTGGTGTTGAAGACGGCGTTGGCCGCGTCCATGCCGGCGCAGCGCTGGAAGCAGCAGCCGGTCAGGCCGCCGCAGTGGCGGAGCATCTTGACCTTGCTGATGAGCTCCTCGGGGCTCCCGTGCATGTGGGTGAAGCGGTTGACCTCCTGATCGGCCAGGGGCGAGACGACCCTGAAGAGGGCTCGGGTGGCCTCGTCGTGGGCGCAGTCGTAGGTCGCGGCCACGGCCCTGAGAGAGGGCGAGATGAGCGGGTGGCCGGGCAGGTCCCGGACCGCCTGGCCCATGACCTGGGCCTCCAGGCCCCAGGCTCTCAGGGAGTCGATGTATTCCCGGCCGGTCTTGAGCCCCATCAGCCGCCTCCCCGGCCGCCCCTGCCCCTTCCTCGGGCGGACCCCGGCTCCCATAATAGCCCATCGGCCGGGCCGGAGGGGAATTTTGTGGGGGACGTCCGGCCGGCCCGTGGGCTAAAATGGACCGGACTGAAGCCGCCGAGCCCCGGCGGCGGGCCTGGAGAAAACCTTTCAGCCGGGTTTCTGACATGGACAAGCCCTTTGACGTCATCTCGGTCGGCTCGACCCTGCTCCGTCTCTCGGTCCCGCCGGGCGAGCGCCTGGAGACGGCCTCGACCTTCCGGGTCCACACCGCCGGCACTGAGTCCAACACCATGGTCGCCCTGGCCCGCCTGGGCCTGAGAACGGCCTGGGTCTCGCGCCTGAGGGACAACCCCCTGGGCCGCCGGGTGGCCAACGAGATCAGGTACCACGGCGTGGATGTCTCCCGGATCGTCTGGGCCGAGGCCGGCCGCAACGAGGTCTTCTTCGTCGAGTACGGGGCCAGTCCCAGGCCGACCCAGGTCATCTACGACCGGGCTTACTCGGCCCTGGCCGAACTTACCCTGGCCGACCTGGACCTGGACTTCATCCTGAGCGGCCGGGTCCTCCACCTGACCGGCATCCTGCCGGCCCTGTCGCCGGGCCTGGCCGAGCTGACCGGGGAGCTGATGGACCGGGCCCGCCGAGCCGGGGTGACGGTCTCCTTTGACCTCAACTACCGGGCCAAGCTCTGGCCCCCGGAAGAAGCGGCCCGGGTGCTGGGTCCGCTCCTCAAGAAGGCCGACCTGCTCTTCGTCACCCAGGAGGACGCGGCCGGGGTCCTGGGCCTGGATGGACCCCCCGAGGAGGTGGCCGCCGAGCTCCAGCGGGCCTGCCGGCCCCGGGTCAGCCTGGTCACCCTGGGCGGCCGGGGCGGCCTGGCCTTTGACGGCCGGGACTACTATCGGACCAAGGGCTACGAGGTCGAGGTCCAGGACCGCCTGGGCGCGGGCGACTGCTTCAGCGCCGGGGTGCTCTGCGGCTGGCTGGAGGGCTCGCTCCAGACCGGGCTGGACTTCGGCGCGGCCATGGCCGCCCTGAAGCTGGGCCTGCACGGCGACTACTTCGTCTCCGACCGGCAGGAGGTCCTGAGGCTTCTCTCGGCCGGGGGCCGGGAGGTGGGCCGCTGAGGCGGCCGGGAGGGAGGCCATGAGGGCCGCTGAGGTGTACCGGGCCGTCCGGGCCGAGAGGCTCATCGCCATCGTCCGGGGCCTGCCGGCCGAGCAGGCCGTGCCCCTGGCCGAGGCCCTTCACGCCGGCGGGATCAGGCTCCTGGAGATAACGGCCAACACGGCCGGGGTGATGGACATGATCCGGGCGGTCAAGCAGGCCACGGCCGGCCGGATGGTCATCGGGGCCGGGACCGTGACCACCCTCGATCTGGCCCAGCAGGCCCTGGCGGCCGGGGCCGAGTACGTCATCGCCCCGGACGTGAACCCCGAGGTGATCGGCCACTGCCTGGAGCGGGACGTGGCCGTCATCCCCGGCGCGGCCACGCCGACCGAGATCCTGACGGCCCGGCGCCTGGGCCTCTCCCTGGTCAAGATCTTCCCGGCCCAGGCCCTGGGGGTCAATTACATCCGCCAGCTCCGGGGACCCATCGACGACGTGGACTTCCTGGCCGTGGGCGGGGTGGACGCCCGCAACCTGGGGGAGTTCATCCAGGCCGGCTGCCTGGGGGCGGGTCTGGGCGGATCGCTGGTCCGGAAAGACCTGATCCAGGCCAAGGACTGGGCCGGGCTGACCAGGCTGGCTGAGGAGTGTAAGAGGGTGTTGGGCTGAGGCAGGTCCTCTGGCCTGCGGCCTGCTGTCAGGGACGAGGCCCTGACAGCACCGGTGGCCCTGGTTACGATCTGACTGAAGCCTGTTCTAAAGTTTCCTGATCGGGACCTATCCGAAGAAGACCCTGGAGGGTCTAGTTAACAGGCCTATCGACCTATCATCTCGCCTCTTTCCCCGTGGCGTCAGGGCCGCGTCCCTGACGCCATCGCGAAGCGACCGGACACGGCCAGGATGGCCGGGCTACCTCGTTTGGGATCTGTTCTGAGTTTTGGCCGGACGGCCTGATCCGAAGCCCCTTCAAACAGCCCCCGGCACATCCACCCCTAGCTTCTTCGCCCACTCCTTCAAGGCCGGCATGATCATCGGGGCCAGCTCCACCCCGTCCTTGAGAGCGGCCCGGCGGCGGGCCAGGGCCGCCTGGCCGGGCAGGCGCACCGGGGCGTCCGGGGAGACGGGCTCGGCCCGGCGGCAGGCCTGGGCCAGCCAGCCGGTCTCTCGCCTGAACCTGTCCGCACCGCCGAAGGCCTCGGGGTCGATGAGCTGCAGAAAGACCGACGCGCTCCAGCGTTTGGGGCCGTCAGCCCGGCCCAAGCCGGCCAGGGCCGAGGTCAGGGCCTCGACAAGGAGGCCCAGGGCAAAGCCCTTGTGGCCGGCCTCCAGGCCGCCCAGGGGCAGGATGGTGCCCGGCGGCTCGGCGAAGAGCTCGGCCGGGTCGTCAGTCGGCCGGCCCCGGCTGTCCAGGAGCCACTGGCCGGGCAGCTTCTGGCCCAGTTTGTTCAGTCGCATGTTCAGGCCGACCGTGGTCACGGACGTGCTCACGTCCAGGAGGACCGGCTCGCCGTCGGTGGGCCAGCCGGCGGCGATGGGGTTGGGGGTGTAGACCGGGGTCCGGCCGCCGAAGGGGGCCACGCCGGCCGCGGCCGGGTCCGAGGTCATCAGGATGATGATCTTGCCCCTCTCCGTGGCCCGGAGGAGGTAGGCGGCCAGGCAGGCGATGTGGTGGCTCCGGCCGATGGCCAGGCTGACCGCCGGGTGCTCCTTAAGGCGTTCCAGGGCCAGGTCAATGGCCCGGCAGACCAGCCAGGGGCCGGGCAGGTAGCGGCCGTCCCAGGTCAGGGCCGCCCCGGAGTCCCGGATAGTCTCGGGCTGGCCCTCCTTGGTCATCTGGCCCCGGTCCAGTTCCCTGAGGTAGGGCCCCAGGAGCTGGAGGCCGTGGGTGGTGTGGCCCAGGAGGTCGGCCTCGAGGAGGATCTCGGCCACGGCGGCGGCCTTGTCGGCCGGCAGGCCGGCCCGCTCCAGCAGGGCCCGGCCGAAGGCCAGCAGGGCCGGGGCGGAATAGCGATCGGCCAATTCTCTCTCCCTGATTCGGGCCGGCCGCAGGCTCAGGCCGGCTGGCCCTTCCGGCGCCACCTGTCCCTGAGCAGGGCGATGAAAGGCGAGCTCCAGAGGATGATGGTCACCACCCCCAGCCCGGCGCTGATGGGCCGGTGGAAGAAGACGGACAGGTCCCAGCGGCTCTTGATCATGGAGACCATGAAGCTGTCCTCGAGCAGGCTGCCCAGGACGATGCCCAGGATGGCCGGGGCGACCGGGATGTCGTTGGCCTCCATGAAATAGGCCAGCACGCCGGTGGCCAGCATGATGCCCACGTCAAAGGTGGTGTTGTTGATGGCGAAGGAGCCGACGATGCAGAACATCAGGATGGCCGGCATGAGCATGTTCCGGGGCACCCGGAGCATCTGGCTGCCGGCCTTGATGGCCAGGATGCCGAAGGGAATGAGGATCAGGTTGGCCAGGATGAAAGTCAGGTAGACGGCGTAGAGGATCTCCGGGGTCCGCTGGAAGATCATCGGCCCGGGTCTGAGCCCCTTCATGAAGAGGACGCCGATGACGATGGCCGTGATCGAGTCGCCCGGGATGCCGAAGACCAGGGCCGGCACCCAGGCCCCGCCCAGGCCGGCGTTGTTGGCCGTGCCGGCGTCGACGATGCCCTCGATGTGGCCGGTGCCGAACTTCTCGGGCTCCTTGGAGAACTTCTTGCTCAGGGCGTAGCAGATCCAGGCGGCGATGTCGGCCCCGGCCCCGGGCAGGATGCCCACGAAGGTCCCCACCAGGCCGGCCCGGGCGATGTTGACCTTGTACCTTCTCAGGGTCCGGCCGATGCCGGCGAACATCTTCTCGGTCTTGACCGCGCCGATGGTAAAGCTCAGATCGCCCGAGGAGACGTTGCGCATGACCTCGGAGACGCCGAACATGCCGATCATGGCCGGGATGAAGCTGAAGCCGTTCATGAAGTCGGTGCTGCCAAAAGTGAAGCGGGGGTAGCCGAAGGTCTCGGAGACGCCGACCGTGGTCATGAACAGGCCGATCAGGAGCGAGATGAGACCCTTGAGGAGCGAGCCCTTGGTCACCAGGACCGAGCAGCTCAGGCCGATGCAGGCCAGCCAGAAGTATTCGAAGGAGGTGAACTTCATGGCCACTTCGGCCAGCATCGGGGCCAGGGTGATGAGGATGACCGAGCCGATCATGCCGCCGATGGCGGCCACGGTCACGTCCACCCCGAGGACGAAGCCGGCCCGGCCCTTCTGGGTCAGGGCGTAGGATTCATCGACGTAGGCGGCCGAGGAGGGGGTGCCCGGGATGCGGACCAGGGCGCCGGGGATGTCGCCGGCGAAGATGGCCATGGCCTCCATGGTCACGATGGCCGCCAGGGCCGGCACCGGGTCCATGAAGAAGGTCACCGGCACCAGCAGGGCCGTGGCCATGGTCGCGGTCAGGCCGGGAATGGCTCCGACAAAGAGGCCGTAGAAGGCCGAGATGCAGATGACCAGCAGAACGTAAGGTTGGGCGATCAGCGAGGCCGCGGTTAGGACGTGCTCGATGAGTATCATCTCTACCAGCCCCAGAGGCCCCAGGGGAGTGGGACCAGCAGAATTTTGGCGAAGAGAATGTAGATGGCCAGGGTCACGCCCACGGCCATGATCAGGCTCCACAGCCACCTGACCCCCAGCCATTTCAGGAGGGCCAGGAGCAGGAGGAAGGAGGTGATCTGGAAGCCCAGGAAGTCGGAGAGGTAGATGTAGAAGACGATGGCCGCCAGGACGACCACGATGTTGACCAGGCCGGTCAGGCCCAGCCCGCCGGGGTCGAACTTGAGCAGGCGCTCGCCCCTCCGAACTCCCTGGACCACCAGTCCAAGGCCAGCGACCATGATCAATCCGGCCAGGATGTTCGGGAAAAACCCCGGTCCCGGGTGCCCGGTGTCCATTGAAGGGAAGGTTCGGGTGTGGATCAGGACCGCGGACCCGAAGCCGATCAGGACCAGTCCGATGGCCGAATCGCTGAATCGCATGGCAGTTCCCGTCGTCGACTCGGGATCGGTCTACTTGGCGATCCCGGCCGCCTTCATGACCTCGCCGTTGTCCTTGTCAGCCTGCTCCAGGGCCTTGGCAAAGTCCTTGGACTCGAGCCAGTAGATGCCGTAGCCGCGGTTGGCCATGAACTCTTTGAAGTCCTTGCTTTGAACGACCTTGGCGATGGCCTTCTCCAGGACGGCGACGATCTCGGGCGGCGTGCCCTTGGGGGCGGTGATGCCGCGCCAGGCGCCGCAGCTCCAGTCCATGCCCATCTCCTTGAGGGTGGGCACGTCCGGGTACTTGGGGTCACGTTTGTCGGCCATGATGGCCAGGGGCCGGACCTTGCCGGCCTCGATCAGGGTGGCCGCCTCGGGCAGGGAGCAGGTGCTCATGTCAATGCCGCCGGCCAGGAGATCCTGGAGGGCCGGGGCCGCGCCCTTGCTGGGGATCCACTGGATCGCCGTGGGCGGCAGGCCGAGGGTCTTCAGCCAGCCGGCCATGGCCAGGTGCCAGATGCCGCCCTGGCCGGTGCCCGAGTCCTTGAGTTTGCCCTGGTTATCCTTGATGTACTTTTCCAGGTCCTTGTAGGTCTTCCACTCCGAATCGGTCCGGACGTTGATGCCCGAGGGATCGAAGTTGACCATGCAGACGGGGGTGACGTCCTTGTAGGTCAGGGGGGTCAGTCCCATCCAGTGCATCATGGTCAGCTCAACCGTGGCTAGGCCGATGGTGTAGCCGTCCGGCTTGGCCGTGGCCATGGCCGTGTGGCCGATGGCCCCGCTGCCGCCGGTCCGGTTGACCACGTTGACCGGCTGGCCCAGTTCGGCTTTGAGCAGGGTGCCGATGATCCGTGAGACGGCGTCAGTGCCGCCGCCCGCGCCCCAGGGGCAGATTAGCTGAATCGGCCGGTTGGGGTAATCGGCCGCCGGAGCGGCCACAATCCCCACCCCGACCACCAAGAGGGTTGCCAGGGCGAAAAGGACGAGTCTCTTGGCCATACCAGAACCTCCTGTCTGTGGTTATCGCCTAGTCAGTCCCCACCACTCCCAGGCTGGTGGGCTGGATCTTGCTCTGAGCGAATAGCCTCCCCTTTGATCAGTCTCGGACAGAAGCCGCGCTCAAGCCCTATCCCGCGGCCCATGAAATAGCCCGCCGGCCATTGATCTTGTTCGGGCGGCGCAGCGGGACGATCTGTCCGAACTTGACGCGAATTTTATCCTAGGTGGCCCCTTTCCGCCTTGTCAAGTGCTTATTGTGGAACCTTGAGGCCGGTCTTCAAGCCGCAACCGACCCCCGTTCAGAGTATCCCGTGCTTGTCGAAGACCTCCCTGAGAGACTTGCCCCGGCTGAGTTCCTCGCGGACCGAATCCTCGCCGCTGACCTTGTCCAGGGCCAGCTTGAGGACCTCCTCGGCCCTGTCCCGGGGGATGACCACCACCCCATCGGCGTCGCCCAGGACCAGATCGCCCGGGGCCACCCGGACGCCGCCGCACTCCACGGGCACGTCCAGGGCCATGACCTTGCCCCGGCCCCGGGAGTCCAGGGGCCCGATGCCGCCGTGGAAGACCGGGAACTTCACCTCCCGGATGCGGCGGATGTCCCTGACCAGGCCGTCGGTGACGCAGCCGGCCGCGCCCCGGGCCAGGCAGGCGGTGGTCAGCAATTCGCCCCAGGGGGCGATGCGCCGGGAATGGCCGCAGGCCATGACGGCCACCTGGCCCGGCTTGAGGTCGTCGATCAGGGCGATCTCCAGCTCGTAGGGATTCTCGCCCGGCTCGACGTGGAAGACCTCCATGTACAGCCCGGTCCGGGCCGAGCCGAGGAGGACCAGCGATTCGTCCAGGGGGCGGATGTGGGAACCCATGGCCTGGCCGGTCAGGCCCAGGGAGTCTAGTACGTCGGAGACGACGGCGCTGTAAAGCCGCTGCCCGGCCCTGGCCAGGAGCTGCCGGTCGAGGGGCATGCCTCTCCTCCCATGCTGAACGGCCTCCGTGGGGCCGAGTGGTCGAACCTGGAGGAATATTAGCACGAAATTATCCCCGGCCCCAGCCGCCGTGAGGCCGGGCCGGCCGGGAGGCTTTTGCCTTGACAGGGCTCCGGGCTCGGTCTTACATGCCTCTGGCCCGGGTTGAATCGTTCAGGGTCGAATCGAGGTGGCTTCCCTAAAGTCCCTTCGCGGCCGGGCCGGCCGCCTGGCCCAAGCCGGGCGGACCGATCGTCGAAACGGAGCGAATCAATCATGACCACAGCTTTTGTCAACGGGCGGGTTTTCGTCGGCGACGGCCGGGTGCTGGACAGGGCCACGGTGGTGGTCGAGGGCGAGCGGATCGTCAAGGTCGGCCCGGCCGGGGCCAGCCTTCCGGCCAAGGCCAGGCGGGTGCCCCTGGACGGGGCCACCCTCTGCCCCGGCTTCATCGACTGCCACGTCCACCTCTGCACGGACGGCAGCCCCGACCCGATAGCCGCCCTGCTCCGCCAGAGCGTCCCGGAGACGACCCTCCGGGCCGCCGAGATGGCCCGCCGGACCGTCCTGGCCGGGGTGACCACGGTCCGGGACATGGGCGCCGTCAGCGGGATCGACCTGGCCCTCCGTGAGGCGGTCAGGGCCGGCCGGCTGGTCGGGCCCCGGATGCTGGTCAGCCACCAGCTCATCTGCATGACCGGCGGCCACGGCTGGCACCTGGGCCGCCAGGCCGACGGCCCGGACGAGGTCCGCCGGGCCGCCCGGGAGCAGATCAAGGCCGGGGCCGACGTGGTCAAGCTCATGGCCACCGGCGGGGTGATGACCCCGGGGGTGGAGCCGGGCAGCCCGCAGTTCACCGAGGAGGAGCTCAGGGCCGCGATCGAGGAGGCCCACAAGGCCGGCCGGCGCACCGCCACCCACGCCCAGGGGACCAGGGGCGTCCTCAACGCCCTCAGGGCCGGGATCGACAGCATCGAGCACGGTTTCTTCCTCGACGACGAGACCGTGGGCCTCATGGTCGAGCGGGGGGTCAGCTACGTGCCCACCCTGGCCGCCGTCCACTTCATCGTGGTCCAGGGCCGGGAGGCCGGGATCCCCGATTACGCCGTGGACAAGGCCACCCGGGCCAAGGAGAGTCACATCGAGAGCTTCCGCCTGGCCAAGGCGGTTGGGGTCAGGATCGGCCTGGGCACCGACGCGGGCACGCCCTTCAACCTCCACGGCCAGAACCTGGTCGAGGCCGAGCTGCTGGCTGCGGCCGGGATGACGCCCGTGGAGGCTCTCCGGGCCGGCACCCTGGTCGCGGCTGAGGTCCTGGGTCTGGAAAAGGAACTGGGCAGCGTCGAGGAGGGCAAGATGGCCGACCTGGTTGTCGTCCAGGGCGATCCCCTGGACGACCTGGGCCTGCTCAGCCGACCCGAGGCCATCCGTCTGGTCATGCAGGGCGGGCGGATATTGAAGGACGCGGGGGACTAGGCCGGGGTCCCCGGCCGCTCATTCAGGAGGCCTTAATGTCCGATCTGCCAACCCTGGACGACGTCCGCCGGGCCGCCGAGCGTATCGCCGGCCAGGCCCACCGCACCCCGGTCCTGACCTGCGCCGGCCTGGACGAGATGGTCCAAGCCCGCCTCTTCTTCAAGTGCGAGAACTTCCAGAAGGCCGGGGCCTTCAAGTTCCGGGGCGCCCTCAACGCGGTCCTGTCCCTGTCCCAGGCCGAGGCCGGCCGGGGCGTGGCCACTCACTCCTCGGGCAACCACGCCGCGGCCCTGGCCCTGGCCGCCCGGCTGAGGGGCATCCCGGCCCAGGTGGTCATGCCCGACAACTCGCCCCGGGTCAAGCGGGCCGCCGTGGCCGGCTACGGCGGCCGGATCACCCTCTGCCGGCCGACCCTCCAGGACCGGGAGGAGACCCTGGCCCGGATCGTCCGGGAGACCGGGGCAACGGAGATCCACCCCTACAACGACGCCCGCATCATCGCCGGCCAGGGCACGGCCGCCCTGGAGCTCCTGGCCGAGGTGGACGGCCTGGACCTGGTCCTGGCCCCGGTGGGCGGCGGCGGGCTGATCAGCGGCACGGCCATCGCGGTCAAGGGCCTCTCGCCCCGGACCGGAGTCATCGCCGCCGAGCCGGCCGGGGCCGACGACGCCTGGCGCTCCCTCCAGGAGGGCCGCATCGTGCCCTCGATCGAGCCCAAGACCATCGCCGACGGTCTCAGGACCTCGCTGGGCCCGCTCACCTTCGCCGTGATCCGGGACAAGGTCGACCGGATCGTGACCGTCAGCGAAGAGGCCATCGTCGCGGCCATGCGCCACGTCTGGGAGCGGATGAAGATCGTCATCGAGCCCTCGTCCGCGGTGCCCCTGGCCGCCCTGCTGGAGAAGAAGATCGACCCGGCCGGCCTCAGGATCGGCCTCATCCTCTCCGGCGGCAACCTGGACCTGGACCGCCTGCCCTGGCAGACCGCCGCCTGAGCCGCCGGGATTGAGGGAAGGAATCAGCCCGGCATGAACCTGTCCCGGATCATCACTCGGGCCGGCCGTTGCTTCGGGGACAAGCCGGCCCTCATCTTCGGCGACCGGACCTACACCTACGCCCAGCTGGAGGCCTCGATCGACGCCTGGGCCGGCCGGTTGCGCCGGCGGGGCCTGGCCCCCGGCGACCGGGCGGCCATCTTCCTGCCCAACCGGCCCGAGTGGATCATGGCCTACTACGCCGCCATCCGCCTGGGCGGAGAAATAGTGGGCATTAGCCCATTATACAGGAAGGCCGAGGTCCGCTGGCTGCTCCAGGACTCGGGGGCCAAGGTGGTGATCAGCTCCGAGGCCCTCAAGGACCAGCTGCCCGACGCCTCGGACGGTCTGGCCGAGGTCGTCCTGGTCGAGGAGGAAGGGCCTCTGGCCGCCGATATAAATGGTCAAAGGCCCATAATAGAAGAAAGCCAGGGCTCGGCCGAGGATACGGCGGTGGTCCTCTACACCGGCGGGACCACCGGCCGGCCCAAGGGCGCCCTGCTCAGCCACCAGAACATCCTCTACACGGCCCAGAACGTCTGCTACCACGAGCGGGTCAGGCCCGAGGACGTCTCCCTCTGCTTCATGCCCCTGGGTCACGTCTTCGGCGGCAACCACATCATGAACTCCCTCTTCTACGGCTGCGGAACAATGGTCCTTCACCCAGGTTTCGACCAGGACCGGATCGTCGCCGACATCGAGCGCCACCGGATCACCAGGTTCTACTCCATCCCCACCGGCTTCATCCGCCTCCTCCGCGACCCCGGGGCCAGGCAGCGGCTCGGCTCCCTGACCTACTGCTTCTCGGCGGCGGCCAGCCTGCCCGTGGAGATCGTCAGGCAGTGGCGGGAGGCCTTCGGTCTGGGCATCCACGAGGCCTACGGCCTGACCGAGACATCCTCCCTGGTCACCTTCAACCACCTCTACCGCCACAAGATCGGCTCGGTGGGCACGCCGGCCGGCCTGGTCGAGGTCAGAATCGCCGACGACCAGGACCGGACCCTGCCCCCCGGCCAGGAGGGCGAGATCCTGATCCGGGGGCCGAACGTGATGAAGGGCTACCTCAACCAGCCGGACGAGAGCGCCAAGGTGCTGCGGGGCGGCTGGCTCCACTCCGGCGACGTCGGCCGGCTGGACGAGGACGGCTATCTCTACATCGTCGACCGGATCAAGGACCTGATCATCAGCGGGGGCTTGAACGTCTACCCCCGCGAGGTCGAGGAGGTCCTCTTCGGCCACGAGGCCGTGGAGGAATGCGCCGTTATCGGCCGGCCCGATCCGGAGTGGGGCGAGTCGGTCCAGGCCGTAATCAGACTCAAGCAGGGCCGCCAGGCCAGCCCCGAGGAAATCATCGCCTTCTGCAAGGCCCGGCTGGCCTCTTTCAAGGCGCCCAAGAGCGTGGTCTTCGTGACCGAGTTCCCCAAGTCGGGCACGGGCAAGATCCTCAAGCGGGAGCTGAGGAAAAGGCTGGCTTGACTCCGGGCCCGCTTCAGGCCGTCAGGGGCTCAATTGTAGGGGCTCGTGTCCCTAACCGAGTATTTCAGAACCTCGCAATCCTCCACCGACCAGGGCCTGGGTACGTAGTCGTCCGCATTCCGGCCGTGGCCCAGATGGGGTCTTCCGGCGGTGTCGATGGCTATACCGGGGTTGCCGCCCCAGTCGACTTCCTCGACGATCCAGACGCCGAAACGGCGGTAGGCGTATCTGAGGGCCATATTGTCGCGCCCCAGACGTCCGTTGTAGGTTATGTGAGGCCTGTTCAGCCTGTCGGTGGCGATGTCCAGGCCCTCCTGCTGTCCGGCGTCCCGGGCCACCACGGTCTTGGTCCAGACGACCTTGTTCCAGTAGCCGTACTTGAGCCAGCCGCGGGTCCAATCTCGGTAGACCACGTGAACGTGGCCTCGGCCGTCCACGGCCAGCCTGGTGTCCCCGAGACCGGTCCGGCTGCCGATGCTGGTGGTGCGGTCGAAATAGTGCAACACCCAGGCCCCCTGGTTCTTGCGGGCGCAGACGATGTTGGGATGGGAGTTCTGGGTGGGTTCGTTCTTGAAGCTGATGTAGGGCGAGCCCTGGGCGTCCAGGGCGATGTCGGTGTCGGTGCCGGACACGCCTAAGCGTTCCACCACCCAGCGCAGGCCGTTCCAGCGGGCGTACTTGATGCCCGTGCCTTCCAGTTGGTCCTGCTTTGTCGACCGGGGCAGGCTGTCCTCATCCGCGTCCGGGCTGTGGGTGTAGGAGACGTGGGGGTTGCCGTCGGAATCCACGGCGATGGAAGTGGCGCCCACCCGGCCCCTGGCCACCCGCTCCACGACCTGCCTGATCCAGACCCCGTTGACTTTCCTGGCGTAGCGGCACTCGTTGCCGGCCAGGTAGACCACGTGAATCCGGCCCCGCGCGTCCACGGCCACCCCCGGCTCCTCGCCGCAATCGTTCCTCTGGTCGACCATCTCGTTGATCCAGGCGCGGCCGTTCCAATAGGAATGCCTCAGGCCGGTGTGGGTCGAATCGTAGTGGACCAGGTGCGGAAAGTTCCGGCCGTCCACGGTCATCTGGGTATCCACGCCGACGCAGGTGGTCCGGTCCACCACGCTGTTGGTCCAGTGGGCGTTGGGCTGAATGTCGTCGCCGTCGTCCTGGGCCCGGACCGGGTTTGACCAGGCCAAGACGGCGGTTAAACAGAGCGCTGTCAGCATGAACATTAAATCCGATTTGGTGAAGAAAGCCTTGAGGTGTCGTGAGCGCTTCATCAGTCCTCCAATTCCCTTCTTAACCAAACAAGTACCAACGTCACAATTTCAGTATCTGTTTTCCCAAGAGTATTCAGCCTCTCCTCCGGCCATTCCATCGTCTTGACGACCGTTTTAAAACCTACTTTATCCAAAACGAGCTCGTCAACTTATCAATCAACCACTTGCCCCAGTCAAACACCATCTCAGCCGGATCGACGGGCAGGCCCGGGCCCCAGATAGGCGCCCCGGCCGCCCGAGAGAGCCTTCAGATCCTTCGAGGACTGTCGCCGGCTCCGGGGAAGTTACTTGCTTCCGGGGGGGGGTCGGCGGGAGGACGTCGCCGAGGTCAGCCGCCTGAACACGACCCTCACCCGGCGATCCGAAACCGGTCGCGCTAAACGCTTGATTGGGGGGTGGTGGACTCGGCCGAACTGATGATATACTCTGGGCTCCTATTACACGATCGTCGCCGGCGCCGGCGAAATCAGGACCGCAGAGAGCATTCATGTGGGGCAAGCGGAGCCTTCGGACTAAAATCCTGACCATCGTCGCCGCCCTGACCGCCCTGACCGTTGGCGGAGGGCTGGCTTCCCTGTGGTACAGCTACCAGACCAACTCCTTCCTGAAGACCGTTGTCGAGGACAACCTGGCCGCGCTCCAGGCCGCCGATCATCTGGAGAGAGCCCTGGTCATGCAGAAGGGCTATCTGACCTACTTCTTCCAGGACGGCGACCTCAGGTGGCTGGCTGACCTGGATCAGCGCCACCAGGAGTTCCAGGACTGGCTGGCCAGGTCCCGGCAGCTGTCCAGCAGCGAGGAGGAGCGCGGCGTCCTGGAGCAGATCCAGAGCCAGTACGCCGAGTTGACCCGGCTCAGGGAGCGGGTCGTGGACTTCTACAAGGCCGGCCGGCGCCAGGAAGGCTTCGAGATCCATCAGACGGCCCGGAGCCATTTCTTCAGGATTCAGGAGCTCACCCAGCTCTTTCGCCGCGGGCGCGAGGAGCGGCTCAATCAGGCCCGCCAGGAGTTAAGCGCCCGGGCGCGCTACCTGACCGGCCTGGCCCTGGCGGCCCTGCCCAGCGCCGCCTTTTTGGGGCTTCTGCTGGCCTTCATGCTCATCCGCCAGGTCCTGGTCCCCATCCGCCAGCTGGCCCAGGAGACCGATCCGGCCACCGCCGCCGAAATCGACGTCAATGAGGTGCAGGCCCTCAGCCAGGGCGTCAGGAGCCTGATCGAAGACGTCGGCCAGGCCAGGTCCGAGCTGGAGGTCAGCCGGGAGCATCTCATCGAGGCGGCCAAACTGGCCTCGGTGGGCAAGCTGGCCGCGGCCACGGCCCACTCCATCCGCAACCCGCTCACCTCGGTCAAGATGCGCCTCTTCTCCCTGGAGCGGAGCCTCCGCCTGTCCGACAGGCACCGGGAGGACTTCTACGTCATCAGCCGGGAGATCCGCCACATCGACAACATCGTCCGCAACTTCCTCGAGTTCTCCCGCCGCCCTGAGCTGAGGGTCCGGCTGGTCAGCCCGTCCACGATAGTCGACGGGGCCATCGACCTGATGCGCGACCGCCTGGAGCTGAGCCAGGTGGACCTGGAGCTGAAGCGGAGCCATCGGCTGCCCGAGATCCAGGCCGATCCGGAGCAGCTCAAGGACGCCCTGGTCAACCTGCTGACCAACGCCTGCGAGGCCGTCGGACCGCGCGGCCAGATAGTGGTCGAGGAGGTCCGGGAGCGGACCGAGCGACTGGGGCTGAGGGCGATCATCCGGGTCAGCGACAGCGGCCCGGGGGTGCCGGAGGCCTTGCGGAGCCGGATCTTTCACCCCCTCTTCACGACCAAGGACGAGGGCACCGGGCTGGGGCTGAGCATTGCCCTGCGCATCATCGGCGAGCACGGCGGCAGCCTGGAGCTGGAGTCCTCCTCCGGCCAAGGGGCCAGCTTTGTCGTGAGCCTGCCGATCCAGGAGGAGTGATTTGGCCAAGATCCTTGTGGTGGACGACGACACCCAGCTGAGGCAGAGCTTTGACAAGCTCCTGGAAGAGGAGGGCCATCGCGTCACCTCGGCCGCCTCGGGCGAGGCGGCGGTCCAGTCGGTCGAGGCCAGCCGGCCGGACCTGGTCATCATGGACGTCAGGCTGCCGGTCATGAGCGGCCTGGAGGCCTTCAAGGCCATCCGCCAAATCGAGCCCAGGCTGCCGGTGGTCATCATGACCGCCTTCGGCACGACCGACGAGGCCATCGAGGCGACCAAGCTGGGGGCCTTCGACTACGTCCTCAAGCCCTTCGAGATCCCGGACATGCTCGTCCTGATCGACCAGGCCCTCGAGGCCGGCCGGTTCATGCTCTCGCCGGTGAAGATGGACCAGGACCCGGAGACCACGGCCGCCGACGCCATCATCGGCCGCTCCAGACCCATGCAGGAGCTCTACAAGGCCATCGGCCGGGTCGCGCCCACGGACACCACGGTCCTGATCCGGGGCGAGTCGGGCACGGGCAAGGAACTGGTCGCCCGGGCCATCTACCAGCACTCCCCCAGGGCGGGCCGGCCCTTCCTGGTCATCAACTGTGTGGCCATCCCGGAGACCCTCCTGGAGAGCGAGCTGTTCGGCTACGAGAAAGGGGCTTTCACCGGCGCGGCCAACCGCCGCATCGGCAAGATCGAACAGGCCCACGGCGGAACCCTCTTCCTGGACGAGATCGGCGACATGCCCTTGAGCATCCAGGCCAAGCTGCTCAGGCTCCTCCAGGAGAGGAGCATCGAGCGATTGGGCGGCCGCCAGCCGATCATGGTCGACGTGCGCATCCTGGCCGCCACCAACCGCGACCTGGAGACGGCCCTCCAGGAAGGCCGCTTCCGCGAGGACCTCTACTACCGGCTCAACGTCGTCGCCCTGACTCTGCCCCCCCTGCGCGAGAGGAGCGGCGACGTGCCCATGCTGGTCGACTACTTCCTCTGGCGCGTCGCCCGCGACCTGGGGGTCCGCAACCCCGGGATCACCCCGGAGGCCCGGGCCCTCCTGGCCGCCCACTCCTGGCCGGGCAACGTCAGGGAGCTGGCCAACGCCGTGGAGAAGTGTCTCATCTTCAGCCGGGGCCGGCCCATTGACCAGGAAGAAGTGGCCAGGCACGTCATCAGCCAGGAGCACGGCCTGGCCAGCGAAGCCTCGGCGCCGGACGAGGCCGTGCGCAAGTGGGCCCGGCGGGCCCTGGCCAGCGGCGGCGAGAATCTCCTGACCGTTCTGACCGATCACGTGGCCGGTCTCATCATCGCCGAGGCCCTCAGCCTAACCGACGGCAACCGCTCCCGGGCGGCCCAGCTCCTCGGCCTCTCCAGGCCGACCCTCCTGGCCAAGATGGACAAGTACGGCCTGAGGACCGAAACTTCAGTCAAGGCTGACTGAACCGGACCCGGCCGGAGGCGGCGGAGCTATATTTCAAGGTCCTCCACCGCTTCGTTGTTCTTTACACGCTGTAAAGAAAGCCGACACTAAATCCCGGCCGGAACCGCTCTTCTGGCCGGCTGACAGGGGCCATTCGGCCTCGGTTTGGAGAGTGGGCGCCCATCCTTCAACCGATCAACCTCGGCCTGTCGTCAGTCAATTTCGGCCCTCACTTCGGCTGAGCCGCCCTGGATAGTGGTCCAATCCTTCGATCTGGCACGAGCATTGCCGTCTGATACCTCAGGAGTTTTACCGGGAGGGCCGGTGGCGGACCGGAACCAGAAGCTTTATCGCGTTCTGACCAGGAACATGGTCCTCCTCGTGGTCGGCGTGGCCCTGGCCCCGCTCATCCTGACCGGAATCGTGCTCCTGAGCCAGTTCCAAGAGGCCTACCGGGCCAAGGTCATCGACCACCTGGCCGAACTGGTCCAGAAACACAGTCAGAACATCGACGGCTTCCTGACCGACCGTCTGGCCAACATCCGGGTCGTGGCCAGGTCCTACAGCGTGGAGATGCTGGCCGACGGGCAGTTTCTGAGGCGCAATCTGGCCCTGTTGCGCGAGGAGAACGGCGGCGTCTTCGTCGATCTGGGCCTGATCGACTCCCAGGGCATCCAGCAGGCTTACGCCGGCCCGTTCAACCTGGCCGGGGTCAATTACGCCGAGGCCAACTGGTTCAGGAAGGCCCGCCAGGGCGAGCATTTCATCAGCGACGTCTTCACCGGCCTCAGGGGCACCCCCCACTTCATCGTCGCCGTCAGGCAGTCGGCCGAGGGCCGGGACTGGATCCTCAGGGCGACCATCGACTTCGAGGCCTTCAACGCCCTGGTAGAGAACATCAGCATCGGCCAGACCGGCTTCGCTTTCATCCTCAACCACCTGGGCGAGTTTCAGACCAAGCCCCGCTATCAGGTCACGCCCGACCGGAGCCCCAACCTGGACTTCTTCAAGAGCCACCTCAAACCCGACCGGGTGGCCGTGACCGAAAAGACCGACCAGACCGGCCGGAAGCTCATCCTGGCCGAGGCGCCCCTCAAGGGCGGGGAGTGGATCCTCTGCTACCAGCAGGAGTCGGACGACGCCTTTGCCCAGCTCCATCATGCCCGGCGGGTGACCCTGGCCATCCTCCTCATCGGCGGGCTGCTGATCGTGGTCGTGGCCTTTGTTCTGTCCCGGCGCATGGTCAACCGGATCGCCGAGGCCAACAAGCAGAAGGCGATCATGAACGACAAGGTCGTCGAGGCCGGCCGGCTGGCCTCCATCGGCGAGCTGGCGGCCGGCATCGCCCACGAGATCAACAACCCCGTGGCCATCATGGTCGAGGAGGCCGGCTGGATCGGAGACCTGCTCGCCGACGAGGATCCGACCTCGGAGGAGAACCTGGCCGAACTGAAACGGGCCGTGAACCAGATCCAGACCCAGGGCACCCGCTGCAAGGAGATCACCCACAAGCTCCTGAGCTTCGCCCGCAAGACCGATCCCGACATCCACGAGGTCAGCCTCAGTGAAGTCGTCGAGGACGTCATCGACCTGCTCAAGCAGAAAACCCGCTACGCCAACGTGGAGATAAAGGCCGACCTGGACCCGGATATGCCGCCGGTGGCCGCCTCGCCCTCGGAGCTGCAGCAAGTTCTCCTCAACCTGATCAACAACGCCGTGGACGCCATTGACGCCTCCGGAGGCAAGGTCACGGTGACCACCCGAGAGGACAACGGCGAGGCGGTCTTCGAGGTCGCCGACACCGGCCAGGGCATACCCGAGGCCATCCTGCCCCGCATCTTCGATCCCTTTTTCACCACCAAACCGGTCGGCCAGGGGACGGGCCTGGGCCTATCGATTTGTCACGGCATAATCCACAAACTGGGCGGCGCGATAAGCGTCCGCAGCGAAGTCGGCCAGGGGACGGCCTTCACCGTCCGCCTGCCGGTGGTGAACCGCTCCACAGAGGGCGGGAGCTGACCCAGGGCCAATCATCCGGTCGTTGGCGCGGATCGGGCCGGGGCTTGAAGCCTTAAGGAGGAGAAGCCATGATCCAGACCATGGTCTTGCTGGTCGATGACGAGGCCGATTTCGTCGAGACCATGTCCAAACGTTTGACCAAGCGAGGCCTGGGTGTGCTGACCGCCTACAGCGGTCAGGAGGCTCTGGAGAAAGTGGACCGCGACGGAGCCTCCAAGGTTGACGTGGTCATTCTGGACGTCAAAATGCCCGGCATGGACGGACTGGAGACCCTGGCCGCGCTCAAGCAGAAGCACCCCCTCATCGAGGTCATCATGCTCACCGGCCACGCCACCGTGGAGTCGGCCATCGAGGGCATGAAGCGGGGCGCCTTCGACTACCTGATGAAGCCCTGCAACCTGGATATCCTGGTGGGCAAGGTTGATCAGGCCTGTCGCAAGAAGAGGCTGCACGAGGCCAAGATCCTCCAGGCCCGAGCCGAGATGATCGCCCTCAGACGCGGTGACTGAGCCGTGACTGCTCGAGATCCCGGAGCCAGGGTCAGGCTCCTGCTGGTGGACGACGAGGAGGGCTACCTGGCGGTCCTGTCCAAGCGTCTGGCCAGGCGCAATCTCGAGGTGACCACCGCTCCGAGCGGCTCGGCGGGCATCCAGGCCCTCAGACGCCAGGACTTCGACGTGGCCGTGGTCGATCTGAAGATGGAGGACATGGACGGACTCGAGGTGCTCAAGGTCTTCAAGAAGATGGACCCCGATCTGGCCGTGATCATTCTCACCGGCCACGGTTCCGAGCAGGCGGCCCGGGAGGGGCTGGCCCTGGGCGCCTCGAATTATCTGACCAAACCGTGCGAACTGAGCGATCTTCTGGACAAGATAAGGCAAGCCCTCGGCGGATAGGCGATATGCGAGATACTGGCTGGGGTGGAGGGAGAACCCATGCTCTTCAAGAACAGGATTTTCCAGCTCTGTCTGGCCGCGGCCCTGGGGCTCCTGGTCATGGCCCTGCCCCGGCCGGAAGGAACGACCTACGAGATAAAGGGTGATCCCGCCAAGAAAATCCTGACCCAGGTCCAGGGCGACTTCCGGCTGGCCGCCGGGAGCGAATCGAGCAAGAAAGGGTATCTGGTCGAGGCCACGGTTCCGGGCAAACCCGGCTCGACCGGGACCAGGCTGATGGCCGAGGCGGCCAGCCTGGGGCTCGGCGAAGCCAAGGTCGAATGGGTCAACGGCCTCTCGCCCAAGGCCAAACGCTTCCTGGCCGTGCTGCTCTTCCTGGTCGTCCTCTTCGTCCTGGAGCCCATCCCCCTGGAGGTGACCGCGGTCTGCATCGGCGTCCTCCTGGTCATCACCGGCATCAACGACGTCAAGGAAGCCTGGGCGCCCTACATGCATCCGGTCGTCGTCTTCATCATGTGCTGCCTCATCTTCGCCATCGCCCTGGACAAGGCCGGCCTGACCAAACGGCTGGGCTTCGCCATCGCCCGCCGGGCCGGCGACAGCGTGGTCAGGTTCACCTTCCTGCTGGCCATCGGCCTGGGCATCGCCTCCGCGGTCATGCACGACGCCGCGGCCACGGCCATCGGCATCGCCACCATGCTCCCCCTGATGCGGGCGGCCGGGGTCAAGCCCGGCAGCAACACGGCCCGATTCATGATGCTCGCCCTGCCTTTCGCCTGCTCGGCCGGGGGCATGGGCACCCTGGTCGGCGGCGGCCGCTGCATGGTCTCGGCGGCCTTTCTCAAGGAATTCACCGGGGTGGAAATAAGCTTCTTCGACTGGATGAAGTTCGCCCTGCCGGCCGCCCTGATCTGCGTGCCCGGGGCCGTGGCCGCGGTCTACCTGGTCTTCCGGCCGGACAGCAGCATCAAACTGCCCAAGTTCGACGAGTCGGCCGGCCCCTGGACGGCCCTGGAGAAGAAGACCCTGATCATCCTGGGCTGCGTCTTCCTCCTCTGGTTGACCAAGGGTCTCCACGGCCTGGACTACTCGATCACCGGCATGCTGGCCATGGCCGCCCTGGTCCTCTTCGGGGTCCTCAAGTGGGAGGACATCCACACCAACCTGGAATGGGGCACGGCCCTGTTCATCTTCGGCGGCGGCATCGCCCTGGGCCTGGCCATGGACGCCTCCGGAGCGGCCCGCTATTTCGCCAGCCTCTTCTTCCCCCTGGTCAAGGGCGGGGGCTGGCTGCTCCTCTTCATCGGAGTGGGCGTCTTCGGCGCCCTGGTGACCAACGTCATGGCCAACGTGGCCGCGGCGGCCCTGATCCTGCCCATCGTCATTCCCCTGGCCAAGCTGGAGGGGGTCGATCCCCGCATCCTGGCCCTCTGCCTGGGCATGGCTACCTCCTTTGCCATGCTCCTGGTCATCGGCTGCCCGCCCAACGCCATCGCTTACTCCTACCGCCAGTTCAAGTCCTCGGACCTGACCAGGGCCGGTCTGGTGGCCATGCCGCTCCTCCTGGCCCTCCTGATCCTGGTGGCCTCCATCTGGTGGCGGATCGTGGGCCTGGTCTAGGAGGCGAGAGTGTCCTCAGCCGGCGGCATCCGGGTCCTCCTGGTCGATGACGAGGCCGACTTCCGCCTCCCCCTGGCCAAGCGCCTGGGCCGGCGCGGCCTGCAGGTCGACCAGGCCTCCGGGGGCCTGGAGGCCCTCTCGCACCTGGAGAAAAACCAGGTTGACGTGATCGTCCTGGACGTCAAAATGCCGGTCATGGACGGCCTGACCACCCTGGAGCGGATCAAGGCCCGGCACCCGGGCACGGAGGTCATCCTCCTGACCGGCCAGGCCTCGCCCCAGGACGGCGTGGCCGGGATCAAGGCCGGCGCCTTCGACTATCTGACCAAGCCCATCGAGGTCGAGCATCTGGTCGGCAAGATCGGCCAGGCCCACGACAAGATCCAGCGGGCCGCGGAGCAGGCCCGGGAGGCCGAGTACCGGGCCAGGATGGAGCAGCACATGATCGCCACCGAGCGCCTGGCCTCCCTGGGGACCATGGCCGCGGGCGTGGCCCACGAGATCAACAACCCCCTGGCCATCATCTCCGAGGCTTCGGGCTGGCTCAAGACCAAGGTGGCCAAGGAGGCCGCCCTCAACCAGGGCTTCAGGGACAGCCTCAACCTGGCCCTGGGCAAGATCGAGAACAGCGTCGAGAGGGCCAAACGGATCACCCACCAGCTTTTAGGCTTCGCCCGCAAGACCGACTCGGTCATCCAGGAGTTCAGCCTCAAGGACCTGGCCGCCGAGGTCATCGAGTTGACCAGGAAGACGGCCGCCAACGCCGGGGCCGAGGTGACCGCCTCGGTCCAGACTGAGAGGCTCCGGCTGTGGAGCGATCCCTACCAGTTGCGCCAGGTTCTGCTCAACCTGGTCACCAACGGCCTCCAGGCGGTCGAGGCCGGGGGACGGGTGGAGCTGATCATCGCCGGGGACGGGGACGAGGCCGAGGTCGCGGTCAGGGACAACGGCCCGGGCATCCCCCCGGAGAACCTGGAGCGTATTTTTGAGCCGTTCTTCAGCACCAAGCCCCCTGGCCAGGGAACCGGACTGGGGCTCTCGGTCTCCCGGGGTATCGTCGACAAGCTGGGCGGCCGGATCGAGGTCGAGAGCCAGCTGGGCGCCGGGGCCACCTTCCGGGTCTTTCTGCCCCGGCGGCCGATTCAGGACCCCGGCAAGCCGGTGATTGGGGAGTGAGGGGAGAAGGCCCATGGTCAAACTGCCGATCGACATCCTGCTGATTGACGACGAGCCCGATTTCGTGGAGATGCTCTCTCTGCGTCTGGGCGAGGAGGGCCATCACGTCCGCTCGGCCCTGAGCGGTCAGGCCGGTCTGGAGGCCCTCAAGGAGGCCGAGCCGGACGTGGTCGTCCTGGACATCAAGATGCCGGGCATGGACGGCCTGGAGGTTCTCAAGCTCATCAAGACCCGCCACCCCGTGGTCGAGGTCATCCTCCTGACCGGGCACGGCTCGGTCCACACCGCCGTGGACGGCCTCAAGAGCGGGGCCTTCGACTACCTGCTCAAGCCGGCCGACTACGAGGAGCTCCTGGCCAAGCTCGAGGGGGCCAGGCAGCGCAAGGCCGAGCAGGAGGACCGCATCCGCCGGGCCGAGGCCAGGGCCCTGATGAGGCGGACCGGAGACGTCTAGGCCCAGCCGCCCAAGCAGTTGTGCGCCTGCCTTCAGGGGCGAGGCTGCTGTCTGAAGACCTCTGCTCTGACCTGGAGACCCGGGTCAACGACCCTCGACGCATGGTCCCAACCAAGCCTTCCGGGGGTCCCTGGCTGAGGCTTGGGGAAGACCTCTCTGACCACCACTGCCGCCACTCCGAGCGCGACCTGTGTCACTGTTTGTATATTCGGGCATAACGTTGATAAATTACTACAAATTCACCCCTCACCCCGGCCCTCTCCCCGCAGAGCGGGGCGAGGGAGAAAAATAGGTCCTCTCCCGGCCCATTGGGCGGGGTTCTCCCCGCAGGCGGGACGATGAGTCTTGAGGCGGCCCGGGCATCTTGCCCGCGTTCTCCTTCCCCGGCCTCGAGGGCAAACACTCACGGCCAGGATGGCCGTACCACCTCGGCCGGGGCTTGTCCTGGCCTGCGGCCTGCTGTCAGGGACGCGGCCCTGACAGCACCCGTGGCCCCAGCCCCGGTCTGGCCGAAGCCTGTACTAAAACCTCCTAATCGGGACCTATCCGAAGAAGACCCCGGAAGGTTGAGCCAACAGGCCCATCTTCATATCTTCCCGTCCCGTTCCCCGTGGCGGCAGGGCCGCGTCCCTGCCGCCATCGCGCAGCGACGGAGCGGGATATTGGTCTGGAAGCCCGATCCGACTCAGCCTGTTCACCTGCGTCCCTGGAGGCCAAAAAGAGGTGGCCCGGGCATCTTGCCTGTGTTCGCGAAGCGACCAAACAAGGCCAGGCTGGCCGGACCACCTCACCCGGGGCTTGTCCTGGCCTGCGGCCTGCTGCCAGGGACGCGGCCCTGGCAGCACATAATGACCGTGCCACCTCGGCTGAGGTCGGTCCTGGCCTGCGGCCTGGTGTCGGGGATGCGGCCTCGACACCACAATAACCTTTTGATATAATGAGTTTATTGGTTAATCAAAGCCTTCGGGCTTGGGAATGAAGAGCCCTCTCCCGGTCGGCGGGTTGAGCCCAGAGGAAGAAAGTAAGGGGCGGATTTTTAGTTTAAATTATCTCGGACCCCACTCCCCCGGCCGTCCTCAGCCCTCCAGGCCCAGGAGCCGGTGGGGGTGGGCGTAGACCGTGGCCCGGTCCTCCCTGAGAAAGCCGCACAGGGTCAGGCCGCAGGCCTGGGCCACCTCCAGGGCCAGCGAGGTCGGCGCCGAGACGGCGGCCACGATCTCCAGCCCGGCCCGGACGGCCTTGACGGCCATCTCCAGGCTGACCCGGCCCGAGAGGATCGCGCCCAATCCGGCCAGGGGCCGGCCGGCCAGGATCATCCGGCCGATGGCCTTGTCCAGGGCGTTGTGGCGGCCCAGGTCCTCGGCCAGGCTGAGCAGCCGGCCCTCGGCCGAGAAGATGGCCGCGGCGTGGGTGCCGCCGGTCAGGCCGAAGAGGGCCTGACCCCGCCTCATCGCCCGCCCCAGCTCCCCCAGCCCGGCGGCCGAGACCCGCAGGCTGTCGCCGACTCGGGGCAGGTCGGCGATGAGCTGGTCCAGGTTCTTGGAGCCGCACAGGCCGCAGGAGCTGGTGATGAGCAGGTTGCGGCCCTGGTCCCCGGCCTGGGGCCGGCCGGTCAGGGTCACCCGGATGACCCCCGGGTCGTCCACGCAGTGCTGGGCCAGGGCGATGTCGTCCCGGCTCCTGATCAGGCCCTCGGACAGGAGGAAGCCGGCCGCCAGGGCCAGGCCCTCCTCCGGGCTGGACATGACCGTGAAGGCGCCCAGATCCTTGACCTCGATGACCAGCGGGGCCTCGACCGGCAGCCGGCAGGTCTCCCGCCGGGGGGACGGGTCCGGGCCGGCCGTGGAGAAGCGGACCGGCTCCACCCACTGCCAGGCCGTTTCGGCCGGCTGGCTCTCGGGGGAAGGTCTGACCGCCACGCCTAACCCTCCGCCTGGGCCGCCGCCTCGTCCGGGTTCTCGCCGGCCTGGGGGAGCGCGTCCAGGTCCAGGCTGAAGCGAAGGATCCGGCCGTCGCCGACCGGGGTGATCTCGCAGCGGTCCCGCCTGGCCAGGGCCAGGGCCTGCCGGCTCTCCGGGAAGAACTGGCCCCAGACCCGCTTGACGCCCCGCTCCCGGGCGATGGGCAGGCCGATCTCCAGCAGCTTGGCCGCGACCCCCTGGCCCTGCCACTCGTCGCCGATGGAGATGCCCAGTTCGGCCTCGTGGCCGTCGGGGTGCCCGACCAGGCGGCAGACGCCCACGATCCGCTCCCGGCCGTTAAAGGTCTGGAGGGCCACCAGGGCCATCTCGCGGTCGTAGTCGATCTGGGTGTGCCGGGCCAGGAGCTCCTGGGAGAGGGACCTGAGCGGCTTGAGGAAGCGGTAGTAGACCGTCTGGGGCGAGAGGGCGTGCCAGAACTCGACCATGAGCGGCGCGTCCTCGGGCTTGATGGGCCGGACAAAGAGCTCCAGGCCGGACTTGGTGGTGACCTGATACTCGTACTGGTCGGGATAGGGGGCGATGACCAGGTGGCGCGGCGAGGCCTTGGCCGCGGGTTCGACCAGGACCCGGGCGTCCAGGGCCAGGGCCTCCTGGCCGGAGGCCAGGAGCGGATTGATGTCCAGCTCGACGACTTCAGGCAGGTCGATGGCCAGTTGTGACAGTCGGACCAGGATCTCCTCCAGACGGCTCGTGTTGACCGCGGGCAGGTTGCGGTAGCCGCCCAGGAGCCGGTGGACCCTGGTCTCCTCCATGAGACGCTGGGCCAGGAGCGGGTTGAGCGGCGGCAGGCCCAGGGAGCGGTCCTTGAAGACTTCGGCCAGGATGCCGCCCAGGCCGAAGAGGATCACCGGGCCGAAGTCCGGGTCCTTCTTCAGGCCCAGGAGGAGCTCGTGGCCCTTGGCCCGGATCATGGGCTGGATGGTCACCCCCAGAAGGCGGGCCCTGGGGTTGTAGGCCCGGGCCGAGTCCATGATCTCGGCGAAGGCCCGCCGGACCTCGGCCTCGCCGCCCAGGTTGAGCTTGACTCCCCCGGCGTCGGACTTGTGGGTAATCTCCGGCGAGACGAGCTTCATGACCACGGGGAAGCCCATCTCCCTGGCCAGGCGGACGGCCTCCTCCTCGTCCGCCGCCGCCCTGGTCGGGCTGACCGGAATGCCGTAGGCCGCGAGCAGCTCCTTGGCCTCGACCTCGCCCAGGGCCGGCTCCCCCCGCTCCAGAGCCGTGGCGACCACCTCCCTGGCCCTGGTCTGGTCGAACTCAAGGGTCCGGGAGAGCTTGGGCGGAACCTCCCGGAGCATCCTCTGGTTCTGTTCATAGCAGTACATGTACAGGAAGGCCCGGATGGCCCTCTCGGGACTGTCAAAGGTCGGGATGCTGGCCTGGCTGAAGGCCTCCCGGGCCGGGATCATCTCCCGGCCGCCCATCCAGACGGTGAAGACCGGGAAGGGCTGGCCCTTGAGGGTCGGAATGAGGCCATTGGCCAGGTCAGCCGCCCCGATGAGGGCCTGGGGCGCGCTCATGACCAGGGCGGCGTCGAAGTCCCGGGAGGACATGCAGATCTCGAGCACCCGGCGGAAGACTTCGATCGGGGCGTGGCCCAGGATGTCGATCGGGTTGGACCGGCTCCAGAAGGGCGGCAGGAGTTCGTCCAGCTGGGCCATGGTCTGGCGGCTCAGGCGGGCCGGCTCGACGCCGCGGGAGGCCAGATAGTCGGCGGCCATGACGCCCGGGCCGCCGGCGTTGGAGATTATGGCCAGCCTCCGGCCCTTGGGCAGGGGCTGCTTGCCGACCAGCTCGGCGCAGCCGAAGAGGTCCTCGATGGTCTCGACCCTGATCACGCCGGCCCGCTTGAAGGCGGCCTCGTAGACCGAGTCCTCGCCGGCCATGGCCCCGGTGTGGGACCAGGCCGCCCGGGCCCCGGCCTGAGAGCGTCCGACCTTGAGGACGATGATCGGCTTGACCCGGGAGACGGCCCGGGCCGCGCTCATGAACTTGCGGTGGTTGGTCACGCTCTCGACGTAGAGCAGGATGCTGCTCACTTCCGGGTCATTGCCCAGATAGTCGATCAGGTCCCCGAAGTCCACGTCGAGCATGGAGCCGACGCTGATGAAGTAGCTGAAGCCGATGTTCTCGGTCAGGGCGAAATCCAGGACGGCCGTGCAGATGGCCCCGCTCTGGGAGACGAAGGCCAGCTTGCCCGGCAGGGGCATGATGTGGGCGAAGCTGGCGTTGAGCCTGGCCGGCGAGCTGACCACGCCCAGGCAGTTGGGGCCGATGAGGCGCACCGAGCCCTGCCGGGCCTGGAGGCTTATCTCGGCCTCGAGGGCCCGGCCCTCTGCCCCGGCCTCCTTGCCGCCGCCGGAGATGATGACCGCCCCGCCGATGCCCAGTCTGGCGCACTGGCCGATGACCTCAGGGGCCGTGGCGATGGGCGCGGCCAGGACGGCCAGGTCCACCGGCCGGTCCAGGGCCTCCAGACTGGGAAAGGCCTGCCGGCCCAGGACCTCTTCCCGCTTGGGGTTGATGGGCAGAATCGGCCCGGGGAAACCGCCAGCCAGGAGGTTGTCCATCAGGGCCCGGCCGATGCTGCCCTTCCGCTCGCTGGCCCCGATGACGGCCACGGAGGCCGGGGCGAAGATCTTTTCCAGATTGTAGAGACTCACTGGCTTTCCGGCCGGGCGGCCCGGCCCCCTCCTCGGTTCCGAATTTTACAGACTTTGCAATTAACTTATCCTGAATCGGCCCCCAGGGCCAGCCCTAAGCGGTCGTCCGGCCGGCCCGGTTGAGTCCCGGCGGCAACGGAGCCGCGGCGAAGCGATTGCCTGGCCGCGGGCTCCGGGGTAACATGCCTTCAGGCCGGTCCGCCCCAGCGCCGCTCAAGGAGGTTTCCCCATGCCCGATTCGATTCCCCCTCTCAAAGAAGTTGACCGGATCGAGATCACCACTGTGGTGGATAACTACGTCAGCACGCTCCTGCCCAGCGAAGAGCGGGCGGTCAGACCGCCGCGCGGCCGGGAGGGATTCATCGAAAAGGACACCTTCCTGGCCGAGCACGGACTGTGCCTCTGGCTGAACATCTTCCGCGGGTCAGAGAAGCACACCGTCCTGATGGACACCGGCTACAGCGAGGTGGCCGTGCCTCACAACCTGGCCCGCCTGGGTCTGGAGCCCCGGGAGATCGAGACCATCGTTCTCAGTCACGGGCACATGGACCACACCGGCGCCCTGGGGTTCATCCTGGACCATCTAGAAGGGCCGGTCCGGATCGCCGTCCACCCGGACGCCTTCCACACGCCGCGCTTCTCCCGCCAGCCCGACGGCAACCTCCTCCGCTTCCCGGCCACGGTCAGCCGGGCCGACCTGGATCGTCCGGGCCTGGAACTGGTCGAGACCGTCCGGCCGACCCTCCTGGCCGGGGAGACTCTCCTGGTCACCGGCCAGGTCGAGCGCCGGACGGCTTTTGAGAAGGGCATGCCCAGCGCCGTCTGGGAAAGGGAAGGCCAGATGGGACCCGACCCGATCCACGATGATCAGTCAGTGGCCCTCAACCTGGCCGGCCGCGGGCTGGTGGTCGTGGCGGGCTGCGCCCACTCCGGCATAATCAACACCATCCTCCAGGCCCGGCGCCTGACCGGCCAGACGCGCCTCCACGCCGTCCTGGGCGGGTTCCACCTCTCCGGGCGCGACCTCGAGCCGGTCATCGAGCCCACCGTGGCCGAGCTCAAGAAACTGGCCCCCAAGGTGCTCGTGCCCATGCACTGCACCGGCTGGGAGGCCACCCATCGCCTGGCCGAGGAATTCCCGGACGGCTTCATCCTCAACGGCGTCGGGACCAGGATAGTCCTGTAAGATTGGTTCGAGGCCCGGATATTTCAGGACGGCCGCTGCCGGCCCCTTGCTGGACCGGCTCAGGACGGCTCGAAGGTGAAGTCGCAGTTATCGTCTTTCTGGCGCTTGCCCTTCAGCCGGAAGTCCCCCTTCAGGCCCTGGGAGGGCCCGGGCTCGACCTGGGACAGCCGGGGTTCGTCGGCCCGGCCGGGCTCGGCGGCCTCATCCTGGGACAGGTAGCTCTGGAGGTAGTGTCTGGCCTCCCAGAAGTTGGGATTCAGGCTCATGGCCTTGCGCATGATCCGGACCGCCAGTTCGGACCGCCCGGTCTCGCTCAGGACCCGGCCCAGATTGAACCAGAGGTGCTCGTCGTCCTGGGCGATCTGCAGGGCCCGGTGGTAGTGCTCGATGGCCTCGCCGTAGAGGCCTAGCTGGCGCAGCTTGATGCCGAACTCGTTGAAGAGGTGCTTGTGCTCGGGCCGGTAGACCGCTTCCAGGCCGGCCAGCTTGACGAAGACGTAGCGCGCCTTCTCGACCTCCTTCAGGGCCACGTAGGTCAGGCCCAGGCCGAAGTTGGCCCGGACCGAGTCCTCGTCCAGCTTGAGGGCGTTCTTGAATTCGTACTCGGCCGAATGGTACTCCCGGCTGGCGTAGTGCCCCTCGGCAATGGCGATGATCTTCTGGAGGAGCCTCTCCTGGGGCGAGAGCCGGTTGTCGAAGTAGCCGGGGCTGTGGTGGAAGCGGCGCTTGAACTCCGGGGCGCTGACCAGTTCCTTGATCCCGGTGATTTCGTCGTTGACGCCCAGGAGCGTCATCTCCATCTGACCATCCGGGCCCGGCTCGGCCAGCCAGTATGTTTCCAGGACGAGCTTTCCGGCGTCGCTGGTTTCTTTCGGGGAGAGGATCACCTTTTCAACGTAAACCTCGTGGGCCAAGGGTCCTGAACCAGTCATCGGCGCACCTCCTCCACCCAACTCAGCGCTGACAAGCCCGTCGAAGCCGAGACCATGGCCTCGGATACCGTTCCCGGTATCGGGTTCGCCGAAAGGAAGGACGCTGGGCCCGGACCCGACCGGCCGTCGGAAAAAGGAAAAGCCGAGCGCTGGCAGTTCCGCCGGCCTGGCCCCGAGGCGGTAGGCCGGTGACTTTGCGTCCCGCCCTTATCCAGCGGTTAGCCCTTGGCGAGGGCTCGAATTCTAGCTAAAATATATAATAATTCGGGTCGGTCCGCCAAAAAATTACCACTTCGACGCAACGCCCGTCGGCCCGGGTCCCCAATCTCAGCCTGCCCAGAGGCCGAGGCAACGACCGGCTCAGAGGAATCGCGTAGTCCACTCCCAAAGGAGGTCTCCCATGTCCAACCGAACCAGCCTCTTTGACCGCCGCCAGTTCATCAAAACCGCCGCCCTGGCCGTTGGGGGAGCGGGTCTGCTGGGGCGGTCCTCCTCGGCCCTGGCCCAGCAGAGCGGCCCGGAGCCGGACAGTCCGATCTACCTGGCCCTGAACATATCCAAGGTGGCCAACAACGAGGAGAGCTTCAAACTGATGAAGAAGGTGGGCCCGCGAGTCTGCATCACCACGGCCACCCATCCCGGCTTCGTCGGCTTCCAGGCCAACGTCCAGACCGGCATCCTGCCCCTGGCCGGACGCTTCGGCGGCGGCAAGGTTCACATGGAGCAGGAGCTGAATCCCATCGGCAACTACCAGTACACCATGTGGAAGCGCTGGCAGGATCACGACGAGTTTCACGCCCAGCAGTTCGATCGCATCTTCGAGCTGTGCGGCTCCTGCCTGTCCATGGTCATCGAAGGACCCTGGGAGCCGGTCTACCGGGTGGTCAAGGCCAAGGTGGCCCCGATCAGGACCATGGGGCAGATCACCGAGCTGGCCGCCGACCTGAGCCAGAAGAAGGAGTTCGTCCGCTTCGCCACCCCGCAGCGCTGTGTGGCCCTGGCCCCGCACGCGGTCAAGGCCGGGGCCGAGGCGGCCTTCGAGGAGGGCGCCGTCGCCACCCTGGAGGCCCTCTCGGACTCGACCGGCTTTCTGGGGTACATGATCCTCAAGCAGATAGGCGTCTGCGCCCTGGGCAGCTTCATGCTCGACCCCAAGTCAACCGGCGAGGCGCTCATGACCCTGGGGGCCAATCCGCCTAAGAATCCCAAGCCCCTCTTTCAGACGCCCGAGGCCAACCCTTCTCCGCCCGAGTACCTCTTTCACACCGAGTGGGACAGCCCCGAGCTGGCCCAACTGGGCTTCGCCAAGGTCCTGGTCAATCACCGGATCAGGAAAATACACGACGACGGGGTCATGGCCCACCTGATTCGCGGCCCTTACATCATGTTCTTCCAGCCGATGATGGAGGAGCCCAACTGGCGGTCCCTACTTTAGTCAGAAGTGGAATAACCCGGCGCACCCAGGCCGGCCCGCCGGGGAGCCTCCCCGGCGGATTAGCTCCGACGGCGGCTTCCCCTTTTCCGCCTCCGGCGGGCATTTCGCCGGCCCGGTGGAAAGGGAAGTTGTCATTGTCAGTTACTTTAGGTAATATCTATACCAACTAGTGAGACGTTGTGGCGGTGCCTGGGAGGGGGAGCCAGTGCTGGACAAGGTCTGGACAAAAGGCCTTCGCCTTTCCCGACCGGCCGGCTCGAAGCGGCTCGGCCGGGTCATCGCCCTGGCCGCCGGGCTGCTCTGCCTGCTCCTGAGCCCGGCCTGGGCAAGGGAGAAGGTCAGCCTGCAACTGAGGTGGGATCATCAGTTTCAGTTCGCCGGCTACTACGCCGCCCTGTGGCAGGGCTACTACGCCGCGGCCGGACTGGAGGTCGAGATCCGCTCGGCCCTGGCTCCGGACGGCCGCGTCCTCAGCGCCACCGACGAGGTGGCCCGGGGGCGGGCCGACTTCGGCCTGGGCGCGGCCGACATCCTCACCGCCCGGGACAGGGGCGAGCCGCTGGTGGTCCTGGCCTCGATCTTTCAGCAGAGCGCCGTCGCTTTTTACGCCAGCAAGGAGACCTGGCTGTCCTCGCCGGCGGACATGATTGGTCTCAGGGTCGGCCGCCGGGCCAACGACCTGTTGGACGTGGAGATGCAGGCCATGCTCCGGGCCGAGGGCATCGATCCGGGACTGATCAGATGCCAGACCATCGAGCCGGGAATGACGGCCCTGGCCGAGGGACGGGTAGACGTCAGCCCGGGCTACACCATCACCTCGCCCTACCTCCTGAAGCGGCTCGGCGTGGAGGCGACCAGCCTCCGACCGGCCGCCTACGGGATCGACTTTTACGGAGACTCCCTCTTCACCAGCCAGGCCTTGCTCGACGAAGACCCGGAACTGGTCCAGAAATTCGTCGCCGCCAGCCTGGAGGGCTGGCGGTACGCCCTCCAGAACTCCGAGGAGATCGCCGACAGGATTTCGGCCGAACTGCCCCGGCAAATCAGGGTGGATGACCTCAAGGCCTACAACCGCTTTCAGATAGAGGGCGTGCGCCGGCTGTGTCTTTATCCGACGGTGGAAGTAGGTCACATCAATCCCGAACGCTGGAGGAGGATGCACGCCGTTCTCAAGGAGAACGGTCTGATCAAAGGCGGTCTGGACGCCGGCCGGTTCATCTTTGATCCACACCAGCGCTGGCACAAAATGACCGAGAGCATCGAACGAGGTCTGGCCCTGGGGCTGGCGGCGCTGCTGTTGGCCGCAGTCGTCTTCGCCTTCTGGGTTGTGACCCTCCGCCGGGCCGTGGACCGGCGAACACGGGAGCTGACCGCAACGGCCGAGGAGCGGCGGCGGGCCGAGGAGGCGCTGCGGGAGGCCGAGGAGCAGTACCGCCTCCTGTTCGAAAACAGCCTCGACGCCGTCTTGCTGACCATCCCGGACGGGGGAATCCTCAAGGCCAACCAGGCGGCCTGCCGGCTCTTTGACCTGAGCGAAGATGAGCTTCGGGCCGGCGGCCGGAGCCTGATCGTGGACGCGACCGATCCCCGCCTGGCCAAGGCCCTGGAGGAGCGGTCGCGCCACGGCGGTTTCAGAGGCGCGCTCACCTTCAAGCGCGCGGACGGAACCAGATTCCAGGCCGAAATCAGCAGCAGCGTCTTCAGGGACCGCCGCGGCCAGGAAAAGACCAGCATGATCCTTCGGGATCTGACCGAGCACTTGGCCGCGGAGAAGATGAGGCTGGTCCAGCGAGACCTGGCCATGGCCCTGAACGCGACCACGGATCTCCAGACCGCCCTGGTCCACTCCCTGGCGGCGGCCCTGGAAGTGGAAGGCGCGGACTGCGGCGGGATATACCTGGTCGATCCGGCCACGGGTGACCTGGTTCTGGCCCATCACCAGGGCGTGTCGGCCGCGTTTGTGGACGCGTACTCGCACTTTGAGGCTCAATCCCCGCCAGCCCGGACGCTCCTGACCGGAAAACCTATCTTCCATTCTGATGTCGAGAACATGCTGGTCCTGGACGGAATACGACGGGCTGAAGGTCTGCTGGCCGTGGCGGTCCTCCCGGTGGAACACGAGGGCCAGGTGATCGCCCATCTCGCCGTTGCCTCGCACACTCAGGCCGATCTTCCGGCCGCCAGCCGGCAGGCCCTGGAAACCATTGCCGCCCAGATCGGCGAGGCCATGGCCAGGATACGCTTGACCAGCGAACTCAGGGAGAGCCAGCGGCGCCTGTCGACGCTGATGAGCAACCTGCCGGGCATGGCCTATCGCTGCGCCAGCGACGAGAACTGGACCATGGAATTCGCCAGCGAGGGCTGCACCGCCCTGACCGGCTGGCATCCGGCCGATGTGACCGACAACCGGCTCGTCGCCTGGGCTTCACTCGTCCATCCCCAGGACCGGGAGCTGGTCAGAAGTCAGGTCCTGGAGGCCCTGCCCAAGGCCAGGCCCTTCAAGATCGAGTACCGGATAACAACGGCCACGGGCGAGGAGAAATGGGTCTGGGAGCAGGGACGGGGGGTCCTCTCTCCCAAGGGAGAGATCGAGGCCCTGGAGGGCTTCATAACCGACATCAGCGAGCGCAAGCGGGCCGAGGAGGCGCTGAAGCAGAGCGAGGAGCGCCACCGGACCCTGATCGAGACAATGAACGACGGCCTCGGAGTCTACGACGAGGATTTCCGCATTACCTACGCCAATGACCGCTTGTGTGAAATATTTGGCCGCCAGCGCGAGGAAGTGGTCGGCCGGCTGGTGACAGAGTTTCTGGACGAATCGAACAGGCAACACATGAAGGAGCAACTCGCTCTGCGCAGGAAGGGCCGAGACGCGCCCTACGAGATCGTCTGGACCAGAAGGGACGGCGGCAAGGCCGTAACCATCGTCTCGCCGAAACCAATTTTTGCGCCTGGCGGCCGCTTCAAGGGCAGCTTCAGCGTGGTCACGGACATCTCCGAGCGCCGGCGGGCCGAGGAAGCGCTCCGCGAGAGCGAGGCCAGGTATCGGCTCCTGGTCGAGAGCGCCCCCCTGGGCGTTCTGACCATTGACGCCCGGGGACGGATCACTCAAGCGAACACTAAACTCCTGGAGATCCTGGACTCTCCCTCGGCCGAGGCGACCCGGGCCATAAACATGTTCGATTTCCAGCCCCTGGTCGAGGCCGGGGTGTCCCAGGACTTCCGCCGCTGCCTGGAGACCGGCGCCCCGATCATCGCCGACCGGCCCTACGTCAGCAAGTCGGGCAAGGCCGTTCACCTGCGCTATCACCTCAGGCCGATTCCCGGGGCGGGCGGCCAGGTCGGCGGGGTTCAGGCCATTGTCGAGGACTACTCTGACCTGAAGCGGGCCGAGGAAGCGCTGAAGGAGTCGGAGAAGAAGTATCGACTCATCATCGAAAACGCCGATGAGGCCATACTCGTCGTCCAGAACGAGCGCATTGTCTTCTACAACCCTCGGGGACCGATCGTCTTCGGCCGGCCGAAGGCGGATCTGGCCAGGCTCGATCCGAGGGACCTGGTTCACCCGCAGGACAGTGAAGAGGTCATGGGCCGCCATCGCCGGCGGCTCAAAGGTGGAGACGTTCCCCAGTCTTACGATGTCAGAATCGTGGATGAGTCCGGTCAGACCAGGTGGCTGTGGATGACCGCCGTCCCCACCAAATGGGAGGGGCAGGCGGCGGTGCTGTACATGCTCGCCGACATCACCGAACGCAAGCTGGCCGAGGAGGCGCTCAAGGAGTCGGAAAGCAAGTTCCGGGCCCTGATCGAAAACGCCCGGGAGAGCATCGTGGTCATCCAAGATGGCGTCATTCAGTACGCCAATCCAATCAATATAGAGTGGACCGGCCTCTCCCTGGAAGAACTGCGCTCTGGGCCTTTCTTGGACTTCATCCACCCCGATGACCGGGAAATGGTGAGGGCGATTCACGCCCGGCGCCTCAGCGGCGAACCAGTTCCGGAGCCCTATGAATTCAGGCTCCTGGCCGAATCCGGGCAGGCGCGCTGGGTACAGGCCAGCGCGACGTTCGTAGACTGGAAAGGCGGGAAAGCGGTTCTGGCCTTCCTGTACGACACTTCCGAGCGCCGGCGGGCCGAGGAGGCTCTTCGGGAGAGCGAGCAGAGGTATCGGGAGACCGCCGACAACATCCCGGGCCTTGTCTATCAGCTGCTGCAGGACAAGGACGGAGTCAGCCGCTTTCCCTTCATGAGCCGGCGCGCCTTCGAGATTTTCGGCGTTCAGAGCGAAGATATCCAGAAGAAGGCCAGACTGGCCTACGAAAGGATCCACCCCGACGATCTTGAAAAGATAAGGCGGGCCATGAAGGAGTCGGCCAGCCTCCTGACCCGCTTCAACCTCGAGCTCCGCCTGATCAAGCCGGGCGGGGAGTTGAAGTGGATCCACGCCCAGGCCGCTCCCCACCCGGTGGCCGCGGGGGGGATTCTCTGGGACGGCGTCCTGATAGACGTCACCGAACGCAAGCTGGCCGAGGAGCGGCTCAAGGCCGCCCTGGAGGAGAAGGAGGTCCTCCTTCGCGAGATCCACCACCGGGTCAAGAACAACATGCAGGTCATTTCCAGCCTGCTCAAGCTCCAGGCTGAAACCACCGGGAATCGCCGCGTCCTGGAGGCCTTCCGGGAGAGCCAGGACCGGGTCCAGGCCATGGCCCTGATCCACGAGGCCCTCTACCAGTCAGAGACCCTGGCCGTGGTTGACCTGAAGGAATACGCCCTCAAACTGACCACGAATCTGTTTCAGGCCTACGCCCCCCCCAACGGGCGGATCGCCTTCAAAGTCGAGTTGGAAGCCTTACAGTTGGGCATGGATCACGCCATTCCCCTGGGGCTGGTCCTCAACGAACTGGTGGTCAATTCCCTCAAGCACGCCTTCCCGGACGGCCGGGAGGGTGAAATCCGCATTACCGCCCACACGGTCGGGGAGAAGGAGATCGAGCTGCAGGTCAGTGACAACGGCGTCGGCCTGCCCGAGAATAAGGACTGGCGCCACACCAAGACCCTGGGGCTGCAGCTCGTGATCGGCCTGATCGAGGATCAGCTCGGGGGAGGCATCAGCCTTGACCGGGCCGAGGGAGCCCGATTCACCGTCAGGTTCAAACCCAAAAGGTACAAGGAGAGGATTTAGCCCGTGGACAAGGCAAGAATCATGGTCGTGGAAGACGAACTGATCATCGGCCGGGACGTGAAGATCCGCCTGGAAAAGATGGGCTACGTCGTCACCTCGGTGACCACCTCGGTGGAGAAAGCCCTCGAGGGGGCCGAACTGGACCGGCCGGACCTGGTTCTGATGGACATAGTCCTGCCCGGACCGATGGACGGAGTCGACGCGGCCGAGCAGATCCGCTCGCGCTGGGGCATCCCCGTGGTCTTCCTGACCGCCTACGCCGACGAGAAGACCCTCGAACGGGCCAAGCTGAGCGACCCGTTCGGCTATCTCCTCAAGCCGTTTCTGGACGGAGAGCTCCAGGCCGTCATCGAAATGGCCCTCCACAAGGCCGAGATGGAGGAACGGCTCAGGGTCAGCGAGGCCCGTTACCGGGCCGTGGTCGAAGATCAGACCGAACTGATCTGCCGCTTCGAACTCCCCGAGGCCAGGCTGACCTTCGTCAACCAGGCTTACTGCCGCTTCTTCGATCGGCGGCCCGAGGACCTGATCGGCCAGAGCTTCAAACCCATGATTAGCAAAGAGGACCTCGGCCGAGACCAGAGGCTTTTGGCCGCCCTGAGTCCGGAGAATCCGGACGTCACCATTGAGCACCGGGTCATCAAGCCCGACGGAGAGACGGCCTGGGTGCAGTGGACCAACCGGGCTTTCTTCGACCGGCAGGGCCGGATCATCGAGTGCCAGGGCGTGGGCCGGGACGTCACCGAGCGAAAGCGGGCCGAGGAGGAGCGGGAGCGGCTCCTGGCCGAGCTTCAGGAGGCCCTGGGGCAGGTCCGAAAACTGAGCGGACTTCTGCCCATCTGCTCGTCCTGTAAAAAGATAAGAGACGACAAGGGCTACTGGCGGCAGATCGAGGCCTACATCCAGGATCACTCCGAGGCTGAGTTCAGTCACAGCATCTGCCCCGAGTGCGCCAAGAAGCTCTACCCGGATTACTACAAGGACAAGTGAGCCCCCGGCCGCCGGCCCGGCGGCGTTGGTCATGAGGGGAGAAGCGCCGGAGTCATCCGGCGCTTCTCCCCCGTCGCTCTAGACCTCCTGGGCCGTGGCCTTGACCCTTTCCTCCTGGGACATCTTGGCCAGGCGCTCGACCTCCTTGACCTTCAGGCCCAGCCCCTCGGCCACCCGGCGGCCGTAATCTGGATCGGCCTTGTAGAACAGGGCCGTCTGGCGGAGCTGGATCCGCTTCCTGGCCCCGCCCAGGTGTTCGACGATGTTGCCGACCAGATGGTCCCGCGCCTCGTCGGTCATGACGTCGCGGTAGAGGTTGCCCGGCTGGACGAAGTCGTCGTTGGGGTAGTTGAAGGGGTGGCGGCCCGCCTGGCCGGAGAGCTCGAAGGCCGGTTCGCCGGCCTTGGGGTCGGGCCCCGGCCCGCCAAAGCTGTTGGGCCAGTAATTGGGCCCGCCGCCGCCGTTGGCGTCCAGGCGCATGAACCCGTCGCGCTGGTAGCTGCTCTCGGGCGCGTTCCTGGGCGCGTTGACCGGCAGGAGATGGTAGTTGGGCCCCAGCCGGTGGAGGTGGGTGTCATGGTAGGAGAAGAGCCTGGCCTGGAGCATCTTGTCCGGCGAGGCGGCGATGCCCGGGACCAGGTTGCCCGGGCAGAAGGCGGCCTGCTCGACCTCGGCGAAGTAGTTCTCCGGGTTGCGATTCAGGACCAGCTTGCCCACCTTGATCGGCGGCACGTCCTGGTGCGGCCAGACCTTGGTGATGTCGAAGATGTCGAAGCGGTAGTCCCTGGCCTGCTCCGGGGTCATGATCTGCATCTCCAGGGTCCAGGAGGGGTAGTCGCCCCGCTCGATGGCCTGGTAGAGGTCCCGGGTGGCGTGATCAGGATCCTCGCCCGAGAAGCGGGCGGCCTCCTGGCGGGTCAGGTTCTGGATGCCCTGATCGGTCTTGAAGTGATACTGGACCCAGAAGTACTCGCCCTTGGCGTTGTACCACTTGAAGGTGTGGCTGCTGTAGCCGTTCATGTTCCGGTAGGTCGCCGGCGTGCCCCTGTCGGAGAAGAGAATGGTCACCTGGTGGATCGACTCCGGGGTCAGGGACAGGAAGTCCCAGAACATGTCCGGGTCCTTGCAGTTGGTGGCCGGGTTTCTCTTCTGGGTGTGGATGAAGTCGGGAAACTTCAAGGGGTCCCGGATGAAGAAGACCGGGGTGTTGTTGCCGACGAAGTCGTAGTTGCCCTCCTCGGTGTAGAACTTGACCGCGAAGCCCCGCGGGTCTCGGGCCGCGTCGGCCGAGCCCTTCTCCCCGCCTACCGTGGAGAAGCGGGCGAAGACCTCGGTCCGCTTGCCCACCTGGGACAGGAACTTGGCCCGGGTGTACTTGCTTACGTCAGCCGTGACCTCGAAGTAGCCGCCCGCCCCGGCGCCCTTGGCGTGGACCACCCGCTCGGGGATGCGCTCCCGGTCGAAATGAGCCAGCTTCTCCAGCAGGTGAACGTCCTGCATCAGAACCGGCCCCCGCCCCCCGGCGGTCAGGCTGTTCTGGTCATCCCCGACCGGGATGCCGAAAGCGGTGGTCAATGTTTGCTTTTTTCTGGCCATCTGCAACCTCCTCTCGGCCCTGAGGGCCTCGCTCCTGCGGCCTTGCCCCTTGGATCGATCTGGTCCACAGGCAAAACCATCTTTGATGATAATTATTCTCTTTACAGATTAATTCTCTTTTGGTTCCAGTTCCTTTCGCCCATCCGGCGGTTAACCTCGTTCTAGGCTAGTCCTGCTTCTGGCAGCGGGGGCAGAGGCCGAAGAAGTCCAGTCGGTGGTCGAGGACCCGATAGCCGGTCTGTTGGGCCAGGACCTGGGGGATTTCGGTCAGGCCGGCCAGGTCCGGGTCCAGAATCTCGCCGCACTTCAAACAGATGAGATGGGGATGGGGGTAGGGCCTCCGGCCGTCGTAGCGGCTGGCGTCGTGGCCGAAGCCCAGCTCCAGAACCTCTCCCAATTGGCGCAGGAGGGTGACCGTCTTGTAGATGGTGGCCAGGCTGGTGGTGGGGAAATCGGCCCTGACCCGCTCGTGGATCTGCTCCACGCTGGGATGGCCCTGGCTGGCGGCCAGAATCCTGAGCACGGCCAGGCGCTGGGGCGTGATGCGGTGCCCCTCCTGCCTCAGCCGCTCGACCATCGCCGCCAGGCGAGCCTGTTTGTCGGCCATCTGAACTGGTTCCCCCAAGACTCGGTCAGGGCAGCTCTGGTCCCTGGCACCCCGGCCGGCCGTTCCTAACGGAGAATCATTTTCCGTTCAGTCTACAGCCTCGGCGCCGGCCGGTCAAATTAAAAACTCCCCGGCCGGCCGGAGTCGAGGCGACTCGGCCGCGGGGAGGACTGAGACAGCCAGCCTCTCGGCCGGCGGTTGTCAGAAGGCCTGTTCCACCTTCCAGACCTTCCAGACCTTGCCGGCCAGGTCCGGCCCCGGCCGGAGGGTCGGCTTGCCCGGCTGCCAGCCGGCCGGCGTGGCCTCCTCGGTCTGGCGGACGTGCTGGAAGGCCTTGATCTGGCGCAGGGTCTCGAGCACGCTTCGGCCCACCGGCGGGGTCAGGATCTCGATGGCCTGGATGACGCCGTCAGGATCGATCAGGAAGCGGCCCCGGACGTCCACGCCGGCGTCCTCGTCATAGACGCCGTAAACCCGGCCGATTCGCCCTCCGGCGTCGGAGAGCAGCGGGAAGGGCACCCCGCCCTCAACCATCTTGGACAGCTCCTCCTCCTGCCAGATCTTGTGGACGAAGCGGCTGTCGGTGCTCATGGCCAGGACCTGGACGCCGAGAGCCTTGAAGTCGGCGTGTTTGGCGGCGACCGCCGCCAGCTCGGTCGGTCAGACAAAGGTGAAGTCGCCGGGATAGAAGCAGACCAGCCGCCACTGGCCGCTGTAGTCCGAGAGTTTGATGTTCTTGAAGCCGCCGCCGATAAAGGCGCTGGCCTCGAAATCAGGCGCTGGCTTGCCGACCCGAACCGCCATCTTGACTCCCTCCGCCGGGGGTGGACCCGAAACTGCCTGGTTGGACTCGGCCGCGGGCACGATCGGTCCCGCGGCGGGCGTGACGCAGCCGTCCTTTGCTGCCGCCATTTAGGCCTCCTTTTGCGACTGGCCCTGGTTGCGGCGCGGCCGGGCCGCGCCGTCTCAAAGGGAACCGCCCTCCGGGGGCGCACTTCCAGATATATAGTTTCCTTTGATGATTTCAAGGGGTCAACTATTGGTTTTTCCTCTACCCTTCTCTTCGGCCGGGCTGGACGGGTCGGCGGCCCTTGGGTAGACTCTCAAACGGCCCGGCCGGGCCTGATTTGCGGCCGCTCTGCAAGGCCGCTGACAGCGAAAGGAGGCAACCAATGCCTGAGTTCATGAACCCATTCAGCGGGATCATTCCGGACCGCAAAATATCGGACCGGGAGCTGACCAGGGCCATCAGGCTGGCCCTGGCCGCCGAGGAGGAGGCCATCCACCTCTACGAGGCCCTGGCCGACGCCACGGACAACAAGCTGGCCAAGAGCGTCTTCCAGGACGTGGCCAACGAGGAGCGGGAGCACGCCGGCGAGTTCCAGCGGCTCCTCCACCTCCTCCTGCCCGACGAGGAGAAGTACCTGGCCCACGGCGCGGCCGAGGTCGACGAGATGGCGGCCAAGGTCAAGTAGGAGACAGGTCATCCGGCCTCGGATTCCCGGCGCCGCGGCCAACGACAGGGGCCGGGCCGGGGCCAAAAGATGCTTGACAATACCCGCCCACTGGGTCCAAAGATGCACTGAGGTTCTCGGCCGGCCGAGAGCCTGGTGGTTGGGGAGAATCACGGATCTGGTCGTCCGGATTGGGTTGATTTGGCGCGCCCCGCAGTCAGCGAGTTTGGGCGCGTAGCCTTCTCGCTTCAAACTGAGCCCCTGATAGAGGATTCGGATCGGCGTTGTCTGACGGGCATCTGTCTGGCGGAGCGGGCCTGGCAAGGGAGACCCCGACCCTCGTGGTCGAGGATCTGCACAAGCGCTTCGGCTCGCTGGAGGTTCTCAAGGGCGTCTCCTTCGAGGCGCGCCAGGGCGACGTCATCGCCATCATCGGCAGCAGCGGCTCGGGCAAGAGCACCCTGCTGCGCTGCATCAACCTCCTGGAGACCCCGGACGCCGGCCGGGTCCTGGTCAACGGCGAGCTGATCGGGATGCGCGGCCAGGGCCAGCAGCGGCGGCCGGCCGATCAGAAGCAGGTCGACCGCATCCGGCGCCGCCTGGGCATGGTCTTCCAGGACTTCAACCTCTGGGCCCACATGACCGTCCTGGAAAACGTCGTCGAGGCGCCCAGGCACGTCCTCAAGACGCCCAGGGCCGAGGCTCTCCGGCTGGCCCGCTCCCTCCTGGACAAGGTCGGCATCGCCGAGAAGGCCAACCAGTACCCCTGCAATCTCTCCGGCGGCCAGCAGCAGCGGGCGGCCATCGCCCGGGCCCTGGCCATGGAGCCCCAGGTGCTCATGTTCGACGAGCCCACCTCGGCCCTGGATCCCGAGCTGGTCGGCGAGGTCCTCCGGGTGATGCAGACCCTGGCCGAGGAGGGCCGGACCATGCTCATCGTCACCCACGAGATCGGTTTCGCCCGGGAGGTCGCCTCGGAGGTGATCTTCCTGCACGACGGCCGGATAGAGGAGCGGGGGGATGCCCGGCAGGTCATCGACAACCCGGCTTCGGAGCGCTGTCGGCAGTTCCTCTCCCAGAGCTACGGCAAGATGTGAAGGGCGCGTTTGAGTCCTTAATCGTCCAAAGGAGGGGTGTCATGAAACGAGTCGCTCTGTTCCTGGCCGTCGGGTTGATCGTCCTGCTGGCCTGCGGGGTCGGCCTGGCCGCGGACAAGCTCCGCATCGCCACCGAGGGGGCCTATCCGCCCTTCAACTTCGTCGGCCCCGACGGCAAGCTGGACGGCTTTGACGTGGACATCGCCAAGGCCCTCTGCCAGGTCATGGGGGCCGACTGCGAGCTGATCGCCCAGGACTGGGACGGGATCATCCCCGGCCTCCTGGCCAAGAAGTACGACGTCATCGTGGCCAGCATGTCCATCACCGAGAAGCGCAAGAAGGCGGTCAGCTTCACCAAGTTCTACTACCGCGCCCCGGCCCAGTTCATCTCCAAGAAGGGCTCCGGCTTCGCCGTCACCCCGGAGGGGCTCAAGGGCAAGAAGGTCGGCGTCCAGCGGGCGACCACCTTTGCCAAGTACCTGGAGGACAAGTTCGGCCAGTACGTCGAGGTCAAGTATTACGACACCGTGGACAACCACAACCTGGACCTGGTGGCCGGCCGCCTGGACGCGGTCCTGGCCCAGAAGATCCTGATGAGCAAGTGGCTGGAGAAGCCCGAGGGCAAGGACTTCGAGTTCGTCGGCCCGGCCTTTGACGACGTCAAGTACCTGGGCGAAGGGGCCGGCATCGCCGTCCGCAAGGACGACACGGAGCTTCTCCAGAAGCTCGACGCCGCCCTGGCCCAGATCGTCAAGGACGGCACCCACAAGAAGATCAGCCGCAAGTACTTTGCCTTTGACATCTACCCCTACTAGCCCGGCCGATTGACCGCCCCCGCCGCCGGTCCGGACCGGCGGCGGGGGCCGAGCGGGGAGGCGTCGCGTGTTCGACCTGCACGGCTTCGGCCCCACCCTGGTCGCCGGGACTTGGCTGACCATCAAGCTGGCCGTGTTCGCCCTCCTGGTCGGCCTCTGCCTCGGCCTCCTGGGCGCCGGGGCCAAGCTGTCCCGTTTCAAGACCCTCAGGATCCTGGCCGACTTCTTCACCACCCTGGTCCGCGGCGTGCCCGAACTGGTCCAGATCCTGTTCATCTACTTCGGAGGCACGATCATCATCAACAGCGCCGCTTCCTGGCTGGGCCACTCGGGCTACATCGACGTCAACCCCTTCGCCGCCGGCGTGGCCGCCCTGGGCATCAACTTCGGCGCCTACGCCACCGAGGTCTTCCGGGGGGCCATCCTGGCCATCCCCCGGGGTCAGACCGAGGCGGCCCGGGCCCTGGGCATGCACGGCCCGCTCATCTTCCGCCGGATCATCCTGCCCCAGGTCTGGCGCTTCGCCCTGCCCGGCCTGGGCAATCTCTTCCTGGTCCTCCAGAAGATCACGGCCCTGGTCTCGGTCATCGGCCTGGCCGAGCTGATGCGCAACGCGACCATGGCCACCAACTACACCAAGAAGCCCTTCACCTTCTACATGACCGCGGCCCTGATCTACCTGAGCCTGACCATCATCACCATGGCCGGCCTCCACCTCCTGGAGAAGCGGGCCAGCCGGGGAGTCAAGCGGGTCTGAGACGTGGACTTCGAGCTGATCATCGAGAGCCTGCCCGACCTGCTCCTGGGCGCGGTGGAGACCTTCAAGCTGGTCGGCCTGGCCATGATCCTGGGGGTGGTCCTGGCCGTGCCCCTTGCCCTGGCCCGCATCTCCAAGCGGATCTGGCTGAGAGGCCCGGCCTACGCCTACATCTTCTTCTTCAGGGGCACGCCCCTGCTGGTCCAGATCTTCATCGTCTACTACGGCCTGTCCCAGTTCAGCGAGGTCCGGGAGAGCTTCCTCTGGCCTGTGCTCAGCCAGGCCTACTGGTGCTCGGTCATCGCCTTCACCCTCAACACCACCGCCTACACCGGCGAGATCCTGCGGGGAGCCATCCAGGCCGTGCCCCACGGCCAGATCGAGGCCGGCCTGTCCGTGGGCATGTCGCGCCTCCTGCTCCTGCGCCGGATCATCGGGCCCCAGGCCGCGCGCCTGGCCCTGCCGGCCTACAGCAACGAGTTCATCATCCTGATGAAGGCCACCTCCCTGGCCAGCACGGTCACCCTCCTGGAGATCACCGGCATGACCCGCAACATCATCGCCGAGACCTACAAGCCCTTGGAGCTTTTCTTTCTGGCCGCCTGCCTCTATCTTTTTCTGACCTTCGCCGTCACCCGGGCCTTCAAGCTCGTCGAGCGGCGGCTCCGTCTGGACCCCCGAGAGGCCGGCCGCCGGCTGGCCGGGCCGGCGGTCAAGTAGAAGCGAGGTCGAGATGCCGGGCATTGACGCTTACCGGAGACTGGTCCAGGCCGAGGTCGAGGCCGAGCGGGACAGAATCCTGGCCGTGAACCGGGCCATCCACGCCCGGCCCGAGCTGGGCCTCAGGGAGTACCGGGCGGCCGAGCTCCTCTGCGGCCAGGCCGAGGAGCTGGGCTTCCAGGTCCAGAGAGGCGCGGCCGGGCTGGAGACGGCCTTCACAGCCACTTTTAACGGCCCCGGGCAGGGGCCCCGGATAGGCTTCCTGGCCGAGTACGACGCTCTGCCCGAGCTGGGCCACGCCTGCGGGCACAACGTCATCGCCGCCGCCTCCCTGGGCGCGGCCCTGGCCCTCAAGAAAGCGGCCGAAAAGCTCGGCGGGAGCGTGCTTCTCTTCGGCACGCCCGACGAGGAGGCCGTGGACGTCCTCTCCAAGGGCGGCAAGGTGGTCATGGCCCGGGCCGGGCTGTTCGACGGCCTGGACGCGGTCCTGATGACCCATCCCCGGGGCGGGCCTGACTCGGTCTGGGGCTACAGCTTCCCCCTCAAGGACTTCATCGTCAGGTACTCGGGCAAGCCGGCCCACTACACCGCGCCCGACAAGGGGATCAACGCCCTGGAGACCCTGCTCATGTTCATCGATCAGGTCAACGGGCTCAAACGGGGCTGGCCGACCGGCGTCATGTTCGCCTACACCATCACCGACGGCGGTGGCCCCAGCCCCATCGTCATCCCCCGGCGGGCCGAGGCCCACTTTACCATGAAGGCCTTCTACAGCCGGCTCCTGGAGGAGCTCTTCGCCAAGGTGGAGGCCTGCGCCCGGAGCGCGGCCGCCCTGAGCGGGGCCGGGGTGGAGATCGAGGTCCTCGACCAGTACCGCAACTCCATCCCCAACCTGGGCCTGACCCTGAGCCTCCACCGCAACCTGCGGGCCCTGGGGGCCGAGGTGGAGAGCCCCCTCGACTCCCAGCGGGCCCTGGAGCGCCGCGCCTACCCCGGCGGCTCGACCGACTTCGGCGACGTCAGCTGGCTGGCCCCGGGCAGCCACGGTTACTGCTCCATCGGCGGCCGGGACCTGGTCTCCCACACCGAGGAGTTCGCCGCCGCGGCCGGCGGCGAACCCGGCGGCCGGGCAGCGGTCCTGTGGGCCAAGGCCCTGGCCATGACCGGGGTGGAGCTCCTGGCCGACCCCGCCTTCACCGCCCGGGTCAGGGACGAGTTCGAAGGCTACCGGGCGGAAAACTTTCTGAACGTGCCGGGCATTCCGCCGGCCTGGGCGCCCCTGCCAGAGGGGTTCGTCCAGACGCTGGCCCAGGCCGGCCCGGCCGAGGGGGAGTGAACATGCTCAAGCCTAGCATCAAGACGCCGCCGCCCGGCCCCAAGGCGGCCGAGTGGATCGCCCGCGACGGCCGGGTCATGTCCCCGTCCCTGCCCCGGGAGTACCCCCTGGTGGCCCTCAAGGGCGACGGTCTCTACGTCGAGGACCCGGACGGCAACGTCTTCCTGGACTTCACCTCGGGCATCGCCGTCTGCAACACCGGCCACTGCCACCCCCGGGTGGTGGCCGCGGCCCGGGAGCAGCTCGGCCAGTTGATCCACACCTGCGGGGCCGATTTCTACCACACCCCCATGATCCGGGTGGCCGAGAAGCTGGCCCAGATCGCCCCGGGGCAGAGCCCCAAGCGGGTCTTCCTGGGCAACTCCGGGGCCGAGGCGGTCGAGGCCGGCTTCAAGCTGGCCCGCTGGCACACCGGCCGGCCAGGGGCCATTGCCTTCCTGGGTGCCTTCCACGGCCGGACCATGGGCGCCCTGACCCTGACCGCCTCCAAGGTCGGCCAGAAGGAGGGCTTCAACCCCCTGGTGCCGGGCGTGACCCACGTCCCCTTTGGCCACTGCTACCGCTGCGCCTACAACCTGACCTACCCCGACTGCGACCTGGCCTGCGTCCGCTACATCGAGGAGGTCCTCTTCAAGTCCACCCTGCCGCCCGAGGAGGTGGCCGTCATCGTCGTCGAGCCCCTCCAGGGCGAGGGCGGCTACATCGTGCCGCCGCCGGACTGGCACCGCCGGCTCAAGGCCCTGGCCGAGAAGTACGGCATCCTCTACCTGGTCGACGAGGTCCAGACCGGCATGGGCCGGACGGGCAAGATGTTCGCCAGCCAGCACTTCGGCGTCGAGCCGGACCTGATGCCCCTGGCCAAGGGCATCGCCTCGGGCATGCCCCTGAGCGCCCTGGTCGCCCGGGCCGAGGTCATGGACTGGAACCGGGGCGCCCACGGCTCGACCTACGGCGGCAACCCGGTGGCCTGCGCCGCGGCCCTGGCCACCCTGGAGGTCCTCGAGTCCGGCCTGATCGACAACGCCCGGGAGAGGGGCCAGGAGCTGCGGGCCGGCCTGGACGAGCTGGCCGGCCGCTTCGAGGCCGTCGGCGACGTGCGCGGCCTGGGCCTGATGCAGGCCGTGGAGCTGGTCCGGGACCGGGAGAGCCAGGCCCCGGATCAGGAGGCGCGCAACCGGCTCCTGAGGCGCTGCTTCGAGAAGGGGTTGCTCCTCCTGAGCTGCGGCGAGAGCACCCTCCGCTTCTGCCCGCCCCTCATCGCCACCCGGGAGCAGATCGGGATGGGGCTGGAGATCTTCGCCGAGACGCTCAAGGAGGTGGCCGGTTAGAGGGGCCGGAGCCCCTTCCCCGGCTCAGCGGCGGTAGACCACTCGGCCGTCGAAGACGGTCAGGTCCACCCTGGCCCGGTGGATCTCCGCGGGCTCGATGGCGTAGATGTCCCGGTCCAGGACGATCAGGTCGGCCAGCTTGCCCGGGCTGAGGCTGCCCAGGTCGGCCTGCCGGCCGCAGGCCAGGGCCGGGCCCAGGGTGTAGCCCCGGACCGCCTCGGCCACGCTCAGCCGCTGGGCCGGGTACCAGCCCTGGGCCGGGCTGCCGTCCCGGCGCTGCCGGGTCACCGCGGCGTGGATGCCCCAGAGCGGGTTGGGGTCCGAGACCGGGCAGTCCGAGCCGAAGGCCAGGGTCAGGCCGGCCTGGAGCATGCCCTTGAAGGGGTAGACCCAGCGGCCCCTGTCCCCGACCCTCTGATCGTGGACGGTGATGTCGTCGCTCAGGTGGAGGGGCTGGACCGAGGCCACCACCCCCAGGCGGCTCAGCCGGTCCACGTCCTCGGGCCGGATCATCTGGACGTGCTCGAGGCGGTGGGGGGCGGTCGGCCGGACGTCGCCGGTCCTCCAACGGGCCAGGTCCTCGAAGACCCCGACCAGCTCCCGGTTGGCCCTGTCGCCGATGGCGTGCACGGCCACGGCCAGTCCGGCCGCCTCGGCCCGGCGGGCCGCCCGGGCGATGTCTTCCACCGGGGTGAGGGGCAGGCCCAGGCCGCCGCTCAGGTAGGGCTCGATCAGCCAGGCGGTCTTGGAGCCGATCGAGCCGTCGGCGAAGTACTTGAGGTGGCCCAGCCGGAGCAGATCGTCGCCCAGGCCGGTCCTGAGCCCCAGGGCGATGACCTCGTCCAGGCGCTCGCCGGGCAGGAAGGACCAGCAGCGCAGCTTGAGCCGGCCCGACTCCCTGAGCCGCTGCCAGACCCGCAGGGCCGGCGGCCCGTCCAGCCCGCCCATGAGCCGGGCGTCGTGGAGGCCGGTCAGGCCCAAGGCGTGCAAGGCCGGCATGGCCTCGGCCAGGGCGTCGGCGGTCTCTTCCTCGCCGGGCTGGGGCACGGCTTGGCCGGCCAGGTTCATGGCCTGCTCGCGGAGCAGCCCGCTGGCCCGGCCGTCCCGGTCGCGCTCGATGATTCCCTCGGGCGGGTCCGGGGTCGAGTCGTCGATCCCGGCCAGGGCCAGAGCCCGGGAGCTGAGCAGGGCCAGGTGCATGTCCCGCCGGTAGAGGAGGACGGGCCGGTCCGGCGCGGCCGCGTCCAGCTCGGCCTTGACGGGCAGGCGGGGCTCGGGCCAGTCCGACTCGTCCAGGCCCCGGCCGATGATCCAGTCGCCGGCCGGCCGCTCGGCCGCGGCCCGGGCGACCATCCCCAGTAGTTCGTCCAGGGAGGCGGCCAGGCCCAGATTGAGCTGGCGCCGGCTCAGGGCCCAGTCGTAATAGTGGAAGTGGCTGTCGGTCAGGCCGGGCAGGACCAGCCGGCCGGCCAGGTCGATGACCTCGGTCCCCGGCCGGGCCAGGGGCCTGATCCGGTCGTCGTCGCCCAGGGCCAGGATGCGGCCGGACCGGACGGCCAGGGCCCGGGCCCTGGGGAGGGCCGGGTCCTGGGTCCGCACATCGCCGTTGAGGAGAATCAGGTCGGGCATGGAGCTCTCTTGACCTCTCAGATCAGGAAGCCCTGGGGGAAGGGGTCGCCGGGCTCGACCACGAACTGGTGCAGGCCGGTGATGTGGGCGCTGCCCCGGACCTCGACGACCACGGCCGGGACGCCGTTCAGGTCGGTCTCGGCCTTGAGCCGGGCCTCGAAGGTGCTGCCCAGGACGCCGGCGTTGACAAAGGGCTGGCCCAGCCCGATCTGGCCGCGGCGGTGGAGCAGGGTCAGCTTGGCCGCGGTGCCGGTGCCGCAGGGCGAGCGGTCCAGGTGGGACTCGCCGTAGACCACCGCGCCCAGGCCCCGGCCCTGGGCGTGGCCCGAGGTGTCGTAGAACTGGACCACGTCCACGGTCTTCACCTCCTCCCGGAGGGGGTGGCTGACCCTGAGCTGCTCGTTGGCCAGGTCGATGAGCCTCATGCCCAGCTCGACCAGCCGGGGGCCGTTGTCCGGGGTCAGGTCCAGGCCGATCTGATTGCTGTCGACCATGGCGAAGAAGCCGCCCACGCAGACCGTGTCCACCTCGAGCCGGCCCAGGCCCGGAACCTCAAGGCTCTCGTTCTGGCCGTGGACAAAGGAGGGCACGAAGTCCAGGGCCACCGAGGCCACTCGGCCGCCTTCCAGATAGGCCGTGGTCTCCATGGGACCGCCCGGCGTGTCCACGATCACCCGGGTGGTCGGCTCCCGGGCCTCGATGGCCCCGGCCTCGATGAGGGTCTTGACCGCGCCGATGGTGGCCGTGCCGCAGCCGTACGGATAGCGCCGGCCGTCCATGAAGATCAATCCGAAGCTGGCCCCCGGGCTCTCCGGCTGGGTGACCAGGGCGGCCATCAGGTCGCTGCCGCTGCGGGGCTCGGTGCAGAGGAGGCGGCGCAGGTCGTCCCGCCGCTCCATCAGGAAGTCCCTCTTCTCCTTGATCGTCCGGCCGGGCAGAGGCCCCGCGCCGCCGACGATGAGCCTGGTCTGCTCGCCGGCGGTGTGGGAGTCGATGGTCCAGAGGCGCTTATCGAAGCGCTGGGCCAGTCGCTCGTTCAGGTGGGCTAGCTCCAGAGACAATTCCTTACCCTCCCGGAAAATGGCCGGCCGGGCCTTAAGGCCGGCCGGGCCGGCGGCGAAGCAGGCGGCAGTGGGCCGGCTCGACCTCGATTAAGACCTCCTGGCCGCGCCTGAAGGGGGCGGTCTTCATCATGGTGATGACGTGGACCAGGGCCCCGGCCTCGAGCTCGACAAAGTACCTGACCTCGCCGCCCATGTAGCTCCGCTCCTTGATCCGGCCCCGGAAGACGTTATTGCCCGCCCGGGGTGCTTGATCGTCGGCCGGCCTGACACTGAGCCGCTGGGCCCTGATTATCACCTCGACCGGGTCGCCCGGCAAGAAGTTCCCGGCCTGGTCGACCAGGAGCTCCAAGCCCTGGTCGAGCCTGACCTGGAGACCCCGGTCCTCTTTCCCGGCCACCCGGCCCTGGAAGAAGTTGGAGTGGCCCAGGAAGTCGGCCACGAAGTGGTTGGCCGGGTGGTTGTAGACCTCCTCGGGCGTGCCCTCCTGCTGCTTGAGGCCCTCGCGCATGACCACGATCTTGTCCGACATGGACAGGGCCTCCCGCTGATCGTGAGTCACGAAGACCGTGGTCACGCCCAGCATCTGCTGGAGGTTGTCTATCTCCCGGCGCATCTCCTCGCGGAGGTTCTCGTCCAGGGCCGAGAGGGGCTCGTCCATGAGCAGGACCACCGGCTCGATGACGATGGCCCGGGCCAGGGCGATGCGCTGCTGCTGGCCGCCCGAGAGCTGGGCCGGCATCCGGTTCTCCACACCGGGCAGGCGGACCATGTCCAGGGCCCGCCTGACCCTCTCCCTGATCTCGCTCCGGGGCACGTTGCGGTACTTCAAGCCGAAGGCGACGTTGTCGAAGATGGTCTTGTGGGGAAACAGGGCGTAGTTCTGGAAGATCATGCCCAGGTTGCGCTTGTGGATCGGCGTGTCATTGACCCGCCGGCCCTTGATGAAGATGTCGCCCTCGGTGGGCCTCTCCAGGCCGGCGATCATCCTCAGGATGGTCGTCTTGCCGCAGCCCGAGGGACCCAGCAGGGTGACCAGGGAGCCGTCGGCGATGTCCAGGTCCATCTTCTCCACGGCCACGATCTTGTCGAAGCGCTTGTACACGCCCCTGAGCTGAACCGCCGGGACTGATGCGTTCTCGGCCACTCTCCACCGACCTCCTCGGGGTTCGGGCCGCCCGAGCCTCAAGCCCGGGCGGCCCGGCGGCGGTTCAGGCGCCGGCCTTGATCCGGTCCCACTTCTCGGCCCACTCGACCTGGTGGCCGTTCCAGTAGTCGGGCTTGGCAAAGAGATAGCCCTTCAGGGTTCCGGTCGGGTCAAAGGCGGGCAGTTTCTTGATCGTCTCGGTCAGTTCCACCTTGGTCGGATCCAGGCAGGGCGGATACTTCTGGGCCTCGGACACGGCGATGGAGCACTCCTTGGTCAGCATGAAGTCGAGGAGCTGGCCGGCCACCGCCAGGTCGCTGCCCTTCATGACAAAGATGCATTCCTGCCAGGAGTAGCAGTTGTTGGGCGAGAGGAAGGCGATGGGATGGCCCTGGGCCTGCAGGGCGGCCACCCGGCCCGACCAGGCCGTGGTGGCGTAGATCTCCTCGTTGGCCAGGAGGCTCATCAGCTCCGCGCCCGAGCCCCAGTACTTCTTCATCAGCTTGCGCTGCTCCCTGAGCGCGGCCCAGACCGCCTCCAGGTCCTTGATCTCGTTGGGATTCTGGTCGGTGTGCAGGGCGGCGTACCAGATGTTGGTCCGCCAGTCGTCAAAGCTGCCCAGCTTGCCGCTCAGGTCCTTATCAAAGAGAAGCCCGGCGCCCAGCTTGTCGGCCTTGTCCTTGGTCACGTGCTTGGTGTTGTAGGCCAGGCCGGTCTGGCCGTAGTCGTAGGGCGCCGCCGAGAGGGTGCCGTTAGTGATGGCCCGGTAGGGCGCCATCAGGGCGGGCATGACGTTCTTGAGGTTGGGTATCTTGGACTCGTCCAGGGTGACCTGGTAGCCCAGGTTGACATAGCGAGCGTAATCGAAGACGCCGCTCAGGTGGGCCAGGTTGAACTCCCCGCCGGGCGGGAAGGAGGCCTTGACCCGGGTCAGGTAGGTGTCCATGTCCCCGAACTCGCCCTCGACGACCTTGACCCCGGTGGCCTTGGTGAAGGGCTCGAAGGCATACTTGTGGAAGGCCTCCGAGACCGTGCCGCCCCAGCCGTCGAAGCGGATGGACTTCCCGGCCGCCCAGACCCGGCTCACCCGGCCGAAGGGGCCGCCCACCAGGCCCGCGGCCGCGCCGGCCAGGCCCAGCAGCCTTAAGAAGTCGCGCCGGCCCAAATCCCCGTTCGAGCGCCGTTGCCGAAGTTCCTCGACCCTCTTGATCCAGTCAACGCTCACTCTTCACCCCCTTGTTGGATTGAAACGGTTGCCAAATCTCTCCTGACGCCAGTATTCCCCCAGCCCCGGACGGGCCGCCCGGACTAGCCGCCCCTGGCGAAGCGGCGGGACAAGTACCCGGCCAGCAGCGGCGTGGTCAGGGTCAAGACGATCATGACCGTGCCCAGGGCGTTGATCTCCGGGCTGATGGAGTGGCGGAGCATGCCCAGGATCTTGACCGGCACGGTCTGGCTCTGGGCCGTGGCCCAGAAGAGGGTCGCGGTCACGTCGTCGAAGGAGATGGTGAACGAGAAGAGCACCCCGGCCATGATCGCCGGGGCCAGAAGAGGCAGGGTCACCTCCCTGAAGGTCTGGAGGGCGTTGGCCCCCAGGCTCAGGGCCGCCTCCTCGTAGACCCGTTGGATGCCCACCAGGCGGGCCTGGACCACCAGGAGGACGTAGGGCAGGGTGATGACCACGTGGCCGACGAGCAGCATGAAGAAGCTCTTGGGCTGCTGGAGCCAGCGGATGAACAGGAGCAGGGCCACCCCGAGGATGACCTCGGGAATCATGATCGGGGCCAGGAGAAGGGTGTTGAGCGTGTTCTTGCCCGGAAACTCGTAGCGGACAAAGGCCAGGGCGGCCAGGATGCCCACGGCCGTGCTGATCAGGGCCGTCAGCGAGCCCAGGAGGAGCGAGTTCTTGAAGGCCAGGACGATGGTCTGGTTCTGGGCCAGCTTGGCGTACCAGCGCAGGCTGAAGCCGCTCAGGGGGAAGGAGCCGAACTGCTGGGGGTTGAAGGACAGAATCACCACCACGGCGATGGGCGCGAACATGAAGATGTAGACCAGGATGGTGTAGAGGCGAATCAGGGACCAGCCGGAGATGCCCAGGCGGCGAAGCATGTCAGCGAAAACTCTTGAATATCTGGCTCAGGCCCAGATAGCGGTTGTAGGTGTAGACGATGGCCACCAGGAGGGCCAGCAGGAGCACGCTCAGGGCCGAGCCAAAGGGCCAGTCCAGGGTGCCGATGACCCGCTTGAAGATGAGGTTGGCGATCATGTCGTTGCTCGGCCCGCCCAGGATCATCGGGGTGATGTAGGTTCCCGAGCTGAGGACAAAGACCAGCAGGCAGCCGGCGCTGACCCCGGGCAGGCTCAGGGGCAGGGTGACCTCCCGGAAGGCCTGCCAATCAGTGCAGCCCAGGCTCCTGGCCGCCTCCAGGAGGCTCTTGTCTATGCCCTCCAGGCTGACGTAGATGTTCAGGATCATGAAGGGAAGCATGTACTGGATCAGGCCCATCAGGACCGAGCCCTCGTTGTAGAGCATGCCCAGCGGCTCGTCCAAGAGGCCAGAGGCGACCAGGACGTGGTTGATCAGGCCGCTGTCGCCCAGGATGTTGATCCAGCTCAGGGTCCGGATGATGTAGCTGATCCAGAAGGGCAGCATGATCAGGACCAGGAGCAGGGACCGGTACCTGGTCCGGGTCTGGTAGAAGAAGTAGGCCGGGATGTAGCCCAGGACCACGCAGAGGAGGACCGTCTCCAGGGCGATGCGGATGGTCCTGATCAGGATGGAGGGGTAGAAGAAATCGGCGAAGAGCTTGGCGTAGTTGCCCAGCTGAAAGGCCGGTATGTCCGCCCCGCTGGCCGCCCTGAGCCAGAAGCTGTAGACCACGACGAAGCAGACCGGCACCACCAGCCAGAGAAAGACGACGCTCAGCGCCGGAGAGAGAAGAACCCAGGGCTGCCAGCCATTTCCATTTCTCTGCATCGACCCATCGCCGGATGGAGGAGCTGCCACGTCGCCGACAAGCAAGCGTTGGTGATTTGAAGGCGACCGGTGAGACGATTAGACCGCATCTTTTTTTATCGGCAGAGCCGGGGGCGAGTCAAGGGAAAATTCTTATCAGGCAAGGGCGCGGAAGCGAAAGGCCTCCCGCAACCGGGGAGGCCTGGTCAAATTAACCGGGATAAATAACGACTATTTCAGCCTGCCCACTCCCCTGCCCGCTCTTTCTCACGCACCGGGAGCCCGGACTGAAGAAATCGCCCCTGACCCGGGTTCAGTCGGGGATCCTGACCAGGTCGTCCTCATAGACGCCCTGTTCGGCCGTGAGGTGGCAGGCCCGGCAGTTGGAGGGCGACCCGACCGCGGTCCGCTGGAAGACCTGGGCCGGGACCTCGGCGTGCTTGCGGCGGATGTAGGGAATCTCGGTTATCCGGGCCGGGGTCTGGCCGGCCAGGCTGCGGCTGATCTTGGCCGCCCGGTTTGACCGGGAGCGCTCGGCCGCGTTGGCCTCCAGGTAGCCGGCGATGGCCGCCCGGTCCTCTTGGTCCAGGGTCACGTCCGTGCCGAAGTGCTGGCCCAGGCCGGCCAGGATCCTCTGCCAGGAAGCCGCGGGCAGCAGGCCCGGCTGATAGGCCATGTGGCAGCCGCCGCACTGCTCCCGGTAGGCCGGGTTCTCGACCGGCCCGAAGGACTGCCGGGCGTGGCGCCGGCCGTCGTGATCCCCGGCCTTCCGCCCCCAGCCCCGGCCGGAGCCGTGGTGATCCGCGTCTGTGGCCTCCGGGTACAGGCCCAGCCCCAGGCAGACCAGCAGGACCGCCAGAACTCTGATTACCCAGGTCCTCATCGCCTCCCCCAAGCATCAGGCCAGACTCGATCATACCACAAGACCCGGGGCCAGTCAGTTCATCATTAGAGCGGCTCGGAGCCCGCCGGAAGACGATCCTAACGAGCCGCGGCGCCGGATGTCCGGACGGGCGGGCCGTGGTATAATAAAAAATTGGGGATGGGGTCCCATCCAGACTGTCCAAAAGAGGCCGGCCCTCACCTCGGCCGGCGGTTCAATCATGCCTGAGCCTTGGTCGCGCCGGAGGGCGGGAGACCGGCCTGGGGCCGGGGCTAGAGGGGAGGATCCGTGGAAGGGAAGGAATACTACGACGCCCTGTACGAACTGGCCCGGGTCATCAACGCCTCTCTCGAGCCGGAGGAAGTGCTCAAACAGATCGTCAGCCGGGTGAGTCAGGCCATGAAGACCAAGGCCTCGGCCCTGCGCCTCCTGGATCAGACGGGCAAGAGGCTGCTCCTGGGCGCCTCCCAGGGGCTGTCCAAGGGCTACATCCGCAAGGGGCCGATCCTGGTCCAGGAGTCGGGCCTGGACCGGCAGGCCCTGGCCGGCCAGGCCGTCTACCTCAAGGACGCCCAGAGCGATCAGGCCTTCCAGTACCGCGAGCGGGCCAAGGAGGAGGGCATCCGCTCGGTCCTGGTGGTCCCCCTCATGGTCGAGAACCGGGCCATCGGCGTGCTGCGGGTCTATACGGCCGAGATCCGGGAGTTCGACCCCGACGACGTCAAGTTCCTGGAGGCGGTGGCCAACCTGAGCGCCATCGCCCTGGAGAACGCCCGGCTCCATCAGGCCCTCAAGCGGGACTTTGACCTGATGCTGGCTCACAAATACCGGCTGGACGACAATTAAGGGAGGCGAGACATGGTTCGGCTTGGAATCAACGGCTTCGGACGCATCGGTCGCCAGGTCTTCAAGGCCGTGCTCGAGCGCCACCCCGAGTCGCTCAAGGTCGTGGCCGTGAACGATCTCTTCGACGTCAGGACCAACGCCCACCTGCTCAAGTACGACACCAACTACGGCCGCATCAACGCCCGGGTGGAGCCGGCCGAGGACAGCTTCATCGTCAACGGCGAGCCGGTCAAGAGCTTCGCCCTGCGCGACCCGGCGGCCATTCCCTGGGACGAGGTCGGAGTGGACATCGTCGTCGAGTCCACCGGCCTCTTCAGGACCGGGGCCAAGGCGGCGGCCCATCTGTCCGCCGGAGCCAAGAAGGTCATCATCACCGCCCCGGCCAAGGAGGAGGACCTGACCGTGGTCATGGGCGTCAATCACCAGGCCTACGACCCGGCCAAGCACCACATCGTCTCCAACGCCTCCTGCACGACCAACTGCCTGGCCCCGCCGGCCCTGGTAGTCCACCAGACCTTCGGCATCGAGAGCGCCTACATGACCACGGTCCACTCCTACACCAATGACCAGCGCATCCTCGACCTGCCCCACAAGGATCTGCGCCGGGCCAGGGCGGCCGGGCAGAACATCATTCCGACCACCACCGGCGCGGCCAGGGCGGTGGCCCTGGTCATCCCCGAGCTCCAGGGGCGCTTCGACGGCTACTCCTTGAGGGTGCCCACGCCGACCGTCTCGGTGGTCGACTTCGTCGCCCGGCTGAACCGGAAGACCGGGACCGAGGAGCTCAGAGCGGTCCTCAAGGAGGCGGCCGAGACCCGCCTCCAGGGCATCATGGGCTGCGAGAGCGAGCCCCTGGTCTCCTCGGACTTCAAGGGCGACGCCCGCTCCTCCATCGTGGACCTGGAGTTCACCCAGGTTCTCAACGAGAACATGGCCAAGGTGGTCACCTGGTACGACAACGAGTGGGGCTACTCCTGCCGGGTGGCCGACCTGGCCGAACTGATGGCCCAAAAGGGGCTCTAGGGCCGGGGCGGGTTGTTGTTCGGCCGGCGGCTTGGTATGATGACCCGAAAACCGGGGGCGGCCCGTCCCGACTCAGACGGGGGCCGCTCGTCCGGGCTGGTCTTGAGCTCGACCCCAGGAGCCGGCCCCGAGCCGGGCAGGGTCCCTGGGCTCTAGGTTCGAGGAGGCGATCATGGCTGGATTTCTTAGTCGTCGTGGATTCGGGTTGGTCCTTCTGGTCCTCCTGACTCTGGCCGCCGTCACCGCCTGGGCCGAGATGGTCGTGGAGACGACCGACGGCCGCACATACACCGTCCCCATTTCGGCCGGGGATCTGGCGACGATCCGCTTCACCGACACGGCCGGTTCGGGCAAGGGCCAGTCGACTTCCTCGACCTCCTCAACCAAGGAGACCAAGATCTACCTCGAGGACCAGTTCAACGACCTGGCCAACTGGGGCGGCACGGCCACCCAGCGCAAGGTCACCAACGGCGTGGCCGAGTTCTACTCGGGCAATCACACCACCTTCGAACTCAACCCGCCCATTCCGGTGGAGAACGTGATCGTCGAATGGCGCGGGGCCGCCTTTGACAACGGCTTTCACGGCAGCGTGGGCAACTACATCTTCAACATCGGCGGCTGGAACAACTCGGCCTCGGGCGGGTCCGGCCCGAACACGCCCTTCCAGAAGCTGCACCAGGGCAAGGTCTACCAGTCGGGCAAGTTCCACATCTGGAAGGTCCAGCGCATCGGCGACGAGTGGTCCGCCTACGTGGACAACCGCAAGATCTGGAGCCTGAACATCACCGAAAGGGCCAGCCAGCCCTGGGGGCCCTTGCGGTTCACCACCCACAACGGCAAGCTCCAGATGGACTGGATCAAGATCAGATCGATCAGCGAGTAGGCCTGGTCCGGGACGGCCGCCGGCCGTCCCGGATCACTCCACCGGCACCCGAACCTGAGCCACGATCTCCTCGACGGCGGCCTCCTTGGCCCGACCCCTCAGCCTGGCCTCGGTGCTGACGATGAGGCGGTGGGCCAGCACCGGCCCGGCCAGGGTCTTGACGTCGTCGGGGATGACGAAGCCGCGGCCCCGGATGGCCGCCAGGGCCTGGGCGGCCTGATAGAGCCCCTGGGTCGCCCTGGGGCTGGCCCCCAAGCGGATGGCCGGGTGCTCCCGGGTGGCCCGGCAGAGGCTGACGATGTACTCCAGGACCGAGGCCTCGACCCTGACCCGCCGGCAGTCCGCCTGAAGCTCCATCAGCTCCGGCCCGCTCAGGACGCTCTGGAGCTCGTCCAGGGGGTTGGTCTGCTCGAAGCGGAGGACGATGGCTTCCTCCTCCTCGGCCGAGGGGTAGCCCTGCCTGACCTTCAGCAGGAAGCGGTCCAGCTGGGCCTCGGGCAGGGGAAAGGTCCCCTCCAGCTCGATGGGGTTCTGGGTGGCCAGGACCAGGAAGGGCCGAGGCAGGAGCTTGGTCTCGGAGTCGACGGTCACCTGGCGCTCCTGCATCGCCTCCAGGAGGCAGGCCTGGGTCCGGGGCGTGGCCCGGTTGATCTCGTCGGCCAGGACCACGCTGGCCATGATCGGTCCGGGCAGGAACTCGAACTGGCCGGTCTTCTGGTTGAAGTAGTTCAGTCCGGTCACGTCCGAGGGGAGCAGGTCCGGGGTGAACTGGATGCGCTTGAACTCGCAGTCCAGGGAGCGGGCCACGGCCTTGGCCAGGAGGGTCTTGCCCACGCCGGGCACGTCCTCCATCAGGGCGTGGCCCTCGCACAGGAGGGCCACCAGGACGAGGGTGATCACCTCCCGCTTGCCCACGATGACCTGCTCCACGTTCTGGATCAGCTTCTCCGCGGCCTGGTTGACGGCCGCCGTCTTTATGTCGTCGCCTTGGAAATCTGGTGCCGCGTCCATGTCTGGACCTCTCAGTCACCGGGCCGGGGGCGAATCAACCCCGGGCCCGTTTGTCTGACCGGTTCCTGGGCCTGGCCTTGATCCGCCGCCAGCTCTCCCGAACCAGATTCATGGCCGCCGGGTCGGGCCGGTGCAGGCCGTAGCGAACCCGGACGTAAGACTCGGTGATGAGCCCGAACTCCTCGGCCCCCTCGGGCAGGGCCAGGCTGAGGCGCTCGAGGTACTCGTAGGGCGTCTCCTGGCCGGGCCTGGTTAAGCCCCTGGCCGCAGCCCAGTCCAGGAGCCGCCGGTAGATCTCGCGGACCGTGGCGGCTTCGCCGCCGGCGGCCTGACCCGGCCGCCGCCAATTTAAGACCCGCCGCCACAGCCGGGCCAGGAGGCCCCGGAACCAGCCCAGCAGGGCCCTGAGGTCGTCCCTGAAGCGGTAGTCGGAGGCCTCCAGGGTCAGCCCCGGGGTCTGGTCCCAGCGCCGTCTCAGCCAGCGCAGCAGGTCGATCAGGCTCCGGAAGAGAACGCCGGCCAGGAGGCTGACCCAGGAGACGGTGAAGAAAATCTGGGCCACGATCCTGACCCAGCGGAAGTCCAGCAGGGGGTTGGGCTCTTCCTGGGCCGCCCGGGGGACCGCCCGGCCGAGCTCGGGCAGGCTCTTCAGCGGGTCCGGCTTGGGCAGGAGGCTGACCAGGAAGTCGATGAACCGGACAATGAGCCCCCACAGCCAGACCAGGGGCTTGAGGAGCAGGTTGAGCAGGTCGCGGTCGACCAGAGCAAAGACCAGGAAGCCCAGGAGCAGGACCAGGCCGACCGTGGCCGTGACGATGACCGACCAGGGCCGGGGCGCGACCAGGCCCTCGACCCGGGCCATCTCCAGGGAGCGGGCCAGCCAGAGGCCGGTCAGGCCCAGGGCGAAGAAGGCCATGATCAGGGCCCAGGCCGCCGGGATCGAGACCGGGCCCTGGCTGGCCAGGAACATGGTCACCAGCAGGACCACCAGGCCGACCTGGAATCCGGTCAGGAGGCCGGCCAGGTTGACCCGCCGGCCGGCCAGGATCCAGCCCCTTGCCCAGGCGAAGCCGCCGCCGATGAAGACGAAGAGAAACCTCTTGAGGAACAGGTTCGAGACCGAGGCCCTGGCCAGGCCCTCCAGGGGCCAGGCCGGGTCGAGGAAGCCCAGGTCGGCCAGGAGCAGGACCTTGACCGTCAGGACCAGGGCCAGGATTCCCCCGGCCAGGCCGGCGGCCAATTCCCACCTGAAAGACCAGGCCCGGCCGTGGCCCCAGCGGAAGAGGGCGTAGGCCGCCGGGTAGAGCCAGGCGGCCAGGGCCAGGAGCGGCTGGTCGGCCGGGGCCAGGCTGTCCAGGGTCAGGAAGATGGCCGCCAGCCAGCAGACCTCCATGGCCAGGAAGAGGACCTGGAGCAGCTCCTGACGCCAGTCCCTGTCGGCCCGTCCGGTCAGAACCCCTCCTCAGTTTCCCAGGTCCAGGTCAGCCGGCTTGAGAACCCGCTGGCAGCGAATCGGGCCCGGGGGCAGCGGGCCGGTGCCGACCTGATAGGCCACCACCCGGAAGCCGGCCCTCTCCAGGCCTTCCAGCCGGCCCAGGAGGGCCTCGGACAGGCCGGCGCTGACCAGGCCCAGGGTCGCCCCCCAGGGCAGATCGGCCCGATTTATGTCCAGAAAATCGACGAAGGGCTGGCTGGCCGAGGGGCCCAGCTTGGCCAGGGCCTCCAGGATGAGCATCAGCTGCTCCGGCCCCGAGCCGGGGCGGAGGCTGAGCGAACCCGGCCGGTCCGCGGAGGCGGCGTTGGTGAACAGGCCAACCGGATGGCGCTGGCCGATGAGGTGATCGGCCAGAGAGGCGATCAGGCTGACGGCCAGCTCGAAGTGGACCTCGCCCGAGGGCGCGGCCAGGCCGGCGAAGCCGTCCGCGTCCAGGAAGAGGGCCACTCTCAGGGTCGTGGTCGGCTCGAAGACCTTGACCTGGAGGCTCTGGTGGCGGGCGCTGGCCTTCCAGTGGATGTACTTGAAGGGCGCCTCGGGCGTGTACTGGCGCAGGCCGATGGTCCTGGTCGGGTCCTGGAAGAGCCGGGAGGCGGCCCGGGCCTCGCCCAGGGGGTAGCGGGAGGGGAGGCCCAAATCGGCCAGGTCGTAGAGCCTGGGGTAGACGACCAGATGGTCGACCTGAGGGCTGGTCAGGCGGCGCGGGAAGAGGCCGAAGACGTCGCCCGAGGTCAGCCTGGCCGGGCCGATGGCGTAGTAGCCCCGCCGCCGGCACTTGAGGCGATAGCGCCAGGTGGCCCGCTGGTACCAGAAGAGCGGGGCGCAGACCACCAGCCGGCCCCGGCCGGACCTCTCCCCGGGGGACAGTTCCAGTCCTTCCGGGGCGAGCCCCTGGGGCATCTCGTCGGCCGCCTCGACCCAGATGAGGGGCAGGGGCTTGCGGTTCTCCAGGCGGACGGTCAGGCCGACCTCTTCACCGGGAAAGGCGCGGTCCTCCTCCAGACGGCGCTGGAAGCCGACCCGGTTCAGGGAGAGCCGGCTCCAGCCCCGGGACACGGCCGCGGTGGCCAGCATCAGCCCGATCAGGATGACCACCAGGGTCTGGCCCAGCCAGGCCGCGCCAGCCAGGACGGCCAGGAGGAAGATCAGGCCGGTCCGGCCGAAGAGGTGGACCGAGGCCTCGGTGGCCGGCCGGCCGCCGGAATTTTTCGCCCTCAAGTCTCTCAAGCCCCTTTTCGATTCAGGGGGCCGGCCCCGGACCGGACCGCTCGGCCCGTCCGGGGCTCAGTTCTGCATAATTACCAGAAGCCGGGGCCGGGGGGAAGGGCCTGCCGGGGGCGGGAGGAACAATCTTTACAAGTTGATCTTTACAGGGCGCCAGAAGAGATTATCCTTAGCCAGACAGGCCATCCGGCTTGGTCCCAGGCACCCGGCCGGACCAGGATCCGGTGGAAAAGGGTTCAGGTCTCAGATAAAGAAGCAGGGACATGATCTTTCGCCGAGGAAAAGGTCAGTGGCTCGGCCTGCTCTGGGCCGGATTGTTCCTCCTGGCCGGCTGTTCCAACGGTTCCAGCGAGGGAGCGCCCCGGGTCCGGGAGAGGCCGGCCGTCCCGGTGACGGCGGCCCAGGTCGTCAGCAAGGACTTGCCCATCCAGCTCACCGCCGTGGGCGCGGTGGAGGCCTACGCCACGGTCTCCCTGAAGTCCAGGGTCAGCGGGGAGCTGCTGGCCGTCCACTTCCAGGAAGGCCAGGAGGTCCAGGAGGGCGATCTCCTCTTCACCATCGATCCGGGGCCCTATCAGACCGCTCTCAGGGAAGCCGAGGCCAAGCTGGCCGGGGACCAGGTCATGGCCAGGAAGGCCCGGGACGACGTCCGCCGCAACGCTCCCCTGGCCGAGAAGAACGTGGTCAGCTCCCAGAACTACGAGCAGGTCAGGGCCACGGCCGAATCCCTCCAGGCCGCGGTCAAAGCCGACCAGGCCGCCCTGGACAACCTGGCCCTCCAGCTCAGCTACTGCTCCATCCGGGCGCCCATCTCCGGCCGGACCGGCAGCCTGCTGAGCCACAAGGGCAACCTGGTCAAGGCCAACGACGACAACAAGTCCCTGGTGGTCATCAACCAGATCCAGCCCATCCTGGTCAACTTCGCCCTGCCCGAGAAATACCTGGACCAGATCAACCGGGCCAGCCAGACGACCAGGCTCCAAGTGGAGGCCCACATCCCCGAGGCCCCGCCCGGGGACGGGCCGCTTCTGGGCGAGCTCAGCTTCGTGGACAACGCCGTTGACGCCGGGAGCGGCACCATCCGCCTCAAGGGGATCTTCCCCAATCAGGACCGGCGCCTCTGGCCGGGCCAGGTGGTCAACGTGGTCCTGACCCTGGGCGTCCAGGCCGGGGTGGTGGTGACGCCCAGCCAGGCCATCCAGGACGGGCAGTCGGGTCAGTACGCCTTCGTCATCCTGCCCCAGGGCACGGTCGAAATGCGGCCGGTCAAGGTCAGCCGTGACTCCGGCGGCGAGGCCGTCATCGCCGAGGGGCTCAAGCCCGGCGAGACGGTCGTCACCGACGGCCAGCTCCTCCTGACCCCGGGCGCCCGAGTGAAGATAAAAGAGGCGGCCGGACAGGGGAACCAGAAGCAATGAACCTGGCCGCCCTCTTTGTCCGGCGGCCGGTCATGACCACCCTGGCCATGGCCGCCATCCTCATCTTCGGGCTGATGAGCTACCGCAACCTGCCGGTCAGCGACCTGCCCAACGTCGACTTCCCGACCATCCTGGTCAGCGCCAACCTCCCCGGGGCCAGCCCCGAAACCATGGCCGCCTCGGTGGCCACGCCCCTGGAGCGCCAGTTCTCGACCATCGCCGGCGTCTCCTCCATGAGCTCGTCCAGCTACCTGGGCCTGACCCAGATCGTCCTCCAGTTCGAGCTGAACCGGAACATCGACAACGCGGCCCAGGACGTTCAGGCGGCCATCTCCCGGACCCTCTCCCGGCTGCCCCCGGACTTGCCCAACCCGCCCTCCTACCGCAAGGTCAACCCGGCCGACCAGGCGATTCTGTATCTGGCCCTGACCTCGGCGACCCTGCCCCTCTACGCCCTGCACGAGTATGGCGAGACCATGCTGGCCCAGCGCATCTCCATGGTCAACGGGGTGGCCCAGGTGATGGTCTACGGCTCCCAGAAGTACGCCGTGCGCATCCAGGTCGACCCTCAAGCCCTGGCCGGCCGCGGCCTGGGCATTGACGAGGTGGCCAGCGCCATCACGGCCGCCAACGTCAATCTGCCCACCGGCACCCTTTACGGCCCCTACCAGGCCTTCACGGTTCAGGCCACCGGGCAGCTCAAGGACGCGGCGGCCTACCGGTCCCTCATCGTCGCCTATCGCGGCGGGCGCATCGTCCGCCTCGAGGACGTGGGCCAGGCCATCGACAGCGTCGAGACCGACAAGACCGCGGCCTGGTACGGGGACGAGCGGGCCATCGTCCTGGCCATCCAGCGCCAGCCCGGGACCAACACGGTCGAGGTGGCCGACGCGGTCAAGAGCCTGCTGCCCAAATTCGAGGCCCAGCTCCCGGCCTCGGTCTCCCTCAAGATCCTCTACGACCGCTCCGAGTCCATCCGGGACTCGGTCCAGGACGTCAAGTTCACCCTGGTCTTCGCCCTGGGCCTGGTCGTGCTGGTCATCTTCCTCTTCCTGCGCAAGGCCACGGCCACGCTCATCCCCTCGCTGGCCATGCCCATGTCCATCGTCGGCACCTTCGCCGTCATGTACCCCCTGGGCTACAGCCTGGACAACCTCTCCCTGATGGCCCTGATCCTGGCCGTCGGCTTCGTCGTGGACGACGCCATCGTCATGCTGGAGAACATCGTCCGGCACATCGAGATGGGCGAGGGGGTCCTGGAGGCCACCTTCAACGGCTCCAGGGAAATCGGCTTCACCATCGTCTCCATGACCCTCTCCCTGGCCGCCGTGTTCCTGCCGGTCCTGTTCATGGGCGGCATCATCGGCCGCCTGTTCAACGAATTCGCCGTGACCATCGCCACGGCCGTCCTGGTCTCGGGCTTCGTCTCCCTGACCCTGACCCCCATGCTCTGCAGCCTCATGCTCAAGCCCGCGGCCCAGGAGAAGCCGGGCCGGCTCTATCGGGCCTCGGAGAAAGTCTTCGACGGGCTGCGCGATTTCTACGCCCTGGGCCTGAGGTGGGTCCTGAGGCACCGGCTCCTCACCCTGGGCTTCACCGCCCTGATCCTGGCGGCCACGGTGCACCTCTTCATGGTCCTGCCCAAGGGCTTCGTGCCCAGCCAGGACACCGGCCAGATCATCGTCATGACCGAGGCGGCCGAGGCCATCTCCTTCGAGGACCTGGTTCGCCACCAGCAGGCCGTGGCCGCGGTGGTCAAGGCCGACCCCAACGTCCAGATCTACATGTCCAACGCCGGGGCCAGCGGGCCCAGGGGCGCCGGCAACGGCGGCAGCCTCTTCATCCACCTCAAGCCCAGGGACCAGAGGCCGCTCAGCGCCGACCAGGTGGTCAATGAACTGAGGCCCAAGGTGGCCCAGGTGCCGGGGATCAAGGCCTACATCATGAATCCCCCGCCCTTCAGGATCGGCGGGGTCCTGACCAAGAGCCTCTACCAGTACACCCTTCAGGGCGCGGACACCGAGGAGCTGTACCGCAACGCCCCCCTTCTGGAGACCAAGATGCGGGCCCTGCCCGGCCTGGTGGACGTGAACACCGACCTGCTCCTCAAGAGCCCCCAGGTGACCGTGGACATAGACCGGGACAAGGCGGCCGTGCTGGGCGTCAGTGTCGAACAGATCGAGGCGGCCCTCTACAGCGCCTACGGGTCCAGGGAGGTCTCGACCATCTACGCCCCCAACAACGACTACCAGGTCATCCTCCAGGTCAAGCCGGAGTACCAGCGCGACCCGGCCGCCCTGAACCTGCTCTACATCCGCTCGTCCGGCGGACGGCTGGTCCCCCTGGGCTCGGTGGCCCGGGTCCAGCAGGGCGTCGGGCCGGCCGTGGTCAACCACCTGGGCCAGCTCCCGGCCGTGACCATCTCCTTCAACCTCGAGCCCGGCCGGGCCCTGGGCGAGGCCGTGGCCGCCGTGGACCAGGCCGCCGCGGCCACCCTGCCGGCGACCATCAGCACCAGCTTCCAGGGCACGGCCCAGGCCTTCCAGGACTCCTTCGCCGGGATGGGCCTGCTCCTGGCCCTGGCCCTGCTGGTCATCTACATGGTCCTGGGCATCCTCTACGAGAGCTTCATCCACCCCCTGACCATCCTCTCGGCCCTGCCCTTCGCCGGGTTCGGCGCCCTGGTCACGCTCCTGATCTTCAAGAGCGAGCTGAACATCTACTCCTTTGTCGGCCTGATCATGCTCATCGGCCTGGTCAAGAAGAACGGCATCATGATGGTCGACTTCGCCATCGAGGCCAGAAAGGCCGGCCAGAGCGCCAAAGAGGCCATCTACCAGGCCAGCTTGACCCGCTTCCGGCCGATCATGATGACCACCATGGCCGCCTTCATGGGCACCCTGCCCATCGCCTTCGGCTACGGCGCCGGCGGCGAGGCCCGCCAGCCCCTGGGCCTGGCCGTGGTCGGGGGCCTCCTCTTCAGCCAGCTCCTGACCCTCTACGTCACCCCGGTCTTCTACACCTACATGGAGGCCCTCCAGGAGAGGTTGAGCCGCCGCCGCAAGGCCGGGGCCGTCGTTCCCGCCCAGGCGCCGGCCGAGCCGCCCGCCGCCTGACCGCCGGGACTGGTCCGGGTTGCGCCTGCAAATCCGCCCGGGGCGCCCCGGCGGAAGCCCGGCCGATCCGCCCGCCAATCAAGGCTGGACAAGCATCCTGATTGTGATTTATTCTCAACCCCTATAACCAAAGCCTCGCGGGCGAGGAACCGGTCAGATGTCAAGGCCATCTGGAGTGGTTTGGTATCTTCATCTGATACTGTTTCTGGGGCTTCTCTCCGGGCCGGCCTGGTTCGGCCCGGGGCCTTTAGACGGCCGGGCGGCCTGGGCCGGGGAGGCCGCTGAAGTCTCCAAGACCAACCTGACCTTCCGAGTCATGGTCTCGTCCTTCTCCAACGGCCTGCTGATCCAGGCCGGCTCAGGCCAGATGAGCATCACCGTGGGCGGCCAGACCGCGGGCGTCTACCAGATCACCGCGGGCGGCCGCCTCGGCTTCGTCGTTCCCCGGGGCCAGACCTCGCGCTGGACCCTGTCCGTGCCCGGCTTGGACGACCGCCACTTCCGGGCCGAGTTCAGCGGGGCGATCCTGAACCTCTACAACGAGGATCGGAACGACCGGGCGGTCGCCTATCGAGCCAACACAGACGGCTCCTACGCCCTGGAGTACTACCAGGAGCGCCTCTACGTCTGCAACCAGGGCGACCCCGGCGGGCCGATCCTGGGCAAGCTCAAGACCGGCCGCCGGGTAGGGGCCTCGTCGGCCGCGGCCGAAGCCGCGGCCGAACAGGAGCCGGAAGCCGGCCTCAAGGAGATCACCGGCCGGCTGCAGATCTGGGCCATCGGCGACTACTTCGTCTACGCCGGCCAGCGGGGCTGGCGCTCGCCGGGCGTCCCCAGCCGGGATTGGTGGGCCGACTATTACGCCAACCTGAACCAGCACCCGGAGTACACCCTCCTGGGCCGGGTCAGCGGCGACTCCTCCTTCGCCGCCTCCTACGCCTACTACGTCATAGCCACCCTGGACCGATTCCGCCTGGACGCGGTCCAGTACACCAACGGAGACTACGTCAGGGGGCTCTGGTACGCCTCCAACACCGCGCCCAACACCTCCCCGGCCATCGTCGGGCCTCCGGACGGAAGATACTGCACCTTCGGCTTTTATGACTGGAGCCAGTTTGGTCGAACCTACAACGGCTGGGTCGCCCTGGACGCCAGAACGGCGGCCAGCGCCCCGCCCCCGGCCGGCGGGTCGGAGGACGACTTCGGCGGCCCCCTGCCCGGGGAAGTGGTCGCCGGCGCTGTCACCGACGTCAGGGACCTGCCGCCGACCGAGCAGGTCTCGGCCGAGTGGAACCAGGCCCGGCGGGCCGGCCAGCCGCTCAGCGACAACCGGGTGGCCGGCTTCTCCCTGAGCTCAGGGACCGCGACCACCGGCCTGATCGATCCCCAGACGGTCCAGATGCCCGGCCTGGTCTTCCAGTGGGTCTACGCCGGCACCCGGGCCACCCAGCAGTGGCTCCTGCCCCTGGGCCGGTCCGGGACCCTGCCCAACGGGATCACCTGGCAGACCCTGACCGGAACCCTGAGGAACGGCTCGCGGGCCCTGGTTTTTCTGCGCCAGTTCGCGGCCAGCTACCTGGCCGGTCTGGCCAGCGGCCGGCACACCCTGAACTACTGGCTCCAGGACTCGGCCGGCCGTCGGTCCAACGTGCGGACCGAGACCATCACCATCCAGTAGCCCGGCCGATCCACCCGCCAATCAGGGCTGGACAAGCCTCCCGGTGGTGTTTCATTATAGAAATCTGTGAACAACGCCTAACTGGCGAGGAGCCGGTCAGATGTCAAATCGAGCGGGTGCGATTGGGCGTCTCTCTCTGCTTCTGTTACTGGGACTGATCTCAAGCCAGACGGCCTGGGCCGGACAAGACGGCGAGGCCGCCCTCAAGACGACCATGACCTTCCGGGTCATGGTCTCGTCCTTTTCCGGCGGCCTGCTGACCCAGGCCGGTTCCGGCCAGATGAGCGTCACCGTGGGCGGCCGGACCGCGGGCGTCTACTCCATCACTTCGGGCGGCCGCCTCAGCTTCTCCATTCCCCGGGGCCAGACCTCGAACTGGACCCTGTCCGTGCCCGGCTTTGACGACCGCCACTTCCGGGCCCAGTTCGGCGCGGCGGGTCTGAGCCTGACCAACGGGGATCGGAACAACCGGGCGGTCAGTTTCCGGGGCAACGGCGACGGCACTTACACCCTGGAGTACTACCAGGAGCGCCTCTACGTCTGCAACCAGGGCGACCGGAGCGGGCCGATCCTGGGCAAGCTCAAGACCGGCCGCCGGGTGGGGGCGTCGTCAATCGCGGCCGCGGCCGAGGAGGGAGGCGGTCTGATGCAGGCCGCCCCCAGGCGGATCACGGTCTGGGCCAGCGGCGATTGTCTGGTCTACGGCGGCCAGCGGGGCTGGCGTTCGCCTGGCGTGCCCGGCCCGGGCTGGTGGGGCGACTACTACCTGGACCTCAACCGGCACCCGGACCACCAACTCCTGGGCCGGGCCAACGGCACCTCTCTCTTCGCCGGCGGCTACGCTTACTACGTTCTGGTCAGCCCGACCCGCTTCGATCTGGACGCGGTCCAGTTTTCCAACGGCGAGTACATCCTCATCAACTGGCTGGCCTTCAACGTCAATCCCAACTTCCTGCCCCGGATCGAGGGGCCGCCCGACGGGGTCAGCTGCACCGTCGGTCTCTACAACTACAACCTGCCCAGCACCTACCGAGCTTACGTGGCCCTGGACGCCAGGGAGACAGTCAACGCCCAGCCGGCGGCCGGCGGGCCGGAGGACGACTTCGGCGGCCCCCTGCCCGGGGAGGTGGTCGCCGGCGTGGTCACCGACGTCAGGGACCTGCCGTCGACCGAGCAGGTCTCGGCCGAGTGGAACCAGGCCCGGCGGGCCGGCCAGTCCCTCAGCGACAACCGCGTGGCCGGCTTCTCCCTGGGCTCGGGGACCGCGACCACCGGCCTGATCGATCCCCAGACGGTCCAGATGCCCGGCCTGGTCTTCCAGTGGGTCTACGCCGGCACCCGGGCCACCCAGCAGTGGCTCCTGCCCCTGGGCCGATCCGGGACCCTGCCCGGCGGGATCACCTGGCGGACCCTGACCGGAACCCTGAGGAGCGGCTCGCGGGCCCTGGTTTTTCTGCGCCAGTTCGCGGCCAGCTACCTGGCCGGCCTGGCCCGCGGCCGGCACACCCTGAACTACTGGCTCCAGGACTCGACCGGCCGCCGCTCCAACGTCCGGACCGAGACCATCACCATCCAGTAGCCAGGTCCAGGAAAGGCCGGGCCAGGACCTGATCCAAGACGGCAACCCAAATCGGAGTGCTCGGAGGGCCGGGAAGAGCCGAGGCAGGTCAGAGAAATTCCCTATGGGGCAATGGACCCCAGAAAATGGATTGACTGGCAACATTGTCTAATGATACGACAATTACAACGGCTCATAAAAGAGAGTGGCGACTTGGCCTCCATCCGACGCAAGAAACTGGCTGATTCGGTCATCGAGGAGATCAAACGGCGCATCCTGAGCGGCGAACTCAAGGAGGGCGACAAGCTGCCCAACCAGAACGAATTCGCCGCCCAACTGGGCGTCAGTCGAGCCTCCCTGCGCGAGGGACTCCACACCCTGACCCTGATCGGGGCCATCGAACAGCGGCCCGGATACGGGACCGTGATCCGGGCCAGCGTCCCGGCCCTCTACGCCAACCACCTCACCCCGCCCCTGATGTCCGACACCGAAGCCACCCTGGAGCTGGTCGAGTCCAGGCGTTTCATCGAGGTCGGCGTGGCCGAGCTGGCCGTCCAGAACGCCACCGCCGAAGAAATCAAGAAGATGGGGAACTTCGTCGAACAAATGCGCCAGGCTCTGGCCGAGAAGCGGATCAGCGACTACATCGAACTCGACCTGGGCTTCCACTACCTGATCGCCACGTCTTCCCACAATCGCTTCATGATCCATCTCTTCGTGACCATCCGCGGCTTCATGGAACAATTCATGCGCGAATCCTTCTCGGTTCTGCCGGGGATGCTGGAGAGATCCTTCAACTTCCATCAGAATATCCACCAGGCCATCAAGAACAGGGACCGGAAGCGGGCCGTGTTGCAAATGGAAAAGCACATCATAGACATTCAAAACGGCCTGGAGCACTACTACCAGGTCGCCCGGAAGGGAACCGGGGACTCCCGGGCGGAGGGATGAGGTGAGACTGGAAGAGATCAAGCGGACGACCATGATTGGCGCCGGCACCATGGGCTCGGGCATGGGCCTCTGCTTTGCCCAGGCCGGCTATGAAGTGACCCTCTACGACGTCAAGCCCGAGCAGCTTGAAGGAGCCCTCAACAGGGTCAAGAACTCCCAGGCCGTTCTGATCGAGGAAGGAGTCGTCTCGGAGAGGGCCGCCCGGGAGGCCAGGGAGCGGATCAGGCTGACCACCAGCCTCAAGGAGGCCCTGGACGGGGTCCAGTTCGTCCTGGAGGCGGCCCCGGAGACCCTCGAGATCAAGCACAAGCTCTTCAGGGAGCTGGAATCCCTCTGCTCGGAGGAGACCATTCTGGCGACCAACACCTCCGGGTTGAGCATCAGCGCCATCGCCTCTGTCTGCCGCCGGCCGGAGCGGGTCGGGGGCATGCACTGGGTCAACCCCCCTGAGCTGGTGCCCCTGGTCGAGGTGATCAAGGGCGAGAAGACCTCTGAGGAGACCCTGGCCCTGATTTACGCCGTGGCCGGGAAGCTGGGCAAGGTGCCGGTGCTCATCCGCAAGGACGTGCCCGGCTTCGGCCTCAACCGGCTCCAGTTCGCCGTCCTGAGAGAGGCCCTCCATCTGGTCGAGACGGGCGTCCTGACCCCGGAGGACGTGGACCGGACCATGAAGTGCGGCCTCGGCTTCCGCTATTCCTGGCTGGGCCCGCTGGAGACGGCCGACCTGGGCGGTTTGGACGTCTTTCACAGCGTGGCCTCCTACCTGTTCAAGGACCTGAGCGACGTCAAGACGCCCCCGGAGTCTTTCAGCCGGCTCGTGGCCGAGGGCAGACTGGGCATCAAGAGCGGCCGCGGCTTCTACGAGTACGAGGCCGGATCGCGGGAGGAGATCCTGCGCCGGCGCGACGCCTACTTCGTTCGCCAGTGGCAGCTGATTCAGGCCGTGCTGGGAGACAAGAAGCTGTCCTGAAGGCTCAGGGGGATCTGGACGACAGACGGAACGGCCCCGGGATCCAGGGGCAGGAGACCAGGAGCCAGCTCAAGTTCTTCGAGAGGTTCAACGTCGAGGTCGACCGGAAGCTGATGCAGGAGGACGTGACCACAGCGGGCAAGTTCGACGTTCCGCCCACCCCGCCCCTGCCCCTAGTCAATCCGGTCGACGCCGGGCTCGGCGATCCCAAGAACAAGGAGGCCTTCCAGGAGGAGTCCGGCCGCCCCCTGGACACGCCCAGGACCTGCCAGCAGCTCTTCGACCAGACCAGGTTCTTCAACGACCCCAAGGCCGGCTTGGCCGGCGGCGCCTCTTCGATCCGGAGAGCGGGGCCAACCTCACCCGACATTGATCTGAGCTCAAGTTGCCTTTCGACCGAAGCTTAAGGAGGAGAAATGTCCAGCAAGATCATCATCAGTGCCGCCCTGGCCGGGGCCGTGACCACCAAGAAGCAGAACCCGGCCGTGCCCTACACCCCGGAGGAGTTCGCCCGAGAGGCCAGGCTGGCCGGTGAGGCCGGCGCGGCCATCGTCCACATCCACTTCCGGGATCCGGACACGGGCCAGCCGACCACTGACCCCAAGATCATGCAGGCGACCATGGACGCGGTCCGCCAGAGCAGCAAGGTCCTGATCAACCTGAGCACCGGGGTGAGCCTGGATTCGAGCCTGGAGGAGCGCAAGCGGCCGGTGGTCTTCCACTCGCCGGACCTGGCCTCGCTGAACCCGGGGACCATGAACTTCTGCTCGGTCAACTACAAGGACGGGACCATCATCGCCGACAAGTCCTACATCAACCCGCTCCAGGCGACCCTGGACTTCGGCCGGACCATGAAGCAGAACAAGATCAAGCCCGAGCTGGAGTGCTTCAACATCGCCCACGTCCACAACACCCTCTTCTTCCTGGAGCACTACGACTTCCTGGATCTGCCGCTCCACTACTCCTTCGTCTTCGGGGTCATGGGCGGGGTCAGGTTCAACTCCGACATCCTCAACAGCTACATCCACGCCGTGCCGCCGGGCTCCTCCTGGCAGGGTCTCGGCGTGGGGCCGCTCTGCTACCCGGTGGCCATGGCCAGCGCCGTCTGCGGCGGCCACATCCGGGTCGGCCTGGAGGACAACATCTACGTTGACTTTCTGACCCGGACCAAGTCCAAGGGCAGCTGGGACCAGGTCGAGAAGGCGGTCCAGATCGCCCGGCTGGCCGGCCGCGAGCCGGCCTCACCCGAGGAGGCGCGGCAGATACTCAAGCTTCCGGCCAAGGACTGAAAAACCGAAAGTCCGGCCGGGCTGGAGCACCCCAAACCCGATGGCCAGGACATCGGAGGCTAGTATTATCTAGGCTAGCGAGATTTGATAAACTAAAAGAAGAGCGCCAAGTCCGGCCCGGAGAGGTCGTAACCGCTCGACGCCGGCCCGGTCTCGGCGGCGGACTGACGGAAAAAAGAACGGGACGAAAAGCCGGCCGGGGAGGCCGGCTCTTCGTTGCGTTCGGTGACCTTCGGCGCTATTATGGGACCTCGGCAAGGAATAACCGCGTTATAAGGAGCTCAATAGTGGCGGAAAAGAAATACGTCATGGGCAACCTGGCCATCACCCGGGCCGCGGTGGAATCCGGGGTCAAGGTCGTGGCTGGCTATCCGGGAACCCCGGCTACGGAAATAGTCGAGGGGTTCATCGACTACCCGGACATCCACGCCGAATGGGCCTGCAACGAGAAGGTGGCTCTGGAGGTGGCCCTGGGCGCCTCCCTGGCCAACGTGCGCGCCCTGGCGGTGATGAAGCACAACGGGACCAACATCAGCACCGACATCCTGATGCACCTCAACTTCACCGGCATCTCCGGCGGACTGGTCATGATCTCGGCCGACGACCCGGGCGGGCTGTCCTCCCAGAACGAGGAGGACTCGCGTATCCTGGTCCACACCTACGCCAACCTGCCCGTCTTTGACCCGGCCAACGCCCTGGAGGCCAAGGCCATGGTCAAGGACGCCTACGTCCTCTCGGAGCAGACCCAGATGTGCTTCGTCCTCAGGCCGGTGATGCGGGTCTGCCACAGCCGGGGGGTCATCCCCTTCGACGACTTCGACCCGGCCGCATTTCCCACGGCCAAGTGGCACGACGACCGGGAGCGCTACATCATGAGCGCCGTGGAGGTCAGGGAGCTGGGCGGCATCAAGCGGCCCCAGGCCAGGCACCGCTGGCTCAACCAGAAGTACAAGGAGCTCCAGGCCCTCTTCGAGGACAGCCCCTACAACCACATCGAGCCGGGCGAGGGCGACGTCGGCCTGATCGGCTGCGGCATCGGCTACACCTACATAAAGGAGGTCGAGTCCGCCTTCGGCCGGAAGTTCCCCCTGCTCAAGCTGGGCACCCTGCCCCTGCCCCGGGGCAAGGTCCTGGACTTCCTCAAGGGCAAGAAGCGGGTGGTCGTCTTCGAGGAGATCGAGCCGGTCGTGGAGAACCTGATCAAGCAGCTCTGCCAGGAGGAGAAGATCCAGGCGGAGATCCTGGGCCGGTCGGGCTTCTATCCCTCGGACGGGGAGCTGACCGCCTCCCTGGTCCTGGCCGCCATCAGGAAGGCCGCGCCCGAGGTCGAGGTCAGCCGGGAGTACCAGCCCCGCCAGGTGGACATCGAGGTCCCGGTCAGGACCAGGACCCAGTGCGTCGGCTGCGCCCACCGGGCCCTGCTCTACAACCTCAAGCGGGTCGCCCGCCGCTACAAGGGCGTGGTCTTCGGCGACATCGGCTGCCACGACGCCGGCTCCTTCAAGCCCCTGGAGCTCCAGTCGACCATCTACTGCATGGGCTCCTCGGTGCCCATGGCCACCGGGGCCCATTACGCCGGAGAGAAGCGGCCGGTCTTTTCCATGATCGGCGACTCGACCCTGTTCCACCTGGGCCTGATGGGCCTGATCAACGCCGCCTACCAGCACGGCAAGCAGGTGGTCATCCTGGGCGACAACTCGACCACGGCCATGACCGGCTTCCAGCCCCACGCCGGCAGCGGGGTGGACATCTACGGCCAGGTGGCCGCCAAGGTTGACCTGGAGAAACTGGGCCAGGCCATCGGCGTCAGCGTCCATCGAGTCGACCCCTACGACATCAAGGCCACCCACGCCGCGCTCCGGGAGGCGGTCGAGGAGCCGGGGGTCTCCCTGGTCATCGCCTCCAAGCCCTGCTTCCTGAGGGGCTCCAGGCAGGGGGTCAAGTTCTTCGAGCCCAAGGCCGTGGCCGTTGACCAGGAGAAGTGCAACGGCTGCATGATCTGCATCAACGACTTCGGCTGCCCGGCCCTGGTCTATGATTCAAAGACCGAGAAGGTCCACATCGACGATCTGACCTGCGTCAAGTGCGGGCTCTGCTCGATCGTCTGCAAGAGGGGGGCGATCTCATGAAAAAGGACGTAGCCATCGCCGGAGTGGGCGGCCAGGGGAGCATCTTCGCCAGCAACGTGCTCTGCCAGTTCGCCATGCAGAAAGGCTTGAACGTCCTGGGCACCGAGACCATCGGCGCGGCCCAGCGGGGCGGCTCGGTCATCTCCCACATGCGCATCTCGGATAAGCCCATCTACTCGCCCCTGATTCCGCCCGGCAGCGGCGACGTCCTCCTGGGGATGGAGTCGATCGAGCTGCTCCGGCACATGCGGCTCCTGGGCCCGGACGGCTACTACATCCTCAACCTCTACTCGGTGCCGACGGTCTACTCCAACCTCGGCCTGGACAGCTACCCCAGCGATGAGGAGGTCCAGGCCGCGGCCAGGAGGGCCTGCCCCAGAGGTTACGTCATCAAGGCGACCTACAAGGCGGCCGAGCTGGGCAGCCCCCAGATGACCAACGTGATCATGCTCGGCGCCCTGGTCAAGGTGGACGACTTTTTCGACTACGCCGAGATCAAGCAACTGGTCAAGGAGATCTCGCCCAAGAAGTTCAGGGACAATAACCTGGCCGCCTTCGAGGCCGGTCACGAGCTGCTCTAAACCCGGACCCGAGGCCCAGCGCCCCGGGTCCCCTGGCCGTCGGACCTCTGGCCGAGGGAAGGGCGAGATCAACTCCGCCATAGACGGCCGGGACGGTCCGGCCGAAAGCGGGCGACGTGAAAGACGTCCCCGGGGCTGTATGAGCGAGCGTCCGGTTGAAATGAGACCGAAAATCCAAGGAGGATTGACATGGATTTCGCCTTAACCGAAGAACAGAGGATGATCCAGGACACGGCCCGCCGCCTGGCCGAGAAGGAGATCAAGCCCGTCGCCGCCGCCCTGGACGCGGAGATACGCTTCCCCGATGAGATCTGCCGCCGCATGGCCGAGCTGGGCCTTCTGGGCGGCACCGTGTCCCCGGAGTACGACGGCTCGGGCATGGACTACGTCTCCTACGCCCTGGCCCTGATGGAAATCAGCAAGGCCTGCGCCTCCTGCGGCTGCATCCTGGCCACCCACAACTCCCTCTTCTGTTACCCGGTCTCGGCCTTTGGCACCGAGGAGCAGAAGAAGAAGTACCTCGCCCCGGCGGCCAGGGGCGAGAAGATCGGCTGCTTCGGCCTGACCGAGCCCGGGGCCGGCTCCGACGCCGGCGGGGTCAGAACCAAGGCCGTGGAGGACGGCGACTCCTGGATCCTCAACGGCGGCAAGATCTTCATCACCAACGGCATGGCCGCCTCCCTCTGCTGCCTGGCCGCCCTGACCGAACCCGACCAGGGGGCCAGGGGGATCAGCTCCTTCATCGTCGACCTGGACAACACCCCCGGCTTCAGCCGGCGGCCCATGGAGAACAAGCTGGGCATCAAGGCCTCGGGCACGGCCGAGCTGATCTTCGAGGACGCCCGCATCCCCAAGGAGAACCTGCTGGGCGTCAGGGGCAACGGGCTGAGGCAGATGCTGACCACCCTGGACGGCGGCCGGATCGGCATCGCCAGCCAGGCCGTGGGCGTGGGCAAGGCCATCATCGAGGAGGCCATCGAGTACGCCCAGACCAGGGAGCAGTTCGGCGGCCCCATCGCCAAATTCCAGGCCATCCAGTTCAAGCTGGCCGACATGGCCACCCAGATGGACGCGGCCGAGCTGCTGATCCTCCGGGCGGCCTGGCGGGCCGACAACGGCCTGAGCTACGAGAAAGAGGCGGCCATGGCCAAGATGTACGGCTCGGACGTGGCCATGCACGCGGCCGTGGAGGGGATCCAGATCCTGGGCGGCTACGGCTACTTCAACGAGTACCCCATGGAGCGCCACCTGCGCGACATCAAGATCACCCAGATCTACGAAGGCACCAACGAGATCCAGCGCCTGGTCATCGCCCGCAACCTGTTAAAGAAGAAGTGAGCCGGCCGGCTGGCGCTGATTCAGGTTGAAGGAGAGAGTAAATGGCCCTCAAGACAGGCCAGGAATACGTAGACTCCATCAAGTCACTGGGCCTGGAGGCCCACGTCATGGGCCAGCGGGCCGGGGACCTGCCCGACAACCCGCTGGTCTCGCCCTCAATCAGGGCGGTGGCCCTGACCTTTGACTGCGCCCACGACGAGGCCACCAAACCCCTCTTCCGGGTCCTCTCGCCCCTGAGCGGCGAGGAGGTCAACCGCTTCACCCACCTGCACACCTGCGCCCAGGACCTGGTCAACAAGGTCCTCATGCAGCGCCACTGCGGCAACGCCACCGGCTGCTGCTTCCAGCGCTGCGTGGGCATGGACGCGGCCAACGCCGTCTACAGCACCACCTTTGACTGCGACCAGAAGCATAAGACCGACTACCACCGCCGCTTCCAGGACTACTGGCGGCAGGTCCAGGCCCAGGACCTGGTCGTGGACGGGGCCATGACCGACCCCAAGGGCGACCGGGGCAAGCGGCCGGCCGAGCAGACCGACCCGGACCTGTTCCTGAGAATCGTCGAGCGCAAGAGCGACGGGGTCATCGTCCGGGGAGCCAAGCTCCATCAGACCGGCATGCTCAACTCCCACGAGATCCTGGTCATGCCGACAATGAGCCTCAAGCCGGGCGAGGAGGACTGGGCCGTCTGCTTTGCCGTGCCCACCAACGCCAAGGGCATCCACTACCTCTACGGCCGCCAGGCCAGCGACACCCGGAAGCTGGAGGGCCCGGACCTGGACGTGGGCAACCCGGTCTTCGGCGGCCAGGAGGTCATGACCGTCTTCGACAACGTCTTCGTGCCCCACGAGCGCATCTTCCTGGACGGCGAGGCCGACTTCGCCGGCCTGCTGGTGGAGCGCTTCGCCGCCTACCACCGCCAGAGCTACGGCGGCTGCAAGGTCGGGGTGGGCGACGTCCTCATCGGGGCCACGGCCCTGATCTCCCGGATGAACGGGGTGGAAAAGGCCTCCCACGTCCGGGACAAGATCGTGGAGATGATCCACCTCAACGAGACCCTCTTCGCCTGCGGCATCTCCTGCTCGGCCATGGGCCACCCCACCCCGGCCGGCAACTGGGAGGTCGATCTGCTCCTGGCCAACGTTTGCAAGCTGAACGTCACCCGCTTCCCCTACGAGCTGGCCCGCCTGGCCACGGACGTGGCCGGCGGCCTGCTGGGGACTATGCCCCCGGCCCAGGCCCTGGACGACCCGGTGACCGGGCCCTACATCAGGAAGTACTTAGCCGCGGCCGAAGGGGTCGAGGTGGTGGACCGGATGAAGGTCCTCCGCCTCATCGAGAACCTGGTGGCCGGGGCCGGGAGCGTGGCCTACCTGATCGAGTCCATGCACGGGGCCGGTCCGCCCCAGGCCCAGCGGATCATGATCGGCCGCCAAGCCGACCTGGAGGGCAAGATGGCCCGGGTCAAGCGGCTGCTCAAGGTGGGCGGCTAAGGAGGCTCCGGTGAAGGACGGACTCAAGATCAGTCAGATGCGGGTGGGGCAGACCCACGAGCACAAGTTCCCGGTCACCGAGGAAGTCATCGATCTCTTCGCCAGGGCCACCGGTGACTTCAACCCCCTCCACCTGGACGAGGAGTACGCCCGCAAGACCATCTTCAAGGCCAGGGTGGCCCACGGCATGCTCTCGGTGGGGGTCATCTCCGGGGTCCTGGGCACCCAGTTCCCCGGCCCGGGCACCATCTACCTCTCCCAGACGGTCCGCTTCCTCAAGCCGGTCTTTCTGGGCGACGAGATAACCGTCCGGGTCAAGGTCCTGGAACTGATCCCGGACAAGAAGCGGGCCCGCCTGGAGACGACCTGCCTCAACCAGAACGGCCAGGTCGTGGTCAGCGGCGAGGCCCAGGTCATGCCCTCCAGCTGAGCCCAACCGGAATCCCCGGCCGCCGGGACTGGCCAACCGGCGGCCGTCGGATATACTTCAGGGACAATACAAGCGAGCCCGATCCGGTCTCCCCAGGCCGGGCCGGGCTCTCTTCAACCCTGGGGGGCAATCAGCCATGTCCCAAGGCAACCAGATAACCCGCCGCGGCTTTCTCAAGGCCGCCGCAGCCTCGGCCGGGGCCCTGCTGGGTCCGGGGCCGGGTCTCTTCAGCGGCCGGGCGGCCCAGGAACGCGCCAGGATCTTCCGGGTGGACGGCTGCCCGGTGCACGACGGCGCCCGCCGCCACCGGGGCGTGGACGCCCTCCTGGCCCTTATGGCCCGCTCCGGCCTGCCCCTGTTCCAGACCTCGGCCAGCCACCCCTGGGGCTCGCCCCAGGGCCTCATCGCCGCCGACGACGTGGTCCTGCTCAAGGTCAACTGCCAGTGGCGCTGCCGGGGCGCGACCAACACCGACCTGGTCCGGGGCCTGATCCACCGCCTCCTGGAGCATCCCGACGGCTTCAGGGGCGAGGTGGTCATCATCGAGAACGGCCAGGGCCGGGGCGCTTTCGACGGCCTGGTCCCGGCCCAGGGCGCCTACGCCGCCTACCCCGGGATCATCGGCCGGGTCAGGGTCAACGCCGAGCAGGAGAACCGGCTCACGGTCGACTATCTGGTCAACACCGTCTTCGCCGGCCAGCCGGTCAGCGCCTACCTCCTGGACGACATCCGGGAGATCTTCATCGGCCGCGACGACCACGCCACCGACGGTTACCGCCGCCTCCGGGAGGCCCGGGTCTCCTACCCCTGCTTCACCACCGCCGGCGGCCGACGGGTGGAGCTGCGCGAGGGCCTCTGGGACGGGTCGGCCTACCGGTCCAATCTCAAGCTGATCAACATCCCGGTCCTCAAGCACCACGACACCAACGGCACCGGCCTGACCGGGGCCCTCAAGAACTCCTACGGCCTCCTGTCCATGTACGACGGCTGGTCGGGCGAGCGCCACTACCGGGACTCCGGCCTCCAGGCCGGGCGGATGTACAGCCTGGTCCGGACCCCGGTCCTCCACCTCCTGGACTGCATCTGGGTCCCCTTCGCCAGCCTGCGGGGCTGGCCCGAATCGACCGTCCGCCGCCTCGACCTCCTCCTGGCCGGGCGGGACCCGGTCGCCCTGGACTGGTACGCCGGCAAGCGCGTTCTCCTGCCCCTGGGCGGGGAGTACGCCGCGGTCCACGACCCGGACAGCTACTCCGGCCTGATCCGCCACCTGGAAGACGCCCGGCAGACCATAAACCAGAACGGCGGCCTCTTCGGCCAGCCGGCCCGCTCTGGCCAGGCCAGCATCGAGGTGCTCTCGGCGCGGGTCTGAGGGATCAGGTCTTAATCGGACCCGACTGGCCGGCCCGGGAGGATTGATCCTCTTCCCGCCGGGCCGGGGGCAGGTCCTTCTTGTAGACCAGGGTCCGGTAGGGGAAGGGGATCTCCACCCCTTCCCGGTCGAAGCGCTTCTTGACCATCTCCAGCAGCCAGAAGCGGGCCAGCCAGGCCTCGTCCATGCTGGGCGCCCAGAGATAGACCCGGAGCTGGATGGAGAAGTCCTCCAGGCCGATTACCCTGACCCAGGGCGGCCGGGGGGCCCGATCGTCGGCAATTCGGTGGGGGCAGCGGCCGGCCTCGTCCAGGATGAGCCGCCGAGCCAGGTCAATGTCCGTGTCGTAGCTGACCCCTATCTCGACCCGGCAGAGGATCTTGGGGTCGGTCAGGGTGTAGTTGATCACGGTCATGTTGTCCAGCTTCTCGTTGGGGATGACCATTCTCTTGTTCTCCCAGGTCAGGAGAATGGTGTGCCGCAAGGTGATGTCCTCGATGGTGCCGTACTCCTCCTCGATGGTCACCGTGTCCCCGATGCGGATGGGCCGGTAGATGGCCAGGGAAACGCCCGAGACCAGGTTGGCCAGGCTGGATTTGGCGGCCAGGCCGATCAGGATGGCCGTGATGCCGGCCCCGGCGACCAGGGTGCCCAGGAAAGCCCGCAGGCCGGGGATGATGGAGGCGAACACGGCCAGGGCCAGGACGAAGACCAGCAGGCTCTTGAGGTGGATGACATAGCGCCAGAGAGTCTCGTCGGTCTGGCGGAAGAAGCGTCTGAAGGGCTCCTGCCAGCGGCTGATGAGCCGGCCCAGGAGCCAGGAGAGCAGGACGGCGCAGCCGAAGACGACCACGGCCGCGGCCAGAGCCCCCGGCGCGGTGGCGGGGTCGAGAATCATTCTCCAGTCGTTGAGAATTCTGTTCATGACCCTTAGTCCCGATCATAACCCATCGGACCGGGAAACCCAAGACGGCGAGACGCCTTTGGCCTGGCCTGGTCCGGCCCGAGGGTCTATACTGCCCCTGGCTCAAGGGCAAAGGAATTAGTGAAGGAATTAGCAGATGTCTTCCAGATCGAGCCAACCGAGTCTGATATTCGAACCCAGGGGAATCCGGGTCGAGATCGAGTCCGGCCGGAGCCTCCTGGACCTGGCCGCCGACGGCGGCCTGCCCCTCCGCTCCGACTGCGGCGGCAAGGGCCGCTGCGGCAAGTGCCAGGTCGAGGTCTCGCCCGCCGAGGCCTTCACCCCCCTGACCGAGGCCGAGAAGGGCCTCCTCTCAGCCGAGCAGATCGCCGCCGGACGGCGCCTGGCCTGCCAGGCCCAGGCCCTGACCCCGGCCACGGTCAACGTGCCCGGCGAGGGCCTGGAGGGGGGCGACGTCGAGGCCAAGACCGGTCTCAAGGGCGCCTATCCGGTCCAGCCCACCATCAGGCGGGTGATCCTGCCCCAGGCCGACAAGTCCCAGCCCCAGGACGATTACGACGACCTGACCGGCTGGCTCAAGGCCAGGGCCGGGGCGGCCGGCCTGGAGCTGCCCCTGGGCGACCCCGAACCCCTGCGCTCCCTGAGCCAGCCCAAGGCCCTCAGCCGGGAGGTGACCCTGGTCCTTCACCGGGACCGGGGCCTGACCGCGGCCCTGCCCGGCCGCCGGGAGAGGTCCCTGGGCTTCGCCCTGGACCTGGGCACAACCACCCTGGCCGGCTACCTCTGCGACCTGGCCAGCGGCCAGATCCTGGCCACGGCCGGGGAGGCCAACCCCCAGCGGCGCTACGGCGAGGACGTCATCAGCCGCATCGCCTTCGCCAACCAGGAAGCCGCCGGTCTGAGGACCCTCAACCGCCTGGTCATCGAGGCGATCAACGACCTGATCGGCCGCTGCCTGGATCGGGTCGGAGCCGAGCGGGCCGACGTGGACGAGGTCAGCCTGGTCGGCAACACGACCATGGAGCAGATCGCCGTCGGTTTCCACCCTTACTCCCTGGGCCAAGCTCCCTACCTGCCGGTCCGCCGCCGGCCGGGCGACTTCAGGGCGGCCGACCTGGGCCTGGACCTGGACCCGGCGACCAACGTCCACGTCTTCCCGGTCATCTCCGGCTTCGTCGGCGGCGACACGGTCGGGGCCATCCTGGCCGTCAGGCCCCAGGAGAGCCAGGAGATCTGCCTCATCGTCGACATCGGAACCAACGGCGAGCTGGTCCTGGGCAGCCGCGAGGGCCTCTGGGCCACCAGCTGCGCCACCGGCCCGGCCCTGGAGGGGGCCCACATCTCCTGCGGCATGAGGGCCGCGACCGGGGCCATCCATCGCCTGGACGTCGATCCGGCCAGCCTGGAAGTCAGCTACGAGGTCCTGGGCGACCCGGAGTCAGCCCGGCCGGCCGGCCTGTGCGGCTCGGGCATCATCGACGCCGTGGCCGCGCTGCGCCGGGCCGGCCTGATCCTGGAGAGCGGCCGCCTCCGGGAGGGCCGCCCAGGCGTGATCATCGACGAGGAGGGCGTCGGCCGCCGCTTCGTCCTGGTCCCGGCCGGCCGGGCCGGCGGCCAGGAGGTCGCCCTGGCCCTGGCAGACATCCGCCAGGTCCAACTGGCCAAGGCCGCCCTGGCCGTGGGCATCAGCTTCCTGATGCGGGCCGCCGGGGTCAGCCGGGTGGACCGCCTGGTCCTGACCGGCGCCTTCGGGGCCAGGTTCGACTGGCGCAACGCCGTGACCATCGGCATGCTCCCCCAGGCCGCGGCCGGCGGCCGGGTGGAGATTCTGGAGAACGGGGCCGGCCTGGGCGCGGTCCTGGCCCTGCTGGACCGGACCCGGCGGGAGGAGGCCCTGACCCTGGTCAGCCAGGTCCGCTGCCTCGACCTGGCCGCCGAGCCGGACTTCCAGATCGAGTACCCCCTGGCCACCGCCTTCCCGCCCCTGGCCGGGACCGAGGAGGACTGAGGAATGGCCCAGATCGTCCGCGACATCCCCCTGGAGCTGAAAGCCGACAAGATCGCCGCGGCCCTGGGCCGGGGCAGGCGCCTGCCCAGCTTAGAGGCCGAGATCGAGTGGGCCATCGCTGCCTTCCAGGAGGTCTGGGCCCCGGCGGCCCTGGTCGAGTTCCTGCCGGTCAGATCCCTGGCCGGCGAGGCCGTGACCCTCGAGCGGCCGGACGGGGCCGAGGCGGTCCTCCACCTGGGGCCCAAGGCCGACCTCCTGGCTCCGGCCGAGCTGGTCCAGGTCAGCGTCAACACCATCGGCCCGGGCCTGGACCGGCTCGTCCGGGAGATCCAGGCCGGCGGGGACAGCCTCAAGGCCTACCTGCTGGACAGCGTCGGGGTCCTGGCCCTGGCCCAGGCCGGCGCGGCCGTGACCCGCCTGGCCGAGGCCGAGGCGGCCGACCGGGGCTGGGGCGTGGGCCGGCGCCTGAGCCCCGGCTCCTTGATCGGCTGGCCCCTGACCGGCCAGCGGGAGCTCTGCGCCCTCCTGCCCCTGGCCGAGATCGGCGTCCAGCTCAGCCAGAGCTGCGTCCTCAGCCCCTTCAAGTCCGGCTCGGCCGTCATCGGTCTGGGCCCGGGCTACCAGAGCCGGCGGGTCGGCTCGGTCTGCCGCTGGTGCGTCCACGCCGCCACCTGCTGGCGGCGCAAGGACGACGAGGCCTGGGCCGCCAGATAGCCTGTCTTCAGTCCCCCGGCTTGCGGCCGACGATGGAACTGGCCGGGCCCTCCCTCTCGGCCAAGTGAACGTCGACCAGACCGGCTCGGGCCAGCCACTGGCTCACCTCGGTCCGGGTGTAGGTGTCCCCGGATTCGGTCCCGACCAGCATGTTCAGGGCGAAGAGGGCGCCGAAGGACGGCTCGGTCCGGTCTTCGGCCATGATGAAGTCCCGGACGACCACCTGGCCGCCGGGGTTGAGGGCCCGGGCGGCCTTAGTGATGAGGGCCTGGTTCTGCCGGGGCGAGTTGATGTGGATGATGGAGGAGAAGAAGACCAGGTCAAAGCCCTGGCCGAAGTCGTCGGCGTTGTAGTCGCCGGCCACAAAGTCTACCCGCTGGCTCAGGCCGGCTTGGGCGACGTAGTCCCTGGCCAGGGGGAGGACCTGGGGCAGGTCGAAGATAGTCGACCTGATCCGGGGGTCGGCCTGGACAAAGGCCATGGCAAAGGCCCCCGAGCCGCCGCCCACGTCCAGGACCCGGGCCACGCCCTCGAGGTCGAGCCGGCCGACCACTCCGGCCGCGCTGATCCGGGCCCGCTGGTGCATGGCCGCGATGAAGGCCCTGTTCCAGTCCGGGCCTCTCTCCCGGAGCGATTCGGCCTCCACCCGGCCGCCTTTTCTGACCGCCTCGGTCAGGCTGCTCCAGGTCCGCCACAGCCCCACGGCGTGGCCCAGGCCGGCCAGGTACTCGGGCCGGCCCTTGACCAGGCAGCGGCCGGCCAACTCGGAGTTGGTGAATCGCCCATCTTTCTTTGACGCGAGTCCAAGGGAGCAGAGAGCGTTGAGGAGCCGGTCGGTCCCTCGTGGGTCAGTGCCCAACTTTTCTGAAAGCTGGCCCGAGGTCAGGCCCGGGCCGTCCAGGGCGCTGAAGACGTCCAGCTCAAAGGCGGTCAGGACGGCCCGGCTCCTCTGGAAGGCCAGGGCCAGTTGCTGGATCTCCTCGGGCGAGGAGGGCTTCTTGTCCGTGGTCGGGCGCTCGGCCATGTCCGCCTCCTTTGCTTGGCTGATTTCTCGGCCCAGATTAACCGGCCGGCCGCGGTTTCTCAAGGCCGGAAAAACCGCCGGCCGAACCCCGGCCCGTCTGGCTTTGCGGCCCCGGCTCTGTTATCATGCCGCCATGTCAGAACGCTTCGTCGCCGCCGTGGAGCCGCCGCCGGAGATCGGCCGGCCGGCCTGGTGGTTCATCTTCAACCAGCGCCGCCTTCTGGTCCGGCTGAACGGCGAAGGAGTCGAGGTGCCCCGCCTCATCGCCCCGGAGGAGCTGGGCCTGGCGCCGGCCCGGCGCGAGTACCTGGGCCGCCTGGGCGCGGAGCACTGCTTCGCCGCCGAGGTCGAGGTCGAGCCGCCGCCGCTGGAGGGCCACGACTGGCAGGGCCTGCGCGGCCTCTTCTTCAAGCTGCCCGAGGACCTCTTCTGGCTGGCCGGCCGGGCGATCCAGATCGTGGACTGGGACCGGATGAGCCAGTACTGCGGCGCCTGCGGCCTGAAGATGGTCCCCAAGGCCGGCGAGAGGGCCAAGGAGTGCCCCCGCTGCGGGGCCCTCAAGTTTCCCCGGCTCTCGCCGGCGGTCATCGTCATGGTCCGGCGCGGCCGGGAGATCCTCATGGCCCGCTCGCCCCACTTCCTGCCCGGCGTCTTCAGCGTCCTGGCCGGCTTTGTCGAGCCGGGCGAGCGCCTCGAGGACACCGTGATCCGCGAGATCAGGGAAGAGGTGGGCATCGAGGTCAAGAACATCCGCTACTTCGGCAGCCAGCCCTGGCCCTTCCCCAACTCGCTCATGGTCGGCTTCACCGCCGAGTACGCCGGCGGCGAGATCAGGATCGACGGCCGGGAGATCGAGGCCGCCGGCTGGTTCACCCCGGAGAAGATGCCCGATCTGCCCACCAGGATCAGCATCTCCCGGAGGCTGATCGATCACTTCCTGGAAACGGCGGCCGGGCCGCCCGACCCCGCCCCCTCCGCCGACCTATCCTGACCGCCGGAGAGACCCTCCGGCCGGGGAGCCTAGCCCATTGCCACCCCAACGGCCATATGTTAATAGGTGAGCCTCATAGAGCCGGTAAAAGGAGCCATTCTCTCATGAACCAGCGTTACGAGCCCAGCCGCCTGGAGCCCGAGTGGCAGCGGAAGTGGAACGAGGCCAAGGTCTTCAAGGTCAGCGAGGATAAATCCAGGCCCAAGTACTACCTCCTGGAGATGTTCCCCTACCCCTCGGGCCGGATCCACATGGGCCACCTCAGGGTCTACACCATCGGCGACGTGGTCGCCCGCTACAAGCGCATGCGCGGCTTCAACGTCCTCCACCCCATGGGCTGGGACGCCTTCGGCATGCCGGCCGAGAACGCGGCCATCGCCGCCGAGGTCCATCCGGCCAAGTGGACTTACGGCAACATCGACAACATGCGCGCCCAGTTAAAGAAGGTTGGCTACTCCTATGACTGGGACCGGGAGCTGGCCACCTGCGACCCGGCCTACTACAAGTGGGAGCAGCTCATCTTCCTGAAGCTCCTGGAGAGAAACCAGGCCTACCGCCGCAAGACCCTGGTCAACTACTGCCCCACCTGCCAGACGGTCCTGGCCAACGAGCAGGTCGAGCAGGGCCTCTGCTGGCGCTGCGCCAACGAGGTCGTCCAGCAGGAGCAGTGGGGCTGGTTCCTCAAGATCACCGACTACGCCGAAGAGCTGCTGGATTACACCTACAAGCTGCCCGGCTGGCCCGAGCGGGTCCTGACCATGCAGCAGAACTGGATCGGCCGCTCCGAAGGGGCGACCATCCGCTTCCCCCTGGAGAATCCGCCGGCCGGCTTCGACGCGGCCATCGAGGTCTTCACCACCCGCCAGGACACGGTCTTCGGGGCGACCTTCATGTCCCTGGCCCCGGAGCACCCCCTGGTCGCGGCCCTGTCCCGGGGGAGCGGGCAGGCCGAGGCCGTGGCCCGGTTCGTGGACAAGGTCAAGCGGCAGAACGTCATCCAGCGCACGGCCGAGGGCTACGAGAAAGAGGGCGTCTTCACCGGCGGCTACTGCCGCCACCCCCTGACCGGCGCCAGGATCCCCATCTTCGCGGCCAACTTCGTCCTCCTGGAGTACGGCACCGGCGCGGTCATGGCCGTGCCGGCCCACGACCAGCGCGACTACGACTTCGCCGTCAAGTACGACCTGCCCATAGTCGAGGTCGTCCGGCCCGAGGACGAGTCCCTGTCCGTGGGGGCCACCGGCGCGGCCTACGTTGGGCCGGGCCGGATGGTCAACTCGGGCCAGTTCGACGGCCTGGAAAACGAACAGGCCAAGAAGGACATCGCCGCCCACCTCAAGGCCCGGGGCCTGGGCGGGCTGACCGTGACCTACCGCCTCCGCGACTGGGGCGTCTCGCGCCAGCGTTACTGGGGCGCGCCGATCCCGGTGGTCTACTGCGACAAGTGCGGGGCGGTGCCCGTGCCCGAGGCCGATCTGCCGGTCGTCCTGCCCGAGGAGGTGGAGATCACCGGCAGCGGCGGCTCGCCCCTGGAGCGGGTGGCCTCCTTTGTCAACACCACCTGCCCTCTCTGCGGCGGGCCGGCCAGGCGCGAGACCGACACCATGGACACCTTTGTCGAGTCGTCCTGGTACTTCGACCGCTACTGCTCGCCCGACTACGACCAGGGCGTCTTCGACAAGGCCAAGGTGGACTACTGGATGCCGGTGGACCAGTACATCGGCGGCATCGAGCACGCCATCCTCCACCTGCTCTACTCCCGCTACTGGACCAAGGTCCTCAGGGACCTGGGCCACCTCAAGGCCGACGAGCCCTTCACCCGCCTCCTGACCCAGGGCATGGTCGTGCGCAACCTGTGGGCCTGCCCGGTCCACGGGCCGGTCCGGGCCGACAAGATAGTGGCCGGCGCGGACGAGCAGCCACCGACCTGCCGCCTCTGCGGCTCGACCCTCAGTCTGACCGGTCCCAAGGAGAAGATGTCCAAGTCCAAGGGCAACACCCTGGACCCCGAGGAGCTGGTGGACAAGTACGGGGCCGACACGGTCCGGCTCTTCTACCTCTTCGCCTCACCGCCCGAGAAGGACATGGAGTGGTCCGACGAGGGCATCCAGGGCGCCCAGCGCTTCCTGGGCCGGATCTGGCGGCTGGTGGTGGAAAACCTGGACCAGCTCAACCAGGCCGGGGACCTGGACGATCCGGCCCGCCTGGAAGGCCGGCTCAAGGACCTCTGGCGCAAGCTCAACGCCACGGTCAAGAAGGTGACCGAGGAGATCGAGGAGCGCTGGCACTTCAACACCGCCGTGGCCGCGATCATGGAGTTGGTCAACGAGGCCTATCTGCTCCTGGCCGACGAGGAAGCCGGCCGGGAGCCCCTCCTCTGGCCGCTTCTGCGCCGGCTCTGCCAGACCACGGTCCTGCTCCTGGCCCCCATGATCCCCCATCTGGCCGACGAGCTCCACCACCGTTTGGGCGGCCAGGGCTTCCTCCTCGAGGCGGCCTGGCCCGGCTTCGACCCCTCGGCCCTGGCGGCCGAGGAGGCGACGGTCGTCCTCCAGGTCAACGGCAAGCTGAGGGGCCAGCTCAGCGTCCCGGTCGGAGCCGGCCGGGAGGAGCTGGAACGCCTGGCCCTGGCCCACGAGCGGGTCAGGAAGTACGTTGGCGACAAGCCGGTCCGGAAGGTCATCGTCGTGCCCGGCAAGCTGGTCAACGTGGTCGTCTAGGGGGCGAACAGATGCGGCGGGCGACGATCATCCTCCTGGTCCTGCTCCTGGCGGGCTGCGGCTACGGCTTCCGGGGCACGGTCAGCTACCTGCCCCGGGAGCTCAAGACCATCGCCATCCCCTTCCTGCAGAACGAGACCAACGAGTCCGGCCTGGAGATCACGGTCACCCAGGCCCTGATCAGGGAGATCAACCGCTCCAAGCTGCTCAAGCTGGCCGAGACAGGGCGGGCCGACGTGGTCCTCAAGGGCCGGATCAGGGCCCTGAACGTCGGGGCGGTGACCTTCGAGGACGTCCGCACCGCCCTGCAGCGGCGGGTGATCATCAACGTCGACCTGGAGCTGACCAGAACCGACAACCGCCGGGTGCTCTGGCGGCGGCGGGGCATGACCGAGGGCCAGGACTACGACGTCAGCGGCGACCCCCTGAGCACCGAGGAGAACCGCCAGTCAGCCGTGGAACAGCTGGCCAAGAACCTGGCCGCCCGGGTCCACGACGCCATCTTCGAGAACTTCTAGGGCCCTGATCGGCTCATGAAGGCTTCTCCAACCCAGTTCGAGAAGGACCTCAAGGCCGGACGCCTCCAGCCGGTCTACCTTCTCCACGGCCAGGAGGCCTTTCTGGTCGAGGCGGCCCTGGAGAGCCTCCTCCGGGCCCTGGTCGAGCCGGAGGCCGGCGATTTCAACCTGGAGATAAAGGCGGCCGTGGACCTTCAGCCGGCCGAGCTTCACGGACTCCTGGCCCAGCTGCCCATGTTCGGGGGCCAGCGGGTGGTGGTGATCAAGCACCTGGAGGAGCTCAACGGCAAGGTCAGGACGGCCTGGCTGGAAGGCGCGGCCGAGGTCGTGGCCGGGGTCGGGCCCCAGAGCCACCTGGTCCTGGTGGCCCACCAGCGCCTGGACGCCCGGACCCGGTTCTACAAGGCCGTGGACCAGGCCGGGCTGGTCGTGGAGTTCGGGCCGCTCCGGGAGGCGGAGATACTGGCCTGGCTGGAAGGACGGGCCAGGGCCGCGGGCAAGGAGATCGAGGCCGAAGCCAGGGAGCTCCTCCTGACCAAGGTGGGGCCGAGCCTGGGCGACCTGGCCCAGGAGCTGGACAAGCTCTGTCTCTTCACCGGCCAGGCCCGGGTCATCGGCCCGGCCGAGGTCAGGGCCGCCTCGGCCTCGCTGAGGGGCTACACCAACTTCGACCTGGCCGACGCCATGGTCGGCCGGAACGGCCTCAAGGCCATGATAATCCTGGACGACCTGCTGGCCAGCGGGGGCAGGGAAGCCGGGCCGCTGGTGGTCGGCGCCCTGGCCCACCGCCTGCGGACCCTCTTCCGGGCCAGGTCCCTCCTGGACCAGGGCCTCTCCAAGAGCGAGGCGGCCCAGGCCCTGCCGGGCCGGCCTTACTTCGCCAGGCAGGAGGTCGAGCAGGCCCAGGGCTGGGAGTCGGCCAGGCTGGCCCGAGCCATCCTGAAGCTCCACCAGGCCGACATAAACCTCAAGCAGGGGGCTCCGCTCCGGGAGACCCTGGAGGCCTTTGTCCTGTGGTTTTGCGGCTAGCCCTCAGGCCTTCTGCAGCCGGTGAACCTGCTGGGACAGACGGGAGATCTTGCGCGAGGCGTTGCGCGGGTGGAGGATGCCCTTGCCGGCGGCCTTGCCGATGATCGGCACGGCCTGGGACAGGGCCTTGGCGGCCTCGTCCTTCTGGCCGGCCTCCAGGGCCTGGCGGACGGCCTTGACCGCGCTCTTGACCTTGGTCTTGACCGCCTTGTTGCGCAGGCGTCTGATCTCGCTCTGATGGGCTCGCTTGAGGGCTGACTTGTGGGAAGCCACGCTTTTCTCCTAAACAAGTACGGACTTGGCTTTTTATCCTAGACCCTTAAGGTTGTCAAGGCTTTAATGTCGGCCCAGGAAAACCAGAAAATCACTAGGGCGGCCGGGGTCTTCGGCCTGTGGACGCTTTTCAGCCGCATCCTGGGCCTGATCCGGGACCAGGTGGTCGCCTATCTCTTCGGGGCCGGCCTGGCCGCCGACGCCTTCTTCGTGGCCTTCCGCCTGCCCAACCTGCTCCGGCGCCTCTCGGCCGAGGGGGCCATGGCCTCGGCCTTCGTGCCCATCTACACCAGGGTCCTGGTCGAGGAGTCCCCGGCCGCGGCCAGGCGGACGGCCGGCGCGGCCTTCAGCCTCCTGGCCGTGGTTCTGGCCCTGATCTCGGCCCTGGGCGTGGTCTTCGCTCCGCTCCTGATCCGGGTGATCGCGCCCGGCTTCGCCGACGAGCCGGCCAAGTTCGAGCTGACCGTGCTCCTGACCCGGATCGTCTTCCCCTACATCATGTTCATCTCCCTGGCCACCCTGCTCATGGGCGTGCTCAACTCCCTGGGCCACTTCGCCGCCCCGGCCGCGGCCCCGGTCGGGCTCAACCTCTGCCTCATCGGCTGCGCCCTGCTCCTGGCCCCCCACCTGGCCCAGCCGGCCGTGGCCCTGGCCCTGGGGGCCCTGCTGGGCGGGGCGGCCCAGATCCTCATCCAGGCCCCGCCCCTGCTCAAGCGCCGGGCCTGGCCCCAGGCCGTCTGGGCGCCGGGCGAACCCTCGGTCAAGCTGATGCTCCGGCGCATGGTCCCGGTCATCTTCGGCGCGGCCGTCTACCAGATCAACCTCTTGGTGGGCACGATCCTGGCCTCGCTCCTGCCCCAGGGCTCGGTCTCCTACCTCTACTACGCCGACCGGCTGGTCCAGTTTCCCCTGGGCGTCTTTGCCGTGGCCCTGTCCACGGCCGTGCTGCCCAGCCTGTCCCGCCAGGCCGCCCAGGGCGACCAGGCCGGCTTTGCTGAGTCCTTCGGCCACGGCCTGAGGCTGAGCCTCTTCGTGGTCCTGCCCTCGGCCCTGGGCCTGGGGCTCCTGGCCCGGCCCCTGGTCGGCCTGATCTACCAGCACGGCCGCTTCGACGCCCAGACGGCCTGGCTGACCACCTGGGCCCTCTGGGGTTTCGCCCCGGGCCTGCCTCTGGTCGCCCTGTCCGGGGTGGTCACCCGGGCCTTCAACGCCCTCCAGGACACCAGGACCCCGGCGGTGATGGGCGCCTGGTCCATGGGGGCCAACATCCTGGCTTCCCTGATCCTGATGGGCCCCCTGGGCCACGCCGGCCTGGCCCTGGCCTCCTCGGTGGCCGCGGTGGTCAACCTGGCCCTGCTCCTTAAGGCCCTCTACCGCCGGGCCCCCCATTTAAAGGATGCCGGCCTGATGAGCGGGACCGGGCGGATCGCGGCCGCCTCGGCGGCCATGGCCGTGCTCCTGCTGATCCTCTTCTGGCTACCCGTCTCACCGCTCCACTCCGCCCGGGCCTGGCTCCAGGTCGTCCTGGGCGTCGGCCTGGGCGCGGCCGGCTTCTTCCTGGCCGCCTATCTGCTGAGGTGCCGGGAACTGAGCTCCCTCAAGGCGGTCCTGCGCCGCTGAGCCGCCTTTCGCGGAAATGCCCCCCGAGAGGGACCTTAATTCAGCCGGACTCTTCCTCGTCGCCGGGCCGGAGGTTGTCGGCCTCCAGGCCGAAGAGCCGCTGGGCCGCGTCCAGGTAGCGGGTCCGGTTGTCCGGGTTCTTGAAGTTGCGCTTGAGGAGCAGGGCGGGGTGGTGGAGGATCTTCTTCATCATCGCCTGGCTCATGGCCTGGAGGGCGGCCTCCTGCTCGGGGCTGAACTGGTGGGCGGCCAGGGTTCGGCCCAGCTCCCCGGCCCGGACCTCCTCCAGCCTGGCCCCGATGGCCTTGATGGTCGGCACCACGGCCAGGGTTTCCAGCCAGTTCTGGAACTTGATCGCCTCCTCCTCGACGACCCGCTCCGCCCTGACCGCCTCCTGGCGCCGGCCCTCCAGGTTGCGGGCGACCACGGCCTGGAGGTCGTCGATGTCGTAGAGGTAGACGTTCTCCAGGCGGCCCACCCCGGCCTCGACGTCGCGGGGCACGGCGATGTCGATGATGAACAGGGGCCGCCGCTTGCGGGGCCTCAGTCCGGCCCGGACCCCGGCCGCGGTCAGGACCGGCTCGGGCGAGGCGGTCGAGGAGATGACGATGTCGGCCCGGACCAGGGCCTCGTCCAGCTCGGCCAGGGAGACGGCCCGGCCGTCGAAGCGCCGGGCCACCTCCAGGGCCCGCTCCAGGGTCCGGTTGGCCACGGTCAAGCCGACCCGGCCCTGGGCCAGGAGGTTCTCGGCGGCCAGTTCGGCCATCTCGCCGGCGCCGATGAGGAGGACCTCCTTGTCGTCCAGGTGGCCGAAGATCTTGCGGGCCAGCTCCACCGCGGCGTAGGAGACGCTGACGGCGTGATCGGAGATGCCGGTCTCGGTCCGGACCCGCTTGGCCGTGGAAAAGGTCTTGTGCATCAGCCGGTTCAGGACCACGCCCAGGGCGTGGCCGGCCGAGGCCTGGCGGTAGGCGGCCTTGATCTGGCCCAGGATCTGGGGCTCGCCCACGACCATCGAGTCCAGGCTGGCCGCCACCCGGAAGACGTGGCGGACCGCCTCTCGGCCCGACTTGACGTAGAGGTCGTCCCGGAAGTCGGCCGGCTCCAGGCCGCTGGCCCGGGCCAGGAAGTCGACCAGCCCGGCCGCGGCGGCCTCGGCCTCGGCCCCGGCCTCCAGGACCAGCAGGAACTCGACCCGGTTGCAGGTGGCCAGGTAGAAGCCCTCCTTGACCCGGGGCAGGGCCAGGAGGCCGGCCAGGGTCCGCTCCGGGCTCTGGTCCACCGCGGCCAGCCTCTCCCGGCACTCGACCGGGGCGGTGTGGTGACTCAGACCGACCAGGAGCAGATTCAAGGCTTCCACCCGAAGGTCTTGAAGTCATGGTAGCCGGTCAGGACGAGCGAGGCACCCAGGAAGGTGAAGACCACGGCCCCGAAGCCGACTATGGCCAGCCAGGCGGCCCTGCGGCCCCGCCAGCCCACGGTCAGGCGCTGGTGGAGGAGCACGGCGTAGACGATCCAGGTGATCAGGCTCCAGACCTCCTTGGCGTCCCAGCGCCAGTAGGCCCCCACGGTCATCTGGGCGTAGAGGGCCCCGCTCAGGATGCCCACGGTCAGGAGGGGGAAGCCCAGCAGCAAAGCGGTCTGGTTGAGGCCGTCCAGGCTGGTCAGCGAGGGCAGGCGGCCGTAGAGCCAGCCGAAGCGCTTGTTCCTGATCTGGCCCTCCTGGAGGAGGTACATCACCCCGGCCACGAAGGCCACGGCCAGGAAGCCGTCGCCCAGGAAGGCCACGGTGACGTGGAAGGTCAGCCAGATCGAGGTGAACTGGCCGGCCGGTCCGGCGGCCGGGGCGGGGCCGGTCAGGCCCAGGATCATCAGCAGCAGGGCCAGGGGGGCGACGAAGGAGCCCAGAACCTGGACGTTGGTCTTGAGCTGGACGACCAGGTAGCCGGCCACCACGGCCCAGGCGAAGAAGGAGAAGGACTGGCTCAGGCTGATGGCCGGGACGTGGCCCAGGCTCAGCCAGGCGGCCACGAGCTGGCCGGTGTGCAGGGCCAGGCCCAGGGCCATGATCCGCCCCGACCAGGCGGCCAGGCCCTGGCGCTGGCGAAAGATGAAGATCAGGTAGCCGGCCGACCCGGCCAGGTAGGCGGTCATGGCCAACCAGAGAAGCGGGCCAGCCAAGTCGAACCCCCTCACGCCTCGATCTCCAGATCGGCCAGGGAGAGCCGGCAGCAGTCCCTCAGCCTCTCCTCCAGGGCCTGCCGGTCGCCCTGGCGGAGCGGGGTCAGCAAATCCGCCTCCAGGACCGTCTCGAAGGCGGCCCGGTTTTCCCGGGCGGAGAGGCCCCGGCCGAGCACGGCCCGCCTGATCCGGGCCAGCAGGTCCAGGTAGTCGGCCCAGGTCTGGTCAAAGCCCTCGGCCAGGTCGTCCCTGATCCGCCCGGCCAGGAGCGGGCTGGCCCCGCCGGTGGAGACGGCCACGACCAGACGGCCCCGCCGGAAGTGGGCCGGGAGGATGAAGGAGCACAGCTCGGGCCGGTCGGCCACGTTGCACCAGACCCCGGCCGCCTCGGCCGCCCGGAAGACGGCCCGGTTGACCGCCTCGTCGTCGGTGGCGGCGATGGCCAGCCAGCAGCCGTCCAGATCGGCCGGCTCGAAGTCCCTGGCCCGCCACTCGATCCGGCCGGCCCGGGCCAGGGACTCGAGCTCCCCGACCGTCCCGGGCGCGACCAGTCGGACGCGTCCCCCGGCCTCGAGGAGGCCCAGCACCTTGCGCCGGGCCACGGACCCGCCGCCCACGACCAGGCCCAGGCGGCCGTCCAGATTCATGACCACCGGATACGACACCAGGCCAGATCTAACATTATCCAGCAGTTCGGGCAAGCTGCCCGGCCGGCTTGACCCTCGAACCGGGCGGGTATAGGCTGGGGACCAATGCTCCTAGACCTGCACGTTCACACCAGCCGCTACTCCCGCTCCTGCTCCATCCTCCAGCCGGCCGAGATCGCCCCCCGGATCAAGGCGGCCGGCCTGGACGGCTTCTGCATCACCGAGCACGACCTGGGCTGGAGCCAGGGCGAGCTGGACAGCCTCAGGAGCGACCCGGGCGCGGACGGCCTGGTCATCCTGGCCGGCCGCGAGGTCGTCTGCCAGGAGGGCCACGTCCTCGTTTTCGGCCTTCAGGGCCGGCCCCCAACCAACCTGCCGGCCGGCCAGCTGGCCGAGCTGGTCCACCGGGCCGGAGGGGCCTGCGTCCTGGCCCATCCCTTCCGCTTCGGCCGGGGCCTGGAGGAGGAGCCCGAGCGGCTGCTCGAGCTCTGGCGCCTCTTCGACGCCATCGAGGCCCTGACCCCGTCCCACCTGCCGGCCGAGAACAGGCGCGCCCTGGAGCTGGTCCGGAAGTTCGGCCTGCCGGCCGCGGCCGGCTCCGACGCCCACTCGGTCGAGTCCCTGGGCCATTGGGCGACCAGCTTCCCGGAGCCGTTCAGCGACCTGGCCGGCCTGATCGAGGCCCTCAGGGTCGGCCGCTGCTCGCCCTCGAAGACCTGACTTGCCATCATACCGATTCAGGGTATAAAATTCATTGTCAGAGGGAATGTTCTGGAGTCTCCACCCCGGGGCTGGGATGGAAAAAGTCACCGCTTTCAGGAAGTTTTGGACCAAGTTCAACCGGGCCAAGGAGCAGCTGGCCAAAGGCAACCTGGAGGCCTGCCTGGCCAATTTCTACGAGGCCATCCGGATAAAACTCCAGGGCAGCTTCACCAAGCGCGAACTCGAGGAAATGGCCGACGATCTGTTCGAGTTCGCCAGCCACCTCAGCCAGCACAAGCTCTACCTCCAGACTTACGGGCCGGCGACCTTTGTCCATGGCCAGGAGAAAAACTGGCTCGATTTCTTCCAGCAGATCCTCATCCTGGCCGAGGAGGAGAGTCTCTACCGTCGCCTCGGCCTGGGCCAGCAGGCCCTGGACCGGGGCGAATTCGAGAAGGCCCGGGAGATCTTCGACCAGATCCTCGAGGACTTCAACCAGGACGCCGGCGTGGCCGTGGACATCGGCGACCGTTACATGGACGCCCGCCTCTACGCCCAGGCCGAGGCGGCCTACCGCCGGGCCATGGCCCTGGATCCCAAAACCGTCCACATCCTCAACCGCCTGGCCATCTCCCTGCGCAAGGAGCAAAAGCTCCAGGAGGCGGCCAACATTTACGTCCAGGCCATCAAGCTGCAGCCCGGGGACGAGGGGCTGTACTACAACGCCGCCCGGGTGGTCTACGAGATGGACAGGGTCGATCTGGCCCGCAAGCTCCTGGCCGCCTCGCTGGCCAAGAACCCCGACTTTGAGCCCGGCCGCCGCTTCCTCGAACTACTCCACCAGCGAGGATAGAATCTGGCCCGGACAATCAGTCGGGACTTGACGGCCCGGCCGGGACTTGCTATCCACGACCCGTGGCCTCAGACCCTTTGAAGCGAAGGTTTGGCCTCACCCGCCTGGAGGTCTTCCTGGGCCTGGGCGTGGTCCTGGGTCTGATCTACATGGTCTTTCTCTTCGGCTTCTCCACGGCGCCGGTCAGACAGCGCGACGTGGCCGCCCTGAGCCAGACGGCCCAGGAGAGCCTCAGCGTGGTCGTCGCCCGTCAGGAGGAACTGGACCGGCAGATCCGCGACCTGGAGACCCTGCTCAGAACGATGGGCCAGTCCGACAGGAAAGGCCTGGCCGAGATAAGGGGCGAACTGGAGCGGCTGAACAACGCCCTGGACCTGGTCGAGGCCCGCCTGGGAGAAATATCCCGGCTCTTCCCGCCGCCGCCCAAGAAGAAGGACTGAGCCTAGAGCGCCGCCGCTTCGAGGGCCTTCTCAAAGACGTCGTAACTCTCCCGGCCGAAGAGGCAGACGATGACCTCCTCGAGCCCGGTCTGGCCCGAGAGGTGATCCCTGATCGCGGTCAGGATGATCTCGGCGGCCAGCTCCACCGGAAAGCCGAAGATGCCGGTCGAGATGGCCGGGAAGGCGATGCTCTTGAGATCGTACCGGTCGGCCAGCTCCAGGCTGGAGATGATCGCGCTCCTGAGCTTGGCCGGCTCGTTGCCCTCGCCCCAGCGGGGACCGACGGCGTGGATGACCCGCCCGGCCGGCAGGTTGCCGGCGGTGGTGATGGCCGCCCCGCCCACGGGCGCGCCGCCCAGGCTGTCGCACTCGGCCTGGATGGCCGGCCCGCCCTTGGTCCTGATGGCCCCGGCCACCCCGCCGCCCAGGATGAGCCGCTCGTTGGCCGCGTTGACGATGGCGTCCACGGCCAGGGTGGTTATGTCCCCCTCCATCAGGGTCAGCTTGCTATTCTTGACCCGGCGCTCGACCTTCCGGCCCGCCATGGCCCACCCCCTTGTCCTGAAGAGGCAAAAAGGATAAACCTGACTTAGTCTCCTTCTTCCTGTTTACCCCAGCCGACCGCCGCGCCGCAAGGGCCGGCCGAGCGAGGTTCAGATGCGCCCCCTGCCCGGAAAAACCCTGGTCGACACCCGGACCATCGAAACCTACCGCCAGAGCTGCCTGAGGATCTGTGCCGAAAGGCTGAACGGCTGCGACTCCCCGGCCGCCGTGGCCGCCAGAGAAGACGAGCTGAACGCCTACCCCAACCGGGAGGCCCTGGAGGAGCCCCGGGAGATCATCACCCTGGACCCGGAGGCCCTCAGCCAGGAGCAGCGGCGGCGGGCCGTGGGCTGCCTCCTGGAGGGCCGCTTCCTGGCCGAGCACGCCGCGGCCGGCGAGGCCACCCGGCTCAAACTGGGGACCAAGTACCTGATCAGCCCGGCCAGGATGCTCGATCTGGAGACCTGTCTCAGGCTCCTGGCCGAGGAGGAGTCCCGGGAGGTCGGCCGGGCCGAGTTCCTGGAGAAGAGCCGGGGCGCCGAGCCCGGCGGGCTGCTTGATCTCTCCCTGGGCCAGCGGCACATGCTCCAGATGGCCTTTGACCTGACCCGCCTGAGCCTTGAGAACGGCCGCGATCCGGCCGGGGTGCTGGCCCGGCAGTGGACGTTGGTCATCCTCAACGAGCGGACGGCCGAGGAGATTCTGGCCGACTTCAGGGCCTGCCGCTTCTTCGGCTTCAGGGCCGAGCAGGTCCTTTTCATGGTCCAGCGCTCCTTTGAGGGGATCAACATCCGGGACGGCCGCTTCTTCTTCGATCCCGAGGCGCCCCGCCGGCTGCACAACCACGGCCAGATGGCCATGCAGCAGACGGCCGAGGGGCAGATATTCAGCCTGGCCGGGGACCGGGGGCTCGACCGGCGGCCCCTCGGCCGGGAGCAGATCCTGGCCGCCCTGGAGGCGGCCGACGACAAGCTCTCTTACAACATCGAGGACCTGCCCTACCTGACCGGGGCCCTCGACCTGGACGCCCTGGCCCTGGCCCTGGAGCTGGGCCGGCGGGGCTTCCGCATGGTCATGGAGATCGTGGCCAACAACCCGCTCAAACCCCAGAAGGGCGGGCTGGCCGCCTGGGACCCGGCCCTGGGCCGCAACGTCATGATCGAGAGCTTCCAGCTCCTGGACCTGCCCAACGAAGAGATCCGCTTCCTCAACCGCAACTTCAACCACTACCCCAAACCCGGCGCGGCCTTCGAGGCCCTCAGCCGGGGCCTGCCCATGCCCCTGGCCGTCAAGGGCGGCTTCATCTACTTCCAGCCGGTCCAGGGCGACCTCAACTTCCAGCTCCAGACGGCCTTTGTCCAGCGGCGGGTCCTGAAACCCATCTCCAACTGGAAGTCGGCCGCCACCACCCCGGCCGCCCTGGCGGCCATGGCCGCCCAGGACCGGCAGGACGGCTTCAGGGACTTCGCCCAGGACCTGCTCCAGAGGAGACTCTGATTGGTCCGGCCGGCCGCCTTTGTCCGCGTGGCCCTGGCCGCGCCCCTGGACAAGCCTCTCACCTACGCCTGGCCCTTCAGCTTCGAGCCCCGGATCGGGGTCCGGGTAGCCGTGCCCCTCAGGGGCCGGCGGGCGGCCGGCTTCGTCCTCGGTCCTGACGAGCCGCCCCAGGGGATCAAGGTCCAGTCTGTTATCGAGCCCCTGGACCAGGAGCCCCTCTTCCCGGCCGAGCTGATGCCTTTTTTCGAGTGGCTGGCCGCCTACTACCGCCACCCCCTGGGCCAGACCCTCTCGGCCGCCCTGCCCCTGGCCTCGGGACGCAAGCCCCGGGGGCCGCGGCTGAGCAAGGCCGCCCGGGTCGTGGCCTCGGCCGAGGTTCCCGACCTGCCGGCCGGCCAGGCCCGCCTCCACGAGTTCCTCAGGGGCAAGGACTGGGTGCCCTTTCACTTCCTCCGCCAGCTCCTGCCCGGCGCCGACGCCGCGGCCAGGGGCCTCGAGCGCAAGGGCCTCATCGAGATCGACCGGCTTGAGGACCCGCCGGCGGAGCCTGAGCTTGCCCCGGAGCCCGTCCGAGCGCCCCGGCCCACCCCCGAGCAGGCCGCGGTCCTGGCCGAGATCGAGGCGGCCGTCGCCTCCGGCGGCTACGCCCCCTTCCTGCTCCACGGCGTAACCGGCTCGGGCAAGACCGAGGTCTACATCCGGGCCGGCCAGGCCGCCCTGGCCGCCGGCCGGACGGCGGTGATCCTGGTGCCCGAGATCAGCCTGACCCCCAGGCTGGAGTCGCTCTTCAAGGCCCGCTTCGGCGACGAGGTGGCCGTGCTCCACTCGGGCCTGAGCCCGAGGAACCGATTCGAACAATGGCGGCGCTTGCTCACCGGCCGGGCCCGGGTGGCCCTGGGCGCCCGCTCGGCCGTCTTCGCCCCCCTTCAGAGGCTGGGCCTCATCGTCGTCGACGAGGAGCACGAGCCGTCCTACAAGCAGGAGGACGGGCTGCGCTATCACGCCCGCGACGCCGCCCTGGTCAGGGCCCGGCTGGCCGGGGCCACGGTCGTCCTGGGCTCGGCCACGCCGGCCCTGGTCTCCTTCGACCACCAGCGCCGGGGCAAGTACCGGGGCCTGAGCCTGCCCCGCCGCGTCCTTGACAAGCCCCTGCCCCGGGTGGAGGTGGTCGACCTGCTGGAGGAACCGGCCGGCGAGCCCGACCAGTCCATCTTCTCCCGGCGGCTGATCCAGGCCACCGTTGAGACCCTGGAGGCCGGCCAGCAGGTCATCTTCTTCCTCAACCGGCGGGGCTTCGCCACCTTTCCGGTCTGCGGCAAGTGCGGCCGGCCCTTTGTCTGCCCCAACTGCTCGGTCTCCCTGACCTGGCACGCCGGCTTCGAGGCCCTGGTCTGCCACTACTGCGGCCTGGCTCGCCCCCTGGGGAGCTGCCCCAAGTGCGGCCAGACCGAGCCCCGGCTCCTGGGCCTGGGCACCGAGCGGGTCGAGGCCGAGGCGGCCCGGCTCTTTCCCGGGGCCAGGCTGGCCCGGCTGGACAGCGACGTGGCCGGCGGCCTGGGGCGGCTGGAGCGGACCCTGGCCCGCCTGGCCGCCGGCAAGATCGACATCCTCATCGGCACCCAGATGCTGGCCAAGGGCCACGACTTCGCCGGCATCGCCCTGGTCGGGGTCATCCTGGCCGACCTGAGCCTGCGCCTGCCCGACTTCAGGGCGGCCGAGAGGACCTTCCAGCTCCTGACCCAGGTGGCCGGCCGGGCCGGCCGGGGGGATGGCCCGGGCCGGGTCATCATCCAGACCTTGAGCCCGGACCACTACAGCCTGACCACGTCCGCGGCCCAGGACTACCAGGCCTTCTTCGAGACCGAGCTCACCAGCCGCCAGCAGCTCTTCTACCCGCCCTTCGCCCGGTTGATTCTGCTGCGACTGAGCGGGCCGGATCCGGCCCGGGTGGAGGCGGCGGCCAGGCTCCTGGGCCGGCTGGCCCGCCAGGCCGCCGGCCGGCTCAAGTCCGGGCCTCGCCTGGCCATCCTGGGCCCGGCCCCGGCCCCGGTGATCAAGATCAAGAACCGCTACCGCTGGCGGCTGCTCCTCAAGACCCAGACCGCCGCGGCCGGCCAGACCCTCCTGGACGAAGTCCTGGCCCTGGCCGCCGGCCGGGCTGAGCTCAAGGGGATCCGCCTCAAGATCGACGTTGATCCGATGAGCATGCTCTGAGGGGGATGGAAGGGGCGCCCCGGCCGGGAGCGCCCCGGAAGACTCGGTCGATTCTCAGGTGAAGAGGCAGAGCTTGGTATCTTTGGCGTACTTGAGGAATTCCTCGGCCGTCCAGACCTTCACGCCGTCGATCAGCTTCTCGGGCGGGACTTCCATCATGTCCACGGTCATACGGCAGGCGATCAGCTCCACGCCCTCGAGCTGGGCCATCTCCATCAGGTCGGGCAGGTCGGGCACGTTGGCCTTCTCGGCCTTGCTCTTCATCATCGACGTGGCCAGGCTGCACATGCCCGGGATGGCCCCCATGAAGCCGGGCGGGTAGAACTTGGCCTTGTCCACGCCGCCCTTGCAGACCAGGTTGAGGCCCATGAAGGTGAAGAATATCTTGGTCTCCATGCCCTGGCGGGCGGCGTTGATGCCCAGGATGAGCGCCGGGTAAGCGCCGTCGAGGGTGTCTCGACTGCAGATGAAGGCGGCCTTTTCCACCTCTTGATTCATCTCTCCTCCTCCTCGCTTCCTCTTCGACGCGGCCGGTCCGGATCCGGACCGGCCGCGGTTACACCGGCCTGGAGCGGCCGGCTTATAAGTTCATGCTATTAACTACCGCCCCGATCACTTGAGCGACTCCCGGACCAGTTCCATGGCCGAGCGGAGCAGCTCCAGGGAGGCCAGGAGGGTGTTCCTCTGGCCGGGCGGTACCTGGGTCAGGACCTCGGCATAGGCCTGACCGGAGAAGTCGTTGATGCGCTCCATCCTGTCGCGTCCGGCCCGGGTGAGGCTGATCAGCTTGACCCGGGCGTCCCTGGGATCGTCGACCCGCTCGACCAGGCCCTTTTTGATCAGGCCCTGGATCAGCTTGGTCACCCGGCTCTTGCCCACCTCCAGCCTGGCGCTGATGCTCTTGGCCGTCAGGTAGCGCTCCTCCCTGAACAGGACCAGGCACTTGAGCTCGGCCCGGGGGAGATCGAAGCGTCTGGACTCGATCAGCAGCCCCTCCTGGCAGCAGTTCACCAGTTCGGTCATCAGTGACTTGATGCGGGCGACCTGATCCTCGGTCGGATCAATCCAGGATCTGTCATTATCGTTCATAATATGAACTATAATTCCGAATGAGCGCCTGTCAAGCCCGGTTGGCCGATATTCTCGGAAACCGAAGGCTCGGAGGGACGGGGACGGCTTCAGAATGGGGTTAGAATCAATCGCCTTTGGGCAGGAGACCGATGCGGACCAGCCGCTGCTCGGCGGGCGAGGCGGGCTCCCCGCCCTGGAGGGACGCGCCCGAGCCGTAGCCACTGACCACCAGCCGGGTTTGATCGACCCCGGCCTGGATCAGGGCCCGGGCCACGGCCAGGGCCCGGACCAGGGAGAGCCCTAAGTTGTCGCCGTACTTGCGTTGATTGGGTGGGCTCAAGGGGGTGCTGTCCGCGTGGCCCTCCACGACCACCCTGGCCTCCGGCCGGGCCAGGGCTTCGGCCGCGACCTTCTTCACCGCCTCCAGCGCCTGGGCGTCCAGCTCCACCTGGCCGGGCTGAAAGAGGATGCGGGCCAGGTAGGCCGTCTTCGGGCCGGCCGGGGCGGCGGGTTTCTCGGCCTGGGCAATAATCTTTTCCTTTTCCGCCAGTTCGGCCTTGAGCCGGGCCATTTCGACGGCGGCCGCCTCCGCCTCCGGGCTCGACCGCCGGGACTCGATCTCGGCCCGGCCGGAGTTCGGGGCGGTCTCGGTCGGAGTTGGGGTGTAGGTCTCGACCCGCCCCCGCGGCTGGGTGACCGGGCTCACGGCCGGAGGAACGGGAGCGGTGGTCGCCGTCAGCGGTCCTCGCCGGACCGACTGGAGATGGAGCAGGGTCAGCCCGCTGACGATCAGAATCGCGCCCAGCAGGCTGACGCCCAGCCAGGCGCCCGAGCCGAATCCCCACCGCCTGGTCAGAAAACGCCGGTCGCACTCCAGACAGCGGTGGGGTTTGATTCCGACCAGACCGACCAGCTTCTCCCACGAACTGTGGCAGCTCGATCGAGCGATTTCGAAGCTTCCGCAATGAGGACAGCGAGAATAAGAGGCCACTGCTTTAGTCACCCCCGCCCCGGGCGCCTTGGCCCGGCCGCTCCGTTCGAGAAGGCGGCTGACCCATAATTTACCCGACGGTCGTCAGGACTTACCTTTGATCCTTTAAAATTACAGCCACCCCGACCCGGCCCGGATTTATCCTTTTATTGTTCTCATATTTCATCATATTGGAACCGATCATGCAAGAACATAATTAAACTCATCTTTTCCCCGTCAGACCGCCCCCGGCCAGACCGGTGATCCCCGGAATCCGACTCCGGAGCTGATCCAGACGCCCGGCGGCCCAGTCCAGGGCGGCCGGCTCATCCCCGACGCGGCCGGCCAGTCTCTGCTCGGCGATCTCGGCCAGCAGCCGGCCCACCAGCGGACCCGGCGCCAGCCCCAGGGCGGCCATGAGCCGGTCGCCCCGGACCAGGGGCGCCTCGGCCTGGCGCTTCATCTCGACCTCGACCTCGATAAGCCGGCCCCACAGGCCGCCCAGCCGCTCGGCGCCGGCCGGGTCGCTGGCCGGGCCGCGAGTGGCCAGGCAGTCGGCCAGGCAGAGCAGACCCAGTTCGTCGAGCTGGCCGTCAACGGCCAGGATCAGCCGTCTCAGGGCCCGGGGGCTCAGACACGGCGCGACCAGCAGGGAGAAGGGCCTCATGTGGGCCTTGATCAGCCTGGCCGCGGCCGCGGTCAGGGAGCGGGACAGGCGCAGCCGGGCCCCGGCCTCCAGCCAGAGCCGGTGCGAGGCCCCCTCGTGGCCGGGGAAGGAGAGCTGGCCGTCGGCCCGCGGCCGCTGCCGCTCCCGCTTGCCGGTGTCGTGGAAGAGAAGGGCCAGCTTGAGGCTCAGGAGCCGCTCCGGCTGAGTGGCGACCACGGCCGGGTCCGGCCGGCCGGCCATTCCGGGGCCCTGGGCCAGCAGGCTCTCCGCCTCGGCCAGGGAACTGATGGTGTGGCCCAGGGCGTCCAGATGGTGGAAGCGGTTCTGGTAGACCCCGGCCAGACCGGCCACTTCGGGCAGCAGGGGGCCCAGGATCTTGTCCTCGGCCATGAGGGCCACGAAGCCGGCCGCCCGGGGGGTCAGGAGGAGCCGGCTCAGCTCCTGGCCCAGGCGTTCCCCGGCCACCCGCTTCAACCCGGGAGCGGCCGCGGCCAGAGCCAGCCGGGTGGTCCGGGGCAGGTTCAGCCCCAGCTGGGCGGCCAGACGGAAGCCCCGCAGGACCCGCAAGGGGTCGGCCGCCAGCACGCCGGGCCCGGCCGGCCTCATCCGCCGGGCCTGCAGGTCCTCGAGCCCGCCGCTGGGATCGATCAGCCCGCTATGGCCGGTCAGGAAACCTTCCAGGGACACGGCCAGGGCGTTGACGGTGAAGTCGCGGCCCCTCAGGTCGCTCTCCAGATCCGGGCCTCTGAAGCTGGTCAGGTCGAGGATCAGCTCGGGCAGGACGAGCCTGACAGTCCGCTCGGACTCCGAGAGGACCACCCGGCTGGCCCCGCTCAGCCCGGCCAGTTCCCGGCTCAGGCCGAGGCTGTCCCCGGCCAGGGCCAAATCCACTTCCAGGGGTCGGGCGGGCCGCCGGCCCAGGAGGGCGTCACGGAGGACGCCGCCCACCAGGAAGAGCCTGTCCGGGCCGGCCAAGCGGCAGGCCTGCTCGAGAAGCGGCAAGCCAGCCAGGCTGTCCTTGAGTTCCTGGAGCCGCTCGATTGTTCCGGCCACATCCAGATCCAAAAAATATCGGGGCCGTCGCTAGTTCTACGCCGACCCCGCCGTACAACCCGGTTCTGGAGCCGTGGCTCAGATCATGGCCAGCTGGTCCTTGGCCACGTAGAGGAGGATGAAGTTCTGCTCCAGCTCCTCGGTCATGGCCTTGAGCTTCTCCTCGGGCAGCGGCTGGATGCGGATGAAGACGTTGCGGCAATCCGCCTCACACTGATCGTAGGAGGTCAGGATGGAGACCATCGAGCCGCCGTGCTTGCGGATGATGTCGGCCACGTCCTTGATCGTCCCCGGCCGGTCGGGCAGGTTGAAGGCGAACTGGACCCCGCCGCGGTAGATGCCGGTGATGGCGATGAGGACCTTGAAGACGTCGTTCTGGGTCAGGATGCCGACCAGACGGCCGTTGTTGTCCACCACGGGCAGTCCGCTGACCCGGCGCTCGAGCATCTTGACCGCGGCCAGCTCCACCGTGTCGTCGGGACCGATGGTCACCAGCTTCTTGGCCATGATGTCTTTGACCTTGAGTTCCGAAAGAAGGTAGTAAAGCTCGTGGACGTCCAGAGTGGTCGCCTTGGAGGGGGAGGCCTCCTTCAGATCCCGGTCGGAGACTATGCCGACCAGCTTGCCGTCGCGCATGACCGGCAGGCGGCGGATGTCGTGCTCCTTCATTATCTGGGAGGCCTTCATCACCGAAGTGTCTTCTGTGATTGTAATCACATCCGTGGTCATCCAACCCTTGACCAGCATGAGTCCTCCTTTTCGCGACCTTCGAGCCCCAATCCCCGAGCGGTCTAAACCGGGAAGCACAACCGATTTAAATCAGCATACAAGACCGCCTTCACAAAATCCAGACCAAATTGGCCGGCGGCAGGGCCCCCTCGATCAAGCTAGGCCTGGACTCTGATCCGCCCGGCCGGGAGCCTGGGCCCGACCCGGCCGAGAACGGCCGCCTCGACCCGGCGCGACCGGAGATCGTCCAGCAGGCCGTCCAGCCGCTCCTCGGCCACGGCCATCAACAGGCCGCCCGAGGTCTGGGGGTCGCCGAGGACGCTCATCAGGAAGGGATCCACCCCCTCTTCCAAGATCAGGGAGCGGGCGCAGAAACTCAGGTTGGCGTGGCCGCCGCCCGGCACCAGGCCCATCCGGGCCAGGTCGAGCACCTCGTCCAGCACCGGCGCCGCCGAGGCCCGGATGACCAGCTCCACGCCCGAGGCCCGGGCCATCTCCAGGCCGTGGCCCAGCAGGCCGAAGCCGGTCACGTCCGTGGCCGTCCTGACCCCGGCCGCGATCATGGCCTCGGCCGCCTGGTCGTTGAGCTGGGACATGACCTCGATCATCCGCCTCTCCAGCTCCGCCGAGGCCAGGCGGCCCTTGAGGGCCGTGGCCAGAATGCCCAGGCCCAGGGGCTTGGTCAGGACCAGAACCTGACCCGGCTCGGCCCCGGCGTTGCTGACGACTCTCTCGGGATGAACCAGGCCGGTCACGGACAGGCCGTACTTGATCTCGGTGTCGTCCACCGAGTGGCCGCCGACCAGGAGCGCTCCGGCCTCCCGGATCTTGTCCAGACCGCCCTCGAGGATCCGGAAGAGGATCTCCTTGTCCATCTTCTTGGCCGGGAAGCAGACCAGGTTCATGGCCGTCAGGGGCCGGCCGCCCATGGCGTAGACGTCCGACAGGGCGTTGGCCGCGGCCACCTGACCGAAGAAGTAGGGGTCGTTGACGATGGGGGTGAAGAAATCGACCGTCTGAATGATGGCGATTTCATCGGTCAGCTTGACCACCCCGGCGTCGTCGGACGTCTCCCGGCCGACCAGCAGCCGCGGGTCGGATTGGAGGGGCAGTCGGCTGAGGATGTCGGCCAGGTCCGCCGGACCCAGTTTGGCCGCTCAGCCAGCCGCGCGGACTGTTTCGGTCAGGCGCGTCTCGTCCGCCGCCACCTCAAACCTCCTGGGTGAGCAGGTTGAAGAGGGCCTGGCCGCCCGGCGAGAGGCTTCGTCCCGTCCGGGTGACCAGGTAGAAATCTCGCTTGAGGCTCAACCCCTTCACGGCCAACTGGACCAGGCGGCCTGACTTGAGGTCCTCCTCCACGGCCAGCCGGGAGAGAATGGAGGCGCCCAGCCCGGACCTGATGGCCTGCCTGACCGCCTCGGTCGAGCCCAGCTCGGCCACGATCTTCAGCTCGGAGAGCTTGAGGCCGAGCCCTTCCAGGGCCCGAGCCGTGACCATGCGCGTGCCCGAGGCTGCCTCACGGAGGAGGAAGGGCAGGTTCCTGAGCTCACGGACCCCGATCTCGCCCCGGCCGGCCCAGGCGTGGCCCGCCTCCAGGGCCAGGACCAGTTCGTCCTCGAAGCAGGGAGCGTAGTTCAGCCTGGGGCTGTCCAGCCTGGCCCCGATGACGCCCAGCTCCAGCTGGCCGGCCTCGACCTGCTGGCCGATGGACTGGGTCCCGGCCACGGCCAGGGAGACCTCCAGCTCGGGGTAGCGCCGCCGCAGTTCGGCCAGGTGGACAGGCAGGAGGTACTGGCCGGGGATGGTCGAGCCGCCCACCAGAAGCCGCCCCCTGACCTGGCCCGAGAGACCGGTCACCGCGGCCAGGGCCTCGTCGCGCAGGGCCAGGAGCCGGCGGGCGTAGTCGTAGAGCAGATCAGCCGCCGCGGTGGGCGCCACCCCCCGGCTGAGGCGGTCAAAGAGGTGGACTCCCAGTTCCTGCTCCAGGCCCTTCAGGTGGCCGCTGACCGTGGGCTGGGAGAGGTAGACGGCCTCGGCCGAGCGGGAGAGGCTCTTCAGCTCGTAGACCTTGACGAAAACGGCCAGGCGATGGAGATCCATTAGGTTGCCTCGATAATTGACATCGGTTGAACTTATTGTATCGCCCCCGCGCCGGGCCGGCAAGCCCCGGACAGGACCGGGCGGGGGCTTTTCAGGGCCGGCCGCCCCGGCAGGCCCGATCGGTCTTTGGGCCCGGGCCGGCCTTCTGGTATCCTGGCCGTTGAGCCAAGGATGGCGGGGAGGAGAACTTGACCGATTCAAGCCGGGACTGGCGGCGATTCCGGGCCGGCCGGACGCCCTCGACCGTGGTTCTGGACGAGCTCTTCTACCGGGCCGTCCCGGCCGGGGCCCTGGTCCTGGACTTCGGCTGCGCCTGGGGCCGGGTGGCCCGGGAGTTGACCGCCCGCGGCTACAGGACGATCGGCTTCGATCTCAATCAGGCCGAGCTGAAGAGGGCCGCCGGCCTGGCCGGAAGGGCCCGGTTCGTCGCCGCCGACGGCCGGGGCCTGCCCTTCGCCGACCGGAGCTTCGACGCCTGCCTCATCCAGGCCTTCCTGAGCGCCATCGTCGAGCCGGCCGACCGGGCCCTGGTCCTGGACGAGGCCAGACGGGTGCTCAAGCCGGGCGGCCTGGCCTATCTGGGAGTCTTCGGTCTTAACCGGGACAACCCGGCCTACCGGGAGCGCTACCTGGCCGGTCTGGCCCTGACCGGGGAGGAGGGGACCTTCATCGTCACCGAGGACGGCTCGCCCCGGACCCCGGAGCTCTTTCGGGTCCACCACTACTCGGAGGCGGAGCTAAGAGGGCTCCTGGCCGGACGTCTCGAGATCGAGGTCTTCAGGAAGACTTATTTCACCAGCTACCACGGTCACCGGGCCGACGGCTTCATCGTCCTGGCCCGGCGGGTCTGAAGCGGCCCGGTACCCGGCCGGCTATTTCGGCTCGATGGGCCGGCCGGCCGCCAGCCAGGCCTTCCAGCCACCCTGGAGGGCGTAAACCCGGCTGAACCCAAGACCCAGAAGCTGCCGCGCCACCCGGGCGCTGGTTCCCTCGCTGGGTCAGGAGCAATAGAGGACGATGGTCTTATCCTTGGGATAGTCTTTGGCCCAATCCAAGACCTGACCCGGTTCCCGCCTGACCGCGCCCTTGATCTTGCTCGGGCTGTCGGTGAAGCTGCTGCCCAGCCGGACGTCGATGACGACCAGGTCGGAGTGACCCAGCCTGGCGGCCAGGTCCTCGACGCTCATCCGGGGCGCCTCCGCGGCCAGGCCTGGCCCGCCCCAAACCAGGCCGCCAGCCAGAATCAGGGCCACCACCAGAACCATTCTTCTCATGACGTATCCTTTGTGGAAGAATTGGTTAGGCTTGATCCGGCCCCGGCCTTCTTCCCGGCTCGACCGAGGGCGGCTCGCCTGAGATTCTATTTACAGCTGGGCCGACCGGCCGGCAAGATCGGGGATTGATTAAATGATCCCCCCGGGCCGGATCATTTCCGGGGCCTGGCGGCGGCCCCACAGGCGGGAAAAATAAGTAAAAAACCCGCCTCGCCGGAAGCGAGGCGGGTTTAAAGTCAAACCGGTCTCAGCGGACCGGCCTGAGAGCTACCAGGGCCTTTTGGGCCGCCGGCCGCCTCCACCGCCTCCCCGCTCCTGGGCCTCGTTGACCCGCAGGGCGCGCCCGTCCAATTCGGTTCCATTGAGGGCCTCAATGGCGGCCACGGCGTCGTCGGGATCCATCTCGACAAAGCCGAAGCCACGGGGCCGGCCGGTGTCGCGGTCAGTAATCAGCCTGACCGACTCGACGCCGCCGTACTGGGCGAATAGCTCGCGAACCTGTTCCTCGGAGGCGCTAAAAGGCAGATTGCCCACAAAAACACTCATCCCCATTTCTTCTTACTCCTCACACTGTGGTAGGTGCTGCCTTTAAGTCTGGACCTAAGCGGAGACGGACCCATGAGCCTAAAGAGTCAGCTAAACTGAGGCCTGGAAAATCCGGGACCTCCTTGAGATCCAAACGCCCTCTCCTCCGCGACGATTGGTTCTCCCTCAATTCAGAGAGCCGGATTATACCCCCCTTATCAGCCACAATCAATCTTTTTTTTAAAATATTTTCAGACCGGGCCAAATCAGGCTCCAGCCAGCCGGCCGGCCCCCTGATTGACAGGATCGAGCCGGATCAGTATAGTCGTCAGACAAGAGAAGATGGCCTGAAATCGAGCGCTTAGGCCGATAAAAGCCGGACGGGCACCGCCGGCCGGACCAGACCCCCGGACGCCCGACAACCCCTCAGGGCCCAATAAGGAGACGAGCCGTGCCCCTCATCACCGCGCCCCGGCTGAATTTGGGCCAGTGGCCCACCCCGCTCCACGAACTGCCCCGCCTGACCGCCGCTCTGGGCGGGCCCCGCCTCTTCATCAAGCGCGACGACCTGACCGGCCTGGCCCTGGGGGGCAACAAGTGCCGCAAGCTGGAGTACGTCCTGGCCGAGGCCCAGCGGCAGGGCGTCGACGCCCTCATCACCACCGGCGCCTCCCAGTCCAACTTCGCCCTCCAGATGGCCGCGGCCGGCCGCAAGCTGGGCCTGGAATCGCACCTGGTCCTGATCAAGGGCCTTCACTCCGAGCTCCAGGGCAACCTCCTCCTCCACCACCTCCTCGGCTCCAAGGTCACCATCCTGGAGCTGGCCGACATCAGCCAGGCCTTTACCGTCGTGCCCCGGAAGATGGAGGAGCTGGCCGAGGAGCTCAGGCGCCAGGGCCGCAAGCCCCTGGTCATCCCGGCCGGGGCGACCATGCCCCTGGGCAACGCCGGCTGGTTCTCGGCGGCCGAGGAGATCGGCCGGCAGATCGAGGACCAGAAGATCGAGCTGAGAGCCGCGGTCCTGGCCTGCGGCTCGGGCGGGACCCAGGCCGGCCTGACCCTGGGGGTCAAGAAGCTGGGCCTGCCCTTCCAGGTGGTCGGGATCAGCGTCTTCCAGAAAAAGGAGGAGGCCCGGCGGATCGTGGCCGACCAGGCCAGCCAGACGGCCCGGCTCTTTGACCTGGGGGTGAGCCTCGACCCGGAGGAGGTGACCGTCTACGACGACTACCTCGGCCCGGGCTACGGCCTGCCCACCGGGGAGTGCCTCGAGGCCATCAGGCTGACCGCCCGGACCGAGGCGATCTTCCTGGACCCGGTCTACACCGGCAAGGCCATGGCCGGCCTGATCGACCTCAGCCGCCAGGGCGTCTTCACCAGCCGCGACGCGGTCCTGTTCATCCACACCGGGGGCGTGGCCGCGGATTTCGCCTACCAGCCCGAGCTGACCGGCTCAGGAGGAGGGGCGCAATGATCAAGGTCAAGCGAGCCTACGAGCCGCCGGCCCCGGAGGACGGGGCCCGCTATCTGGTCGACCGGCTCTGGCCGCGGGGGCTGACCAAGGAGAAGGCCCGGCTGGACGCCTGGCTCAAGGACCTGGCCCCCAGCGAGGCGCTCCGGCGCGAGTTCCACCGCGGCCACGACCGCTGGTCCGAGTTCAGGCGGCTCTACCGGCTGGAGCTGTCCGCTCCGGACAAGCAGGCCCTCTTGGAAAGACTCATTGAGGAGTCGCGGCAGGGCACGGTCAGCCTCATCTTCGCCGCCCGGGACCAGGAGCGGAACAACGCCCTGGTCCTCAAGGAGTTCCTGGAGGAAAGCCTGGCCGGCCCTCAGCCGGCGACCGGGACCGGATAATCGACCCCCTCCCGGCCCCGGGCCTTCTTCAGGACCGGGCACTCGTCGCAGTAGGCGGCCACGGCCACCCAGTTCTCCCGGCCGACCACCCGGGCGGGATGGGCGACCTCGGGCGGGATGAGGCAGCAGGTGCCCGGTTCGAGGAGATACTCCCGGCCGTCCACGGTCAGGATGGCCCGGCCGCTGATGGTGTAGGCCAGCTCTTCGCCCAGATGGACGTGGGCCGTGCCGGCCGACCCGGGCGGCACCTCGATGTAAGCCATCTTCAGGAAGTTGTTGCCCGTGGTCCGGGGCGAGAAAAAAACCTGCCTGGATATCTGCCCGAACCGCTCCTCCTTGAGACCCTCCAGCCGCTTAACCTCGATCTTCTTCCGAAGCTCCATGGCTGACACCTCCCTAGCGGATTGGAGACAACCCGGCCGCCCGGGCAGCTTAGGAAGCCGGCCCCGGCCTGTCAAGAAACCCCGTGACCCGTCCGGCCTGGGCGAAGCACCCGCGGGCCGGAGTGTGGTATTATTTCCCTGGACCCGATAGTCGGGTTGGCGGACAGGGGCCGATCATGTCCGGGCGAGGGACGATCTACCGGGACAGGCTCGAGGCCGGCCAGGAACTGGCCCGGCGCCTGGCCGCCTACGCCGGACACCAGGTCGTGGTCCTGGCCGTGCCCAACGGAGGCGTGGCCGTGGCCGCGCCCATCGCCCGGGCCCTGGGCTGTGACCTTTACCTGATCATAGTCCGCAAGATCCAGATCCCGGACAATCCCGAGGCCGGGTTCGGGGCGGTCAGCGCCGACGGGGCCACGGTGGTGGACGAGGACCTGATCGACCGCCTGGACCTGTCCATGGACCAGGTCGAGGACCAGCGCGAAAAGGCCCTGGCCAGCGTCCGGGAGCGGCTCTCCAGCTACGGCCCCCGGGCCAAGCTGCCGGCTCTCAAGGGAAAGACGGCCATCCTGGTCGACGACGGCCTGGCCTCGGGCGCAACCATGGAGGCGGCCGTGGCCCTGGTCCGGAGCCAGGGGCCGGCCCGGATCGTCATCGCCGCGCCGACCTCCTCGGCGCGGGCCTTCAAAAGCCTCCAGCCCCTGGTGGACGACCTGGTCTGCCCCCAGGTGGCCAGGGGACCGGTCTTCGCCGTGGCCAACGCCTACCAGAAATGGTACGACGTCAGCGACCGGGAGGTCCTCCAATTGCTGGCCGAATTCAAGAACGACGAGGGGGACAAGGGCTAGAAGGCCGGCGGCCGGGCTGCCTCTTGGAACCCATCCCCGGAACCGAGGCCGATATCGGGACGGATAGCCGATCAAGGATCAAGGATAAGGATGGACGAATTTTTCGAGATCGAACGGTTCCCCGAGGTTCTGGCCAGGGCCAAGAAGGCGGCCGGCGTGGAGAAGGACAAGACCATCGCCCGTCTCTGGGGCCTGGAGCCGAACTACCTGGCCAACCTCAAGCGGGCCGCCCTGGGCAAGTCCACCGAGCCCAAGACCAGGAAGCTGCCCTTCAAGCGGATCGTCGAGTGGGCCATCCAGAACGAGGTGGACGTCCGCTGGCTCTTCACCGGCCAGGAAACCAGGCGGCCGGGCGGCCTGGTCGAGGCCCTGGCCCAGGAAAAGGCCGAGTACGGGCTGGCCCTGGTGGATCTGAGCGACCAGAACGTCGTCCGGGTCATCGCCCCCAGCGCCTTCCGGCGCCGGACCGACCGGCCCCGGGACGAAAAGGTCAGGGAACTGCTCCAGCAGGCCCAGGAGGTCCTGGAGGCCGATCACCCGGTCCTGAGCGAGCTGCTGGCCCACAACATCCGGAGCTGCCACCAGGGGGTGAAGGGAGAGGAAGGCGAAGGGGGGGACAGGGGTAAGCCGCTTGACCGCCGGCGCGGGACAGCCAGACAACGATAGAAGGAGGAAAGATCAGGGTGTTTTGAGGTAGCCTGGTGGCGGGCAAGAAGGTGTGGTGGACCGGTTCCGGACGGATTACTAATGAAATACACGATCACTCAACACGCCCATGACGCCATGGAAAAGCGGGGAATTTCCCTCGCCTGGCTGGAGAGAGCGCTGGCCTCGCCCCAACTGTGTGAGCCGGACGCCAGCGACCAGACACTGGAGCACAGGCTGGCCGTCATCCCCGAGCACGGTCACCGCGTTCTCCATGTTATAATCAATAAACAGGTCGCGCCTGAACGAGTGGTGACACTGTTCTTTGATCGGAATATGAAAGGCAGGCTATGAAGATCAAGGTTGACCGGGAGGCGGATGCCCTCTACCTGACTCTGGACGAGTCGGGCGCAGTGGAGTCCGAGGAAGTGTCGCCGGGCATCATCGTTGACTACAACGCTCAAAACCAGGTGGTCGGCATCGAGATGCTCTTTCTGTCCAAGCGCGTGCCCAAACTAGATTTAGACCGGCTGATGTTTGAGACCGTGCCTGGCGCCACTGGATCTGAAGATCGGGGAAGCCCTGAACGGGTCTAGTGATCATCACCACAACTGACACAAGCCGTCTCGGATGACATTAGCCGAGATGACAGGACTGTTAATTAATTAACCCGGAGGCCGGCAACTGGTACAAAACCTCGGCACTTGTAAATATGTGCCAAGACTTTGTACCAGGAGGCTGGGGCCACACCAGGTCAGGAGTGCGCCGGACATCTCGCGAACGCCCCGGGCCGGGTTGGCAACAGAGTACCAGCGATCATTCAGCAAACCAACGAGCGTCTTTACAAGAATCCAGATCGAACGCCAAACTTGGAAGCCATCAACAGGTTGCGCCGCATATTTGAAGAATCAATTCGGGCGGCCTGTTGCAGGATCCGAGAGTATAGATAAGAGGGGTGCCATGATCGACCTTCATATTGGCAGACAGACGTTTGATTTCGATTGTGGCGCCAAGGCGCTGCAAACGGTCATGGCCTACTATGGAGTCGATGTCCGGGAAGATGAATTGATCAAGGAACTGGGAACTGGTAGAGACGGCACCCGCGTGGATAAAATGATATCAGTTTCCCAAGCCAGGGGATTCCGGGTGGAGGCGAGACAGAGCTGGTCGCTCAAAGAAGCAAAACGCTGCATTGATGAAAGACATCCCGTGATCGTGTTGTTGCAGGCCTGGGCTGACAGGTACATGACCCTGAAAGACTGGCTGAACGATTACGACGATGGGCATTACGCGGTTTTGATCGATCACGCCAAGGGTGTTCTGCTTTTCGAAGATCCGGCCTCGTTTCGCAGGACCTGGCTCAGGGAGCACGAGTTTCTGGCGCGCTGGCACGATATGGATCCAAGCACCAATCGGAAATACGAAAAATTCGGTATGGTTTTACTGGGGAGGGAACCCGCGGGAAAAGCCCCGGAGCACATGGATTGAACGCAGCCGGACGGAGAAAGTCGCGGCTCAAGCCGCATCTCAGCGCGGGGTGATGAGCTAACGCACGGCCCTAGCGGGGAAGACCGGGCGTCAAAGGCGGGCCAGCCTATAATCGTGTTGTGTGCTGGCGGCAGCCCCCCTGGCGGGAAGGGTCGATTGCCGCGGCTGGTCCTGTTCTACTCCGGCCATTCTTATACGGCCTTCTTCGAACTTACCTCAACAGTGCCCTGACATCAGGGGCTACCGGAAAGAATCGGCCGGGGCGTCTGTGTGCTGGCTGAGTCTGATTCGACAGAAAACCGTTCGCTTGCAGAGGCTTATAAACGAGTGCTTGAGGGAGTGATCTGCCTGTTATCCGCCCTTCGCCTCCACGACCCGCCCGCCTAAATGCACGATCAGGTCTGGCCCTTATCGAGGGAGCCGCTGGCCTTCCGGGCAAAGCCCGGATCAACGGGCAGGCGGGCGTCGGTTTCGGGGCCTACAGCTGGTGCTTCCCGGAGTGCGCGAAAGACGGGTTTTCTTCCTCTTTCCTCTTCTCGTCCAGCACGCTCCTGATGATTCTGGCCGCTTGGCTGATGACAAGCGGCTTCATCACGAAGCGCCTGATCCCCATGGCCAGAGCCTTCTCAACAGAGATGTGCTCACTGAAGCCAGTACAGAGGATGATTGGCAGGTCAGGCCTGATCTTGAGCATCTCCTGAGCCAGGTCGGCGCCAGTCATGCTAGGCATGATCTGATCAGTGAGGACCAGATCGAAGTCATTGGGCCTGGCTTGAAACAGATGCAAAGCCTCCGGACTGGATGTCATGGCGGTAACTCGATAGCCCAGCCACTCCAGCTCCTGCCGGCCCAAGTCAGCGAGAATTTCCTCGTCGTCGACCAGAAGTATGCGCTCATTGCCCCCGATGACCGGACCGGGTTCCTCGATCTCGCCTGTTTCCTCCCTGTATTCGATCAAAGGCAGGTAGACCTCGAAGGTGGATCCTTTGCCCAGTTGACTGGAGACGGTGATCGCCCCGCTGTGGTTCTTAACGATACCATGCGCCACGGCCAGTCCCATACCGGTCCCGATCCCAGGTCCCTTGGTCGTGAAGAAGGGCTCGAAGATCCTGTCCATGATCGCCGGGTCAATGCCGGGGCCGGTGTCGCTGATGGTAAGCTTTTGATATTTTCCCGGGGAAAGCTCGGCGAAGCGCCGGGCCGCCTCCTCGTCCAGGTCCACCCGATCCAGCCTGACCCTGAGCAGGCCTCCCTTCTCGCCCATGGCCTGGGCCGCGTTGGTGCAAAGATTCATCAGGAGCTGATGGATTTCAGTCATATCAGCCAGAATAACGCCTGATTGCGACCCAAGGTCATGCCTTATCTCGATGGTTACTGGCAGGGAGGCCCGGAGGAATTTTAGGACCTCCTTGACGATCGAGCCGATCAGAACCGGCTTCGGTTCTGGTTTGGCCTGCCTGGCGAAGCTCAGTATCTGACGGACCAGGTCTTTGGCCCTCAGGCTGGCCTTGAAAACCTGCTGCAGACTCTGCTTACTAGGGTGATCCTCGGGCAAGTCAGACAGGGCCAACTCGGTATAGCCGGTAATGGCTGCCAAGATGTTGTTGAAGTCGTGGGCGATGCCGCCGGCCAGGGTGCCGATGGCCTCCATCTTCTGGGCCTGACGAAGCTCTTCTTGCAACCTGGCCCTCTCGGCCTCGAATTGCCTGGCCGCGGTTACATCACGCAGGGTGCCTATGTTGCCAATTATAGACCCGGCCTGATCCCGCCAGACCGTGGCCGTATCCAGACAAACGATCTCGGCGCCGTCCTTGCGTCGTAAAATGACTTCCCTGTCCTTGATGAAGCCGCGCGACTCGATTTCAGCCTTGACTCTCTCGCATTCCTGGGGATCAACATAGTGGCTGTTCACGTTCAGCCGGCATAACTCTTCCCTGGAATAGCCAAAAAGCTCCTGGCCGGCCGGGTTGATGTCAATGATCTCGCCCTCGGCCGTGGTGAAGTAGATTGGATCACGGGACTGCTCGAAGATGGCTCGATACTTCTCCCCGCTCTGCCTGACCGCCTCTTCGGCCCGCTTGCGTTCGGTGATGTCCTGGACCACCATCTGGATCATGATCCTGCCTTCGTGATCGAAGGTCGTTCCCGTGGACTCGACCTCGATCACCTGGCCATCAAGGGTAAGGCAGCGATGCTGCCTGAGGCGAGCGGACCAGCCTTCCTTGAGTACCTTGCCGATGCGCCTCTCTGATTCCACTCGATCATCCGGATGGACCAGATCGAGATATCTCCGCCCGATCATTTCCTCTGGCCCCGAGGCCCGGTACAGCTTCACGGCGGCGGGATTTACGTACTCGATCCGGCCCTCATGGCTGGTCAAGATGGCCATCGGAGAGATCTCAAGCAAGCGCCGATGGTGCTCCTCGGAACTCCTCAACGCCTGTTCGGCATCTTGGCGCTCGGTCACGTCCTCGGTGTGAACCAAGACCAGATCGGGCGGCACGAAGGCGTAGGTGACCACCAGGGACCGCTCTTCTCCAACGGTCTTTAGAAAGCGCGTCATCTCCCGGTGGATTACCTTTCTCTCTTGGGAGCACCGCTCGAAATCCTCCAAGATTTCAGGAAAATCAGCGTACTGCTCCTTGGCACTTGCCCCACGGAAGGGTTTGATGGCACCCTTCGTGTAGGCAATAGTCGCATCGTTGAAGTCGATCAGCCTGAAATCATCTCCCTTTCTCTGCCAGGTGTAAGTCGGCACGGGGATGCCCATGTATATTGCCCGCAGCGCCTCCCGGCTCCTCCTGAGCTCTTCATCGGCCTTCTTCCGCTCGGTGATGTCGTAGACGATCACCCGGGCTCGAACCGGCTGGTCACTCTCGCGGATCAACCTGGTATTGACCAGCACCCACAGCTCCCGGCCGTCCTTGGTTCGTATGGGATACTCGACGGTGTCGGGTACCTCCTCCCCCCGGGCCACCTTCCGCGTGCGCTCGGCAAGAATCTGCCGCCCGGCCTCGGTCAGGACCTGGTTGAGACTCATGCCCAGGAGTTCCTCCCTGGAATATCCTGTAAACTGGCATAAGACCTCGTTTACGCTCAGGAAACGCTGATTAATGATATCCGCCTCGTAGATTCCCGCGGGAGCGTCCTCCACCAGCTGCCGGTACTTGGCTTCGCTTGCTTTCAAAGCCTCCTTGGCCTGCTTATGCTTGGTTATGTCGTTTAAGAAATTGAGTGTGGCGGGCCTTCCGTTCCACTCTGTCTTTACGACACTCATCTCGATCCACCGGATTTGGCGGTCCTTGTCCACCACCCTGAACTCGTAGCGGGGAGACGTCTTCTCTCCCCTGAGCCTTTTCTGGTGATTCTCAGCTACCAGAGTCCGGTCGTCTGGATGGATAAACTCAATGAAAGGCATCTTGTAAAGCTGCGAGCGCGGGTAACCCGTCGCCTCCTCCGCGCTGGCATTGGCGAAGCGAATCATCCCGTCTTGAGCCACGATGATCACCTGACGGCTTTTCTCCACGACCAGCCTGTAGTTATCCTTGGATTCGCGAAGCGCCTCTATTCCGGTTATGTCCTCGACCATTGTTTCCCTCTGATTCGTTCAGTATGATGGTCCATACTGATCACATATCTCATTCCTCTTGCCGGATTTTACGACTCCTTACTAACACCTTTGAGGTCGCTTAGCCAGGGCCAGCCTGTTGGAGGGATCAAGGCCCAAGAGTGTCTTGACACCCGCCTTTTGGCTCCCTGTTTGGTGCCTGACGATCCGGGCGACCACTTGTCTGGCTATCAATATTTTAAAGGAGATGGATCCTCGTAGCGGTTTACTTTGGGGCGCTTGGAGAGTTCACCGGGCGCCCTGAGCAGATGATCTTCAGAGTTTTTCAAATTCCAATCAAGGGCAAAAGGCGGGAAGGGCCCTGAGAAGCCTTCCGGGAGGTCCGGGGCGGGGTGAACTTGGGCCCCAGGGCCTGGAGTCGGCGACCATCGACCTCCATGGTCATTTGGGGTCTAGCTCCCGATCCTGGCGCTGAGAGTCTCGGCTCTTCTTCAGGAGGATGTTCTTCCCCTCGAAGGCGACGTCAAAGGTTTCACCGGGCTTGAAGCCTTTGGCGGTTTGAGCGGCCCGGCTGATAACCTCATCCGTGGCCGGCCGGAACCATGTCGGAGTCCAACGCTGGGTATCGCCTGCCCGCAATGGAACCAGTGCCTCGGCCGGGCCTTCCTTCCTTTTCCCCCCACCCCCTCAAAAACATTTGACATTCCCATTTTCCTGGGTATAACTTGCCTCCCAATAAAATTCGCCCGGAGGGATGCCACCATGCGCTTGCCGGCCTTTGAATACCGCTCGCCCGAAAGTCTGGACGAGCTGCTCCGGATCAAGGCCGAGTTGGGCCCGGCCGGGGCGGTCCTGGCCGGCGGCACGGACCTCCTTGTCCGGCTCAAGCAGCGCCTGGTCAAGCCCGAGGTGGTCATCTCCCTGAAGAAGGTGGACGAGCTCAAGCAGATCGAGGCCGATCCGATCAACCTGGCCATCGGGGCCGGGGTGACCTTGGATCGGGTCCTGGCCGACGAGACTGTCCAGGCCGAGTTCCCCGGCCTGCACGAGGCCGTGGGGGCCATCGGCCACGACTCCTGCCAGCACCACAGCGCCACCATCGGCGGCAACCTCCTGCTCCAGCCCCGCTGCCTCTTCTACAACCAGTCCGAGTTCTGGCGGCAGGGGCACGAGCGCTGCTTCAAGGCCGGCGGCCAGGTCTGCCTGGCCCTGCCCGAGTCCAAGGAGTGCTCCTGCGCCTCCCTGGGCGACGGCGCGATCATGCTCCTGGCCCTCTCGGCCCAGGTCAAGCTGGCCTCGGCCGGGGGCGAGCGCCTCATTCCCATCGCCCAGCTCTTCACCGGCAAGGGCGAGGAGCCCTTCAACCTCGGCCAGGACGAGGTTCTGGTCGACATCAGGCTGCCCCGGCCGGCCGGCCGGACCGGCTCGGCCTACGAAAAGCTCTCCTACCGCTCCTTCCTCGACTTCGCCCTGGTCTCGGCGGCCGCCTTTGTCAGCCTGAACGGCAAAGGCGTGGGGCGGGCCAGGCTGTCCATCGGCGGCGCCGGGCCGGCCCCGCTGCTGGTCGAGGAGATCGGCCCCCTGCTGCGCGGCCAGACCCTGAACCAGGACCTCATCGCCCAGGCCGCCGAGGCGGCCGAGCGGGCCGCGGCCGGCCGGGTGGTGGACAACGCCGGGGCCAACCCGGAGTACCGCCGCCGCATGGTCGGGGTCATGACCGCCCGAGCCCTCTCCAGGGCCCAGGCCAGGGCCCTGGAGACCTGAATCCTTGACTTTCTGAGCCTCGCAGTCTACGCTCCGCTTCATGCCCGCCGCGGACGCCAAAACCCAGGAAGTGATATGCATTTCGAGGCTCTGACCACCGACCTCTACGAGCTGACCATGGCCGCCTCCTACTTCGAGCACGGCCTGAACGGCCAGGCGACCTTCAGCCTCTTCATCCGGGCCTACCCCCCCCACCGCAACTTCTTCGTCGCCGCCGGACTGGCCGATCTGGTCGAGTACCTGGAGAGCTTCCAGTTCACCTCCTCGGACCTGGACTACCTGCACTCGACCAAGCTCTTCAAGGACGACTTCCTGGACTACCTCAGGACCGTGCGCTTCACCGGGCGCCTGATGGCCCTGCCCGAGGGGACCATCTTCTTCGCTGACGAGCCCATCCTGGAGATCGACGGCTCGCTCCTGGAGGCCCAGCTCCTGGAATCGGTGGTCATCAACATCATCAACCTCCAGACCATGATCGCCACCAAGGCGGCCCGGGTCGTCCAGGCGGCCGGGGGCCGGCGGGTGGTCGATTTCTCCCTCCGGCGCACCCAGGGCATCGAGGCCGGCCTCAAGGTCGCCCGCTCCTGCTACCTGGCCGGCTACGCCGGCTCGTCCAACGTCCTGGCCGGCAAGCTTTACGGCGTGCCCGTGGTCGGGACCATGGCCCACTCCTACGTCGCCGCCTACGAGCGGGAGATCGAGGCCTACCGGGCCTTTGTCCAGTCCTTCCCGGCCAACGCCGTTCTCCTGATCGACACCTACGACACTGTCGAGGGGGCCCACAAGGCGGTCAAGGTCGGCCGGGAGATGAAGGAGCGCGGCCAGCGCCTCAGGGGCGTGCGACTGGACTCGGGCGACCTGGTGACCCTGTCCCATGAGGTCCGGCGGGTCCTGGACGAGGGCGGCTTCCAGGAGGCGCTCATCTTCGCCTCGGGCGGCTTCGACGAGTACAAGGTCAGCGAGGTTCTCAAGGCCGGCGCGGCCATCGACTCCTTCGGTGTCGGCACCAAGGTCGGCGTCAGCGCCGACGCCCCCTATCTGGACATCTCCTACAAGCTGGTCATGATCGAAGGCCGGCCGGTGATGAAGCTCTCCAAGGGCAAGAAGACCCTGGTCGGCCCGAAGCAGATCCACCGCCTCTCCGATTCGGGGGGGCGATTCCACGAGGACATCCTTTCCCTGAGAGAAGAGGACGTGGCCGGCGGCGAGCCTCTGCTCCGCCGGATCATGGACCAGGGCCTCCGAGCGGCCCCGGTCGAAGCGCTGACCGACATCCGCGATCGCTTCCAGGCCCAGCTCAAACGCCTGCCCCGGAACATGAACGATCTCGAGGCCAGCGTCCGGTATCCCGTCCGGCTCTCAGAGGGCCTGAGCTCTCTCCAGGAGCGGGTCGAGCAGCGCATCGAGGAGCGCGAGCTGGGCGAGAGTTGAGGAGGCCTCGGACGAGCATCGGTTTCTGAAGTGCCCTGGCGCGACGAATACAAACGCAGGCTGATGCCCTGTGAGCGGGCCCTGGGCCAGATCAGGAGAGGCCAGCGGGTCTTTCTGGGCACTGCCTGCGGCGAGCCCCTCTTCCTGGTGGAGAAGCTCCTAGAACGGGCTGACGAGCTGGTCGACGTCAAGCTGCTCCACTACCTCTCCCTCTCCCAGGCCACCACCCCGGAGCAGCGCTTTGACCGGCGCTTCCGCCACAACGCCCTCTTCGTCGGCCCGACCACCCGCCAGGCCATCAACGAGGCCCGGGCCGACTACACCCCGGTCATGACCTCGGAGATTCCCAGACTCTTCCGGGAGCGGGTCATCCCCATCGATGTGGCCCTGATCCAGGTCTCGCCTCCGGACAGGTGGGGCTACGTCTCCCTGGGCGTCTCGGTGGACATCACCCGGGCCGCGGTGGAGTGCGCGGCCATGGTCATCGCCCAGGTCAACCCGCGCATGCCCCGGACCCTGGGCGAGAGCTTCATTCACACCAGCAAGATCGACGCCTTTGTCGAGCACGAGGCCAAACTTCTGGAGTTCGACTACCCGGTGCCCGACGAGACGGGCTACCGCATCGTGTCCAACGCCGCCCGGCTGATCTCCGACGGCGACACCATCCACCTGGGCTACGGCCAGCTCCCCTACGCCGTGCTCGAGTTCCTGCACCGCCGCGAGCACCTGGGCGTCCACACCGAGGTGGTCGGCGACGGCCTCATCGACCTGATCGAATCCGGGGTCGTAACCGGCGAGAGGAAGACGCTCCACCCGGGCAAGGTGGTGGCCAGCTTCTGCATCGGCAGCCGCCAGATTTACGACTACATCGACCAGAACCCCCACTTTCGCTTTCTGCCGGCCGATTACGTTTACAACCCGGCCGTGATCTGCCGCAACGAGAACATGGTCTCCATCGGCACGGCCCTGGAGGTGGACCTCTCCGGCCAGGTCTGCTCCGAGTCCCTGGGCCACCACTTCTACTCCGGCCTGGGTGGCCGTCTGGACTTCATGCGGGGCGCGGCCATGTCCCGGGGCGGCCGGGCCCTGGTCTGCCTGCCCTCGACCACCCGCGACGGCCGGACCTCGCGCATCGTCCACCACCTGGCCGAGGGCGCGGGCGTGGTGGCCACCCGGGGCGACGTGGACTACGTGGTCACCGAGTACGGCATCGTCTCGCTCAAGGGCAAATCGGTCCGCGAGCGGGCCATGGCCCTGATCAGCGTCGCCCACCCCAAGTTCAGGCGCGAGCTCCTGGAGCAGGCCAAGGCCCAGGGCAAGGTCTACCCGGACCAGATCTACATGGACATCGAGCAGGAGCGCTACCCCTACTGGGTCGAACGGGAGGTGGAGCTGGGCTCGGGCCAGAAGGTCAACCTCAGGCCGATCAAGCCCACCGACGAGGTGCTGCTCCAGGACTTTTTCTACTCCCACTCGGAAGAGACCATCTACAAGCGCTATTTCCGGCCGCTCCGGGCCCTGCCCCACGACACGGCCCAGGACATGGTCAACCTGGATTACCACAACCGCATGGCCGTGGTGGCCACGGCCGGCGAGATTGGCCGGGAGTGGCTGGTCGGCGTGGCCCGCTACGCTTACGAGCCCAAGGAGGAGAGGGCCGAGATAGCCATCACCCTGCGCGAGGAGTTCCACGGCCAGGGCCTGGGCACGCTCCTGCAGTACGAACTGGCCCGCTACGCCAGGGCCATGGGCTTCAAGGGCCTCACCGCCCTGGCCCTGGACAGCAACAAGGTCCTGTTGGGTCTGTTCGGCAAGCTGGGGCCTTACCACAAGAAGCAGTTCGAGCCGGGCATTCTCAAACTCTGGATTGACTTTAAAGAGCTTTCGCCCGAGGCTGAGAAGGCGACCCGCCCCCCCAAGAGCGAGGACTAGGCCGATGAGCGAGGACAAGCAGGACCTCATCAAACACGCCAGGGCCGTCGCCGGCCAGGTGCTGACCTTCATGGCCGAGAACAAGGTGCCGGCCATCCCCCAGAACTACCTCATCTTCTACCTCTACTTCGACTCCCAGTCGGGTTGGATGAAGGAAATCGTTGAACGGGAGATCGCCATCGGCCGCACCTGGACCGAGGAGTCGACCCAGCGCGTCTTCAACCACATCTTCTCGGCCGAAGCCAACCTCAAGCGCCACCGCCTCAACAAAAAGGTCGCCACCAACCTCCAGGAGGTCACCCAGGGGATCCTCAACCAGGCCTCGGCCTCGGCCAGCCTAGTCCACGAAACCAGCCAGAAGCTGTCCACCTCCCTGGCCGAGATAACCGGCAGCACCGGCAGCGTCCGCGAAATGGCCGGCTGGCTGATGACCATCCTGAGCGAGATCAGGCGGGTCGAGGAGGTCAGCCGGGGGCTGGGCCAGGATATGCAGGGCAAGCGCGAGGAGCTCCAGGACATCATGGAGGCCCTGGCCGAGGTCGAGGTCCTGGCCATGACCGACGAGCTGACCCAGGTGGCCAACCGCCGGGCCTGGGAGGCCCGGCTGACCGAGGAGTTCGGCCGCTTCAAACGCTACAAGACCTCCTGCGGCGTGATCATGCTCGACCTGGACGACTTCAAGCAGCTCAACGACACTTACGGCCACATAGTCGGCGACCTGGTGCTCAAGGAGGTGGCCAAGATCATGACCACGGCCCTGCGGACCGTCGATTTCCCGGCTCGCTACGGCGGCGAGGAGTTCGGCGCCCTCCTGCCCGAGACCGACCTGGAGGGGGCGGTCATCGTCGCCGACCGGATGCGCTCCTGGCTGGCCGGCAGCAACTTCACGGTCAAGGGCGAGGCCATTCCCGTGACGGCCAGCCTGGGCGTGGCCGTGTTCGGGCCGGAGGACCGCAACGGCCATCAGGCCGTGGACCGGGCCGATCAGGCCCTCTACCGGGCCAAGGACCAGGGCAAGAACCGGGTGGTCAGCCAGGCCGAGGCCTGAGAGGGGAGCAGTCGCCAGGTGTCATCCCCAAGCCACAGGTTTTGCCCGCCGCGGCCCGGACGCGATGCCGCCTGAGAGGGCCCCGGGGCCCCGGCCCGCCCGGCCGGCGTGAGGGCCGGCCGTGGCCCTCATCTCGGCCAGCCGCCGCACCGACATCCCGGCCTTTTTCGGCCCCTGGCTGATCAACCGTCTCAGGGCCGGCTTCTGCCTGGTCCAGAATCCCTTCCGGGTCGATTTGATCAGGCGGGTCGCGCTCAACAGGGAGGCCGTGGACGGCCTGATCCTGTGGACCCGCAACCCCGAGCCCTTCTTCGAGCGCCTGCCCGAACTGGAGCGAACGGGAATCCCCTTCTACTTCCAGATGACCCTGACGGCCATGCCGGCCTTGTTGGAGCCGGGCCTGCCGCCGGCACCGCGGCTCCTGGCCGCCCTGGAGCGGCTCAGTCAGCTGGTGGGGCCCCGGCGCCTGGTCTGGCGCTTCGATCCCATCCTGGTGACCAGCCTGACGCCGCCCGATGAAATCGCGGCCCGTTTCGACGGCCTGGCCGCCCGCCTGGCCGGCCGGGTTGAGCGGGTGGTGGTCAGCCTGGCCCAGCTCTACGCCAAGGCCCGGAGAAACATGGGCAAGATACCAGATATACAGGCGGTCGACCTTCAGGCGCCCGAACAGCAGTCTGTGGCCGAGGATCTTCTGGGCCGGCTGGCCGCCATGGCCCGGCGGCGCGGCTTCAGAATGCTGATCTGCGCCGCGGGGCGGGACTACAATTTCCTGGGCATAAGCCCAGGCAAGTGCGTTGACGAGTCGATCCTGAACGATTATTACGGGCTCGACCTCAGTTTCGGGAAGGATCAGGGCCAGCGGCCGGCCTGCGGCTGCGCCGAGAGCGTGGACATCGGCGCCTACGACTCCTGCGGCCACGGCTGTCTCTACTGCTACGCCACCCGCAGCCAGGGGGCGGCGCGGGCCAGGCTGGCCCGCCACGACCCGGCCGGCCCGCTCCTCATCGGCCGGCCCGAGGAGGACGGCCCGGAGGAGCCCAGAAGAGGTTGATCTAATGGAGACAGTGCTCTACACCCCCATTGGCCTCATCCGTTCCCCCTTCCCGGAGCCCAAGGGCGCGCCCATCCAGCCGGCCGGGGCCAGGGGCGTGGCCGGCCGGGTGGAGCTGCGGCCCGAGTTCGGGCGGGGGCTCAGGGACCTGGAAGGCTTCTCCCACCTCATCCTGATCTATCACTTCCACCTGGCCAGGGGCTTTGACCTGGAGGTGGTCCCCTTCCTGGACCAGGAGAGCCGCGGCCTCTTCGCCACCCGGGCTCCTCGCCGTCCCAACCCCATCGGCCTGTCCGTGGTCAGGCTGGTCCGGATCCAGGGTTCGACGCTGGAGGTGGAGGACGTGGACGTGGTCGACGGCACGCCCCTGCTGGACCTCAAGCCCTACGTGCCCGGCTTCGACGCGCCCGCCGGGGTCCGCTGCGGCTGGCTGGAGGAGAGAGCCGGAGCGGCCGGGCGGATCAGGGCCGACGAGCGCTTCACCTCGGATTAGCCCCGCGAAACCCTCCCCCGGCCGGCCTACCTGACCAGGACCGCCCGGACCGGCGAGGCCTCGGCCTGGGGGTAGTTGAGCGGCAGGCAGATGAGGATGTAGTCCCCCGCGGCCACCCCGGCCAGGTTGAGGCTCTCCAGGATGAGCAGGCCGGCCCCGAGCAGGAGGCGGTGGACCGGGTGATCCTGGTCGGCCAGGGCGTCGACGCTCAGGTAGTCCAGGCCGACCAGCCCGGCCCGGAGCTCCAGACAGGCCCGGGCCGCGCCGGGCGAGAGGGAGACGTAATCGGGGCTGAAACGGCCGCCGGCGCTCAGGCCGCTCAGGGAGTTGTCGGTCTTGAACAGGAGGGCCTGGCCGGCCCGCGGCTCCAGGCCGGCCAGGTCGGCGGCCTCGATGATCGGCCGGCCGACCGCCTCGATGACCCGGGCCGGCCGGATGAACTCGGAGACCGGGTACTGGTCCAGGTAGGCTCCTCCGGGGATGAAATGACCCGGCGCCTCCAGGTGACTGCCGTAGTGGCCGCCCAGGCAGAGGTGGGAGACGTCGGCCTGGTCGCCGTCGGCCCGGCGACAGGTCCAGCGCCGCTCAAAGGGCGGGTCGCCCGGATAGACGACCGCCTGGCGGCCCAGTTCCAGGGAGATGTCGTGGACTTCGCTCCAGCCGATCATGGCCCTTCACCTCCGGAAGAGACGGTCTCTAAACTTGTCCCAGGGATCCGGCCGCGTCAAGGGGCCTCGCTGCCGGGTTGATCCGGACCGGCGCATCGGTTATAGTTCGGCGAACAGCTGTTTGGGGAAGTGTATGTTCTGGCTTCGTCTGTGCTGCTTGACGCTCCTCGGCCTCTGGCTCCTGGAACCCGCCGCGGCCGAGGCCTGGACCAGGGCGGCGACCAAAACCGGATTCCCGGTCAACCTGGGCGGTCGGCCAGTGGAGGAGTCCTCGGTCGCCCTGGGCGACGTGGACGGCGACGGCCGGCTGGAGATCTTTGTCGGCGACACCTCGGGCACCGTCGGCTGCTACAACTACCGCGGCCGGCGGCGCTGGGCCTACCGGACCAACCGGATCATCAAGTCCTCGCCCGCCTTTGGGGACGTGACCGGCGACGGCCGGCCCGACATCGTCGTCGGCCTGGGCGCCGACGTCAACAACCGGGCGGCCGGCGGCATTCTCTGCCTCGACGCCCGGACCGGCGGCCGGCACTGGGAAAGGACCACCCGTGACGTCTACGGCGGCAGCGAGGGCAGCTTCTCCAACGGCGTGCCCGACGGCGTCTTCGGCTCGGCCAACCTGACCGACCTCAACGCCGACGGCCGGCCGGAGATCATCATCACCTCCTGGGACCACCAGATCTACGTCCTCAACGGCCAGAACGGCTCCAACTACTCCAGCTCCTGGCCTTACGATTTCTGGGACTCCTCCTGGGGCACGCCAGTGGTGGCCGACATCAACGGCGACCGGCGGCTGGAGATCGTCATCGGGGCCGATCTGACCGCCTCCTGGGTCAGGGGCTCCTTCAACGGCGGCCGGATGTGGGTCTTTGACCTGTACGCCCGGAACCTGTCCAACTGGCCGCAGAGCACCCGGCAGACCTTCTACTCCTCGCCGGCCGCTGGCGACATCAACGGGGACGGCTACTACGAGATCGTCTGCGGCACCGGGACCTACTACCAGAACGAGGGCCACCTGGTCCACGCCTGGAACCGGGACGGCAACGAGCTGCCCGGCTGGCCGGTCCGGGTGGGCGGCTACGTCTTCTCCTCGCCGGCCCTGGCCGACATGAACGGCGACGGTTTTCTGGAGGTGATCGTCGGCTGCTACGACGGCCGGGTCTACTGCATTGACAGCGACGGGACCATCCTGTGGCGGACCATGCTGGTCGACGTCAACGGCGGCTCCAACGGAATCCGGGACGCCCGCTACCGCATCCGCTCTTCGCCGGTGGTGGCCGACATCAACGGCGACGGCCGGCCGGAGGTGCTCGTCCCCTTTGCCTGGGAGGTGGCCGTCCTGGACTACCGGGGCCGGCAGCTGACCGGACCCCGAAGCACGAGTTACGTGGCCAACTGGTCCCTGTTCTCCTCGCCGGCCGTGGCCGACATCGATCGCGACGGCTACCTGGAGATAGTCATCGGCGGCGGCATGGCCGGCGGCCGAGGGGGGCTGTGGGCCTGGTCGACCAGGGCCCGGTCCAACGCAACGCGCCCCTGGCCCACCTTTCACAAGGATTTCCAGCGGTCAGGCCTGGTGCCCGTTACCGTATCGGCCCAGCCGCCCTCCGAACTGAACGGTTACTAGATCCGGGCCTGGACGGGCCGGCGGCGGCACCGGTCAGACCGGCGGTCTGGCCCGGAGCCGGTGAGGCCGGGGCCCGGTCGCGGGGGCAGTTCAACCGGAGAAAACCGGTGGTATAGATTACGAGCATGCGGGGCCGAACTCTCAGACTCAGCCTCAACCTCTGTCTCTGCCTCAGTCTGGCCTGGCTGGTCCTGATCGGGCTGTTTCGTTTTCTGGATCACGACGAGCTGGAGCACCTCCACACCGCCTGGCTGGTCTTCCAGGGCTTTGAGCCCTACACCGACTTCTTCCAACACCACCACCCCCTGCTCTGGTATCTCATCTGGCCCCTGGCCGCCCTGGAGAGCCCGGCGGCCCTGATCTGGACCCGGGGCCTGATGCTGGCCAGCGCCCTGGTGATCCTCTACCTGACCTACCGGCTCGGCCGGGACCTCCTGGGGCCCTTCTCGGCCCGCCTGGCCGTCCTGTTTCTGGCCAGCCTCAACCTCTACACCCAGAAGGTCATCGAGCTGCGGCCCGACGTGCCCATGACCGTCATGCTCCTCCTGGCCGGGCTGTTCCTCTTCCGGCTGCTCGAGCGGCCCAGCCTGGCCCGGTCGGTGGGTCTGGGCCTCAGCGGCGGCCTGGCCTTCTTCTTCCTCCAGAAAGCCGTTCTGGGCCTGGGCCTGATGGCCCTAATCCTGGCCGTCGAAGCGGCCCGGCGCCGCCTGGAACTCCGCCACCTGGCCGCCAGCCTGGCCGCCTTCGTGGCCGTGCTCCTGCCCTACGCCGTCTATCTGACCGCCACCGGCCAGCTCCAGGTCTACTACCTGCTCAACTGGCGGCTCAACTTCAACTGGCTCTTCCTCTTCCCGGCCCGCTGGGTCATCAGGGAGAGCCTCCAGGAAAATCCCCTCTTCTACCTGTTCGCCGCGGCGGGCGGAATCTGGCTCCTCAGCCGGCGGCCCCGGGCCCGGCTGCTCCCGGTGCTGGCCCTGGGGCTCTATCTGGGCGTGGCCCTGGTGCCCATGTGTTTCCGCCAGTACTTCCTGCCGGCCCTGCCCTTCGCGGCCCTGGCCGCCGGCGCCGGGGCGGCGGTGGCCGTCAAGGGGCTCAGGGCCCGACGCTTCGCCTGGCTGCTGCCGGTTCTCCTCCTCCTGGCCGCGCCGCTCGAGCCGACCGCCAGGGAGGCCCTGACCGGGACCCAGGCCGGCCAGCGGGCCAAGGCGGCCTACGTTCTGAGCGTGACCGGACCCGGCGACCTGGTCTACGACGGCGACATCCAGTTCAATCTCTTCCGCCGGGACCTGGACTACTTCTGGTACTCCCTGGACCCCCAGGCCGGCCTGGACAGCCTCCAGCGGCTGAAACCCTACGACTACGACCCCTACCGGCTCATTGAGGAGAAGAAGCCCCGACTGATCAGCCTCTTCGGCCTGGCCGCCGACCACCCCGTCCTGCGGGCCTACCGCCCCTCGCCGGTCCACCCGGATCTCCTCCTCCGCCAGGGGGACTAGCGGGTTGCGGCGCCCGCAACTGGCAGGTTTTTTGCAGAATTTTCGCCCGCGAGCGGAGATGAGCCGAATTTCGTAACCGCGCCCGGGCGCTGCGACACTAACCGGGGGGCCCTTGAAGCCGGAGTCAAGGCCAGCCACGAACCTGGATCAATCCTGCCGGGAGGTGATCGCCCGCGGGCTGCCCCAGGGCGGGTTCGCCGCCCGGGCCGGCGGGGCGGCCCGCGTCGACGCCACGGCCTGGGCCGTCCTGGCCCTGGAGGCGGCCGGGGCGGGCGGCCCGCTCCTGGGCCCGGCCAGGCGCTACCTGGCTGCCCAGCAGCTCGCCGACGGCCGGGTGCCCATCCATCCTGACCATCCCGAGGCCTTCTGGCCCACGCCCCTGGCCATGCTGGCCTGGATCGGACAGGCCGACTGGGCCGAGCCCCTGGACCGGGCCGGCCGGTTCCTGCTGGCCATCACGGGCAAGCACTGGGAGAGGAAGCCGGGGAACTACCTGGGGCACGACACGGCCATCAGGGGCTGGCCCTGGATCGAGGCCACCCACTCCTGGATCGAGCCCACGGCCCTGGGCATCCTGGCCCTCAGATCGGCCGGCCTGGGCGGTCACCCCCGGGTGGCCGAGGCGGCGCGCATGATTTTAAACCGCCAGCTCCCCGGCGGGGGCTGGAACTACGGCAACACCCTGGTCTTCGGCAGCCAGCTGCCGCCCATGCCCGAGGCGACCGGCTTCGCCCTGGCCGCCCTGGCCGGCCTGGCCTCCCGAACCCAGGTCCAGGCCAGCCTTGACTACCTGGCCGGCCAGGTCAGCCGCCAGCGCACCCCCCAGACCCTGGGCTGGGGGCTCCTGGCCCTGGGGGCCTGGGGCTCCCGGCCGGCCGAGGCCCGGGCCTGGATCGAGGAGACCCTCGGCCGGCAGGCGGCCTTCGGCTCCTACGACACCATGTCCCTGGGGCTTCTTGTCCTGGCGGCCGAGAGTCCGGCCGGGCTGGCGGGGGCGGCCTGATGGACTCTAAGCGCATGAAAAAGAGCGGCGGCAGATGGACCAGGCGCGACTTCCTCCTGGCCAGCCTGGGCGCCGGCGCGGCCGCGGCCGGCGGAATCTACGCCCTGGGCCGCCGGAGCCGGCCCGAGGGCCAGGCGGCCGTCTTCGTGGCCCGGTCCCCCGGCTACGGACCGGACCTGGCCTCGATCGTGGCCCGGGGTTTCCGGGAGCTGGGCCTGGGCCCGGCCGAGATCAAGGGCCGGCGCATTCTCCTGAAGCCCAACATCGTCGAGCCCCGGGTCGGGGCCGAGCACATCTGCACCCACCCGCTGGTTGTCCGGGCCACCATCGAGGCCTTCCTGGGGCTGGGCGCGGCCGGGGTGGTTGTCGCCGAGGGCTCGGGCCACTGCACCGACGTCCACCGGGCCCTGGACGAGTCGGGCATCGGCCGGGTCCTGGTCGAGGACCGAGTCCCCTACCTCGACCTCAACCAGGACGACCTCTACAGCCTGCCCAACCTGGGCCGGCGCACCCGCCTCCAGCGGCTCACCTTCCCCGCGGCCCTGCAAAAGGCGGACTGGATCGTCTCCCTGCCCAAGATGAAGACCCACCACTGGGCCGGCATGACCGCCTCGATGAAGAACCTCTTCGGCCTGATGCCGGGCTCGGTCTACGGCTGGCCCAAGAACGTGCTCCATCACGCCGGGATCATCGAGTCCATCCTGGACATCAACGCCACCATCAAGCCCCACTTCGCCATCGTCGACGGCGTGGTCGGCATGGAGGGCGACGGGCCGATAATGGGCCGTCCCAAGCCGGCCGGCGTCCTGGTCATGGGCCGCAACCTGACCGCGGTGGACGCCAGCTGTGCCAGGATAATGGGTCTCAAACCGGAGAGAGTGGCCTACCTGAAAGCTGCCTCGGGCTGGCTGGGTCCGATCCGGGAAGAGAACGTCAGCCAGCGGGGGGAGGCTCTGGAATCGGTCCGGACCGACTTTGCCCTGATCGAAACCATCCCGGCCCACCGGGGACTGAGAGGCTAGCCGGCCGGGCCGGCTCTCCGGCGGTGCTTTCCCGCCCGGAGCCTGGCTAACCCGGCGCCGGGGCTTGACCGATCCGGGCTAAAGTGTATCATTCGAGATAGAAATCAGCCCCGCTCTCGGCCAGGCAGAGCTATTCCGGGACTCGGGGATCGGGTGAGACGTCCGGTCCGGCCCCGGCGGCGACGGACTGCCCGGCCGGTGGAGCACTTGGGGTTATTGGTTGGGCTGAAGCCGGCCCTGTGATATGAATATAAGGCGGGATTCAGGGGACCTGGCCGCAGCGGGCTCCCGGACAACGGCGGGGCGGGTCCTCATCGGGCTGACTGAATCATGGACAGACTGAATCACATCCTGGTGGTCGAAGAGGACGACGGGCTCCGGGACCTCATCGGTCTGGCCCTGACCGAGGCCGGCCACCAGGTCAGCCTGGCCGCCACCGGGAGCCAGGCCCTGGAACTGCTGGCCAAGCACGTCTTCCAGACCATCATCACCGATCTGCGCGTCCCCGGCCCCTCCGGCCTGGACATGCTCAACTACGTCCGGGAGCACGCCGCCAGCACCCCGGTCATCGTCATGACCGCCTACGCCTCGGTGGACGAGGCGGTCACGGCCATGCGGGAAGGGGCCTTTGACTTCCAGACCAAGCCCCTCAACCTGGACCACCTCCTCCTGACCGTGGAGAGGGCCCTGGAGAGGGCGGCCCTGAGCCACGCCTTCGACTACCTGCGCAACGAGCAGCCCTACCTCTACCAGCTCAAGGCCATCGTCGCCGAGTCCATGGCCATGAAGGAGGTCCTCAGGAAGGTGGCCCGGGTGGCCCCGACCAACTTCACGGTCATGCTCACCGGGGAGAGCGGCACGGGCAAGAGCCTGATCGCCGGCTCCATCCACGCCAACTCGCCCCGGCGGGACCACACCCTGGTCACGGTCAACTGCGCCGCCCTGTCCGAGACTCTCCTGGAGAGCGAACTCTTCGGCCACGAGAAGGGGGCCTTCACCGGGGCCCACAAGGACCGGACCGGCCGCGTCCAGCAGGCCCACGGCGGGACCCTCTTCCTGGACGAGGTCGGGGACATGAGTCCGGCCACCCAGGCCAAGATCCTGAGGGCCATCGAGGACCGGGTCATCCGCCGGGTCGGCGGCAACCGGGAGATCCGGGTCGACGTCAGGATAATCTCGGCCACCAACCACGAGCTGACCGAGTCGGTCAAACAGGGGGCCTTCCGGGAGGACCTCTTCTACCGCCTCAACGTCACGCCCATCCGCCTGCCCTCGCTCAGGGAGCGGCCCGAGGACATCGTCCCCCTGGCCACCAGGTTCATAGATCGGGTCTGCCGGGAGCTGAAACACCCCCCCATGGAGCTCAGCCCGGCGACCTGCCGGGCCATGGAGAGCTATCAGTGGCCCGGCAACATCCGCGAGCTGCGCAACGCCATTGAGCGGGCCGTCCTCTTCGCCACGGACCGGGTCATCACCCCGGATCAGCTCAACCTGACCACGCCCCAGAACGACTCGGCCGAGGCCTGGCCGATCGAGGATCTGCACCTGGAGCGTCTGGAGCGCCGGGCCATCGAGACCGCCCTGGAGCGGTCGGACTACGTCCAGGCCCGGGCCGCCGCCCTGCTGGGCATCAGTCCCAGGGCCCTGGTCTACAAGCTGGACAAGCTCCAGATCCGCCACCCCGAGCTGGACAAGCGCCGGCGGCGCGCCGCCGGCTCCTAGCCTGATCCCTGGGCCAGCCCGCCGGCGGGCATTTGTCTTGCATGGCCATCTCCCCGGGTATAAGAACAGTCCCCGGGGCAATAACATCGGCAGCGAAAGAGCTTCGGCCTTGTTGAGAGAGAGAAGCTGGCAGAGCCTGGCCCTGGGCGGGGCCCTGGTCGTCTACCTGATCTATCGCCTGACCTGCAGCTGGGCCGACCCGGACCTGTGGGGCTACCTGGCCTTCGGGCAGCTCTTCTGGCGGGGCGAGGGCTTCCCCTACCGGGACATCTTCGCCTACGCCCCGACCAAGGAAATCTGGGTCTATCACGAGTGGCTGACCGGGGTGGTCTTCTACCCCGTCTACCGGCTCCTGGGCGCGCCGGGCCTGCAGCTTTTGAAGTACTGCCTGGGTCTGCTCACCGCCGGCCTGATCTACCTGACCGCCCGCCGCAAGGGCGGCGAGCCCCTGGTCTCGGCCATCGCCCTGTTCCTGGCCGGCGTGGCCTTCAGCGTGGGCTACTCGCCGGTCAGGGCCCAGCTCTTCACCTATCTCTTCTGGGCCCTGTCGATCTTTCTCCTGGAGACGGCCAGACAGGAGGAGCGCTTTGCCCGGCTGTGGTGGCTGGTGCCCATCCAGATCGCCTGGGCCAATCTTCACGGCGGCTTCGTGGCCGGGATGGGGCTCATCGGGCTCTACGCCGCCGGCCAGGTCCTGACCAGGCGGAAGTTCTGGCCCTATCTGGCCGTCCTGGCCGCCGCGGCCGCGGCGACCCTGATCAACCCCTACGGCCTCAAGTACTGGACCTACCTGGCCGACGCCATCGCCATGCCCCGCCCGGAGATAACGGAGTGGCAGCCGATCTCCCAGGCCTACCGGGAGGGCGAGCTGCTCTCCCGGCACGGCTACTTCCTGGTCATGATCTTCCTGGCCGTCATCTTCTCCCTCTGGTACCGCCTCCGGGACCTGACCGCGGCCCTGGTCCTGCTGACGACCCTGTACCTGGGCGTCAAGCACGTCAGGCACCAGGTCTTCTTCCTCTGGTCCTTCGGCGTCTACTTCCCGGTCATGCTGACCGCCTTCATCGGCCGGCTCCGCTCGGATGAGAAATTCATGCGGCTCCTGCCGCGAATCGGCCGGAAGCTGCCGCTGCTGGTCGTCGCCGGGGTAACGATGTGGTGGCTTTACGGCGCGGCGACCCAGCACCCCCTGAGCCTCATCCCCCGGCCGGGCCCGGACAAGAAGAACAAGTCCGCGGTCTACTACCCCCTGGGCGCCCTGAACTACATCCGGGAGCACAATCTCTCGGGCAACCTGCTGCCCCGGTTCGAGTGGGGCGAGTACATCATCTGGACCCTCTATCCCAAGTGCCGGGTGGGCATGGACGGCCGCTACGAGACGGTCTACCCCCACGGCTACTGCCGCGAGTACTTCGCCTTCATCTTCGCCCGGCCGGGCTGGCGGGATTTCCTGCGCGGCTACCCCCACGACATGATCCTGATCCAGGCCGGCTCCAAGACCCGCCAGCTCATGAAGGACGAGGCCGACTGGCAGGAGGTCTACAGCGACGAGGGCTGCGTCCTTTTCCGGAAGAAGGTTAAGGAGAGCTGCCCCTGCCTGTCGGGGCTGGACCCGCCGGCCGGAGACGGCCGGGGCTGAGCCGGAGCAACCCGCCGCGAGGTCTTCAGGGCCCTGGCCGGCCGGGCCTGGCTCAGTGGGGCAGTTTGAGCGGAATCGGGGCGGTGATCGAGGAGGTCGCCGTCGGGAGCACTTCGGGCCTCACCCGGCTGACCGCCGGTGCGGGCCGGGCCGGGGAGCTCAGTTCGGTCCTGATCACTTCCTCGGCCGGACTGAGCTGACCGGGAGAGCCGTCCTGAGCGGCCATGCCCCCCGCCGCCGGAGCCGGGCTGGCCGGTGGTCCGGACTCGGCCGCTGCCGGGATCGCGGGCCGGGCCGGGGCGGCCTCCGCGGCCGGCTGGGGGCGCTCCGGTGTGGTCATTGCGGCCGCGGGCTGGGGTGGATCGGACGGAGCCTCCGCCTGGACCGGCTGCTGGGGCGGGCTCGGCGCCGCCTGGGCCTCGAGCGGCCGCTCGGGGCCGGATTTGATCTCGATCTTGACCGCCTCGGCCGGGGCCGGTTTCTCCGGGGGAGCGGCCTCGACCTTGACCTCGATGGTCTTCGGCCGTTCAGGGGGGCTGACCTTGACCTGGGGCTTCGCCTCGACCTGGGCCGAGGGCTGGGGCTCACTGTTCCCGGCCCGGGCCGGTTCCTGGGTCGGGCCTGAGCCGACCAGGTCGGTCTGGCTCGAACCGCCGGCCCCCTGATCGGGTCGGGGCCGGGCCGGAGGAGCCGGCTGGGACGGGGCCGCCGGGACAGGCTCGGGCTTGAGGTTCTGTTCGGACGGAACGGGCCGTCCAGCCGGGACGGGCTCGAGCTTGACCGCTTTGATCTTGGGCGCGGGCCAGGCCTCCGGGGCCTGGGCCGGCTTGATCTCCTCCTCCTTCAGTCCCGGCCGGACGGAAGAGGTCTCCGCCGGAGCCGCCGTCCCCTCGGCCGGGCTGAGGCGGTCCGGGGAGGTGACCCTGGGGTTGATGACCCCCTGGACCTCCCGCCAGTGCTGGCCGGCCAGGCCGTAATAGCTGGGCGAGGACTCGATGGCCTGCTGGAACTGGTCGGCCGCCTTGAGGTAGTTACCATCCCAGGCCATCAGGCAGCCGATGTTGTTGTGGGCCTTGGCCGTTCCCAATCCGCTGGCGAACTGCTGGTAGGCCTGGGACCAGCGGCCGTTGCGGGCGTAGACCAGGGCCAGGTTGTTCCTGGCCAGCTTGTGGTTGGGGTCGAGGCTGAGGGCCTTTCTGAAGCTGTCCTCGGCGTTGTTCAGATCGTCCTGCAACATGAAGGCCAGGCCCCGGTTGTTGTAGATCGATGCCTCGGTGGGCTTGAGCTTGAGGGCCTGATCAAAGGCCTCCAGGGCCAGGGCCGGCTTCTTCTCGAAGTTGTAGAGGACCCCCAGCCCGTTGAAGGCCTTCCAGCGGTTGGCGTCCAGGTCAAGGGCCCTCAGGAGGGCCGCCTTGGCCTCCTCGGTCTTGCGCTGCGAGAGGCGGCACAGACCCAGCCCCTGCCACAGCTCGGCATCGTTGGGCTTGTCCTTGAGCAGATTGGTAAAGATCTCCTCGGCCTGGGCCCACTGGCGGGTCCTGAGATAGATCATGGCCATCTTGGTCCGCAGCCGCAAATGCTGCTCCGGCTGGGACAGGGCCAGGGCGCGATTGTACTCGAACAGGGCCGGCAGCCAATCGCCCCGGAGGGCCATCTTGTCGGCGTGGACCTCGATTCGGATCGGATCCTGGCCGGCCTTGTCATCGCTCTCCTTATAGGCCATCTCCTTGATCGCTTCTCGGGACTCCAGCTTCTCGATCTCGTTCTGTTTCAGGCCCCTGACCTTGCCGTCCTGGTCGCTGACGCAGCCGCTCAGCATCAGGCAGGCCAGCGCCGCCGCGATAAAGACCGCCCCTAGGCCCCCCCGTCTTATGCCCATGTCCGTACCGTCCCTGGTCATGATTTTCTTTTTGCCCCCCGGCCGCCCCGGGCTCAGAACTCCACCGCGCTGAAATTGGCCTGCGCGTCCCGGACCTGCTCCGTGATCCGTTCGACCAGCAGCTCGTCCAGCCGCCAGCCTTGACGGTGCAGGAAGAGGGCCGCCTTGCCGTCAAGTCTCTTGACCGGAGAGGGCTTCTGCTCGGCCACGAAGGACATCGAGCCGGCCAGGCGAGCCACGTAGTCGGCCAGAAAGACCAGTCCGGCCGTCTGGGGATCTTCCTGGCACTCCCAGGGCCGGTGGTGGCCGCCGGCCGCCGCGACCAGCGACGGCGGGAAGTTCCAGTTGGCCAGGAGAGCCCGGCCCACGGCGGAATGATCCACCCCGAAGACCGCGGCCTCGGCCTCGCACCAGGAGGCGTGGTCCTTTTCCAGGCTGTCCAGGACCCGGTCGAAATTCTTGGGCCGGTAGGCGTCCAGGGCGACCTTGCCGATGTCGTGGATCAGGCCGTGGACGTAATAGCCCCGGCCCACCTTGAGGTCTTGGCGGGCCAGGGTCTCGGCGGCCAGGCCGACGAACTGGGAGTGGGTCCACAACTGAGAGCGCTGGAACCTCTGGCGCATGGGCCGGTTGGACCCGGCCGCCTGAAAGGCGGTGATGCTCAGGGCCAGCTTGCGGACCTCTTCAAAGCCCAGGACGACCACCGCCCGCTGCAGGGAGTCGATCCGGGACATACAGCCGTAGGACGGCGAGTTGGCCACCTTGATCATCCTGGCCGTCAGGGCCGGGTCTCGGGCCAGGACTCGGGCCAGGTCGTTGGCCGAGCGGTTAGGGTCGGCCCCCAACTGAATGACCTGATGGGCCACGTCGGGCAGGGTGGGCAGGTCCGCGGTTTTGCAGCCCAGGACCTCGCCCAGAAGATTCTCAGCATCAGAACTCATGGCCCGCCTCATTTCTAAACCAGGACCGGCCTGGTTAGAACATTCCCTCCATTATGCTGATTACCGCCGGACCGGCCATGACGGCCATGATGGCAGGGAAAATCATGAACAGAACTGGAAAGAGCAGCTTTAACGGAATTTTGGCCGCCATTTCCTCCAGCTTTTGCCGCCGCTTGGTTCTCAGCTCGTCCGAATGGACCCGCAGAGACCGGCCGATGCTGACGCCGAAGCGATCGGCCTGGATGAGCATGGCCACCAGGCTGTTGAGTTCGTCCACGCCGCAGCGCCGGGCCAGGTTTCTCAGGGCCGCGTCGCGGGGCACGCCCAGCTTGAGCTCCAGGGAGAGAAGGGTCAACTCCTCGGCCAGGGTCGGGCTGGAGACGCTGAGCTCACTAGAGACGCGCTTGACCGCCGCGTCCAGACCCAGCCCGGCCTCGACGGCGATGACCAGCAGGTCCAGGACGTTGGGCAGCTCCTTGGAGATGCGGTTGGCCCGGGCCTTGCCCATCTTCTCGAGGATGTAGCTGGGCACCAGATAGCCCAGCACGGCGGCCATCACCGCGAGGACCAGCACTCCGCCCGGCCGCATCTTGGAGCTCAACCCGGCGATCAGGCCCAGACCGGGCAGGCCGAAGCAGAGAGCTATCCTGAGGCCGATGAAGATGCTGACCGCTTCCGGCGAGCGGAAACCGGCCACGGCCAGGTCGTTGCGGATCTTGCTCTTCTGCCAGCCCTCGCCGCCCTTGGTGGCCGAGGAAAGGCGCTTGAGCAGGCCGTAGAACATCTGCTTGGGGCCGCCGCTCGACTTGCTCGGCCGGGTATGACTCGGCGCCTCGGAAATGGCCCTCAGCCGTCGCCAGACCGGGTCGCGGCGGAGCAGGAGGCTCCAGACCGCGGCGGCCAGGAGCAGGATCACCGCGGCCAGGGCCAGGGCCAGGGCCGCCTGGATGACCAGATCCAGGTCGAGGTTCCTTAAGAATGACATGATCCAGCTCATCACACGTCCAGGGCGATCAGCTTCTTGATGATCAGAATGCCCAGCAGCTCGAAGACTCCGCCTATGATCAGAACCATCTGACCGATGGGATGCTCGAAGGCGACTTTGATGTAACCCGGGCTGGTCAGCCAGAGGATGCCCAGCAGGGCCGGGGCCATGATGGACAGGATGATGCCCGAAAGGCGCCCCTCGGCCGAAAGGGCCTTGACCGTGCGCAGCAGGCGAAAGCGCTCCCGGATGATGTAGCCCATGTTGTCCAGGATCTCGGTCAGGTTGCCGCCCGTCTCTCGCTGCAGGGTGACCGCCGTGGCGAAGAACTTGACGTCGTTCAGCTCTATCCGCTTGACCAGATCGGTCAAAGCGTCCTCCATGGTCTTGCCGAAGGAATAATCCTCGAAGACCTTGGAGAACTCGCCGGAGATGGGCTCGCCCATCTCGTCGGCGACCATGCGCAGGGCCGAGGAGAAGCTGTGGCCCGCCCTGATGGCCCGGGCCATCAGGTCAACGGCGTCCGGGAACTGCTCCTCAAAGACCGACAGGCGCTTGGCCTTGATCCGCCTGAGGATGACGATGGGCAGATATGCGCCCACGACCATAGCCAGGAGGCCTACCAGCCCCAGGCCCAGGATGGCCGAGACCAGCAAGCCCATGACGGCCAGGGTGCCCGAGAGGAGCACCATGGTGCCCATGTTGAAAGGATTGCCGGCCTGGCGGAGCAGGTCCTGGAGTCCGGAAGTGCGGGGCAGTTTGGCCAGGAGGCGATCCAGGACCCCGATGGAGGAGAGCGAGGTCTGGCGCATGAGAGCGTAAGCCGCCGCCTCGGCCACGGAATCGCTCGGCCCCAGGGAGGCCAGGCGCCTCTTGACGGCCGAGCGAGGATTCTCCTGGCCAGGGAACAGGATCTGTCTCAGGCCGATGGCGGCCAGGATCACGCTCAGGAAAAAAAGAACCGACAGGCCCCAGATCATCAGCGACCCGTCCTCGCCACCCTCTCCGAGAACAACTCGGCGTCGAGGTCAATGCCGTGGGTCTTGAGCTTCTCGGTGAAGCGGGGTCTGATCCCGGTGGGACCGAACTGGCCGACGACCCGGTCGGCGTCATCGATGCCGGTCTGCTCGAACTTGAATATCTCCTGAAGGGTGACCACGTCGCCCTCCATGCCGGTCACCTCGGTGAAGCTGATCACCTTGCGCGAGCCGTCCTGAAGGCGGGCCACCTGGACGACGACGTCGATGGCGTTGGCGATCTGGCGCCGGATGGCCTTCTCCGAGATTTCCAGGCCGCCCATGGAGACCAGGGTCTCCAGCCGGTTCAGACAGTCCCGGGGGTTGTTGGCGTGGAGCGTGGTCAAGCTGCCGTCGTGGCCGGTGCTCATGGCCTGCATCATGTCCAGGGCCTCACCGCCGCGGACCTCGCCGACGACGATCCGGTCGGGGCGCATGCGCAGGCTGTTGCGGACCAGGTCGCGCATGGTCACCTGGCCGTGGCCCTCAATGTTGGGCGGCCTCGTCTCCAGCCTGACGACGTGGTCCTGCTGGAGCTGCAGCTCGGCCGAGTCCTCGATGGTGATGATCCGATCGGACCTGGGAATGTACGAAGAGAAGACGTTGAGCAGGGTCGTCTTGCCCGAGCCGGTGCCGCCGCTGATGATGACGTTCAGGCGGGCCCTGACCACTCCCTCCATGACCTTGGCCGCCTGGGGGCTGATGCTCCCGAAGCGAATGAGGTCATCCACCTGGAGGGGGTCCTTGGAGAACTTCCGGATGGTCAGGGCCGGACCGTCCAGGGCCAGGGGCGGAATGATGGCGTTGACTCGGCTGCCGTCGGCCAGACGGGCGTCGACCATGGGCGAGGACTCATCGATCCGCCGGCCCACGGCCGTGGCTATCTTGTCGATGATCTTGAGCATGTGCTGGTCGTTGCGGAAACGAACCGGCACCTTGACCAGCCGGCCGGCCCGCTCGACGTAGACCTGGTTGTAGCGGTTGCACATGATCTCGGTGATGGTTTCGTCAACCAGAAGGGGCTCCAGCGGACCCAGGCCCAGGACCTCGTCCTTGATCTCCGAGACCAGGACGTCCCTCTCCTGCTTGCTCAGAGTGACCGATTCTTCTTCCAGCACGGCCAGGATGGCGTATTCCAGCTCGTTCTCGGCCAGCCCGCTGCCCGCATCAGTCAGCAGGGACAGATCCATCTGGTCTATGACCTTGTAATGAATCCGGCCCTTGAGCTCCTGATAGGCCGATTCACGCTGGTCCTCGACCGGTCTGATCTCGACGGTTTTACCACTCGGAGGAGCGCTGCCCCCTAGACGCTCGCGCAGACTCACCCGGACTCTCCAGTCTCATTGGCCAGCTTGGTGGCCAGCTCCATAACAGCCTTTGACCATTTACACTTGGAGTCGATGGACAGCACCGGCCGGCCGATGTTGGCCGCCTCGGCCAGGGCCGGGTACTGGTTGGGCAGCCAGGCCACCACCTCCCGGTTGAGGACCGCCTCCACCTCCCGGGGCAGAATGGAGCCCCGGGAATCGGCCCGGTTGACCAGCGGCCGGATCCTCTCCTTCTCGTGGCCGAGGCGCTGGCTCAGGGAGACCAGCCTGGCCGCGGCCTTGAGCCCGACCACGGTCGGCTCCAGGACCATGAGCATCTGCTCGCAGCGGTCGATGGCCACCAGGTTCAGGTCGTCCAGGCCGCTGCCCAGGTCAATGACCACGAAGGCGTGGCTGCGGGCCAGGAAGTCCAGGGCCGCGCCGACGTGGTTGGGCCTGACTTCCTCGGCCTCGACCGGGTCATCGGGCGCGGCCAGCAGCCTGAAGCCGGGCGCGACCTCGAGAAGGAGGCTGTCCAGGAGCACGGCGTCCAGGCGCTCGAAATTCTGGGCCACGTCGGTCCAGTCCCGTTTGGGCTCCAGATCCAGCAGGAAGGCCTCGTTGCCTCCGGACATGTCCAGATCGACCAGGGCGACCCGCTGGCCCATGACCTGGCTGAAGGCCCAGGCCAGGTTGATGGCCAGGTGGCTCGTCCCGACGCCGCCCTTGGAGCCGATGACCCCGAAAAGCCGGCCCTTGGGCTCCTCGGAGACCTGGGTGGGCATCCTTATCCTGAGGATGGCCTCCTTGAAGGCCTGGATCGAGTCGGGCTCCTCGGCCAGGTACTCCCGGACGCCCAGTCTGACGGCCCGGATTATGTGCTCCGGCTCCTTGGAGTTGGACAGGGCGACCACGGCGCTGCCGGAAACCGAAATCCTGAGCCGCTCCAGCAGATCGATCAGTCCCCTGTTCTCGGGGTCGTACTCGACTAACAGGACCTGGGGTCGGATCTGGAGCGCCTTGCGCTCAAACTCCTCCAGCGAGGACTCGATGCTCAGGAGTTTGACGAAGGGCGAAGCCGCGGCCAGGGCCCGGACACGCTCGCCGCCCTGCTTGGTCAGTTGCAGGGCCAGAATCTGAGAATCACCTACGTTCAAGAAGTCCTCCTAGCCCGCCAGCTTCAAGCGAGAGCCCGGCAAGAATTCCCGGCGGCGCAATCGCCGCCCGGCTTTCCCCTGCCCCGTCTTTCACGCCCCCTCCCTCTGCTCTCCCGGCCAGCCCGGCCCGGTCTAGCGAACCAGCATCGAGCGGGCGGCCCGGGTGCCCAGGTTGGTCCCGCCGGTGGTGCTGCCATCGGCGACCATGGCCCCGCACTCCAGGTGGCCGGTCAGCTGCTTGACCGGCGGGCCCTGGACGTCGGTGATGACGAAGTAGGCGAAGCCGATGACGCTGCCTTGGGTCGGCCCTGATTCGTCGACCACGGGCAGGAGAACCCGCCACTCGCCGTTACTGTCTCGTTCCTGGAGCCAGCGCTGTTCCAGCTCCTGGAACAGGGTGGTGATGACGCCGTTGTTGAGGCTGATCTGATCGCCCACGGACAGTCCGGGGCAAGGGGTCGTGCCCTCGATGTAAGGACTGATGTTGTTGGCGTCGGTATTCTGGTTGAAAAAGGCCGTCCAGGCGGCCGTTTCCTCGTTCTCCGGGCTGTACCGGATGACATCCTGGCAGGAATTGAAGGCGTGGTGCTGCACGGCGATGGGCAGGTCGACCTCGCCCTGGGGCGTCGAGGCCGCCCAGCCCAGGAAGGCCGTGGCCGAAGCGGTGATGTTGACCTGCTTGATGCCCACGATCCGGGCGAAGTTGGTCTCCACGGTCCGGTTCAGGATCACCCGGACGCCGGTCAGGTCGTCGGGATTGGAGCTGTAGCCGGTCCGGGTGAAGTCGCCCACGTTCGTATCCCACAACCCGGCCTCGAAGCTGTAGGTCTCCGGGTCAGCGACTATCAGGCTGTTCAATTGATGGTTGAAAAGCTCGTTCTGGCCGGCCAGTTGTCTGGCCGTGGTTTCGGCGCTGTCGTAGTCGGCCACGGCAACGTTATCGACGCTCTGGAGCAGCTCGTTGGCCCCGGCCAGGGCCGCCGCGTCGGCCGCGGACTGGAGCTGGGACTTGGCCGTGTAAAGAATGCCCAGATCCACGCCCGCACCAACGAAAGCGGCCAGGGCGGTCAGCAGGGCCGCGGTCATTACGGCCACACTGGCTCGCTCGTCGCCGAGGAATCGTCTGATTATTTTAACCGCTCTCCCGGCTGAAGCCTCCTTCGGCTTGAAGCCGACGCCCGGGGAGCACCTGTCCGACACACCTGTCCATCCCGACCTGTTCATCACTGTCCATCCCCGAGGCCAACCCGCCGTCTCGATAGACTTACGGGCAGGCCTCTCTAAATCCTGAGAGAGCTCTCCTTGAAGCCAGCCACCTGGTCGGGTTTGTCCGTGACCAGGTCGCCCAGGCCCAGAAGTCTGACCATGGGCGAAATCGAGGCCAGCTCCCGGAGGCTCTCTCTCTCCCGCTCGGTCAATCTCAAGACCTGAGTTATGGATTCGCTCGCCTTCAAGAACGCCCCCTACTCCACCAGGGTTGAGCGCGAGGCCCTGGTGCCATAGTCCGGCCCGCCGGTGGCCGCGCCTTCCGCGATGGTGGTCGAGCACTCCATGTGGCCTTCCAGCTGCTTGCCGTCAGGACCGCCCGGGCCGCGGACCTCGGTAATGACGAAGTAGGCGAACCCGACCACATCACCCTGGTTCTGGGGCTGACCCTCGTGGACCACGGGCAGGAGAACCCGCCACACTCCGTTGGGGTCCTTCTCCTGATTGAAGCGCTGCAACAGCTCCTGGAAGAGGGTGGCGATGGCGCCGTTGTTGAGGTTTATGGTGTCGCCCAGGGCCAGGGCCGGAATGGCGTGACAGGTGCAGTCGATGTAGGGCCTGATCGTGTTGGCGTTGGACGGCCAGTCGAAGAACGAAGTCCAGGTCACGCTTTCGGTTTCCTCGCTGTTGAAGCGGAGGATGGTCGTGCAGTCGGAGTAGGCCGTGTCGTGGATGGCGATGGGCAGGTCAACACCCCGCTTGGGGGCGGAGGCCGCCCAGCCCAGGAAGGCCGTGGACGAGGCGCTCAGGTTGACGTCCCTGATGCCCACGATCCGGGCGAAGTTGGTGCTGACGGTCCGTTTCAGAGTGACCCTGACGCCGGTCAGGTCATCGGGGTTGGAGCTGAATCCGGTGGAGGTGAATGTGCCGGTGTCCTTGTCCCACAAACCGGCGGTGAACTCAAAAGAGCTCGGATCGCCGGAGATGATCTGACTGAACATCTGGTTGAGGATCTCGTTCTGGCCGGCGAACTGCTGGGACGTGCTCTCGGCGCCGTAATAGTTGGCCACGGCTATGTCGCCCTGGTTGAGGATGAGGTTGTTGGCCCCGGCCATGGCCGCCGAATCGGCCGCCGACTGGAGCTGGGATCTGGCCGTGTAAAGCATGCCTAGATCAACTCCGGCGCCGACAAAGCCGGCCAGGGCGGTCAGGAAGACCGCCGCCAAGACGGCCACACTGGCCCGATCCTCGTGAAATAAACGTCTTATGTTAGTAACGAATTTCATGGCCGAACTCTCCCTCCAGTTGCAGTAAACGCCTAGGGGTGCCGCCAGCCTGAGGCTCTGCTTTCTCAGCCATTCCGCCCAAGAGCCATTGGGAGAACTCACTCGGCTCTATGAAGCCGTCGGTGGGCAGGCTCTCGGGAGCGGGTTCGCCCGGCTGGACAATGCGGGGCGTGACAACAATGAGGAGGTCCGTTTCTGAGTTGGTGTATTCGGTGCTCCTGAACAGGGCGCCGAGGATGGGTATGTCTCCCAAAAATGGGAATTTGGAAACGGTCTGGACGCTGTAGCGCTTGAGCAGACCGGCGATGGCGAATCCCTGACCGTTGTCCAGTTCCACCTCGGTAGTGGCCCGCCGGGTGGTCAGACCGGGAACGGTGTAGCCTCCGGTGGCCAGAGCCGCCGTGTAGTCCAGTTCGCTGACTTCGGGCGAAACTTCCAGCCTGATCCGGCCGTCGGGCAGAACCGTGGGCAGAAAATCAAGTTGGACGCCGTACTTCTTGAATTCGATGGTCGTGTAGTTCTGGCCGGGCACCGGGATGGGGAACTCACCGCCGGCCAGGAAGCTGGCCTTCTTGCCGCTGATGCAGACCAGGTTGGGCTCGGCCAGGATTCTGGCCAGGCCATTTTCCTTGAGGATGTCTATGAAGGCCATGTAGCGACCGCCGCCGCCCTGCCAGCCGGTCATGGCGCTCATCCGCTGGGAGAAATCCAGGCCGGTGGTAAAGCTCTGCAGGCCGATCTCGGTGTCCGCCGGGGTGACCAGCTCATTGAGGAAAGTGAAAAAATAGCCGCCAAACTCGTTGAAATAGCCCAGGTTGATATTGAATCGCTTCAGCCCGCTGCGGCTGACCTCGGCGAAACGGAGCTTGAGCATGACCTGATGGTTGCCCCCCACGTCCAGGAGATTGCTGACTCGCTCCTTCTCAAAGGTCTTGGCCACCGCCTCGGCCCGGATCTTGGCCGCCGGCGAGGAAACCTGGCCCGAGAGCAGGACCGCGCCCTCGAGTTCGTGGACTTCGATCTTCTCGTTGGGCATGACCCGGTCCAGGCTCTCCTTGAGCCGGGTCAGATCGCGCCCGACCCGCACCTCGAAAGTGCTGATAATCGCCTCTTTCTTGTTCCAGACGGTAATGTTGGTGCTGCCGATTTCCTTGCCGTTGACGTAGAGCTGCTTGGGCGAGATGACCAGTACGTCGACCACCTTCTCGTTGGCGACGCTGACCCTCTTCATCGGCTCGGGGAACTCCACCAGGCGGGAGTGTCCCTTCTCCACGCTCAGAACCGACAGGGCGAGAGAGGAAGTGGTGTTCTGGCCCTGACACGGCTGGACGGACCAGGCCAGGCCAGCGGCCAGAACAAAGATCATTATCAGCCCGAGATGTCTCATCAGTTCGCACCCTGCAGTTTTTGGGTCTGACGCTCGATCCCCTTGATCACCTCAACGGTCGGCGGCGGGGGTGGCGGCGGCGGCGGCGCCTTGACCGGCGGCGCTGTGGTCGGCGGTGGAGGCGGCGGCGGGGGCACCGGTGCCGCGGTCGCGGGTGGAGGAGTCGAGGCCTTGGCCAGCGGGAAGAGCGTGGTCATGTGCACGCCCTTGGGGCTCTCGCTGGTTCGATCGCTCTGGTTGCGCAGCGCCAGAAGGATCTTGCCCCGGTTGGCCGCCAGGGCCAGCCGCTCGGCCTGCCACTGATCCAGGTTCAGGGTGGCCACGCTGACCACCCGGGCCTTCTTGTCCTTGTCGCCCGCCTCGGTCTTCTGGCCGACGGTTAGAACCTCGACGTCCTGGAGAATCACCTGGGAGATCGGGTCCTCCTGGTAGATGCCGGAGTCGATGATGGCGATGACGTCGACCCGGTCGTTGGGCTGGACGAATCCGGCCACGCCGATGACCTCGTCCACCCTGACCGTCACGGCCCTGGCCCCCGGCGGAATGATCGCCGACAGGCCTCCGGCCATCCCCTTCGGGGCCAGCTTGGCCGCCAGGATCACCTCTCCCTGGACCACCGGTCCGTTGATGACCCGGCCGACGATGTCCTCGACCCGGCCGAAGCGACCTGGCGGCAGGTTTTCGACCGGCCAGTGCTGGACGGTCAGCTGCACCGCTTCCAGGGCCTGGCCGCCGGGCAGGTTCTCCTTGGCCACGACGACCGGAGCGGTGACCACTTTATTGGCCGCGGCGCGCCGGGCTTGAGCCGAGATGTAGCGGTGGGCGCCCAGATAGGCCACCACCGCCAGGACGACGGCCGCCAACAGAAAAACAGCAGAGCCCTTGCGCCGCATACTTAACCTAACCTACTCGTGTCGCATGACCGTGGTTGAAGTCAAGGTCATGGAATTCAAGACGTTTGGTACAAGTCTGCTCAACACCGGGAACGTGTAGTTGTGCGAAACCGTGACCGTCACCATACTGCCCGTGGTGCCGCCGGTGACGCCGGTGACGGTGACCGTGGGCGTTCCCGGAAGGCCGCTCTGCTGCAAGATGCTCAAGACATCGGTGGCCACGCTCTGATTCGTGGCGGTGCCGGCATTGTAAAGGATGCCGATGCGCGCCCCCTCGCGAGAGGCGCTGACCAGCATCTGTTTGGTGTACCAGGCCGCGCCCAGCTCGATGATGGAGAAGATAAACATCAGCAGAAGCGGCAGAAAGAGCGCGAACTCTACGGCCACCGAGCCTTTCTCTGATTTTCGAAATCGAACCAGAGCCTTCATGGCCCACCTCCAAGAATGGCCAAGGCTATTGCTCCACCCCAGATAGCCAGTCCGTAAGGCAGAGTCAAGCCGTCCCCCAGAGTCCGCAAGCCGCTCAGGCCACCCACCAGCCACAAACCCTGACGAGCCCAGAGAAGTCTGGCCACAGACAGCAGGCCGCCGGCCAGGGTGGTCAGAACGAACAGGAATAGGGCTCCCTTGGGATCAAGGAAGGTGGATAGGGCTCCCAAGGCTTTCACGTCACCCCCCCCGACGGCACCAAGAAAGAAAAAAACCGCCATGAGACCGAAACCGGTCAAACCGCCCAGCGCGGCCCAGCCCAGCCCGGGGATTCCCTTGGCCAGGAAAACCCAAGCCAGGCCGGCAATGGCGGTGAGGGCGGTGAGCTGGTTGGGGATGCGGTGACTGGCCACATCGTAGCTCGCCAACAGGCTCGCCCACAGGACCAACCAGACTTCAACACCACCCCCCCCGGAGTTATGCCACAACAGCCAGAAGACGCCCAGAAGAGCTGGGACGAGCCCCCAATGAGCCCCTCCCAGCTCCTTCACCATGTTGAGACTGCCTTGGCGCTCTATAGCGCGCCGCCTCTCAGCTGCCTCCACCCTGAAGCGACTGAGTGGCGTTATTGATGTTGTTCTGAACCTGGCCGCCCAGCAGGAAGGCCGCGGCCGCGATGCCGCCCCCGATGAGGGCCAGCAGCAAGGCGTACTCCACCGCACTGATCCCGCGATCGTCTTTGACCAAACTTTTGATGGCCTCTAATGCACGCATGTCTCTCTCCTCCTTAGTTCACTGGCGTCGGCCAGTCACCTTCGTCCGTTTTGAGTTGGCGACGAGAACCCAACTCCCCTGCATTACCGAGGTCCTCAGTTCTCGTCGTCCGACCTCGGGCGCACTCGGTCCCGGGAAGCCGATCAATGGTCGAATTCCCGGCCGCGGGCCGAAAAAGGCCGCGGTCTGACCTTCCAGTCTTCATGTTAATGGATTCCACGGATGTTGGTTCGGGTCGTATCATCCGCGCTCCCCCACCCAAACCAAGCTCGACCCGGCTCAGACCCTGAGCTAAGTCTACTATGTGATGATACTTCAAAATGCCAGCGAACACAATCCTCTTGTGCCCGCGCCTCGACCCTGACCGCTCGACGGGGCCAGCACCCCACCCGAACGGCCAGCTCTGGGAGCCAGGACCGAAGCCGGCCAATCGGTGCCGGCCTGACGGCGACTCCCCTCTTGGTTTGAGGCCAACCAACAAATCACAACCCCTTGTCATGCCTAGCACCCCTGGGCCAATCTTGACTTGGCCCGTTTGGCTCAGATACATAGCAAGTTATGTGCCGTAGCAGAGTCAAACAGAATATCCTTATAATTGTGAAAGGTTGCGGTCTTCGCCCCTGCCGGGGCCCGGTAAGGAGCCGGGGATAATTACTATTCGGGAATAGAGTCGCCCAAAACTTACCAAATGGTAACAAATGCCCTCTCCCATGGGTCCGGACCGAACCTTTCAGAGGTCTCGGATTCCGGTTTTCCGCTCCGCCCGGAACGGGTCGCCCTAAAGCCAGCGGATCCATCCCGCGCCGAACCTGCGGTCGAAGAAGCCGCCCAGCTTGCCGACCAGGAGCTCCCAGGTCGATTCCCCCCTGGCCGAGACGGCCAGCAGCTCTTCCAGGAATTGATCCAGGTTGGCCATCTGCTCCTTTGGCAGGAAGGAAAGGGCTCCCTTGCGCTTGGATTCGATCATGCTTTCGGGGCTGACGGCGTGGGCGGTGAGCATGACCGCCGGAATGCCCCGGCCCACGGCCTGCTCGAGCAGTTCCAGGCCGTTGACCCCCATGATGTCCAGAATGGTCAGGTCGTATTGCTTGGCCTTGATCATAGCCGAGGCGGTCTCGTAATCGGAGGCCTTGTCCAGGAGAACCTGGTCCAGGACATCCTCCAGAGCCTCCAGCACGTCCGGTTCATCGTCCACGGCCAGGACCGTCTTGCCGGCCAGGAGAGAATTATTTTTCTTTTCCACGGCTTCTCCCTTATCCTTCCTTCTACTCTCGCTTCCCGACCGCCGGACCGGCGGCCGCCCGGGTTTGACCGGCCGGGAATTCCAGGACGAAGAGCGCCCCCCCTGATTCACGGCAATCCGACTCGCCCCGGCAGTGGGGGCAGTCCTCGACGCGGCCGGGGCAGTCAAAGACGCTTGAGATGTGCCGGCACCTGGAACCCTGGTGGCTGAGCCCGAACCCGAAACGCTCGGCAAAGAGCCTGGCCCGGAGAAGGTCCGCCCCCCGGCCCCCGGCCAGAAAGTCGTACGGCCTCCCGGTGGAGTAGTCCCTGGTCTCGCCGGCGTGGACAAAGCCGTGAAAGAGCTCCGGCTCGGCCTCCTGGTCCAGGCCCACGCCGAAGTCCTGGATCTCGATCCTGACCAGGCGGCCCCTCGGCCGGAGAGCCAGGCGGACCGCTCCGCCGTCGGGAGTGTGCTCCACGGCGTTGCGAATCATCCCCGCCAGGGTCTTGCGCAGCACGGTTCGGGGGGCCAGGATGGGGGGCGAAGGCTTGAGGCTCAGCTCGATCCTGACCCGGCGGTGGGTGTGGTCCGGCGCCAATTCCTTGATCAATTCGTCAAGGAAATGGCTGAGATGAATCTCCTCCTCCGGCGTATCGCCTGGGGCAAAGACCCCCTCAAGCCTCCTGGTCAGCCGAGCCCCCAGCTCCCCCCGGGCGCCTTCTTCCTCGACCAGGGCCTCCAGGAGATCCTGGCATCCGGAGAGCAGGAACTCCAGGAAGCCCGCTTCAGAAGTGAGGCCGGCCCTCTCCGCGGCGATGTCCCTGGCCTCCTCTTCGAGGGCGATGAGCCGGTCCAGGCTTCGCCTGGTCCGATCCAGGACCCGCTTCAGGCGCCGCTCGTCCCGGCTGAGGTCGGAACGCTCCAGGAGATTTATCGAGGAGGCGATGACGGCCAGGGGCGTCTTGAGTTCGTGGGCCAGGTGCTCGATCATTTTGGTCTTGGCCAGGTTGAGGGCCCTGACCTCGCCGTAGGACCGCCTCAGCTCCTCGGAGACCTGGGCGTTCTCGATGGCCATGGCCGCGGTGGGGGAGAGCATGAACAGGAAGTCCAGGTCGCCCTGGGAGAAGGAGCCGCCTCTCTTGTTCAGGGCGCCCAGGACGCCGATGACGCGTTCCTGAACGCGGAGGGGCACGTAGGCCAGAGAGCGGGTCCTGAAGCCGCTCCGCTCGTCCACCTGGGCGTAGAACTGTTCGTCTCGCCGCACGTCCGCCCTCAGCACGGGCTGGCCCGACCTGAGCACGTACCCGGCAATTCCCTTGTCGGCCGGGAAGCGGACCTCCTTGAGCTTGCGGGTCGTCTCCTGGCTGGAGGCCTCGGCCACCCGGAAGAAAATCTCGTCGCTCTCCCGGTCCCAGAGCATGACCGAGGCGCCCTCGGCCCGGAGGTGCTCCTTGATCCGCTCCACCAGGAAGGTGAGCAGGTCGTCAAGGCCGGGGTGGGCCGGGATCTGGCGGACGATTTCCAGAAGGCCGGGCAGGTGCCCTTCGTCGGCCCCGGACCAGGCCCCGGCAACGGCTCCCGGCTCGGTCATGGACTAGCCCCAGAGTCCCGGTCCGGCTTTCGGCGGAACAAAAAGCCCCTCCCCGGAATGACCCGCGGCCGCTCCAGCGGCAACCGGCGGGTATTCCCCTCTTTTATTTATTAAAACACAGGTGCTCGAAGGTCACAAGCACTAGCCGGGGATGGGAGCGGTCGGGCCTGAAGCAGCCATGTGCCCATGGCCTTCATTATCTCGAAACCTGGTTCCTCTCTCCTGGCGTTTTACAGGGCCGCCCGCCCACCTCCAGGCCGGGCGGGGAGTCCGCCAGGGACTCCCCGTCCTGTCCAGATTGTTCGCGGGTTAGAAGTCACTCAGGTCCTTCGAGTCTTCAAGCGGGATGACCTCCTCCGGCTGAACCTCCCGGGTACCGGCGCGAACGGTTTTCTGGCCGCCCTGGGGCGCGGGGAGAAGGCGCTTCTTCTGCGGGCTCTTCGGGACCCCGTTCGATCCGTTGCGGACGTTCCCGCCTCCGACCAGGGCGGCTAACTGGGACACGTAGTCCTTCATCTGATCGGCCTGGGCGTTCATCTCCTCGGCCGCGGCGGCCCCTTCCTCGGCGTTGGCCGCGGTCTGCTGGACCACCCGGTCCATCTGGCTCATGGCCTGGTTGATCTGGTCGATGCCCTGGGCCTGCTCGCCAGAAGCGGCGGCGACCTCGCTTATCAGGGCGGCCACCTTGTCAGAGGACTCGGCGATCTGGGCGAACCCCCCCTGGGTCTTGCTCACCAGCTCCGAGCCCTGGTTGATCCGCCTGACCGTGTCCTCGACCAGGGCCTGGGTGCTCTTGGCCGCCTCGGCCGCCCTCATGGCCAGGGCCCTGACCTCGTCGGCCACCACGGCGAAGCCCATGCCCGCCTCCCCGGCCCGGGCCGCCTCCACGGCGGCGTTGAGGGCCAAGAGGTTGGTCTGGAAGGCGATCTCGTCAATGGACCTGACGATCTTGCTGATCTCGGTCCCGGACTCGGCGATCTGGGCCATGGACCTGGCCATCTCGTCCATGGCCTGGCCGGCCTGGGCCACGATGTGCTTGGACTCCTGCATCAGGCCGTCGGCCTGGCCGGTGTTGTCGGCGTTGGACTTGGTCATGGAGGACATCTCCTCCATGGACGAGGCCGTCTCCTCCAGGGAGGCGGCCTGTTCCGAGGCCCCCTCGGCCAGGGACTGGGACGAGGCCGAGACCTGGGCCGAGGCCGCGGCCACCTGGTCCGAGCCGGCGGTCAGGCCGCTGATGACCCGGTTGATGGGCCTGGTGATGGAGCGGGTCAGGAAGACGCTCAGCAGAACGCCGACCAGAATGCCGAGGCCGGTCACCAGCAGGGCCGTCCACTGGGCCGTGGCGCCCGTCGCCTCCATCGTCTCCTGAGAGGCCTTCTTCTGCCCGGCCAGGGTCTCGATGATGGCCTTGAGCTTGTCCTGGGTGGCCTTGAGCGCGGCCAGGGTGTCGGCCTCAAAGACGTGATGGGCCTGCTCCTGGCCTTCTTCTCGGGCCGCTTCCAGGCTGGAGACCTCGCCGAAGATCTTGACCACGCTGTCCAGCTCGGGCAGGGTGACCGTCCGGTAGATCTGGAGGGCTTGGCCTTGGCCTTTCAGCCGGGCATCTTCCAGTTCCTGAGCCTGGCCGAAGAGCTGGGCCACCTCCTGGAGCTCGGGAAGCGTCCGAGCCTTGTAGACCGCGATTCTGGCCTCCTGACCGACCGCGTCATGGATGCTCTTGGCCGAGTGATGGAGCCTCTCGTGGTGCTCGATGACCTTGGTCATGATGGCCCCGAACTCGGGCCATTCGGCCATCAGCTCGCGCGCCTCCTGGCCGGCCAGCCATTTACCGAAGGCGCACTTGGCCGGGTCAGTCTCGACCGCGATCTCCTTGTTCTCCAGGAGCGCCTGGGAGAGCTCGCCCGCCCAGCGCCGGTGGTCATCCAGCCGATGGCCCAGGGTCACGGCCAGACCGGGGTGGACCTGTTTCCAGACCTGCTTGATCTGGGCCGCGGATTGATGGAGCTTGTCGTGGTGGTCAGTGACCTTGGCGATGAGGGCGGAGAACTCGGGCCACCCGGCGCGGAGCTTGGCGCAATCGGGCCCGGCCAGCCACTGGCCGAAGGCGCACCTGGTCGGATCCATTTCGACCTTGATTTCTTTGTTCTCCAGGAGCGATTCGGCAACCTTGGACGCCCAGCGCCGGTGGTCGTCCAGCCTGGCCGCCAGGGTCACGGCCAGCCCGGGATGGATCTGCCGGTAGGCTTTGTTGATCTTCTCCGCCGACTCGTGCAGGCGGCGGTGCGGCTCCTTGATCTCCTCCAGAAGAGCGGCCAGCCCGGGATCGCTGGCGGCCATGGCCTTGGCCTCCGGCCCGTAGAGAAACTTGCCCAGGCCGCACTTGCTCGGATCCATCTGGACATCGAGGGCGTTCAGGTTATTGACGAAGAGGTCCTGCACGGCGTTGATCCACTTCAGGTGGTCGGTCTCCTTGGCGGTCATGAACTGACTGTGATCGGCCGAGACCTCGTAATCCTGGCTGGCGGTCAGCAGACCCTCCACCGACCACAGCGACATTCCAGCGACAACAAGCACCAAGAAGAGCACCACCCCGAAACCGAAGTACAGTTTGGTGCTCAGCTTTACGTTCCTGGCCATTGCGCCTCCTCCTCTTTCCCGGCCGGTCTTCATATCTGTTCAGGGCAATCAGACAGCCGGCCGCGGCCGGCTGTCTGGCAGTCGCTCACTCGGGCCGAAGCGGCGATCCCCAGGCGGCCCCTTCCAGCCAATTCATCTCGCCGCCGCCCGGCACCGGCTCGATTTCGTGCCGGATCTCGAACCCGCGGCTGCCCGGGCCGTATTCCGCCTGGACCATGACAAAGCTGAAATACTTGCCCTCTTTGCCGGCCTCGGTCTGCTCGGCCTCCCTGGCGACCTGGACGGAGGCGCCCACGCGGCCACCCCTCTCCCGGTTCTCACTGCTGGAGAGTGGTCTTCATCTTGCCCAGGACGGCGGCGATGTCGCTCAAGTCGCTGTCGGCGTAACTCAAGAAACGCGGCCGCAGTCGATGGCCCTGGACAATCGTCGCCCTGTCCCTGTCCGGCAGGATCAGGACGATCTTCAAGTCGGCGAGCAGTTCGCCCAGGGAGAGAATTTCGGACAGATTTCGCTGCTCGGCGATCCTGAGAACGGCCAGACGAGGAGCCAGAACAGCTTGACGGAGGCCCTGGGCCAGATGATCGACTGTCCGACAGACCTCCATCGATTCGTCGGGAAAGACGGAAGCCACCACCCGCTGCAGGCGCTCGGCCAAGCCATCCTGTCTGGGCGAGAAAACCAGCAATTCAATCCCTCCTGCCTCTGCGGCCGTTTTTCCACCGCGACATCCACATCGTGCGGACCGGATTGACTGACAGTCCGGCAAGAGGCGGGCCAAAAGGGAGCGGATCGGCGAACGTGTCAAACTCACTCGATCTTCAGGCCTGAGCTACCTCGAAGGGGGAGACTGTCTTGTCCACGGGAATCGGACTGAGTCCGATAAGATCGCACTCAATCCAGTTCCGGTGGACGCCGGGCCGGCGGCGGGGAGGGCTTCAATCCCGGCCGAGGAGTTCGTGCTTCTTTATGAGCTGATAGAGTCTGGATCTCTTGAGGCCAGAGATCTCACAGGCCCGGTTGACGTCTCCCCCGGCGTAGGCCAGCAGGTCTGCCAGGTACTGGCTCTCCAGCCTCGAAAGACCGGCCTCCCTGGTCGTCCGCCAGGAGGGAAAGGCGCCGCTGGTCTCCAGGGGCACCGCCGGGGCGGAACCCTGCTCGTGGAGGGAGCGGCGGGTCAATTCGATCCGGATCTCGGTGGGCAGATGCTTGGGAAAGAGGGTCGGTTCGTTCTGGGCGGCCACCAGGGCCCGCTCCACGGCGTTGAACAGCTCCCTGACGTTGCCGGGCCAGTTGTGGCTCCTCAGCGCGGCCAGGAAGTCGGGGGAGAAGCCCTTGGTGCCCATGCCGTAGCGCCGGCAGAGCCTGGCCATGTGATCGAGGAGCAGCTCGGGAATGTCCTCGCTCCGGTCCCTGAGCGGCGGCAACTCGATGACCAGGGACCTGAGCCTGAAGAGGAGGTCCTGGCGAAACTGCCCCTCCCTGACCATCTTGTCCAGATCGCGATGGGTGGCCGCGACCAGCCGGAACTCACTCTCGATCTCGCTCTTGCCGCCCAGAGGCCGAAAGCGGTGCTCCTGGAGGACCCTCAGAAAGGCCTTCTGGACCGTGAGGGGCAGCTCCCCGACCTCGTCCAGGAAGAGCGTCCCGCCGTGGGCCTGTTTGACCAGCCCCTCCCGGACTTGATCGGCCCCGGTGAAGGCCCCCTTCTCGTGCCCGAAGAGGAGGCTCTCGACCAGGGTCTCGGGCAGGACCGTGCAGTCGACGACCACGAAGCTCCGGTTCGAGCGGGCGCTGTTGTCGTGAATGGCCCGGGCAAAGAGTTCCTTGCCGGTGCCGGTCTCGCCGGTGATGAGAGTGTTGGCCTCGCTGGCCGCCGCCTGGGCGGCCAGCTCCAGGCAGGCGCGCAGGCGGGGGGCGCCGCCGACGATGCCCAGGGGCTTGAACAGGGGCCGGGGCTTGGCCGCCCTCTTCTCCCGGCGGTACTGGAGGGCCCGCTTGAGCAGGAGGGTCAGTTCGTCCCGGCTGGAGAAGTTCTTCTGGACATAGTCCCAGGCCCCGCTCCTGATGGCCAGCTCGGCCCCCTGGGGATCGCTCATCCCGGTCATGATGATGACCTCGGGCGCCGAGGCCGTCTCCCGGATCTGGGGCAGGGCCTCTAGGCCGCTCCCGTCGGGGAGGCGGACGTCGAGAAAGACGACGTCGAACTCGGTCGCGGCCGCCTGCTTCAGGCCGTCCTTCAAGGTCAGGGCGCAGGACGCCTCGTGACCCATGCCGTTCATCAGCTGGGCCATGACGTCACAGATCATCCGGTCGTCGTCAATAATCAGAACCCGAGCCATTCAGCTGCCTCACATAAGGACGCGGCTTCAAACCGCTATTCATCATTAAAAAATTAATTTCCCACATATTTATCGTTTTGTCGAGCAAAGCTCTTGTCGACCAGCGTAAAATCGACCGTAAACGGTCCCGAGAGGCCCTTCGCTCGGCCTAGTCGGGCCGGTCTCGGGTCAGAAGAACAGGCAGGGCCGGGAATCAGGCCGGATCTTGCGCCGGCGCCAGGCGGCGGGCCCGGATTACTGGGGCAACATCTCCAGAAACTCGGCCAGGGAGTTCTCCAGGTGCTGGAGAACCAGGAAGCGGGTTCCGGCCGGCAGGGCCTCCAGCAGCTCGCCCAGCGGGGCGTGGGCGAAGCCGCTGCGGTAGTAGCTGGCGAAGCGCCACTGGAGCCCTCCCCGCTCGAACTCCTGGGCAAAGGAGTCGCCCCAGAGCACGGTCCGGGGCAGCAGCCCGGCCGTGGCCCGGGGCCGGCCCTCGAAGGTGAAGTTGTAGGGCAGCCGGGCCGGCATCTTGTAGGCGCCCTTCTTCTGCCAGGCTTCCTGGCGCCGCTGGCGGGCCTCATCGTCGGGCCAGATGACCTTCTCGGACAGATCGTTGAACACGGCCAGCTGCTGGAGCTGGTCGCCCTCGAAGAGGTTGGTCACGGTGGGCACGTCCGGTCCCCAGGCCGTGCCGGCGCCGGAGGATTCCCGGATCAGCTCGAACAGGGCCCGGCCGACCCTCATAGCCGCAGGGTAGTTCCAGTGGGTGTCGGTCCGGTGGAAGCAGGGGCCCGCCCGCTTCAGCCGGGCCAGGATGGCCGGCGCGTCGACCAGGGCCAGCTCCGGGCGGCCGCGCAGGAAGGCCAGGTAGCGATCGAAGAAGGTCGGCCTGGGCCGGCGGGCGGCCTGGCCGGGCAGGAGCTCGGCGTAGACGGTCTCCTTCTGGGGGACCGGCACCAGGATCAGCTTCACTCCCCTGGCGGTCAGGCCGGCGTTGAGGCGGAGCAGCCCCCTGAACCGCTCCTCGAACCACTCGGCCGGCCGCCGCTCCAGGTCGACCTGCCGGTCCAGGGAGCGCTTCCAGAACATCCAGTCCCCCGGCCCCAGGAGGATCAGGTCGGAGAGGCCGAAGAGGGAGTAGTCGATCTGGTGCCTCAGCCGGATGAAGATGTCCCTCAGGCCGTAGTTGTCGTTGAAGTACCTCTCGAACTGAGCGGTGAAGCCGCTGGCCGGGTCCAGAACCCGGCTGAGGGGGCCCTCGGGCGGCCTGGCCTTGTAGCGGTTCTCCCGGAGCGGGTCGTAGCTGAAGAGCCCGTAGTGCGTCTGGGCCAGGGGCAGGAGGAGGAAGCCCAGGAAGAGCCCCACCGCGGCCAGCCTGATCGGCCGGCGCCGCCAGCCGGGCCAGGCCCGCCTGACCGGCGGGCTCAGGGCCAGGGCCAGGGCCAGGAGCGCGGTCAGGGCCATCAGGGCGGTCTTTTCCAATCGGCGGCTCAGGTCCCACCAGCGCCGCAGATCGGGGTGGCCGGGCCAGGCCAGGTCCCGGCCCTTGAGGCGGGTGAAGTAGCGGCCCCGGGCGTGTATCCGGGCCAGGCCGAAGCGGCCCTTGGCCAGGCCGTTGACCAGGTGGACGGCCACGAAGTGCGGTCCGGGGCCGAGAAAGATCTGCCGCCGGACCAGGTTGGGCCTCGTTTCCGGGAAGTCCACCACCAGCTTGCCGTCGAGGAAGAGGCTGCCGAAGTCGTCGCAGTAGAACTGGACCCGGTACATCCCCGGCTCGGTCACGTTCCAGACGGCGTAGGCGTTCAGGGAGGTGTAGGGCCGGCCGACCAGGAAGAAGGAGTCCGGCGACTCGAAGCGCCGGTCGGGCCGGCCCTGGCGCTGGGTGTTGGGGTAGACCTCGACCCTGACCTTGTGCTTGTTCCAGTCGACCGAGGGCAGGATGACCAGGCGCCAGATCAGGGGCCAGGTCCCCAGGTAGACGGCCAGGGCGATCAGCCCGGCCAGGGCCAGCAGGACCCAGCCGAGCCGTTTCCGGGACGAGGATGATCCGCCGCTCACCATCGGCCCTAGAACTGGAAGTAGATGAAGGGGTTGAAGCCGGCCACCGAGAGGAAGAGGGCCGCCAGGAAGACCAGGCCCAGCCCGCCGGCGCCCTGGAGGGCCCTGACCCAGGCCCGCTCCTTGAACCAGGACTCCAACCTCTCGAAGGGGAACAGACCGAAGAAAAAGGCCAGGCCCAGGTAGACCGCCACGTCGGGCCTGAGGTAGTAGGCCAGACCGTAAAACTGGAATCCGGTCGGCCGGCTGAGGCCGAGCATGACCGCCGAGTAGTCCAGGGCCTGGCCCAGGGACGCCAGCCTGAAGATGACCCAGCCGAAGATGATCAGGACAAAGGTGACCAGTTGGGCCAGGGGGCCCCGGCCTTGAAAGCCCCAGCGGGCGCGCAGGACCCGCTCGATGACCAGGAGCAGCCCGTGGTAGGCGCCCCAGAGGACAAAGGTCCAGGCCGCGCCGTGCCACAGCCCGCAGAGGAGGAAGACGATCCAGAGGTTGCGGTAGGTCCGGGCCGGGCCGCGGCGGTTGCCGCCCAGGGGGACATAGACGTAGTCGCGAAACCAGCCCGAAAGGGTCATGTGCCAGCGCCGCCAGAACTCGGTGATGCTCCGGGAGCGGTAGGGCTGGTTGAAGTTCTCGGGGAAGGTGAAGCCCAGCATGTGGCCCAGGCCGATGGCCATGTCCGAGTAGCCGGAGAAGTCGTAGTAGATCTGGAAGGTGTAGCAGAGCGCCCCCAGCCAGGCCACCTCCGGCCTGAGCTCGCCCAGGGGCGCGGCCAGGACCTGGTCGGCCACCAGGCCCAGGTTGTTGGCCAGGACGACCTTCTTGGCCAGGCCCAGGGAGAAGCGCCAGAGGCCCTGGAAGACCTCGTCCAGGTCCAGGGGCCGCCGCCTGATCCTGTCCCTGATCTGGTCGAAGCGGACGATGGGCCCGGCGATGAGCTGGGGAAAGGAGGTCAGGTACATGCCGAAGTCGACCAGCCGCTCGGCCGGCGGGTGCTTGCGCTGGTAGCAGTCGACCACGTAGCTGAGGGCCTGGAAGGTGTAGAAGCTGATGCCGATGGGCAGGAGTATGCGCTCGAAGGGGCCCAGGGGCCAGCCCACCAGGCCGGCCAGGCGACCCAGCTCGTCCCTGAAGAAGCCGAAGTACTTGAAGTAGACCAGGAACGAGAGGTTGTAGACCACCCCCAGGGCCAGGAGCCAGGGCCGGCCGGCCACGGCCCGGCCGAGGTGGTGGTTGACCACCACCGTGAGCAGGAGGAGGAAGACGACCCAGCCGCTCCCCCAGAGATAGAAGACCAGGCTGGCCAGAAAGAGAAAGCCGTTGCGACGCTCGGAGCCGATGAGGTAGTAGCCGATCAGCACGGCCGGCAGGAAGGCGAAGAGGAAGACGTTGGAGCTGAAAACCACGAATGTTCCGCCCGGGTAATGACTTAGGGGTCAGTCGAGAATAGGGCAAGGCCAGGGGAGGTGTCAACGGGGTCGGGGCCGGGCCGTGGGCCGGGTCGCCCCCTCAGTCCTCCCTGCCCTCCCGCCGCCTGGTCAGGAAGACCGGGCAGGGCGCCCGGCGGCAGACCTTGTGGGCCACCCCGCCCATGAACATCCCCTCCAGGGCGGTGTGGCCCTGGGCGCCCATGACGATGAAGTCGGCCCGCTGCTCGGACGCGGCCTTGATGATCTGCTCGTAGGGCACGCCGAAGCGCACCAGGGTGGTCACCCTGAGCTTGCGGTCGTAGGTCACGCCCCTGGCCTTCTCCCGCTCCAGGACCTTCTTGACCTCCTCGGCCATGTCGTCCTGGGAGAGCCGGTCGTAGAAGTCGTCCTTGAGCTGGTCGTAAGCGTAGGGCATTGACAGGAAGACGCGGCTGTCGACCACGTGCAGGACCAGCAGCTCGATGTCCAGGGCCGAAGCCAGGGTGAAGGCGTACTCCAGGGCCCGGTTGGAGGCCTCGGAAAAATCGGTCGGGACCAGGATCTTCTCGAACTTCTTCATTCCCCCTCCCCCTGCCCGGACCAGGCCAGGCCGGCCAGCCGCCAGGCCAGCCAGCGCCACAGCCTGACCGGCTCGAGGCCGATGAAGAGCAGGCTGCCGGCCTCAAGCCCCTCCAGGCTGACCGGCCGGCCGGCCGCCTCCAGCCGGGTCTGGTTGACGGGCGAGTAAAAGAACCTCAGTCCGGCCAGCGGCCGGCCGCCCTCGTCCACCACCCGCTGGCCCTCCTCCCGCCGGCTCCGCCCGGCCAGGGGCAGGCCGGTGCCGATGGAGTCGAGCCTGGTCTCCTCCAGGAGCAGGCTGGGCCCGGGCCCCACCCGAAAGCGGCCCTGGACCAGGGTGCCCTCGACCGAGTGGCGGTAGGTCAGCCTGACCATCTCCCCGGTAGTGACCCTGACCGCCTCGACCAGCCGGCCGTCCTGGCGGGGCAGCCGCAGGACCAGGGCTTGGGTCGGCCAGCCCAGAGCCAGCCCCAGGGCGGCCAGGCAGAGGAGCAGGGCCAGGGGCCGGCGGCCGGGCTTCACGTCCGGTCCGGCTCGGGCCGGGCCATCTCGGCCCTGGCTTTGCGGGACCTCTGCCACAGGTACAGGGCGGCCAGGAGGGCCACGGCCAGGGCGTTGGCCAGGTGCTGGTTGACGTGGACGGTTCCGGCGATGATCTGACGGCCGCCCACGGCCCAGGGTCCGAAGTCCAGGTGGCCCGGGTTGACCAGGAGGAAGGCCAGCCCCAGGAAGAGGAACCGCTCCCAGATGTAGGTCCGGACGATGAAGTGCCCCTGGATGAAGGCCGACCAGCAGAACATCCCGATGACGCACACGGGGGTGATGTAGGCCAGCTCCAGCCAGTTGGTGTTCATCATCAGCAGCTTGGTGTTGTAGATGAACATGAAGGGCAGGGTAAAGGCGGCCAGGTCCAGGCGGAAGCTCTTCCAGCCGGTCTTGATCGGGTCGGCCCCGGCGATGCCGGCCGCGGCGTAGGCGCACAAACCCACCGGCGGCGTGTCGTCGGCGACGATGCCGTAGTAGAAGACGAAGAGGTGCACGGCCACGATGGGCAGGCCCAGGTTCTGGTTGGCGCTGATGGTCAGGATGGCCGGGGCGGTCATGGCGGCCATGATGATGTAGGTCGCCGTGGTCGGCAGGCCCATGCCCAGGATGATGCAGGCGAAGACCGAGAAGATCAGGGTCAGGAAGAGGTTGCCTCCGGCCAGTTCGGTGATGAAGGTGGCCATCTTGAGGCCCAGGCCGGTCAGGGTGACCACCCCGATGATGACCCCGCAGCAGGCGCAGGCCGCGGCGATGCCGGCCATGTTCCTGGCCCCGGCCTCCAGGGCGCCGGTTATCTCGGACCAGTTGCGCCGGAGGAAGAACCCCTGGGGCCGCTCCAGGAAATCCAGGTAGGCCGGTTCCTGGCTGTCCGATGAGGCCGCCCGGCGGCGGGGAAAGGAGACCGCTCCCCGGTAGTAGTTGTTGCCCAGGGCGACCAGGACCCCGACCAGGATCGACCAGGTCGCCGAGGTGGTCGGGGTCCACATCCAGACCAGGAGCAGGTAGCACAGGACCACGAGCGGGATGAGGAAGTGCACCCCGGAGAGGACGGTCTTGATCAGAGGCGGGGTCTCCTCCTTGGTCAGCCCCCGGATGTTCTCCTTGACCGCCTCGATGTGGACGATGGAGAAGATGGCCGTGTAGGAGAGGATGGCCGGGATGAAGGCGGCCTTGACGATCTTGAAGTAGGAGACGCCGATCATCTCGGCCATGACAAAGGCGGCCGCGCCCATGATCGGCGGCATGAGCTGGCCGTTGGTCGAGGCGGCCACCTCCACCGCGCCGGCCACATGGGGCTTGAAGCCGACTTTCTTCATCAGGGGAATGGTCATCGCCCCGGTGGTGACCGTGTTGGCGATGGAGGAGCCCGAGATGGAGCCCATGGCCGCCGAGGCGACCACCGCCGCCTTGGCCGGCCCGCCCCGGAAGCGGCCCATGGTGGCGAAGGAGAAGTTGATCAGGTACTCGCCGGCCCCGATCTTCTCCAGAAAGGCCCCGAAGAGGACGAAGAGAAAGACGAAGGTGGCCGAGACCCGCAGCGGAATCCCCCACAGGCCCTCGCTGGACATGAAGACGTGGTCGATGATCCTCTTGACGGTGAAGCCCCGGTGGGCCAACTCGCCCGGGATGTAGGGGCCGATGTAGGCGTAGACCAGGAAGACCAGGGTGATGAGAGGCAGGATCGGCGAGACGCTCCGCCGGGTCGCCTCCAGGGTCAGGGCGATGACGGCCCCGCCCATGAGGATGTCGTAGAGCTCGGCCCGGCCGACCGAGTAGGCCACGTGCTCGTAGTTGGCGAAGAGATACAGGGCCGCCACCCCGCCCACCACGGCCAGGACGGCGTCCAGAAAGCTGACCCGGTCCCGGGGCGACCGCTTGGAGCGCGGGAAGATCAGGTAGCAGAGCACCAGGGCGAAGCTCAAGTGGACCGAGAGCTGCTTGGCCCCGGACAGCTCGCCGTAGAAGCCGGTGTAGAGCTGGAACAGGGACATGGCGATGGCCAGCCAGCGGATGAACAGCCCCGCCTTGCCCCTGACCGCCCGGGAGCCTGTCTCGGCCTCCTGGGCCAGCTGCAGGCCGTCGGCCGGGCCCCGGACATCCTCTTTGGGCATGGTCTCTCCCGGGAATACCAGACGTCGACGTTCAGGCCGGGGCGGCCCGGAGGCCGCCCCGGAGCTCGACTGAACCGGCCGGATCGGGCCGGCCGGCTACTTGATGACCTTGATCTCCTTGAAGTACTTTTCGGCGCCGGGGTGGAGCGGGACGCTCATGCCGATAAGCCCGGTCTCGGCCGAGATCTTCTTGAACTTGTCGTGGGCCTTGCGGAGCTGGTCCAGGTCGCCGTACATGGCCTTGAGGATGGAGTAGACGATGTCCGCCTCCAGGTCGGCCCGGGTCGAGAGCATGGCCATGACCGAGACCGTGGCCACGTCGGCGTCGTTGCCCTTGTAGGTCCCGCCGGCCACTGACTCCTTGGCGTAGAAGGGGTACTTCTTGATCAGCTTGTCCACGTTGGGGCCCTCGACGGGCACGATCTTGATGTCGGAGACCACGGCGGTGTCCAGGATGACCGCCGAGCCCACGGCCACGGTGAAGAAGGCCGCGTCCAGCCGGCCGTCCTTGATGTAGTCGGCGGCCTGCTCGGCCTTGAGCATCTCGGACTTGATGTCGTCCAGACCGAGGCCCCAGGCCTCCAGGATCTGCTTGCAGTTCTCGGCCGTGCCCGAGCCCACGTCGCCGATGCAGACCTTCTTGCCCTTCAGGTCGGCGATGGAGTTGATGTTGGCGCCCTTGCGGGCGACCACCTGGACGTGCTCGGGGAAGAGGGTGCACACGCCCAGGAGCTCCTTGATCGGGGCCTCGAACATGGGCTTGGTGCCGTTGTAGGCATAGAAGGCGATGTCGTTCTGGAGGATGGCGAAGTCGGTGTCACCGGCTCCGATCAGATTGGCGTTGGCCACCGAGGCGCCCGAGGACTCGGCCGTGACCTTGATGCCCTTGTCCTTGAGGTGCTTCCAGGCGATCCGGGAGATGGCCCCGGCCATGGGATAGTAGGCCCCGGTCACCCAACCCGAGGCGATGGAGATGAAGCGGCGCTTGGCCGCGTCGGCCGGTCCCGCGGCCAGGGCCAGAGAAAGAATAAAAATCAGAACCAAGTAAAGAATCAACCCCTTGCGACGTCTCATGTTCTCCTCCTTTGCCGTCTGATTCCCGAAATGGATCAAGGCGAAAAACGCTCTTCTTCGCCGACTCGAACTTCAAGGTTCCCGGCGACCGCCTCCCCTCCCCTCCGACCCGGTCAGGCCGAAACCCCGGGGTCGGGCCGGAGGCGGCCCGTTCTCATCCAGGCCTGGCCCGGACACCTGACCGCCCGCTGGAGCGGATCCGGTCGCGGTTGAATGTGGAAACGAGAAAGTTACGCCCCCGGTCCTGGAGAAACCCGTCAGGCCAGGGCCTTGACCCATCCCGGCCCGGCTTCGCGGTCAGGCCCGCGACCCGGGCGCGTCTTGGCGTGCTCTTGAGATTAGCAGAGGCCGCCTGGGGATACAAGTCGATTCTGAGCCGGCCGCCCCCGGGTCTGGCCGTCTCGACAGCCCGGCCCGGGTTTGTTAGAGTGCCTTGTTTCAGGACCTTCGGGCCGGGCTCCGACCGCCAACCTTCGGGGCCAGAGGTACTGATGCAGCCACCCGGTCAAGATTTTGGGAAAATCCCCAGCCCCGGCCAGGCCGACCCGCCTGGCTTCGCCCCGGCCTGGATGGCCTGGTCGACCTGGGGGCTGGCGGCCTTCTTCTTCGCCGTCGGCTTCTTCCAGCGGGTCGCCCCGGCGGTGATGACCAGCGAATTGATGGCTGACTTCAGCATCGGGGCCGCCTCCCTGGGCAACCTGGCCTCCTTCTACCTTTACAGCTACGCGGCCATGCAGATCCCCACCGGCCTCCTGGCCGACGCCTGGAGCCCGCGGCGGCTGCTGACCATCGGCACCCTGACCGCGGCTCTGGGCACGCTGGTCTTCGCCCTGTCGCCCAGCTTTTTTTGGGCCTGCCTGGGCCGGCTGCTTTTCGGCGGTTCGGTGGGCGTGGGCTACGTCCTGGCCCTCAAACTGGCCAGTCACTGGTTCCCGGCCCGGCGCTTCGGCCTGACCGCCGGGCTGACCTTTGTCTGCGGGGTGAGCGGCGCCCTCCTGGCCGGGCTGCCCCTGAGGCTGCTCATCGTCCGCTTCGGCTGGCGGCCGGTCATGCTGGCCGTCGGGGCCCTGACTCTGGCCCTGGCCGCGGCCATCTGGCTCTTCGTCCGGGACGACCCCTCGGAAAAAGGCTTTCGCAGCCACGCCCCCGGCCCGATCCGGCGGCCGGCCCAGACCGAACGGCATCGCCTCCTGGCCGGTCTGGGCCAGGTCTTCGGCTTCCGCAACACCTGGGTCCTGGTCCTGGCCCCGGGGGCCATGATCGGGGCCATGCTCTCCTTCGCCGGGTTGTGGGGAGTTCCGTTTCTCAAGGCCCGTTTTGGTCTGCCCCCGGCAGAAGGGGCGGCGGTCTGCTCCCTGCTCATGATCTCCTGGGCCGTGGGCGGGCCGATCCTGGGCGGAGTCTCCGACCGACTGGGCCGGCGCAAGCCGATCTATCTGGTCTCCTACATCGTCATCATCCTGGGCTGGGCCGGCCTGATCTACCTGCCGGGGATCTCTCTCGCTACCTTCCTGATCCTGATAGTCCTGGCCGGGTTCGCCACCGGAGCGGTGGTGCTCAGTTTCGCCATAGGCAAGGAATCGGTCCCGGCCGGCCTGGCCGGCACGGTTCTGGGCGTGATCAACACCGGCTTCATGATCGGACCGATGATTCAGCAGCCGGTCACCGGCTGGCTGCTGGACCTGAACTGGCGCGGCCAGATGGCCGGCGGGGCCAGGGTCTACGACCTGGCCGCCTATCAGACCGGCTTCCTGCCCATGATCGGCTGGGCCGTCCTGGCCTGCGTGTTGGTCTGTTTTACCAGGGAAACTTACTGCGGCCAGGCGGCTGAGGGCGGACCGAGCCGCTTACACCCCGGGAAGGCCGGGGCCGGAGTTGACGGCGGGGCAAACCTGGATCAGAATGGCCGACCATAATCTCTTCAGCTGGACTAGGTCGAGGAGGATCGTCAGATGGAAGCTTGGATCGACGGCCGGTTCATCGATTGGCGCCAGGCCAGCGTGCCCATCCTGTCCCACGCCTTCGGCCGGGGCCTGGTCATCTTCGAGGTCATCAACATCCTGGCCACCCAGGACGGGCCGGCCTTCTTCGGCCTCAAGGAGCACGTCGACCGCTTCTTCAACTCGGCGTCGCTGATCTCCATGGACCTGCCCATCACCAGGAAGGAGCTGGTCAAGGCCCTCCTGGCCACGGCCCGGCGCAACAACGTCTCGGCCGGGGCGGGCAAGTGGTTCGCCTTCTACCCCTCGGTGGAGCTGACCCCGGTGCCGCGGGACAAGCGGGTCAGCATCGCCATCTTCTGCGGCGACAACGAGAGCTTCGGCTTCGACCCGGAAAAGGCCTCCCAGCCCATCTCGTCCGGCCTGTCCAGCTACCGGAAAATCCATCCCCAGACCGTGCCCATCAAGGCCAAGCTGACCGGCCACTACATCAACGCCTACCTGGGCGCGCTGGAGATGGCCGCCAAGGGCTACGACGACGCCATCTACATTGACACCTCCGGTCTGGTGGCCGAGGGCGGGACCCACACCTATTTCTTCGTCAAGGACGGGATCATCAAGACCCCGCCCCTGGAACGCGTCCTGCCCGGGACCACCCGGGCCGCGGTCATCGAAGTGGCCCGGGCGGCCGGCCACCGGGTCGAGGAGACGGACATCAGGGTCGAGGAGCTGGCCCAGGTTGACGAGGCCTTCTGCACCGGCAGCCTGATCAAGGTGACGCCGGTCCGGGCCATCGAGGGCCGGCCCCTGGGCCAAGTCTGCCCCGGGCCGGTCACGGCCTCGGTGGCCGCGGCCATGGACAAGGTCTACCTGGGCGAGTCGGAGCTGCACCGCCACTGGCTGACCCTGATTGGCTGAGGCCCGGTGACGGCCTCTTCCCGGACCCGTCACCAGAAGGCCTTCTCCCCGGGCTAAGGCTTGACCGGACGGCCCGCGGCCGGTCTACAATGTTCCCGACCCGGGGAGGTTAATATGCCCGCCCACAAAGCCGTGCGTCAGACCAAGATCGTCTGCACCATCGGCCCGGCCACGGCCTCGGAGGACAAGCTCCGGGCCCTGATCCAGGCCGGCCTGGACGTGGCCCGGCTCAACTTCTCCCACGGCCAGCCCGAGTCCCACAGCCGGATCATCAGGACCATCCGCCGCCTCTCCCAGGAGCTGGACCGGCCGGTGGGCATTCTCCAGGACCTGGCCGGGCCCAAGATCAGGCTGGGCCGGATCGAGGAGCCGGAGAGGCGGATCGAAACCGGGCAGGAAGTCCTCCTGGGCCCGGACCACTCCGACCCCCAGGTCCTGCCGGTCGACTACCCCTACCTGGCCGAGGACGTGACCCTGGGCGAACCGATCCTCCTGGCCGACGGCCTGATCGAGCTCAAGGTCCAGGCCAGGGCCGGGGCCAATCTGGTCTGCCGGGTCGTGGTCGGCGGCCCCGTCTCCACCGGCAAGGGAGTCAACCTGCCGGGCAGCCGGCTGCGCGTCCAGGCCTTCACGGCCAAGGACAAGGCCGATCTGGCCCTGGGCCTCAAGGAGGAGGTCGACTTCGTCGCCCTGTCCTTCATCCGCAGCGTCGCCGACCTGGCCCCGGTCCATCAGATCTTCTCCCGCCTGAGCTCCCGGCCCCTCCTCATCGCCAAGATCGAGAAGCCCCAGGCCGTGGAGGCCCTGGACCAGATCCTGGCCCAGGTGGACGGGGTCATGGTCGCCCGGGGCGACATGGGCGTGGAGATGCCCCTGGAGGAGGTGCCCCTGGTCCAGAAGCGGATAATCCGCCTGGCCCGCCGGGCCGGCAAGCCGGTCATCACCGCCACCCAGATGCTCCGCTCCATGGTGGCCTCGCCCCGGCCAACCCGGGCCGAAGCCACCGACGTGGCCAACGCCGTCCTGGACGGGACCGACGCCCTGATGCTCTCCGAGGAGACGGCCGTGGGGGCCTACCCCATCGAGGCCGTGGCCGTCCTGGACCGGATTGCCCGGGCCACCGAGCCCCTGATCAAGCCCTTCGACTACCTGGCCGAGGAGCGGACCGAGGCCCTGCCCCTGACCGAGGCGGCCATCACCCGAGCCGCGGTCGGGCTGGCCCAGGACCTGGGCGCGGCGGCCATCGTCGCCTCGACCACTTCGGGCTCCACCGCCCGCCTGGTGGCCCGCTTCCGGCCGGGCCGCCCCATCATCGGCCTGACCCCCGAGCCCAGGACCCTGCGCCAGCTGACCCTCTCCTGGGGCGTGAGGCCGGCCCTGGTCGAGTCCTACCAGGACACCGACCAGATGCTGTCCCTGGCCGGGGCCTGGGCCTCGGGCCGCGGCCTGGCCGGGCCGGGCGACCGCCTGGTGGTCACGGCCGGCCTGCCCATCGGCGTGCCCGGCAACACCAACCTGCTCAAGATTCTGGAACTGGACTGATCCCGGCTCCGGGGGCCGGCGGCCGGACCAGGCGGATCAGTCCGGCCGAGGCCAGGCAGAAGAGACCCAGGTAGGAGAAGACCGGGAGGAAGTCCCCGCCGGTCCGGTCCAGCAGGTGGCCGCTCAGCCAGGGTCCCAGGGGCCCGGCCACGAAGCCGTAGGCGGTGTAGATCAGGCCGAAGATCGAGCCGAAGTGGGCCAGGCCGAAGCAGTCGCTGGCCAGGGGGGCCGAGACGGCGAAGAGAGTGCCCAGGGCGAAGCCGACCGCGGCGGCCAGGACGGCCCAGACGGCCAGCCCGTCCAGGTGGGGCAGGAGCAGGTAGGCCAGGCCGGCGGCCAGGAAGGCCAGGCTCATGGTCAGGTTGCGGCCGACCAGGTCGGAGAGGTAGCCCGTCACCACCCGGCTGAGGCCGTTCATCAAATTGAAGGCGGTCAGGATGACCACGGCCCGGCCCGGAGCCAGCCCCCTGGCCAGGCCGAAGGAGACAGAGAGGGTGACCATGGCGATCCCGGCCCCGCCCATGAGGGCCCAGGTGGCCCAGAGCAGCCAGAAGCTCCTGGTCCGGAGGGCCTGGGCCAGGGTCAGGGAGGGGCCGGGCAGCCCGGCCCCGGACCGGGGGGGCGGGCCGGAGGCGGCCCGGCCTTCCGGCGGCCGGATGAACCAGGCCGCGGCCAGGATTGAGACCAGCCCGGCCGGGGCCAGGATCAGGGTCATCGCGCTTAGGCCCAGGCCCTGGAGCATGAGGCTGTAGACGGGCGCGGCCGCGGCCCCGGAGATGCCGAAGGCCATGTTGAACAGGCCCGAGACCAGGCCCCGCCGCCGGGGGTGCCAGAGCTGGACCGTGGTCAGGGCCGGCAGGTAGATGAAGGCCGAGACCGCCCCGTTGAGAAAGGCCCAGACGTAGACCATTTCCATGCTGGCCGCCCGGCCGATCAGCCAGGTGTTAAAGCCCAGGAGCAGGCCGCCCGCGGCGACCAGCCGGGCCGGACCGTAGCGCTCCTGCCAGCGGCCGACCAGGAACATGAGCAGGCCCACCGCGGCCAGCAGGAAGAAGAGGGTCTGGCCCACGGCCCCCCGGCCGACGCCGAAGGCCGCCTGCCAGTGGGGGCCCATGACCCCGGGGAAGCCGAAGACAAAGGACCCGGACCAGAAGATGGCCAGGCAGCAGGCCGACAGGACGAGCCAGCCGCCGGAAACCCGGCCGGCGGACTTCCCGGGCCTGGCGGCGGCCTCTTCGATCACGGACCCCCCCTCCCCTCGACTGAGCCACGGCCCCTGGCCCGGGCCTGGCCAGGGGAAGATACCACCCCCGGCCCGAAGAGCCAACCGGCCAGCCGGACCCCGCCGGAGCCGTGTTTCCCGAACCGGCTGATTTGTTTCCCAATGGTCAACACGTTTGGCGCCCGGGTCTGGGCTGGCGGCCGGGCGAAACTGGGCGCAAAGTCAATAGAAAAGACTTTTGTTATGGTTTGTTATAAGGGCTCTATTTTTTACTTGACAAACGTTTCCCGGTCAGGGGTTAATGTTTCCTGAAGGGCAACCTCAACCCTTTCCGCCGGGCTCAGGTCCGGCCTCGCGGGTCGCTCACGGAATGGAAAACTTGATCGGCGCCAAGATCCGGCAGCTTCGCCGCCGCCAGGGCCTGACCCTCGAGGCGGTGGCCACCAGGAGCGGCCTGACCAAGGGCTACCTCTCCAAGGTCGAGCGCGGCCTCAAGTCGCCGCCCATCTCGACCCTGAGCCGCATCGCCCGGGCCCTGGGCCTGGACATGGCCGACTTCTTCGAGCGCGAGAGCGACGGCTCGGGCTGCACCCTCGTCCGCGTCAACGAGCGCCGGCCCATCAGCCGCGACGGGACCCTGTTCGGTTACTCCTACGAGGCCGTGGCCCACCGGCGGCACAACAAGACCATGGAGCCGTTCATCATCACCCTCACCCCCCACGCCACTGACCAGACCATCTTCTCCCACTCGGGCGAGGAGATGATGCTGGTCCTCTCGGGCCGGATGCTCTTCTATTTCGCCGAGGAACGCCACGTCTGCGATGAGGGTGACTGCGTCTATTTCGACTCGGGCGTGCCCCACCGGGGCGAGTGCCTGGGCGATAGTGAAGCCAAGGTGCTGGTCGTCATCTACTCGCCCCGGGAGGGCGACTGAGGCGTTCCTGAAATTATCACCGCGTGGGTCTGAACATCGCTTCAAGGAGGCGTGAATCATGGCCAAAACGTCGAGGATCTCGGGCTTTCACAAGATGAGCCTTCAGGAGAGGATCCAGGTCCTCAGGGATTTCGCCGACCTGAACGACCAGGACGTGGCCCTGCTGGGCCAGAGCGCGGTCCTGGGGATCGAGACGGCCGAGCGGATGATCGAGAACGTCATCGGCACCTTCGAGCTGCCCCTGGGCCTGGTGCCCAACATGGCCGTCAACGGCCGGGACATCCTGGTCCCCCTGGCCGTGGAGGAGAGCTCGGTGGTGGCCGCCCTGGCCAACGCGGCCAAGATGGCCCGCTCGGGCGGCGGCTTCTTCACCTCCTCCAGCGGCCCGATCATGATCGCCCAGATCCAGACCGTGGGCCTTAGTGACCCCTTCGCGGCCAAGCTGAAGATCCTGGAGCGCCGCGACGAGATCATCGCCCTGGCCAACGAGCAGGACCCGGTCCTGGTCAAGCTGGGCGGCGGCTGCCAGGACATCGAGGTCCGGGTCCTGGACTCGGCCGCGGGGCCGATGGTCGTGACCCACATCCTGGTGGACACCCGCGACGCCATGGGGGCCAACGCGGTCAACACCATGGCCGAGGCCCTGGCCCCCCACATCGAGGGCTGGACCGGCGGCCGGGTCTTCCTGCGCATCCTCTCCAACCTGGCCGACCGCCGGCTGGCCCGGGCCCGCTGCCTGGTCAAGAAGGACGCCATTCCGCCGGGGCCGGAGGTCATCGACGGCATAGTCACCGCCTGGGCCTTCGCCGACGCCGACCCCTACCGGGCCGCCACCCACAACAAGGGCATCATGAACGGGGTCTCGGCCCTGGTGGTGGCCACGGGCAACGACTTCAGGGCCATCGAGGCCGGGGCCCACAGCTTCGCCGCCCGGACCGGCCGCTACCGCTCCCTGACCACCTGGGAGAAGAACCGGGACGGCGACCTGGTCGGCTCCATCGAGATGCCCCTGGCCGTGGGCCTGGTCGGCGGGGCCACGGTCATCCACCCCCTGGCCAAGCTGGTGATCAAGATCCTGGGCGTCAAGACGGCCCGGGAGCTGGCCGAGATCGGCGCGGCCGTGGGCCTCTGCCAGAACCTGGCCGCCCTGAGGGTCCTGGCCGCCGAGGGCGTCCAGCGGGGCCACATGTCCCTGCACGCCAAGAACATCGCCGTCATGGCCGGGGCCAGGGACCGGGAGATCGACGAGGTGGCCCGGCGCCTGGTCGAGGAGGGCAAGGTCAGGGTCGACCGGGCCGAGGCCATCCTCAAGGAGATCAGGGGCCGGTAAAGGAGGGGCCGATGTTTCCCCGCGAGCCCATCACCGTGGTCGAGGTCGGACCCAGGGACGGGCTCCAGTACGAGCCGGATTTCTTCCCCACCGAGAAGAAGGTCCAGCTCATCGACCTCCTCGGCCGGACCGGCCTGACCCGCCTGGAGGTGACCTCCTTCGTCCACCCCAAGGCCATCCCCCAGTTCAAGGACACCCTGGAGGTGGTCGCCGGGATCAGGCGGCGGCCCGGGGTGATCTACTCGAGCCTGGTGCCCAACGTCAAGGGCTGCCAGCGGGCCCTGGGCACGCCCGTGGACGAGCTGGCCCTCTTCGTCTCGGCCTCGGAGAGCCACAACCGCAAGAACGTCAACATGAGCCTGGACGAATCCCTGGCCGCCCTGGCCCAGGTGGCCGAGATGGCCCTCCAGGGCGGCAAGAGGCTCAGGGGCTACGTGGTCACGGCCTTCGGCTGCCCCTACGAGGGCCGGGTGCCCCTGGCCCAGGTCGAGCGCATCGTCCGGGCCTACCGGGAGATGGGCGTGGCCGAGGTCGCCCTGGGCGACACCACGGGCCTGGCCAACCCCCGCCAGGTGGCCGAGGTCTTCCCGGCCCTCAGGGAGGCGGCCGGCCCCATGGGCCTGGCCGCCCACTTCCACGATTCCCGGGGGACCGGCCTGGCCAACGCCCTGGCCGCCTACCAGGCCGGGGTGCGGGTCTTCGACGCCTCGGTGGGCGGCATCGGCGGCTGCCCCACGGCCGTGGGGGCCATGGGCAACATCGCCACCGAGGACCTGGTCAGCATGATGGAGGAGATGGGCGTGGCCACCGGGATCGACCTGGACAAGCTCCTGGAGGCGGCCCGCCTGGCCCAAGAAGTCATCGGCACCGAATTACCCAGCCACATCCTCAAGGTCGGCCGGCCCAGGTGGGCGGGCCTGAATCGGGAGAGTCCCGGCTGTCCGGCCTAGGGCCGTCCGGCCGGGGAGACATCTGGTTTGGTCTCACTCATACGAGAGGAGGGCGTCATGAGAGGTAAAAGGTTGGCCGTTGGTTTTCTAGCCCTGGCCGTCTGCCTGGGGTTGATCCTGCCCCTGAGCGCCCAGGCGGCCGAGCCGATCAAGTGGCGGATGCAGGTCCTCTGGGACCCGGGCACCCTGCCCTACACCATTGAGGAGGACTTTGCCAAGCGGGTCAAGGAGGTCAGCGGCGGCCGTTTGGAGATCAAGGTCTTCCCGCCCGGCTCCCTGGTCCCGACCAACCAGATGTTAGACGCCGTCCAGGGCGGCATGTTCGAGCTGATGAAGCAGTACGAGGGCTACTACATCGGCAAGATGCCCGAGGTGGCCTTCACCAGCGCTCTGCCCTTGGGCTTCACCGACTCCTGGCAGTTCGAGACCTGGTTCTGGGAGCTGGGCGGCGTCCAGCTGCTCCGCGATTCCTACAAGGCCCTGGGCGTCTACTACATCGCCCCGACCATCTACGGCCAGGAGCCCATCCACTCCAAGTTCCCCATCCACAAGGTCGAGGACATGAAGGGCAAGAAGGGCCGCTTCGTCGGCATAGCCGGCCCGGTGATGAGCAAGCTGGGCGCGGCCGTGACCCCCCTGCCCACGGCCGAGGTCTACCCGGCCCTGGAAAAGGGCGTCATTGACTTCGCCGACCGCGGCGGCCTGGCGGCCAACTGGGACGCCGGACTCCAGGAGGTGGCCAAGTACATCATCCTGCCCGGCTTCCACCAGCCGACCACCTCGTGCTGCTACGCGGCCAACATGGCCGCCTGGCAGAAGCTGCCGCCCGACCTGCAGGCCCTGGTCGAGTGCGTCGCCCGGGAGACCTCGGCCAAACTGTTCGCCCGCAACCTGGTCGGCGACTACAAGGCCATCGAGAACTTCAAGAAGGCCGGCTGCGAGTTCATCTATCTGCCCGACGACGAGATCAAGAAGATCCGCAAGGTGGCCATGGAGGTCTGGGAGGAGTACGCCAACAAGAGCCCCAAGGCCCGGGCCGTGCTCGATTCCCAGAAGGGTTGGATGAGGCAGCTGGGCCTCATTGACTGATCAGGCTTCCTGACCGGCGCGGGCCGGGTCAGGCCCGCGCCGGGGCCGCCGAGGCCGTCGGCTGGAGAAGCGCGCCATGAAGCCTCTCAAGGTCTGCCTTCACCTGATCGACCGGGTCAACGAATGGGTGGCCAAAGCCCTGAGCTGGGTGGTCATCCTGATCATGGCGGCCACGGTCTACGAGGTCATCCGGCGCTACGTCTTCAACTCGCCGACCCAGTGGGTCTTCGAGTTCAACTACCTGATCCACGGGCCCTACTTCCTGCTCCTGGGCGCCTACACCCTGGCCGTGCGGGGCCACGTCAACGTGGACATCGTCTACGCCCGCTTCTCGGTCCGGGGCCGGGCGGTCATCGACCTCCTGACCGCGCCCTTCCTGTTCTTCTTCCTGGCCATGATGTTCTGGTTCGGAGGCAAGTTCGCCCTCAACGCCGTGGCCTACCGGGAGACCCTCTCCTCGGCCTGGGCCCCGCCGATCTACCCCATCAAGCTGGTCATTCCCCTGGCCGCGGGCCTGGTCATTCTCCAGGGCCTGGCCAAGTTCATCCGCGACCTCCACCTGGCCCTGACCGGCCGGCCGGGGGAGCTATGAACATCGAAGTCACCACCGCGGTCATGTTCCTCTCCCTGGTCTTCCTCCTCCTCAGCGGACTGCCCCTGGCCTTTGTCCTGGGCGGGCTGGCCCTGGTCTTCTCCTATTTCCTCTGGGGCCACGGCTCCATGCTCCTGGTCGGGGTCCAGACCTGGGGGGTGATGACCGAGTACTTCATGGTGGCCATTCCCCTCTACATCTTCATGGCCAACGTGCTGCAGCGATCGGGAATTATAGAAGATCTGTTCACGGTCATGCAGATGTGGTTCGGGCCGCTGAGGGGCGGCCTGGCCATCGGCACCGTGGTCATCTGCACCCTCATGGCCGCCATGACCGGTGTCGTCGGCGCGGCCGTGGCCACCATGGGCATCCTGGCCCTGCCGGCCATGCTCAACCGCCGCTACGACAAGCGCATCGCCCTGGGCTCCATCTGCGCCGGGGGCACCCTGGGCATCCTCATCCCGCCCAGCGTCATCACCATCGTCTACGCCGTCACGGCCGGGGTCTCCATCGGCCACATGTTCATGGGCGGGGTTTTCCCGGGCATACTCCTGTCCGTACTGTTCATCATTTACATCGCCGTGCGCTGCTGGCTCCAGCCCGAACTGGGCCCGGCCCCGCCCCTGGAGGAGCGCCTCAGGCACTCGCTCAGGGCCAAGCTGCTGGCCCTCAGGGGCGTGATCCTGCCGGTCCTGCTCATCATCGGCGTCCTGGGCTCCATCTACACCGGCGTGGCCACGCCCACCGAGGCGGCCGGGGTGGGCTGCCTGGGGGCGATCATCTCGGCGGCCATCTACCGCCGCCTGAACTGGTCCAACATCAGGGAGAGCTGCTACTACACCGCCCGGATCACCTCCATGATCCTCTGGATCACCATCGGGGCCCGCTGCTTCATCTCGGTCTTCTCGGCCGTGGGCGGGGACGGCCTGGTCCAGGACTTCATCTCCGGCCTGTCCCTGAACCGCTGGGTCATCCTCGTCCTCATCCAGCTCATGCTCGTCTTCCTGGGCCTCTTCCTGGACGAGATCGGCATCATCCTCCTCTGCGTGCCCATCTTCATCCCCATCATCAAGGCCATGAACTTCGAGCCGGTCTGGTTCGGCATCCTCTTCCTGGTCAACGCCCAGATGGACTACATCACCCCGCCCTTCGGCTACACCCTCTTCTACCTCAAGGGCGTGGCCCCGCCCGAGGTGAGCATGGGCGACATCTACCGCTCCATCATCCCCTTTGTCCTGCTCCAGGCCTTAGGGTTGGGCCTGTGCATGGTCTTCCCCCAGATCGTGCTCTGGCTGCCCCGGATGATGAAGTAGCCGGCCGGAACGGCCGCCAGGCTCAGCCCCGGCCCCGCCTCTCCATCTTCTTGAGCAGAGCCGGCAGGATCAGCACGCCCACCGTGGCCAGGAGAATGACCAGGGCGATGGGCCTGAGGAAGCTATCCAGGCCGCCGATCTCCACGGCCCAGTAGAAGTTGCGCTCGGCCAGCGGCCCCAGGAGGAGGGCCAGGAGGAAGGCCGGCACCGAGTAGCCGTAGCGGGCCAGCAGGGCGCCCAGGAGGCCGAAGACGACCACCAGGGACATGTCAAAGACCATCGAGCGCCAGGCAAAGCCGCCGGCCAGGCAGAACAGGGCGATGATCGGGACCAGGTAGCGGTTGGGCACGGCCGTGACCTGGGCGGCCAGCCGGGCCACGCCCAGGCCCAGGGGCAGGAGCAGGAGGTTGGCCAGAACCAGGGAGAAGAGGATGGCGTAAGCCTCCTGGGCGTGCTCGCTGAAGAAGCTGGGGCCCGGGGTGACGCCGTTGATCATCAGGGCGGCCATGACCACCAGGGTCGTGCCCGAGCCGGGAATGCCCAGGGTGACAGTCGGGATCAGGGCCCCGCCGGGCACGCCGTTGTTGCAGGCGTCCGAGGCGACCAGGCCCTCGTAGTGGCCGGTGCCGAACTTCTCCGGCTCCTTGCTCCACTGTTTGGCCTGGCCGTAGCTGACCCAGGTGGCGATGGCCGCGCCAGTGCCCGGGATCAGGCCGATGATGATGCCGATCAGGCCGGAGCGGAGCATGTTGCCCCAGTACCTGAGGGCGGCCCGGATGCCCTCGAAGATGGGGCCGTAGCCGGTGAAGACCTGGCGCCCCTCCTCGACCAGGGACTCCTCCTTGACCAGGGAGAAGAGCTCGGCGAAGCCGAAGACGCCCAGGAGCACCGGGATGAGCGGGAAGCCCTCGAAGAGCTCGAAGAAGCCGAAGGCGGCCCGGGTGTAGCCGTGGTTGAACTCGGTGCCGACGCAGGCCACGAACAGACCCAGGGCCGAGGAGTAGAGCCCCTTGAGGGTGGACTTGCCGGTCAGCGAGCCCACCGCGGTCATGCCGAAGAGGGCCATCATGAACATCTCGGCCGGGCCGAAGCTCAGGGCGTAGACCCCGACCACGGGCGTCAGGACCACGGCGAAGAGGGCCGAGAGGAGCCCGCCCACGGTCGAGGAGATGATGGACGCGCCCAGGGCCTGGCCGGCCTTGCCCTGGCGGGTCAGCCGGAAGCCCTCCAGGCAGGTGGGCGCGTTGGAGGGCGTGCCCGGAATGTTGAGCAGGATGGCCGGGATGGAGCCGGCCGCCTGGGAGGCGCAGAAGCAGGCCATCATGAAGATGACCGCGTTCATGGGCCCCAGGTAGATGGAGAAGGGCAGCATCATGGCCAGGAAGTTGGTGTCGTTGAAGCCGGGGATGCCGCCCACGACCAGCCCAGCCAGCATGCCCAGGGCCAGCCAGAGCAGGCTGTCGGGCCTGAGCAGGAGGCTCAGTCCGTCGCCGATGACCTCGATGCCGGGAAGTGCCATCCTCCGCCCCCGGACCCAGTCCTCAGAGACTGATCCAGCCCAGCTCCAGCTGGGGCAGCGACTGCTTCATCAGGACCACCAGGGCGACGTGGAGAAAGACGGTGATGCCCAGGGCCACGGCCGCGTTCAGCCACCACTTGCGGCCGCCCAGGCCCCGGAACACGGCCAGCATGAAGACGAAGTTGGTCAGGGAGAAGCCCAGCCAGGGGATGACCAGCAGGTAGCCGATCGAGGCGGCCAGGATGAAGCTGACCCGCCGGCCCGGGCCGCTGAACCAGTCCAGGCGCGGCCGGGGCCGGCTCTCCTCCCGACGGACCCAGACAAAGGACAGGACCACGGCCAGCCAGAGCGGCCCGGCCACCAGGGCGGTCAGGATGGGCCAGTAGAGGGCGTCGGCCGGGGCGTCGGTGGTCTGGAGGAAGTAGGCTAAGCCGAAGAGGAGACCCAGTCCGGGAACGATGGCCTCGCCCAGGTCGATCCGCCGTCGAGTCTTGGCCACGGCCGCTCCTGGCCAGACCGAGGGGCGGCCCAGGGCCGCCCCGGCCGGCAGCTACTGAATCAGGTTCTTGTATTTCTCCCAGACGGCCTGGAATTCCTTGACGTAGTCGTCGCACTCCTGGGGCGTCCAGTAGTCGACGAAGGGGGCCATACCCTGCTGGGCGGCCATCTCCTTGGTCTCCTTGGAGTCAATTGCCTGCTTGAAGGTGGCCACCAGTTTCTGGTAGGCCTCGGGCGCCTCCTTGACCGTGCCCCGCCTGATCAGGAAAGCGAAGGGCTCCACCAGATTGGGGAACGGCTTGCCCGTGGCCTGGGACAGGGTGGGCACGTCCCAGAGGCCGGACCAGACCTTCTTCTTGGTGAAGGAGGCCAGGGCCTTGATGAAGTCCTTCTTGGACGCGGCCGAGAAGTAGGGGCCGACGCAGGCGTCGACCTGCTTGCCGGCCAGGGCGTCGCGGGACTTGGAGCCGCCGTCAAAGGCGACCACCTTGGCCTTGATCCCGGTCAGCTCGATGAGGATCTTGGCCGCCAGGCTGGAGACGGCCTTGGGGTGGGAGGTGGAGATGGTCAGGGGCTTCTCGGCCTTGAGCCCGGCCTCGATGAAGTCCTGGATGGTCTTGTAGGGCGAGTCCTTGTGGACCAGGAGGACGTTGGGGTCGGTGATCAGGTTGCCGACGAAGCCGATGTCCTCCCAGCCGAACTTGGAGACGCCGGTGTTGATGTTCATGGCCTGCATGGAGATGGTGGTCATGATGGTCGTGTAGCCGTCGGCCGGCTTGGACATGAGCTTGCCGAAGCCGATCATGCCCGAGGCGCCGGGCGCGTAGTCGAACTTGATGGGCTGGCCCAGGATCTTCTCCCAGCCCACTGACAGGACCCGCGAGGAGCGGTCGAAGCCGCCGCCGGCCTTGGCCGGAATGATGTGGGTGATCGGTTTGTCCGGAAAATCGGCGGCCCAGGCCGTTCCCAGGAGGCAGAACGCGGCCGCCAGGACCAGAACCGTCTTCTTCATGGCAGACCCTCCTTGAGCGCTTGGGTTTGACTCGCCAACCGGCCTCAGGCGCCAGGCCAGGATCGGACGGCCGGCCCGAGACACTTCAGAGGCCCAGCAGTCGGGCCGGGTTTTCCTTGGTCATCAGGTCGATCTGGGCCTGGGAGACCCCTTTCTCCAGCAGGCACTGGGCAAAGACCCGCAGCACCTCGGCCGGCGGCGACTTGCGCGGCTGGCCGGCGTCGCTGGACAGGATCAGCGACTCGGCCCCGACCCGGGCCACGCTCTCCAGGTAGTCCTCCAGCCGGGCCAGGCCGGGGATGGGGTAGAGGTTGCCGCCGCAGAGCTCGATGGTCGCCCCCAGCCCGGCCAGCTCGGCCTGCTCGGCCGGGCTCAAACGGGGCGGGTTGAAGTAGGGGTGGGTGACCAGGAGCCCCCGGAAGCCCTCCTCCCGGGCGAACCTGGCCAGGGCCAGGATCTCGTCGCGGCCCAGATGGGCCGTGCCCAGGATGGCCCCGGCCGCCTTGACCAGCTGGAGGATGACCCTGGCCTCCTCCTTGAGCCGGCCGCCCTCATCGAGCACGGTGATGGGCGGCCGCTGAATCCGGATCCCCGACTCCTGGTAGCCGTAGCCGGAGTGGCCGAAGGCCTTCAGGTGGGCCTGGGCGTCCAGGGTGGGCATCCAGACCTGCTTGGCCCCCAGCTTGAGGGCGTGCTCCACGGCCACCGGGTTGAGGCCGCCGCAGAAGTTGTTGAGGACCAGGCCGCCGAAGACCCGGACGCCCTCGACCATCTGGTCGGTCAGGTAGGCCCGGCCCACCGTGGACTCGAAGTGGTTCTTGAGCAGGAGGCCGGCCAGCCCGGCCTGGGCGGCGTGGTTGGCCTGGTCCAGGTCGCTGCCGCTGCGGGTGAAGAGGGAGGGATGGGAGTGGATGTGGAGGTCGTAAGCACCGGCCAGATCAACCAGCGACATGTCCCGCTCCGCGCCCCGAGGCTCTGGGCTCACCTGATCTCGATGTGGTAGCGAAACCTATCCCCCCGGCCGAAGCTGGAGCGGAACTCCACGGGCCGGTCGCCGTGCGTGTAGGCGATCCGCTCGACGAAGATGACCGGAGCGCCCGGCTCCAGGTCCAGGGCCGCGGCCACCTCCGGCCCGGCGATCCGGGGCTCCAGGAACTCGTCGGCCCAGGTGATCGGGGTCTGGTACTTGGCGTCGTAGATGGGATAGAGGAGCTCCTGGGAGATGTCGACCTGGTCGAAGCCGCGAAAGATCTTCTCGGGCAGGTAGAGCTCCTCCAGCATCAGGGGCACCTGGCCGAAGAGGCGCAGCCGCTTGATGACCAGGACCTTATCGGCCTCGTAGAGCCTGAGGATCTCCTTGACCCGGCCGGGCGGGGCGATGGTCTCCGAGCGGAGGACCCGGGAGGCCGGAATGACGTCCTCCCTGGCCTGGCCCAGGCCGTAGCGGAAGAAGCGGATGAAGCTGCGCTGGAAATTGGGCCGGGCCACAAAGGTGCCCTTGCCCTGGCGGCGGTGGAGGACCCCCTCCTGGACCAGCTCGGAGAGGGCCTTCTTGACCGTGCCCACCGAGACGCCGTGGCCGGCGGCCAGCTCGTTCTCCGAGGGGATCATCTCGCCCAGCTTCCAGTGGTGCTGGGCGATGCCGCTCTTGATGAGTTCCTTGAGCTGGCAGTAGAGCGGCAGGGCGCTGTTGAAGTCGAGCCCGCCGTCCTGATCCTGAGTCTGGGCCGGGCCGAGCCCGCCCCTGGAGATTCTCACCGGCCGCGCCCCCCTGAGTTGATCCACCCCGAACTGGGGTTACTTGGTCATATGACTACTTATATATATAAGTAGTTGGCCGCCCGTTCTGTCAAGGCAAAAATTCGGCCCGGGTAGCTTTCCGGGGTCTACAGGTAACTTCGGGGTTCCTTGGCCGCCGGCCGGCGGCCGGATCTCGGTAAGTTATTGAAGAGTCTCACCCGCGCCTTAAGGGACGATCGCGGCCAAGACTTCTTGAATGACGGGGGAAATTCGCGGTGGAGTACCCAGCCCCGGAGGGGGCCGGCCTTGGCCTGGGGACTATATTTTCATGAACCTGGACTCGATGATGAGCCAGCGGCCGCCCCGCTTGACCAGTCTCAGTTGGTCGATGATCCGGGTGGGGCCGTCCTCGCCGGTGACGATCACCTCGCTGCGCACGGCCACACCGGCCCTGTCGCCCTCGGTCTCCAGGGCGGGGGGCGCTTCCATTTTCCGCTCGAAGCCCTTGTCTTTCAAGTGCTGGATTCTGACGTGCAGCATCTCGGCATAGCGCTCTTCAGGAACAGAGGCCAGACCAGCCTTGGGCTTGGTCATGATGGCGGCTTCATGGGCGCAGCAGGCCAAGATGGCCGCCTCGTCGAGCCGATTCCAGGCCTCCGGCCAGGCGCGCGGCATCACCTGGATCTCATCTCCGGCCGAGGTACGGCTGGACTGGGCCCCGGCAGCCATCTCGATAGCCAGGTTGGCCGTCTGGTCAGGCCGGACCTGAACCAGCCCTTGCCTCTGAGGATAGCCTTCCTCGCGGGCCACAACCTCCTGGTCACCGGCCGGCACCCCGGCCACGATCAGAGGAGCCGCTCTTGGCCTGGAACCAGCGGTCAGCCAGTTTGAACTCGACTCCATCCAGGTCGCTGGCGACGCTGACCCGGCCGACCAGGGGCCGCTCAGTCATCGGCCCTTGAGGGGACCATTGACCGGCCAAACCGGGCTTGGGCTTGCCTGAAGCCCGCCCCTGGAAAGTCTTTACGGGCTCCAGCCTCCGGGGACTCGGATTACTTCCAGCCCCAAAGCTGATTGCCGGTCAGAGCCCTGGGAAGCCTCCCCAGGGGTTAGATCCTTTTTCGGGCTCCGCCTAGTTTCAGGGCCTCTTTTTTACGGAGGCGGATGGACCGGGGCGTCACCTCGACCAGTTCGTCGTCGTTGATGTACTCGATGGCCTGCTCCAGGTTGAACCGCCGGGGCGGGACCAGGCGGAGGGCCTCGTCCGCGGCGGCGGCCCGGATGTTGGTCAGCTTCTTTTCCTTGGTGATGTTGACCGGGATGTCCTCCACCCGGGAGTTCTGGCCGACGATGAGGCCGGGGTAGGCCGGGTCGCCCGGCTCGACAAAGATGGCCCCTCGGGGCTGGAGATGGAAGACGGCGTAGGCCACCACCTTGCCCGACCGGTCGCTGACCAGGGAGCCGTTGGGCCGGCCGGCGATCTCGCCGGCGTAAGGAGTGTGGCCAATGACCAGGGCGGTCAGGATGCCCGCCCCCCGGGTGTCGGTCAGAAACTGGGAGCGGTAGCCGATGAGCCCCCGGGTCGGGATCTCGAACTCCATCCGGACCCGGCCCAGTCCCTTGTTGTTCATCCTGGTCATCTTGCCCCGCCGGGCCGACAGCTTCTCGGTGACGACCCCGACGTACTCGTCGGGCACGTCCACAACGGCCAGTTCCAGGGGTTCGGACAGGACGCCGTCAATCTCGCGGGTGATGATTCGGGATTTGGACAGGGACAGCTCGAAGCCCTCCCGGCGCATCATCTCCACCAGGACGGCCAGCTGGAGCTCGCCCCTGGCGCTGACCTCGAACGAGTCGGTCGTCTGACCCGGCTTGACCCGGATGGAGACGTTGTAGAGCGTTTCTTTCTCCAGCCGGGCCTTGATCTGACGGGAGGTGACCAGGCGGCCCTCCCGCCCGGCCAGAGGCGAGGTGTTGACGGAGAACTCCATCGACATGGTCGGCTCTTCGATGCTGATGCTCGGCAGGGGCCGGGGGTCGTCCGGGTCGGCCATGGTGTCGCCGATGAAGGCGTCCTCCACCCCGGCCACGGCGGCAATGTCGCCGGCCTCGAGCTCCTCCACCGCCACCCGGTCCAGCCCCTGATAGGCGTAGATCTGGCTCAGCCAGAACCGGCCGGCGGGTTCGCCTTTTTTCAGAAGAACGGCCTGGTCGCCGGCCCTCAGCCGCCCGGCCGCGATCTTGCCCACGACGATGCGGCCGAGGTAGTCGGAGTAGTCCAGGTTGGTCACCAGAAACTGCAGGGGCGCCTCAGGGTCGCCGCTCGGAGCCGGGATGTGGGCCAGGATGGCCTCGAAGAGGGGCTTGAGGTCCCGCCCCTGACCGGCGGGGCTGGTCAGGGCCAGGCCGGCCTTGGCGTTGGTGTAGAGGATCGGAAACTCCAACTGCTCCTCGGTGGCGTCGAGATCAATGAGAAGATCGAACAGCTCATTCTCCACCTCGGCGATCCGCCGGTCGGGCCGGTCGATCTTGTTGATGACGGCGATGAGGGGCAGGTTGCGGGCCAGCGACTTGGACAGGACGAAACGGGTCTGGGGCAGGGGCCCTTCCGTGGCGTCCACCAGAAGCAGCACCCCGTCGACCATGCTCAGGGTCCGTTCCACCTCGCCGCCAAAGTCGGCGTGCCCGGGAGTATCGACGATGTTGAGCTTGACCCCACCGTAGATGACGGACGTGTTTTTGGCCATGATGGTGATGCCCTTCTCCCGCTCCAGGTCCAGGGAGTCCATCACCCTCTCGGCCACCTGCTCGTTGTCCCGAAAAACCCCGCTCTGCCACAGCATGGCGTCGACCAGGGTGGTCTTGCCGTGGTCGACGTGGGCCACAATGGCCAGATTGCGGAGATCCTGGCGCTTTATCAGGCGCGGCATAATCGATTCAAACGGCGGGGAATGGACCAAACCCGCCGCTCCTCCTTTTAATAGGGATTATCCCGTATTATTCAACCAGAGCCGCCTCGTCCTCGTTCGGCCGCCCCCAAACGCGGCCTTGAACCCAGATTACCACAGCCTTTCAACCCTTCACCAGTGACGCCGAGAAACCTGAACGCCCCTGGATGGCCAGGTGATCATTGACCGGGGCGATTGGGTGGCCCAGATTGTCAAAAGATGGGTCATCCCTTCAGGGGCGCCTAGGCCAGCGGCATTCCGGAGCGCTGTCTGATCAAACCTCACCACCACCTTCAAGCGCGGCCGCAGGCCGGCCAAGTCCGAGGCCGAGATCGAGACCCTGCTCAAGGAGCGCATCCGGGAAAAGATCGCCGGCGATCCCTCGGTCTACGATTCGCCGGCGATGTGGCAGGAGTTTTACCGCCCGGCCAAGGCCAGGGAGTTCGCCCCCGGCCTCAAGGCCATCCGGGCCTTCCGGGAGGACCTTCAGCCCAAGCTCTTCGGCCGCATCCTGGCGGCCGAGCGGGCCAGGACCAGGATCCAGCCGGCGGGAACCGTTTCCTGGCTGGACCTGGGGGTCCACCACCAGGCCTACCTGGCCTTGGTCAGCGCCGATTACCTGGAGGAGGCCGGCGCCAGGACAAGGCTTTCGCGCCCGGTACCTTGACTCTCAGAAATGGCCGGCTGGTTGAACTCCTGACTGGCGGATTTCTGGCCAGGGACGATTCCCGGTTCAAGTGATGGCGCCAGGCCGGGCCGGTCCCGGCCTAGCCGGGCGGCTTGGGGCGGGACCGCAGCAGCTTCCACTCGCCGGCCTGGTCCAGCTTCTCCCGCTGGGGCGGGGTCAGGTGCTCCTTGAGCCTGGACGCGGCCTCCTGCATGATCTGGTCGGATTGGGGCCGCAGGGCCCTGTGCATCTGGTGGACGCGATTAAAGGCGCTCAGGAGCAGGGGCCGGATCTGGTCGATCTGATCCGGCTTGAGGTCCAGCTCCCGCCCCAGCCTGGCCAGGGCCTGCTCGGCCAGGAGCTGGCCGCCGCCGCTCCTTATATTCTGGATGCGGGAGGCGGCCTCGTAGCGCTCCCACAAGCCGCCACCGAGCCCGCCTATGATCAGGCCGCAGACGAACACGGCCAGGACGCCAACCCACATGCGCCATCTGCTCATCGTCCTTCTCCCCGCCTCAGGACCACAGCCAGTTCTCCAGGAAGGCCAGCCCCACCGGCTGCTCGATCATCAGCCCGGCCGCCTGGGCGTCCAGGTCCGGGGCGAAGAAGCGGGCGTAGAGGAGCAGGCCTAGGGCCACCAGGGCGCCGGCCCCGGCGAATCGGAAGAGCAGCCCGGTGAAGGCCGCGGTGCAGCCGTTGACCGCCGACTTGAACCCGGTCCCGGCCTGGCGCCGCATCACCTCCCGCATCAGGTCCCGCTGCCACTGGGGCGACAGCTCCAGTCCGGGCCTGTTCCGGTGGATCTCGGCCAGGCTCTGCCCGGCCAGGACCTGCCTCTCCCTTGGTTTAGTCATCTCAATCCCCCCCGGCCGGAAAGGCCCGGCTGATGATCCGGCGAAGCTTGCGGCGGGCCCGAAGCGTCCGCACCTTGACGTTGGTCCCGCTCCAGCCCAGGAGCTCCGCGGCCTCGGCCACGGAGTAGCCCTCCAGGTGAACCAGGGTCAGGGCCAGGCGGTCCGCGGCCGAAAGATGCCCCAGGGCCCAGTCCAGCAGCTCCCAGGCCTCGTAACGATCGAGGGCGCTCTCGTCCCGGCCGGTCGCCTCGCTCTCCAGCCGGGCCAGCTGCGGCTGGGACAGCGCCTCCAGGGAAACTTTCCGGTCCCGGTAGCGCTCCCGCCAGAAATCGTAGCTGGCCCTGACCGCGATGGCGGCCAGCCAGTTGCCGAAAGGCTTGATCGGCCGGTAGTTGGCCAGGGACTCGAAGGCCCGGATGAAGGCCTCCTGGGCCACCTCGGGCGCCTCCTGCCGGGGCACCTTGGCGGCCACTATCCTGGCCACCAGGGGCTTGTACCTCTCCACCAGCACCTCGAAAGCCTGGCCCTCTCCGGCCAGCACCCGGGCGATGGCCTCCTCGTCGGCCGGGCCTTGGTTTGGGATCTGTTTCTCCGCCAAGGCCGCTCCCATCGGGGAACCTCTGTCCGGGCCGGGACTGAGGAGCTTGTTCAGGGGCGGCCCGGGGCGGGGCGGCTGACGGAGCCAGTTATCGGCCCGACCCTGGATGACCCCAACCCGCCCCGCCGCCCGGGCAGCGGCACAGGGGCGCCTAGCCGCTGGCCGGCGCGCCGGCCGGGCTGGTGAACTGCCGGTCGATCCAGCCAAACTGGCCCGTGGGCGCCTTGATGTACAGCCATCCCGGGGCCGCGGCGTGCACCGGGAGGGTGTAGCCCTGCTGGACCACGGCGATGATGTTGTACTCCTGGCCGGGCCCCTGGCGCACGTTCAGGGCCGGCGCGGTCACGGTCACGCTAGATGTGGCCGCCGGCTGGACCGGGACCGGCTGGCTGACCACCACCGGGGCCGGTGCCGGAGCCGGGACCACCATGTACCCGGTCGGGACCCGCCTGTAGTAGGTCCCCTGGCAGTTGTAGTAGGTTTCGCCGGCCACGACCACGGTTGTGTGCCAGGGCGGCAGCAGGGCGACCACCGCTCCGATGATCGCGGCGGACACCACGAAGCCTGGCCAGTTCCGGCGGAAGAAGTGGCCGCCGTGGTAGTAGTAGCGACCGCCCCGTGCCCTCACCGGGCTGTAGCCGTGGGGCAGCCGGCCGATGACCCTCCCGCCGCGGGGCCCTTTGGCCAGGGCGGGGTCCGGCGTCATCCCCAGGCTGAACAGGCTTATGAGGGCGAGCAGACCCAGAATCAGACCGACTTTGACTAGACGGCGGTGTTTGACCTTTGTTAAAATCATGACCCGCCTTCCCCCCGGCCTCGAGGCCGGGTGCTTGGGTTTCGAACGCCGCCCCCCTCAGGGCTCTCCAGCGGCCGAGCCGCGGCCCACCCTGCCTGGACCCTCTCGGGTCCTTGCCTAATAGATCGGATCAGGTCCCTTCCCGGTTACAAAAATTCCGGTCGGCCCGCCTGCCCCTGGCCAAGGCCTCTAGCCGCTGGCCGGGGTCTTGAGCGGGCTGGTGAACTGCTGGTCGACCCAGCCGAACTGGCCCGTGGGCGCCTGGATGTACAGCCAACCCGGCGCGGTGGCGTGCACCGGAAGGGTGGTGCCCTGCTGGACCACGGCGATGATGTTGTAATCCAGGCCGGGCCCCTCGCGCACGTTCAGGGCCGGCGCGGCCACTATCACGCTGGAGACGGCCGCCGTCTCGGGCGGGGCCGGCTCGCTGACCACCACCGGAGCCGGCTCCTCGACCACCACGAAGCCGGCCGGGACTCGCCGGTAGTAGACGCCCTGATAGGTGTAGTAGGTATTGCCGCCGATGACTATGGTGGTGTACAGGGGCGGCAGTATGGCGACCACCGCTCCCCGGGGCGGGGCGACCACCACGAAGCCCGGGCCGCGCTGGCGGAAGAAATGGCCGCCGTGATAGAAGTAATGATCGCCTTTCACCTTCACCCGGCTGTAACCGTGGGGCAGCCGGTCCAGGACCACCTCCCGCTTGGGCCCCTGGGGTCCCTGGGGACCCTTGGGCCCCTGGGCCAGGGCGGACTCCGGCGTCAGCCCCGCGGTCAGCAGGCCGATGAGGGCCAGTTGACCCAGAATCAGACCAACCCTGAAGAGACGGCCGCGACCCGTGAACCTTGGCGAAATCATGGCTCGCTTTCCCTCCGGCCCTCGGGCCGGGCGCTTGGGTTTCGGAGCGCCGCCCGGAGAAGCGCTCGGCTTCCCGGGCCCATTGACGTCCTCACCTGATAAATCGTACCAGGTCCCCTGCCGGTTACAAGCCGCCCGAACGGGGATCGGTCCGGGCAGGCCGGGGCGATCGGCCCAGGCCGGGGGCGGCTCACTCGTAGCGGAGGGCCTCGATGGGATCCAGGCGGGCCGCCTTGCGGGCCGGGTAGTAGCCGAAGAAGACCCCCACCGCCGCCGAGAAGCAGAAAGCCAGGAGGACCGAATCGATCTCGATGACCGTGGGCCATTCGCCCAGGCGGGCCAGAGCCAGCGAGCCGGCCAGGCCCAGCCCGATGCCGATCAGGCCGCCGATGAGGGACAGGGTGACCGACTCGATCAGGAACTGACTCAGGATGTCCCGGCTCTTGGCGCCCACGGCCATGCGCAGGCCGATCTCCCTGGTCCGCTCGGTGACCGAGACGAACATGATGTTCATGATCCCGATCCCGCCCACCACCAGCGAGACCGAGGCCACCGCGGCCAGGAGCAGGGACATGGTCCGCGAAGACTCGGCCCTGGCCTCCAGGATCTGGGCCAGGTTGCGCATGAAGAAGTCGTCGTCCTGGCCGGACCTCAAGCGGTGGCGCTGGCGCAGGAGCTGGCCGACCTGCTCCTGGGCCTCCCCGACCAGATCCGCCCGCAGGACCTTGATGTAGACCGAGCCCACGGTCTTGCCGCCCAGCCAGCGGCCGCCCAGGACCCTGGTCCTAGCCGTGGTCAGGGGGATGAGGACCGTGTCGTCCTGATCCTGGCCCGCGGGGGTCTGGCCCTTGGCCTTGAGCAGACCGACCACCTCGAAGGGGACGCGCTTGATGCGGATGATCTGGCCCAGGGGGTTTTCGCCGGGGAAGAGGTTGTCGGCCACGGTCTGGCCCAGGAGGGCCACCTTGGCCGAGGACTTGATGTCCTGGGTCTCCAGGTTGCGGCCGGCGGCGACCTCCCACTCCCTGACCTCCAGGTAGTTGGGGGTGATGCCGTAGATGGCCGTGGCCCAGTTGAGGTTGCCGAAGACTATCTGGGCGCTGCCCCTGACAATGGGCGCGGCGGCCTGGACGCTCCCTATCTCCCGCTGGATGGCCTCGGCGTCGTCGTCGGTCAGGGTCGGCGATGAGCCGCTGCCCAGCCTGACCCCGCTGGCCGTCCGTGAGCCGGGCAGGACGATGATCAGGTTGGAGCCCAGGCTGTGGATGAGCTGGTCGACCCTGGCCTCGGCCCCGGCCCCGACCGCGACCATGACGATGACCGCCCCGACGCCGATGATGATGCCCAGGGTGGTCAGGGCGCTGCGCATCAGGTTGACCTTGAGGGCCCGCAGGGCGGCCAGAATGGAGTCCAGGTAGTTTCTCACGGCTGGGCTGGCTCCGCCTGGCTGGCCGCCAGGGCCTCCTGGCCGTCCCTGGGATCGGCCACCGGTTCGTCGACGATGAGCCGCCCGTCCCGGAAGCGGAGGATGCGCTGGGCGAAGCGGGCCACCTCGTCCTCGTGGGTGACGACGACGATGGTCATGCCCTGGCGGTTGAGGCGCTGGAAGAGGGCCATGATCTCCACGCCGGTCCGGGTGTCCAGGGCTCCGGTGGGCTCGTCGGCCAGAATCAGGGCCGGCTCGTTGATCAGGGCCCGGGCAATGGCCACCCGCTGCTGCTGGCCGCCCGAGAGCTGGGAGGGCTGGTGGTCCAGCCTCTCGGCCAGGCCGACCTCGGCCAGGACCTCCTCGGCCTTAGCCCGGCGGCCCCGCCGGCTGGTCGAGCTGTAGGTCAGGGGCAGGATGACGTTGTCCAGGGCCGAGGTGCGCCGGAGAAGGTTGAAGCTCTGGAAGACGAAGCCGATCTTGCGGTTGCGGGTCTGGGCCAGCTCGTCGCGGCTCAGGCGGGAGACGTCGTCCCCGTCCAGGAGATAGCGGCCGGAAGTGGGCGTGTCCAGGCAGCCCAGCAGGTTCATGAAGGTCGACTTGCCCGAGCCGGACGGGCCCATGACGGCCACGAACTCGCCCCGAGCCACGGCCGTGGACACGTCGCGCAGGGCGTGGACGATCTGGGGTCCGACCCGGTAGTCCTTGACCAGGCTCTCGGTCTTGAGCAGGGGTTCGGCCATCTCAGAGACCGAAGCGCCGTCCGCCGGATGCGGAGGCGGGGCTGCGGGCGGGCTGGCTGGTCCCGACGATGACCTGCTCCCCGGCCTTGATCTCGCCGCCGACCACCTCGGTGAAGCTGCCGTCGCTGATGCCGGTCCTGATGTCCACCGGACTGGGCCGGTCGTCCTGGCCCAGCCGCCAGACCCGGCCGGGCGTGATCGGGCTGGCCGCCCGGGCCTGGCTGAGCTGGTTGTACTTCTCCCGCTGCTCCGGGGTCAACAGACCGGCGATGGCGTTGCGGTTCTGCTCGCGCTGGCGCTCGACCTCGGCCTTTAAGTCCTCGGCCGAGCCGCCCTTCTGGCGCAGGGCGGTTATCTTGGCCCGACCCTCCTCCAGGATGGCCTTGACCTGGGCCTGCTGCTCCGGGCTGAGCCCCAGGTTCTCGGTCATCCGGCCGAGCAGCTCCGCCCCCCGGCCCGAGGCGCCCCGGGGCGACCGCTCCTGGCCCTGGGCCGGCGGGCCGGCCGCCTGGACCGCTCCCCCGGCCGAGGCCGGCCGGAAGCGGAGGGCGGCGTTGGGCACCTTGAGCGCGTTGGCCCGCTCGGCCACGACGACGCTGACGTTGGCGGTCATGCCCGGCAGCAGGCTCAGGTCGGGGTTCTCGGCGGTGATGATGACCGTGTAGGTGACCACGTTCTGGACCGTCTGGGGGGCCTTGCGGATCTGCTTGATCTCGCCCCTGAACTCCCGGCCCGGAAAGGCGTCCACGGTGAAGGTCGTCCGCTGGCCGACCTGGATGCGGCCGATGTCGGCCTCGTCCAGGTTGGCCTCGACCTGCATCTTCCTCAGGTTCTGGGCGATGGTGAACAGGGTCGGGGCCTGGAGGCTGGCGGCCACGGTCTGACCGATGTCCACGCTCCGGCCCACGACCACCCCGTCCACCGGGGAGCGGATGACGGTGTGGGACAGGTCCAGCCGGCTCTGGTGCAGGGCCGCCTCCTTCTGCTTGACCTGGGCCTGGGCCTGGTCGACCTGGGCCTGGGCCATCTTGAGGGCGGCGTCCCTGGAGCCGACCAGCGAGGCCTGGGCCTGGTGCTGGGCCTCGACCGTGCTCAGCTGGGCCCGGGCCTGGTCGTAGGTGGCCGCGGCCGTGTCCGACTGGCTCCGGGAGGTGGCCCCCCGGCTGAAGAGGGCCTGCTGGCGGTCCATGTCGCGCTTGGCCTCGGCCAGGCTGACCTTGGCCTTCTCGGCCTGGGCCTTGGTGGCCACCAGATCGGCCCGGGCGTTGTTCAGCTCCGAGAGGGCCTTGTCCACGGCGGCCTTCTGGATGGCCACGTTGGTCTGGGAGACCAGGAGCTCGGCCTCGGCCTGGCGGACCCGGGCCTCGAAGTTCTCCGGGTCGATCAGGGCGATGACCTGGTCCTGGCGGACCTCGGAGTTGAAGTCGGCCATCAGCTCCTTGATCTGGCCCGAGACCTGGGAGCCGACCTGGACCGTGACCACGGCGTTGAGCGTGCCGGTGGCCGAGACGGTGCTGATGAGCCCGCCGCGCTCCACCGGGGCCAGGCGATAGCTGATCCGCTCGCCCTGGCCGCCGCCCTTGTAGTAGTACCAGCCCCCGGCCAATCCGGCGGCCAACAGAATCAGGAGGACAATCAGCTTGATGACTCGGCCCATGATCGGCCTCTTCGGTGGATTCACCTTAAAATCTCTTTTATTAGAGCAAGATAGGGATCAGAGCTCCCGCCGTCAAGGTATTACCAGGCCGCCGGCCGGGCCTATCTCCGGTCCAGCACGGCCAGGCTCCGGCCGTCCAGGTCGAGGCTGAAGGTCTTGCCCGTCTGACCGGAGACCCCGGCCGAGATGGTCCAGCGCCAGCCGGCCTGGTCGGACTCGCCCTTCCGGGTCCGCCGGGGCGGATTGAGGGTCTGGCTCAGCCAGACCTGGCCTTCGGAGGGCCACCACTGGCCCAGACCGGCCTTCCAGGCGGCCTGAAAGGCCTTTTCCGGCCGGCCGTCCAGACCGGCCGCGTCGTCCCAGAACCACTCCGTGGCCCGCTTCCTGAGCCGGTCGACCACGCCCCCCCTGACGTCGACGCTCAGGGTTCGGGCGTAGCGCTCTTTGGCCTTGAGCCGGGGGCAGTTGAACCAGAACTCGGCCCGCTCGAACCTGGACTCCTTGTCGCCCAGGTCGTAGTGGGCCCGGATCAGCCGGGCCTGGGGGTCGAACTTACGGGCCTTGTCCAGGGCCAGGGCCAGCAGCTCCCCGGCCGGGAACTTCTCGCCGGGCTCGCCCTTGAGCGGGGTCAGGGCGGTCAGGGAAGCCGCGTCCAGGTGGGCCGAGAACCTGGCCCCGTCAGGGCTTGCCGCGGCGATCTCCCACAGCCAGCGGCTCTTGCCGGAGGCGAAGCGGTCCTCGGCGCCTCTGGGACGCAGGATCATGGTCGCCTTGTCCTGGGGGTGGGCCTGCCACCAGCCGGCCAGGCCGGCCCCCAGATTGGCCGCCAGCCTGGCTTCGGACAGGTCCGGCTTGAGCTGTTTCGCCTCCGACCAGTTCCAGGGCTCGGCCGTCTGACTGACCGAGGCCACCCGCGAGCCCCTGACCTCGATGCGCTGGGAGGTGTTCGGGCCGCCCTGCTTTTGCAGTTTGGGTGAATTGAAGACAAAGACCGCCGTCTCTATTCCGCCCTCGGCCTCCACGCCCAGAAGCTCGACCCGGATCAGCCGGGCCTGGGAATCGAGCTTCCTGGCCTCGGCCTGGGCCAGGTTCAAGGCCTCTTCGGCCGGAGACCAGGCCTGCTGGCTCCAGGCCGGGCCGGCCAGGACGGCCAGGACGATCGCCAGAGCGACCTTAAGCAGGGATTTCAAAACTCACCTCCGCCGAACCGGCTCAATCGGTCTCAAGACCATGCTTCCTCAAAAGTTCCTGGATCTGATCGAGCTGCTCCTGGAGCTCATCGACCGGGAGGGTCTGGCTGGTCCGGTTCTGCTGGCCCGAAGAGCCGGTCTGGACGTTCAGGGCATTCAGGGTCCGGCCGTCCAGATGGACCTCGTATTTTTCGGACCGGCCCGACTCCTGGGCCTTGATCGACCAGATCCACTCGCCGGTCCCGGCCAGACGGCCGGAGTACCAGGTTCGGGGCAGGATCTTCATGTCCACCTTGGCCTGGGGCCGCTCATTCCACCACTGCTCCAGCCCGCCGTCCAGGGCGGCCTCAAGGGCCCGCTCGGGCAGCGGATCGGGCGCGGCGTGGGCGTAGCGGCTGCCCCTTACCTGGCGGGCGCTTTCCAGGCGGCCGTTTCTGATTCTGATCTTCAGCCACTCGGCCTTGTTGTTGGCCAGGGCCTTGGTCGAGACGAAGGTAAAGTCGCCCCGGGCGAAGCGCAGGTCCCGGTCTCCGCCGCGGTACTCAGCCTGGACCAGGCGGCCGCTCCGCTCCCAGCTGGCCGCCCTCTCCCTGGCCAGGGCGCACATCTCCTTGGCGCTCAGTTCGGCGCCATCCTGGCCGGCCTCGGTCTTGGAGCTGCCCTTGGCTGACTGGCCGGAGGAAGTCTGGCTCCCGGCTCCGGACTGGCCCAGGGTCTCCTCGACCTCCTGCCGGGCCTGGTCCTCGGTCAGGTTGCGATAGCGCTGGTCCACCTGCCTGGCCCCGGCCCGGAGCACGGCCAGGTTTTGGCCGTCAAGATAGACCTCGTAGTCCTCGGCCAGGCCGGGGCCTGAGCCGGCCAGCTTCCAGACCCACTGGCTCGAGCCGGAGACCGGGAAGCTGGATCGGGGGCCCAGATCGACGTAGAGGTAAGCCTGGGAGCTGCTGGTCCACCACTCGCCCAGACCGGCGTTGAGGGCCGCCTCCAGGGCCCGGCCGGGCACCGGGTCGACGTTGATGACCGCGGAGCCGAAACTGACCTTCCTGACCGCGCCGACCGCGCCATTGCGGAAGGGCACCTTGAGGCAGGTCTGCTGGGATTTCTGCTGCTTGAGCCGGGGTGAGTAGAAGATGAACTCGCCACGGCTGAAATTCAGAATCCGGTCGCCCCGGCTGTAGGTGGCCTTGACCAGGCCGGCCCGGGGGTCAGTCTCCCTGGCCTTGGCCAGGGCCAGCTGATACATCTTGCCGGCCGGGACCATTCCCTGGCTGGCCGGCCAGGCCGGAATCGCGGCCAGGAGAACAAGGCCCAGGGCCAGGCCAACCGCGCCTCTCAATCCGTCCATCACCACCCCCTGGCTGAGGGAATCGGATCCAGTTCCCGCGACAGGCAGATTAGCACACTTCAGCCCGTTTGGGACCAGCCCGGACGGGGGTCCGGCCCGGCCTCGATCCCGGCCGGGTCGGACCTTTTAGTTGTCTGTTAGACAATCAAGTTTCATCATAAGCAATTTTATCTTGACAGAATCAGGCCCGCCACTTAGCCTTGCTGTATATTTAACAGTTATATCTTTACCTGGTTGCCGCTCGTGGCTCAAGAGATCAGAGAAAACCTGGCCAGGAGGATCGGCCGCCGGCTGAGGCAGCTCAGAATGGACGCCGGCCTGACCCTCAAGGAACTGGCCGGCCAGACAGGACTTTCCTCGCCCTTCCTCTCCCGGATCGAGCGCGGTTTGACCATGCCCTCCATTCCGACCCTGCAGGCCGCGGCCGACGCCCTCACGGTTGACATCGAATTCTTCTTCCGCAGCGAGGAGGAGACGGACTTCGTGGTCAGCCCCGGCACCGGAAGGCGGACCGTGGTCTCGGCCATGGGCTCCAGGGAAAGGCCGGCCTACCTGCTGGAGCTGCTGGCCCAGGGCCTGGACAACTCCTACATGGAGCCGGCCCTGGTCACCCTCCTGGGCCGGGAGGAGGAAGTCCCGACCACCACCCACGGGGGCCAGGAGTTTCTCTACGTCGTCGAGGGCCGCATCCGGCTGACCCTGGGCTCCAAGACATTTGTCCTCAAGCGGGGCGACGCCGCCTACTGGAACGGCCGCGTCCCCCACAAGGGAATAAGCCTGGGCAAGAAGCCGGCCCGGACGCTCAACGTCCACCTGGTTCCCGGCCAGCGTTCGAGCTCATTCGTAGTCAAGTAATTCCTGCCCGAGCTGGACCGGGCCTGGCCGGACAGCCGGGGTGAGGCCTTACCAAAACTCAAAGGAGGAGGAACAAGGCATGGTTCGGTCAAGATTGACGCTTTCGCTGCTCGTGGCGGTCCTGATTCTGGGCCTGGCCGGAGGCGCTCTGGCGGCCGGCCAGGGCGGCAAGACCCTCAAGCTGGCCTTCGTCGCTCCGCCGCCCGTCTGGGGACCGGTGGCCGAGTACTACGCCAAGGAAGTGGCCAAGCTGGCTCCGGGCCTGGAGATCAAAGCCTTCGGCGGCGGCCAGCTGGGCCCGCTGCAGAAGAACCTGGCCGAGATAAAGATGGGCAAGCTGGACCTGATGCTCTGCGACTCGGGCGTCATCTCCATGCCCAAGGGCGGCGAACCCTTCAACGTCGTCTTCGCGCCCTACGCCTTCAACTCCCAGGCCCATTTGCGCAAGTTCTTCAACTCGGACCTGTTCAAGTCCCTCGTGGCCAAGACCGAGAGCGAGGCCGGGCTCAAATACGTCGGCTGGGTCTCTGACCGCTCGCCCCGTCTGATCACCACCAGCAACCGCAAGGTCATCAAGCCCGAGGACATGAAGGGCCTCAAGCTCAGGGTGCCCATGACCAGAAGCATCACCGCCATCATGACGGCCTGGGGCGCCACGCCCATCCCCCTCTCGGCGGCCGAGCTGTACATGGCCATGAAGCAGGGCACGGTCGACGGCCAGGACAACGGCTTCGACGCCATCTACAGCGCCAAGTACTACGAGGTCCAGAAGTACGTCAGCCCCATAGACTACGTCCGCTCCGGGCTGCTCATCCTGGTCTCCCAGGCCACCTGGAACAAGCTGAACGACAAGGAGCGCCAGGCCCTCCTATCCGCCACCGGCCCGACCGACGTCTGGGCGACCAAGCGCAACGACGACATGGTCGCCGAGGCCGTCAAGGGCGTCCAGGAAAAGGGCATGGTCATCCTCGAGCCCGACCTGAAGGCCTTCCAGACCACGGCGGCCGAGGCGGTCAAGAAGGAGCTGGACGGCAAGCTCTGGCCGGCCGGTCTCTACGAGAAGATCCAGACCCTGAATTGAGCGGCTGATCAACCGGAAGGGGAGAGACTCGGATGGATCGAGCTAGGGTCGCCCTGATTCGCCTCCTGGAACAGATCATCGGCGTACTGTTCATGGTCATCTCCGCGGTGACCCTGGCTCAGGTCCTCTGCCGCTACGCCCTGGGCTTCTCCCTGACCTGGTCCCACGAGCTGGCCATCCTGCTCCTCATCTGGATCGTCTGGCTGGCCGTGCCCGTCGGCATAGACCGCCGGGGACACCTGGCCGTGACCATCGTCCTGGAACACGTCCCGGCCAGGCTGAGGACCTGTTTGAACTGGCTCGACTGGGCCCTGGCCTTCTTCTTCTTCGGGCTGGTCTTTTTCCTGACTTTCCCCGTGGCCGAGGCCTTCGAGGGCATGAAGCTGCTGACCATGCCCATCCCGACCAACGCCCGCTACTACGCCGCCACCGTGGGCAGCCTCCTGGCCGTCTTTGTCCTGGCGGCCGGGCCGAAGCGGCTGGACAAGGGGGCCTGAATGGGCGTCTGGCCGCTGCTGGTCCTGGTTGTCGGCTTCCTGGTCTTCGCCATGCTGGGGCTGCCCATCTTCATCAGCATGGGCCTGGCCTCGGTGGTCTACTGCACCGTCTTCTGGGGCAGCGCCTCCTTCACGACCATCGCCGCGGAGATGGTGGAGTTTCTCAACAACTTCGCCTTTCTGGCCATACCCTTCTTTTTCCTGGCCGGCGACCTGATGAACCAGGGCGGGATCACCCGCCGGCTGGTCAGTTTCTCCACGGCCGCGGTCGGCCACATCCGGGGCGGCCTGAGCCACGTCAACATCGTCGCGGCCATGATCTTCAGCGGCGTCTCCGGCTCGGCCGTGGCCGACACCTCGGCCGTGGGCAGCGTGCTCATTCCGGCCATGAAAGAGGACGGCTACCCCGGCGCCTACGCCGCGGCCGTGACCGCGGCCAGCAGCACCATCGGGCCGGTCATTCCGCCCTCGATTCCGCTGATCATTTACGGCCTCCTGACCGAGCAGTCCATCGGCCGGCTCTTCCTGGCCGGGGCCATCCCCGGGGCCCTGATGGGGCTCTACCTCATCATCGCCTCCTACATCATCAGCAAGCGGCGCAACTACCCGGCCCACCCCAGGGCCTCGCTCAAGGAGATGGTCGCCAGCGCCCTGGACGCCGGCCTGGCCCTGATCATGCCCCTGATCATCGTCGTCGGCATCGTCAGCGGCCTGGCCACCCCGACCGAGGCCGGGGTCCTGGCCGTGGCCTACGCCCTGGTCATCGGCCTGTTCGTCTACCGGGAGCTGAAGTGGTCGGACCTGCCCCGCTGCTTCGCCCACTCGATGATCTCCTCGGCCTACGTCATGGCCATCATCGCCAGCGCCGGCATCTTCAGCTATCTGGTCGCCGAGATGAGGGCCGGGGAGATGCTGGCCGAGTTCTTCACCTCCCTGAGCCAGTCCAAGTGGGTCATCCTGATCATCATCAACGTCTTTTTCCTCATCTGGGGCTGCATCCTGGAGCCGATGACGGCCCTGGTCGTGGTCGTGCCCATGCTCATGCCCTTGACCCAGGCGGTGGGCATCGACCCCATCCACTTCGGGGTGGTCATCGTCCTCAACCTGATGATCGCCCTGATCACCCCGCCGGTGGGCGTGGTCCTCTACCTGGCCACGACCCTGGCCGACGAGCCCTTCCACCTGGTGGTCAAGGAGACGCCGCCCTTCCTGATCGCCCTGCTGCTGGCCCTGGTCTGCGTGACTTTCATCCCGGAGCTGAGCCTCTGGCTGCCCCGGCTGCTGATGGGTTCCTGAGGAGGATTCTGTCTATGGAACTGGAGGGAAGAGTCGCCCTGGTCACCGGCTCCGGCCGGGGCATCGGCCGGGCCATCGCCCTGAGACTGGCCCGGGCCGGGGCCGACATTCTGGTCAACGACTTCGATCCCGACTCGGCCGCTGAGACGGCGGCGCTGATCGAGCAATCGGGCCGCCGGGCCGCGGCCCTGGCCGCCGACGTGACCGACCGGGGCCAGGTCCGGGACATGGTCGCCCGGGGCCTGGAGAAGCTGGGCAGCCTTGACATCCTGATCAACAACGCCGGCGTGGCCGGCTCGTCCTGCCTGGTCAGGGACATACCGCCCCAGAGCTGGGACAGGACCCTGGCCGTCAACCTGACCGGCGTCTTCAACTGCTGCCAGGCGGTCATCCCCCTGATGACCGAGCGGCGCTGGGGCAAGATCGTCAACATCGCCTCCCTGGCCGCCCGGCGGCTGAGCAAACTCGGCGGGGCCGACTACACCGCGGCCAAGGCCGGGGTCCTGGGCTTCAGCCACCACCTGGCCTTTGAGCTGGCCGCCTTCGGCATCAACGTCAACGTCATCTGCCCCGGGGCGACCCTGACCGACATGGTCAAGGAGAAGACCAGCGAGGAGTTCCGGCGCCAGGTGGGCGAGCAGGTCCCCCTGGGCCACTGGATCAGGCCCGAGGACCAGGCCGAGGCGGTCCTCTTCCTGGTCAGCGAGGGGTCCCGCATGATCACCGGCCACGTCCTGGACGTGGACGGCGGCCAGCTCCTGGGGGTGGCCTCGGACTACCAGGAGGACCTGCGCCGCCGGACCGAGACCAGCGCCCGCAGCCTGAAGGCCTTTCAGGAGCGGGCCAAGGAGAAAGTATGAGCCAGGTCAAGGCTTACGCCGCCCTGGGCCGGCCGGGCCGGCTCCTGGCCGCCCGGCTCCTGCCCGGCCAGGACGTGGTCGAGGGGGTCACCGAGCTGATCAAGGCCCACGGCTTCCGCTCGGGCACGATAACGGGCATCGGCTCCCTGCGCTCGGCCACGGTTCTCTGGGCCAAGAACCTGGAGTTCAAGGGCGACCTCAAGAAGGACGCCGTCTTTTACGAAATGGAAGGACCGGTCGAGCTGGGCGCGGCCCAGGGCGTCTTCGGGACCGACCGGGACGGCCAGGTGGTCATGCACCTGCACGGCCTGATCATGGACCGGGACGGCCAGATGCGCTGCGGCAACCTGATTCCCGGATCGGCCCCGGTCCTGGCCACGGTCGAGCTGACCATCCAGGAGATCGAGGGTCTGGCCATCGAACCAACGCTGGATCCGGAGTGGAGCCACCGGTTCCTCCACCCCGTGTCCGACCCGTCGGGGAAGCAATAACTCTGGCCCAAGGAAAGGAGAGAGCGAGGATGAAGAAAAGGAACTGGATGATCACGGTTGTCTTGATGGCCGTGGGGGCTGTTTTCCTGTTCGGTGTCGGACAGGCCAGCGCCCTGACCACCCTCAAGCTCGGCCACGTGGGCCCTCCGGGATCGTATCTCGACCTGGCCGCCCAGAAGCTCAAGGAGAACATGGAGAACCTGTCCAAGGGAGATCTGACCCTCCAGGTCTTCCCCGGCGGGCAGCTGGGCAACCTGCCCCAGATGTTGGGCCAGATGAAAAAGGGTTCCCTGGACCTGTGGAAGACCGACTACGTGGTCATCATGATCGCCAAGGAGGCCAAGGCCTTTGTGGTCGGCACCGCCCCCTACCTGTTCCGGGATCAGGACCACCTGGAGAAGTTCATCGCCTCGCCCATCTTCGCCGAGATGAAGGACGTGGTCGAGAAGGAGAACGGCATCAAGTGGGTCGGCCTGCTGGGCGACCGCTCGCCCCGGGCCCTGACCACCCGCAACAAGATGGTCCTGGTCCCCGAGGACCTCAAGGGTCTCAAGATCCGCGTTCCCCAGACGCCGGGCATTCCCGACGCCTTCAAGGCCTGGGGGGCCTCCATCGGCGTGGTCAGCGCGCCGGAGATGTACAACGCCCTCAAGCAGAAGGTCATCGACGGCCAGGACAACGGCATCGAGATAGTGGCCACCTTCAAGCTCTGGGAGATCCAGGAGCAGTACACGGCCATTGACCATGTCCGCTCGGCCGAAGGCATCTGGATGAACGCCGAGAAGTGGAACTCGCTCACCCCGGAGCAGCAGAAAATCATGGTCGAGGCGACCAGGCTGACCCGGCTGTGGGGCAACCAGTACATCAAGGAAATGTCGGCCAGCTGGTTCGACGAGGCCAGGGAAAAGGGCATGACCATCGTCATGCCGCCCCTGAAGCCCTGGATCGAATCCTCGCGCAAGGTCATCGAGGAGCTGGACGGCAAGGCCTGGCCCAAGGGTCTCTACGACAGGATCAAGGACCTGAAGTGAGGCCGACTCTGGAAAACAACTTCGCCCCGGGCTCTGGTCAGACCGCTGACCCGGCCCGGGGCGGGCCGAACGTCTGAGCGGAGGGCTGTTTTGCCCAGGATCAACGCCTTCGTCGACCGGTGCCTCGAGGTCTTCGTCGGGCTGAACCTCGGCCTCCTGGTCTTCATCACCTTCGGCCAGGTGGTGGGCCGCTACGTCTTCGGCCACTCCTTTGGCTGGGCCGAAGAGCTGTGCACCCTCATCTTCTGCTGGACGGTCTGGCCCACGGCCTGCCTGCTCCTCAGGAGCGGCCGCCACCTCAACGTCACCCTGCTCCTGAACAGGTTCTCCGGCCCCACCCGCCGCCAGGTCAATCTGGGTCTGAGGATCATCATCCTGGCCCTCCTGGGTCTTCTGATCTACGGCGGATTCGGGGCCATGGAGGCCATGGCCGACATCTCCTTCGTGACCATGCCCCTGCCCAACAACGTCAAGTTCGTCTCGGTCCCGGTGGGCGCCGGCCTGATGGCCTACTACCTGATTCGCCTCCTGGTCGAGGACTGGAAGGGTGGAGCCTATGGCCGCGACTAATTTCGCCGTCCTGCTGCTGCCCCTCTTCGCCTTCATGGCCCTGGGCGTACCCATTTTTCTGAGCATGGCCCTGGCCTGCGTCATTTACGCCCTCCTGTACAAGATTCCCCTCTTCCTCATGGCCATGTCATACGTCCAGGGCATCGACAGCTTCACCTACCTGGCCATCCCCTTCTATTTCCTGGCCGGGGACCTGATGAACCGGAGCGGGATCACCGACCGGATGCTGGTCTTCTCCTCGGCCGTCATCGGCCACATCAGGGGCGGGCTGTCCCACGTGACCGTCATCGCCTCGATGGTCTTCTCCGGGGTGAGCGGCTCGGCCGTGGCCGACACTTCGGCCATCGGCGCGGTCCTGATCCCGGCCATGAAGAAGGAGGGCTACCCGGCCGGCTACGCCGCGGCCGTGACCGCGGCCTCCTCGACCATCGGCCCCATCATCCCGCCCAGCATCCCCTTCGTCGTCTTCGGCCTGCTGGCCGGGACCTCCATCGGCGACCTCTTCCTGGCCGGGGTCGTGCCCGGCCTGGCCATGGGCCTCTTTCTGCTGCTCGCCTCCTACTTCCTCAGCCGGCGGCGCAACTACCCCTCCCATCCCCGGACCTCCCTCAAGGTCATGGTCAAGTCCTTCCTGGACGCCTTTCTGGCCCTGCTGATGCCCTTCATCATCATCGGCGGCATGACCACGGGGATCGTCACTCCGACCGAGGCCGGCGTCCTGGCCGTGGTCTACGCCATCATTTTGGGCCTCTTCGTCTACAAGGGCTTCACCCTGAGGGAGCTGCCGGGCATCCTCCGGGACTCCATACTCAACTCGGGCCTGGTCCTGATAATCATCGCCACCACCGGGCTCTTCGGTTACCTGGTGGCCGAAATGCAGGCCGGCCAGCTGATCGCCCAGTTCTTCGGCCGGCTCTCCGGCGACAAGTGGGTCACCCTCAGCCTGATCGTGGCCTTCTTCCTGATCTGGGGCTGCGTCCTGGATCCCATCACCGGGCTGGTCGTCCTGGTGCCCCTGCTCATTCCCCTGGTCAATCAGGTCGGCCTGAGCCTGATCCACTTCGGGGTGGTCATCGTCCTGACCCTGATGATCGGCCTGGTCACCCCGCCGGTGGGCCTGGTCCTCTATCTGTCGGCCTCCCTGGCCGACTGCTCCTTCGAGAACGTGGTCAAGGAATCCTGGATTTTCCTCCTGGCCCTTTTCCTGGTGCTGCTGGGCTGCATGTATCTCCCCGGCGTGGTCCTCTGGCTGCCCAGGCACTTGGGGCTCTAGATTCAGGGAGGGGCGAGGTGGCTTCAGTGGAGAAGGAAAAGACCGTCGTCAGGGCAGAGCCCTGGGGCAGGATAGTCCTGATGGATTCGGTGGCCCAGATCGGTCCGGACGAGACCGGACAGGTGGTCGTGGCCGGGTCCCACGGTTCGGCCCCGGCGGCCCGCTACGCCGCCCGTCGGGCGCCCTTCGGCCTCATCCTCAACGATGCCGGCCGGGGCAAGAACAACGCCGGCATCTCCGGCCTGCCCGTCCTGGAGGCCATGGGCATCCTGGGCGCCAGTGTGGACTGCCTGAGCGCCAGTATCGGCGACGGGGTGGACAACTACGAATCCGGCCTCATCTCCGCGGTCAACGACCTGGCCCGGGCGGCCGGGCTCCGGGTCGGCCAGACGGTCAGGGAGGCGGCCGGCCTGATGCTGGCGGCCAAGAAGTCGGCCGGCGCGGCCCAGGCGGCCGTGGTGATCCACGAGGCCGAGGAAGGCCGGATAATCCTGGCCGACTCGATCACCTTCCTCAACGAGAGCCATCGCGGCAGCGTGGTCGTGGGCGGCTCGCACTGCGGCCACAGCAGCTACGACTGGGTCAAGGACATGGGTCTCAAGGGCATCTTCCTCAACGACGCCGGCCGCGGCAAGGACGGGGCCAACATCTCGGGACTGCCCCGCTATCAGGCCGCTGGCATTCCGGCCGGGGCGGTGGACTGCCAGTCGGCCATGATCGGCTACGGCCGGGACGCCTGGGAAAACGGGCGGCTCTCGGCGGTCAATGATTTAGCCCGCCGCCTGGGCCTGGGCGAGGGCCAGGCGGTCAGGACCGCGGCCCTGATAGTCCTGCAGGGCGGCCCACGGCCCGCCCGTGAAAAAGCTTGATCAAAGGAGAATCCGCATGGATGAGGGGAACATGATTTCAGCGGTCGGCCGGCCCGGCCGGCTCCTGGCCGCCCGGCTCCTGCCCGGCCAGGACCTGGTCGAGGGGGCGCTGGGGCTGATCAAGGCCAACGGCTTCCGCTCGGGCACGGTCACGGCCATCGGCTCGCTCCGCTCGGCCAAGGTGGTCTGGGCCGGGAGCATGGACTTCGGCGACGACCCCATGAGCGTGGCCGTGTTCTACGAGATGCCCGGCCCGGTGGAGCTGGGGGTGGCCCAGGGCGCCTTCGGGACCGACGAGAACGGCCAGGTGGTCATGCACATCCACGGCCTGGTCATGGACAAGGACGGCCAGATGCGCTGCGGCAACCTGCTCCCGGGCTCGGCCCCGGTCCTGGCCACGGTCGACCTGACCATCCAGGAGATGGCCGGCCTGGAGCTGGCCCCGACCCTGGACCCGGTCTTCAAGAACAAATTCCTTCACCCCCGGGCGGCGGACAGGCCATGAAAGCCCGGGCCATGGTCCTCCTGGAGCCGGGCCGGCTGGAGCCCCGGGAGTTCGACCTGGTCGAGCCGGGGCCGGACCAGGTCCTGGTCAAGCTGGCCGTGACCTCGGTCTGCGCCTCTGACCCCAAGATATTCCAGGGCCACAGCCCCTTCAGCTTCTACCCGATCATCATGGGCCACGAGCTGGCCGGCCAGGTGGAGGCCATCGGGGCCGAGGCGGCCCGGGCCTACGGTCTGGAGGCCGGCGACCGGATCACCATCGAGCCGAGCATCCCCTGCTACCACTGCCGCTGGTGCCGGAGCGAGTTCAACTACCACAAGTGCCGGCCCCTGAGGGCCTACGGGGTGACCCTGACCTGCGACCAGCCGCCCCACCTGCTGGGCGGGTACGCCGAGTACATGTACCTTCTGCCCGGCTCCCTGGTCTACAAGCTGGCCCCGGAGACGCCCTTTCTGGCGGCCAGCCTCAGCTCGGTCGTCGGCAACGGGGTGCGCTGGGTCAAGAACCTGGGTCAGATGACCTACGGCCAGAGCCTGGCCGTCAGCGGCGTCGGCTCCCAGGGCCTGGCCGCCCTGATGGCCGCCCGCCAGTTCGGGGCCGGGCCCATCGCCGTTCTCGGCCTCGGCCGCGACCGGGTCCGCTTCGAGCTGGCCCGGGAGTTCGGGGCCGACTTCACCGTCAACATCGAGGCCGACGACCCCCTCGAGGCCGTGCCCGATCTCCTGGGCGGCCCGCCGGACGTGGTCATCGAGACCTCGGGCGCGCCCTCGGCCATCCGGACGGCCGTCGACCTGGTCAGGCCCCTGGGCCGGGTGGCGGCCATCGGCCTCTCCGGCGGCCGGGAGACGCCCCTGATTTTCGACGCCCTGGTGGCCAAGGGCGTGACCATCGCCTGCGACCACGCCCAGGCCGGCAACTACCCCGACGCCATGCGCATCATCAACTCGGGCCGGTACGCCATCGAGAAGATCAACAACGTCCACTACGCCCTGGAGGACCTGCCCCGGGCCTTCCAGGAGACGGCCCATCCGCCGGCCGGCTTCATCAAGGGCGCGGTGGTCTTCAACTGAGCCGGGAGCTCCCTGCGGGAGGTGATATGGCAACCAAGAAGTTCGAACTGACCAAAGCCGAGGCCCTGGACCTCTACTTCAAGATGGTCCTGACCCGGAAGACCGAGGACCGGCACGAGGAGCTCTTCCAGCAGCAGGTCGTCCCGGTCTACACCCACCTGGGCACCGGCCAGGAAGCGGTCGGCTGCGGGGTCTCGGCCCTGCTCCAGCCCGAGGACTGGCTCATCGGCACCCACCGCGGCGTGGCCGAGGTGGTGGGAAAGGGCCTGAGCGTGACCGACATCTTCCTGGAGTACGGCGGCCGGGCCAACTCCATCTCCGGCGGCTGGGCCGGCCTGCACCTGCACAGCCCGGCCCTGCACATCCTGCCCCTGGCCGGCTCCCTGGGCAGCGACTTCTCCCTGGCCGTGGGGGCCGGACTGGCCGTCAGGAACAAGGGCCTCCAGGCCGTGGTCGTCGATTACTTCGGCGAGGGCGCGGCCGAACAGGTCGACTTCCACGGGGCCATGAACATGGCCGTGCTCTACAAGGTGCCGGTCATCTTCTGCTGCGCCACCAACCAGTTCGTCGAGTACCACCCCTACCGCGACACCACCTGCGCCGCCGACGTGGCCGCCCGGGCCGAGGCCTACTGCATGAAGTGGCAGATCGTGGCCGACGGCAACGACATGTTCGCCGTGGGCCGGGCCATGAAGGAGGCCATCGCCCACGCCCGGAGCGGTAAGGGACCCTATTTCCTGGAGTTCAAGACCTACCGCCTGGCCCCCCACCACACCGGCGACCCCTGCGTCTACCGCCGGCCCGAGGACGTGGAGGAGGCCAGGAAGAAAGACCCCCTCCCCCGGGCGGCCCAGGCCCTCCTGGAACGGAAGTGGGCCAGTCCCAAGGACCTGGACGACATCGCCGCCAGGTGCGACCGGCTCATCGAGGAGGCGGTCGAGACCCTGGTAAGAAGCCCCCTGCCCGAGGCGGCCGGCGTGCTGGATCACGCCCTGGCCTGAGCGCCGATTCAAGGAGAGACCAAGCATGCCCCTAAAGACATATTCTGAAGCCGTGGCCGAAGCCATCCGGGAGGAGATGCGCCTGGACGAGGCCGTCATCGTCATGGGCCTGGACGTCAAGGTCAGCATCTTCGGCACAACCCGGGGACTCTTTCAGGAGTTCGGCCCCAGCCGGATCATCGACACCCCGGTCTGCGAGGGCTCCTTCACCATGGCCGGGGTCGGGGCCGCCCTGGCCGGGCTGAGGCCCGTGGTCGAGATCCTCTTCTCCGAATACATGTACCTGGCCATGGACGCCATCGCCAACATGGCCGCCTCCTGGGGCTACGTCTCCAACGGCGGCTACAAGGTTCCCCTGGTCGTCCAGACCTTCTGCGGACCCAGGGGCCACGGCGCCTACTCCCACTCCCAGTCCACCCAGGCCAGCTTCCTCAACCCGCCCGGGCTGAAGATCGCCATCCCCTCCAGCCCGGCCGAGGCCAAGGGGCTCATGGCCGCGGCCATCCAGGAAGACGGGCCGGTCCTCTTCTTCCACCACCGCCAGCTCCTGGCCGAGAAGGGCGAGGTCCCCGAGGGGCGCCACATCCTGCCCCTGGGCCAGGCCGCCATCAGGCGGCCGGGTAAGGACCTGACCCTGGTCTCCTGCGGGGCCATGGTCCATCGCTGCCTGGAGGCGGCCGAGAGTCTGGCCGGAGAAGGGATCAGCGCCGAGGTCATCGACCTCAGGACCCCGGTCCCCCTGGACGAGGAGGCCATCGCCCAGAGCCTGGCCAAGACCAGCCGGCTGATCATCGTCGAGGACGGCCGCCAGCGGGGCGGCCTGGGCTCGGAGATCGCCGCGGTCGTGGCCGAGCGGCACCTGGATCTGCTGGACGGCCCCATCCGCCGGGTCGCGGCCCTGGACACGCCGGTGCCCTTTGCCGCGCCCCTGGAGCGGGCTCACTTCCCGGGCCTGGAGGCCATCGCGGCCGCGGCCAGGGAACTGATGGCGTAGAGGGGGCCGGCCAATGGCAACAGGAGTCTACGTTCCCATCTGGGGCCTGCAAATGACCGAGGCCACCGTGGCCAAATGGCTGGTCGACGAGGGCCAGCCGGTGGCCAAGGGCCAGGGCCTGGTGGTTATCGAAACCTACAAGATATCGGGCGAGGTGCCCTCGCCAGCCGACGGGGTCCTCCGTCGCCAGCTGGCCGGAGTGGGCGACATCCTCAAGGTCGGGGCATTGATGGGCGTCATCGGCGCGGCCCAGGAGGACGAGGCCGAGATCGAGGCCCTGATCAGCCGGGCGCCCTTCGTCACCGAGGCGCCGGTGACCAAGCCGAAGCTGGCCCAGGCCGGCGCCGCGCCGGAGACCCCCGCGGCCCCGGCGGCCCCCGCCGTCCCGGCCGAGGCGGTCGAGACGGCCGAGCGGCCCCCGCTCCGGGCCACGCCCCTGGCCCGCAAGATCGCCCGGGAGATGGGCCTGGATCTGAGGTCCATCCAGGGCAGCGGCCCCATGGGCCGGATCTACCGCCGCGACGTGGAGGCGGCCCGGGCCGCCCGACCGGCCGAGCCGGTTCCCAGCCGGGCCGAGGACAGGGCCGTGCCCCTGACCAGCCTCAGGCGGGCCATCATCGCCAAGGTGAGGCAGACCCTGGAGGTTCCCTACGGCGCCCTCAGCCGCAAGGTCAGAATGGACCGCCTCCTGGCCTTCCGGGAGAGTCTGGCCGAGCCTTTTCAGCGCCGGCACGGCCTCAAGCTCAGCCTGACCCACCTCTTCTTCAGGGCCGCGGCCCTGGCCCTTGGTGAGGCGCCCGAGCTGAACTCCTCCCTGGACGGGGAGAAGATCATCCTCAGGGGCTCGGTCAACATCGGCATGGTCGTCACCCCGCCGGGCGGCGGCGGGATCATGATCCCGGTCGTCCGCGACGTCCAGGCCAAGACCCTGGACCGGATCGCCCGGGACTGGGCCAGCCTGACCGACAAGCTGGCCGCCGGCGCCCTCACCCTGGAGGACCTCAGCGGCGGGACCTTCACCATATCCAACGTCGGACCCTTGGGGATCGACGTCTTCACCCCGCTCATCCATCCGCCCGAGTCGGCCATCCTGGGCCTCAGCCGTCTCACCGAGGAGGCGGTGGTCGAGGACGGCCGGATCGTGGTCGGCCGCACGGCCAGCCTGATCGTCGGGGCCGACCACCGGGTCTTCGACGCCGAGCCCATCGGCCGGTTCCTGACCGCCCTGGACCGGCTCTTCCAGAATCCGGGGGAGCTGCTCATCTGAGGCTGGGCCGGCCCGGCCTGAAGTCGAAAAAACGGCCGCCCCCCCGTCGGGGGGGCGGCCGTTGTCCGCCGGATGGAGACCGGTTTCTCAGTAGAGGTAGGCCAGCCCGACGCTTTCCTGCTTGACCGCGACGTGGTAGGTCCGGTTCAGGGGCGGCCAGTCAACCCTGACCTTGAAGCCCTCGACCACGGTCCGGCCGATGTTGATCGAGCAGGTCGCCCCGTAGGCCGCGTAGCCCACGCCGCCGCTGTTGGTGGAATTGATGGGCCGGAAGTAGTTGTCCAGCACCAGGGTCCGGGTGGTCACAAGATTGCCCTGCAGATCCAGGACCCGGACCCTGAGGTTGCACTCGTACCCGCTCCCGCCGCTGGCCCGGTTGGTGACCAGCACGCTGAAGTTGAGGCAGGCGTCCCGGTTGGGCTCGCGGGTCTCGCCCGCGTTCCAGGTCCACTCGGCGTAGTGGCCGGTGGCCCTCAGCCAGTACCAGCCGCTGATCAAGTTGCCATTGCTGGTGAACGAGTCGGCGGCCCGGGTATAGAGCGTGTAGGCCATGACCCCGCCGCCGATCAGGACCAGGCAAAGGGCCAAGACGGAAATTCCAACGAGCTTTCGGCTGATTCTCCTCATCTCTCGACTCCTTTTCCACATTAGCCAGACGCCCCCACCAGATGATATCGTCAGCCTGGCTATGGACGATGTCAAGATAAATCCACGTCCCGGGCGAGCCGCTCTTCAGGGCCCTGACCCGGCCGTCCGGAAAACCCACCAGCGAGTTTTTATAGTCATGAAACGGCAGTATTTTTAACACCAAGTCAATCCCCGTGCCCTCCCGCCAGGCCGGAACAGGCCGGTGGTTCAGCCTGAGGGAGCACGGGCAGCCGATTTCATTGATTCCCGTTTATTATATTATTTCCGGTTGCCCGGCTGGCCGGTCGCGGCTCGTCGACGCACCCCCCGACCGGGGCCAGGGTCCAGCTTGACAGAAGGCACGATTCCTCGTAGATTAAGTTCAAGGTGATGCCTTGAAACGGGCTCGGCCCGGCGGTCATCTCCGCACAGGAACAAGGCGGGCTTCTTGCGCCCGGAACGGTATTTCACCAGGGGGGCAACCGGGTGGTTGTCATCCCTTTTTTTGGGTCTGGACCAGGCCGAATGCCTGGCCGAAATCGATGGTCAGCCCGGGCGGCCGCGGCCCCTCGCCATCCGGCCGGTCCGGGCGGCGCTGGGGAGGAGGTTGACTCCGGCGACGCTTCGGCGGAGAATCCGGCCTGAATCAGGCGGACCTCGGACGGAAAAAACATCCGGGTCGAGCTCTCCGGGATAAGGCGAGGCCATCGCCAGGAAAAAGAAGGCCTCTCCCTGGCTGCCGGCCAGAGGTTGGCTTTGGAATTAGCTTTCTAAGGAATCAAGAGGAGGCAGAGATGTTTACCCGGTTTTCCGGCAGATTGATCACGGCCGCGCTGGCGGTCCTGGGCCTGGTCGGCCTGGCCGCGACCTGCCTGGCTGACGAGTACTCGGCCGACATGATCCAGAACGCGGGCGGCCAGACCCGCCAGGGAAAAGTCTTCATCAAGGGCACCAAGCAACGCATGGACATAGAGCAGCAGGGCCAGAAGATGTCCATGGTTTTTGACCTGTCCACGAAACAGTCGATCATGATCAACCACTCCCAGAAGATGTACATGCCCCTGATGGCCGGCGCGGGCCAAGCGCCCACGGCCGAGTGGTCCGAAGAGGCCATGCAGCAGTTCGGCGAGTACAAGAAGGTGGGCAGCGAGACGGTCAACGGCTACAAGTGCGACAAGTACGAGCTGATCTTCAAAGACAAGGCCATGGGCAAGGCGACCCACTGGATCACCCGGAAGCACAAGCGGCCCATCAAGGTGACCCACACCGGCGGACCGGGCGGGGACATGACCATGGAGTACAAGAACATCCAGGACGGCGGGGTCAAGGATTCAGTCTTCGAGATTCCCGCCGGCTACACCAAGATGGAGATTCCCGGCATGGGCGGAGGCCAGGGCCGCCGACCCAAGCAGTAGCCAAGCCCAAGGCAAGCCGGCCCGGCCGGCCAGGCGGCCGGCGCCGGAGCGCCTCGGGGAAGCTTCCCAGTTCCCGCGACACAGGGAGGCGGGCGGATGAGAGACGGAAGGATCTCGGGCTGGCTGGGGGGCTTGCTTTTCCTGATCTCGTGCTTCTTCGGTCTGCCGACCCAGGGCTGGGCCGGCGAGTTCGTGGCTGATGTCTACGAGGAGGAAGGCTCCGAGAAGTGCGTGACCGGGAGGATATTCATCAAGGAGCGGCGGGTTCGGCTGGAGATCAACGAAGGCGAGGAAGCCGACAAGTTCGTGGCCATTCTCCAGCTGGACAAGGGAGTCGTCTGGGCCCTCGACGCCGAGGATAAGACCTACACCTCCGCGCCCTACGGCCAGGGTGACGAGGTCCTGGAGGTCTGGTCCGTCGAGCTGGAGAAGAAGGCCCGCTACCTGGGCCGGGAACCCGTGTCCGGGTTTCCCTGCAAGAAGTTTGAGCTCCTCGAGGGGGGCGAGCGGACCTTTTACTGGATTTCCGACAAATCCCCCTGGCCCCTCAGGATCAAGGACAGCGAAAGCCTGATGGAGCTGAGAAACATCATCGAGAAGCCGCTCCCGGGCTCCCTGTTCGAGATACCGGCCAGCTTCAAGCCCGCCCCGGAAGACACCGATCCGGGCCAGGCCAGAGCGCCGAGGAAATAGATCCGCCTGCCGGCCGGCCCTTCAGGGCCGGGCCGAGGCTGTCTTCAAGACTCGCCCCGTTCCAGCTTTGACATCTCCTTTGGCCATCGGGATCCCAATCGCCCCGCCCGGCCCGGCGTCTCTCTGAGACCGGGCCGCGCCCGCTCCGGATAGCCCGGCCCTTGCTCCCGGGAACAAGTTTTGCCTCTCTTAAGTGGCGGCAACCCCGCGGATCCGGGCGAAAAATAGAACTGGCCAAGAGGCCGATAGAATGATATTTCTCAAAGGTGAACTGGATTTTCAACATGGGCGAGCAGCTCATCCTGAAATTCCAATTTGAAACATAATCCTCGCCCAGCGGCCCCACCCTCTGCCGGGTGCAGGCTTCCCGAAGGCCTGCCCGCCAATGGCTGACCCTCGGACCAGTCTTTCGCGGATGAGGTTGGGTTGAGGCGATCCCAATCCCCGTTCCCGGGTCAATCAGGCCCGGGGCGGCGGAACAAGGAGACAACCATGAAAAACGCGATCATAGTTGACGAGAAAGACAACGTGGCCACGGCGCTCGACGACCTCGAACCGGGCGATGTGGTCAGGGCCGGGTTCGGGGACAAGGCGGTCGAGATCAGGATGAAAGGTGAGGTGAAATACGGCCACAAGTTCGCCCTGAGCCGGCTGGCCAAGGGCGAGCACGTCATCAAATACGGGGAGACCATTGGTCAGATGGATGCCGATGTCGATCGGGGCGAGCACGTTCACGTCCACAACATGCTCGGCTTGAGGGCCACCGGCGAACCGTGAGGCTGGAGGCGGGCGCCCCCGGCCGGCCGACGGATTCTGGCCGGCCGGGGAGTCCGGGAGCGGATCCGGACCCGCGTGAAGGAGGCGGATGATGGAAGTTTCGGGATATCCAAGACCGGATGGTTCCGTTGGCTTCAGGAACCACGTCGCCGTCCTGAGTTCGGTCGGCTGCGCCAACGACATCACCCTCCGGCTGGGCCGGATGCACCCCAACGTCCTGACCCTGACCCAGCGCGAGGGCTGCGCCCAACTGGGTGAGGACAAGGAACAGACCACCCGGACCCTGGTCGGCCTGGGCCGGAACCCCAACCTGGCCGCCGTGCTGGTCGTCGGCCTGGGCTGCGAATCGATCACTTCAGACTATCTGGCCAACGAAATCGCCAGGAGCGGGAAGCCGGTCGAGCACCTCATCGCCCTGGAAGAGGGGGGCCTGAAGCCCTCCCTGGCCAAGGGGACCAGGATCCTGGACCGGATGATCCGGGAAGCCTCCCGGATCCAGCGGGTCCCCTGCGGCCTGGAGCACCTGACCCTGGGCATCAAGTGCGGCCTGACCGACACCACCTCCGGCCTTTCGGCCAACCCGGCCACCGGTCTGGCCGCCGACCGGCTCATCGACGCCGGGGGGCGGGTCATCTTCGGGGAAACGCCCGAGGTCATCGGCGCCGAGCACATCCTGGCCCGGCGGGCCGCCAGCCCCGAGGTCAAGGACAAGCTCTTCCGGCTCATCGCCCAGTGCGAGGAGCGGGTCAGGGCCACGGGCACGGACATTCGCGGGGCCAACCCCTCCCCGGGCAACATCGCCGGCGGAATCTCCAGCATCGAGGAGAAGTCCCTGGGCGCCATCAAGAAGGGCGGCAGCAGAACGCTCCAGGGGGTCCTGGCCTACGGCCAGATCCCCAACGGTCAGGGGCTCTTCTTCATGGACGGCCCGGGCCGGACCCCCGAGGCCCTGACCGGCCTGTGCGCCTGCGGGGCCCAGGTCCTCATCTTCCCCACGGGCAAGGGTTCGCCGGGCGGCGCCCCCTTGGCCCCGGTGATCAAGGTCACCGGCAATCCGCGCACGGCCGAGTTCCTGGCCGACCACATCGACCTGGACGTCAGCGGCATCATCAAGGGCGGAGCGAGCCTGGAGGAGTCCGGGGAGAGGATCTTCCAGGAGCTGCTGGCCGTGGCCTCGGGCAAGGCGACGAAGGCCGAGGCCCTGGGCTTGGGCGGGATCAGCATCTGGACCATTGGCAGCCCCATGTGACCCCTCAGTCGCCGGCCTGCCAGCCTCGGAGCACAAGGATACAAAAGCAGCGGCGAGCCGATCAGGGCGCCGGCCCGGTCCTGGAGGGAATCGACCGGAGGGCGTCACAAACGTCGGCGTCTGCCCGGGCCCGGCCGAGCCGGTCGCTCAGCTCTCGAACCAGGAGCCGGGCGGCAGGGGCACCTCCAGGAGGTGGTGGAAGATGAAATAGAAAACGGTCACCACCACCGCGCTCAGGCCCAGGGACTGGAGGATGTTCCTGGTCTTGAGCTTCTCCTCGGCCAGGTAGAGGTTGAAGACGCCGTAGAAGACGTAGCTGGCCGGCAGAAAGCCGGCCTTGGGCATGACGATCAGGTAGAGGGCCAGGATGATCAGGCCGACGAGGACGTTGTTGCGCTCCACGGCCGACTCGAAGAACTTGATCCGCTCCGGCCTGACCAGGCCCTTGATCAGGAGCAGCAGGCTCAGGAAGCCCAGGGCGACCAGGACGTAGTTGACGAAGACCCCGCCCAGCCGGCTCAGGTCTCGGGTCAGGAAGTAGACCAGCCCGGTCAGGACGGCGCAGACGCAGCCGACGATCAGATCCGAGTTAAGCATCGCTCCCCTCCTCCGCGCAGCGCTCGGGCGGCCGGCGGCCGGCCCGCCAGGAGGCGTAGAGCGGCCAGAGGGCCGACATGAGGCTCAGGCCGATCAGGATCAGGCTGATGGGCCTGAAGACCATGTAGCCCAGAACCCCGCCGGCGGCCCGGCCGGTCAGGATGGACTGGACCAGGCCCTCCTCGACGAACGGACCCAGGATCAGCCCCAGGACGATGGGCGCCGGATGGAACTTGAGCTTGTGGCTGACGTAGCCGATGACCCCGAAGAAGAACATGATCCAGACGTCGAGCATGTTGTTGCGGATGGAGTAGGAGCCGAGCACGGTCATGAACAGGATGGCCGGGGCCAGGAAGCGGGCCGGGATGTTGATTATGCGGGCGAAGACGAACGAGCCGAAGCAGCCGATGATCGTCACCAGGAAGGCGGCCACGAGCATGCTCATGATGAAGGCGAAGGTGATGGGGGCGTGGGTGGTGAAGAGCTCGTGGCCCGGCCTCATGCCGTGGAGCATCAGGGCGCCCAGGATGACCGCCGCCGGCGGTGAACCGGGGATGCCCAGGGTCAGAAGCGGGATGAGCGAGCCGGGGGCCATGGAGCTGTTGGCCGCCTCGGAGGCGGCCACGCCCTTGATGGTGCCCTTGCCGAACTCCTCGGGGTGTTTGTCCCAGCGGCAGGCCTCGTTGTAGGAGACCATGCTGGCGATGTTGCCGCCGGCCCCGGGCGCGAAGCCGATGATGGTCCCGATGGCCGAGGAGCGGAGCATGAGCCCCGGCTTCTTCAGGAGAGAGACGATGACCTCGCCGATGACGCTCAGGGTGGGCTTGACCGGCTGGCTGGCGTAGGCGGCCCGGCGCTGGCCGATGACGCTGGACAAGATCTCGGGCAGGCAGAAGAAGCCGATCAGGGCCACGATCAGCTCCAGGCCGGCCTGAAGCTCGGGGAAGCCCAGGGTCAGGCGGACGTCGCCGCCGATGGGGGCCATGCCCACCGTGCTCAGGAGCAGCCCGACCCCGCCGGCCAGGAAGCCCTTGAGCATGGTCCCGCTGGACAGGGTGGCGATGATGGTCAGACCGAAGATGCCCAGCCAGAAGTACTCCGGCGGCCCGAACTTGAGCGAGGCCTCGGCCAGGGGCGGGGCCGCGGTGGCCAGGACGATGTTGGCCACCAGCGAGCCGTAGGCCGAGGCCACCGCCGCGGCCACCAGGCCGTGCTGGGCCATGCCCTTCTGGGCCAGCGGGAAGCCGTCAAAGGTGGTGGCGATGGCCGCCGGCGTGCCCGGGGTGTTGATCAGGACGGCCGGGATGGCGTCGCCGTACATGGCCCCGACGTAGATGCCGCCCAGCATGATCAGGCCCGCGGCCGGCGTCATGGTGAAGGTGAAGGGGATCAGGAGGGCCAGGCCCATGGTCGCCGTCAGGCCGGGCAGGGCCCCGAAGACGATGCCCATGAAGACGCCGAAGAAGAGGGACAGAAAGTTGCCGGGATAAAAGACCTGAACAAATCCCGACCAGGCCGCCTCTAACATTTTTCCGCCTCTGCCCCGGCCGGCGGCGCCCCGGGGCGCCTCCGGCCGGGAATCGGGTCATCCGCGCCCGGCGTCTACTTCTTGAACTCCTTGACCACCGGGGCCCATTCCTTGACCTTGTCCTCGATGTAGGCCTTGGATTCGGCCGCGCCCATCTGCAGGGGCTCGAAGCCCTCGTCGGCCATCTGCTTCTGGATCTTGGGATCGTTGGCGATCTTGAGGAAGGCCGCCTCCAGGACCTTGACTATCTCGGCCGGCGTGCCCGGAGGGGCCCCGGCGCCGCGGTCGATGCTGGCCAGCAGGGCGTAACCCTGGGACTTGAAGGTCGGCACCTCGGGCATGTTGGGGAAGGGCTTGTTCGTGCCGAAGCCCAGGACCCGGCTCTTTTCGGCGTGCTGGACCAGGTCGTTGGAGTTGGCCCAGAGGGCCTGGACGTGCCCGCCCAGGAAGGCGGCCACGCTGGGCGCGGCGCCCTTGTGGGGCACGTAGGTCATCTGGATGCCGGCCATCTTGGAGAACTGGAGGTGGGCGATGTGGTGGCCGGACCAGGTGCCCGAGCCGGCGACGGTCACGGCCCCGGGGTTCTTCTTGGCGTAGTCGACCAGATCCTTGAGCGTCTTGAAGGGCGAGTCCTTAAGGACCGCCAGGCCGATGGGCGTGGCCTGGAAGAGGGCGATGGGCACTATCTGGCCGGTCTCGTAGCCGGCGTTGCCCCGGGCCAGGGGCTGGAGGATGATGTGGGGGATGTTGATGCCCGAGATGAAGTAGCCGTCGGGCTTCTTGGTGACCAGCTCGGCCCAGCCCACCGAGCCGCCGCCGCCGGGCTTGTACTGGACGATGATCTTGACGCCGAGCATCTTTTCCAGGAGCGGCTGCTGGCGCCGGGCCTCCAGGTCGGACTGGCCGCCCGGGTTGAAGGGAATCGAGTAGACTATCGAGTTCTCCGGATAGCCGGCCGCGGCCGGCCCGGCCAGGACCAGGGCGCTGATGAAGGCCAGGGCCAAGGCCAGGGTCAGAAAACGTCTCGCCATGATTACCCCCTTTTGTTGCACCGGTTGGGATCGGGCCGGTCGCCAGGCCGCCGGCCTGACCCGTTGTCTATTCCAGCAAGTCAGCCGCCGCCTCACAGCCTGCCGAAGCCCAGCAAGTTGGGCAGCCAGGTGCTGAAGAAAGAGAAGTAGGCCAGGATCAAAATGCAGATGGTGATGGCGATGATGTGCGGGATGACGTGGACGGCCAGGCGCTCCAGGGAGACGTCGGCCATCTTGGAGGCGACGAAGAGGTTCACCCCCAGGGGCGGCGTCAGGAAGGCGACCTCGTTGGTCACCACGAAAATTATTCCGAAATGGATCGGATCTATACCCAGCTTGACCACCACCGGCAGGAGAACGGGGGTCAGGATGATGATGGTCGAGAGAGTCTCCATGAACATGCCCAGGACGTAGAAGACCAGGATGAGCAGAAGCAGAACCACGAACCAGTTCTTGGAGACGGACAGGATGGCGTTGGCCAGCCTGGTCGGAGCCTGCTCGAAGGTCAGCATCTGGCCGAAGAGGGTCGAGGTGCCGACGATGATCAGGACCGTGCCGGCGATTATGGCCGCGTCGTTGAGGGCCCGGACGATTTTATCCAGGTTGAGCTGCCGGTTGATCGCCCCGCCGACGAAGAGGCCGTAGAAGACGGCCACCACCGAGGCCTCCACCGGGGTGAAGATCCCGGCGTAGATTCCGCCCAGGATGACCAGGGGCGCGGCCAGGGCCCACTTGGACCGCCAGCAGGTCCAGAGGAAGTCCTTCAGCTCGAACTCCTGGCCGGTGCCCTTGTAATCCAGCCTCTTGGCCACGTACCAGGCCACGAAGCAGTGGGCCAGTCCGATCATGGCCCCGGGGACCATGCCGGCCAGGAACATGCCGGTGATGGAGACGTTGGCGATGACGCCGTAGATGATCATCGGGTTGGAGGGCGGGATCAGGATGCCCAGGGTGCCCCCCGAGGAGGCCACCGCGCCGGCGTAGCCCCGGTCGTAGCCCTGACGGATCATGGCCGGAATCATCAGGGAGCCGACCGCGGCCACCGTGCCCGGACCCGAGCCGGAGATGGCCGAGAAGAACATGCAGGCCATGATCGTGGCCACGCCCAGGCCGCCGTAGATGGTCCCGGCCGGTTTGGCCACCACGTCGATGATCTGGCGGGTCACCCCGCCGTACTCCATGAGCGAACCGGCCAGGATGAAGCAGGGAATGGCCAGCAGGGGAAACTGATCAACCCCCTGGTAGAGGGTCTGGGGGATCATGGTCAGGGTCGTGTCACTGGCCAGCAGGGCGATGCCCGTGGCCGCACCCAGGGACATGAAGATGGGCAGCCCCAGGATGAGACCGAGAATGAGGACCACGACCAGGATGGCCATGACGCTCATCGCTCACCCCCGGTCTGGACCAGCTCGCGCAAGTCTCCCCGCTTGTAGGAGCGGTAGTAGTCCTGGATCAGGCGGAGGGTCATCAGGATGAAGCCGGCCGGGACGATGGCGTAGATGTAGGCCGTCGACCACTGCAGCGAGGGGGAGATGAAGGGGTAGCGGAACATGTGGATGACCAGGCGGACGCCCTGGACGGCGAAGAAGACGTTGAAGATAGCCCAGATGGCGTCGGCCAGGACCCACTGATAGATTCTGAGTCTCTCGGGCAGGAGGAGCATCGGGGCGGTCACCCGGACGTGCTGCCGCCCCTTGGCCGCCAGAGAGGCCCCCAGATAGATGACCCAGACAAAGGCGAAGCGGGAGAGCTCCTCGGTCCAGGTCAGGGCCGCGGCCAGGACGAAGCGGAAGAAGACCTGCAGCCCGAGGCAGATGACCAGCAGGGCCATCAGGAAGGCGCAGAAGTACTTCTCGAAGTTCTCGTAGAGCTCGACGAGCGCTCGCTTGACCATACAGGCATCCCCGACCGGCGCGGCCCGGCCTCCGGCGGCTCCGGCGATTTCCCCTCCCGGTCGCCTCCGGCCGGCCGCGGCCGGGGAAGGGGCGGCCCCTTCCCCGACTCAGGTCACGTTTACTTGGACAGGGTCTCGACCACCTTGTCCACGGTCGCCTTGCCGCCCACGCTCTCGTAGAACTGCGGCCAGACGCCCTTGGCCTTGTCGATCCAATCCTTCTCGTTGTCGGCCGGCTCGACCATGGCCATGCCCTTGTCCAGGCAGAGCTTCAGGGCGGCGGCCTCTTTCTCGGCCACCCAGTTCCACTCGTACTCGGCGGCCTCCTGGGCGGCCTTGACCACCACCGCCTGCATGTCCTTGGGCAGCTTGCCGAACCAGTTTTCCGAGGCCAGGAGGGGTCCGGTCCAGAGGATGTAGTGGATGTTGGTGATGTACTTCTGGACCTCGAAGAACTTCTGGTCGGCGTTGACCAGGTGCGGGTTGTCCTGGCCGTCGATGACCTTCTGCTGCAGGGCGTTGAAGACCTCGGTCCAGGCCATGGGCACCGGGTTGATCCCCCAGGCCTTGTAGGCGGCGATCATGATCGGGTTCTTGGGCACGCGGATGGTCAGGCCCTTGAGGTCGGCCGGCTGGCGGACCTCCTTCTTGGAGTTGGTCAGGACCCGATAGCCGCCCACCAGCCAGGACAGGGCCCTGACGTTGGCCTGCTTGACCATGGTCTTGTTCAGGTCTTCCATGATCGGGCTCTTGAAGAGCTTGTAGGCGTCCTCGATCTTGGGGAAGATATAGGGCAGGGTCATGAAGCCCACCGCCGGAGCGAAGGGAGTGACGTTGTTGACGGCCATGATCGAGGTGTGGAGCATGCCGGTCCCGCAGGCCTGGACGTTGTCCTGCTCGGAGCCGAGCTGCCCGCCCAGGTAGACCTTGACCTCCATCTTGCCGCCGGAATACTTCTCGGCCAGTTCTTTGAACTTCTCGCCGCAGATGGCGTGGTAGCTGCCCGGCGGATTGGCCGTGGCGAACTTGCAGGTGAAGTCGGCCGCGGCGACTGGCAGGGCCAAGACCGCGGCCAGACCAAAGGCCAACAGGGTTAGAACGCCAACTTGCCTGACTCTCATTACCCACCTCCTCGAATGAATCCCTGAGACATCGAGTTGGGCCGAAGGGGTCAGCGATCCGATGGCCCAACTCCTGGTTGACCGCCTCGAATACCGGCCTGGGGGCGGATTCATCGGATGACCTTGTAGATGGCGTTGCAGTCTTCCTTGCCCAGTCCGGCCTGGCTGGCCCTCTGGAGATACTCCAGGGCGACCTTCATGGTCCTGGCCTCGTTGCCCCATTCATCGGCCATCTGGCAGCCCAGTCCGACGTCCTTGAGGGCCAGATCCACGCCGAAACGGTTGGCGAAGTCGCCCTTGGCGATCCAGGGCCCGCGAACGTCCATCTGGAAGCTCCTGGCTCCGGTGTCGCTGAGCAGCTCCAGGAGAAAATCCAGCTCCAGGCCGGCCTTCTGACCCAGGCGCAGGCCCTCGGCCAGGACGGCCAGGTTGGTCATGCCGATCAGATTGCTGATCAGCTTCAGGGCGCAGGAAGCCTCGACCTGACCCAGGTAGTAGACCGGCGAGCCGACTATCTCCAGGACCGGCTTCAGCCTCTCGAAGACCGGCCGCTGGCCGCCGACAAAGATCGGCTCCTCGGCCTTCTCGGCCTGGGCCGGGGTCTTGCCCAGGGGACAGGCCAGGAAATCCACCCCCTTGGCCTGGGCCGCCTCGAAGAGGGTCCGGGCCGTGCCCGGATCAATGGTGCTGACGTCCAGGTAGGTCGAACCGGCCTTGAGGCGGCCGAGCAAACCCTCTTCGCCGAGCATGACCTCTTTCAGGTCCTGCGGCCGCGGCAGGGAGGTGAAGAGCACGTCCACGCCGGCCAGATCCTCGACCCGGCCGGCCGCCCGGCCGGTGGAGCCGACCTGGACGGTCCGCTGAATCGCTTCGGGATTCAGGTCAAAGACCAGAACTTCCTTGCCGGCGCGGATCAGGTTGCGGGCCAGGCCACCGCCCATGAGCCCCACGCCTATGAAACCGAACTGCATGAGCCTCCTCCTTGCCCCTGGGGCGCCATAGTCAGGTCTGGCGGCCGTGGAGGCGAACCCGTCTCCACGGCCCCCGGACCTAGGCGCTCCTGTAGAGCTTGGTCAGGATGAACTCGAAGTGTCCCAGCGCCTCGTTGGCCGTCAGCCGACCGTTGCAGGTCCGCCGGAGCATGGCCAGCAGGTTGTCGCCCGACTGGTCCAGGGTCATCTCGCCCCGCAGGATGGCCGAGCAGTCGTAGTCGATGTGCTCGGTCATGGTCTTGACCGTCAGGGGGTTGGCCGAGAGCTTGATCACCGGCTCGATGGGGTTGCCGATGATGTTGCCCTGGCCGGTTGGGAAGAGGTGGGCCACGAACCCGGCCGCGGCCCAGAGGGTCACCGCCTCGCCGGCCGCCGATGAGGTGTCCATGTACCAGAGGCCCGGACCGGTGGGCGCCTCGGCCGGGCCGAGCGTCCCGACGTACCTGGACTTCTTGCCGATCTTCTGGAGGTTGCCGAAGGCCTTCTCCTCGATGGTCGTCAGGCCGCCGCGGATGTTGCCCTTGGTCGGCTGGGAGCCGGAGAGGTCGTCGGTCTTGTTGGCGTTGATGAAGTCGTTGTACTCGTTCCAGATCTTCATGAACTGCTCGCCCACCTCGGGCGTGGCCGCCCTTTCCTTACAGACGTGCTCGGCCCCGGTGATCTCCGAGGTCTCGCCAAAGGAGCAGGTCGCCCCGGCCTCGACCAGCTTGTCGATGGCGTTGCCCACCGTCGGGTTGGAGGCCAGGCCGGAGGTGGTGTCCGACTCGCCGCACTTGACCGAGACCCAGATCTGGCTGAGGTCCACCTCCTCCCGCTTGAGCTCGCTGGCCCACTGGAGGTACTCCTTGGCCTGCCAGCTGGCCTTGGCGATGGTGCCGATGTCGCCGGTCCGCTCGATGGAGAAGCCGGACACCGGCTTGCCCGTCTCGGCGATGCCGTCGACGATGACGTTGGTCCACTCCGGCTCGATGCCGATGACCACCACCGCGGCCACGTTGGGGTTGGCCCCGGTGCCGATGAGGGTCCGGAAGAAGAGCTTCAGGTCCTCGCCGAACTGGAGCCGGCCGTAGGGGTGGGGGAGAGCCTTGGTCCCCTTGATGTTGTTGGCCACCGCCTCAGAGGCGGCGTTGGACAGATCGTCCAGGGGCAGGATGACCACGTGGTTGCGGATGCCCACCCGGCCGTTCTCGCGCCGATAACCCAAAACTTTACCCAGGCTCATGGCTACCACCTCTTGGTCTTAAGGTTGTGGACGTGGACGTGCTGGGCCCGCTTGATCGGGGCCACCACCCGGCCGATGTCCGCCCCGTACTTGATGACCGAGTCGCCCACGGCGTGGTCCTTGAGGGCGATCTTGTGGCCCAGGGGCACGTCCTGCCCGGCCTTGATCTCCACCGCCTCCTGGCTGTCCATGTACAGGCCCCGGGCAGTCTCCCCGGCCTTGATGTCCACCGTGGCCACCCCGACCGTGTCGGCCTTCTCGTGCACTAGGAACTGGATCATCTTCTCCTCCTTGGTTTCAGCCTCGGGCCCGAGGGCCCGGTCTCAAACCGGTCCTTCGAGCCCTCCCGGCCCGGCCGGGCCGGCCTGATAGAAATAGGTTGTGTTGGCCTGGGGGACCACGGCCACCCTGGGCCGGCCCTGGAACCGGTCCAGCCAGCGGTCGATGGTCTCCTGGGCCCGGCCGGCCCTGATCTGGCAGCGGGCCAGGGTCTCGGCCTCCAGGTCAGAATCCACCACCACCTCGTACTGGCTCAGGGTCCGGGCGAAGAGATAGGCCTTGTGGGCGCCCATCCTGAAGCCCTGTTGCCGGAAATCGGCCAGGACGTCCTCGGGCCGCTGGAAGCGGCCGACGTACTCGGCGTAGGTCTCGTCGCCCACTCCCTGGGGGCAGGCGGCCAGCAGAAGAATCCCGCCCCCGGGCTTGAGGGCCTGGGAAGCCAGGTTGAGCCCCTTCTGGGCCTGGTAGAGGCAGATGTCCTTGGGATGCCCCCCGCAGGAGGCGATGACCAGGTCGTACCTCTCCTCCAGGGCCAGGCCGTAGACCTGGGCGCAGACCGGCGCCCCGGCCTTGAGGACCGCCTCGGGCCGGCCGGCCAGCAGGGCCGCGACCCGCTTGTCCGGGTCGAGGACCACGTTGACGGCCAGGTCCAGGCCGATCAGGTCCCCGGCCTCGTTGATGTCCTCGCGGACCGGGTTGCCCTCCAGGACTCCCGCCCTGGCCCGCTCGTGGAACATGAGGCCGTGGTTGGCCTCAATGGTCGCCGCCGCGCCGCAGCCGATGGCCGCGCCCTTGGCCCCGCCGGTGAAGCCGACGAACTGGTGCGGGTCGATCTGGCCCAGGGAGATCTTCAGATCGGCCCGGGCCAGCTCGGCGTTGACGGCCACCGGGGTGCCCCGGCCGGTCCGGCCGCGGTCCTCCATGGCCGAGCGCCGGGCGTCGTGGCCGATCACCCTGACGCCGCCGACCGCCTCGGGCGGGACCACCCGGTCAAGACCGGCCCGGTCCAGGGGCGGGTGGAGGCCGGCTCCGACGATGACGGTCACCTGATCCGGCTTAAGCCTGGGAAAGGCCCGGAAGAGCCGGGCCAGGATGACCGGCAGCAGGGTCCTGACCGGCGTGGGCCGGCTCTCGTCCGGCACGGCCACGGTCACCCGCCGGGGCGGGGTCATCTCCTCCAGCCGGGCGGCCTCCAGGGGCCGGCCGAGGGCTTTCTCCAGGGCCGCGGCCGGATCGGCCAGGACCGGCCGGGCCTGGGGCTGGAGGAGATGGACCTCCGCCTCGTCCGGGAGCCTCAGCTTCCGAACGCCGGAGCCGTATCTGAGTGAAAGTTCCACGTCCCTGCGCCCCCGATTGATTCGGCCAGCACAAACAGAATTCAGCAAGAGCCGTGCCGGAGACCCGGGCCAAATTATATGACTGAGTGACGGTTATTTACTTCCGCGACCACCCCCTGGGCGGCCGGGGCGGAGCGCCCATTATTGGGCTAACGGCCGAATATTGGGCTTGCACCGGCCCGGGGCCTGGGATAGGCTTTAGATAAAGGATCCGGAACCGCCCCAGGGAGCTGGCCTGGGGTGGGGAAGGGCGGCCGCCCCAGGCGAGCAGGCCGGAAGCCGGGTAGTTTCTCGGTCCATGAGCCCAGCCCAATATTGGGCTGGGACCGGAGTTGGGGAGCCAGGACATGGCTTGGAGCCAGGCCAAACGCTATCAGCTTCTGCTCAGGATCAACAACGCCATCATCAACCAGACCAGCCGCGAGGATCTCTTCCGGACCCTGGCCCGGGAGATGCGCCACCTTTTCTCCTACGACCGCTTCAGCATCAATCTCTACGACCCCCGGACCGAGTCTCTGAGCTACTTCGCAGCGGCCGAGGGAATCAGCCCCGAGGGCATCGCCGCCCCGGTCAGCCGGCCCCTGGAGAAGGGGGCCATCGCCCGGATGGTCATCCGCTCCCGCCAGCCGGTCATCATCGCCGACATGAGCCAGCACACCTACTGGGCCTCGGTCCAGTCCATGAGGGAGGCCGGCCTCAACGCCACCCTGGCCTTCCCCCTCATCGTCCGCGGCCGCATCCTGGGCTCGCTCCACCTCTCCTTCGGCCAGACCCCGGACAACTTCGAGGATCTGGCTGACTTCCTCGAGGAGGTCTCCAGCCAGGTGGCCATCGCCGTGGACAACATGCTGGCTCACACCGAGCTGAAGTCCATCAACGAGCGGCTGGAGAGACAGAAGCGCTTCCTCCTGGACCAGGCCGATGACGCCTACGCCCTGGACCACTTCTTCTTCGCCAGCCCGGCCATGGTCGAAATCATGAGGCAGGCCGAGCTCATCGCCGACACCGACGCCTCGATCCTGATCACCGGCGAGACCGGTACGGGCAAGGACTACATCGCCCGCTGCCTCCACAACCTCAGCCCCCGGCGGGAGGCCCTCTTCGTCAAGGTCAACTGCCCGGCCCTGGCCCCCAACCTCTTCGAGAGCGAGCTCTTCGGCCACGCCAAGGGAGCCTTCACCGGGGCCCACAGCCGGCGACTGGGCCGCTTCGAGATGGCCGACGGCGGCACCGTCTTCCTGGACGAGATCGGCGACCTGCCCCCGGCCCTCCAGGCCAAGCTGCTCCACGTGCTCCAGGACCGGACCTTCGAGCGCCTGGGCGACAGCCGCTCCATCCAGACCGACTTCCGGGTCATCGCCGCCTCCAACCACGATCTGGAAGAGGCCCTCCGGGAGAACAGGTTCCGGCCCGACCTCTACTACCGGCTCAACACCATCAACCTCCGCATCCCGCCCCTGAGGGAGCGGCTGGAGGACATCCCCCTCCTGGTCGATCGCCTGACGGCCATCCAGTCGGAGAAGACCCATCGCCCCTCCCCCAGATACACTTCGGCGGCCATGGATCTCCTCCACCGCCACCCCTGGCCGGGCAACGTCAGGGAGCTCAAGAACCTGGTCAAGCGGATGGTCATCCTCCGGCCCGGCGAGGTCATCTCGGCCGCGGACCTGAACCAGATGCTCGAAGCGGCCCGGCACGACCGGGCTTCGGACCTGATCAGCCTGGCCGAGATGGAGCGTCGCCACATCGAACGGGCCCTGCTCCAGTGCCGCGGCGCGGTGGGCGGCCCCCGGGGCGCGGCCAGGCTGCTGGGCCTGCCGCGCACGACCCTGCAGTACCGGATGAGAAAATACGGCCTGGCCCCGACCCGGCCGGCCGGGGAATAAACCGGCTCCCCGCCGGCTTCGTCCAGCCGGCATTTTTTCTTGACAAACCAGAGCTTGATGTTAATTTAATTGTTAACAATATGAGCAACAATGCTCGCGCTTCAGGGTTTCCCGGCAGATTCCCGCAACTGGCTCCCGCAATGCGCGCCGTAAGCTGGTCTGCCCCGACTCCCTGACTGGCCGGAACCGGCCGGCTGGATTTACGGCCTCGCGTCCCCGCGAAGGAGTCCGAATGGGGCTCGGCTTCAAAATCCTCGTCTACGAGCCGATGCACGCTCAGGGCACCAGGCTCCTGGAGGAGAAGTGCGATCTGGTCTACGCCCAGTCCCTGGAGGAGGACTATCTCGTCTCCATGGCCGGCGACGTGGACGGGATCATCATCCGGGCCAACGGCCGGGTCTCCCGGGCAATCATCCAGGCCGCCCCGCGGCTCAAGGTCATCGGCCGGCACGGCGTCGGCCTGGAGGGCATCGACCTCCCGGCGGCCAGACAGGCCGGGGTCAAGGTCGTCTACACGCCCACGGCCAACAGCGAGAGCGTGGCCGAGCACTTCGTCGGTCTGGCCCTCATGCTGGCCAAGAAGATCAGGCCGGCCGACGCGGCCCTGCGCCGGGGCGAGTGGGCGGCCCGCAACGTCCTGATCGGGACCGAGCTGAGGGGCAAGACCCTGGGCGTCCTGGGCTTCGGCCGGATCGGCCAGCTGACGGCCCGCATCTGCCGCCTGGGCTTCGACACGCCCGTGCTCTACCACGACATCGTCACCTACCCCGAGGTGAGCCGGGAGCTCGAGGCCCAGCGCGTCGGGCTGACCGACGTCTTCAGGCGGGCCGACCTGATCTCCATCAACCTGCCCCTGACCCCGGAAACCGAGGGCTGCGTCAAGGCCGACCTGATCAAGCTGATGAAGCCGACGGCCTTCCTGATCAACATGGCCCGGGGCCGAGTCTGGCGGGAGGCCGACGTGGTCGCGGCCCTTACATCCGGCCTGATCGCCGGCGCGGGCGCCGACGTCTACGAGACCGAGCCGGCCCCGCCCGACAATCCTCTCTTCAAGCTGGACAACTTCGTGGGCACGCCCCACATGTCAGCCCACTCCGAAGAGAGTATGATCAGGATGAGCCTGGTCGCCAGCGACGTCCTGGCCGTTCTGGAGGGCCGGGAGCCCCAGTTCCCGGTGCCAGAGGAAGCTGACCCCTAGGCCGCTCCAAGACGAGGAGATATCATGCCGAGCGTGAGAGTGTTTGGTGAGGCCTGCAAGGGAGTCGAGGACTGCGGGATCTGCGTGTTCGTCTGTCCCAAGTCCCTCTTCTCGGCCTCGCAGGAGATGAACGAAGCCGGCTACGTGCCGCCCCTGGTGACCGACGAGGCGGAGTGCACGGGCTGCAAGAACTGCATGGTCTTCTGCCCTGACTTCGCCATCGTGGTCGAGGGCGAGGCCGAGGATAGTCGAGAGGACGTTGAAAATGGCTGAAGGGCTCAGGATCAAGTCCGGAACTCATTTCATGATGGGCAACCTGGCCTGCGCCGAGGGGGCCATCGCGGCCGGCTGCGGCTTCGCGGCCGGCTACCCGATCACTCCGGCCAGCGAGGTCTTCAACACCCTGGCCGCCCGCCTGCCCGAGGTGGGCGGGGTTCTGCTCCAGACCGAGGATGAAATCAGCGCCGTCTGCTCGGCCGTCGGGGCCTCCTGGGCCGGCCTGAAGTCCATGACCGCCACCTCGGGGCCGGGCATCTCCCTGATGCAGGAGAACATCGGCTTCGCCGTGGCCACCGAGACGCCCCTGGTCATCGTCGACGTCCAGCGCCTGGGGCCCTCCACCGGGGTGCCCTCGGTCGGCCTGGCCGGAGACGTGGTCCAGGTGGCCCGGGGCTCCCACGGCGACTACCAGATCATCGCCTTGAGCCCCGAGAGCCCCCAGGAGATGTTCGACCTGACCGTCCGGGCCTTCAACCTGGCCGAGAGCTTCCGGGTGCCCGTCTTTGTCCTGGGCGAGGGCTTTGTCGGCCACATGCGCGAGCGAGTGGTCATTCCCGAGGAGAAGGACTTGAACCTGGTCAGCCGCAAAATCACGACCGGCGGCAAGTTCGGGGAGAGGAAGGACTTCCTCGACCCGGAGGTGGCCCCCATGCCGGTCTTCGGCCGGGGGCTCAAGACCCACGTGACCAGCTCCTGCCACGACGAGCGGGGCATGAGGAACCTGAGCGACCCGGAGGTGATGCACGGCTACATCACCAAGCCCATCGAGAAGATCCTCAGCCACCGGGCGGACATCGTCGAGGTCGAGGCCGATTACGACAAGGCCCGGCTGGTCCTGGTGGCCTACGGCTCGGTGGCCCGCTCGGCCAGGGCCGCGGCCGCGATGGCCCGGGCCGAGGGCCTTGAGGTCGGGACTCTCCGACTCAAGACCATCTGGCCCCTGCCGGATGAGGAGATCAGGCGGGCGGCCGAGTCAGTTGAACACATGCTGGTCCTGGAGAACAACACCGGCCAGCTCTACCCCTACATCAAGGCCGAGGCGGCCGGGGCCTGCCGGGTCGGCTTCCTGGGCCCCCAGATACTGGGCCAGGTCCACGACCCGGAGCGGATCCTGAACCGGATCAGGGAGGTGATGGCTTGATTCCCCAGGAACACCCTCTCAAAAAGTACATCCGGCCCCAGGTGAGCCGGACCACCTTCTGTCCCGGCTGCGGCAACGGGACCGTGACCCAGGCCATCCTGCGGGCCATCGACGAGCTGGGCCTCGATATGGACGGCTTCGTCTTCGTGGCCGGGATAGGCTGCTCGGCCTGGATACCCAGCCCCCTTTTCGCCGCCGACACCCTCCACACCACCCACGGCCGGCCCATCGCCTACGCCACCGGGGTCAAGCTCAGCCGGCCGGAGATGAACGTCCTGGTGGCCAGCGGCGACGGCGACCTGACGGCCATCGGCGGCAACCACCTCATCCACGCCGCCCGGCGCAACATCGACCTGACCGTGGTCCTGGTCAACAACGGCATCTACGGCATGACCGGCGGCCAGACCGCGCCGACCACGCCCCGGGGCCTCAGGACCGTCACCAGCCCCCACGGCAACCTGGAGCACGTCTTCGACGTCTGCCAGCTCGTCGCCGCGGCCGGGGCCGCCTACGTGGCCCGCTGGACGGCCTATCACCCCCGCCAGTTGACCCGCTCCATCAAGAAGGGCCTCCAGAAAAAGGGCTTCGCCCTGATCGAGGCCGTCAGCCAGTGCCCGGTCCAGTACGGCCGGGTGAGCAAGCTGGGCAAGGCCGTGGACATGCTCAAGCACTTCAAGAAGGCCAGCCTCAGGATCGACAAGGCGGCCGGGCTCCAGCCCGAGGAGCTGGCCGGCCGGATAGTCGTCGGCGAGTTCGCCGATCTGGACAAGGCCGAGCTGACGTCCGAGTGGGCCCGGATCAGGGGCGAGGTCAGGGAGGCAAAACAATGATGACCGAGTTAACCATCGCCGGCGTGGGCGGCCAGGGCTCGATTCTGGCCGGGGTCATTCTGGGCTCGGCCGCGGTGACCTACGACGGCCAGTACGCCGTCCAGACCCAGGCCTACTCCTCGGAGCTGAGGGGCGGCTTCGCCGCCACCTGGGTCATCGTCTCGGACCGGCCCATCGTCTTCCCCCGGGTGACCAGACCGGACATCCTGGTCGCCCAGGCCCAGGACTCCATCAACCGCTTCGCCAAGGTCCTCAAGCCCGAGGGGCTGCTGATCATGGACAGCGACATGATCCCCGAGCCGCCGGCCGGGGTCGAGCGGGTGATCAGGATTCCGGCCACCTCCCTGTCCCGCCAGGAACTCCAGGCCCCGGTCACGGCCAACATGATAATGTTGGGGGCGCTCTGGCAGGCCGTGGGCCTGGTCAGCCGCCAGGCCCTGGAGCGGGCCATCAAGGACGCCGTGCCCCCGGGCAAGGAGGACCTCAACCTGAGGGCCTTCGAGCTGGGTGCCCAGGCCGCGGTCGGCCAGCCGGCCTGAGCGATAATTCACCGGAGGAGCAAGCAGATGGGTCTCAAGACCAAGGCTGAATACATCGAGTCCCTGCGGCGGCTCAAGCCGACCGCCTACATGTTCGGCCAGAAGCTGACCGACGTGGTCGACAACCCCAGGCTCAGGGCCGGCATCGAGGCCACCGGGGCGACTTACGCCCTGGCCGAGGACCCGCAGTACCGGGACCTGGTCGTCACCGAGAGCCCCCTAATCCACGAGCCGGTCAACCGCTTCACCCTGCCCCCGGCCTCGATCGCGGACCTGGTCGCCCGGGTCAAGATCAACCGGCTCCTGGGCACCCGGGTGGGCACCTGCCACCAGCGCTGCACCGGCCTGGACTGCCTGGCCGCCCTGTCCATCGTCACCTTTGACATCGACCAGAAGCACGGCACCGAGTACAACCAGCGCTTCCTGGAGTTCTTAAAATACGTCCAGAAGAACGACCTGACCGCCAACGCCGGCGTGACCGACGTCAAGGGCGACCGCTCCCTGGGTCCCAAGGACCAGCCCGACCCGGACGTCTACCTGCACGTGGTCGAGCGCCGCAAGGACGGCCTGGTCGTCCGGGGGGCCAAGGCCCACCAGACCGGCTCCCTCTCGGCCCACGAGATCATCGTCCTGCCCACCCGGGCCCTGAGAAAGGGCGAGGAGGACTTCGCCCTGGCCTTTGCCCTGCCCAGCGACACGCCCAACCTGATCCACGTCGTCGGCCGCTCCAGCCTGGACACCCGGGAGCTGGACGGCTGCGACTGCGGCAACGTCTCCTACTCCAAGTACTGCCCCACGGTCATCTTCAACGACGTCCTGGTGCCCTGGGAGCGGGTCTTCATGTACGGCGAGGTCGAGTTCGCCCAGGAGATGGTCTCGCGCTTCTCGGCCTTCCACCGCCAGAGCCACGGCGGCTGCAAGTCGGGCAAGATCGACTGCATGGTCGGCGCGGCCCTGACCATGATGGACTACAACGGCACGGCCAAGGCCGGCCACCTCAAGGAGAAGGTCATCGACATGGTCCACAAGGCCGAGACCCTCTACGGCTGCAGCCTGGCCGCCTCCTACGAGGGCCACCGCGAGCCCTCCGGGACCTACTTCATCGACCCGGTCCTGGCCAACGCCTCCAAGATCCACGAGGGCCGGGACATGGCCGAGGCCACCCGGCTGATGATCGACATCGCCGGCGGCTACGTGGCCGACCTGCCCTCGGAGCGGGACCTGGACAACCCGGAGGTGGGCGAACTGATCCGCAAGTACCTGAAGGGCGCGGCCGACGTGCCCCCGGAGAAGCGGATCAAGATGTACCGCCTCATCGAGAAGATGGCCCTGGAGAGCGCCGACACCGTCTCCGACATCCACGGCGGCGGCTCGCCCGCGGCCCACCGGATAACCATCCTCCGGGAGTCCAACGTCGAGGCCAAGAAGAAGGCGGCCAAGAAGCTGGCCGGGATAGGGGACTGAACGAGGCTGGCCTTCATTGGAGGTCAGCTTCTCCCTCTCTGATCAGCGCCTTTGACAGACGCGACCAGTCGTCCGGGGAGCAGGGTTCAGGCCCGGCTCCCCGGACGTGTTTTTGCCCTCTCCACCCGACAGTGTCCAGAGCAGAGAAAAGGTAAATTAAGGAGACCCTACGCCCCGATTCTCCGTGGCGCCGGGGCCGCGTCCCCGACGCCATCACGCAGCGAGGAGGAAGAGTCCCCGGTGGAGTCGAGATACAACCTCGCCCAGGCCACAGCCCGGTTCGCGGCCGTGAAGACCCGGGGTTAGTCATGGCCTGTGGCCTGGCGCCAGGGACGCGGCCCTGGCGCCACAAAAAGCGCTAATGAAGGCTGCTCCTGGCCTCCAGGAGATTAGGGGTGCCCCAAGCCTTCGGGCTCGGAAACAAAGGACCTTCCCTTGTCCGGCGAGGCGCGGTCTGGAGAAAATAGCCGGGGAGCCGGATTTTTAGCTCCGGCCCTCCGGCCGGAATACCGACTCCCCGCGCCCGGATCAATTAACTGTTAACAACGTGTCTTATGTCTGTAAACCGAAAGCGCCCCGGACCGGCTAGGCCTTCAGGGCGGCCTCGGTCCTGATCTGGCTCAGGTAGAACTGCTTGGCGTGGCTGATGTGCCTCTCGGCCAGGTCGACCAGGCTGGGGATGTCTTTCCGCTCCAGGGCCTCGATGAGGAGGTTGTGCTCCCTGATGATCTCCTGAAGCACTCCGGTTGACGACCAGGCCGAGTAGCGGATGATGCGGCAGCGGTTGCGCAGGTCGGTGATCATCCGCCTGAGGGTCTGATTCCGGGACAATTGAAAGACGCAGTCGTGGAAATTGGTGTCGGCCGCGATCATGTCCTCCAGGTCGTTCTGGCCGAGGCCCTCCTCGACCTTCTTGGCCATCCGCCTGAGGGTCTGGATGTCCGTCCCGGTGGCGTTCTGCCCGGCCAGGCGGGCGGCCAGCTGCTCCAGGGAGACCCGGATGATGAAGATCTCCTCGACCTCCTGCTCGCTCAGCTCGCTGACCACGGCCCCCTTGTAGGGGATGACCGTGACCACGCCCTTGGTCTCCAGGATCTTGAGGGCGTCGCGGATCCAGTAGCGGCTGACGTTGAACATCTGGGACAGGGCGGCCTCGACCAGCCTCTCCCGGGGCTTGAAGATGCCGGTCAGGATCATGTTCTCCAGCTTGGAAACCAGCTTCTGGAAGTCCCGCTTCACGTCTTTCCTGGAGGTGTTCCTCTTGGTGTTCATGGCCTCAGCCCCTTCTGCCCTCCCGGCCTGACCTCAGCTCCCGGGCCCGGCGCTTCCCCGGCCCGGCGCTCCCGGCAGGCGGCTTCCCGGACTCCCCCTCCAGACAGCCGGCTTTCCTCGGCTCAAGGATCCCCCCCGGCCCGCCTCGGGCCGCCCCGGTTCAGGGGCCAGTTTGGGAACAATTATGTTCACAATTTTATTAACATAATGGGGTCGAGCGGTCAACCGCCGAAAGTTTCAGTCTCTGAAAGCGAACCCCGGCTCTGGGGGCCGGGTCAGGGATTGCCCGGCCGGGGGGAGACGGCCCTTGAACGGGCGGGCGGCCCGGCCTAAACTGGGGGGCATGATCCAAGTCAGCCCCGGCATCGCCCTGGACGAGCGCGAGATCAGGGAGGAGTTCGTCCGGGCCTCGGGGCCGGGCGGCCAGAACGTCAACAAGGTGGCCACCGCGGTCAAGCTCCGCTTCGACGTGGGCCGCTCCCCTTCCCTGCCCGAGGACGTCCGCCGGCGCCTGGTCCGCCTGGCCGGGCGGCGGATGACCGAGGACGGAGTCCTGGTCATCGACGCCCGGCGCTTCAGGACCCAGGAACGCAACCGGCGCGACGCCCTGGAGCGCCTGGTCGCCCTGATCAGCCGGGCGGCCGTGAAGCCCACACCCCGCCGCAAGACCATACCCACCGCGGCCTCCCGGGAGCGCCGCCTGGAGGCCAAGCGCCGCCGGGGCCAGGCCAAGCGCCTGCGCCGCGGGCCCGCCCCGGCCGGAGACTAGGTTCCCCGGGACGTATCTCCCCGGTCCGGCGACCCGGCTCAGGGCCGGCGATAGACCCCCTGTTCGCTGGTCTCCCGGCCCAGATGTACCCGCGTCTCGATCTCCTGGGGCGCCCTGAAGCCGGGCAGCTCCTTGAACATGATCAGGTAGCGGCCCGGGTCCAGGCGGACGAGCTGGCCGCTCCGGTACCAGTTGGTTCCGGCGTCCACGCTCCAGGCCGCCCCGGCTCCAGCCGCCTCGGCCGGGCCCAGGCTCACCCGGAGCCAGCCGTTGCGGCCCAGGCCGGTCACGGCCCCGTAGAGGTAGCTGATCCTGACCCGTCCGCCGGGGCTCAGGTCGACCGTTGCGGGCTCGGGCGCGGCCCAGCCGGGCAGGGGCTTGAAAGCGATGGTCCGGCTCCCGGCCGGCAGCTCGATGGCCTCGCCGCTCAGCCGCCAGGTCCGGCCGTTGTCCGCGCTCCAGGCCGCCCCCTCCCGGAGGGCCTCGGGCGGGCCGAGATCGACCTGGATCCGGCCGCTGCTGGGCAGGCGGCGGTAAGTCCCCCGGATGGCCGTGGCCGTCCGGGCGGCCAGGGTCACCGGGCCGTCCGGCGGGGCCAGCCAGCCGGGCAGGGGCTTGAACTGGACCTGGTGCTCCCCGGCGTCCAGCTCGACCGCCTCGCCGCTGGAATGCCAGGTCCGGCCCTGGTCCAGGCTCCAGGCCGCCCCGGCCTCCACGGCCTCGGGCGGCTCGAGGGCGATCTCCAGCCGGCCAGAGAGGCGCAGATAAGCCGCCTCTATCTGGGCCGTCTCCTCGGCGGCCAGGATCAGCTCCGTGGCCTCGGGCGGCTCGAAGCCGGAGATGAGCTTGTAGTCGACGGTGTAGGTCCCCGGCTCGAGCTCAACGGTCTCGCCGCTCGAATGCCAGGTCCGGCCCCGGTCCAGACTCCAGGCCGCCCCGGCCTCCACGGCCTCGGGCGGGCCGAGGTTGACCGTCAGCCCGGCCGGCAGTCGGACGTAGGCCGCCCGGAACTCGGCCCGCTCCTGGGTGGCCAAGTCGATCCGGCGGGCCTCGGGTTGCCTGAAGCCGGAGATCAGCCTGAAGTCGACGGTGTGGGCCCCGGCCTCGAGCTCGACCGCCTCGCCGCTGGAATGCCAGGTCTTGCCCCGGTCCAGGCTCCAGGCCGCCCCGGCCTCCACGGCCTGGGGTGGTTCGAGGACGACTCGGATCGACCCGGTCTGAGCGGCCGGGCTGGGCCCGCCCCAGGCCAGAAACAGCCCGGCCAGGAGACCGAGCCAGAGGCATCGTCCGGGTATTTTCATGCTCCCTCCACCAATCCGGCCCTCCGGCGCCGGCCCCGGGCCGCTACTCGGAGAATCTGGCCACGGTCTGGATCAGGTTCTGGCCCGACTTGGGCGGCGTGGCCTTGCCCCGGAAGAGGATGTCCCGGACCGAGTATTCCTTTTTATAATACTCGTGGTTGAGCTTCTCCATCATCCCCAGGCCGGAGCCCTCCAGGGAGACCCCGGCGAAGAGCCCCTTGGTCCGGGAGTAGGAGTAGACCTCGGCCTTGAGGGTCAGGTCTGTGCCGGCCTCGGCCCGGCGGCCCACCGGTCCGGCGGCCACGCCCAGGTCGGCCCCCAGTTTGACCTTGGAGCTGACGATGGCCTCCATGCCCCGCTGGTTCATGACCACCAGAATGAGCTCGATGGACTGGACCCCGATCTGGAAGCCGAAGCTGCCGGCCCCGATCTCCACGAAAGCCGGACCGCGCCAGGCGGCGCCCTTGGCGTGGGACAGGATCACGCCCCGGCCGTAGGAGCCGCCGACGACGAAGCCGCCCTTGACCACCCAGGGGAAGACGACCACGCCGGCGCAGCCGTTGAGCAAGTCCCGGGGAATGGACCTGTCCGGGCTGGTCATGACCTCCTCGATGATCTGGCGGGCCTCGTTGACGATCTGATAGGGCTTCTTGTCCTCGGCCAGGGCCGGCCCGCCCGCCAGGACGGCGGCGAGACCGAGGATCGCGACTAGACGAGTGAATTTGAGCATCTGACCACCCCTCCTTCCTTGTCCCGGACCAACCGCGGACTCACGGCTCCATTCTAACCCGGAGCTCCCCCGGAGCAAACCGGCCTCTGCTCCTGAACGATCCCCGGGCGGCCAGTCCCCGGGTACTGGCCGGGAGGAAGGCCAATTTTACTTGTCTTGACCGGGACTTTGGTGTATTAGGTCAGAAACGGATCTAGTGAGGTTTATCTTTGTCGACCGAGTCGAGGCCTTTTACGGAACGGATCACAGGGGAAGCGAGGCCAGAAAAGCCGAACCGGACCAGGAAGTCCGAGAACTCCTTTCGGGAACTGGGTCGGGGGGCCAGGATGCTCTACATCTGGGCCGGCCAGACCCTGGCGGTCATCGTCGCCCTGCTCATCGTCATCGGCTTCCTGGACGGGATCGGCGCCTCTTTCACCACCGGAGAAATACGCAGCCTGGTCATCGGCGCGGTCATCGGCCTGGCCATTCCGACCTACCGCTGGCGCAAGAAGCAACTGGAGTGGATCAAGCGGGAAGCCGCGCTGGAGGAGAGAATCCGGGAGCTGGAGAAGGCCGGGGAAGATAAATCTCAGCAAGGAGGCGGCGAGCCATGGCAGTGAGCTTGAGCGCCAAGAAGAGCACCAAATTCGTCGAATTGACCTTCGTCCTGAGGAGCGGGCATCGCGTCGTCGGAGAGTATCACGTCTCCATCACGACCAGCTCGTCGATGCGGCCCTCGGACGTCCTCAACGAATCCGGGCCCTTCATCAAGCTCGTCAACGCCCGCATCACCCACGAGAACGGCTTTGACCATCACGTGCCTTTCCTGCAGCTCGTGCGCGACTCCATCCTCTGGGTGGAACTGCCGCCCCTGCCCGACTCCTGGAAGAGGGGGATCGAGTACGAACCCCCGGGCGTCAAGGCCATCACGGCCTGATCCGCTCGCCACGGCCGCGTGTCCCGCCAGCCCATCCCAGGCCCGGCTCGCGGCGGATCAGCTCTCCCGGCCTCTGTCTCTCTAGCCCTGGCCAGAGCCGGGCTGACGGGATATATTTAACGCTCGATCACGACCGGAACCTGACCGCGAATCAAGGAGGTCGACTTGTCCGACAGCTTCATCACCCAGACGCTTCATTTCAAGACCAGGGGCCAGGCCAACACCGAGGCCGTGCTGAGGCAGGCCGCGGCCAGGGCCAGGGAACTGGGGATCAAAAAGGTCCTCGTCGCCACCTGCTCCGGCCGCACGGCCGAGCTGGCTCTGGAGCACTTTGACCCGCAGGAGTTCGAGCTCATCGCCGTCCGCCACGTCCCCGGCTTCACCGAGCCCAACGCCCAGGAGATGACCGAGGATACGACCCAGGCCCTGCTCCGGGCCGGGGTCAAGATCCTGACCGCAGCCCACGCCTTCGGCGGCGTCGGCCGGGGGATCAGGAACAAGCTGGGCAGCTATCAGGTCGATGAAATCATGGCCTTTACCTTGCGCATGCTCGGCCAGGGGGTCAAGGTCGGGGTGGAGATGGGCTACATGGCCGCCGACGCCGGGCTGGTCAGAACCGACGAGGACGTTCTGACCATCGCCGGCACGGCCCGCGGCGCGGACGCGGCCATGATAATCAAGCCGGCCAACTCGGCCCGGTGCCTGGAGTGCCGGGTCAGGGAAATTATCGCCAAGCCCTGGAATCCCTAAATGCTGGCCGCCCTGACCCGCGGCCTCATCTTCTACGCCGTCTTCACCGGGCTCTACTGGCTGATGCAGTGGGTCATCCTGGTGCAGGCCGACTGGGCCCTCTCGCTCAACCGGACCCTCCGCCGGATTCTTTTCACCTGGGTGATTCTCCTCGCCCTGGCCCCGGCCTTGCTGGGCCTGGCCGGCTTCCAGACCGGCCCGGCCGCCCTGGCGGCCTACCTCTGGATGGGCCTGGCCTTCTACCTCTTCCTGGGCTGCCTGCTTCTGGTGCCCCTGCGCTGGCTGGGCGGCCGGCGAATCGGCCGACCGGCCTTCCTGATCCTGCTGGCCCTCTCCCTTTTCCTGGTCGGCCACGGCTACTACACCGCCCGCCGGCCCCAGGTCAGCCAGGTGACCGTGGAGACGGCCAAACTGCCGCCGGGCCTTGACCAGATCCGGATCGTGCTCATGTCCGACCTGCACCTCTACTCGGTCGAGGCCGAATCGAGGCTGGAGCGGATCCTGAAGGTCATCGAGCCGCTGGAATACGACCTTCTCATCTCGGCCGGCGACCTGATCGACGCCCGCCTGGACCAGGCCGACTGGCCGGCTCTGGCCCGGCGGCTGGCCGAGGTGAAACCGAGCTGGGGCAAGTTCGCGGTACGGGGCAACCACGAGTACTACACCGACCAGTCCGCCCTGGATCCGGGCCGGAGCTTCAGCACCGAGTTTCACCGGGCGGCCGGCTTCGACCTGCTGATCAACCAGAAAACCCTGGTCGGCGAGGCCTTGCGCGTCGTCGGCCTGGACGACGGTCATTACGCCTCGGCCCGGGCCAATCCCGGCCCCGCGGCCAAGCTCCTGGCCGGCCAGAACCCGGTCAGGTTCACCCTCCTCCTCAAGCACCGGCCCACGGTCGAGCCTGGCTCCCAGGGCCGCTTCGACCTCCAGCTCTCGGGCCACACCCACGGCGGCCAGATGTGGCCCTTCGGCTGCCTGGTCCGGCGGGTATTTCCCGTGATGGGCGGGCTCTTAGAGCTGGACAGGGGCAGCCGGCTTCTGGTCAGCCGCGGGGCCGGAACCTGGGGCCCGCCTGTCCGGGTCGGCTCGTCGCCGGAGGTGATCCTGCTGCTGATCAAAAGGAGCCAGGGCTCGGGCTGAGGCGACAGTCCGGCCCCTGCTCAGGCCGGCCTTTCAGGCCTTCTCTAGGTCGCCCTCATCGGCGAAAAAGAGATTGCGGGTCTGCCACCTTCTGAACCGGCAGAAGCCCCAGGGAAAGTAGATTCCCAGGGTGATGATTGACAGAAACCAGATGAGCAGATAGTTCCCGAAAAGGCCGCCCCCCCTGCCCTTGAAGACGAGCCTCTTGTCGTCGATTAAAGTGTTCTTGGCCAGCCACCTCTGTTGGGCGCAGTAAGCCCAGGGGAAGTAAATCCCCAGGGTGATGGTCGTCAGGATCCAAGTCCAGATGCACAGCCAAAGGAAACTCCCGCCCCTGCCCTGGAACTCGAACTTTCCGTGCGCCATGATCCACCTCCTGGCTCCGAACAATACGGTTCATAGCTGGCGGACTACTGACCGCCCAACAGTTCCCGCTGGCTCCTGTAGGCGAAGGAACGGCCGTCGACGGCCCTTTCCAGGGCCAGGACGCCGTCCAGATGGTCGCACTCGTGCTGGAGGAGCTCCGACAGGTCGCCGCTGAGCTCCAGGTGCTTCTCGGCCCAGTCCCGGTCGCGAAAGGTCAGGCGGCAGGAGCGGTGGCGGCGGACCTTGACCAGGAGTTCGGGAAAGGACATGCAGTCGTCCCAGACCTCGATCAAGTCCTGGCTGTGGTGGTCCAGGCTGGGGTTGATGAAGATGACCGGCCGGTCGATGTGCATGTAGACCAGGCGCTTCATCACCCCGATCTGGGGCGCGGCGATGGCCCGGCCGGCCCCGTAGCGGGCCCGGAAGTCGAAGAGGGTGTCGTGAAGGTCCAGGAGGACCGGCTTCAGGTCATTGAGCTCGCCGCGCTTGACCGGCTGGCAGACCTGATGGAGCCTGGGGTCGCCCAGGAGAAGAACCTGTCTTGCCGCCATGGGCCCCTCCCCGGGTCGGCCTTCCGGACCTGGCCGGCCCTGACTTCATATTAAGATCAGAGTCGGGCCGGCCGGTCAAGTCCGGGCCGGATGGGACTGAACGGCAGGTCTTTTTGGCCGTCCGGCCGGAACGAAATCCGGGGCCGGCCGCTCTCAACCCTTGATCTGGTTAAAGAGCGGCGGCGGCTCCTCGGGCCGACTCCTGGCGGACTGGTCCTGGGTCTGACCGCGGCGGCGGGTCTTGGGCCGGGGCTCGCCGTCCGGCTCGGGCCGGGCCGGGGAGCCCTTGTAGAAGTAGCGGTCAAAGATGCGGCTGTAGTCGGTCCAGTCCTCCTGGCTCTCCTCGAACATGGCCCTGACCGCGCTCAGCTTGGCGTCCAGGTCATCGCAGAGGTTGAGGGCCACCGCCTCCAGGGTCTGGGGCGTGGTCGGCGAACCGAACTCCTTGAGGCCATGGTGGGAGAGGATCAGATGGCTGATCTCGGCGGCCAGCTCGGGGGGGAAGTCGGCCGGCAGATGGTCGCGGAAGAGGTTGAGACTCAGAACGACGTGTCCGACCAGCCGGCCCTGGTCGGTGTAGTCGGGCGCGGGCAGCAGATCCAGCTCCAGGGCCTTGCCCAGATCGTGGAGGATGGCCCCGCTGAGGAGCAGGTCGCGGTGCAGGAAGGGGTAGTGGCCGGCGACCATTTCGGCCAGCCGGGCCACGGAAAGGGTGTGCTCCAGCAGTCCGCCCCGGTAGGCGTGATGGACCGACTTGGCCGCCGGGGCCTGGAGGAGCCTGGGGCCGAGCTCGTCGTCCTGGAGGAGGCTCAGGCAGACTTCTTTGAAAGGCGAGCCCAGGCCGGCGGCCAGGCCGGTCAGATCCTGGAGCAGCTCGCCGGGCGGCCGCTTGGAGCTGGGCATGAAGCGGCCGGGCTCGGCCTGGTCCGGCGCCAGGGGCTTGAGCTCGGCCACGTTGAGCTGAAGCTGGCCCTTGTAGGCCGAGACCCGGCCCCGGACCAGGACCACGTCGCCGGCGGTGAAGGACCGGTCGAGCTTCTCGGCCCCCTCCCAGACCCGGCCGGCCATCCGGCCGGTCTGGTCGCCCAGGACCAGGGCCAGGTAGCTGGAGCCGGTCCTGGTGGTCTGGAGGTTCTTCTCCAGGACCAGGAACTCGGCCTCGACGGTCTGATTCTCCTTGAGTTCGGCGATGCCGGGCCGGTCAGCCAAGACTGAGGCTCTCCCCGGCGGCCAGCGTCCTGACCTCGACCCCGGGGGCCTTCTGGCGGCAGAGCGAGACGAACTCGTCGGCCGACTTGGCGATGATGGGGAAGGAAGCGTAGTGGATGGGGATCACCTGCTTGGGCTGGAGCAGTCTGGCCGCCTCGCTGGCCTGGAAGGCGTCCATGGTGAAGACGCCGCCGATGGGCAGGAGGGCCAGATCGAGCGGGTAGAGCCGGCCGAAGAGCTCCATGTCGCCGTAGAGGCCGGTGTCGCCGGCGTGGTAGACGGTCGTCCCGTCCGAGACTTTGACGATCGCGCCCAGGGCGCAGGCCGTGTCCGAGGAGTGGAAGGCCGGCACGGCCGTGACCTTGACCCAGTCCAGCTCAACCCCGCCGCCGACCATGTAGCCGGAGCCGAAGTTGACCACCTGGTCGGGATCGAGGCCTTCCCCGGTCAGCCGCCGGACGGTCTGGACCGGCCCGCCCACCAGGGCGCCCGTCTGCTTGGCCAGGCCGACGGTCGAGCCGACGTGGTCGAAGTGGTCGTGGCTGATCAGGATAAGGTCGGCCCGCTGGATCTGGTCCAGCTCCAAGGGACAGGCCGGGTTGCCGTCGGTCTTGGTCCAGGGGTCGAAGAGGATGACCTGACCCTGGCCGGTGGTGAACTCGACGAAGGCGTGTCCCAGGAAGCGAATCCTGCCTTTAGCCATGATATCTCCCTCCCTCAAGCCCCGGAGGATTCGAGGTAGAGCCGGGCGTTGTCAAATATTTTCAGGCCGTCGCCCCGCCAGTCCACGGTCTGGCCCCGCCTCCGGATCGCGTCAACCCGCCGGGCCCAGTGGGGGTGGTTGGTCAGGTGGTGGTGAGCCTCGGGGTGGGGCATGATCCCCAGGACCCGGCCGCTGGGGTCAGAAAGGGCGGCGATGTCGCCCAGCGAGCCGTTGGGGTTGAAGGGAAAGCGTCCCTTGGCCGGCCGGCCGTCGGGCATGGCGTAGCGGGCGGCCACCAGATGCTCTTCCTCCAGCCGGACCAGGGTCTCCGGCCGGGCGTAGAGCTTGCCCTCGCCGTGGCGGACGGGCATATCCATGGTTTCGAGCCCCCGGGTGAAGACCGAGGGGCAGGCCGAATTGAAGGACAGGGTGACCCAGTCGTTGCGGAAGTTGCCGCAGTCATTGGCGATCAGAGCCACCTCCCGCCGCCAGAGGTTGTCCAGGGCCGGCAGGATGCCCAGGTTGACCAGGGCCTGGAAGCCGTTGCAGATGCCGATGACCAGCCGGCCCGAGTCGACGAAGTCCTTCAGTTCGCCGGCCAGCCGGCTTCTGAGGCGGTGGGCCAAGAGGACCCCGGCCCCGTGATCGTCGGCCCAGGCGAAGCCGCCGGGCACGACCAGGAGGTGGTACTGCCCCACCTTCTCCCGGCCGGCGGCCAGATCGTTGAGGTGGACCAGGCAGGCCTCGAAGCCGGCCAGCTCCAGGGCGTGAGCCGTCTCGTATTCGCAGTTGATGCCGAAACCGGTCAGGACCAGCCCCCTGAACCGGCTCGCGGAAGGGCTCATATCAGATCCCCGAAGGTGGCCAGCCAGACTCGCTTGAGCTCGGCCAGGGAAACGTCCAGCAGATTCCGTCCGGACCCGGAGACGATCAGCTTCGGCTCATCCAGAACCCGGCCGATCTGGACCGCGGGGTGTCCCTGGAGGGCCCGCTCGAAGGCGGCCCGGTCCTCGGGGGCGATCGAGACCAGGAACCGGCCGCAGGACTCGCTGAACAGCCGGGCCAGTTCGCCCACCTGGCCGCGGCAGGGCACCGGGTCCAGGTCCAGGGTCAGCCCCAGGCCCCCGGCGAAACCGGAGGAGGCAAAGCCGGACATGGCCGCGGTCAGGGCCAGCCCTCCCCGGGTGAGGGCCTTGGCCGAACGGATCAGGCCGGCCTGGGCCGCGGCGAAGACGGCCCGGTAGAGCTCCAGGGCCGGCCGGGGGTCGAGCCTGGGCACGTTCAGGCCGGTGTAGCCCAGGAACTCGTACAGGGCCCCGCCGCCCATTTCGTCGGCCGTGTCCCCCAGGAGATAGATCAGGTCGCCGGCGGCCTTGAAATCGCTGGTCACCGTCCGGCTGATGTCGGGCACGATGGAGGTGGCCGTGATCTGGAGGGTGCACAGGCCCGAAATCTTGTGCTTCTCCCCGAAGGGACCGGTCAGGACGCCGTCGACGTACATCGAGTCCTTGCCCGAGAGCAGGGGCACGCCGTAGGCCAGGCAGACATCCTTGAGGGCCTGGCAGGCCCGGCAGAGCTGAGCCGCCTTGTACTTGCCGTCCGGGTTGCCGGTGGGGTGGTACTGGATGCTGGGCCAGCAGAAGTTGTCCACCGCCCCGATCTGATCCGGATCGGCCCCCACGGCCACCAGGCGCCGGACCGCCTCGTCCAGGGTGGCCGCGGTCATGTCGTAGGCGTCGATCAGGCCGTAGGTCGGGTTGAGGCACTGGGACAGGGCCAGGCCCCGCTGGCCGGTCAGGACCGGCCGGTAGACCACGGCGTCGTTGGGCACGTCCCGCTCGACGCCGCCCAGCGGCTTGACCACCGCCCCGCCCTGGACCTCATGGTCGTACTGGCGCAGGATCCAGTTCTTGGCCGCCAGATTGGGCCAGGTCAGCAGCCCGTTCAGCAGGCCCCGGTAGTTGGAGGGCGGAGTCAGGACCGGCTCGACCAGGCCCCGCCGCTCCGGCGGCAGCCACTCGGCCTCGAAGCGCCACTGGGGGAAGCCCTGAGTGGTGAAGTCGACCTCGACCAGGGCGCAGGTCCGGCCGGAGTGGCTGAGTTTGAGCCGGCCCGAGGAGTTGTAGCGGCCGATGACCGTGGCCTCGACGCCGTGCTTCTCGGCCAGCTCGAAGAAGCGCTTCTCGTGCTCCGGCGGCAGGCCCAGGGTCATGCGCTCCTGGCTCTCGCTGACCCAGATCTCCCACATGTCCAGGCCGGGGTACTTGAGGGGCACCCGGTCCAGCCAGACCTCGGCCCCGCCGCTCAGCCTGGCCGACTCGCCCACCGAGGAGCTCAGGCCGCCGCCGCCGTTGTCGGTCAGGTAGGAGATGAGGCCCTCGTCGCGGGCCTCGAGAATGAGGTCCATCACCTTCTTCTGGGTGTAGGGGTCGCCGATCTGGACGTGGCCGGCCGGCGTCTTGTCCGAGTAGACCTCCGAGGAGGCGGTCACGCCGTGGATGCCGTCCTTGCCCACCCGGCCGCCGGCCATGACGATCAGATCGCCCGGGTTGGGCTTCTTCCGCCAGGTCTCCCGGCCGGCCGCCCGGCGGGGCATCAGCCCCAGGGCGGTGACGTAGACCAGGCACTTGCCCAGGAAAGCCGGGTGGAAGTAGACCAGGCCCGTCCCGGTGGGCACGCCCGACTTGTTGCCGCCGTCCTTGACCCCCTCGATGATCCCGTCCAGGAGCCGGCGGGGGTGGAGGTGGGGGCTCAAGGGGCCCTGGTAGTCCCGCGGCCCGACGCAGTAGCCGAAGGTGCCCAGGATGAGCTTGGAGCCCAGGCCGGTGCCCAGGGGGTCGCGGTAGACGCCGACGATGCCGGTCAGGGCGCCGCCGTAGGCCTCCATGTTGGAGGGCGAATTGTGGGTCTCGCCGGTGATGGTGTAGAGCCAGTCGTCGTCCAGGGCGGCCACCCCGGCGTTGTCCCAGAGCACGGAGACCACCCAGTCCTTGTGGGCCTGGATGGCCAGGGTCGGCTCCTTGATGCAGGTCCTGAAGAGGCTGTCGATGTCCCGGCTCTCGCCCGTGGCCAGGTCGCGATAGGTGAACAGGCCGTTGAAGGTGTTGTGGTTGCAGTGATCCGAGCGGGCCTGGGAGATGAACTCCAGCTCCACGTCGCTGGGCCGCTCGCTCAAGCCCACGGCCAGCCGCTCCTTGATCCGGCGTGGCTCGGCAAAGTAGGCCCGGATGACCGGCACGTCGGCCGGGTTCAGGGCCAGGGAGCGGCTCTGGGAGAGTTCAAGCAGGGCCTGGTCACTGGGGATGTCCAGCTCCTGGAAGCCGGGTTGGCCCTCGATCTCCACGCCGGCCAGGGGCAGCCCCACCCCCTGCTGGGGGTCCCAATCCCGCGGGCTGATGACCCGCCAGCGATGGATCAGTTCGTTGGCCAGCAGCTCCCGGGTGATCAGCTCGACCTGCTCCCGGCCCAGGTGGGGCGCCCTGAGGACGTAGAGCTGGGAGGTGTAGATCTTCTCCTCCGGCCCCAGGCGGAGGTCGAAGTGGCTCTCGACGGCCTCCCGGGCCGTGTCGCCGGGGTTGTCCTTGACTCCGGGCCTCAGGCCGACCCAGATGAGCCAGTCAAAGGTGTGGGCCAGGGGGCTGAAGGCGCTTTTCTGGGTCACCGGGTTGGTCAGAATCTCCCGGGCCGCCTCCTCGAGCTGCTCCTGGCTCAGGGACAGGTCAAAGGTCAGGATGTCGATGCGGCGGGCGCTGGTGATGTCCAGGCCCAGGTAGCGCCAGGCCTTGCTCTTCAGCCCGGCCCCGGCCGGATCGAACAGCTCGTCACGGAGGGCTATTTCCAGTCGCGCCGGAGTCATGATGGCCGGATTCTAACAAGGCCCGGTCAAGGTGGCAAACCCTTTTTGGGGCCGGGCGGGGGTATATTCCCCGGCCGGCTCAGACCCCGATGAGCGGCCGTTCGGCCAAGTACTTCATCCGGCCGGCCGGGCCGACCAGCCCGGTGTCCAGGCAGGGTCCCCGCGGCAGCTCCAGGCGCTCCCCGGCGAACAGGGCCGGCTCGATCAGGCGGCAGAGGGCCACCGTCTCGGCCGCGGCCAGCTCGACCAGCTCGGCCAGGGAGCGGCTGAAGGCCTGGCCCGTAACCGGGTGGCGATAGGCGATGGGGCCGTTCAGGCCGGCCAGGCTCCAGGCCAGCTGGGGGGCGTAGACCAGGGCGGCCGCCTCCCTGACCGGGCGGGGCAGCCCGGCCCTGAGGCGGTGCAGCCAGGCGGCCAGGACCTGGTTCAGGGTCAGCCCCTGGACCAGGGCGAAGCGCCGGAAGGCCCTGGCCAGCCAGCGGGCCTTCTCCTCCGGCCCCAGGCCCGCCTGGGGGATGGAGGCGTCCAGGAGCCGGCCCAGGGGCGCCTCGGCCCGCCGGAGCGAGGCCCGGAGCGACCAGACCCTGATCCTCTCCAGGCCGCCGGCCAGGTGGAGGTCGATGGCCGCCTCCAGGCGGCGGTGGCGCTCCACGGCCAGGCTCCGCCGGCCGGGATCGGGATCGAAGTTATCGCCGGCCTGGTACCAGACCAGGGGGTGGAAAACGGCGTCGGCCGAGAAGTGGCTGAGCAGCCCGACCAGCCAGGCGGCCAGGCCGGGCGGGCGCGGGCGGATCTCGAGCAGGTCCCTGACCGGGGCGTAGGTGTCCTCGCCGCCGGCGCCGTGGAGCCGGGCCCCCAGGCCCCTCAGTGCGGCCGGGTCGCCGGGGCCGCCCAGGTAGAAGGGGGCGTCGGGGAAGACCGCGGCCAGCCTGAGCAGGTGCGGCCGGGCCTCAACCGGTCCGGCCCAGGCGGTCCGGGCCAGGCCCTGGGCCGCCCGGCGGGCGACGAGCCAGTGGGTGATCTCCTTGGGCATGGGCTCCCTGACCGGGTGGACCGGACCTTGGGCTGGGCCGGTCCGAAAGTTTATCCCCGTCTAGAGCCGCATTTTAGCCTCCCCGGCCCGGCCGTTCAACGGCCCGGCCGGGCCCGGTTCAAGGGCGCCGGGTTGACCGGGCCGGAACCTGGGGTGTATTCTGAAATCGGGTCATCAGTCCGGACTATTAAAAGAAAGGGCGAAACCATGACCGGACCTCCCCGGCTCCTGGCCGCCTCACTCCTGGTCCTGGCCGGGCTGGGCCTGGGCTTCGCCGAGGCCTCGTACTCGGCCCAGAACCGGCCCCAGGAAGATCAGCCCGGTCTCCAGGCCACCCTGACCTATCCGCCCAATTTCCGCCTGACCAGGGTCCCCGACCCGCTCTCGGCGACCAACCCCCGCTATCCCCTTGTCGCCCGGGCCAGGCCCGAGGTCGGGGTCTCCTTCCGGGACAACCGCTTCCAGACCATCCTCACCCGGGTGACCGGAATCGGCGCCATCAGGCACCAGTACTCCCGCTTCGACCCCTTCAACCGCAGCCAGTCCCGGATCATCCTCCACGATACAGCCGAAGGCGACTACATCGTCTTCAGGACCAATGCCCTGCCCTACGAGCGCAGCGCCAACCGGGTCCGGACCCTGAGCAACCTGGCCGAGCCCAGGTGGGATCCGGTCGAGGCCGACCTGGTCTGGGGGCTGCGCGACCTCAGCCTCATCAGGGTCAACGCGGCCACCGGGGCCGAGACGGTGATCAAGAACTTCAGGCGCGACGCCAGGCTGGGGCCGATCATCGCCGCCGAGCCGGACATCTACCGCATCACCAGACAGGAGGAAGGGGAGGCCTCCCGGGACAACCGCTACTGGGCCTTCGCCCTCCAGGGGACTCGCGACGACTACCGGCTGCGCTACATCTTCACCTGGGACCGGCAGCAGGACCGGGTCATCGGCCTGAGGAGGCTGACCGCCGCCGAGTCAGTCATAGACTGGGTGGGCATGTCCTACCTGGGCAACTTCGTCCTCATCGGCGCCGACTACAACAACGGCGGCAACCTGGCCGGCCTGACCATGGCCAACCGGGAGCTGACCCGCTTCCACCGCCTGGACTACGCCACCGGCCACGCCGACGTCGGCCTGGACAGCCAGGGCCGCGAGGTCGTGGTCATGCAAAACGACCGCACGGATTACATCGACCTGATCCCCATCGACTGGACCACCCGGCCGATCCTGGTGGCCGGCGGCAGCTACCAGGGCACCAACCGGACCCGCCTGGTCCGGCTGTTCTACACGGATGCCCCCAACGGCTTCTCGTCCGGGATCCACGTCTCCTGCAACCTGCCCGGCTACGCCGTCATCTCCACCCACCTGGAGCCGGGAGCGGCCGAGCGGAACTGGCTGGACCGGACCAACATCCTGGTCAAGCTCACCCGGACCAACCCCAGGGCCTACTACCTGTCCAAGGTCTACAACACCACCCAGGAGTACTGGGAGGAGACCCAGGCGACCATCTCCAACAACGGGACCAAGATCGTCTGGGCTTCCAACTGGGGCCAGAACGTCGGCTCGGAGCGGGTCTTCGTCGTCCAGCTGGACATGCCGCCCAACTGGCAGGCAAACCTTCAGTGAACGGGGCTCGGCTCAGCCCCTGACCCGGCCCGGCACCAGCCGAACCCGGCCCGGCCCGGCCAGCCAGATGCCGGCCAGGCCCAGGATGTACATCAAGCCGGCCACCCCAAAGGCGGTCAGGTAGTCGCCGCCCAGCTCGAAGAGCCAGCCGCCCAGCCAGGGCCCCACCGTGCCGCCAAGGGCGAAGCCGAACCAGATGCAGCCGATGATCGACCCCACCCGGGGACCCTGGAAAATGTCGGTCACCGTGGCCGCCACCGCGGGCACGCACATGCCGAAGCCTAAGCCGGTGCTGATGGCGTAGTAGTAGAGCAGTCCGGCCTGGGAGGCGTCCCTGATCAGGATCAGGGCGGCGATGCCGGTCAGGCAGAGGCCGGTGCCCACGGTCATGGTCGCCTCCCGGCCGATGCGGTCCGAGATCAGGCTGGCCAGGCAGCCCAGGCCATGGAACAGGCCGTTCAGGGAGAGCACGGCCGAGGCGTAGAGCCGGGGAAAGCCGGCGTCCAGGGCGAAGGCGATCTGGTGGGTGACCAACAAGTGGTTGCCCACGCCCCACATGGCAAAGGCGCTCAGGAAGAGCATCCAGAAGCGGCCGGTCCTGACCGCCGCGGCCAGGGTCCACTCCCTGGCCGCCCAGTCGCCATTGACGATGCGCCGCTCCTCCCGTCGGAACAGGGTCGAGCCGGCTTCCGGGGCGGCCAGGCCGTCGCGGCTGAGGCCCTTCTGGCTGGGGTGGTAGACCATGACCAGGCTGATGATCGGGACCAGGATCACGGCCACGATGAGGCCCTCGGCCAGGAAGGCCTGGCGCCAGCCCAGGTGGTCGATCAGCCAGGCCACGGCCGGGTAGCAGGCGTAGGCGCCGCCGGAGCCGACGTAGATCAGGGAGATGGCCGCTCCCCGGCGGCGCTCGAACCAGTTGCGGATGACCGTGGCCAGGGGCACCGAGCCCAGCAGGCACAGCCCGGCCCCGGTCAGGACCCCGAAGCTGAGGAAGAAGTGCCAGGGCCGGCCGCCGAAGCAGGAGAGCACCAGACCCAGGGCCAGGAAGACCGTGCCGCTGAGCATGGCCCGGCGCGGTCCGACCCGGTCGACCAGGCTGCCGGCCAGGGGCGCCACCAGGCCGTAGAAGAGGAGGTGAACCGAGAGGATGGAGGCGGCCATGTCCCGGGGCCAGCCGAACTCCTGGATGAGGGTCGGGAAGAAGACGGAGAAGGAGTAGCGGGCCCCGTAGCCCAGGCCCTCGATCAGGAAGCCGGCCCCGACGATGTACCAGCCGAAGAAGATGGGGCCGGGCCGGCCTTGGGCCGGGGGATCTGTCTGTCCTGTCTGAGGCACGGGAGGATTGTCGTCCCTGACCGAGCCGGAGTCAAGCCGGCCGGGGCTCACTTCCCCAGCAGACCTTTAAGGGCCGCCCAGTCGAGGCTGGCCAGGACCCGCCTGGCCCTGTCCGGCTCGGCCTGGACCCGGACCGTGACCGTCTGGACGACCAGATGCGACAGGCCGGACCGGGGCGGGGCCTCCATGTAGAAGGAACTCCCCTGGTCGACGTACTTCCAGGCCTGGCCCAGAAAGACGTAGCTGGTCCCCTCCGGCCGGCTCTGGCTGTTCGCCTCCCCGGCCTCGACCCGGTACACGGTCGCTGCCCCGGGGCCGGATGGTTCCAGGGCGGGCCGGCCCTGGAAACTCTCGCCCGTGGAGTTGAGGCGGATGGAGATTGCCAGTTTCACGTCGCGGGCTTGGCCGGCGGCGATGGCGCTGTTGATGGCCTGGTCCCGCTTCGGTTGATCTGATTAAACTGGGCGGCCAGGTCCTCCATCTCCTTCACCAGGCGTTGAGCCTCTTCTTGTTTGCCGGCCTCGACCGCCTTGCCCAGAGCCTGGGCCTTTTCCTCGAGCCGGCGCTGGAGTTCCGCCTCCCCGGCCCCCGGCTTGTTGGCCGCCACCACCCGCTGGAGGTCCTGGTCCAGCTTGTCCCTGGCCGCCTGACTGCGGGCCCGGTCCTCCCAGGCGATCCGGTAGTCGGCGATTAAGGGATACTGCTCCGCGCCCTGGGTGACGTACTCGGGCGGGCTGACCTCGGTCTTCTCGATCAGGTCCCAGCCGGGCTGGACCGGCGAGACGGCCCGCTCGCAGGCCGCCAGGACTCGCCGGAAGAACTCCTTCTCGGCCGGCGAGGCCGGCCGGGAATCCCCGTCGGCCAGGACGCCGGTGGCGCCGGCGGCGCAGAGCAGGCAGGCCAGAACCAAGGACAGGAGCTTTCTGGGCATGTTTTTTCCTCTCTTTAGTCGGCCAAGAGCCGTCCAGGGGCGGTATTATACCGGCGCCTTGGGCCGGCTTCAACGCCCGGCCAGGGGCGGGAGGGCGCCCCGTCAGTTTGACTTTGCCCGGCAAAGCCCTATACTAGAACTGCCCCGTGGGGGCGAAAAGGGTTCGACGGAGGTAGAAAACCCAAGGTCGCAGGCCGGGGTTGAGCCGGCCCCGTTAGCAAAGGCTCACCTAAAGCAAAGGCAGACGATTATTCCGTCGCCCTGGCCGCTTAAATAGGCCAGCGTCCTCTCAGGTTTCGCCCGCGGGCTTGAGTTGGGCGTCGACTAGCGGGCTGGCCGAAGGTAGGCCCACCAGGGGCCGACCCTAGGCGAGATTAAGCCCTGGTTGGCCTGAGCTCAGCCGGTCCGCGAGCGGGGCTCGGGCGAGATTAAAACGTGGACTAAGCCTGTAGTGGCTTTGGCGGACTGCTTTCGGACGGGGGTTCGATTCCCCCCGCCTCCACCATTTCGTCAGCCGGACCGACCCGGGAGGGTCGGTCTTTTTTTGGCCGCTGACCAGACGCCCTGCGGGTCCTGGCCTGCGGCCTGCTGCCAGGGCCGCGTCCCTGGCAGCATGGCAACCCTGGGTCCGTGAGGTCAAGAGCCAAGGGAAGTCCAGGGTGCCCCAAGTCTTCAGACTTGGGAAAAATCCGTTTCTTCTGAACGCGGAGGTAATTGGCGGCGGCCCGGGCTTCGGCCAGTGGCGTCAGGGCCGCGTCCCTGACACCACGGAATTGGCGATGTCATAGCTAGTTTAGGGTGCCTCAAGTCTTCAGACTTGGGAAAGACAAGCGCCTGAATCAACCGATCTCTTTTAGAGCCGCCCTGGCTCAAGCCCCGGCCCGGCGGCAGCTCTCGGCCAGGGCGGTCATCCGGGCCGCCTCCTCGGGCCGCCGCAGGTCCAGGGAGACCATGATGTGCAGCTCGCCGTCGCCGGCGTGGCCGTAGATGCCGGCCTCTACCTCGAACTTTTCGAAGAGCCGGCGCAGGCCGGCCGTAGCCAGAATGGAGGCGGCTGACTGGAGCCTTGCCCCACCCGACAGGCGGCCGGGTTTGCCGTTTTCGCCGAGTTCTTCCGTCCCCGGCGCATCATTCATTTCCTGTACATCCAACATCGAACACCTCCGGTGGGACCGGGGGGCTGGATGGCGTGGATGCCAGAAAACGGCGGCGGTCGGGATGCGCGTTCGATGGCACCCACAACCGCTTCAGTTCCGCCTCTGGTCGGTTATCTGGTTTCTGACCGGTCGTCCGGTTTCAAACCGGCTTTCTTCAGGTCTTACCTACCGAGGGGCTCATGGAAGTGTCTGAAATCAGGGGGGGAGGGTTTTTCTCATAATATAGGTTGACGCCGTCAACCATTTGAGCTATACTACCGTCTGACATTGCATAAGGATTCAACAAGGTCCTTGATGCGATTCACTCAACTGGAGGTTATATGAAGCAAAGCGCGATTTCAGATATAAGCAGATCATTAATCGAGATTGCTTGGCATTTTGGACCCAAGGGCTTGAATGGCGAATGCTGCGAAAACCTCACCATGCCGGAATTTATAGCACTGGACAAAATCTCCACCACATCTAATTGCGCGGTACAAAATGTGGGTTATTCACTTGGTTTTACAAAAAGTGGCGCGACTAGAATTGTCAACAGGCTTGAAAAGAAAGGATATGTCCAGAAGGTTAAATCACATGAAGATGCAAGAGTCTGCTGTGTAGAAATAACAAAGTCCGGAGAACGTGTCCTGTCATCAGCTAATTCACGTTATGTGGAACAATTTAATATCATTGCCGCAAAGATGCCGGAGCACTCATTGGCAGATACAGTAAAGGTGCTTACTGCAATGGCAAACGCCCTGAAGGGCTGATTTTTTTTGAGCTTAAAGTTGACTGCGTCAACCATAATGAGGAGAATTTTTGGATGAACAACCTGATCAGTACCATTCAATACTTTTTGATCATCACCGCAGAGCTGACGGCCCTCTTTTTGGGAATAAGCACGATCGTTGCGCTGGTACTGATGTATATACCGCAAGACAAACTCAGACAGTGGCTCTCGCGGCGCGGGGTTTGGGGCAACTTTCTGGGGGCCGTTGTTGGATCGCTCACCCCTTTTTGCGCCTGCTCAACCATACCAATGACGCTTGGCATGCTGAATGCCGGGGCACCATTTGGGCCGGTCATGTCATTTGTCATTGCGTCGCCTCTGTTGAACCCGATCATTATTAGTATGGTCTGGGCGCTGATGGGGATAAAAGCCTGTTTGCTCTATTTCGGAGTCACTTTTGTGGGATCGATGCTCTTCGGAGTTGTTCTCGAAAAAATCGGTGGGGCGCACTATGTCAAACGAGTGAGGATCAAAACAAACTGTTGTGGCGCTACCAACGATTCTGGAAATAGTCCAATAACCTTTTCCTGGAAACTAAAAGCGTCATTTATTTCGGCCTGGGGAGATTTCAGAGCGGTTCTCATCTATCTTCTTGTTGGTGTCGCAATCGGTGCTGGAATTTACGGCTACATTCCTCAAGACTTCGTGACAAGCATGGCCGGGCCGGATAACCCGTTTGCTATCCCTATTGCGGCCAGTATTGGCGTCCCGCTATACATCAGGGCGGAAACAGCCATTCCGATTGGGTTGGCCTTGTCGCAAAAAGGCATGAGCATGGGAGCGGTTATCGCTTTAATTATCGGCGGCGCAGGTATGGCGATCCCTGAAATGGCCATGCTGGCGAGTATTTTTAGGAAGCGCCTGGTTGGCGCAATCGTTGTTGTCATCTGGGCGACAGCCGTCGTGGGCGGATACGTATTCAACACAATCCTCTGATTTAAAGGGAGAAAAAACGATGAAAGACGAAAAAAAGACCAGCTTTTTCAATAAAATCTTCGGACATAAGTCCTCTTGTTGCTCACTGGAGTTTGAAGAAGTCGATTCAAATGAAGAAAAAAATCTGGCTCCAAAAGATCCTGCGGCGAATTGCTGTTGTTGTTCACCAACGGATGCTGATGTAAAAAAAGGATAAAGACAGCAAGGAGTAACGACAAGAGTAATTGATGGCAACTTTCAACTTACGCCGCTTTTCGAAGCCGGAGATGCTCCGGCGAATCGACAGGAAGCATCTCATTGCCTTTCTGGAGCCTCATGAGACAGGCGCCTGAATCAGCCGATCTCTTTTGAGGCCGCCTTGGCTCAGGCCTTGACCCCGGCTCGGCGGCAGCTCTCGGCCAGGAGCGAGATGGGCGCGGTCACCGGCCGGCCGGTGGCCTGCCTGATCTGAAGGCCGCAAGCCCCGCAGGAGGTGGCCACCACCTCCACCTTAGAGGCCTCGATCTCCCGAAAGAGCCGCCGGCCGATCCTCAGGGACAGGTCGAAGTTGGCCTTTTTCAGGCCGAAGGTCCCGGCCAGGCCGCAGCACAGGTCCGAGTAGGGCACCACCTCCAGGCCGGGGATGAGCCGGAGCAGCTCCAGGGGCCGCTGGCCCGCGCCCAGGGCCCGCAAATGACAGGGCTGGTGGTAGCCGACCCTGAGGCCCGCCCCGTCCTGGCCCAAGCGGCCCAGGTTCAGGTTGAGCCGGCCCTGGGCCAGCAGCCCGCTTAGGTACTCATGGATGTCGAAGCAGCGCCGGCTGACAAGCCTGGCCCGCTCGGAGCGGACCACCTTGGGGTACTCGTCCCTGATGGCCAGGGCGCAGCTGGGCTCGCCAAAGACGACGTCCAGCCCATCCTCGACCAATCCGGCCAGCCGGCTCAGGTTGGCCTCCACGTCGGCCAGGACCTCGTCCAGGTTGCCCAGGCCGATCTGGGCCAGGCCGCAGCACCTGAACTCGGGGACCAGGACCCTGAAGCCGCTGGCCTCCAGGACGGCCACCGCGTCCAGGCCCTGCTCCGGGGTGTGGAACCTCTCCAGGCAGCCGGGGAAGTAGGCCACCGGCCGGCCGCCGGCCTTGCCCACCCGCCGGGCCAGCCGCTGGGACAGGGTCAGGCGCTGGAGGGGCGGCAGGTCGCGCCGGCGGTCCAGGTCCAGGGTCTTCTCCAGGAGCCGCCGGGCCGGGGCCAGGCGGTTGGCCAAGTTGATCAGGGGGGCCAGGCTCCCGGCCCTCTCCGACCAGGCCCCGGTCCGGGCCAGGAAGCGCTCGCCCCTGGACAGGCCGCGCCGGCCCAGGTGCTCGCTCCGGGCCTGGATGGCCAGCCAGGGCACGTCCACCCCGGAGGGGCACTCCTTGAGGCAGCGCTGGCAGTTGAGGCAGGCGTCCATGACCCGCTTGAACTGGGGCGAGGCCAGCAGGTCCGGGTCGAGACGGCCGGCGGTCAGCTCCCGGAGCAGGCTCACCTTGGCCCGGCCGGTCAGCCACTCCTGGCCCTCGGTCCGGGCCACCGGGCAGTAGGCCAGGCACTTGCGGCAGCCGGAGCAGGCCTCGATCTCCTCCCTGAGCCAGGCCTGGTCAAAGACGGTCCCGGTCCCGGGGGGCGACTCCGGCCCGGCCTTGAGGTCGCGGCCGAGGAGGTCGTCTTCGCCGCCGACGATGATCCCCGGGTTGAGCCGGCCGGCCGGGTCGAAGAGGTTCTTGACCTCCCCAAAGGCCGGGTAGAGCTTGGGGTACTGCTTCCTGAGGAACTGGGTCCTCAGGCGGCCGTCGCCGTGCTCGCCGCTGATGGTCCCCTTCAGGGACAGGACCAGGTCGTAACAGCTCTCGGCCAGGGCGGTCATCCGGGCCGCCTCCTCGGGACGGCGCAGGTCCAGGAAGACCATGATGTGCAGCTCGCCGTCGCCGGCGTGGCCGTAGATGCCGGCCTCGACCTCGAACTTTTCGAAGAGCCGGCGCAGGCCGGCGATGTACTCGGGCAGCCGGCTGGGGTGCACGGCCGCGTCCTCGATGACGGCCAGGGGCCGCCGGGGCCCCTTGACCCGGTTGAGGATCGGCCCGGAGATGCTCCTCACCTGGGCCAGCCGGGCCATCTCGGCCGCGTCCCCGGCCACCCGCAGGCCGCTGGCCAGGCCCTCCCGCCGGACCAGGGCCTCCTCCAGCCGGGCGAACCTGTCCCGCAGGCCGGCCTCGTCCCGGCCCTCGAACTCGACCAGGAGAAGGGCCTCGATGCCCGGCGGCAGGTAGGGCCGGACCGCCTCGATCTCCCGGCGGGCCAGGTCCAGGATGCGGCGCTCGATGATCTCGATCATCGAGGGCTCCAGCTCCCTGATGATCTGGACGGCCGGGCCGATGGGCTCCAGGGCCTCGAAGTAGAGCAGACCCATCCAGGTCCGCTCCGGCCGGGGGGCCAGGCTGAGCCTGGCCTCGGTGACCAGGCCCAGGGTGCCCTCGGAGCCGACCAGCAGGGGGGTCAGGTCCACCCGGCCGCCCCGCTCCAGGCGCCAGAGGTGGTAGCCGGCCGAGTTCTTGACCACCTCGGGCTCCTCGTCCCGGAGGGCCAGCTCGTACCTGGCCAGGATGTCCTCGACTCCCCGGCGCAGCTCGGCCGCCGGGTCGGGGCCGGCCGGGTCGGTTCCCGGGGCGGTCTCGATGACCCGGCCGTCTGACAGGACCACCTCCAGGGAGAGGACCCAGTCGCGGGTCGTCCCGTACCTGACCGCCCGGGGGCCGCTGGAGTTGTTGGCGATCATGCCGCCCAGGGTGCAGACGTCCTGGGTCGAGGGGTCAATGGGGAAAAAGAGGCCCTCTGGCTTGAGGAAGTCATTGAGATCGTTCAGGATCAGGCCCGGCTGGACCCTGACCCACCTCTCCTCGGGGTTGAACTCCAGGACCAGGTTCAGGTGGCGGCTGAAGTCCAGGACCAGGCCCGAGCCCAGCTCGTTGCCGCAGCGGCTGGTCCCGCCGCCCCGGCCGACCAGGGAGAGGCCTCGCTGGGCGGCGAAGCCGACCGCGGCCAGGACGTCCGCCCGGTCCCGGGGCAGGACCACGGCCAGGGGCTCGACCCGGAAGAGGCAGGCCCCGGAGCTGTAGATGGTCCGGCTGATCCGGTCGTCCAGGACCTGGCCCTGGAGCCGGGACCGGAGGCCGGACAGGTCGGTCTGGCTCATGAGCCCTGGGCCGCCAGGTAATCCGTCGCGGCCTGGAGGCCGCCCCTGGTAAAGGGCGCCCCGGCCAGGCCGAGGCCCATCTCCACCCCGGCCAGGGTGCCGGCCAGCATCAGCTCGTTGAAATAGCCCATGTGGCCGATCCTGAAGAGCCGGCCCTTGAGCTGGCCCAGGCCGGTGCCCAGGGACAGGTTGAACCGGTCCAGGCAGATCCTGCGGAAGCGGTCGGAGTCGTGGCCCTGGGGCATGAGGACCGCGGTCACGCCCGGGGCGTACTCCTCGGGCTTGCGGCAGCACAGCTCCAGGCCCCAGGCCCGGACCGCCCGGCGGGCCGCCTCGGCCAGGCGGGCGTGGCGGGCGAAGACGTTGTCCAGGCCCTCCTTCAGGAGCATGTCCAGGGCCTCGGCCAGGCCGAAGAGGAGGTTGGTCGAAGGGGTGTAGGGGAAGAAGCCCTGGTCCTTGAGCTGCAGGATGGGCCGCCAGTCCCAGTAGGACCTGGCCAGTCCGGCCTTGGCCGAGGCGGCCAGGGCCTTGTCGCTGATTGCGCTGAGGCTCAGACCCGGCGGGAGCATCATGCCCTTCTGGGAGGCGGCCACGGTCACGTCCACGCCCCAGTCCTGATGGCGATAGTCGGTCGTGGCCAGGGAGGAGATGGTGTCCACCAGGAGCAGGGCCGGGTGGCCGGCCCGGTCCATGGCCCGGCGGACCCCGGCCACGGAGCTTAAGGCCCCGGTCGAGGTCTCGCAGTGGACCACGGCCACGGCCTTGATCCGGCGGTCCCTGTCTTGGGCCAGTCTGGCCTCGACCTGGTCCGGGTCCACGCCGCTGCGCCAGTCGCCCGGGACGAACTCGACCTCCAGCCCCAGCCGCTCGGCCACCCGCCGCCACTGGAGGGCGAAGAAGCCGGTCTCGAACATGAGGACCGCGTCGCCGGGCGAGAGGACGTTGACCAGGGCCGCCTCCCAGCCGCCGCTGCCCGAGGAGGGGAAGATGATCACCGGCCCGGAGGTCTTGAAGATCAGTTTCAGTCTATCCTGAAGGTCCAGGCTGAGCCGGGCGAATTCGGGCCCGCGGTGGTCGATGGTCGGCCGGCTCAGGGCGGCCAGGACCCGCTCGGGCACGTTGGTCGGGCCGGGGATCTGGAGGAAGTGGCGTCCCGCCGTATTCATCTGGCCTCCTTGTGTCCGGGTCGAGCCCGGCCCTCAAGTCGAGTTGTTCTAAGACAGTGGAGGCATGATACCCAAACCCGGCCGGCCGGGCAATCGCCCCGGAAAGTCTAGTCGTCCCCCCCGCCGCCCCGGCCGACGGAGTACGCCGCCGAGAAATTATGGCATTCCCGGCAGTTGTAGCCGCGCTCGTCCACGTGCTCCCGGTGGACCTGACTGAAGTAGTTCGCCGCCGACCACTCGTCCGACTCGTCGCCGTGGCAGCTCAGGCAGAGGGGCCGGCCGCTGCGGCTGGTCCGGGGCGTGTAGCCCAGGGAGGCGAAATCGAGGCGGGTCCCGCCGTCGTGGCAGGCGCGGCAGGACAGGGCCGCCTCCTTGGGCCTGACCTCGTGATAGAGCCCCATGTAGCGGACCGTGTCGATGAACCGGTGGCCGCGGTAGGCCCGGCCCAGCTCGACCAGGCCCTGGCGCAAGGCGCTGACCAGGCTGCCGGTCTGGAAGAAGACTCCGATCTTCTGGGGCAGGAGCCGGCCGTCGGCCGGGTCTGCGGGCAGAGTGCCCAGGTGCCGCTTGAAGGCGTGAATCCTGGCCCCGGCCTGGTCGATCCCGCCCAGGGGCTCGGACATGACCAGCCGCCCGCCCGCCGGCGGGTCGGCCGGCCGGTCGAAGGCGTAGAACCGGGAGCGGCCGTTGAAGAAGCGGTAGACCGGGGTGACGTTGCGCCGCCGGTCCATGTGGGGCTCGTAGAGGCGGGCGGCCTGGTCGACCTGGCCGGGCAGGCTCCAGTCACGCTCCACGTCGGTGGCGGCCGTCTGGGCGAAGCTGGGAATGTGGCAGACCGTGCAGTAGATGCGGGCGGCGTGGTTGTTGAGCCTGGAACTGGCGTGGGGCGAGGCGGTGTGGCAGTTGGCGCAGTCCACCCTGGCGGCCAGGTCGCGCGGCCGCAGGTCGGTCCCCCGGCCGGCAATGCGGTGGTTGCGGGCGGTGTGGCAGCTCAGGCAGGTCAGGCCGGCCCCGCCGGCCGAGCGCGGGGCCAGGTGGACGTCGAAGTTGCGGCCGGGCCGGCGGTGGTTGTCCTCCAGGTCGCCCCGCTTGAAGTTGTTGCCGCCGCCGGCCCTGGCGTGGCAGTTGAGGCAGCTGGCCGTGGACGGCCGGCCCACGTTCCAGGCCGCCTCGGTCAGGCTGACCGCCATCCGGGCCGGGTCGGCGACGAAGCGGTCCCGGTCGTCAACCCTGGCCACCTGGCGCTTGTACTGGTCCGAGTGGCAGACCAGGCAGTCGATGTTCTCCAGCTGCGCCTGGGTGGCCGAGGCGGCCGGCTTGTCCCCCAGGCCGACGTGACACCTGGCGCAGCCGCCGTCCACCTGGCGGCCGTCCAGGTTGGTCAGCCGGCCGATCCAGTTGATGTCAGTGTAGCCGCAGAAGTCATTGATGGCCCCCAGCTTGCCGGCCCGCCGGCTGTTCAGGCCGACGGCCTCGCCGGCGTCGCCCCGCCACTGGTAGTGGACCGAGGCGTGCAGGCTCCGGGCGCGCTCGGCGTGGCAGGCCAGGCAGGTGGCCGTGCCTTCGAAGCGGTTGAACCGGCCCCGGTGATCGGCCCAGGCCTGGCCGCCGCAGAAGAGGACCGCGGCCAGGACCAGGCCGGCGAGGGCCCCGCTCGGGCGGGTAAACAAGGGCCATCCGTAAAAGAAGCCCATCTCAGACTCCCTTCGGCCTTCCTCGGGACAGGCCGGGGCCCGGCCGGGGTAAGCCCTGGCTGTCCGAAAGAGATGTGATCAGATCGGGGACCATCCGGTCGGCCCGGCGGCCTCCTCCCCCTTGTGAGCAGCTATTTTACGGTCGGGCGGTTGGGGCCGCAAGGCGGGCCGGGCTAGGCGCGGGTCGAGCCCCCTTCCCGCTCCGATTGCCTCTCCAGCCGCCCCAGGCCCAGGGCCAGCCAGATGGTCAAGCCGGCCGCGACGATGAGGAGCCACCAGCCGCCCTGCCAGCCGCCGGCGGCCCAGACCACCGCGGCCAGGATCGGCGGGCCCAGGGTCGAGCCCAGGTTGGCCCCCTGGGCCACCAGGCCGTTGGTCATGGCCACCAGGGAGGGCCTGGGGGAGTGGCTGGGCACGGCGGCGAAGAGCGAGGCCGGGATAATCCCGCCCAGTCCGGAGAAGAGGAGACAGAGGCAGTAGCGGACCCAGGCCGGGGCCAGGTGGCTGTAAATGCCCACGGCCGCCAGGCCCATGAAGGCGCTGGCGATCACGACCAGGGTCGCCCGCCTGACCCCCCGCTGGAGCAGCCAGCCGCCCAGGAGGTTGCCCGGAACGTTCATGGCCAGGACCCCGGCCGAGAGGGCCGCCGCCCGAGCCTGGCCGATGCCCAGGTCCTCGATGAGCAGGGTGGGCAGGAAGCCGATCAGGGCCAGGAACTGGAGGGAGTAGGCGCCGAAGCAGAGGGCCAGCCGGCGCGGGCCGGGCTGGGACAGGATCAGTTTCAGGTCATTAAGGATGCTGGGCCGTTTTCTGGCCGGAGTGCTATCGGTCAGGGACCGGCTGCTCCAGGCGAAGACGAGGATGAAGAGCCCGACCAGGAGGGCGTTGGCCAGCCAGAGGCCCCGCCAGCCGAAGGACTGCAGCCCCAGGGGCGAGAGGAGCATCATCGTCGAGGCCCCGGCCGGCATGAAGGCGGACCAGAGGCCCAGGGCCAGGCGCTGGTCGGCCGGATGGGTCGTCCGGATAATGAGGACCGGGGCCGAGACGATGACGACCACGTAGCCCAGGCCCTCGAAGAACCGCGAGGTCAGCAGGCCGGCCGGACCCTGGGCCAGGCCGCCGGCCAGGCTGGCCAGGCCGAGGCAGCCCAGTCCGGCCAGGGCCAGGCGGCGGTGCCCCAGCCAGTCGGCCAGAGCCCCGATCAGGCCGCCGCTGACCACGCCGACCAGGGTGTAGGTGGAGATGACCCAGCCGGCGGCGAAGAGGCTCATCTTCAGGTCCGCCCGAAGCAGGGGCAGGCTGGGCGGGGCCTTGCCCACCTGAAAGGCGGCGACCACTCCGGCCGAAAAGATGAGCAGGACCAGACCCCAATCGGTCCGGGGAGCCGCCGTCTCCTGGTTCACTCCAGAGGTCTCCTCTCCGGCTGGCGGCCGCCGCGGCCGGGTCCGGCTATGCTATCACTTCCCGGGGGCCCAGGGCAAATGATCGGGACGGCTTGCTTGCCGCCGGCCGGTGGGCTAATCTCTGGGATTCAAAGGGGGAGGCAAGCATGGACCATCCGGCTCGACTGGCCGAGCTGCAGCGCCGCCTGGCGGCAGAGGGTCTCGACGGGGCCCTGATCAGCCAGTCCCGGGACCTTTTCTACTACACCGGCCAGGTTCAACCGGCCTATCTCCTGGTCGGGCCGGCCGACTACCGGCTCTTTGTCCTGGCCGGCTGGGACCTGGCCCGGGAGCAGACCGGCTTGCCGGCCGGGAGCCTCAGCCTGGAGCCCCGGCCGGACCGGGTCTTCGAGGCCGTCCGGACCGGGCTGGGCCACAAGGCCAGGCTGGGTCTGGAGATGGACGTCCTGCCGGCCAACCGCTATCTCAAGCTGGCCGAGGCTTTCCCGGGTTTTGAGCTGGCGGACGTCTCGCCGCTCATCCTGGGCCAGCGCCGCCTCAAGGACGATGAGGAAATCGCCGTCCTGCGCCGGGCCGGCCGGGCGGTCCGGGCCGGGCTGGAGCGGGTCAGGGAGGTCCTCCGGCCGGGACTGAGCGAGCTGGAGCTGGCCGCCGAGCTGGAGATGGCCCAGCGCCTGGCCGGCCACGAGGGCGATTACTTCATCCGCGTGCCCGACTTCTTCATGAGCCGGGGCCCCCTGGGCTCGGGCCCCAACCTGATCAGCTTCAGCGGCCAGATCCAGTCGCTCACCGGGGCCGGCCTGTCGGCGGCCCTGCCGACCGGGCCGTCGCGCCGGATAATCCAGCCCGGCGACCTGGTCGTCATCGACGTGCCCGTGCTCCTCGAGGGCTACCACGCCGAGATGACCCGGACCTTCGTGGCCGGCCGGGCCGACCAGGCCAGCCGGCGCCTCTTCGCCGGGCTGAGGGAGATCTTCGATAAAACCCTGGCCGCCATCCGGCCGGGCCTGAGCTGCGGCCGGCTCTTCGAGACAAGCCAGGAGGCGGCCCGGAGCCTGGGCCTGGACCGGGAGTTCCTCGGCCTGGACCCCGGCCGCCGGTCCAGCATGGTCGGCCACGGCCTGGGCCTGGAGGTCAACGAGCCGCCGATTTTATCCGTTTCCGAGACCTCCCCCCTGGAGGCCGGCCTGGTCCTGGCCCTGGAGATGCACCTTCAGGACCGGAACGGCCGGGTGGTCAAGCTGGAGGACACCCTCCTGGTCGGCCCGGCCGGGGCCGAAGTCCTCACCCCCGGCCTGGGGTCACTGGTGGAGACCCAATCATGACCGAGCCGCCGGCCTTCCAGGGCTTCGGCCCGGACTGCCTCAACTTCCTGGCCGATCTGGCGCGCCACAACGACCGGGACTGGTTCAGGGCCCAGCGGGACCGCTACGAGACTCAGCTGATGGCCCCGGCCCGGGCCCTGGTCGTGGCCCTGGGCGAGCGCCTGGAGATGCTCAGTCCGGGCATCCACGCCGAGCCCAAGGTCAACCGCTCCCTCTTCCGCATCAGCCGCGACACCCGCTTCAGCCATGACAAGAGCCCCTACAAGACCCACCTGGGCCTCTGGTTCTGGGAGGGCCCGGGCCAGCGGATGGACTGCTCGGGCTTCTACTTCCACCTGGAGGCGGACTCGCTCTTCCTGGGGGCGGGCATCTACTGCTTCAGCCAGACCCTGCTCAAGGAGTTCCGCCGCTCCCTGAGCCACCCCGGCCACGCCCCGGCCCTGGCCGCGGCCGCGGCCGAGGTCACGGCCAGGGGCTTCACGGTCAAGGGCCAGCACTACAAGCGCCCGCCCCGGGGCCTGGAGCCTGACCCGGCCCTGGCCGAGCTGGCCCTCCACAACGGGCTCTACGCCAGCGCGCTCCTGGAGCCGCCGCCCCAGCTCCACTCGGCCGAGCTGGTCGACTTCTGCCTGGGCCACTTCGTTGACCTGAACCCCCTCCACCGCTGGCTGGTCGAGCTGACCCGGCGGGCCGAGGCGGGCGTCAACCGGAGAATCCTGGTCGAAAGGGAAGAATAGCCCCGAGCCCCCGGGGTCCGCTCAGGCGCGGCCGGCCGGCTCCTCCGGCTCCCGGAAGAAGCCCGGCCGAAAGGTGAAGCGCTCGGCCAGGTCGGCCGGCGGCTCGAAGCCCAGGACCTGGGCCAGGGGCCGCCGGGGCGGGACCGGCTTGAGATCCTCGAAACGCTGGTGGATCTCCTCCGGGCCCAGCTCCAGGCCCCGGCTCCGGCCGGCCGGCTTGAGGAGCAAGCTTAAGGGCTGGAAGAGATTGGCGTAGGCCTCCAGGTCCTCACTGTAGAGATCAATGAACAGCCCGCTGAACGAGGCGAAGGCGCAGGGCTCGAAGTCCGGCTCCCGGACCGCCTCGACCAGTCTCCGGTGCTCCAGGCCGGCGTTGACCAGGCTTACGGCCAGACCGGGCGGAGCCTGGCGGTCCGAGACGATGGAGTTCATGAACTGGAGCAGCCGGGGACGGGGCAGGCCGGCCTGGTCCAGCTCGGCCCGGGGGTCGAAGATATTGAAACACTCGGCGCCCAGGCGGAGGCCGATGGGCCGGGGCCGGGGGGAGCGGAAGAGGCCGGCCTCGTCGCCGGGCAGCCGGTCCAGGAAGTCGGGGCGGACGGAGAACAGGGACCGGCCGGCCTCCGGCTCGGCCAGGCCGGGCGGCACCGGGCCGGCGGTCAGGGCGTCCAGGTCGACCAGGAGCCTGACCCCCCGGCCGGACGACTCGGGCCGGAGGTACTCCTCGGGCAGGCTGACCACCACCTTGTCCCCGTCCGGGGAATGGAGCCGGATGTCCCGGCCGGCTTGCCGGTAGGCCTGGACAAAGGGCGCCAGGAGGGCCGTCAGGTAGCCGCAGTCGGTGGAGTCATGGCCCTGCTGGGGTCGCCGGACGCGGCCGAAGCTACCCCCGCCCGGGCCGGGCTGGTAGCCCACGTGGCCGCCGCCGAAGTCGAGGTTGATCGGGCCGTGTTGGACGGCCGCGCCCAGGGCGGCCCGGTTGAAGAAGCCGCCCATCAGTCCCTTGGCAAAGGGGTAGCGCCCGGTGTAGGCCAGGAGAATCAGGTCAACCCCGAAGAGGGACTCGTCCACGCACTTCCAGGTGCAGGGCAGGCAGGCGGCCTCCTGGAAGCGGAAGCCCGTCCCGGCCGCCTCCCGGCCCCGGAGGAAGGCCAGGGCCCGGCCGACGAAATCGGCCAGGACAAAGGGCGGCCGGCCGAAGACGGCCTCCAGGCCGGGCAGCTCGGGCCGGGGGGCGCCCGGCCGGAGGTAGGACGGCAGTCCGGCCATGTCTCTGCTCCCCTCCCCGCCCGGCGCGGGCGGAAGGTTCCGGATGAATGCCCGTACAGAACATGGTCGCCGCCCCGGGGACAGGTGTCAAGACCGATCAGGGGTTGGGCTGGAGTTGCCCCCGGGCGGGCTGGTATACTGTCACCAGGTCGGCCCGCCGGTCCCGGCGGCCGGAAGAGGAGGCGAGCATGGGTCCTGACTTCCTGGTATCCGAGCGCTGGCGGAAGGCTTTTCCCGGGGCCGCGGCCGGCTGGCTGGCCCTGGCCGAGGTGAGCAACCCCCGGAATTGCCCGGCCCTGGAGCCGGTCAAGGAGGAGGTGACCGCCGCCCTGCGGCGGAGGTTCCCGGACCGCGAGGCCATCAGGTCAACCCCGGCGGCCCAGGCCTACGCGGCCTACTACAAGGCCTTCAAGAAGACCTACCACGTCGCCCAGCAGGTCGAGTCCGTGGCCCTCAAGGCCAGGCCGATCCCCCGGGTGGCCGCCCTGGTGGAGGCCATGTTCACGGCCGAGCTGAAGAACCTTCTCCTCACCGCCGGCCACGACCTCAAGGCGGTCCGGGGCGCCATCAGCCTGGACGCGGCCACGGGCCAGGAGAGCTACGTCCGCCTGGGCGGCGAGGCCCAGCAGCTCAAGGAGGGCGACATGTTCATGGCCGACGAGGCCGGGGTCATCTCCAGCGTGCTCTACGGCCCGGACCAGCGCACCCGTATCACCCCGGCCACCACCGAGGCCGTCTTCGCCGTCTACGCCCCGGCCGGCATCGGGCCCGAGGCGGTCCGGGCCCACCTGGAGGACATCGCCGCCTACGCCAGGCTCATCTCGCCCGGGGCCAGGGTGGTCGAGCTGGAGGTTCAGGCCGCCCCTTGAGGTAAGAGATAAGATATCCCGTAAGCGGGCGGGAAAGACCCAAGAAGGCCGGATACCTTAGCTGGCCTTCCCTTGAAGAAAACCCAGGCGCGCTGCAGAGAGCGGCCAATGGAAACCGCCCTTCATCCGAAAATCAAGCGATTCGTCGACGACGCCTACCGGTGGTTGGACAGGGAAAAGATTACACCCTGGGTCTTCATGGAGTCCAAGGGACTGCATATCTCTTTTTGTCGAGATGAAAGGATGATTAACTATGATGGCGTTCAATTCCAGGGCAGTCCCGAAATAGTCTTTTGGAGCGAAAGATTTATGCCTCTCTGTCTGGAGACGGTGGCGGTTGAGGTCCTAGACAAAACGGCCGACATGTGCAAAGGCGCCAGCCTGGAGCCGGCCTCTTACCTTGAAGAGGCCGCGGAACTCCTCAAGGAACTTGTCCGCAAAGTCTATACCCGGATGGCCGAGATAGACAGGGGATTGAGGGGCAGAGGCTATCCGAACAAGGTCGAGCCTAAGGATATCAGCCCGGAGATTCAGCGCGCGGAATCCATGATCGACGCAGAATTGAGGGCTAAAAAGGAGTTGGTCATGACTCCGGGAGAGCTCAACCGCAAGCTGGCCGCCATCTTCAGCGCCGACGTGGCCGGCTACAGCCGCCTGATGGGCGACGACGAGGCGGCCACGGTCAGGACCATCACCGCCTACCGCCAGACCATGACCGGGATTATCGAGCGGTTCCACGGCCGCGTGGTCGACTCGCCCGGCGACAACCTCCTGGCCGAGTTCGCCAGCGCGGTGGAGGCCGTGGAGGCCGCCATCGAGGTCCAGCGGCAGATGGAGGCCAGCAACGCCCAGCTGCCCGAGGGCCGGCGGATGAGGTTCCGCATCGGCCTGAACCTGGGCGACGTCATCGTCCAGGAGGGCCGCCTCTACGGCGACGGGATCAACATCGCCGCCCGCCTGGAGAGCCTGGCCCGGGCCGGCGGCATCTGCCTCTCGGGCACGGTCTTCGACCAGGTCAAGAACAAGCTGGACCTGGACTACGAGGACCTGGGCGAGCAGAGCGTCAAGAACATCGCCGATCCGGTCAGGGTCTACCGCGTGGCCGTAGAAACCGGGGCCGGGGCGCCGGACGGACTGGCGGGCGGGCCGCCCCCGGGCCAGACCGGTCCCGGCCCGAGCCTCCCGGACAAGCCCTCCCTGGCCGTGCTGCCCTTCGTCAACATGAGCGGCGATAAGGAGCAGGAGTATTTCAGCGACGGCATGACCGAGGACCTGATCACCGACCTGTCCAAGGTCTCCGGCCTCTTCGTCATCGCCCGCAACTCGGTCTTCGCCTACAAGGGCCGGGCGGTCAGGGTCGATCAGATCGGCCGCGAGCTGGGGGTGCGCTACGTCCTGGAGGGCTCGGTCCGCCGGGCCGACGGCCGGGTGCGCATCACCGCCCAGCTCATCGACGCCGCCACCGGCTTTCACCTCTGGGCCGAGCGCTACGACGGCCAGCTCCAGGACGTCTTCGCCCTCCAGGACGAGGTCACCGGCCAGATCGTCTCGGCCCTCCAGGTCAAGCTGACCGCCACCGACAGGAAACGGCTGGCCAGGCAGACCACGGCCAGCGTCGAGGCCTACGACCTGGTCCTCAAGGCGCGCAAGTGCTGGGACCACTTCACCCCGGAGGCCTGGCAGCAGGCCCGGCGGGACCTGGAGCGGGCCGTGTCCCTGGACCCGGACTACGCCCCGGCCCAGGCCGCCCTGGGCTGGACCTACTTCAAGGAGTGGAGCAACGGCTGGACCAGCCAGGGCGATGTTCTGGACCAGGCGGTCAAGCTGGCCCGGCGCGCCCTGAAGCTGGACCCCTCCCTGGCCGAGGGCCACCGCCTCCTGGGCACGGCCCTTCTGTGGCAGAGGAAGCACGACCTGGCCCTCGAGGCCGGGCAGAAGGCCGTGAACCTGGACCCCAACGACTCCCTGGCCCTCTCCTCCCTGGCCGAGGCCCTGACCTTTTCCGGCCGGCCGGCCGAGGCCCCGCCCCTGCTCCAGCAGGCCATGCGCCTGAGCCCCCACGAGTGGTTCTGGTACGAATTCCATCTGGCCCACGCCGACTACCTCTCCGGCGACGCCGAGGCGGCCTCCAAGCGACTGGAGCTGATCGTCAGCGAGCGGCCGGACTTCATGTTCGCCCACTTCCTCCTGGGCGTGATCCGGGCCGCCTCCGGCCGCCTGGACGAGGCCCGGCGCTCACTGGCCGAGGTCAGGCGGCTCAACCCCCAGTACAAACTCGAAGCGGCCAGGCGGACCCTGCCCTACCGGGACGAGGACCTGCTCGAGGGTCTGGTGGCCCTGGCCCGCCAGGCCGGGTTGGATTAAGCGATAAGAGTCCGACCTCCCGGCGCGGACCATAAAAGAGCCGGAGCCCGCAAGGGCTCCGGCTCTTCCTGTTCTCAATTCGACTCCTGGCCGAGGGGCTGAACTAGTCCGCCTTCTTCTCCTCAGCGGCCTCTCCGCCCTGGGAGGCCTCGGCCGGCTCGGCCGCCGCCTCCTTCTTGGCCTTGGGCTTGGCTTTCCTGGCCGGCGCCTTCTTGGGCGCGGCCGTCTCGGCCGCCGGGGCGGTCTCGGCCGCGGCCTCGGCCGCGGCTTCGGTCTTGGCCTGGGCCTGGGCCGGCTGGGCCTCGGCCTGGGCCGCCTTCTTGCGGAGCCGGCGGCGGCGGGAGGGCTTCTTGGTCTCCTCGCTGACCAGGGTGACTACCGAGATAGGGGCGCCGTCGCCGCGGCGATAGCCCACCTTGTAGACCCGGGTGTAGCCGCCCGGGCGGGCGGCGTAGCGCTCCTTGAGCTCGGTGAAGAGCTTGTGCACGACGCTCTTGGACTGGACAAAGGCCAGAGCCTGCCGCCGGGCGTGGAGCGTGCCGTCCTTGGCCAGGCTGATCATCCGGTCGGCCACCTGCCTCAGCTCCTTGGCCTTGGCATCGGTGGTCTGGATCTGCTCCTGGTCCAGGAGCGAGGTGACCAGGTTGCGCATGAGGGCCTGGCGGTGGGCCGAAGTCCGGCCCAGTTTGCGAAAGGCCTTCTGATGTCTCATGACTCTTCCTCTTCCACCGGCTCCTGCCGGCCTCTCTCGTGCAGCTCCCGGGGCGGCCAGTGGTCCACCTTCATGCCCAGGCTCAGCCCCATCTCGGAGAGAATGTCCTTGATCTCGTTGAGGGACTTGCGACCGAAGTTCTTGGTCTTGAGCATCTCGGGCTCGGTCTTCTGGACCAGCTCCCCGATGAAGCGGATGTTGGCCTTCTTGAGGCAGTTGGCCGAGCGAACCGACAGCTCCAGCTCGTCAACCGGCCGGAGCAGGTTGTCGTTCAGGGCCTCGGGCTCCTCGGACTCGGAGTGGGCGGCCGGCTCCATATCCTCCTCGAAGTTGATAAAGACGCTGACCTGCTCCTTGATGATCTTGGCCGAATAGGCCAGGGCGTCCTCGGGCTTGAGGGAGCCGTCGGTCCAGACCTCCAGGGTCAACTTATCGTAGTCGGTCATCTGCCCGACCCGAGCGTTGGAGACGACGTAATTAACCTTGCGAATGGGCGAAAAAAGCGAATCTATGGGAATGGTGCCGATGGGATCTTCCGGGTTCTTGTTGCGCTCGGCCGAGATGTAGCCCTTGCCCATCGAGACGGCCATCTCCGCCTTGAAGGTCGCCTCCTCGCTCAGGGTGGCGATGTGGTGCTCGGGGTTGAGGACGCTGATACCGGAGGAACAGTCGATGTCTCCGGCTCTCAGCACGCCCTCGCCCTTCTTGTCGATGTAGACCGTCACTGGCTCGGGATCATCGCCTTCCATCCTGAAGCGGACGCCCTTGAGGTTGAGGATGACGTCGGTCACGTCTTCCATGACGCCCGGTATGGTGGCGAACTCGTGCAGGACGCCCTCGATCTTGATCGAAGTTATGGCCGCGCCCTGGAGCGAGGAGAGCAGTACGCGCCTGAGCGCGTTGCCCAGGGTGATGCCGAAACCCCTCTCCAGCGGCTCGATGACGAACTTGCCGTAGGAGTCGTTTGATTCGGGGTTGCGTTCCAAGCCCTTGGGTCTTATTAACTCCCGCCAGTTGCGATACATTGGCATCTCCATTATCCAGGCCGCCAGGTCGGTGGGTCCCGGCTACTTGGAGTACAGCTCGACGATAAGGTGTTCCTGGATGGGCATGGTGATATCTTCGCGGCTGGGCACGGCCTTGACCGCCCCTTTGAAGGCGTCCTTGTCCAGCTCCAGCCACTGGGGCACGCCGCGCCGGTCCACCGTCTCCAGGGCCTCAAGGATGGAGGCGGTCTTGCGGCTCTTCTCCCTCACCTCGACCAGGTCTCCCACCTTGACCTGATAGGAGGGGATGCTGACTTTGCGGTCATTGACCTTGAAGTGGCCGTGGCCGACCAGCTGCCGGGCCTGGGTCCTAGAGACGGCAAAGCCCAGGCGGTAGATGACGTTGTCCAGCCGCCGCTCCAGGAGGGTCAGCAGAGTGATGCCCGTCACGCCCTTGGTCCGGTCCGCCCGCTGGTAGTAAAGCCTGAACTGGTCCTCCAGAAGGCCGTACATGCGCTTGACTTTCTGCTTCTCCCGGAGCTGGAGGCCGTAGTTGGAGATCTTGCCCCGCCGGCGCTGGCCGTGCTGGCCCGGTGGATGAGAGCGACGCTCGTAGGCGCACTTGTCTGAGTAGCAGCGCTCGCCCTTCAAGAAGAGCTTCATGTCTTCCCGCCGACACAACCGGCAGACAGAACCAGTGTACCTAGCCAAGCTCTAAACCTCCTTCAGACCCGACGCCGCTTGGGGGGTCGGCAGCCGTTGTGCGGGATGGGGGTAACGTCCTTGATCATGGTCACCGCCACCCCGGTCGACTGGATGGCCCTGAGGGCCGATTCGCGGCCCGCGCCGGGCCCCTTGATCCTGATCTCCACCGAGCGCAGGCCGTGCTCCATGGCCTTCTTGACCGCGTTCTCGGCGGCTAGCTGGGCGGCGAAGGGCGTCGACTTGCGAGAGCCCTTGAAGCCCTGGGTGCCGGCCGATGACCAGGCAATGGCGTTGCCCGTCGGGTCGGTCACGGTGACGACTGTGTTGTTGAAGGTGGACTGGATGTGAACGATGCCCACGGGCACGTTCTTCTTCTCCCGGCGCTTCCGCCCGCCTTTCTTGGTCGCTTTGGCCATGGGTTCCCCTTACGCTTTCTTCCTGCGGCCGATGGCTGCCCGCCTGGGCCCCTTGCGGGTGCGGGCGTTGGTGTGGGTCCGCTGGCCGCGCGCCGGCAGACCCCGACGGTGCCTCAGGCCCCGGTAGCTGCCCAGGTCCATGAGTCGCTTGATGTTCATGGTCACCTGGCGTCTCAAGTCGCCTTCGACCACGTAATTGGCCTCAATGATTCTCCTCAGGCGGGCGACCTCCTCGTCGGTCAGGCGATCGGCCCTGAGCAGGCCATCGATCCCGGCCTCGGACAGGATCTTCCTGGAGGTGGTGTGACCAATGCCGTAGATGTAGGTCAAAGCCACCCCGATGCCCTTGTCGCGGGGCAGGTCAACGCCGGCGATTCTGGCCACTTGATACCCCCTTTAGCCCTGGCGCTGCTTGTGCTTGGGGTTCTTGCAGATTACCCGCAGGACCCCGTGCCGTTTGACGATGATGCAATCCTTGCAAATCCTCTTGACCGAGGCTCTCACCTTCATGACTCGTCCTCCAGGCCCCTGGCCGCCCTCAGATTCGGGACAGGACGACCGGGCCGTTCTCGCTGATGGCCACGGTGTGCTCGAAATGGGCCGAAAGGCTGCCGTCGGTCGTGACCGCGGTCCAGCCGTCGTCGAGAATGCGGACTTGGTGCCCGCCGGCGTTGATCATCGGCTCGATGGCCAGAACCATGCCCGTCCTGAGCTCCACCCCCCGGCCGGCCTGGCCGAAGTTGGGGATCTGGGGCTCCTCGTGGAGAGCCCGCCCGATGCCGTGACCAACGAACTTGCGGACCACTGAGAATCCGTTCTTCTCGGCGAGGCTCTGCACGGCGTGGGAGAGGTCGCCCAGCCGCCGACCGGGCCGGGCCTGGTCAATGGCCGTATTGAGGCACTCCTCGGTCACCTGCAGTAGCCGCTCCGCCTCCGGGCTGATCCGGCCCACGGCCACTGTGGTGGCCGCGTCGCCGTAATAGCCGTCTTTGAGCACTCCGAAATCCATGCTCAGAATGTCTCCTTCCTTGAGCTTGCGCCGGGAAGGAAAACCGTGAACCACCTGCTCGTTGACCGAGGCGCAGAGCGAAAAAGGGTACCCCGCGTAGCCTAAAAAGGCCGGCTCAGCCCCTTCGGCCCGGCACATCTCCTCGGCCAAGTTGTTCAGCTCAAGGGTGGTCACCCCCACGGCGGCCTTCTCCCTGAGCCGGGCCAGAACCCTGGCCACTATTCTGGCGCTGGTGCCAATGTTCCCGATCTCCAGCGCCGACTTGAGTTCAATCATCTGACAGCGGTCTTCAATCAGGCCAGAACCTGGCCGATCCGCTCGAAGATCTCCTTGATCTCGCCCCGGCCTTCGATGGGCCTCAGAAGTCCCTTGGCCCGGTAGTAATCGATGAGGGGCTGGGTCTGCTTGTTGTAGACCTTGAGCCTGTTGGTTACCGTTTCGGTGTTGTCGTCATCCCGCTGGTACAGCTCACCGCCGCACTTGTCGCACTTGCCCTTCTCACGGGGCGGATCAAAGACCAGATGATAGCCCTGGCCGCAGGACTTGCAAGTCCTCCGGCCGGTCAGGCGCTTGATCAGCTCCTCGTCGGGCACCTCGATGGAGACGACGTGGTCGATCCTGGAGCCCATCTCGGCCAGCATGCCGTCCAGGGCCTCGGCCTGGGGCACTGTCCTGGGGAAGCCGTCGAGCATGTAGCCGCCCTTGGCGTCGGGCTCCTTGAGCCGGTCCCGGATGAGGCCGATGACCACCTCGTCGGGCACCAGGGCCCCGGAGTCCATGTACTCCTTGGCCTTCCGGCCCAGCTCCGTGCCGGCCTTGACCGCGGCCCGGAGGATGTCGCCGGTCGAGATCTGGGGAATGGCGTGCTCGTCCATCAGCAGCTTGGCTTGAGTGCCCTTGCCCGCTCCGGGCGGGCCCAACAGGATCAGGTTCATTCAGCTTCCTCCTCGGCGGGCGGCCAATCCTAGCGCCCCTTGACCAGCCCCTTCTTCATGAAGCCTTCGTAGTGCCTGGTCAGCATGTGAGCCTCTATCTGGGCCACGGTGTCAATGGCCACGCCGACCACGATCAGCAAGGCCGTTCCGCCGAAATAGAAGGGCACGTTGAACTGCCTGACCAGGAAGGTCGGCAGCACGCACACGGCCGAGACGTAGATCGCCCCGCCAAAGGTGATCCGGGTCAGGACCGAATCGATGTAGTCGGCCGTCCGCTTGCCCGGTCTGATCCCGGGTATGTAGCCGCCGTACTTCTTCATGTTGTCGGCCACGTCCACCGGATTGAAGGTGACCGCGGTGTAGAAGTAACAGAAGAAGAAAATGAAGCCGACGTAGAGAATGATGTAGACGGGCGTCCCGGGTCTGAGGGCGTTGGCGATGGTCTGCATCCACTCCAGGCCGATGAAGCTGGCGATGGTCGCCGGGAACATGATGATCGAGCTGGCGAAGATGGGCGGGATGACCCCGGACGTGTTGATCTTGAGCGGCAGATGGGTCGACTGGCCGCCGTACATCCGGCGGCCGACCACCCGTTTGGCGTACTGGACCGGTATTCGCCGCTGGCCCCGCTCGATGAAGACGATGACCCCGATCACGCCGATCATCAGGGCCAGGAGGATCAGCCCGAAGAAGACGCTCATCTCGCCGGTGGACATCATCCGCAGGCTGTTGATCACGCCCGAGGGCATCCGGGCGACGATGCCGGCGAAGATTATCAGGCTGATGCCGTTGCCCACGCCCCGCTCGGTGATCTGCTCGCCCAGCCACATGATGAAGGCCGTGCCCGCGGTCAGGCTGATCACGGTCATCAGCCTGAAGCCCCAGCCCGGGCTGTAGACCACCGACTGGCCGGCCGGGCCGCCCATGGACTCCAGGCCGACGGAGATGCCGAAGCCCTGGATGACGGACAAAACCACGGTGCCGTAGCGGGTGTACTGGGTGATCTTCTTGCGGCCGGCCTCGCCCTCCTTCTTGAGCTTCTCCAGGTGGGGCACGACCACGGTCAGGAGCTGGAGGATGATCGAGGCCGAAATGTAGGGCATGATCCCCAGGGCGAAGACCGACATCCGCTCCAGGGCGCCGCCGGCGAACATGTCAAAGAGTCCCAGCATCGTCCCCTTGGCCCGGGCGAAGAAGGCGGCCAGGGCCTGGGCATTGATGCCAGGCGTGGGGATGTGGCAGCCAACGCGGTAGACCGCTAGCAGAAGCAGGGTCATGAAGATGCGCCGCTTAAGCTCCGGGATCTTGCCTATGGATGCCAGAGACAATGGCTAACCCTCTTTGCCCTCGGCCGCCGGCTCGATCTCGGGCTCGACCTGAGCCTCCAGGACGCCCCCGGCTGCCTCGACCTTGGCCTTGGCCTGCTTGGAGGCCCTGGTGACCTTGACCGTCAGCTTCTTCTCCAGCTCGCCCTGGCCCAGCAGCTTGACCCCGTCAAGAAGCTTCTTGACCAGGCCCGCCTCCTTGAGCGCCTGTTCGTCCACGGTCGCTCCAGCCTGGAAGCGCTCCTGGAGCTGGGCCACGTTGACCACGGCGTAGACCTTGCGGAAAGGGTTCTTGAAGCCGCGCTTGGGCAGCCGCCGCTGGAGCGGCATCTGGCCGCCCTCGAACCAGGGCGGAATGGCCACGCCGGCCCGGGACTTCTGGCCCTTGTTGCCGCGGCCGGCCGTCCTGCCCAGGCCCGAGCCCGACCCCCGGCCGACCCGCTTGCCGATCTTGTGCGCCCCTTTGGCCGGGGACAGCTGATTAAGCTTCATCGCCGCTAACCTCTACCAGATGGCGGACCTTGCGGATCATGCCCCGCACGGCCGGCGTGTCCTCCAGGGTCCGCTGCCGGTGCATCTTGGTCAGCCCCAGCCCTTTGAGGCAGGCCCTGAGTTTGGGCGGGGCGCCGATGCCGCTCTTGATCATCTTGACTCGAATCGTCTTCTTGTTCATGGCTCACCGCCGCCTTGGAACTCACATAATTTCGTTAACGGCCTTGCCCCGCCGCCGGGCGACTTCGTCGGGCGAACGCAGGGTCCTCAGACCTTCGAGGGTGGCCTTGACCGCGTTGTGGGGGTTGTTGGTCCCCAGGCACTTGGTCAGGACGTTCTGGACGCCGACCGCCTCGAGCACCGCCCTGACCGGCCCGCCGGCGATGACGCCGGTGCCCGGTCCGGCCGGCTTGAGCAGGACCATGCCCGCCCCGAACTGGCCGACGACCTCGTGGGGAATGGACCGCTCCTCGGTCAGGGGCACGGCGGCCATGTCCTTCTTGGCCGCCTCGATGCCCTTGCGAATGGCCTCGGGCACTTCGTGGGCCTTGCCCAGCCCCGCGCCGACTTTGCCCTTGCCGTCGCCGACCACGACCACGGCCGCGAAGGAAAAGCGGCGTCCGCCCTTGACCACCTTGGCCACGCGGTTGATGCTGACCACCTTGTCGATCAGCTCTTGTTCCCGATCCAATTCCGGCCTAAGCAAGCTCACCCTCCTCAGAAGTCCAGGCCGCCCTCACGGGCGCCCTCGGCCACGGCCGCCACCCGGCCATGATAGAGAAAGCCGTTGCGATCGAATACGACCTTGCTGATGCCCTTCTCTTTCGCCCGGGAGGCGATAAGCAGACCGACCTGCTTGGCCGAGGCGACCTTGCCTTTGACCTGGGCCAGGTTGGTCTTGATTTCCGGGCTCAGGCTCGACGCGGCGGCCAGGGTGTGTCCCGAGGCGTCGTCGATGATCTGGGCGTAAATGTGCCTGGCCGAGCGGAAGACGTTGAGCCTCGGCTGGTCGGACGTGCCCCTGACCTTGCGGCGAACCCTCTTCTGGCGTTTGAGCCAGGCTTCTTTTCTGGGGTTGATCTTACCCATTTGCAGCGGCTCCTTGAGCGACTATGCCCTGGCGCCGGCCTTGCCGGCCTTGCGACGAACGATTTCCTCGGCGTACTTGACCCCTTTGCCCTTGTAAGGCTCCGGGGGTCTCAAGGCCCTCAGCTTGGCCGCGGTCTGTCCCAGCAGTTCCTTGTCGATTCCCGTGAGGATGATCTTGGTCCGGTCCACCTCGGCCTCGATTCCCTCGGGCAGGGGGAAGAGGACCGGATGGGAATAACCTAGCGAGAGGTTGATCTCCCGGCCCTGGAGTTCGGCCCGGTAGCCCACCCCGACCAGATCCAACTGGCGCTTGAAGCCCTGGCTGACGCCGAGGACCATGTTGTTGATCAGGGTCCGGCAGAGGCCGTGGTAGGAATTGGCCCGGCGCGACTCCTCGGCCGTCCTGACCTGGACCACCGACCCCTCGACCTCGACCTCGACGAGGGGCAGCCGGGGCCGGCTCAGCTCGCCCTTGGGGCCCTTGATCCTGACCTCGGCGTCGGAGACCTGAACGCTCACCCCTTGCGGAAGGGGAATCGATTTTTTACCAATTCGCGACATCTCTCAGCACTCCCAGACGACTTACCAGACCGAGCAGAGGATCTCGCCGCCAACTTTCTCCAGCCGGGCCTGCCGGTCGGTCATGAGGCCCCTGGAGGTGGAGACGATGTTGACGCCCAGGCCGTTGAGCACCTTGGGCAGCTCATCCGACCCGGCGTAGACGCGGCGGCCCGGCGAGGAGATTCGCTTGAGCCCCTGGATGACCGGGCGGGCCTGCTCGTCGTAGCGCAGGTAGACCCTCAGAAGGCCCTGCTTGTCGTCCTTGACGACCTTGTAGTTCCTGATGTAGCCCTCGGCCTTCAAGACCTTGGCGATGCTGATCTTCAGCCGCGAGGCCGGAATGTCCACCCGGTTGTACTTGGCCAGAATGGCGTTGCGGATCCGGGTGAGCATGTCGGCAACGGGATCGCTCATGGACATGTACCGCTCCTTAAATCGCCTACCAACTGGCCTTAATGACGCCGGGAATCTGACCGGCCAAAGCCATGTTCCTGAAACAGATGCGGCAGATGCCGAACTTGCGCAGGTAGGCCCTCGACCGACCGCAAATGGGACAGCGGTTGTAGGCCCGCGCCTTGAACTTGGACGGGCGCGCGGCCTTCATCCTCAGCGAAGTCTTGGCCACCGAATCCTCCTTTACCCTCTGAACGGCATGCCCAGGGTCTTGAGCAAGAAGCGGCCCTCTTCATCGGTCTTGGCCGTGGTGACGATGGTCACGTTAAGACCCTTGATCTTGTCGATCTTGTCGTAGTCGATCTCGGGGAAAATGATCTGCTCCTTGATCCCCAGGGAGAAATTGCCCCGGCCGTCGAAGGAGTTGGGCGAGATGCCCTTGAAGTCACGGACGCGGGGCAGGGCCACGTTGAAGAGCTTGTCCAGGAAGTGGTACATGCGCTCGCCCCTGAGCGTGACCATGCAGCCGATGGGCATGCCCTCGCGGACCTTGAAGGCGGCGATGGACTTCTTGGCCCTGGTGATAATCGCCTTCTGACCGCTGATGTCCTTCAGCTCTTCCACGGCCGATTCCAGGACCTTGATGTTCTGGATGGCCTCACCCAGGCCCATGTTGAGGACGACCCGGGTGATCTTGGGCACCTGCATGGGGTTCCTGTAGCCGAACTCCTGCATCAGCAGAGGCCGGGCCTCGGTCTCGTAGATCTCCTTAAGCCGCGCTTGATTGGCCATTTACTCTCAGGCTCCTTGGCTCACTCGATCATTTCGCCGCACTTCTTGCAAACCCGGACCCGGCGGCCGTCCTCCAGGGTCTTCCGCCCGACCCTGACCGGGTCGCCGCACTTGCCGCAGACGACCATCAGGTTGGAGACGTGAACTGGCGCCTCCTTCTCGATGATGCCGCCCTGGGGGGCCTTCTGGGTGGGCCGAGAGTGGCGCTTGACCATGTTGACCCGCTCGACCAGGGCCCGGTCCTTCTTGGGCAGGACCTTGAGAACCTTGCCGATCTTGCCCTTCTCCCGACCGGCGATGACCATGACCCGGTCGTCCTTCCTGATGTGGTAGCTCTCCGCTTTCATAGCCTCACCTACAGGACCTCTGGCGCCAGGGAGACGATCTTCATGAAGTGACGGGCTCTCAGCTCCCTGGCCACCGGACCGAAGATGCGGGTCCCGATTGGCTCGCCCTGGTTGTTGATCAGGACCGCCGAGTTGTCGTCGAAGCGGATGAAGGAGCCGTCCGGCCGGGGGACTTCCTTGGTGGTGCGGACCACCACCGCCTTCATCACGTCGCCCTTCTTGACCTTGGAGTTGGGGATGGCCTCTTTTACCGAAACGACGATGATGTCTCCCAGAGAGGCGTAACGACGCCTGGAGCCGCCCAACACCTTGATGCAGTACAGCTTCTTGGCTCCCGAGTTATCGGCGGCCAGGAGCCTGGTCTGAGGCTGAATCATGGCTTACCTCGCGCCCGACGCCTTCTCAACGACGCTTTTCACCCGCCAGCACTTGTGCTTGGACAGGGGTCTGGTTTCGACGATCTCAACCACGTCGCCCACCTGACAGGCGTTTTGTTCATCGTGGGCCATGTACTTCTTGTGGCTGCGGACGTATTTCTTGTAAACCGGGTGCTTGAAGTAGCGCTCGACCAAGACGGAAATGGTCTTGTCGGCCTTGTCGCTGACCACCACGCCGGTGCGGACCTTGCGATTGCCCTTGCTCTCAGTCATCGGCCTACTCCTGGGCCTCAAGCCCGGCCAGTTCCTTTTCCCTGATCACGGACAGGACCCGGGCGATGTCCCGGCGCACGTGCCTCAGGCGCATGGCGTTCTCCAACTGCCCGGTGGCGTGCTGGAACTGCAGGTTGAAAAGCTCCTGGTTGAGTTCCTCGGCCCGAGCCTGAAGCTCGATCCGGTTCAAATCTCTGAGCTCGGCCGCCCTCATCACATCTCCCCCCGAACCACGAACCGGCAGGCCACCGGCAGCTTGGCCGCGGCCAGGCGCATGGCCTCCTCGGCCACCTCGCGGGTCGGTCCTTCCATTTCGTAGAGGATGCGGCCCGGCTTGACGATGGCCTCCCAACCCTCGGGTGCGCCCTTGCCCTTGCCCATCCGGGTTTCGGCCGGCTTCTTGGTGAAGGGGCGGTCCGGGAAGATGCGGATCCAGATCCGGCCGGCCCGCTTGACGTGCCGGGTCATGGCCACCCGGGCGGCCTCTATTTGCTGCGCGGTCAGTCGGGCCGGAGCCAGGGCCTGGAGCCCGTAGCGGCCGAAATTCAAGTTCGAGCCGCGATAGGCCATCCCCCTGGTCCTACCCTTCATGACCTTGCGGTGTCTGACTTTCTTGGGCGCCAGCATTGCTCAAACCCTTCCTAAGCCGCTTCCTGTCCGTCCTCGAGGATCTCGCCCTTGAACAGGGTGACCTTGACGCCGATGACCCCGTAAGTCGTCCTGGCCTCGGCAAAGCCGTAGTCAATGTCGGCCCTCAAAGTGTGCAGGGGCACCCGGCCCTCGCGGTACCACTCCCGGCGGGCCATCTCGGCCCCGCCCAGCCGGCCGGCGCAGGCGATCTTGATACCTTGAGCCCCAAACTTGAGGGCGGTGCCGACCGCCTTCTTCATGGCCCGTCTGAAGGCGATGCGGCGGATCAGCTGCTGGGCCACGTTCTCGGCGACCAGCTGAGCGTCCAGTTCGGGCTTGCGGACCTCTTGAATGTCAATGATGATCTCGCGCTTCAGCTTCTTCTCCAGGTCGGCCCTCAGAGCCTCGATCTCGGCGCCTCGCTTGCCGATGACGATGCCCGGCCGGGCGGTGAAGATGCGGACCTTGACCCGATTGGCCGCCCGTTCGATCTCAATGGCGCTGATCCCGGCGTGGAAGAGGCGCTCCTTGAGGAACTTGCGGATCTGGTGGTCCTCCAGGACGTAGCCGGAAAAATCCTTGCCGGCGTACCAGCGGGAGGACCAGGTCTTGGTCACGCCCAACCTGAACCCGACCGGATGTACTTTTTGGCCCAAACCAAGCCTCCTTTAGGCCTCGTCCAAGACGACGGTGATGTGACTGGTCCGTTTCAAGATTCTGGTCGCCCGGCCCATGGCCCTGGGCTGCCAGCGCTTCAGGACCGGGCCCTCGTCGACGTAGATGCGCTTGATAAAAAGCGAGTCCACGTCCACGTCCGGCCGCTGCTCGGCGTTGGCCACGGCCGAGCTGAGGATTTTGTGCACCAGCCGGGCCGCCTTCCTGGGCGTGAACCGGAGAGTGTCCAGAGCCTCGCCGGCCTTCTTGCCCCGGACCATGTCGATGACGTAGCGCGCCTTGCGGGGCGCGATACGCACGTATTTGCCCTGGGCTCTAACCTCCATGCTCCAACCTCTATTTCTTGCCCTTGAGCCGGGCCTTCTTGTCGCCGGCGTGGCCGTAGAAAGTCCTGGTCGGGGCGAACTCGCCCAGCTTGTGGCCGACCATGTTTTCGGTGATGAACACCGGGATGAACTTGCGGCCGTTGTGCACGGCCATGGTCAAACCGACGAAATCGGGCACTATGGTCGAACGACGCGACCAGGTCTTGATGACCCTGCTCGAGCTGCTCTCCCTGGCCCTGTCCACCTTGCGCACGAGGTTCGTGTCGACAAAGGGTCCCTTTTTGAGTGATCTGGGCACGTCCCCTCCTACTTCTGGCCGCGCTTCTTGACGATGAACCGGTCCGAAGCCTTGTGCTTGGGACGAGTCTTGTAGCCCTTGGTCGGCTTGCCCCAGGGGGTGCAGGGATGGCGTCCGCCCGAGGACTTGCCCTCGCCGCCGCCCATGGGGTGATCGACCGGGTTCATGGCCACGCCGCGCACCTTGGGCCGCCGGCCCAGCCAGCGCTTGCGACCGGCTTTGCCCACGGACAGGTTTTCGTGCTCGACGTTGGAAATCTGGCCGATGGTCGCCTTGCACTCCAGGTGGACCATCCGCACCTCCCCCGAGGGCAGCTTGACCTGGGCGTAGTCGCCCTCCTTGGCCATGAGCTGGGCGTAGCCGCCGGCCGAGCGGACCATCTGGCCGCCCTTGCCCAGCTTCAGCTCGATGTTGTGGAGGTGCTGGCCCAGGGGGATGGACCTCAGGGGCAGGCAGTTGCCCGGCACGATGTCGGCCTGGGCCGAGGAGATGACCTGGTCGCCGACCTTGAGCTTGGCCGGAGCCAGGATGTAGCGCTTCTCCCCGTCGGCGTAGCTGAGCAGGGCGATGCGGGCGCTCCGGTTCGGGTCGTACTCGATGGCCGTCACCTTGGCCGGGATGTCGATCTTGTCCCGCTTGAAGTCGATGAGGCGGTACATCCGCTTGTGCCCGCCGCCCCTGTGCCTGGCTGTGATCCGGCCGTTGTTGTTGCGGCCGCCCTGCTTGGGCAGGGGCTCCAGGAGGCTCCTCTCGGGCCTGGTCTTGGTGATCTCCTCGAAGTCGGAGAAACTGGCGAACCGGCGGCCGGGAGAGGTCGGTTTGGTTTTTTTGACACCCATCTCTCGCTCCTTTAGGCCCCTTCGAAGAACTCGATCTTCTGGCCCGGCGCCAGAGTGACTATGGCCTTCTTCCAGTCGGGCTTGTGGCCGACCTTGCGGCCCCAGCGCTTGACCACCTTGCCGCTGATGTTGAGGGTCCTGACCTGGCGGACGTTGACCTTGAAGACCTCTTCGACCGCCTGGCGGATCTGGACCTTGTTGGCCCAGGAGGCCACCTCGAAGGTGATCTGGTTGGACCCCTCCTTGGCCAGGTTCGACTTCTCGGTGATCAGGGGCCGCCTGAGGATGTCGTGGAGCTCGGTCATGACAGCCTCGCCACGATCTTGTCCACGCTGGGCCTGAGCAGGACCAGGTGGTCGTATTTGAGCACGTCGTAAACGTTGAGCCCTTCGGGTTGAAGCAGCTTGATTCCGGGAATGTTGCGGCCGGACATCTCCAGGTTCCTGTCGGTCTCCGGGCTGATCAGAAGGGCCTTCTTGAGGGCCAGGTCCTTGAGAATGGCCGCCAGAGCCTTGGTCTTGATCTCGGGCAGGTTCAGCTCGGAGAGGACGACCAGCTCGCCGGCCTGCAGCTTGGCCGAAAGGGCCATCTTGAGACCCAGGATCCGGAGCTTCTTGTTGAGCTTGAAGCTGTAGTCCCTGGGCTTGGGGCCGTGGATCACGCCGCCGCCCCGCCAGAGGGGGGAGCGGTTCGTGCCCGCCCGGGCCCGGCCGGTGCCCTTCTGGCGCCAGGGCTTGCGGCCGCCGCCCCTCACTTCGCTGCGGCCCTTGGTCGAGGCCGAACCGGAGCGCCGCTTGGCCAGCTGCCAGTTGACCACCGAGTGGAGAACGTCCGGCCTGACCTCGACGTTGAAGATCTCGTCGGGCAGGTCCAGGTCTGCCACCTTCTGCCGCTTGATGTCGTAAACATCCACCGTGGGCATGCTATCAGCTCCCGCTCGAGCGGTACTCGGACTTGCGCAGGATCACCAGGCCGCCCTTGGCCCCGGGCACGGCGCCCTGGATCAGGATGACGTTCTCCGAAGGGCGAACGTCGATGACTTTGAGGTTCTTGGTCGTTTTTTTCACGTCGCCCATGTGGCCCGGCAGGCGCTGTCCCTTGAGCACCCGGGAGGGCGTGGCCGAGGTGCCGATCGAGCCGGGGGCGCGATGGGTGGTGCAGCCGTGCGTCTCGGGGCCGCGGGCAAAGCCGTGGCGCTTGGTCACGCCGGCGAATCCCCGGCCCTTGGTCGTGCCGGTTACGTGAACCCTCTCGCCGATGGTGAACAGGTCGGCCGTCAGCTCCTGGCCCAGGTCGAACTCGGCCGTGTCGTCGACCTTGAACTCCCTCAGGTAGCGGAAGCCGCCCTTGCCCGCCGCGGCCAGGTGGCCGGCCAGGGGCTTGTTGACCTTGCGCTCGGCCAGGGGCTCGAAGCCCAGCTGAAGGGCCTCGTAGCCGTCGCGGTCCCTGGTCTTCTTCTGGGTGACGTAGCACGGCCCCAGCTGAATGACCGTTACCGGGAAAATCAGGCCGAAGGGACCGAAGATGCGGGTCATGCCCAGCTTCTTGCCCATCAAACCTTTAAGCCTTGCCGTTTCCATCAGAGCTTGATCTCCACGTCCACCCCGGCCGGCAGATCCAGCTTCATCAGGGCGTCGACGGTCTGCTGGGTCGGCTCAAGGATGTCCATCAGCCGCTTGTGGGTCCTGACCTCAAACTGCTCCCGGGACTTCTTGTCCACGTGGGGCGAGCGCAGGACCGTGTACCGGCTGATCCTGGTCGGCAGGGGGATCGGGCCGGCCACGTGGGCCCCGGTCCGCTTGACCGTGTCCACGATGTCCATGGCCGACTGATCGAGCAGCTTGTGATCGTAGGCCTTGAGCCTGATGCGTATCTTGTGGCTGGTGACCATGCTTTACTCCAAGATCTGGCTGATGACGCCGGCTCCGACGGTGCGGCCGCCCTCGCGCAGGGCGAAGCGCAGCCCCTCCTCCATGGCGATGGGCGTGATCAACGAGATGTCCATCGACACGTTATCTCCCGGCATGACCATCTCCACCCCCTCGGGCAGAGACACCACGCCGGTCACGTCCGTCGTCCTGAAGTAGAACTGGGGGCGATATCCAGTGAAAAACGGCGTGTGCCTGCCCCCCTCTTCCTTCGTCAGCACGTACGCCTCAGCCTTGAACTTCGTGTGCGGCGTGATGCTCCCAGGCTTGGCCACCACCTGACCGCGCTCCACCTCGTCCCGCTTCGTCCCCCTCAGCAACACCCCAATGTTGTCGCCCGCCTGGCCCTGGTCCAGAATCTTCCGGAACATCTCCACGCCCGTGCACACCGTCTTCATCGTCGGCCGGATACCGACTATCTCAACTTCCTCGTTGATCTTCACCACTCCCCGCTCAACCCGGCCAGTCACCACCGTCCCGCGACCCGAAATCGAAAACACGTCCTCGATCGGCATCAAAAACGGCTTGTCTACATCCCTCACCGGCTCGGCAAAATAACTGTCCAGCGCGTCCATCAGCTCGAAGATCGGCTTCACTTCCTCCGAGTCGGTATCGTCGCTCTCCAACGCCTTCAGCGCCGAGCCCTTGATGATCGGAATCTCGTCCCCGGGAAACTCATACTTCGTCAACAACTCCCGAAGCTCAAGCTCCACCAGCTCGATCAGCTCCTCGTCATCGACCATGTCTACCTTGTTCAGAAACACCACCATCGCCGGCACGCCCACCTGACGCGCCAAAAGTATGTGCTCCCGAGTCTGCGGCATCGGACCGTCGTCAGCACCCACCACCAAGATCGCCCCGTCCATCTGCGCCGCACCCGTGATCATGTTCTTGATGTAGTCAGCGTGCCCAGGACAGTCCACGTGCGCGTAATGACGCTTCGGCGTCTCGTACTCCACGTGCGCCGTCGCTATCGTTATCCCCCGCGCCTTCTCCTCAGGCGCCTTGTCTATCTCCTCAAAAGGCACGTACTCCGACATCCCACGCTTCGCCAGATGCTTCGTTATCGCCGCCGTCAATGTCGTCTTCCCGTGGTCTATGTGACCTATCGTCCCCACGTTCATGTGCGGCTTCGTGCGCTCAAACTTCTTCTTGGCCATAGCCTCGCTCCTTCTCAAACGGGGCTTGCCGCCCGCGTGGTTTTATCCGACCGGCCGACAACATCCTCGACCACGGGGGCCGGCGCCGGTTCGTAATGGGAAAATTGTAGGCTGAAGGTGGCCCGGCCCTGAGTGGCCGACCGCAGATCGGTGGCGTAGCCGAACATGCTGGCCAGGGGGGCCTGGGCGGCGATGATCTGGGTCCCGCCGCGGACCTGAAGCCCGCTCACCCGGCCGCGCCGGGCGTTGAGCTCGCCCATGACCTGGCCCAGGTAGTCCTCCGGGCAGACGACCTCCAGGTTCATGATCGGCTCCAGTAGAATGGGGCCGGCCTGGCGGCAGGCCTCCTTGAAGGCCATCGAGCCGGCGATCTTGAAGGCCAGGTCCGAGGAATCCACCGGATGGAAGGAGCCGTCCAAAAGCCGGATCCTGACGTCCACCACCGGGTAGCCGGCCAGGACGCCCGAGGCGGCCGCCTCCCTGACGCCCCTCTCCACGGCCGGAATGTACTCTTTGGGGATGGTCCCGCCGACGATCTTGGACTCGAACACGAGGCCCTGGCCCCGCTCCAGGGGCTCGACACTGAGCACGACGTGCCCGTACTGGCCCCGGCCGCCGCTCTGGCGGACGAACTTGGTCTCGGCCTTCCCGGGACGCTTTAGCCCTTCGCGGTAGGCCACCTGGGGCCGGCCGCTCTTGACTTCGGCCTTGAATTCGCGCCTGAGGCGGTCGATGACGATCTCGAGGTGGAGTTCACCCATGCCCGAGATGATGGTCTGGCCCGTCTCCGAATCGGACAGGACCTTGAGCGAGGGGTCCTCGGCCGAAATCCGGCCCAGGGCCTGGCTCAGCCGGTCGGCCGCTTCCCGGGAGACCGGCTCCACGGCCACGTTGATCACCGGAGCCGGAGTCTCGATGGCCGCCAGGCGCAGGGGCCGGCCCGGATGGCAGAGCGTGTCGCCGGTGGTGGTCTGCTTGAGTCCGACCACGGCCACGATGTCGCCGGAGAAGACCTCCTTGACCTCCTGACGCTGATCGGCGTGCATTTTGAGCAGGCGGCCGGCCCTCTCCTTGCGGTCCTTGGTGACGTTGAAGACGGCGTCGCCGCTGGCCAGCCGGCCGGAGTAGACCCGGACAAAGGTCAGGTGGCCGACGAAGGGGTCGTTCAGGATCTTGAAGGCCAGACCGGTCATGGGGGCGCCGTCGTCGGGCGGCACCTGCACTTCCTGGCCCCTCTCATCCAGGCCGACCAGCGCCGGCACGTCCAGGGGCGAGGGCAGATAATTGACCACCGCGTCCAAGAGGGGCTGGATGCCCTTGTTCTTGAAGGAGGAGCCGTAGAGGACGGGCACCAGCTTGAGGGCCAGCGTTCCGGCCCTCAGGCCCTTGACGATCTCATCGGGGGTCAGATCCTGGCCGGAGAGGTAGCGCTCGGTCAGCTCGTCGTCGCCCTCGGCCGCGGCCTCGACCAGCTGAATGCGCGAGGCCTCGGCCAGGTCCTTCAGTTCGGCCGGAACTTCAATCTCCTGGGCCGGCGAACCGGGCAGACCGTCGTAGACCAGGCCCTTCATCCGGATGAGATCGACCACGCCCCGGAAGTCCTCGGCCTGGCCCAGGGGAAGCTGGAGAGCCACCGGCTTGGCCTGGAGGCGGTCGCGCATCATCTGGATGGTCCGCTCGTGGTCGGCCCCGACCCGGTCCATCTTGTTTATGAAAGCAATCCTGGGCACGCCGTATCTATCCGCCTGTCTCCAGACCGTCTCCGATTGGGGCTCCACGCCGCCAACAGCGCAAAATACAGCTATCACGCCATCAAGGACTCTTAAGGACCGTTCAACTTCGATGGTGAAGTCTACGTGTCCGGGGGTGTCAATTATATTGACGCGACACCCCTGCCAGAAGCAAGTCGTGGCCGCCGAGGTAATGGTGATGCCCCGCTCCTGCTCCTGGACCATGTAGTCCATCGTGGCCTGACCGTCGTGAACTTCGCCAATTTTGTGAGACACCCCGGTGTAGAACAAGACCCGCTCGGTAGTCGTGGTCTTGCCCGCGTCGATGTGCGCCATGAAACCGATATTGCGCACTTTGTGCAATGGAACCAATCTTGCCATGATAACCAGTCGCGTACACCGTGGGTGCTCAACCTACCAATGATAGTCAGCTACCAACGATAATGGGCGAAGGCCTTGTTGGCCTCGGCCATTCTGTGCGTGTCTTCCTTCTTCTTGACCGTTGCGCCGCGCATGTTGGACGCGTCCAGAAGCTCACCGGCCAGCTTCTCGCGCATGGTCCTCTCTCCCCGGGCCGCGGCGTAGCTGATCAGCCAGCGCATGCCCAGGGCGGTCCGCCGGCTGGGCCGGATCTCGACCGGGACCTGATAGGTCGAGCCGCCGACCCGGCGGGACTTGACCTCGACCACGGGCTTGACGTTGGTCAGCGCCTTCTCGAAGACCCTCAGGGGATCCTCTTTGGTCTTCTCGGCGATGATGTCGAAAGCGCCGTAGAGGATGTTCTCGGCCGGTGACTTCTTGCCGCGCTGCATAATGCCGTTGATGAACTTGGCCACCAGCTCGCTGTGGTACTTGGGATCGGGCAAAATTACCCGCTTGGGAACTTCCCGGCGTCTAGGCACGACACTCGCTCCTTACTTGGGCTTCTTGGCGCCGTATTTGGACCGGCTCTTCTTGCGGTCAGTAACGCCGGCGGCGTCCAGAGTGCCGCGGATGATGTGGTAGCGGACGCCAGGCAGGTCCTTGACCCGGCCGCCCCTGATCAGAACGACGGAGTGCTCCTGCAGGTTGTGGCCGATGCCGGGGATGTAGCTCGTCACTTCCATGCCGTTGGTCAGCCGCACCCGAGCGACCTTGCGCAGGGCCGAGTTGGGCTTCTTGGGCGTCTGGGTGTAGACCCTCAAGCAAACGCCGCGCTTCTGGGGGCAGCCCTTCAAGGCGGGCGCGCCGGTCTTGACCTTCACCGCCTTCCGGCCAGACCGGATTAGCTGATTAATCGTCGGCATTGACTACTCCTCAGAGGCCTGACGACGTCAGGCGAAAAACCAGACAACTATACAGAAAGGCCCTTGGGCTGTCAAGGGCCTTCCCCTACATCAGTTCTTCTACCAGATCCTCGCCGAAGTCCTCCAGATCAGGGGCCTGGGCGATCTTGAGCCGGCGGTACTCCCTGAAGCCGGTTCCGGCCGGAATCAGGCGGCCCATGATCACGTTTTCCTTGAGCCCGCGCAGGTTGTCGACCTTGCCGGCTATGGCCGCCTCGGTCAGGACCTTGGTCGTCTCCTGGAAGCTGGCCGCCGAGATGAAGCTCTCGGTGCTCAGGCTGGCCTTGGTGATGCCCAGGAGGAGCGGCTCGGCCACGGCCGGGCGTCCGCCCTGGGACATGACCCTCTCGTTCTCCTCGTCGAAGCGGTAGCGCTCGACCTGCTCGCCCAGGAGGAAGTTGGTGTCGCCCACTTCCTTGATCTGGACCTTCCGGAGCATCTGGCGGACGATGGTCTCGATGTGCTTGTCGTTGATCTTGACGCCCTGGAGGCGGTAGACCTCCTGGACCTCGTCGACCAGGTAGCGGGCCAGCTCCTTGACGCCTCGGATGGCCAGGATGTCGTGGGGGTTGGCCGAGCCGTCCATGAGGGGCTCGCCGGCCCGGACGTACTCACCCTCCTGGACGATGATGTGCTTGTTCTTGGGGATGAGGTACTCCTTGGGCTCGCCGCCCTCGGGAGTGACCAGGACCTTACGCTTGCCCTTGGTGGCCTTGCCAAAGGAGACCATGCCGTCGATCTCGGAGATGACGGCGTGCTCCTTGGGCTTGCGGACCTCGAAGAGCTCGACCACCCGGGGCAGACCGCCGGTGATGTCCTTGGTCTTGGTCGTCTCGCGGGGGATACGGGCGATGGCGTCGCCGGCGAAGATCTCATCGCCCTCGGCCACGTTGAGAATGGCCTGAGCCGGCATGGGGAAGCTGGCCGGGGCCCGGTTGGGCCGGGAGAGGGCCCGGCCGTCCTGCCCCACGACCAGGACCTGGGGCCTGACGTCCGGGTCCCGGGACTCGATGATGACCTTGGAGGCCTTGCCCGTGACCGGATCGACCCGCTCCTGCATGGTCCGGCCCTCCATGATGTCCTCGAAGGAGACCCGGCCGGAGACGTCGGTCAGGATGGGCACGGTGTAGGGGTCCCACTCGGCCACGAGCTGGTCGGACTCGACCTTGTCGCCGTCCTTGACCTTGACGATGGCCCCCTGGATGAGCTGGTGGCGCTCCCGGATGCGGTCGCCCTGCATGACCAGGAGCAGGCCGTTGCGGTTCATGACCACCTGCTCGCCCTGGGTGTTGGTCACCGTGACCAGGTTGTCGAACTTGACCTCGCCCTGGTGGCGGGTCTGGATGGTCGTCTGCTCGACGTGGCGCGAGGCGGTGCCGCCGATGTGGAAGGTGCGCATGGTCAGCTGGGTGCCGGGCTCGCCGATGGACTGAGCGGCGATGATGCCCACGGCCTCGCCGATGTCGATGGGCTTGCCGTGGGCCAGATCGCGGCCGTAGCACTTGGCGCAGACGCCCTGCTTGGTCTGGCAGGTCAGCACCGAGCGGATCAGGATCCGGTCCAGGCCGGACTCCTCGATCTTGGCCACGCCGTCCTCGTCGATCTCTTCGTTGGCCTTGATGAGCACCTCGCCGGTGTGGGGGTCCCTGACGTCCATGAGGGCCACCCGGCCCAGGACGCGCTCGCCGACCCGCTGGATGACCTCGCCGCCCTCGCGCTGGTGCTCCATCCAGACGCCGTCGAGGGTGCCGCAGTCCTCCTCGCTGATGATGCAGTCCTGAGCCACGTCAACCAGGCGCCGGGTCAGGTAGCCGGAACCGGCCGTCTTCAGGGCCGTGTCGGCCAGACCCTTGCGGGCGCCGTGGGTCGAGGTGAAGTACTGGAGCACGGTCAGGCCCTCGCGGAAGTTGGCCGTGATGGGGGTCTCGATGATCTCTCCCGAGGGCTTGGCCATCAGGCCGCGCATGCCGGCCAGCTGGCGGATCTGATCCTTGGAGCCGCGCGAGCCGGAGTCGGCCATCATGTAGATGGGGTTGAAGGAGGAGGCCACCTGGGACCTGGTGTCCCGCTCCTGGGCGGCTGAAGCGCTCTCGCCGGAGTCGTAGGGCCTGAACTCCTGAACGGCCATCTGGTCCATCATCCGGTTGGTGATCTCGTCGTTGGCCCTGGCCCAGATGTCAACCACCTTGTTGTATTTCTCGCCGCCGGTGATCAGACCCTCGCGGTACTGGTCCTCGACCTGGCGCACCTGGGACATGGCCTCCTCGAGGATGACCGGCTTCTCCTTGGGGACCTCCATGTCGTCGATGCAGATGGAAAGCCCCGAGCTGGTGGCGTACTTGTAGCCCACGTCCTTGAGCCGGTCGGCGAAGATGACCGTCTTCTTGATGCCGGCCTGGCGGTAGGAGTGGGAAATGAGCTGCTTCATGACCTTCTTGTTGACCACCTGGTTGACCATCTCGAAGGAGATTTCCTCCGGGACGATCTCGTAGAGGATCACCCGGCCCACGGTGGTCTCCAGGCGCTGGCCGTCCATGCGGACGATGACCTTGGCGTGGAGGTCGACCTCGCCGGCGTCGTAGGCCATGCGGACCTCGTCCAGGGAGCCGAAGACCTTGCCCTCGCCCCGGGCAAAGGGCTTTTCCCGGGTCATGTAGTAGATGCCCAGGACTATGTCCTGGCTGGGGACGATGATCGGTTCGCCGTTGGCCGGCGAGAGGATGTTGTTGGTGGACATCATCAGCACCCGGGCCTCGATCTGGGCCTGGATGCTCAGGGGCACGTGGACGGCCATCTGGTCGCCGTCGAAGTCGGCGTTGAAGGCGGCGCAGACCAGGGGGTGGAGCTGAATGGCCTTGCCCTCGATCAGGGTCGGCTCAAAGGCCTGGACCGAGAGCCGGTGCAGGGTCGGGGCCCGGTTGAGCATGACCGGATACTCGCGCACCACCTCGGAGAGGGTGTCCCAGACCTCGGGCGTCTCCTTCTCGACCAGCTTCTTGGCCGCCTTGATGGTGGTGACGACGCCCTTCATCTCCAGCTCGTGATAGATGAAGGGTTTGAACAGCTCCAGGGCCATCTTCTTGGGCAGGCCGCACTGGTGGAGCCTCAGGTCCGGACCGATGACGATGACCGAACGGCCCGAGTAGTCAACCCGCTTGCCTAAGAGGTTCTGGCGGAAGCGGCCCTGCTTGCCCTTGAGCATGTCCGAGAGCGACTTGAGCGGCCGCTTGTTGGGCCCGGTGATGACCTTGCCCCGTCGGCCGTTGTCGAAGAGGACGTCCACCGCCTCCTGGAGCATCCGCTTCTCGTTGCGGATGATGATCTCCGGGGCGTTGAGTTCGATGAGGCGCTTCAAGCGGTTGTTGCGGTTGATTACGCGCCGGTAGAGATCGTTGAGGTCGGAGGTGGCGAAGCGGCCGCCGTCCAGGGGCACCAGGGGACGCAAGTCCGGCGGCAGGACCGGGATGACGTCCATGATCATCCACTCGGGCGCATTGCCCGAGTCCTTGAAGGCGTTGATGACCTTGAGCCGCTTGGCCAGTTTCTTGCGCCGGGCCTCGGAGTTGGTCTTGGTCATCTCCTCCTTGAGCTGGTTAGAGAGCTCCTCCAGGTCCAGGGCGGCCAGCATCTCCTTGAGGGCCTCGGCCCCGATGCCGGCCCTGAAGCGGTCGCCGAACTCGGTCCGGACCTGGTGGTAGCGGTCGTCGGAGAGGAGCTCGCCGGTCTTGAGCGAGGTCTCCCCGCCGTCGATGACCACGTAGCTCTCGAAGTAGAGGACCCTCTCCAGCTCCTTGAGGGTCAGGTCCAACAAGTTGCCGATCTTGGAGGGCAGGCTCTTGAGGAACCAGATGTGGGCCACCGGCGCGGCCAGCTCGATGTGGCCCATCCGCTCGCGCCTGACCTTGGACTGGATGACTTCCACGCCGCACTTCTCGCAGACCACGCCCCGGTGCTTGAGCCGCTTGTACTTGCCGCAGTTGCACTCGTAGTCCTTGGCCGGCCCGAAGATCTTGGCGCAGAACAGACCGTCGCGCTCGGGCTTGAAGGTCCGGTAGTTGATCGTCTCGGGCTTCTTGACTTCACCATAGGACCACTCCCGGATCTGCTCCGGGCTGGCCAGCGATATCTTGACCGCGTTAAAGGAAAGCGGATCTTTTGGTTTGGCGAAGAAACTGTAGAGGTCTTCCACCTCTAACCTCCTTAGGTCAAGCTCCGGCCGGCCCCGGTGCGGGGCCTCGGCCGGGCCTGGCTACTCGGCCTCCTCCAGAAGCTGCACGTCCAGGCCCAGGGCTTGAAGCTCCTTGACCAGGACGTTGAACGACTCGGGCAGGCCCGCGTCCAGGAAATTCTCGCCCTTGACGATCTTCTCGTACATCCTGGTCCGTCCGGCCACGTCGTCGGACTTGACCGTCAAGAACTCTTGCAGGGAATAGGCCGCGCCGTAAGCCTCCATGGCCCAAACCTCCATCTCGCCCAGGCGCTGTCCGCCGAACTGGGCCTTGCCGCCCAGAGGCTGCTGGGTGACCAGGGAGTAGGGGCCGATGGAGCGGGCGTGAATCTTCTCGTCGACCAGGTGGTGGAGTTTGAGGATATACATGGAGCCCACGGTCACAGGGTGATCGAAGGGGTCGCCGGTCCGCCCGTCGAAGAGCAGGGTCTGGCCCCCCTCGGGCAGCCCGGCCAGGTGCAGGAAGCGCCGGATCTCCTCCTCGGAGGCGCCGTCGAAGACCGGGGTGGCCAGTTTGAAGCCGGCGGCGCAGTCGGCGGCGACCATGTTCAGGTCCGCCTCCGCCTGCTTGGCGATCCACTGGCGGTACTCGGCCTTGTTGAGGGTCTCCTTGAAGAAGGTCCTGAGTTCCTCGGAGGAGGCCAGACGGTCGACCAGCTCGCCGATCTTGCGGCCCAGGCCCAAGGCGGCCCAACCCAGGTGGGTCTCCAGGACCTGGCCCACGTTCATGCGCGAGGGCACGCCCAGGGGATTCAGGATCACGTCCACCGGCGTGCCGTCGGCGAAGTAGGGCATGTCCTCAACCGGCAGGATGCAGCTGACCACGCCCTTGTTGCCGTGACGGCCGGCCATCTTGTCGCCCACGGCCAGCTTGCGCTTGGTGGCGATGTAGACCTTGACCATCTTGATCACGCCCGGCGGCAGCTCGTCCCCGGCCCTGATCTTCTCCATTTTGGCCTCGAAGGCCTCCCGGACGGCATCGACCTGCCGGGTGTAGTCCTGGGCCAGGCGGTCGGCCTGGTCCTTGGCCGCCTCGTCGTCGATGATGACCTCGGGCCAGCGCCGGACGGGCACGGTCTCGAGGTGCTCGGCGCCGATGACCTGATTCTTCTTGAGGAGCTGGGTGCCGTCCTCTTCCTTGAGGCCGCTCAAGGCCTTCTTGCCCACCAGCAGGCGGCTCAGCTTGGTCAAGGTATTGCGCCGGATGACGTTGATCTCGTCCCGCTGGTCCTTGTACTGGCGGGAGATCTCGTCCTCCTCTATGGCCTTGGCCCGGGCGTCCTTCTCGGCGCCCTTGCGGTTGAAGACCCGGGCGTCGATGACGATGCCCTCCACTCCGGGCGGCACCCGGAGGGAGGTGTCTTTGACGTCGCCGGCCTTCTCGCCGAAGATGGCCCGGAGCAGCTTCTCCTCGGGGCTGAGCTGGGTCTCGCCTTTGGGCGTGACCTTGCCCACCAGGATGTCGCCGGCCTTGACCTCGGCCCCGAGGCGGATGATGCCCGCCTCGTCGAGGTTCTTGAGGGCCTCCTCGCCGACGTTGGGGATGTCGCGGGTGATCTCTTCCTTGCCCAGCTTGGTGTCGCGGGCGACGATCTCGAACTCCTCGATGTGCAGCGAGGTGAAGGTGTCTTCCTTGACCAGGCGCTCGGAGACGAGAATGGAGTCCTCGAAGTTGTAACCGCCCCAGGACATGAAGGCCACGGTGACGTTGCGTCCCAGGGCCAGTTCGCCCAGTTCGGTGGCCGGCCCGTCGGCGATGACCTGTCCCTGGTAGACTCGCTCGCCCTGGTTGACGATGGGCTTCTGGTTGAAACAGGTGTTCTGGTTGGAGCGCCGGAACTTGGTCAGCTTGTGGATCCTGACCCCGCCGAGCCCGTCCCCGCCGTCGTCGTAGCGGACCACGATCCGGGAGGCATCCACGTCCTCGATCACGCCGTCGGCGGCGGCGATGGAGCAGACGCCCGAGTCGCGGGCGACCACCTCCTCGATGCCGGTGCCGATGAGCGGGGCCGAGGTCTGGATGAGGGGCACGGCCTGGCGCTGCATGTTCGAGCCCATCAGGGCCCGGTTGGCGTCGTCGTGCTCCAGGAAGGGCACCAGGGAGGCGGCCACGGAAACGAGCTGGTTGGGCGAGACGTCCATGTACTCGAGCTCGTCGGGGGGCACCTGGACGTACTCGCCGGCGATGCGGGCCTGGATCAGGTCGCGGATGAAGCGGCCGTTCTCGTCCAGGAGGGCATTGGCCTGGGCGATGGCGTGGTCCTTCTCGTCCAGGGCCGAGAGATAGATCACCTCCCGGCTGACCACGCCGTCCTTGACCTTGCGGTAGGGCGTCTCGATGAAGCCGTACTCGTTGACCCGGGCGTAGGTGGACAGGGAGACGATCAGGCCGATGTTGGGTCCTTCCGGCGTCTCGATGGGGCAGATCCGGCCGTAGTGGGTCGGGTGGACGTCGCGGACCTCGAAACCGGCCCGCTCCCGGGTCAGGCCGCCGGGGCCCAGGGCCGAGAGGCGGCGCTTGTGGGTCACCTCGGAGAGCGGATTGGTCTGGTCCATGAACTGGGAGAGCTGGCTGGTCCCGAAGAACTCCTTGACCACGGCCGAGGCCGGCTTGGAGTTGATCAGGTCGTGGGGCATGAGAGCCTCGATCTCCTGGAGGCTCATCCGCTCCTTGATGGCCCGCTCCATGCGCACCAGTCCGATGCGGTACTGGTTCTCCAGGAGCTCGCCCACGGCCCTGACGCGGCGGTTGCCCAGGTGGTCGATGTCGTCCACCGCGCCTTCCCTGTCCTTGAGCCGGACCAGCTCCTTGACCGCGAAGAGGATGTCCTCGGGCCTCAAGGTGCGCAAGTTCAGGTCGGTGTTCAGGCTCAGGCGGAGGTTGAGCTTGAGCCGGCCGACCTTGGAGAGGTCGTAGTGCTCGGGATTGAAGAAGAGGTTGTTGAAGAAGGTGGTGGCCACCTCCAGAGTAAGAGGGTTGGAGGGCCTCAGCTTGCGGTAGATCTCCAGGATGGCTTCCTGGCTGTTGTTGACCCGGTCCATGACCAGAGTGTCGTGGATGGAGGAGGCCTCGGGGTGGTCGAAGAAGAGGACCGGCACCTGCTCGATCCCGGCCGCCTCGATCCGGGAGAGGTGCTCTTCGGTGATGGCCTCGTTGATGGGAACGATTATCTCGCCGGTGGCCGGGTCGATGACGTCCCTGGCGGCCACCTTGCCCACCAGCTCCTCTTTCTCGGCCGGGATGCGGCTCAGGCCGGCCTGCTCCATCTTGGTCAGGGCCATCCGGGAAATCTTGCGGCTCTTCTTGACGATGACCTGACCCGAGGAGGGGTCGATGATGTCCAGGGCGGCCGGCTTGGCCAGGAGGACCTCGGGCTTGACCTGGCGTTCCACCCGCTCCTGCCCGAGGTAGTAAATGTCGCTCTCGTAGAAGGAGTTGAGGATGTCCTCGGTCGAGTAGCCCAGGGCCTTGAGGAGCAGGGTCACCGGGAACTTGCGCCGGCGGTCGATGCGGACGTAGACGATGTCCTTGTGGTCGAACTCCAGGTCGATCCAGGATCCTCTCAGGGGGATGATCCTGGCCGAGTAGAGCAGCTTGCCCGAGGAGTGGGTCCGTCCCTTGTCGTGGTCGAAGAAGATGCCGGGCGAACGATGGAGCTGGGAGACGATGACCCGCTCGGTGCCGTTGACGATGAAGGTGCCGTTCTCGGTCATCAGCGGCAGGGTGCCGAAGTAGATCTCCTGCTCCTTGATGTCCCGAATGGTCTGGGCGCCCGTGTCCTTGTCAACGTCGTAGACCACCAGCCTGACGGTGATCTTGAGGGGCGCCTCATAGGTCATGCCCCGGGCAAGACACTCTTCCTGATCGTACTTGGGCTGGCCAAAGGAATAGGCGACGAACTCCAGCGACGAGGTGCCCGAGAAGTCGCGGATGGGGAAGACGGACTTGAAGACACCCTGGAGTCCGAGGTCCTGGCGCTGTTCGGCGGGGATGTCCTTCTGCAGAAAGCGCTCGTAGGACTCCCGCTGCATCTCTATAAGGTTCGGGATCTCGGTGATCCGCTCGATCTTCCCGAAACTCTTGCGGATTCTATGCCGAGCCGAGACTCTTACGGCCATTTTGCCTCCTTGAGGCTTGGCGCCAAAAACTGATCAACCCGACCCGGGCCGGGCCCGGGCCGGGATTGGGTTTCGTCTACTTGATCTCGGCGCTGCCGCCGGCCTCCTCGATCTGCTTCACGATCGCCTCGGCCTCCTCCTTGGGGATGGCCTCCTTGACCGGCTTGGGCGCGCTGTCAACCAGTTCCTTGGCTTCCTTGAGACCCAGGCTGGTCACGGCCCTGACGGCCTTGATGACCTGGATCTTCTTGTCGCCGGCCGCGGTGAGGATGACGTCGAACTCCGTCTTCTCCTCGGCGGCCGCGGCCTCACCGCCGCCGGCCATGGCGCCGGGCATGGCGGCTATGGCCATCGGGGCGGCGGCGCTGACGCCGAACTTCTCCTCCAGTTCCTTGATCAGCTCGGAAAGCTCCAGAACCGACATGTTGGCGATGAACTCAATCACGTCTTTTTTGGTCACTGCCATTTTCCTTGAATCCTCCCACGCTCTTATGAGCAGCGGCTCTCAGGCCGCCGCCTGGGCTTTCTGGTCTTCGATGGCCTTCAAGACTCCCAAGAGGTTACGGGGCACCGCGGCCAGGACGCTGACCAGGTTCGTCGGCACCGCGTTAAGGGCGCCCAGGAACCGGGCCAGGAGAACCTCGCGGCTGGGCAGCGCGGCCAGGGCCTTGAGACCCTCGGCGCTGACGACGCCCCCCTCCAGCAGGCCCGCCTTGAGGGCCAGCTTCTTGTTCTCCCTGACGAACTCATCGAGCGCCTTGGCCAGCGGCACCACCTCGTCGTAACCAAAGGCCAGGCCGTTGGGTCCGACGAAGTACTCGGCCAGCTTCTCGACCGCGGTCTCCTTGGCGGCCAGGCGGATAAGAGTGTTCTTGACCACCTGGTAATCACCGTGGGCCTCCCTGATCCTGGCCCTGAGATCGGTGATCTTGGCCACGTCCAGACCGGCAAAGTCGGTCAGGACGATCAGAGACGCCTTGTCGAAGCGCTCCCTGAGTTCGGCCACCTTTTGGGCCTTCTGCTCTCGTTTCAAGCGGCTCCTCCCTCCTTTCGCGAGGGGTCCCAGTCAAAGCGTGGGAGAATACGGTCTCGGTGGGCTGCCGCGAAACGGCTATTAAGCACCAAGGCGCCCACGGTCTTTGACCGAAACCTGTGCATTCTGAGACTGCAGCCAGTCCCTGTTACTTGGCCAACTCCCTGGCCAGGGCCGGATCAAGCTTGACGCCCGGTCCCATGGTCGTCGAGATGGCGACGCTCCTGACGTAGGTTCCTTTGGCACTGGAGGGCTTGAGACGCATAATAGTGTCGATGAAGGCGGTCAGGTTCTGCCTGATCTTTTGCGCCCCAAAAGAAACCCTTCCCAGCGGCGCGTGGACGATGCCGGCCCGCTCGACCTTGAAATCGACCTTACCGGCTTTGAGGTCATTTATGGCCTTGGCCAGCTCAAAGGTGACCGTGCCCACCTTGGCGTTGGGCATCAGCCCCCGCGGGCCCAGAATCTTGCCCAGCTTGCCCACCTGGCCCATCAGGTCCGGCGTGGCCACGGTCTTGTCGAAGTCGAGCCAGCCGCCCTTGATCTTCTCGATCAAATCCTCGTTGCCCACGAAGTCGGCCCCGGCCTCGCGGGCCTCGGCCACTTTCTCGCCCTTGGCGAAGACCAGCACCTTGACCGACTTGCCGATGCCGTTGGGCAGCACCACCGCTCCCCGGACCATCTGATCGGCGTGGCGGGGATCGACGCCCAAGCGGACGGCCACGTCGACCGACTCGTCGAATTTGGCCCCGGCCAGGGACAGAGCCAAGTCGATGCCCTCGTCAACCGGATAGCGGCGGCTGCGATCGACCTTGGCCTTGGCTTCTTGACGTTTCTTGCCTGGTTTAGCCATGTTCTAAGCTCCCAAAAGGGCCGGCTCGTTGGCCCTCATCTTGGTTTGGCGCTCCCTCGATCGGCCGCCGGACCGGCCTGACGGCCGCCTCCGGAGGCCCACCTCTTCAATCGACCACTTCCAGGCCCATGGACCTGGCCGTGCCGGCGATGGTCTTGACCGCCGCCTTGAGATCGGTGGTGTTCAGGTCAACCATCTTCTGCTTGGCGATCTCCTGGACCTGAGCCCGGGTTATCTGGCCGGCTCCGACCCGGCCGGGCTCCTGGGAGCCCTTGTCCAGTCCGGCCGCCTGGCGCAGGAGAACCGAGGCCGGCGGAGTCTTGGTGACGAAAGTGAAGCTCCGGTCGGCGTAAACGGTTATGACCACGGGAATAATGGTGTTCTCCTGGCCCTGGGTCCTGGCGTTGAAGGCCTTGCAGAACTCCATGATGTTGACGCCGTGCTGGCCCAGAGCCGGTCCGACCGGCGGCGACGGGTTGGCCTGGCCGCCGGTAATCTGCAACTTGATCTGGGTTATCACCTTTTTGGCCATTACTTAGCTCTCCACTGAAGCTGGCGCTTAGACCTTGCTCACTTGAACGAACTCCAGCTCCACCGGCGTGGCCCGGCCGAAGATGGAGATGAGAACCCGGAGCTTGCCCTTGTCCGGGTTGACGTCCTCGACCACGCCGTTGAAGTTGGAAAACGGGCCGTCAATGACTCTGACTTCGTCCCCCTGATCGAAGGAAAACTTGGGCTTGGGCTTGATCGCCCCCTCGGCCATCTGGTCGATGATCTTCTCGGCCTCCCCATCGCTCAGGGGAATCGGCCTGTCCTGGGCGCCCAGGAAGCCGGTCACCTTGGGAGTGGCCCGGACCACGTGCCAGGTCTCGTCGTTGAGGACCATCTGGACCATGATGTAGCCGGGGTAGAACTTGCGGGTGGTGGTCCGCCTCTCGCCCTTGACCAGTTCGACCACTTTCTCGGTGGGCACGATTACCTCGCCGATGTGGTCCTCCAGGCCCAGCTTCTTGACCTTCTCCTCCAGGGACTGCTTGACCTTGTTCTCGAACCCGGAATAGGTGTGGACGATGTACCATCTCATCTCGCCTTCGGCCATCTTCCGAGTCTCCCTAACCGATCACCGTCCGGATGATCCGGGAGAGGCCGAGATCGATCAGACCCAGGAAGACGGCCGCCACCAGAACCAGGGCCACCACCACCGAGGTGGAGGCCAGGGTTTCCTTGCGCGACGGCCAGGTGACCTTCTTCAGCTCGACCTTGACCTCCCGGAAGAACTGCGCGCCCTTCTCCCACCACTGTTTGGGGCCGCCGCCCATCCGTTCGGCCATGCCCGGGGCTTTCTTGACCGGAGGCTTCCTGGTCGGCTCCAGGGCCTTCTTGGCCTCCGGCGGCTGGGCAGTAGTCTGGGGCTTGGCCTTGCTGACTTTGGCTGTCCTGGGCTTCTTGGCTGCCATCTTTCCTCATACCCGCCCGGGTTAAATAGGCTGGCAGGCCAGGAGGGATTTGAACCCCCAACCCCCGGATTTGGAGTCCGGTGCTCTACCGTTAGAGCTACTGGCCTGCACTGGGTGTTGCCCCGCCGCTGACGGTTACTTGACCTCCCGATGGAGAGTGTGCCGCCGCTCAAAGGGGCAGTATTTATTGAACTGCAGCTTGTCCGGCGTGCGCCGCTTGTTCTTGGTCGTGGTGTAGTTGCGGCGCTTGCACTCGGTGCACTGCAAGGTGACTATGTCGCGCATATTTTACTCCAAGATCTGGCTGATGACGCCGGCTCCGACGGTGCGGCCGCCCTCGCGCAGGGCGAAGCGCAGCCCCTCCTCCATGGCGATGGGCGTGATCAACGAGATGTCCATCGACACGTTATCTCCCGGCATGACCATCTCCACCCCCTCGGGCAGAGACACCACGCCGGTCACGTCCGTCGTCCTGAAGTAGAACTGGGGGCGATATCCAGTGAAAAACGGCGTGTGCCTGCCCCCCTCTTCCTTCGTCAGCACGTACGCCTCAGCCTTGAACTTCGTGTGCGGCGTGATGCTCCCAGGCTTGGCCACCACCTGACCGCGCTCCACCTCGTCCCGCTTCGTCCCCCTCAGCAACACCCCAATGTTGTCGCCCGCCTGGCCCTGGTCCAGAATCTTCCGGAACATCTCCACGCCCGTGCACACCGTCTTCATCGTCGGCCGGATACCGACTATCTCAACTTCCTCGTTGATCTTCACCACTCCCCGCTCAACCCGGCCAGTCACCACCGTCCCGCGACCCGAAATCGAAAACACGTCCTCGATCGGCATCAAAAACGGCTTGTCTACATCCCTCACCGGCTCGGCAAAATAACTGTCCAGCGCGTCCATCAGCTCGAAGATCGGCTTCACTTCCTCCGAGTCGGTATCGTCGCTCTCCAACGCCTTCAGCGCCGAGCCCTTGATGATCGGAATCTCGTCCCCGGGAAACTCATACTTCGTCAACAACTCCCGAAGCTCAAGCTCCACCAGCTCGATCAGCTCCTCGTCATCGACCATGTCTACCTTGTTCAGAAACACCACCATCGCCGGCACGCCCACCTGACGCGCCAAAAGTATGTGCTCCCGAGTCTGCGGCATCGGACCGTCGTCAGCACCCACCACCAAGATCGCCCCGTCCATCTGCGCCGCACCCGTGATCATGTTCTTGATGTAGTCAGCGTGCCCAGGACAGTCCACGTGCGCGTAATGACGCTTCGGCGTCTCGTACTCCACGTGCGCCGTCGCTATCGTTATCCCCCGCGCCTTCTCCTCAGGCGCCTTGTCTATCTCCTCAAAAGGCACGTACTCCGACATCCCACGCTTCGCCAGATGCTTCGTTATCGCCGCCGTCAATGTCGTCTTCCCGTGGTCTATGTGACCTATCGTCCCCACGTTCATGTGCGGCTTCGTGCGCTCAAACTTCTTCTTGGCCATTTCTCCTCCCAGACAGCCCGAGTCCGCTCCAAAATAGAAAGAAGGTGGAGCCCACGACCGGGATCGAACCGGTGAACCTCTTCCTTACCAAGGAAGTGCTCTACCTGCTGAGCTACGTGGGCCCTGCAGCCCTGCCTGGAGCGGGAAACGGGACTCGAACCCGCGACCCTCAGCTTGGAAGGCTGATGCTCTAACCAACTGAGCTACTCCCGCCCGTCTAACCTTCAGTCCTGAGCCTAGGCCAATTAATGGTGGAGAGGGGAGGATTCGAACCTCCGAAGGCATCGCCAGCAGATTTACAGTCTGCCCCCTTTGGCCACTCGGGTACCTCTCCACTCGCCCTATCAACCCGGCGCCGAGTGGAGCTGGCGATGGGACTCGAACCCGCAACCTGCTGATTACAAATCAGCCGCTCTTCCAATTGAGCTACGCCAGCCCACAAAATTCCGCCCCCGGGTCACAGGGCAAAAATCGCTTATAACAGAAGGGGCCGCGACTGGCAAGAGCCATTTGGCCGCCCTCTGCTTTTTCCTCCGCCTTACCCAAAAGGCGACTCTAGCCTACAAACGAGGTAGTATAACCGAGTCTTCGTCACAGGGCAAGAGCTTTTTGAAGTCAATCGAGAGGGGCCTAATTCCCAGCCGCCCCGGGCCGAGCGATTCGGTCAGGCGGCCACACCACTCGCCGGTCAAGCCCTCCGGCCCGCCCTGACCGGGGTTGCCGCCTCCACATGTGCCGCGATTTCAGACTCCGACCACAACTCCTGGCCTTTCCAGAAAGCGGCAATTTAATCTCTTCATTTTCCCGCCGCCAAACCTTGACACCGGCCGGTAGCTGGGGTAATAATCGGCCGATTCAGGTTGCGGCCAGGAGCTGGCGCTCTTAAGGAGAAAAGCCCAACCTTGGGGATGAGGCCTTGACTGAGGCCCTCGTTCTACTGGGGGCGGGGCTTTTTGCGCTCAGCGGGCCGTTAGTATTAACCCAGAGGGACAAGGTGAGGTATGCAAGTTGAAAGCATTGGGGAGACACCTGATCCTGGAGTTGTACGGTTGTCCCTCGCACTGCCTCGATGATTTGGACCTGGTCGGCCGGGTTCTGACCGAGGCGGTCGAGGACTCGGGCGCGACTCTGATCAAGCCCTTCTTTCATCAATTTTCACCCCAAGGCGTCTCCGGAGTGGTGGTCATCGCTGAGTCGCACTTCAGCGTCCACACCTGGCCGGAGTACGGCTATGCGGCGGTAGACATGTTCACCTGCGGAGACTGCGTCGATCTGGACCGGGCCTTCGAGACCATTCGCGGCGGTCTGAAAGCCAAAGCCGTCCAGAAACTGGAGATCGGGCGGGGCATGCTCGATCTGCCGCTGGAGGAGATCAAGCACAAGCCGCAAATGGATGAACGGCGTCTGAGGAGGGTCGGCAATGCTTCCTGAACCGGCCCTTGTCGGCACTGGCGAAGAGGCCCGCGGCCGGGTACTCAGGCTGGTCGAGGGCGAGGACCTGCTGTCCATCTACCAACAGGAGCAGGCCTGGGGGCTCCTGTCCTCACTGGACATCCACGGCTGCCGGCCGGAAACGATCCGGGACAAGGAGGCCGTGGCCCGTTACGCCGTGGAGCTGTGCCGGGTGCTCGAGGTCAAGCCCTACGGCCCGGCCCAGGTGGTCCACTTCGGCCAGGGAGCGGTTGAAGGCTTCTCCATGATCCAGCTCATCGAGACCTCCCTGGTCTCCGGGCACTTCGCCAACGCCACCAACCGGGCCTTCATCGACATCTTCTCCTGCCGCTACTACGATCCCAGGCGGGCCGCCGACTTCACGGTCGACTTCTTCGGCGGCCAGAGCTTCAGCATCCACTGCGTTCTGCGAAAATAGAAGCCATGCCCAACCCCGGCCCCCCCGGCCCCAGGCTTTCCCTGGAGGAAACGGGCCTGCAGCTCTGGTTCAGGGAAAAGGCCGGGGTGGGCCTGGCTTCGGCCCTGAGCGTCCAGATCGAGACGGTCTTCACCCGCTTCCGCTCCCAGTTCCAGGAGATCGCCGTCCTCCAGACCCGAGGCTTCGGCAAGATGCTCGTCCTGGACGGCGTGATCATGCTCACCGAGTTCGACGAAAGCTCTTACCACGAGATGATCGCCCACGTCCCCCTGCTCTGCCACCCGGACCCCAGGCGGATCCTCGTCGTCGGAGGCGGGGACGGCGGAGCGGTCAGGGAGTCGCTCCGGCACCCCGGGGTGGAGCGGGTCGTGCTCTGCGAGCTCGACCGGGCCGTGGTCGAGACCTGCCGGGAGCACTTCCCCGGCCTGGCCGCCGGCCTGGACGATCCCAGGGTGGAGGTCGTCTATGAGGACGGGGCCAAGTACGCGGCCGCGGCCCGGGAGGCCTTCGAGGTCATCATCACCGACTCCACCGACCCGGTCGGTCCGGCCGAGGTTCTGTTCAGGGCCAGTTACTACCAGGCCCTCTTCAAGGCCCTGAGCCCCCAGGGTATCGCCGTCAGCCAGGCCGAGAGCTTCTTCTATCACCCCCAGGTCATCGGGCCCCTCTTCGAGTCCATCGGCCGGATCTTCCCCCTGTCGGCCTACTACCACACCGCGGTGCCGACCTACCCCTCGGGCCTGATCGGCTTCGCCTACGCCTCCAAGGGGCCGCACCCCCTGGCTGACCTGGACCTGGGGCGGGCCGAGCTTCTCGAGGGTCTCAGCTACTACACCCCGGCCGTCCACCGGGCCGCCTTTGTCCTGCCCCGGCGGGGCCTGGCGGTCCTGCCCGAAAAAACAAGGCAGTTCCAGGAAAGCCTGAACGCCTGAACCGCCCTGCCCGGGATTCTCGACCGGCGTCCGGTTGATTCCTAAATGTATCCTGTATCGTTGAGCTGATAGAGGACCCAAGGCCGGGAAATTCCGGCCCGAGTTCTGGAGCAGCGGGCAGATTCAGGCCGGACCCATCGGCCTGCGGGGCCGATTGACTTGCTCTCTATTTCTAGTCTTTAATATGTCATCGCCGATTTATTATCCCCCAGGAAATAATGGGGTAAAAAATGAAGCGAGACGTCGGTCTGGATCTGATTCGCGTCCTGGCTTTGCTGTTCATGGTCTCGGCTCACTACGCCTATGCACTCAGACAGAATTTAGTGATTAACATTGGACAGAGTATTTTTGATACCGGTGCCTCAATATTCTTTTTTGGTTTCGGGATGACATTCACCGTATTTGGCAGCAAATCCTTAAGCGACAGGGTCAGATCTCACCTGATGTTTTTTTATGTGGTCGTCGCCCACAATGTTTTCATGGCCTATATATTGGAAGCGAGCATTTTTTGCACGGAATTCTTCGCGTTCCTCTGGATCTGGCGTCTAATTCTTGAATTTATTGATATTAAATTTAAACCGTCCTCAAAAACATACTTTATCTTCATAAGTTCCGTGCTGGCCTTGCTCCTGCTTATTCCCTATCCCGGCCTCAATGACTTCTTCAGGCGCCTAATCGAAGGCCCTTTCCCTTTGCTGCCGTGGGGACTTTTCGTCATCGCCGGGCTTGTCTACGCCCGCGAAGACAGCCGCCGTGGCTGGGTCAAGATGACCATAATCACTGGCATCGGCGGGGCGGTGTTGTTGGGTCTCTTCGGGGAAATGACCGGCTGGCCAGCCTTCAGGCTGGCCAAATGGCCGCTCACAGCCCCCTACACCATGCTGCTGGTCGGGTTAACCATCCTGACTATCGAGATCTCGAGAAGATATGCTCATCTTTACGAAAGGATCCCTGTCCTGCCAGAGTTCTTCAGGTACATTTCGGCCAACCTCTTGCTGCTGGTGGCCAGCCATTATATTTCCTTTTTCACTTGTAAAACCCTCTACTTAAAATTCATCGCCCCCCTGCATTCGGATGCGGCGGACATATTCGGGGGGCTGATTTTGGGTCCCCTGGCCGCCATGGCCCTGCTGATGCTGGTCTTGAAGGTCTGCCTCTGGCTCTGGGACAACATCAGGCTCAGCAGTCCCCTGATCTGGCTCAGGGCCCGTTATAACAAGGTTGCCGTGGCCCTGCTGATCCTGATCGTGGCCTTAAGGGAATCCATCCCCGTGCCGCCCGAGCACGGCAAGCTCAGCCTGAGTTTGATCAAGCTCCTGCCCAGCTTCTGCGCCATGATCTACTTCTGCCTTGAGATGCAGGAATGGGCGGCGAGGCGGCGTCTGGAAAGACGCCGTGAAGCGACTCCGGCGATGAACTCTCTGACATAGACTTTAACCGTTGCTCCAACCCGCCTCAGGGCGGGCCGCCGGCCATGGTCGTCCCTCGCCCTTCTCGAACCAGCCCGCCGGCTTTGATCCGCCCGGCCGGGCCCCTGTCAGTGGACGAGCCCCCTTATTCGGGTTAAGATTATTGGCTAAACCGCTCGGGGAGGCTTTTTTGCCCAGGGTTGACGACTACGCCGCCGCCTTTGACCTGGCCGCCCGGGCCCTCAAGGCCAAGGACCCGGTCCGGGTGGCCGCCCTGGCCGGGGCGGATTTCCAGGAAGGCGCCTTGGGGCTCAGGTTCCTGGATCAGGAGGTCCGGGTGGACCTCGACCCGGTCCAGGTCCGGCGGACCGACGGCCGGGAGATCCCCCTGACCGACCAGGTCCTCGTCCTCCACTACCTCTCCCAGGCCGACGGCCGGCCCCTGGCCGGGGAGTGGGTCGCCTACCGCGATATCCCCGGGGCCGAGGTCTACCACCCCGTCTTCTACCAGCGGGCCGTGGCCCCGCTGCTCAAGGCCTTCGGATCCCGGCCCGAGCTGCTCGAGGAGCTGGCCGCCGTCTACCCCTCATACCCCGGCCAGGCCGGGGACGTCTCGGTGGTGGTCCAGGCCTTTGCCCGGGTGCCCCTCCAGCTGATCATCTGGGCCGGCGACGACGAGTTTCCGGCCGAGGCCAACATCCTTCTGGACAGGTCCGTCAACGGCTACCTGACCGCCGAGGACGTGGCCTGGGTGGCCGGCCGGGTGGTCTATCCCCTGGCCGGGGCGGCCAGGGCGAAAGGAGTCAAGGCGTGAAGCTGGCAGTCAGCGGCAAGGGCGGGGTCGGCAAGACGACCCTGGCGGCGATGATCATCCGCGAGCTGTCCGACCGCGGCTTCAAGATCCTGGCCATCGACGCCGACCCGGACGCCAACCTGGGCCAGGCCCTGGGCGTGGACGGCTGGGAGCGGATCACCCCCATCTCCCAGATGCGCCAGCTCATCGCCGAGCGGACCGAGTCCCAGCCGGGCAGCTACGGCACCTTCTTCAAGCTCAATCCCAAGGTCGACGACCTGCCCGACGAGCTGTCTTTAAGGAAGGACAACATCAAGCTCATGGTCCTGGGCGGGGTGGCCAAGGGCGGCGGCGGCTGCATCTGCCCGGAATCGACCCTGCTCAAGGCCCTGGTGACCAATGTCCTGCTCTTCCGCGACGAGCACCTGGTCCTGGACATGGAGGCCGGGGTGGAGCACCTGGGCCGGGGCACGGCCCGGGCCGTGGACCGGCTCATCGTCGTCGTCGAGCCGGGCCGGCGCTCCATGGACACGGCCCGCCACATCAAGAGCCTGGCCGCGGACATCGGCCTGACCCGGCTGAGCCTTGTGGGCAACAAGATCAGGAGCTCGCGCGACCGGGAGTTCCTGGAGAAGGCCCTGCCCGAGTTCCAGTTCCTGGGCTTCCTGCCCTACGAGGAGTCGGTCATCGAGGCCGACCTGGACGGCCGCTCGCCTTACGACGTCCAGAGTTCGCTCCGGGACGAGGCCGAGAAAATCGTCGATCAGCTCCTCAGAGAGGTCGAGTCGGACGGGTGAGCCCGAAGGACCGCCCCCCCGGCCTCGGGCCCCTCAGCCGGCCAGATAGGCCTTGCTGATGCTGGCCCCGACCGTGTAGTTGGGGTCGACCATGTTGGCCAGGCGGACCCGGGCCACCTGGGTCAGGACCAGATAGGCCTCCAGCCGCTCGAAGCCGTAACCTTCCTCCAGCCAGGCGATGAGATCCCGGAAGGCGATCCTGGCCGCGTCCTCCAGGGGCCGGGCGCTGCCCACACTCATGATGAAGTCCTCGCTCTCCAGCCTGGGCCACTGAAGGGGCCAGTTCTTGACCAGGTCCAGCCTGATGGTCGTCTCGGTGGGGAACTCGACGGCCACCCCGCAGAGTTCGCCGTCGCCCTGGGTGGCGTGGCAGTCGCCCAGGAAGAGGCGGGCCCCGGCCGCCCGGACCGGAAGATAGAGCGTGTTGCCCGGCCTCACGTCCGGCAGGTCCATGTTGCCGCCGTGGCTGTCGGGCGTCAGGGAGTTGATCGAGTCCAGCTCCGGCGAGGTGCCGATGGTCCCGATGAAGGGCTGGTAGGGAAAGCGGAGGCGGTCGCTCCAGACGACCTCCTCCTCGGTGACCTCCACCTTGCGGACCAGCTCGGGCAGGGGCTCCTGCAAAGTCGGGCTCCTGACCGTGCCGGTCAGCCCGCCGAAGAAGGGCAGCAGGCAGGTCGTGCCCCGGGGCTGGGGCCCCCGGGGCTTGATGGAGACGATCCTGACCGCCAGGGCGTCGCCGGGCTCGGCGCCCCGGACCAGGATCGGACCGTTGACCGGATTGGCCCGGAAGGACTTGAGAGCCCGGCTGGGCCTGGTCCGCTCGTCCTCGATCTTTCCGCCCAGGGCGTCCAGGGTTTCGACCACGACGGTGTCGCCGGGATTCGCGGTCAGGACCGGAGGAGAGTAAGGCCCGATGGTGTAGTGATACTCGCCCTGGATCTGCTCGGTCAGTCGAAGGAGCGCCATGCTCGCCTCCCAACCAGGCCCCGCGCCTGAGTCTGGGCCGGGGAAAGGCCGCCTCCCCGGAGCTTCCCCACCATAAGGCTCATTTGACCAGCCCGGCCGCCCCCTGTCAAACCAGCCCGGCCCCGGGGCTGGCCTGCTTGCCTCCGGGGGCGAAGGGCGCTATTTTATAAGGATAAAGTCCCCCAGGATCGCAAAGTCGAGGCCATGCCCCTTGCCCAGCCAACCGATCAACTCGTCCTCAAGCCTCACCCCCGGGCCTTCGGGGTCTGGTACCTGGCCATGTTCATTCTGGGGACCGGCCCGATCAACAACCCCGAAGCTCTTCTGGAGCCCTGGCAGGGGCTCCTCGCCGCCGCCCTGATCGGCCTGGGCGTCCTGGTCAAGGCCAGGACCAGCCGGCTGATAATCACCCCCCAGAGCATCGAGCGCCGCGGCGGCCTGATCGACCGGCTGCCCCTGGCCTGGCCGGCCCGCAACCTGGCCCGGGTGGCCGTGAGGAGGGGGCTGGTCCACAAGGCCCTGGGCGTGGGCGTGCTGGAGCTCAGGCCCCGGGACGACTCGCCGGCCATCCGCTTCTGGGGCGTGGCCCGGCCCGAGGAGATCAAGGCCGAGATCGAACGCCTGGCCGGGGCGGGCCGATGAAGCTCAGGGACGTCGAGGTCATCTGCCACGAGGGCCACAAAGCCCGGGAGCGGCCCCTGATCGTCATCCTCGACGGCGCCAGGCGCCGGGTCGAGGAAGTGGTAGACCGCTGGTACGAGGGTCCCCTCAAACCCGGCCCGCCCACGGTGGCCTATTTCCGGGTCCGCTTGGACGACGGCCAGGTCCTGCTCCTGCGCTTCATCCCCCTCTTTGATCGCTGGGCGGTCATCGAGCCCGACCAGGCGGTCCCGGAGCCGCCCTTCTCCCCGCCCAGCCGCGGCCCGGCCCGGATCATCCCCTTCCCGCGCAAGCGCGATTGAAGGCCCTCCCGGCCGGCGCCGGTCCCTGAGGCCCCCTGTGCCTGGCGGCCGGGATGTGGTAGTTTGTGAAGCCGGCAGAAACACAGTCCAGGGAGGCAGGGCGAGACATCCCGGGGCCTCTCTGAGGGAGGGTAAGCGGTGGCCAGCATGAAGGCCCTGGTCAAAACCAGGCCCGGCGAGGGGCTGCGCCTGGAGGAAGTGCCCGTCCCGGAGCCGGGCATCAACGACGTCCTGATCAAGATCCACAAGACCGGCGTCTGCGGCACTGACCTGCACATCTACAACTGGGACGAGTGGGCCCGGCGCAACATCCGGCCGCCCCTGGTGGTCGGCCACGAGTTCGCCGGCCAGGTGGTCGCCGTGGGCGGCAACGTCCGGGGCTTCAAGGAAGGGGACATCGTCAGCGGGGAGGGGCACCTGGTCTGCGGGCTCTGCCGCAACTGCCTGGCCGGCCGGCGGCACCTCTGCTCGGACACCTCCTCGGTCGGGGTCAACCGGCCCGGGGCCTTCGCCGAGTACCTGGCCATCCCGGCGGTCAACGCCTGGCACGCCCACCCGTCCATCTCCATGGACCTGCTGGCCATCTTCGACCCCCTGGGCAACGCCACCCACACCGCCCTGTCCTTTGACCTGGTCGGCGAGGACGTGCTCATCACCGGGGCCGGACCCATCGGCCTCATGGCCACGGCCATCGCCAACCACGTCGGGGCCAGGTACGTGGTCGTCACCGACCTGCAGCCCTACCGCCTCGACCTGGCCCGGCGGCTGGGAGCCACCCTGGCCCTCAATCCGGCGACGGACGACCTCAAGGAGGCCCAGAAGCGCTTAGGGATGCTGGGCGGCTTCGACGTCGGCCTGGAGATGTCCGGCGGCCCCGAGGCCTTCCGGCAGATGCTGGCCCACATGTTCCACGGCGGCCGGATCGCCCTCCTGGGCCTCCTGCCCTCGGACACGCGGATCGACTGGAACCAGGTCATCTTCAAGTCGCTGACCATAAAGGGCATTTACGGCCGGGAGATGTTCGAGACCTGGTACAAGATGACGGCCATGCTCCTCAGCGGCCTGGAAATCAGCCAGGTCATCACCCACCGCTTCGCCGCCCAGGACTACGAGGCGGCCTTCGAGGTGATGCGCTCGGGCGAGTGCGGCAAGGTCATTCTGGAGTGGGACTGAAAATCCCCGGGGAGGAAGGCTCATGTACGGCAGGATGAGGGAGTTCCTTCAAGGCGAGCTGGCCCAGATCAAGGAGTCCGGCCTGTTCAAGGACGAGCGGATCATCACCAGCCGCCAGGGAGCCTCGATCACCCTGGCCGACGGCCGGCGGGTGATCAACCTCTGCGCCAACAACTACCTGGGCCTGGCCGGCTCCGAGGAGCTGGTCCGGGCGGCCCGGGAGGGGATCGAGCGCTGGGGCTTCGGGCTGTCCTCGGTCCGGTTCATCTGCGGCACCCAGGCCCTCCACCGGGAGCTGGAGCGGCAGGTCAGCCAGTTCCTGGGCACCGAGGAGACCATCCTCTACTCCTCCTGCTTCGACGCCAACGGCGGCCTCTTCGAGACCCTGCTCTCGGAAGAGGACGCGGTCATCAGCGACGAGCTCAACCACGCCAGCATCATCGACGGGATCAGGCTGTCCAAGGCCCAGCGGTTTCGCTACAAGAACAATAACATGGCCGACCTGGAGACCAGGCTCAGGGAGGCGGCCGGGGCCCGCTTCCGGCTCGTCGCCACTGACGGCGTCTTCTCCATGGACGGCGTGGTGGCCGATCTCAAGGGCATCTGCGACCTGGCCGAGCAATACGACGCCCTGGTCATGGTCGACGACTCCCACGCCACCGGCTTCATCGGCCCCACCGGCCGGGGGACCCACGAGCACAACGGGGTCATGGGCCGGGTCGACGTCATCACCAGCACCTTTGGCAAGGCCCTGGGCGGGGCCACCGGCGGCTTCACCAGCGGCCGCCGGGAGATAATCGACCTGCTCCGCCAGCGCTCCCGGCCCTACCTCTTCTCCAACACCCTGGCCCCGGGCGTGGCCGCCGCCTCTTTGAGGGCCCTGGAGCTGCTCAGCCAGTCCACCGAGCTGCGTGACCGGCTGGAGCGCAACACGGCCCGCTTCCGCCAGGGCCTGAGCGCGGCCGGCTTCAACATCCGGCCGGGCCAGCACCCCATCGTGCCCATCATGCTCGGCCAGGCCAAGCTGGCCCAGCGGATGGCCGAGCGGATGCTCGAGGAGGGGGTCTACGTCATCGGCTTCTCCTATCCGGTGGTGCCCAAGGACCAGGCCCGCATCCGGGTCCAGGTCTCGGCCCAGCTGACCGAGGCGGAGCTGGACCTGGCCGTGGACAAGTTCGCCCTGGTCGGACGGGAGCTGGGGGTGATCTAGGCAGACCCCTTGCCCCAAGCCGAACCGATTCTGATAGACTGGTCCGGCACCCGGGGAGGATGCTCATGGTCTTCAAGGCGCTGTGCCTCGCTCTGGCTCTCCTGGCCGGCGGACTGACCGCCGCCGCGGCCCCGGCGGCGGAGCAGCCCCAGGCCCTCGTCTTTAAACTGCTCCTGGCCGAGAAGAAATGCCAGCTGGCCATCTGGCTGACCGACCGGGACAACCGCTTCCTGGACACGGTCTACGTCAGCCGCAAGACCGCCCAGAAGGGCCTGGGCAACCGCGGCGGTGAGCTCGACGACCACTGGGGCGGGCCCCGCCTGAGCGTCCTGCCGGTCTGGGCCCACCAGCGCGGCCGGGACTACGGCGGCGGCAACTTCTATCCGCCCAAGGACCAGCCCCTGCCCGACGCCGTCACCTCGGCCACGCCCCCAGCTGGCGTCTTCGAGTGGACCTGGAAGCCCGCAGCGCCCCTGTCCCCCGGCCAGTACTTCTTCTACATCGAGGTCAACAAGAGCTTCGACCAGAACAAGAGCCACGACTATTCCTGGTACCGGGGCCAGCCCTCGGTGGTCTGGCGGGGCAGTCTGACCGTGGGCCGGGAGCCCTCGACCGGCCGGGCCCAAATCATCGGCCACGGCCACCCGGCCGGGGCCGACGGCCGGATCGAGCCGGACGTATCCAGCCTGACCACGGCCCTGGAGCTGATCAAGGAGGCCGAGGCCAGTTGCCGGCCCTGAGGCCGGGGCAGAGGCTTTGGGCCGGGCCGCGGTCCGCTCTGGGGCTCTTCGGCTGATCTCGACTCTCTCTGTCCCAAAGCAGCCGGACAGAAATAAAGCGGGCCGCCCCGCTGGGGCGGCCCGCCGCTATGACCTCTCGGGCTCGGTTCAGCGCCGGGGCACGTAGCCGGTCCGGGTCTCGTCGCGGTGGAAGGTCCACCAGGGCCGGGACGAACTGGCCGGGGCCTCGGTCTGCCAGGCCCAGATGGCCCCGCTGCCGTCGCGGTTGCCGCCGGCGACGACGATCTCCAGGAGGTTGTCGCCGTCGATGTCGTAGACGGCCGGCGACGAGAAGAGGCTCCAGTAGGTCAGGTAGACCTGGTTGGCGGCCGACCGGGCTCCGGTGAGCAGGCGGCCGTTGTGATCGAGGACCACCACCTCGAAGAGCCAGCTGACCAGGATCTCCAGGTCTCCGTCGCCGTCAATGTCGGCCACCACCGGCGAAGTCCTGACCGCGGCCGTGGCGCCCCGGGTGTTGTAGGAGTTGCCGTCGCGGTCGACCAGCAGGGTGCTCCAGCGGATCCGGCCGGTCCAGTTGATGCAGTAGACCTTGCCATCGTCGGCCCCGACGATGGTCTCCAACTTGCCGTCGCCGTCCAGGTCGGCCAGGGCCGGCGAGGAAAAGACCTTCTGGCCCACCGCCGCCGGCCAGCCGGGCATGGCGGTCCCGTTGGCCCGCCAGCCAAAGACCTTCTGGCCGGAATAGGGGCCGGTGCCGCTGACCCCGCCGGTGCCGTTGACCCGCCAGTAGGTCCCGGTGCCGCAGACGATCTCGTACTGGCCGTCGCCGTTGACGTCGCCGATGGCCGGAGAGGAGTAGAAGGTCTGGTTGGACTTCATGGCCGGGTCGCGCGGCGGGCCGTCGTGGTGCCAGCCGTGGAGGACGGCGCCGTGACGATCGAAGATCCACATCCGCCCGCCGTTGAACGACCAGTCCACGGTCGGGTTGAGGCTCAGGTCCGAGCCGACCACGATCTCCTTGAAGCCGTCGCCGTTGATGTCGCCCACGGCCGGGGTGCCCCAGACGGCGTCGTAGCAGAAGAAGGGCCAGCCGGGGTATTCGGTCCCGTTGGCCGAGTTGAGGACGTGGACGTGGTGATCCCAGGCGCCGTAGATGAGCTCGTTGGTCCCGTTGTTGTCCAGGTCGGCCACGACCACCGAGCTGAAGACGCCGTCAGGGATGTTGTTCCCCTGGGGCCTGAGATTGCCGTCCTGGCCCTGCAGGGAGGTGAAACGCCGCTCCAGACCGTCGGCGATGTCCCGGGACGGGTGCCGCCAGACCCGGCCCATGTCGGTCATCCGGACGCGGTTGACCCCACCCGGGTGCTGGTCAGGCGGATCGGCCCCGTCGCCGAAGAAGACCGGGTCGCCGCGACTGGCCATGGCGTTGGGCGGGGTCGAGGGCGAGCTGGAGATGGGCCCGGAAAAGACGCCCACCGCCTTGGCCTGCCCGTCCAATCCGGCCAGGCTGGTGGTGCCGGTGGCGGCCATCCGCCACAACCGGCCGGACTTGTCGCCGACCAGGAGATAGGTGGCCCCGCCGGCCCCGGCCCTGACCGGAAGAACCGACGAGTACTCGACCGGCTGGGTGCCCAGGCGGATGGGAAAGCCCGGGACCAGAGTCGCCTGGGTCCAAGCCCCGGCCCCGGCCGGCAGCGCCAGGGCCAGACCCAGCGCCAGACAAAGGGCAACCCTGAAGCGGACGCAAGAGTTCATTTTCTCCTCCCCAATGATTCTTCTCCCCCCCAAATTAACCTGGAATGACCCCGGTATCTTATAAGAATACTAGACCCGGCTTGAACAAGCAAGACTGTTCCAGAGTCCCGGACCGGAGAGCTTGCTTCCCAACCTGAGGATGAGGTATAGAATCTGGCCAAAAGGGGGCCTGACTCGCCTCCGGTCGGCAGGAGATGCGCCCTTGAACCTATTGATCAAGGGATTCATTATTGGTCTGTCCATCGCCGCGCCGGTGGGGCCCATCGGCGTGCTCTGCATCAACCGGACCCTGGCTCAGGGCCGGCTGTCCGGTTTCCTGTCCGGCCTGGGCGCGGCCACGGCCGACGCGGCCTACGGCGCGGTGGCCGGCTTCGGCCTGAGCTTCGTCACGACGTTAATCCTGGGCCAGCAGTTCTGGCTGCGCCTGGTGGGCGGGCTGTTCCTGTTCTATCTCGGGCTAAGGACCCTCCTGTCTCGACCGGCCCAGACAGAGGCCCCGGTCAAGGGCCGGGGACTGGCCGGCGCCTACGTCTCGACCCTTTTCCTGACCCTGACCAATCCGATGACCATCATCTCCTTTGCCGCCGTCTTCGCCGGACTGGGCATCGGGGCCAGGAGCGGCGACTACCTGGCCGCCTCGGCACTGGTCCTGGGCGTCTTTCTGGGCTCGGCGGCCTGGTGGCTCCTGCTCAGCCTGGGCGTGGGCGCCCTGCGAGGCGGTCTGGGCTTGCGGGGACGGATCTGGATCAATCGACTGGCCGGCCTGGTAATTCTGGCCTTCGGCGGCCTGGCTCTGGCCAGCCTGGTCTCCCTGGCCAACCGCGCCGGCCAGGCTTGACGGGCAGCCATGTACCTGGCCAGTCTGTTCATCAAGGGGGTCATCGGGGGCCTGGTCATGACCCTGCCGGTGGGTCCCATCGGGGTCATGTGCCTGCGCCGGTTGTTGGTCAAGGGGGCGGTGGCCGGCCTGATCTCGGGCCTGGGTCTGGCCACGGCCGACGCCATTTACGCCGGCCTGGCCCAGTTCGGCCTCCACTACATCCACGTGGCCCTGACCGATTACAAGATCTGGATCAGGCTGGGCGGCGGCCTGTTCCTGCTGGGCCTGGGCGTCAAGATCTGGCTCAGCCCGCCCAGGGAGAACTCCGAAGCCGCCGTCTCCACCTCCGGCCTGGCCGGCGACTTCATCTCGGCCATGCTGGTCTCCCTGACCAATCCTTCGGTCATCCTGGCCTTCGCCGCTCTCTTCACCGTGCTCGATCTGGCCAGGGTCAGAGACCATGCCGTCCTGGCCACGGTCATCGCCGGCGTCTTTATCGGCTCCTTTTTGTGGTGGGTCATCCTGGCGGCCATCTTCGGCCCCCTGAGCCGCAAGCTCAGCGCCTCGACCCTGCTTCAGGTCAATCGGGCCTCGGCCCTGATAATCTTCGGCTTCGGGCTGCTGGCCCTCCTGAGCCTGCTCTGACTCCGGGCTGGCCCTGAGAGGAGCCCTGACTATGAAGAGGATGGTCGACCTGAGCCACCCCCTGGCCGACGGCATGGCCGTCTTTCCCGGTCTGCCCCGGCCCAGGATCGGCGCCTTCCTGAGCCACCAGGAGTCCCGGCCCCACTACCAGGACCGGGCCGAGTTCCACCTGGCCTGGCTGGAGATGCCCGGCAGCCTGGGCACCTACCTGGACAGCCCCTTTCACCGCCACCGGACCGGGGCCGACCTGTCCGGCCTGGACCTGGACCGGCTGGCCGGGCTGCCCGGAGTAGTCCTGGAGGGCCGGCCGGCGGCCGACCGCTCCCTGACTATCCAGGCTCCGGCCCGGGACCTGGCCGGCCGGGCCGTGCTGATCCGGACCGGCTGGGACCGGCGCTGGGGTCGGGAGGAGTACTGGCAGCCGGGGCCCTACCTCTCCCCGGCAACGCTCGATCTGCTCATCGCCGCCCGTGCCGGGCTGGTCGGGGTGGACTTCAGCAACGTGGACGACTTGGGTGACCCGGCCCGGCCGGCCCACACCCGCCTCCTGGCCGAGGGCATCCTCATCGTCGAGAACCTGACCCGCCTGGACCTGCTGCCCGATGGGGGCTTCCGCTTCTTCGCCGTGCCGCCCAGAATCGTCGGCGGCTCCTCGTTTCCGGTCAGGGCCTTTGCCGAACTGGAGGCCGAGACCTCTCCCTGAAGGCCGGGACGTAGCTGGTCGAGGCCGAGGACAGCTCCTGGACAAAGCCGTTCTCGATGCCGGCCGCCTCCAGGGCGGCCCAGGCGGCGGCGTACTCCCGGGGGAGCAGGCGGCGCTCCAGGCCCGGCGTCTGGGCGGCCAGGTGGACCGGGGTGTACTGGGACATCAGGCTGACAAAGACCTGGGGGCCGGCCAGACGGACCAGGTCCCGGAGGACCTCGGCCGTGCCGGCCAGGTCGCCCGGCAGGACCAGATGGCGGACCAGGACCCCGCCCTCGGCCAGGCCCTCGTCGTTCAGCCTCAGGGGTCCGGTCTGGCGATGCATCTCGGCGATGGCCGCCCTGGCCGGCCCGACGTAGTTGCCGGCCCCGGAAAGGCGGGCCGCGACCTCATCAGAGGCGTACTTATAGTCGGGCAGGTAGATCTCGATGAGCCCCTCCAGGAGTTTCAGGGCGGCCGGCCGCTCGTAGCCCGAGGTGTTGTAGACCACGGGCAGGCCCAACCCCCGGCCCCGGGCCAGGGCCAGGGCCTCCAGGATGACGGGCAGGTGGGGCGTGGGCGTGACCAGGTTGAGGTTGTGGGCCCCGGAGCGCTCCAGGGAGAGGAAGACCTCGGCCAGGCCTTGGGCGTCCAGCTCCTCGCCTGAGCCGCCCTGGCTGATGGCCTGGTTCTGGCAGAAGCGGCAGGCCAGGGTGCAGCCGGCGAAGAAGACCGCGCCCGAGCCGCGCCGGCCCGAGATGGGCGGTTCCTCGTCGAAGTGGAGCTGGGCCAGATTGACCGGGGCGGTCAGCCCGGCCCGGCAGAAGCCCAATTCGCCGCGGGTCCGGTCCACCCGGCAGGCCCTGGGGCAGAGGACGCAGGCCCTGAGCCAGCGGCCCAGGCGCCTGGCCGCCCGCAGGTAGGCCTCGGGTTCGGGAAAAGACCTGGCCCCGCTCAAATCCGGATCCTCATAGGCCAGGATTTTCGGCCCGGCGGCCCGGTTTTTCAAGTCGCTCGTTTAAATTCGATGGTCCGGGCCGGGGTGGTCTTCGCGGCCGACCGGAAAAGAGACCGGCCGCGGGCTAGTCCGCGGCCGGTCTCTTAGGGGGCGGGTCGGAAGGCCGCTCGCGGCCTTCCCTGAAGACCCCGGGGAGGAGGGTCAAACCCCGGGGGATCGGGTCAACCTAAGGGGTAGCCTTCCTTGTCGATCACCTTCTGGGCCACCAGCCGCTTGCGGCCGATGGAGTCCAGGGGCTGGTTCTTGGTGAACTTGCGCAGGGCCATGAGCTGGGTGCGCAGGGTGTCGCCCTCGTCGCAGCGGGCCAGGACCTGCTTGCACCAGGTCTCGATCCTGGGCAGGGTGTCGTCCATGTAGGCCTCGACCATGGCCACGTAGAGCCCGGCCGCCTCGGCCCCTTCCCGGGCGATCTTCTTCTGGGCCCTGAGCAGGCCCGACTCCATGGCGTAGAGCTCGATGCAGATGTCGGCCAGCCTGGCCAGGACCTCCTGCTCGTGGATGAGCTTGTCCATGTACTTCTGGGCGGCCACGCCGGCCACCAGCAGGGCGGCCTTGCGGGTCATGTTGATCATGTGGGCCTGGAAGGCCAGGGGCTCGTCCGGGATCTCGACCATGAGCGGCGAGAAGGAGACCACCTCGCCCATCAGCTTCTGGGCCGCGGCCATCAGGGGCAGCCGGCCCTTCATGGCCCGGCGCATGATCGTGCCCGGCACCAACAAGCGGTTGATCTCGTTGGTGCCCTCGTAGATCCGGTTGATGCGCGAGTCGCGGTAGAAGCGGCTGGCCGGGTACTCGTCGATGAAGCCGTAGCCGCCGAATATCTGGAGGACCTCGTCCACGGCCTTGTCGGCCGTCTCCGAGCCGTAGACCTTGCAGATGGAGCACTCGACGGCGAACTCCTCGATGGCCTTGGACGCCTGGGCGTGGTAGTCGGCCGCGGACCGGTCCAGTTTTTCCAGCCGGGCGTCGATCAGGCCGGCCGTGCGGTAGTTCAGGGACTCGTCGATGAAGGTCCGGACGGCCATGTCGGCCAGCTTCTCCTGGATCATGCCGAAGCTGGCGATGGGCAGCTTGAACTGGACCCGCTGCTTGGCGTACTTGACCGCCTCGCCGAGGACGTACTTGCAGGCGCCCACCGTGGCCGCCCCCAGCTTGTAGCGGCCGATGTTGAGGATGTTGAAGGCGACCTTGTGACCCTGGCCGATCTCGTAGAGGACGTTGGCCGCCGGGACCTGGGCGTCCTCCAGGATCAGGGAGCGGGTCGAGGAGCCCTTGATGCCCAGCTTCTTCTCCTCGGCCCCGACGCTGACGCCGGGGAAGTCGCGCTCGATGATGAAGGCGGTGAAGTGTTCGCCGTCTATCTTGGCGTAGGTGATGAAGGTCTTGGCCCAGCCGGCGTTGGTGATGAAGATCTTCTCGCCGTTGAGGACGTAGTGCTGGCCGTCCGGGCTCAGGACCGCCTTGGTCTGGGCGTTGAGGGCGTCCGAGCCGGCGTTGGGCTCGGTCAGGGCGTAGGCGCCGATGGCCTGGCCGCTGGCCAGGTCGGGCAGGTACTTGCCCTTCTGCTCCTCGTTGCCGAAGTAGACGATGGGCAGGGTGCCGATGCCGGTGTGGGCGCCCTGGGAGACGGCGAAGGAGCCGGCCGCGCCGAAGCCCTCGGTGACGCAGCAGGTGGAGATGAGATCCAGGCCCAGCCCGCCGTACTCCTCGGGTACGTCGGTGGCCAGCAGGCCCAGCTCGCCGGCCTGGGCCATCAGGGAGCGGATCAGCTCCTCGTCCTGGGTCTCGATGCGCTCGATGTTGGGGTGGATCTCACCCTTGACGAAGTCGCGGGTGGTCTGGAGGATCATCCGGTGCTCGTCGGAGAAGTCCTCCGGAGTGTAGATCTCGTCGGGTCGGCGAGCCTCGAGCAGGAAGCTGGCCCCCAGGATGTTCTCGGACATGCCAAAGCTCCTTTCTTTCAAGCAGGACGCTCGAACACGGCCGCAGCGCCCATGCCGAAGCCGATGCACATCGAGACCAGGCCCAGGCGTGAACCGCGCTCGGCCATCTCGTAGAGCAGCTGGGTGGTCAGTTTGGCCCCGGTGCAGCCCAGGGGGTGGCCCAGGGCGATGGCCCCGCCGTTGACGTTGGTGATTTCGGTGTTCAGGCCCAGCTCGCGGATGCAGTAGAGGGCCTGGGCGGCGAAGGCCTCGTTTAGCTCGATCAGGTCCAGGTCCTTGACCTCGATCCCGGCCAGTTTGAGGGCCTTGGGGATGGCCTTGACCGGTCCGATGCCCATCAGCTCGGGGTCAACGCCGGCCACGGCAAAGGAGCGGAAGACGCCCAGGATCTTGAGGCCCATCTTCTCGGCCTTCTCCCGGCTCATGACCATCGCCGCGGCCGCTCCGTCGGACATCTGGGAGGAGTTGGCCGCGGTGACCGTACCGTTGGGTTTGAAGGCCGGCCGCAGGTCCTTGATCGTGTCGTAGGTCACCCCGAAGCGGACGCCCTCGTCGACCTCGAAGACCTCCTCGACAATGATCGGCCGGCCCTTGTCGTTGAAGCCGGGCTGGCGGCTGATCAGGGGCGTGATCTGGGACTTGAAGCGGCCGGTCTTCAAGGCCGCCTCGGCCCGGTTCTGGGAGATAACCGCGAAGCGGTCCTGGTCCTCGCGGGAGATGCCGAACCTCTCGGCCACGTTCTCGGCCGTCAGGCCCATGGGCTCGTAGGACCCGGGCCGCTGGTGGGCCAGCTGCGGGTCCACGGACATGGTGTTGCCGCCCATGGGGATGGCCGACATGGACTCCACGCCCCCGGCGACGATGCACTCGGCCAGGCCGGCCATGATGGTCGTGGCCGCGATGGCGATGGACTGGAGGCCCGAGGAGCAGAACCGGTTGACGGTCATGCCCGGGATGTCGTCGGGCAGCCCGGCCTTGTTGACCAGGACCCGGCCGATGTTGAGCCCCTGCTGGCCCTCGGGGAAGGTGCAGCCGATGATGACGTCCTCGATGTCCTTGACGTCCAGGCCAGGGGTGCGGTTGATGACCTCCTTGAGCACGGCCAGGCCCATCTCCTCGGGCCGGGTCAGCCTGAGCTTGCCCCGGGGCGCCCGCCCCACGGCGGTGCGGACGGCCGCGACGATGACCGCTTCCCTCATCTGGAAATCCTCCTCAATCCGCCGCTTAAGCGGCTCAGTTCCTAAGGGGTTTGCCGGTCTTGAGCGTGTGCTGCATCCGGGCCTGGGTCCTGGGATCGCCGCACAGGCTCAGGAAGGCCTCGCGCTCCAGGTCCAGGAGATGCTGCTCGCTGACCTCGGTGTCGGGCAGGACGTCGCCCCCGGTCAGCACCCAGGCCAGCTTGCCGGCCACGACCGCGTCGTAATCGGTGACGTAGCCCGCCTTGCGCATGGTGTAGACGGCGTAGTCCAGGACGGCCTTGCCGTCCACGCCCATGACCCGGACCGGTCTGGGCCGGGGCGGCTGGTAGCCCTCCAGGGCCATGGCCAGGACGGTCTGCTTGGCGTCGTGGATGAGGAAGTCTCGGTTGATGGTCATCTTGTCCGTGGGGCGGAGATAGCCCAGGTGGATGGCCTCCTTGAACGAGGTGGCCACCTTGGCCATGGCGATGGTCTCGAACGTCCTGGCCAGGAAGGGCAGCAGGTCTATCTGCTTGGGGTAGACGCCGCCTTTGGCCACAGTGAAGAGGTTCTCGGTGTTGCGGATGAGGAGCTCCTTGCAGCCGCCGCCGGCCGGGACCACGCCCACGCCGACCTCGACCAGGCCCAGGTAGGTCTCGGCCGCGCCCCGGACCCGAGAGCAGCCCAGGCAGATCTCGCAGCCGCCGCCCAGGGCCATCCCGGCCGGGGCGGCCACGGTCGGCTTGTCCATGTACTTGAGGCTCATGATGGCGTTCTGGAGCTCCCGGACCATCATGTCCAGCTCGTCCCATTCCTCCTCCTGGGCGGTGAAGAGGACGAGCATCAGGTTGGCCCCGACCGAGAAGTTGTCGGCGTGGTTGGCGATGACCAGGCCCTGGAACTGCTCGGAGACGATCCGGGTCGCCTCCTTCATCATCATCCCGATTTCCAGGCCGATGGAGTTCATCTTGGTGTGGAACTCCAGGCCGGCCACCCCGTCGCCCAGGTCGTAGAGGGTCGCTCCGGGGTTGGTCTTGATGACCTTGTTCCGCTCCTTGAGGGCCGGCAGGAGGATGATCTCCGGCCGGTACTCCAGGACCTTGTAGTCGCCGGCCTGGGGATCATAGTAGTAGTGGACCCCTTCCCGCCACTTGTAGAAGGTCTTGATCCCCTTGGCCAGCATGTCCTTGACCCAGCCGGGGACCTCCAGCCCCTCCTTCTCCATCCGGGCCACCGACTTGGCCGGACCGACGGCGTCCCAGGCCTCGAAGGGGCCCATCTTCCAGTTGAAGCCGCCGCGCATGGCCTTGTCGATGTTGACGATGTCCTCGGCGATCTCGCCCAGGCGGTTGGCGGCGTAGATCAGGGTCCGGGCCGTGTGCTCCCAGGTGAACTTGGAGTACTTGTCCTGGCCCCAGATCAGGGCCTTGATCTTGTCGGTCAGGTCGTCCATCTGCTTGATCGGGGCCAGGGCCGGGATTCTGGCCTTCTCCTGGGGCCGGTACTCCAGGCTGTTCAGGTCGAGCGAAAGGATGGCCCGTTTGCCCTCGGCGTCCTTGGTCTTCTTGTAGAAGCCGCCCCGGGTCTTGTCGCCCAGCATCTTCTTGTCCAGCATCCGCTTGACGAAGTCGGGCGGCTGGAAGTAGTCCCTCATCTCGTCTTCGGGGCAGCCGTCGTAGACGTTGCCGGCCACGTGGATCAGGGTGTCCAGGCCGACCAGGTCGGCGGTGCGGAAGGAAGCCGATCTGGGATGGCCGATGACCGGCCCGGTCAGGGCGTCGACCTCCTCGATGGTCAGGCCGTAGTCGCGAATCTTGTGGAGGAGGTAGAGCACGGCGAAGGCGCCGACGCGGTTGGCGATGAAGTTGGGCGTGTCCTTGGCCAGGACCACGTCCTTGCCCAGCTTCTTCTCGCAGAACTCGGCCATGAAGGCCAGGACTTCGGGGTCGGTCATGGGTCCGGGGACCAGCTCCAGGAGCTTGAGGTAGCGGGGCGGGTTGAAGAAGTGGGTCCCCAGGAAGTGGCGCTGGAAGTCATCGGAGAAGCCCTGGCTCATGCTGGCGATGGGCAGGCCCGAGGTGTTGGAGGCGACGATGGAGTCGGGCCGGCGGGCCTTTTCGACCTTCTCGAAGAGGGCCCGCTTGATGTCCAGCCGTTCGACCACGACCTCGATGATCAGGTCGGCCCGGCCCAGCCAGTCCAGGTTGTCCTCCAGGTTGCCCACCGTGATCAGCTCGGCGTCGTCGGGCAGGTAGAAGGCGGCCGGCTTGGCCTTGAGCGCGCCGGCCAGTCCGCCGGAGGAGAACTTGTTGCGGAAGGCCGGGGTCTTCTCGTCCCAGCCCTTCTTGCGGTCCTCGTCGCTCAGCTGGGGCGGGACGATGTCCAGGAGATAGGTGGGCAGGCCCACGTTGGCCAGGTGAGCGGCGATGGTCGCCCCCATCACGCCCGCGCCCAGCACGGCCACGGTCTCGATTCGGCGGCTCATGGACTAACCTCCTTGGCCTGAATCCTGCCGCGTTGTTCAATTTAGCTGGTTGGCTTGACTGAATGATTGTTCATTCAACCCAATTGACAGCTACCATTGCCCGGGGGGGATTGTCAAGGAGATTGTTCTCTCGTAACAGCCCCGGACAACGGGCCGCGAACAGGGCGGCGGCCGCCCGATTTTGGCCGGGACAGCCGGGGCCCAAAGGTGCTATGTTTGATTCATCCGGGGCTCCCGCCCGGTAATCGAGGCTCAGGAGGCGATGATGATCAAGGGAGTTGGGCACATCGGCCTGGCCGTGGCCGACCTGGAGGAGACCCTGACCGGGCTCTGCCGAGCCCTGGAACTGCCCCGGCCGGCCATCAAGGACGTGGCCGAGAAGAAGATGAAGGTCGCCCTTCTCGACCTGGGCAACGTCAGCCTGGAGCTGCTCGAGGATTACTCAGAGGAGGGTGCCTGGGCCAGACGGGTCAGGGAGAAAGGCAACCACATCCACCACTTCTGCCTCCTGAGCGACGACATCGAGGCCGACGTAAAGCTCATGGCCAGCCGGGGGGTGGAAATGGCTGACCAGAAGCCCAAGGTGGGCCTCAGGGGCAAGAGGGTCGCCTTCATCTCGCCCAGCCTGCTGGACGGAATAGTCTACGAGCTGTCCGATCCCTGAGGGCCGGGACCAAGCCGGAGGCGGGCCGCTCTTTCTGGAGCTCCGGAGCCGGTTGGCCCGGTCGAGGTCCGTTCAATTCCGGCGCCCCTCGTCCGACGGGCCTCGATTCCGAACCTTTATTCGGGAAATCTGCTGAGGTCCGTTCATGCGGACCACCAAACCTGAATAAAATTGACTCACCAGTCCCCGGTCGCGGCGACGGGCGAACGACCTCTTTTCCTAAGCGTCTGGCCAGGTTCCAGACAGGCACTTGCCTCCCCCGCCGGAACGCCCCAGTGATTCATAAAACTCATATTTATCACAGTATTGAACTTCGATAAATACACTTGTCCGCGGCGCGATTGAATGATATTTTAAAGATAGGACATTGGAGTTGGTTCGCTACCCGGGGGCAGCGAACGGGCCGATGTCCTGATTTTTCATCCGGATAGAGCCTGGCATCACGTTCGAGTGGAGGCGTTCGCTTTGCCTGAGACGGACATCCTGCGCGCCCTGAGGCCGCAAAGTCGTCTGGAACTGGTTCTGATCACGGACATGGCCAGAGAGGTGATCGACGTTCGTTCGGCCGTTATCTACGACTTTCAGGAGCCCAACAGGCTCATCGTGGCCCAGACCAATCCCCCGGTGCTCAAGAGTCAGGTTGGTCAAACGATTGAAGTGTCGTTCGTTGTCCGCGATCGGGATACTCGGGAGTTGAGAAGATACGGCTACGAAACCAAGCTGCTGGCCCTGGACAATGACTACGAATTCCGCGCCGGCCAGACCGAGAAAGCCCTGATCATCGGCTACCCCGAGAAGGGGGTTCAGGAGACCAGCGTCAGGCTCCACGTCCGAGTCAGGCCCTCGGCCCGGCACGGGATCTGCATCAGCCCAAAGGGCTTTTCCGGCCAGTGTCACCTGATCGATCTGTCCGTCGGGGGGGCGCTGATTTCGCTGGACCAGGCCTCCCATGCCTCGCTCGACCGGCTGGTCAGCCTGGAGCTGACCATCGGTGATCAGGTCTTCGACATTCGGGCCGAGCGGGTCAGGATCTTCGACCGGGAGGGCTCCCGGCTGACCTTTGTCGGGTTCAAGTTCCTGGACCTGAAGCCGGAGATCCTCAGACTGATCCAGCAGACGGTCAACACCATAATGAGAGAGGAACTTCGAGCCCGCTCCGGCCTGGACGATCAGTAGGACCGACGGTCCTGACTCACTCTCCGGGTTGACGCAGCCGGTTGAGGCGGCTGGAGGTGGTCTCGCCGCCTTCCAGGGGAATTAGGACCACCCGGCCGCCGGCCGCCTCGACAATGGACCGGCCGACCACCTGGTCCGGGCCGTAGTTGGCCCCCTTGGTCAGCACGTCGGGCGAGAGGCGCCGGAGCATCTTCTCCAGACTCCCGGTCTCGAAGACAAAGACAAAATCGACGAAGTCCAGGGCGGCCATGATCCGGGCCCGCTCGGACTGGCTGATGACCGGCCGGCCCGGCCCCTTGAGGCGGGCCACCGAGGCGTCGTCGTCCAGGCCGACGATGAGAACCTCCCCCTCCTCCTTGGAGCGCTGCAGGAAGTGGAGGTGGCCGGTGTGGAGCAGATCGAAGCAGCCGTTGGTGAAGACGATCCGCTTGCCCAGGGCCTTGAGCCGGTCAGTCGCGGCGTAGAGCTCCTCCAGGCCCAGGATCTTGCCGTCGCCCTGGGGCTGGCCGGCCCGGGCCAGCTCCTCCCGGGAAAGGGCGGCCGTACCGACCTTGCCCACGACCACGCCGCCGGCCAGGTTGGCCAGGCGGGCCACGGCCTCCATGGGCCAGCCGCAGGCCAGGCCCAGGCCGGCCACGGCGGCCACGGTGTCGCCGGCCCCGGAGACGTCGAAGACCTGGCGGGCCTGGGCGGCGACGTGGACAGGCTCGCGCCCCGGCCTGAACAGGGAGAGCCCCTGGCTGCCCCGGGTGACCAGCAGGCCGGACCAGTCGTGCTCGGCCAGGAGCCGGGCCGCCTGATGAGCCGCCTCCTCGGGCCGGGACAGGTCCAGGCCCAGGGCCTGCCTGGCCTCCCGCTGGTTGGGAGTGAGCAGGCTGGCTCCGGCGTAGTCCCGGTAGGGCCGGCTCTTGGGGTCCACGACCACCGGCCGGCCTACCTTCTGAAAGGCCGGGATGAGCTGTCCCAGGAGCCCGGGCGAGAGGACGCCCTTGGCGTAATCGGAGAGGATCAGGCCGTCGAAGTCATTGATCCTCTTGGCGATGGAGGCAACCAGGGCTCCGGCCTGGACGGGCTCGATCTCGGCCCTGGTCTCGCGGTCGATCCTGACCACCTGCTGGTGCCCGGCCATGAGCCGGCTCTTGAGGCTGGTCCGCCGGCCCTCCAGAACCAGCACTTCCGAGCCGTTGGCCCCGGCTTCGGCCAGGAGCTCCAGGACCCGCCGGCCGGCCGGGTCGTCCCCGACCATCCCGGCCACGCTGACCTGGGCGCCCAGGGCCCTCAGGTTGCGGACGACGTTGCCCGCCCCGCCCAGGACAGCCTCCTCCCGGCTGACCTCGACCACCGGCACCGGCGCTTCGGGCGAGATGCGCTCGACCCGGCCCCAGAGATACTCGTCCAGCATCAGGTCGCCGACCACCAGGAGGCGCCGTTCGGTCCACTGGTCCAGATCAAGCCCTTGGACGACCGTCAAAGCCTTCACCCCCGCTGAGCCGGACGACGACCGCCTTCCCGGCCGCTCCGACCGGTCAGGATCAGCCCGCCGCCCGCCGGATGCCCGGCCCAATGATCCAAGCCGGGCCCCGCTGGTCCACTCCGGGGCGGATCTCAATTCTCCAGAACAAAGATGACTTCCATCCTGACCCGGTATTCGACGATCTGGTTGTCTTCCACGGCCACGCGCTGCTCAAGAAGCTTCAGGCCGGTGATGCTCCGCAGGGTCTTGGAAGCCCTCTCAAAGCCGACCTTGACCGCGTCGTCGAAGCCGACCGGTGAAGCGGCGATGATTTCCGTGACCCTGGCCACCCGCTTGTCCGACATTGTCCTGACCTCCTTGTCTTTCCTCATAGATCGACTGATTCATCATTAGCACAGGCATTTAGAGGCGAGCAAGCCTTTCCGGGCCAGGCCCTTCGGCCTTGCCCGCCCTCCAGATCTGGCTTAAAATAAACGGGTCTTGATCGACGCTGTCGCGGACAAGGAGACGGGTTAATGCTGCCCGAACCGGTCAAAGCAATCCCCTTCTGGCTCTCCCGGAGCATCTTTACCGCCCTGAGCGTCTTTTTCCTCTTCTTCGGGATCGATCTCCTCCGGGCGGCCTACCGCCTCGAGGCCCCGTTCATGTTCATCGCCACCTTCTTTGCCTCCAACCTGATCATCCTCATCTCGGCCGTGCTGCTTCTGGGCTTTGTCCTGTCCATGGTCCGCCGCCTCAGAGTCGGCCCGCCCTCCTCGGATGAAAGACAGACCCGCGATTGAGCCCATCGGCCGGGTCGTGGCCGGCTATGCCTCCCGGGCCGAGGCGCCGCGCCAGGGCCGCCTCAAGTCAGCCCGCTCAATCATCGAGATCGAGCCCCGCTACCTGGCCGGCCTGGAGGGGCTGAAATCCGGCCAGTGGCTCTGGATCCTGTTCTGGTTCGACCGGGCCGAGCGGGACCGGCTCAAGGTTCATCCCCGGGGCGATAAGAGCCAGCCCCTCAGCGGCGTCTTCGCCACCCGCTCGCCGGCCCGGCCCAATCCCATCGCCCTGGACCTCGGCCGCCTGGAGGCCATCGAGGGGCCGCGGCTGACCTTCAGCGGCCTGGACGCCCTTGAAGGCACGCCGGTCCTGGACATCAAGCCCTACCTGGACAACTTTGACCGGCCCAATGAACGGCCCGGAGAGGACTGAACCCCTCCGGGCGATTCCGGTCCAACGATCAGGCGGCTCAATCGGCCGACGAACTCTTCTCCGTCTTGGACTCTGAGGCCGGGGCCGTCTCGGTCTTGGCCCCGCTGTCCTTCTTGCTGGCGGACGACGGCCCGTGGCCGTGTCCGTAGTCGGTGACGTACCAGCCGCTGCCCTTGAGGTGGAAGGTGTTGGGCGACATGAGCTTCTTCATCTCGCCGCCGCAGGAGCAGCGCTCCAGCGGCGGGTCGCTGAACTTCTGGAAGACCTCCTCAACCTTATGGCAGGTCTGGCATTCGTACTCATAGATCGGCATCAGACAATTCCTCCCTGGAAACCGCTATGTGGCGCAAGAGGCCGGGGGTCGCTCTCCTGGACCCGGAAATGATACTCCGCCGGCCGGTCCGCGGGAGAGGCGTAGGCGAAGACCCTGGCCGCGCCCCTCAGACCCAGCGGGCCCAGGAAGCGGCAGGTCAGGTCGTGGACCCGCTGCTCCTCCTGGCGCCTGGCCTCGGCTCCGGCTTCGAAGAGCTGATCGTGTCTGGCGAAACGGACCACGTGGATCAGTTCGTGGGTGACCACGTAAAGCAGCAGCGACTTCATGTCCAGCGTGGCCCCTCTCCTGGCGGCCTCGATGCGATGATCCTGCAGGCAGATCCTGAAGAACTGCCTCGGCCGGTGGCCGGCTCCGGGCTTGAGGCACTTGACCACCTGAGCCAGGGCCTGGTGGCTGATCTCCTCGGGTTGGAGCTGGGTCAGGGTCTTGATCTCGTAGCGGCCCTTGTCCTGCCAGAAGGCCTCGGAAAAGCGGTAGTTGTCCGCCACCACCTCCTCGGCCAGATCCACGGCCCAGCCCAGGGCCTGGTACTGGGAAGCTCCGAAGCAGCCCCGTCTGATCAAACTCGACCCTCCCTGGCTCAGAGGGTAATCACTCCCGGCCTGAGTTCAAGCCTGGCCGTGAAGTTTTTGCCACACCCGGGGCCGGTTGGTCAAGGGGGAAGCCTCGATCGGGGCGCCTTCTTCCCGGGATTCGGACGGCTTTTCCCTGATCAGCGGCCGGCCAGGCCCATCAGCCCGGCCGGATCACGTAGTGCTATCCGGGGTGTATTGGATGTATAGATATAATCTACCAGGCGCCTCGGACCGTGAGAGGGCTGCCGGTTGCTGAAAAAAAGGGTTGACAGGCTCTGATGAAGTTGCAATAATTCGTCCTGACTGGAGCCCGTAGTGTGTCTGCGGACGAAAAGCTCCTGTCATGCTTGGGTTTTTGGACGGAGTTTTCCGGTTGGGTCGTTGGCCCGCCAATGGCCCGGGAAGGGAGGTGCCCTACCTTGAGGGATAAGAGCAATCGGGTTGAACGAAACAGATGGGAAAAACGATTCGGGTTTAATCGGGTTAAGACAGGAGAGAAGAGATGAAGAAGCTTCTGGTTTTTGCTATGGCCTTGGCTCTGCTTTTCTGCATGAGTTCCTGGGCCATGGCTGAGGTGAAGGTCGGCGCCGACCTCCGGTTGGAAGTCTCGTGGGCCAACCACGACGACGACTGGGACAACGTCGACGAGTACTTCGGCCTCGAGGAGTTCGGCAACCAAACCAGCCGGTTCAAGATCACCTACCTGAGCGACGACAAGAAGTTCTACGGCTACTATGAGGTCGGCGCCTACTCCCGTGACGACGGCAACACGGTCTCCGTACGTCGTTACGAGCTGACCTATCGCTGGGACGGCGGCGAGCTGATGATGGGCCAGGACTACGACATCGGCGACCTCTGGTGGCCGGCTCAGAACCTGCGCGACTCCCAGAGCATGATCGGCTACGGCAAGCACTACCTGGTCCGTAACGAGCAGGTCCGCCTGACCCTGGGCAAGCAGTACAAGATCATGTTCAACATCGCCGATCCCTACAAGGGCAGCGTCTGGGCGGGTGGCCACACCTATCACACCCTGCCGCTGGTGGGCGTCGCCGCCGACCTGCAGTTCGGCAACGTCCGCCTCAACCCCTGGATCAACTTTGAGAACGTCCAGTGGGAAGACGGCAACGACTCCGACTCCTACAACTCCTGGGACATGGGCCTCCAGATCAGGGGTGACTTCGGCCTGATCGGCTTCATCGTGTCCGGGTCCTACGGCGTCAACACCAAGCAGAGCACGCCCGTTGTGACTTCCAGCCCGCTGGTGATCAACAACGAGGTCGACGAGGACGTCTATCAGTGGAACATCTGGGCCGAGCTGCGCATCGGCGGTCTGGCCCTGGGTTACGGCTACGTGTCGGCCAGCCGGGACGACTGGGACGAGGACCCGTGGCGGCAGGGCGCTTATGCCAGCTACGTCATCCCCTTCGGCCCGATGTCCTTCACGCCTGAGATCGTCTGGTTCGACGATGGCGAGGACCAGAACGAAGTCGAGCAGGGCGAGGCCATCTACTTCGGCGTCCTCTGCCGGATGGTCTTCTAACCGCGCTTAGCGCCTGAGACAAAGCCCGCCGCCCCTCGGGGCGGCGGGCTTTTTTCCTTTGAGGAGCTGATCCGGCCGGCTGGGCTCCTGGGGCCCTGAGGCAAGGCTCCCGCTCAGGTAAAGGTTGACGCGCCAGGGCAGTCGTGCCATTAAGGTATTACTGCCTGCCATTCAAGGAGGGTGCGCCGTGGGAGGATTTCTGCGCCGGGCGGCCGGGATTGTGACAGTGGCCGCGCTGGCTTCACTCATCTGGCCGGGGCCTGGCCTGGCCAAGACCTTGCGGGTCGCCCTGGTCCCGCTCAAGGTCCACTCGACCCAGGATCTCAGCTTCCTGGTCAACGGCATCCAGGACATGCTGGCCTCCCGGTTGGCCTCGGATGACATCAGGATAATCGAGCCGTCCGAGGTGCAGGTCGCCCTGGCCAACCTGACCCAGCCCCTCACCGCCTCATCGGCGCTTCAGGTGGCTCTGCGGCTCAAGGCCGATTTCGTCGTCTACGGCTCCCTGACCCAAATCGGGCAGAACTACTCCCTCAACTGGCAGATCCTGAAGGCCTCCGAGCCGACCAAGCCCAGCGGCCTGGCCCGCACGGCCGGGGAGGATCAGCTCATTCCCACCGTGGACGAGATGGCCGGCCTGGCCAATGAGGTCATCACCGGCAAGCCGCCGACCATCCTGGTGGCCCGGCCCCAGGCCGGCCAGGCGGCTCCGGCGGCCCCCAAGCCCGAGCAACGGTCGGCCCTCTTCTTCAGGCCCGGAGCCACGACCTACCGGGGCGGCTCGGCCCTGGGGACCTTCCAGTCCCAGGGCGTGGCCCAGTCGGTCTTCACGGTCAAGGCCTTCATGCCCGCGCCCAAGGCCATGGCCATCGGCGACCTGGACGGCGACAAGAACGACGAGGTCCTTCTGCTGACGGACGATTCCGTGGCCGTCTACGGCTACCGCGAAGGCGTCTATGCGGCCAGCGCCCGCTTCAAGCAGCCCATCGAGGGCCGGATGACCATGATCAGCGCCGGCGACGTGGACGGGGACGGCCGGGCCGAGATCGCCCTGAGCTCGGTTTACGGCGAGGTAGCCCGGGCGGCCCTGTTCAAAGTCCTCGACAACCGCCTCAAGAAGGTGGCCAGCCTCAGCCGGCGTCACCTGCGCATCATCAGCACGACCAAGGGGCCGGTCCTGGTCGGACAGGCCTCGATCCAGGGCACCATGTTCATAGGCGACTTCATCCGCTACACCCTGGCCGGCGGCAGGCTGATCCAGGCGGGCACCATCCCGGGGTCCAGGGAGATAGAGCTCCCCACCCTGGCCCTGGCCGACCTGACCGGCGACGGCTCCGAGGAGAGCGTCGGCCTGACCTTCGCCGAGAAGCTGGCCGTGGTCGGGGTGGGCAACCGCTTGCTCTATCGCTCCGGGGAAAAATACGGTGGGACCAACAACCAGTTCGACCCCCGGCCCACCGCCGTCGCCGACGGACCGGACAGTAACTTCTTCGTCGTCTTCAACGCGCCGCTAATCGTGGCCGACATCGACAAGGACGGCAAGCCAGAGGTGCTGGTCGTGCACAACGATGACACGGCCCGGCGCTTGCTGGCCAAGATGGCCTTCTACAAGCAGGGTTCGGTCTTCGCCATGTCCTGGCAGGGCAGCGCCATGGCCCCGGCCTGGCGGACGCCCCAGGTCCAGGAATACGTCTGCGGGACCGGCGTGGCCAAGATCGACGGGGGGCAGCTCCTGGTCATGGCCGGCACCGATCCAGAGAACCTGGGCGGCCTGGGCTTCGTCCGAAAGGTCAAGGGCTACATCTTCACCGCGGCCGTCTCCACCGACAAGCAAGGCTAGACTCCGAAGGCTAAGGCAAGAAAGAAGGGCGCCTCCTCAGGGAGGCGCCCTTTTCTTTTCCCTTGCTGGGGCCGGTCTCAGAGCCGGGGCAAAGGATGCCTGGCAGCGAAGTCCAGTTCCCGCTCCGCGGCAAAGGCCAGCCTGAAGAGCGTCTCCTCTTCGAAGTGGCGGCCTATGAGCTGGAGGCCGATGGGCAGGCCCTGGCTGGACAGGCCGGCCGGCAGGGAGAGCCCGGGCAGGCCGGCCAGGTTGATGGTCAGGGTGAAGACATCGGTCAGGTACATCTGCAGGGGGTCATCCAGCTTGGAGCCCAGCTCAAAGGCCGGCGAGGGCGTGACCGGCCCGGCCAGGACGTCGCAGCGCTCGAAGGCGGCCTCGAAATCGCGGACCAGCAAGGTCCGCGCCTGGGAGGCCTTGAGGTAGTAAGCATCGTAATAGCCGGCCGAGAGGACGTAGGTGCCCAGCATGATCCGCCGGGTCACCTCCGGGCCGAAGCCGGCCGAGCGGCTCTTGAAGTAGGTGTCCCTGAGGTTGTCCTCCTTGAGTCGCAGGCCGTACTTGATGCCGTCGTAGCGGGCCAGGTTGGAGGAGGCCTCGGCCGGGGCGATGATGTAGTAGGTCGCCACCCCGTACTCGGTCATGGGCAGGCCGACCTCGACCAGCTCCGCGCCCAGGCCCTCCAGGATCCCGATCGCCCCTCTGACCGCGGCCTCGACTTCGGGATCCAGGCCCTGGGCGAAAAACTCCCGGGGCAGTCCGATCCTGAGACCCTTTATCTCCTGGCCCAGGCAGGCGGTGTAGTCGGGCACGGGCCGGTCGACCGAGGTCGAGTCCAGGGGATCGTAGCCGGCAATGAGGCCCAGCAGCTCGGCCGCGTCGCGGACGCTGCGGGTCATGGGCCCGGCCTGATCCAGGGACGAGGCAAAGGCGACCAGGCCGTAGCGGCTCACCCGGCCGTAGGTCGGCTTGAGCCCGACAATGCCGCAGTGCGAGGCCGGCTGGCGGATGGAGCCGCCGGTGTCGGTGCCCAGGGCCAGGGGGGCCTGGCCGGCGGCCAGGGCGGCGGCCGAGCCGCCCGAGGAGCCTCCCGGGGTGTGGGTCAGGCGCCAGGGGTTGTTGGTCGGGTGAAAGGCCGAGTGCTCGGTGGAGGAGCCCATGGCGAACTCGTCCATGTTGGTCTTGCCCAGGATGGGCAGGCCGGCCGCCTTGAGCTTGGCCACCAGGGTGGCGTCAAAGGGGGGGACGAAGTTCTCCAGGATGCGCGAGCCGCAGGTGGTTCTGAGGCCCTGGGTGGTGATGACGTCCTTGACCGCCACGGGCACGCCGGTCAGCTTCTCGGCCCGGCCGGCCCGCCGCCGTTCGTCGGCCCGCCTGGCCTGGTCGAGGGCCTCGTCCGGGCAGAGGGTCAGGAAGGCGCCGATCTTGTCCTCAACGGCCTCGATGCGCTCCAGAAACGCCCTGGTGATCTCCTCGGAGCTGGCCTCGCCCCGAGCCATCATCTCGGCCAGCCGGCTGGCGGTGAGCTCGTAGAGTTCCATCAGATGACCCTCGGGACGATGATCGCCTCGCCGTCTGAGGCCGGGGCGTTGAGCAGGACCTGCTCGCGCTCGAGGGAGGGCCTGGCCTGGTCCTCCCGAAAGGCGTTGGTCCTGGCCGTAGCGTGGGTGGTCGGCGGCAGGCCCTGGGTGTCCAACTCGGCCAGCTTGTCCATGTAGCCCAGGATATCGTTCATCTGGGCGGAATAGAGCTCGATCCGGTCCGGGGTCAGATCCAGGCGGGCCAGGGCGGCCACGTGTTCGACTTCCTGACGGCTGATCTTCATTGGGGTCACTCCCTGAAACACTTCCAATAGGCCGAGTGGATTCTCTTGGTCGCGGCCACGGCCGGGATGTCCTGGCGAGCCGGATCATCCCTCACCTCCTGGTCGGCCAGGAGGCCCTGGGAGAGCTGCCGGACAACGGCCAGGACCGACTCGGCCTCGCCCTCGACGTTGTAGCCGCCCTCCAGGGTCAGGACCAAGCGGCCGGGGCAGAGGTCGGCGGCCAGCTCGGCCGTCAGCCGGGCCAGGGCGGCGAAGCCGGCCGGGCTGACCAGCTGGCTGCCCAGCAGATCGCCCTGGTAGATGTCGAACCCGGCCGAGACCAGGATGAGCTGGGGCCGGTACTCCAGGGCCAGGGGCTTGAGCAGGCGCGAGTACATCTGGACGTACTCAGCGTCGCCGTGGCCCGAGGAGATGGGCACGTTGACCGTGTAACCCTCGCCCCGGCCGTGACCGACTTCATCGACCTGGCCGGTGCCGGGATAGAAGGGGGACTGGTGGGTCGAAAAATAGAGGACCCGGTTCTCCGCCTCGAAGGAGTGCTGGGTGCCGTTGCCGTGGTGGAGGTCCCAGTCAGCGATCAGAACCCGCTCCAGTCCCAGCTTGTTGAGGGCGAAGCAGGCGGCCACGGCGATGTTGTTGAAGAGGCAGAAGCCCCGGCCCTGGCCGCGCTCGGCGTGATGGCCCGGCGGCCGGACCAGGGCGAAGCCAGCCTCGATCCGGCCGCTGTTGACCGCCTCGACGAGGCTGAGCATTCCGCCGGCGGCCATGAGCGCCGCCTCGTAGGACCTGGCCGAAGTGTGGGTGTCGCCGTCGAGCATGTCGTAGCTTCGGCCGGCCGTGGCCGCGACCCGGTCGATGTAGGCGGGGCTGTGGACCCAGGCCAGCTCCTCCCGGCTGGCCGGCCTGGGCTCGAGAGCCTCGAAGAGCCCTCTGGCCTGGCTGGCCAGGACCCGCTCGATGGCCGCCAGCCGCTCGGCCGACTCGGGGTGATAGGGACCCGGGTCGTGCTCCTGATAGATCGGGTGCTGGACAATCCCCAACCGGGGCATGGCCCCTCCCGGAAGCAAAAAGACGAAGGCATTTTAGGTGGTGGGGCCCAGGATGTCAAACGGCCTCGAGTCACGCTCCGGCCGGGCCGCCCGAGCCACTGACTTGCACCTGGCTCTTGCTTCCTGGGTACCTAAGCATGTATAACAATATATAGTTTCCGGATAATAGTGGCCCGGGGACGCCGGCGGCCCGGCGCCCGTTGCGGCGGAGAATAAGATGAGCTCTGACGCGAACAAGAAACTACTCTTCCTGCTGGTGGACGACCACTTCAACGTTCGCCGCATGGTCGGCAACTTCCTGCGCACCTTCGGCTACACCAGCTTCCTCGGCGCCGCCGACGGGGCCGCGGCCTGGCAGGTCCTGACCTCCCGGCCGATCGATTTCATCATCTGCGACTGGAACATGCCCATCATGAACGGGCTGGAGCTGCTCCACAAGGTCAGGGCCGACCAGCGCTACCAGAATACCCCCTTTCTGATGGTCACGGCCGAGGTGACCGAAGACGTTGTCGCCCAGTCCATCGAGGGAGGGGTGGACGACTACATCGTCAAGCCCTTCCAGGGCAAGACCCTCATCGACAAAATCGAGACCATCCTGGAGAAGCGGCGCAACCCGCCGGCCCTGGACCTGGCCCTCGACCAGGGCGAAGACGAGCTTCGCCAGGGCCGCGTCGACCAGGCCCTGGAGAAGTTCCAGGAAGCCCTGGACCTCTCCCCCAACAGTCCCAGGGCCCACGTGGCCATGGGCGAGGCTCTGGAGGCCAAGGGGCTCGGACAGGAGGCCCTGGAGCACTACCTCTGCGCGGTCAACCTGTCCCGGCTCTTCGTCAGGGCCCACGACCGCCTGGCCAATCTCTACAGTCAGCGAGGGGAGAATGACAAGGCCGCCCAGCACTTCCGCCAGGCCGCCGAAATCAGCCCCCGCAATCCCCAGCGCCAGCTGGAGATGGGCAAGGCCCTTCTCAAGCTGAACCGGGCCGAGGAGGGGCTTCTGGCCCTGAACAGGGCCCGGGAAGAGGCGCGCAAAGACCCCCAGCTGGCCACCCAGGTCGGGGAGGCCCTCCTTTCGGCCGGGTTCAATCAGGAGGCGGCCGAGGCCTTCAGCAACGCTCTGGACCTGGACCCGAAGATGATCCACGTCTACAACCGCCTGGGCATCGCTTACCGCCGCCAGGGCAAGCACAAGGAGGCCATCAAGGAGTACCACCGGGCCCTCAAGGTCGCGCCCAAGGACGAGAACCTCCACTACAACCTGGCCGTGGCCTACGCCGACGCCGGGGAGATGGCCCAGTCGCGCCGGGCCCTGACCCAGGCCCTCAACCTCAGGCCCGACTTCCCCGAGGCCAAGGCCCTCCTTAAGAAATTGGGCAAGGCCTCATGATTTCCCCGCCTCCTGATTCCGAGGGGAGTGACCGCCTCAGGCACCGGCTGGAGCTCAGCCGCAACAAGCTCAAGGCCGTCTTCGATTCCCTGGGCGAGGCCGTCGTCTCCCTGACTCCCGACAGCCGGGTCGAATCGATCAACCTGAGCGCGGCCCGCCTGACCGGCCGGCACCCCCGCGACCTGGTCGGCCTCGAGGTCCAGGAGTTCCTGAAACTGGCCCGGGTCCCGGCCGGGATGCGCCGGGCCTGCCAGGAAACCTTTCGGAGAATGCTCCAGGAGGGGCAAAATCAGAGCCAGGTCGTCGAGGCTCCTGGCCGGGACGGCTCCTTTTTCTACGAGATCCTGGCCAGCCCGTCCCTGGGCCAGCAAGGCGAGGTCGCCCTGGGCATCCTCCAGCTCAGGGACGTGACCGCCTACAAGCGCATGGAGCAGACCATCCGCGAGTACAGCCTCTCCCTGGAGGACAAGGTCGCCCAGCGGACCCGGGAGCTCAGTCTGGCCCACGAGGAGCTGAAGAAGGAAAAGGAGAGCCTGGCCGAGGCCAACGAGCGCCTTCTCCGCCTGGAGCAGCTCCGCCACGACCTGACCAACATGGTCGTTCACGACATGAAGGGCCCCCTGGCCGAGGTCATGGGCAACCTGGACCTGCTGACCTACGAGCCGCTCAGCCAGACCCAGGAGGAGTTCCGCGATCTGGCCCTGATCGGCGCCGATGACCTCTTCAGGATGATCATGAACCTGTTGGACATCGACCGGCTCGAGGAAGGCCGCCTTCAGGTCAGGCAAGAGGATCTGAGCTTCCGCGAGTTGGCTGGCTCGGTCAGGGACAAGTTCAAGACATTGATAAAGCTGAAGGAGTTGACCGTGGAGGTGGAAGCGCCGGACGAGGACGGCCTCACCGGCGACCCGGACCTCCTGGCCCGGGTGCTCCAGAACCTCCTGACCAACGCCCTCAACCACACCCCGGAGGGCGGCCGGATCGTCATGAAGGCCGAGCCGGGCGCCGAAGAGGGGGTCGTCGTCAGCGTGGCCGACACCGGCTCGGGCATCCCCAAGGCCAGCCACGGCGTGATCTTCCAGAAGTTCGGCCAGGCCGGTCCGGGTCCCAAGACCAGCACCGGCCTGGGTCTGAGCTTCTGCAAGATGGCCGTGGAGGCCCACGGCGGCAGGATCTGGTTCGAGAGCGAAGAGGGCCAGGGGGCCAGGTTCTTCTTCTGGCTGCCGGGGAGCCAGGCCGGAGACTGAGGGGCCCCGCGAGCCTGGCCCCAATTCAAGTAGCCCCCGGGACTTTCCCCCGGCTGAAATCCTCGAACAATCTATCGGGCCGCAGCTCAGGTCTCTTCGAGCCTCCTCGAACCCGGCCGCCTGACTGGCCTTTCCTTTACGCCGCCGGCCGGTTCTGGTATTTTCGACGGGCCGGATAACCCTCGAACCGGGTCACAAGGAGCTCCCATGCCCCAGGCAGTACTATTGGGCAACGAGGCCATCGGCTTTGCTCTGGCGGCCGAGGGCCTCTCGATCATGGCCGCCTACCCGGGCACGCCGTCCTCGGAAATCCTGCCGGCCGTGGTCCGCTACAACCGCGAGCACGACCTGGGCATCTACGCCGAGTGGTCGGTCAACGAGAAGATCGCCCTGGACCAGGCCTTTGCCGGAGCCATGACCGGGCTGAGGGCCGCGGCGGCCATGAAGCAGGTCGGCCTCAACGTGGCCGCGGACTCCTTCTTCTCCATCGCCTACATGGGCGTCCGGGGCGGCCTGATCGTCGTCTCGGCCGACGACCCCGGCCCCCACTCCTCCCAGACCGAGCAGGACTCCAGGCTGCTGGCCTACGCGGCCAAGGTCCCGGTCCTGGACCCGGCCACTCCGGCCGAGGCCATGAAAATGGTCGGCCACGGCTTCAGGCTCTCGGAGAGGTTCGGCCTGCCCGTGCTCCTGAGGCCCGGGATCAGGGTCTGCCACGCCAAGCAGTCGGTGGCCCTGCCCCGGCCCAGGCGCCTGGACCGCCAGCCGGTCTTCCAGCGCGACCCGGCCCGCTGGGCGGCCACGCCCCGCTTTCGCTACCTGCTCCACGGCCAGCTCAACCGGAAGCTGGCCCGGCTGGCCCGCCTCAACGAGCGCTCGCCCTTCAACCGGCTCTCCTTTGACCTGGCCGGGGAGTACCCCCTGGGCCTCATCGCGGCCGGGGCCCCGGCCGCGGCCCTGGCCGACCTGCTGGCCCAGGCCGGCCTGGAGAAGCGGATCCCCCTCCTCCGCTTAGGCGCGCCCTACCCCTTCCCAACCGGACTGGTCGGCCGCTTCCTGGAGCGCTGCCGCCGGGTCCTGGTCGTGGAGGAGACCGACACCTTCATCGAGCTCCTGGCCCCAGGCCGGGAAAAGCTCCTGGGGCGGCTGAGCGGCCACGTCCCGGCCGAGGGCGAGCTGGTTCCGGAGGTGATCCACCAGGCCCTGGCCCGGGCCCAGAAGACGGCCGGCCTCAAGCCCCTCAAGCCCCCGGCCGGCCGGGGCTTCAGTCAGATGATCAAGAAACTGGACCTGCCGGTGATGAAACCCCGGCTCTGCCCCGGCTGCGGCCACCGGCCGGCCTTCTACGCCCTGAGGCAGGCCTTTCCCAAGGCCGTCTTCCCCTCGGACATCGGCTGCTACACCCTGGGGCTCAACCTGAGGGCCGTGGACACGGTCCTGGACATGGGCTCTGGCGTGACCCTAGCCTCGGGGCTCTATCAGGCCCTCAGCCGGAGCGGGGAGGAGCCAGTCGTCCTGGCCACCATCGGCGACTCGACCTTCTACCACTCCGGAGTGGGCGCCCTGATCAACGCCGTGGCCAGCGGGGCCCGCTTCGTCCTGGTGGTACTGGACAACGGGACCACGGCCATGACCGGCATGCAGCCCACCCCCAACCTGGGTCTCCGGGCCGACGGCTCCAGGGGCCGGCGGGTGGACCTGGAGCGCCTCATCAGAGGCTGCGGGGTGGACTACCTGGTCAGCCTGGACCCCTACGACGTCCCGGCCATGATCGAGGCGGTCAAGGCGGCCCAGGCGCAGGCCGCCTCGCCCCAGGGCTCGGCGGCCGTGGTCATCGCCAGCCATCCCTGCCGCATCGCCCAGCCAGACCAGCCCCGCTTTAGCGTCGCGGTCAACGACAACTGCGAGGGCTGCCTCATCTGCGCCACCCTCTTCGAGTGCCCGGCCCTCAGCGTGCCCGGCAAGGGGGAGAAGGCGGTCATCGACCCCAAGCTCTGCGTCGGCTGCGGCGTCTGCGTCCACGTCTGCCCCAAGGGGGCCCTGGAGGTGACCGGTGCGGCTTAATCTGGTCCTCAGCGGCCTGGGCGGCCAGGGCATCATCCTGGCCGGTCGGCTCCTCACCTGGCTGGCCCTGGACAGGAAGTGGCCGGTCATCGGGGCCGAGACCCACGGCATGGCCCAGCGGGGCGGCTCGGTGGTGGCCCACCTGCGCTTCGGCGGCTTCGAGGGCTCGCTGGTCCCGGCCGGCCAGGCCGACGCCCTCCTGGCCTTCCGGGAGGAGGAGGCCTACCGGGTCCTCAACCTCCTCCGGCCGGGCGGCCTGGTCGTGGCCAACTCGGCCGCCTTCCCCCGGCCGGCCGCGGCCGAGTACCTCCGACGCAACAGAATAGAGGGGCTCCGCATCGACGCCGACCGCCTGGCCGTGGACCAGGGCCTGCCCCGCTCGGTCAACCTGATCCTGCTGGGCTTCGCCTGCTCCAGCGGCCGGCTGCCCTTTGACCTGAAAGAGCTGGAACGGGCGGTCAGGGCGGTCACGCCGCCGCGCTTCCTCAAGGCCAACCTGAGGGCCGTCGAACTGGGGGCCCAAGGCGGCCGAGTCCGGAACTGAGGAGGGAGAGAATGAAAATCGGTTACGTCACCAACGCCCAGGGCCTTCAGCCCGGCCGGGGCAGCCTCGTCTTCATCCACGGGGCCGGCGGCCAGGGCCGGGGCTGGCAGGGCCTGCTCTCGCCCCTGGGCCGCCGCTTCAACGCCCTGGCCCTGGACCTGCCCGGCCACGGCCAGACCCCGCCGCCGGCCAGCGACACGGTCATGGGTTACGCCACCTGGCTCAAGCAGGCCCTGGACCAGCTCAGGGCCGAGTTCGACCTGGGCCCGCTCATCCTGGGCGGCCACTCCATGGGCGGGGCCATCACCCAGACCTACGCCCTGACCTGGCCCGAGGACCTGGCCGGGCTGATCCTGGTCGGAACCGGCTACCGCCTCCGGGTGGCCCCCCAGATCCTGGAGGGGGTCAGGCGCGACTTCCCGGCCGCGGCCAAGCTGATAATCGACTGGTCCTTCGCCCCGGCCGACCAGGGCCTCAAGGACCTGTCCCTCCAGATCATGCTCCAGGCCGGCTCAGAGGTGGTCCATGGCGACTTCACCGCCTGTGATCGCTTCGACTCGAGCGAGCAGGTCGGCCGGATCGGGCTGCCCTGCCTGATCCTGACCGGAGAGGACGACCGGATGACCCCGCCCAAGTACGCCCAGGCGCTCAGGGACAAGATCGCCGGCAGCGAGATGCACCTCATCCCCGGGGCCGGGCACATGCTCCAGGCCGAGAAGCCCGGCCGCATGGTCGAGCTCATCGAACCCTTTGCCCAGAGAGTCCTGGGCCGGGCGGCCGGATGAAGGTCGGCTTCCTTTCGGCCGGCGGCGGCCTCCGGCCCGGCCAGTCCGGCCTGGTCTTCCTCCACGGCGGCGGCTCGGACGCCCGCGCCTGGCGCTACTTCCTGGGCCGGTTCAACGGGACCGGCACCGCCCTGAGCCTGGACCTGCCCGGCCACGGCTCGACCCCGGGCCCGGCCCTTTGCTCCCACGCCGAGCAGGCCGCCTGGCTCAGGGACGCCCTGGCCGAGCTGGGCCTGGAGCGCTTCATCCTCATCGGTCACTCCATGGGCGGCTCGGTCGGCCTCCAGGCGGCCGTGGACTTTCCCGGCTGGCCGGCCGGCCTGGTCATGGTCGCCTCGGGGCCGACCTTCGACCGGGCCGGGGAGATACTGGAGCTGCTGGAGAGCCGGGGCTTCCAGGCGGCGGCCGGACGCCTGATCGACCTGGCCCTGCCGGAGGCGGGCCAGGAGCGGCGGGACGAGGCCCTGGGCTACCTGCTCTCGGTCGGCCAGGCGGCCTTCCGGGCCGACATCATCGCCGGGACCAGACACGACCTCTGGGGCGACCTGGAGCGGGTCGAGTGCCCGGTTCTGATCGTCAACGGCGGCCGGGACCGGATCTGCCCGCCTGGCCAGGCCGAGGCGCTGGCCCGGGGCCTGCCCAGGGCCAGGCTGGAACTGCTCCCCGGGGCGAGCCACCTGGTTCACCTGGAGGAGCCGGAGCGGCTGCTGGCCCTGATCCGGGCCTTCGCGGCCGAGGTGCTGGACTGAATGCGCGGCGGCTGGCTCTTCTTCCTGCGCTACCTGAGCCCGACCTATCTGAGGCTCTACGCCCGGCTGCTCAGGGACCGCCGGGTCGGCTGGGGGCCGAAGCTGATAGTCGCGGGCGCCCTGGCCTACCTGATCGTGCCCACCGACCTGCTGCCCGACTGGATGGTCGGCCTGGGCTGGCTGGACGACGTGGTCCTGCTGGCCCTCTCGCTCATCAACCTGGTCCGCACGAGCCCGCCGGCGGTGGTGGTCGAACACTTGCAACAGCTTGGCTCGGAAGGGAGCTGAGCCAATCTCAGGAGGTCAAGATGCAGGTTCTGGAAAGAAAAACCCAGGTCTACGAGATCGTCGGCGACAACCTGGAGATGCTCAAGGTCCAGGTCGACGGCCGTCATGAGCTCTTTGCCGAGGCCGGCAAGATGGTCTACATCCGGGGCGGAGTGACCTACGAGAGCCGGATGCCGGCCAAGGAGGGCGGCGGCCTCCTGGGCAAGGTCATGGGCGCGGGCAAGCGGATGCTGGCCGGGGAATCGCTCTTTCTGACCTATTACCAGGGCCAGGGCGAGGTCGGCTTCGCCGGCGACTTCCCGGGCCGGATCATGCCCATCGGCCTGAGCAACTCGGCCATCCTGGCCCAGCGCGACGCCTTCATCGCCGCCCTGGGCAAGATCGACCTGTCCATCGCCCTCCAGAAGCGCCTGGGCGGGGCCCTTTTCGGCGGGGAGGGGCTCATCGTGGAGAAGCTCTCCGGCGACGGGATCGTCTTCATCCACGCCGGCGGTGACCTGATCACCTTCGACCTGGCCGCCGGGGAGACGATCAAGGTCGACACCGGCTCGGTGGTGGCCTGGCAGGACGGCGTGGACTACGACGTCCAGTTCGTCAGCGGCCTCAAGTCGGCCATCTTCGGCGGCGAGGGGCTCTTCCTGACCACCCTGACCGGCCCGGGCACGGTCATCGTCCAGACCATGACCCTGTCCAAGCTGCGCAGCCAGATCGGCGTAGGCCGGGGCCGGACCGAGTCCTCGGGCAGCGGCGCGGGCAAGGCCTTAGGGTTGGGCGGCCTGGCCGCCGGGGCGGGCATCCTGGGCTCGCTCCTGAGCGGCGGCGACGAGGACTGAAGCCCTTACCCGAGAGGGGCGGCCCCGCAGGGGAGCCCGGCCGGGCTCCCCTGCTCCGGCCCAAAGCGCCGCTCAACCGAACGTCGGGCCGGCCGCCTCCGGACCCGGCGACGCCTCCGAGATTATCCCCTTCTTGACGTACAGGGGGCGGATGGCCGCCCTCAGCTCCGGCAGCTTCCGGGCGAAGAGCAGGGCCCCGATCAGGCAGCAAGCCCCGCCGAGCAGGACCGTGTTCGGGGCTCCCCAGTAGTCGGCCAGGATTCCGGCCAGGAGGCTGCCGAAGGGGGACGTGCCCATGAAGCACATGGCGTAGAAGCTCATCACCCGGCCGCGCTTGTCGTCGTCGGCGATGGTCTGGAGCAGGGTGTTGCTGGAAGCCAGCTGGACCATCATGCCGAAGCCGACGACCATGATCAGGGCCAGGGCCAGCCACTGCTGGGGCGCCAGGGCAAAGCCGATCAGCCCCAGGCCGAACAGCCCGGCCACGCGCGGGATCAGGCCCTCCAGGCCGGCCACGGTCGGGCGCGAGGCCAGGTAAAAGGCCCCGATCAGGGCCCCGCCGCCGGTGGCGCCCATGAGAAAGCCAAGCGTGTGGGCGCCGCCGTGAAGGACGTCCTTGGCGAAGACCGGCATCAGGACCACGTAGGGCATGCCCGCGATGCTGGCCAGGACCAGCAGCCCCAGGACCGCCCTGATGGGCGCGAAGCCGAAGGAATAGCCGAACCCCTCGACCAGGCCCTGAATCATTTTCTGCCGCTTTCGCTGGGCCGCGGCCGGCTTGAGCTCCATGAGGGCCAGGGCGGCGATGACCGCCAGGTAGCTCAGGGCGTTGATCAGGAAGCAGAGCCCCTCCCCCAGGACGGCGATGAACAGGCCGGCCAGGGACGGCCCCACCAGCCTGGCCCCGTTGAACATGGCCGAGTTCAGGGCGATGGCGTTGCCCAGGTCCTCCTTCCTCTCGATCATCTCCACGGTGAAGGCCTGCCGGACGGGCACGTCGAAGGCGTTGATAAACCCCAGGAAAGTGGCCAGGAACATGATGTGCCCAATGGTGATGCGGCCGGTCAGGACCAGGAGGGCCAGGATCAGGGCCTGAACCATGGCCAGGACCTGGGTGGCCATGAGGAGACGGTGGCGGTTGAACCGGTCGGCCAGGACCCCGGCGAAGGGCGAAAGGACAAAGACCGGGAAAAGCCCCAGAAACCCGACCAGGCCGAGCAGGAACTCCGAGGAGGTCAGGCGGTAGACCAGCCAGCTCAAGGCCACGCGCTGCATCCAGGTGCCGATCAGGGAGATGCCCTGGCCGGCGAAAAAGAGCCGGTAGTTCCTGGAGGACAAGGTTCTGAAGATGAGCCTCGAACCCCTCCCGCCCCTGGTTTTGTCCCGATGGCGGCTGAACATTTGGACTCCGCTTTCCGCCGGAAGAAGAGCCCGGAGAGCCTCCGGGCGAAACGGGCGCCTCTGGGGGGCGGGCAGGTTCTTCTTGACGGTCACAGGTTACGGTATCGGCCTAGTCTCCCCCGGCCGCAAGCTTCACCAATTCGGGCTCAGTTTACCACCGCCGGGCCGGTCCGGCTCGTTCGCCCCGCCGCCGGCGCCGCCGAAAAGTCTGCCCCTTCTCGCGTTGCCCGAGCCGGCCTTGACAGGCCCTCTCCGGGCCGTAAGCTTTGTTGGAATAGCCCACCACCTGGAGGAAGAGACCATGGAGAAGGCGCCTTCGGCCGGAGGAATCAGCCGCCGCAACTTCCTGTCCCTGTCAGCCCTGGGCCTGGCCGCGGCCGGGACGGGCTTCCTGGGGCGGCCGAGACTTGCCCTCGCCAGCGCGGCCGAAGGGCCTTTTCGGCTGCCGGCCCTGCCCTATCCCCAGAACGCCCTGGAGCCGCACGTCTCGGCCAAGACCGTCGGCTTCCACTACGGCCTCCACCACAACGGTTACGTCAAGAAGGCCAACCAGGTCGTGGCCGGGACCAAGTGGGCGGCCCAGTCCCTGGAGGAGGTCATCAAGGCCACGGCCGGCCAGCCCGAGCTGAGCGGCCTCTTCAACAACGCCGCCCAGGTGTTCAACCACAACTTCTACTGGCTGAGCCTCAAGCCCGGCGGCGGCCGGCCCGGCGTCGACCTGGCCAAGCGGCTCGACCAGGACTTCGGGTCATTCGACAAGTTCAGGGAGGCCTTCAGCCAGGCCGCGGCCGGCCAGTTCGGGAGCGGCTGGGCCTGGCTCGTCTCCGACGGCCAACAACTAAAAATCGTGGCCACGTCCAACGCCGAGACGCCCATCACCCGGGGGCTCAAGCCGCTGCTGACCCTGGACGTCTGGGAGCATGCCTACTATCTGGACTATCAGAACCGGCGGGCCGACTACATCACCGCCTGCCTGGACCATCTGCTCAACTGGGACTTCGCCGCCCGGAACCTGGCCGGGACTTGAGCGTGCCGGAGAGACGGCCCCCGGCCCAGCCCCTGAGGCCGCGATCCGTTGACTTTGGAGCGGCCCTGGTTGATAATTTTGCTCCTGGTTTTCACCGAGAGAACCTGCTTCGGCCCCGGCGCTGGCCAGCCGGCAATGAGTTCTTCACGGCGATTAGTTTGCCGCGGCCGGTCCGTGGGGCGGGCCGGGGGATTATTTAGTTCGGGAGCGCGGATAGGGCATCTTGGAGTGATTGGATGAAAGAGAACACGGCCTCGATCAGGACCATTCAGATATTACATCTTGTAGCGGCCAGCCAGCACGGGCTGACCATCACCGAGATCAGCCAGGCCCTCAAGATTCCCAAGAGCACGACTTACCAGATCCTGCACACCCTGGCCGGGATAAAGGTTCTGGAGGTCAACCGGGACAAGACCTTCCACCCGGGCATTCGTTTCTACGAGATCGCCCTGCCCACCCTGGACCACATGGACCTGAGGCGGGAGGGCCAGTCGATCCTGGAGTCGCTGGGGGCCCAGTCAGGCGAGACGGTTTTCATGGCCACCCACGACGCCGGGGAGGTTGTCTACCTGGACCAGGTCGAGGGGCCGTCGATGCTTCGGCTGAGCGTCAGCCGGGGCTCCAGGGGTCCGATGCACTGCACCGCCCTGGGCAAGGCCATCCTGGCCGCCCTGGACGAGGCCGAGGTCCGGCGGATCATCGGCAACGGCAAGCTGCCCGCCGAGACCGAGTTCACCATCACCGACTACGACCGTCTCATGGCCGACCTGAAGGCGGCCCGGGAGCGGGGCTTTGCCGTGGACCAGCGCGAGCTTCAGCCGGACATCTCCTGCGTGGCCGCGCCGGTCTATGATGCTTCCGGCGCCCCGGTCGCGGCGCTGAGCATTGCCAGCCACACCTCGAAGATGACCCCGGAAAGGATCAATGTTCTGGGTGAGTACGTCTGGGAGGCGGCCCTCAATCTCTCTCGCCGGCTGGGTTTTCAGGGTCCCCGGCTCTTTTTTTAACCCCGGGTATGGGAGTGGCTTTTGAGCTTGACAAGGCCGAATTCTGTCGCTTAGCATGATAAACAAGGTTCGTGATATTGAACAACACCCGGTTCGAGGACGGCCGCGGAGCAGTTTTTAATCTCGGGGCCTTTGGGGCAAAACTGGAAAGGATGGTGAATTGATGGCCAGTGTCAAGCTCACCTGGCTGGGACACGCTTCGGTGAGAGCCGAGTTCAAGGATAAGACCGTCTATTTCGATCCCTGGCTGGACGACAACCCGGCCTGCTCGCTCAAGCGCAGCGACGTCAAGAAGGCCGACGTCATCTGCGCCACCCACGGCCACATCGATCACCTGGGCGACTCGATCCCCCTGGTCAGCCAGACCGGGGCGATTCTGCTCTGCTCTCCGGAGCTGGGCTTCTACGCCGACTCCAAGGGTCTCAAGGAGGGCCGGGAGGTCTACAGCCTCAACACAGGCGGCTCCTGGCAGGGCGAGGGCTTCAGCCTGACCATGGTCCCGGCCTCGCACACCTCGGAGATCATGGGCGAGGGCTGGATAGCCGGCGGGCCGATCCAGCCGGGCTCGGGCGCGGTGGGTTTTGTCCTGACCGTTGACGGCGGCCCGACGATCTACTTCTCGGGCGACACCGGGGTCTGCGCCGACATGACCATCATCCGGGACCTGTACCGGCCCAGCGTGGCCATCCTGACCGCGGGCGGGAAGTTCAACATGGGCTATCGCGAGACCGCCTACGCCGCCTCGCTGCTCTGGCCGGAGTACGTCATCCCGACCCACTACGACACCTTCCCCGACCAGCGGCTGGACCTGGACAAGCTGGAGGCGGAGATGAAGGTCAGGGCCCCGGGGGTCAAGCTTATAAGGATCAAGCCCGGCCAGAGCTTCAACTGCTGAGGCCAGGGGTCTGGCCTGGACGAGGGCGCCGGAACTCTGACCGCAACCGGCCGGCGCGTGGAGGTGGACGATGATCGAGCTGCACATCTACCTGGAGCCCTTCCCGGACAAGGAGAGCCAGCTGGAGGCGCTCTACTGGCGGGAGTACGTGCCCGGCATAACCATCCAGCCGGGCTTCAAGAGGACCACCCTGATCAAGAGGCGCGACGCCCTGAGAGAGTACCAGATCAACATCACCTTCGACACCGAGGACCTCAGGCTAAAGTGGGTCGCCTCCAAGGAGCACCAGGCCGTCTGGCCCAAAACGGCCGCCCTCTGCGCCCGCGTCTCCTGGAGCGGCTTCGATACCGTAGATAAACCGCAATAACGCCAGCGCCCCGGGCCGGACTGCCTCCGGCCTGGGGCGGTATTCGCCGGGGACAGGCAGCTCAGCCCGGCAGCAGGCAGGCTTTCAACTTTCCCACCAGGTCCTCTGTATCCAGCTGCCAGCCGACAAGGACCAGGTTCGTGTCCGGCTCTCCGTCCCAGGCGAGCCAGTCGGCCCGGCCGGCGACGTAGTTCAGGAACGAGGTCCGCTCCGCAAACCGGACCGCGCCCTTCAGCCGAAAAGCCTCCCAGGGCAAGCTCTCCAGGAACATCCCGAAGCGGCCCTCGTCAAAAGGCCGGTCGTCCCGGAAGCCGAAGCTGACGAATTCGGGCTGGTCGCCGTGGTGGTGATCGTGGTCGTGGTGGTGATGGCCGTTTTCCTGCCCCCCGTTTTCGCCCTGGGGCGCGGCAAAGAAGCGGACCGGATCGGCCAGGGAAATTTTATCCGGCCCGGGCGACCAGATGGACTCGGGGTCGACCCGGCAGTGGGCCACCGGTATGATCGAGCAATCCGGAACAACCTCCCTGATCTGGGCCACGTAATCCGGGACTTCGCCCGGCGCCATCAGGTCCACCTTGTTCAACAAAATGAGGTCGGCCTGCCTGAGCTGGTTCAGGAAGAACGAGCCCAGGGCCTCCCGCCTGAGCCAGCAGCGGGCGTCGAGCACCGTTACGGTGCGGTGGAGTTTCAGGCGCTCCCGCAGGACGGGGTCATTCAGGGCCGAGACGACGGCGGCCGGCTCGGCCACCCCGGTCGACTCGATGATGATCCGCCTGGGTTGAAAGGACTCAGAAATATCCCTGAGGGTCTGAATCAGATCCGCCTGGAGGGTGCAGCAGATGCAGCCGTTGGCCAGTTCGACCACTTCTGAGCCGTGCCCCCGGAGCAGCTGACCGTCGATGCCGATCTGCCCGAACTCGTTGACCAGGATCAGGGTCCCGGAGAGATCTTCGGCGGTGTCCAGAATGTTTCTGACCAGAGTCGTCTTGCCCGAGCCCAGGAAGCCGGTGACGAGGAGGACTTTGGCCGGTTCACGGTTCTTGACCACTTCCGGATCAGACGTCATTGAATCCCCTTGTGTTGCCTCGGGCGCCGATCTCGAACGGGCCCCGGCTCATGGCTGCGGTCAACTGGCGGGGCTGGGCCTGTTCACTGGCCGGCTCGGGAAAGACTCGGGCGGGAGACGGCGGGCCGAGCGGCTCAATAGGCCGAGCTTGGGCCGATCCAATCGCTCGGTTCACCGCCCGCGCCGCCAGGCCCGGCCGCAGTTTCCGCCCAAGACCAAGCGGGCGGCCGGCTTCAAGGCCCTACCAGGCTATCGTGTGGGGCAGTTCATCGGGCGAGGAACAGGCCCGGCCTAGTTCATCAAAGAGCGGCATTTTCCGGTATCCATCGAAAAACGGAAAATGATAGTTGAACTGGTAAAGATGCTTGAGGGTCAGCATCAGAGCCTCGGTGCCGAACTCGCGGGCCCGCCTCACCTCGGCGATATCCAGGACCTGGACCGAGGTCTGCTCCCCGCCTCCGGCCTCCCAGATTATTTTTCCCGAGGGGTTCACGAACATGGAATGCGCGGCTATGGAATAGGCCCCGTGCATCCCGCAGCCGCAGCAGGTAACCACGAAACACTGGTTTTGCACCGCGGCCGCTCTCTGACAGATCTCGAACTGGGGCTGGAGCGGATCCATGTGGAGAGTCGGGTGAAGGATGACCTCCGCTCCCTGCAGGGCCAGCGTTCTGGCCAGTTCCGGGAAGAGGATGTCGTAGCAGATCAGCAGGCCGACCTTGCCCTTGCCCGGTATTTCGTAAACGGCGAAGTTCTCGGGGTGAGGGGTGGTCGGTTCACCCGGCTTCCAGGGGTGCATTTTCCGGTATTCAACGACCACGTCGCCTTCCGGGCTGACCAGATAGCAGAGGTTGTAGACCTTGTCCCCCTGCCTCTCCCACTGGGTGCCGGGGCAGAGCCACTTCCCGGCTTTCTTGGCCATCCGGCAGAACGCATCCGAGAGCGGTCCGGGAAACGGCTCGGGATTCTTGGCAAAGCAGTCCTGGCCGGCGATGCCGTGCAGGTAAAGCTCGCCGAACAGGACCAGATCCACGTGGGGAAAGCCGGCGCAGAGATCGAGGAAAAGCCGCTCCATCTTCTGCAGGTTGGCTTCCTTGTCCTCCGGGTCCACCCACATCTGGACGACGCCGACACTAAGGGGGCTGCAGTCATTCTTTTGAGCGGTGCCTGAATAGCTGTCCATCCCGATGACTCCTTATCAAGACCCAACCAATCGAGCCTTTATCGGCAGAGGACCAGGCAGCCCCCATGTCCCCTGTCCAGGTCCGGCGATCCTCCCGGCTCCACCAGGGAGCGGCTCATCGTTGTTCTCGGCTCGAACGCCCGCGCGCCTCGCCCGTTTGCCCGCTGCCTCTCATTAGACTTCAGGGCCCGGCTCGTCCGGGCCGAGGGCCCCCATCCAGGCAGCCTAGAGGCCGATCAATGTCTTGGCCACATCCACCGCCATGGTGGCGTTCTTGCCGTAGCCGTCGACCCCGATGCTGTCGGCGAACTTCTGGCTTATCGGCGCCCCGCCGACCATGATCTTGACCTTGTCCCTGGTGCCCGCTTCCTGGAAGGCGGAGACCACCTCTTCCATGTAGGGCATGGTCGTGGTCAGGAGGGCGGAGATACCGACCAGATCGGCCTTGTTGTCAGTGGCGGACTTGACAAAAATTTCCTTGTCCACGTTGGTTCCCAGATCGATGACCTTGAACCCGGCCGCCTCCATCATCAAGATCACCAGGTTCTTGCCGATGTCGTGGATATCGCCCTTGACCGTTCCGATGACAAAGATGCCCTTGTGGGCCATTTCCTTCTGGAGCCGGGGCGAGACCAGGCCCATGCCCGCCTTCATGGCCCGGCTGGCGATGAGGACCTCCGGCACAAAGAGCTCCCCGCTCTTCCACTTGGCGGCGACGACGTCCATGCCTTTGACCAGACCCCGGTAGATGATTTCTTCCAGGTCCCCGCCCTCGTTGATGGCAGCTTCGGTCAACTGGCGAACCTCCGGCTCACTCCCCTTGAGCACAGCTGCCGCTATCCCTTCATAATTGGGCATCAATTCCTCCTGTGAACGACCAACCAGGTCGATCTATATCTCTTCTCCGCGTTGAAACCCCGGGGCGCCGGGCGAACCGGCCGCCCCGGGGCGGAGTTGGCTACTTGTAGATCTGCCGCAGGATCTCATCCGGCAGGTGGCTGCCGGGATAGTAACTGTCAGGCATATCAGCCCGGTAATACTTGTCCACATCCTCCTGGCGGACTACCGGCACGCTGGTCAGATAACGCTTGTAGAAGGGCTGCCCTTCCATGACCTTGATGGCGATCTTGATAGCCTCGGCGGCCAACCAGGGCGGCTCGTTGGCGCCGATGCCCCGAACATTGTACTTCTTCCAGATCTTGCTGGCGCTGTTTTCCTCAAAGCCGGTGCACGGAACCATGGGCCGGTTGGCCGCGGCCATCAGCTCCAGGCAGGCGCCCAGGGCCCAGGGGTCGACGGACAGGATGCCGTCGAACTGGGGGTGGGCGGCCAGCAGGTTGGTCGCCGCCTGGCGGCCCTTGACCGGGCTCCAGTGGCCGAACTCTTCGCCGATGATCTTGACGCCGGGGTACTGAGCCAGGCCGTCAACGGCGCCCTGCCACCGGTCGATGGCCGGCTTGTAGCCGGGCAGGCCCTTGATACCTATGACCTTGCCCTTGCCTTTGAGCTCCTTGCCCAGCCAGTCGCCGAAGACCCAGCCGAAGCCGTACTCGTCGGGCTGGATGCTGCAGGTGAATTTCTCAGTGTCGACCCGGCCGTGGAAAACGATGACCGGGACGCCCTTTTCGTAAGCCTTTTCAATGACCGGCACCAGAGCGCTGGGGGAGCCCGGAGAGATGATCAGGACGTCCACGCCCTTGGCCAGGAGGTTCTCGCAGTCGGAGATCTGCTTGTTGATGTCGCCGCCAGCTTCGAGCTGAATCAGCTCCTTGATCAGCTTGGGGTATTTCTTGGCCTCAACCTTGCCTTCCCAGGTGACGGTCATCCGCCAGGGGTTGTGAACGGTGATATCGCTCCAGCCGAACCGCCAGGGCGGCGGCTTCGGCTTCCAGCTCGGAGTCATGGGGGTATTGATCCGTTCCGGCTGCATGGACGGATCCAGGTCGAGCTTGGTGCCCTGTCCGGCCTTGGCCTTAATGTATTCGTCCGACTGGAACAGGCCCAGCTGAGTGAACGGGTCAATGTTTTTTTGCTCGGCGCAAACCAAGGCCGCCGAGACAAAAACGGTTAGACAAATGACCGCTAACGCGATCGCCCAGTGCCTGAATCTCATCGCCATTCCTCCTTCATTTGGCCTAATCGTGATTCCAACCTAACCAATCCATCCGTCCTGGTTTGGAGCCCGGGTTTAAGCGTCGTACCGGCCGTATCGCTTGGAAGCCTCGACCATGGCCTTGGCGTTGGCCGGAAGGGATCTCGGGTTCATGTCGCAGCCCGAGCAGAGCATGAACTTCTTGGTGTCCTTGACCTGTTCGATCAGGATCCTCGATTCCTCGATGACCTCCTCGGGGGTGCCGGTCAAAAGGGTCCCCGCCGGATTGAGGTTTCCCCGGGCGGTCGTGCCGGCCTTCTTGAGGGCCGGGAGGTTGAGCAGCCACTTCATGTCGACCTGCCAGTCGATGTCCACCGCGTTGGTCCCGCTGTTGACGCAGTAATCCTCGGCGATGCGGGAGATGTCCGCGCAGGTGTGCAGGAAGGTGCTCTCGATGCCGTGGTCGAACAGGGCCTTGGTCAGCTTCTGCTGCCTGGGAACTATGAAATCGTGGTAGAGCTTGGGGGAGACGAAGGCGGGAGAGCAGAGAGCTTCCCCGATGATGAGCGAGTGAGCCCCGGCGTCGATCAAGGCCTTGCCGAACATGATCTCGACCTCGGTGGAGAAGTCCAGCAAAGCCTCGGCGAATTCGGGCCGGTCCATGAAGTCGAACATCAGGGGTTCGACCCCCCTGATCTGGCTGGCGCAGTTCATCGGCCCCATGATCACCGGGCAGATGTAAAGCTCCTGGCCCACTTCTCTGGCGCAGATCCTGGTTGACTCGATGATCATCGGCATGCGGCCGGACTTCTTCGGGTCGGGCATCGAGAGTTTGTCGATGTCGGGCGTCTTGAGGAAGTTCTCCACCACGAAGGGGATGTTGTCCTCCGGATAATCGACCCTGCTCCCGACCGCCTCTCCTTCGACCGTGACGTCCACGCCCGGATGAATCCCGTCGTAGCCGCATTCCTTGGCGGCGGCGATGAGGCACCGGGCGTTGGTGGCCGCGTCCGTTGAGTACTCCCTTATCTTGACCCCGCCGATGTGGGCCGTTCCAAAGTGAACGAGCGGGAATACCGGGACCCGGTCCGGCGTCTCCCCGGCTATCACTTTTCTCATCCTCTCCAGACCGTTCATCCCCTCCTCCTTGTTTCGGTTAACTCGTTTTTGCCGCCAGTCTCTCGTAGAGTCCCGTGAAAACCACGATGACGGAGCCGGTGAAAATCAATCGCCCGGCGTATCCGACGCCGAGCATGGTCAGTCCGCTGTCAATGAGGGTCAGAAGATAGGCCCCTCCGATGGTGCCGCTCAGACCGCCCACGCCGCCGCTGAAGGTCGTGCCGCCCAGGACGGCCGCGGCGATGGAGTTCAACAGGTATTCCTCGCCGCCGACCTGGAAGCTTCCCCAACCGACGTAACCGGAGAGAACAATGCCGGCCACGGCTGACAGGACCCCGCAGAGGGTGTAGGTCAGGGTGACCATTTTGTTGATCCGGACCCCGGACAAAAAGGATGTTTTGGGGTTGCCTCCGACGGCGTAGATGTAACGCCCCCAGAGGGTGCGGCGGAGGAAATAGATGCCCGCCGCGGTCAAGGCGAGCCAGAAGAGGGTCGAGAGCGGGAAAATCCCGCCCAGCCAACCCTTCCCCAGAAACTGGATCGAAGGCGGCCAGTGCCCCTTGGGCCCGCCTTTGGTGTAGACCAGCACCAGCCCGCGCAGAACCAGCCACGTGCCCAGGGTCATCATGAAGGGCGGGATCTTGAGCCGGGTGATGCCGAGGCCGTTGATGAATCCGATCAGGGCGCCCAGAAACACCAACAGGACCAGCACCAGGACCAGGTTGTACTGCCCCTCGGCCAGCAGGCCCGCCCCGAGGACGTTGATCAAGGTCATTACCGCGCCGACCGACATGTCGAACATGCCGATCAGCATGACCATGGTCTGGCCCATGGCCACGATGCCCAGGGCCGCGGCGTGAACGGTCAATTCCAGAAGGTGGCGCGGCGAGACCATGGCCGGGGCGGCGACTCCGAAAACGGCGATGCACACTCCCAGAAGGAGATAGATGCCCACGCCCTTTTGAAAGAGGCCGCGTACGTAATTACTTGCTGACTGACGCGCCATTTACCGGAACGCTCTCTCTTCTTTTCTGAAGGTTATGGCCACGGCCAGGCCCAGCAATAAACCCTTGATGATGTAATGGTAGTAGGGAGAGACGTTGAACAGAGCCAGCAGGTTGCTCAGGATGACGATCAGCAGCACCCCGGCGGCCACGCCTATCAGACTTCCCCGGCCGCCGCCGATTATCACCCCGCCCAGAACCACGGCCGTGATCGAGTCCAGAGGAAAACTTTCGCCGACGCGGGGATCGCCGCTGGCTATTCTGGCGGCCATGAACATCCCGCCCAGGGCGGTGAAGAAGCCGCAGGCCATGAAAGAGAAGATCTTGATGCCCTTGACGTTGATCCCCGACGCCTTGGCGCTCTCCTCGTTCCCGCCAACGGCGTAAATGTAACGGCCCAGGCGGGTGCTCCTGAGCGTCAAAGCTCCCGCCAACACGGCGCAGAGGATCAGGATGATCGGGACTGGGACGAAGCCGATGTTTCCGGTGAGAGCCTTGATGTAAGAGGAAGGCACGTGGCCGCCCGGGTATTCCCGCAAGATGTAGGAAACGCCCTGGGCGATGCTCATGGTGCCGATGGTCATGATGAAGGGATTGATCCGAAAAAGGGCCACGCCGAGGCCGTTGATCGAGCCCGCCAGCAGGCCCATGAAAATTACCAGGGCAATGGCCCAGACCATGGACAGGGGATCGTTCTTCATCTGGGTGGCGACGATACAGGTGGCCAGGCTGACCACCCCGCCGACCGAGAAATCAAACCCGCCGCCAATGATCACAAAGGTCTGTCCGACGCTGACCAGCATCAGGGCCGCTGACTGCTGGATCACGTTGGATATGTTGTAGGCCGTGCCGAAATATGGATTGCCGACCAGGTTAAAGAGGATAACCGCGATCAATATCGCGTAAATTACCCACGGGCCCTTCCCGATCTTGGCCGTCAGGTTCCGGACCGGACCGTGCTGATTAATCACAGCCAAGGTCGCGCCCCCTGATTTCCTCTTCGGGCACCCGGGTGATGATGTCCAAAATGTGTTCCTTGGAGCAGGAGTCGGCCTCGTATTCTCTGATGATTTTACCACGGTAAACTACTGCTACCCTATCGCTCATTCCGATGACCTCGTCCAGATCCCGGGAACTCATCACAATGGCCTTGCCCTGATTAGCCAGCTCCCTCATGAGGCCGTAAATCTCGGCCCGGGTGCCGATATCCACCCCCCGCGTCGGCTCGTCGAGGATGAAGATGTCCGTGTCCGAGGCCAGCCATTTGGCCAGGACCACCTTCTGCTGGTTGCCTCCGCTCAGGGTCTTGACCGGCGTGTCCAGCGAGGAGACCTTTATGGCCAGGGTCTTGACCTCGGATTGGGCCAGACCTGCCTCGTCCGCCCGGCAGATGAGCCCGCAATTGGTCCTTTTGGCCAGGCCGGGCAGGGAGATATTGTCGGCCACGCTCAGGTTCAGGATCAGTCCCTCGGCCTGCCTGTCGCCGGGCACGTAGCCCAGACCGGACATGATGGTGCACCGCGGATGACTCAGGTCGAGCGGTTGATCGTTGAGGGTCACCTCTCCGTCGGCCTTGACCGACAGATCGGCCCCGAAAAGAGCCCTGAGGAGGACGTGCTGCCCCTGGCCTTCGAGTCCGGCCAGGCCCAGGATCTCCCCTCCTCTGAGAGACAGGTCCACCCCTCGGACGCTGCTGTCGCGGATGAGGCCCTTCAGTCGGAGCAGCTCCCGCCCGATCGCCTTGGACTTGGGCGGGAAGAACTGGCCCAGTTTCCGGCCGATGATCGCCTCGATGAGCTCGTCCTTGGTCACGCCGGAACTGGCAAACGTTCCGATGACCTGCCCGTTGCGCAGGACGGAGATGTGGTCCGTGATCTCAAAGACCTCTTCCAACCGGTGGGAGATGAAGACGACCGTTCGCCCCTGAGCCTTGATGCGACTGATCAGGGCGAAAAGGTTCTCTATCTCGGGCCTCTCCAGGGCCGCCGTGGGTTCGTCCATGATCAGAATCTGAGGGTCGGTCTGAAGGGACTTGGCGATCTCGACCAACTGCTTTTGGGCCAGGCTCAGGGAGGCGACCACGGCCTCCAGTTCCAGGTCGATCTGGAGCTGATCCAGGATCTCCCTGGAGCGGCGGTGGAGGGAGCGGGAGTCAATCAGCCCGAGTCTGTTCCGGGGCTCGCTGCCCAGGAAAATGTTCTCGGCAACGGTCAGATAGGGCACCAGGGAGAATTCCTGGTGAATCAGGCTGATACCCTTTTCCCTGGCCTGGCGCGGGTTCTTGAACTCGACCCTCTCGCCCTTGATGAAGATCATCCCCTCATCCGGCTGGAGCTCACCGGCCAGTATCTTCATGAGGGTCGACTTGCCGGCCCCGTTCTCGCCGACCAGACCCTGGACTTCGCCGTAGCGGCAGGAGAAGGAGACGTCCTCCAGGGCCAGCATGTTGCCGAAGGCCTTCTTGACCGAACGCATCTCCAGGGCAATCCGGTCGCCCTGCGGGCCACTAGTCATCTTGAATCCCCAAGCCTTGTCCGGGATATCCGACCATCCTGAGAACCAAGGTCGGGCCGAACAGCCGAGCCGCCCGCCCCAGGACCCTTGACGCGGCCGGTCCGACCGGGCAGACTGATCCGAGGGCTCGACCCGGCTCCCGGTGAGCCGGTTGAGCCGGCCGGCGGCCAAGCCATTCGCGGACCGGAGGGTCTGGAGAGATTGAGGTTCACGACGAAGGCCCCGAGAGACCGCCCCGGTGGGTTGAGGGGCAGGCGTTTTGGCAAATCCGGGTCGGAGACGGCATTGCAGAGCCCGGCGTCGCGGACTTGAGAAAAATCATCCGTCCTGGATCCTCAAGGAGCGGATGAGGGGGGTTGGTCGAGACTTTGTGCCTGAAGCCAGGCATGCACACCCCCTGAAAAACAACCCTCGCTGTTCTCAATGTTGAACTCTGTTTTTTATTGTGGACCAGGCGAGGCTTGATGTCAATACCGTTTCCGGATTGATTCGTCCGAGCCGCCGCTGCCCGCCTCAGGGGCTCAACAGAGCCTTGGACGGTCCAACGACTCTGATCCGGTTAGTCGGCATCCTGACACAGAAAAAGGTCGACAAGAGTCCCGAGAGGAGGCCGCCTCGGCCGGGAAACGGCGGGCCTGACCCGGGACGAGACCCTCTCCCTTCTTCCCCTTCCCCGCCGCTCCAGGGCGCAGCGTCTCAAGAGCCGGTCTATAAAGCGCTGAAGGGTGGCAGTAGCACTCCAGGCCGGCCGCCCGGCCGTTGATGAGTTGGAAGGCCCTGAGGTACCTTCCAGACCGCCCCTCTCGGCCTCAGGTCCGGGGACGCCGGCCGGATCGAGGAGGGGGGAAGAGAGGGTCAGATCGCGAGCCAGCTTGAGGCCCTAGCCGAAGGAGCGCCGGCTCCACGGTTCACCTCCAGTCTTGGGGGAAGTTTAAGCGGTCACGTCGTCGGATCAGGAGCAGATGAGCCGGCAATCCGTCTCGACAGAGAGCGGGGCGCCGGCCTCCCCTTTCCCGGTTATCGTCTCCGGAAAATTCCCGGCCGGCTCGATGCGGATGAGGCCGGTGTCTATTCGATTACGGCGCGGTTTTAACTTTTAGCACCTGGCCTCTTGAATTGGGATCGATTTTAGTTCAGTATATCGTACATGGTTCTCAATATTAGACGTGGTTGGCTGTTGGCCGGCCGGTCCGTGGGGCGGGCCGGGGGATTATTTAGTTCGGGAGCGCGGATAGGGCATCTTGGAGTGATTGGATGAAAGAGAACACGGCCTCGATCAGGACCATTCAGATATTACATCTTGTAGCGGCCAGCCAGCACGGGCTGACCATCACCGAGATCAGCCAGGCCCTCAAGATTCCCAAGAGCACGACTTACCAGATCCTGCACACCCTGGCCGGGATAAAGGTTCTGGAGGTCAACCGGGACAAGACCTTCCACCCGGGCATTCGTTTCTACGAGATCGCCCTGCCCACCCTGGACCACATGGACCTGAGGCGGGAGGGCCAGTCGATCCTGGAGTCGCTGGGGGCCCAGTCAGGCGAGACGGTTTTCATGGCCACCCACGACGCCGGGGAGGTTGTCTACCTGGACCAGGTCGAGGGGCCGTCGATGCTTCGGCTGAGCGTCAGCCGGGGCTCCAGGGGTCCGATGCACTGCACCGCCCTGGGCAAGGCCATCCTGGCCGCCCTGGACGAGGCCGAGGTCCGGCGGATCATCGGCAACGGCAAGCTGCCCGCCGAGACCGAGTTCACCATCACCGACTACGACCGTCTCATGGCCGACCTGAAGGCGGCCCGGGAGCGGGGCTTTGCCGTGGACCAGCGCGAGCTTCAGCCGGACATCTCCTGCGTGGCCGCGCCGGTCTATGATGCTTCCGGCGCCCCGGTCGCGGCGCTGAGCATTGCCAGCCACACCTCGAAGATGACCCCGGAAAGGATCAATGTTCTGGGTGAGTACGTCTGGGAGGCGGCCCTCAATCTCTCTCGCCGGCTGGGTTTTCAGGGTCCCCGGCTCTTTTTTTAACCCCGGGTATGGGAGTGGCTTTTGAGCTTGACAAGGCCGAATTCTGTCGCTTAGCATGATAAACAAGGTTCGTGATATTGAACAACACCCGGTTCGAGGACGGCCGCGGAGCAGTTTTTAATCTCGGGGCCTTTGGGGCAAAACTGGAAAGGATGGTGAATTGATGGCCAGTGTCAAGCTCACCTGGCTGGGACACGCTTCGGTGAGAGCCGAGTTCAAGGATAAGACCGTCTATTTCGATCCCTGGCTGGACGACAACCCGGCCTGCTCGCTCAAGCGCAGCGACGTCAAGAAGGCCGACGTCATCTGCGCCACCCACGGCCACATCGATCACCTGGGCGACTCGATCCCCCTGGTCAGCCAGACCGGGGCGATTCTGCTCTGCTCTCCGGAGCTGGGCTTCTACGCCGACTCCAAGGGTCTCAAGGAGGGCCGGGAGGTCTACAGCCTCAACACAGGCGGCTCCTGGCAGGGCGAGGGCTTCAGCCTGACCATGGTCCCGGCCTCGCACACCTCGGAGATCATGGGCGAGGGCTGGATAGCCGGCGGGCCGATCCAGCCGGGCTCGGGCGCGGTGGGTTTTGTCCTGACCGTTGACGGCGGCCCGACGATCTACTTCTCGGGCGACACCGGGGTCTGCGCCGACATGACCATCATCCGGGACCTGTACCGGCCCAGCGTGGCCATCCTGACCGCGGGCGGGAAGTTCAACATGGGCTATCGCGAGACCGCCTACGCCGCCTCGCTGCTCTGGCCGGAGTACGTCATCCCGACCCACTACGACACCTTCCCCGACCAGCGGCTGGACCTGGACAAGCTGGAGGCGGAGATGAAGGTCAGGGCCCCGGGGGTCAAGCTTATAAGGATCAAGCCCGGCCAGAGCTTCAACTGCTGAGGCCAGGGGTCTGGCCTGGACGAGGGCGCCGGAACTCTGACCGCAACCGGCCGGCGCGTGGAGGTGGACGATGATCGAGCTGCACATCTACCTGGAGCCCTTCCCGGACAAGGAGAGCCAGCTGGAGGCGCTCTACTGGCGGGAGTACGTGCCCGGCATAACCATCCAGCCGGGCTTCAAGAGGACCACCCTGATCAAGAGGCGCGACGCCCTGAGAGAGTACCAGATCAACATCACCTTCGACACCGAGGAGCTCAGGCTAAAGTGGGTCGCCTCCAAGGAGCACCAGGCCGTCTGGCCCAAAACGGCCGCCCTCTGCGACCGCGTCTCCTGGAGCGGATTCGATACCGTAGATAAACCGCAATAACGCCCAACGGCTAAGGTCCGTTCGGACCTGATTCGAGGCAGAGGCCCTCTCAGAGGGGGCTATTATCAACCGCGGCGGGAGGCCGGAGAGCGGCGTCCGGGATAGGGCGCCAGCAAGAACGGTCCAACCCGGGGGGCGCGGTGATAACGCTTCGCCCGGACATACATCCATTCCCGTGTAACTTAACAGTTGCCGAAAGGAGGACGATTATGCGCCGGTTGGGAGTGTTTTGTGTTCTTGTCTGCCTGGCCATCATAACCTTTTCTCTGCCCGCCGCGGCGGCGGAGAAGCCCATCGTCGTCGGCTTCCCGATGTGGCTCTCGGGCGGCGGCGGCCTCTTCGGGCAGCCCTCGGCCAAGGGCGCCGAGATGCTGGTCAAAGAGGTCAATGACGCCGGCGGCCTGCTGGGCCGGAAGATCGAGCTTCTGGTCCGCGACTGCAAGGGAACTCCGGAAGAGGCGACCCGCGTCTCCAAGGAGCTGATCCTCAAGGACAAGGTAGACTTCCTGGTCGGCGGCCTCTCCGCCTCCCAGGGCCTGGCCATCTCCGAGGTGGCCAAGACCGAGAAGGTCCTCTACATCGCCCCCATCTCCAAGAGCACGGCCATGTGCGAGCCGCCCAAGCTCCACCCCTACGTCTTCCGGGCTGCGGCCAACACCAACACCGAGGGCCGGAGCGCGGCCGTGTTCATGGCCAAGCACCCCTGGAAGCGGGTCTACACCATCGGCCCGGACTACGAGTACGGCCAGATGGTCACCAAGGCCTTCGTGGACTGGATCAAGAAGATCAAGCCCGAGGTCGAGATCGTCGGTCAGGGCTGGCCCAAGCTGGGCGAGACCGACTACACCCCCTTCATCAATCCGGCCCTGGCGGCCAAGCCCGACGCCTGCTTCATGTCCCTCTGGGGCGGCCACTTCGTCACCTTTGCCAAGCAGGCCACGCCCTTCGGCTTCTTTGAGAAAGTCAAGGTCGTCGCCGCCGGCGAGGGCGGCTCGCCCGAGACGGCCATGGCTCTCAAGGACGATCTGCCTCTGGGCGTCACCACCAACGCCTACGACGTCTTCTATTATCCCGACACGCCCGCGCACAAGGACTACTGCGCGCGCCTCAAGGCCTTCACCGGCCAGGAGTACCCGCCCAGCTGGGCCATCACCGGCTACATGGCCATGCAGTGGCTGGTGGAAGGGATCAAGAAGGCCGGCAGCACGGACACGGACAAGGTCATCAAGGCCCTGGAGGGTCTGGTCATCGACACCCCCATCGGCCAGCAGACCATGAGGGCCAAGGACCACCAGGCCACCCGCGGCCAGGTCTGGGGGACCACGGCCAAGGTGGCGGAGTACCCCTTCGCCATTCTGCGGCCGGTGGAGTACATTCCGGCTGAAAACCTGATGGATTGATTCCGGGGTAGCGATCGGCCGGCCCGCCCGCCCCCGGGGGCGGGCGGGCCCCCCTGGCCGGGGGCGGCCCCTATCCAGGACCAGGGCCGGCCTGATATAATCGCTGAGGTCTGGCCGCCATGAATCTGCCCGATCCTTCTTTTCTGATCATCCAATCCCTGAACGGCCTGACCTATGCCATGTTTTTGTTCCTCATCGCCTCGGGCCTGTCCCTCATCTTCGGGGTGATGGGCGTCCTCAATTTCGCCCACGGCTCCCTGTACATGCTCGGCGCCTACCTGACCCATCAGTTCGTCTCCTGGTTCATCGACGCGCCGGGCTACTTCTGGTGGGCCGTGCTCCTGGCCTCCCTGGGCGTGGCCGCCCTGGGGGCGTTCATCGAGCGGTTCTTTCTCCGCCATCTCTACATCAGGGAAGAGCTGAACCAGCTCCTCTTCACCTACGCCCTGGTCCTGATCCTGAGCGACGTGGCCAAGCTCATCTGGGGGACCGACCAGTTCTCCGTGTCCCGGCCGGCCATTCTCAAGGGGGCGGTGGAGATCCTGGGGCAGTACTTCCCCAAGTACAACATCGTCATCATCTTCTTAGGGCCCCTGGTGGCCCTGCTCTTCTGGTTCATCCTCCTGCGCACCCGCTGGGGCCGGACCATCCGGGCCGCGGCCCTGGACCGGGAGACCCTGGGCGCCCTGGGCGTCAACGTCAACCGGCTGTTCACCGTGGTCTTCTTCATCGGCGCCTGGCTGGCCGGCCTGGGCGGCGCCCTGGTCTCGCCCATCTCGGCCATCGTCCCGGGCATGGACGTGGAGGTCATCATCAACGCCTTCATCGTCGTGGTCATCGGGGGCATGGGCAGCTTCTGGGGGACCTTCCTGGGCGCCCTGATCCTGGGCCAGGTCTATTCCCTGGGCATCCTGATCCTGCCCAGGCTGTCCATGGTCTTCATCTACATCCTGATGGTCCTGGTCCTGATCATCCGGCCCTGGGGGCTCCTGGGCAGGCCGATGCAGCGGTAAGGTATAGATGTCCGGGCGAAACTGGCTTTGGCTCCCGATCCTGTGCCTGGTTCTGCTCCTGGTCGCCCTGGTGCCGCTGACCGAGTCCCGCTACGCCGTCTTCCTGGGGACCGACATCCTCATCCACGGCCTCTTCGCCGTCAGCCTCAACCTCCTCCTGGGCTACACCGGCCTGGTCTCCTTCGGGCAGGCGGCCTACTTCGGCATCGGGGCCTACACCTGCGCCCTGCTGATGAAGAAGGCCGCCCTGAACTTTGCCCTGGCCTTTGCCGCCGCCGGCGTGTTCGGGGCCCTCTCGGCCCTGCTCTTCGGCTTCTTCTGCGTCCGCCTGACCAAGATCTACTTCGCCATGCTCACCCTGGCCTTCTCCCAGATCGTCTGGGTCATCGCCTTCAAGTGGAACTCCCTGACCGGGGGCGACAACGGCTTCGTGGGCGTCCCCTTCCCCCAGAACCTGGATTCGGCGGTCAGGTTCTACTACTTCACCCTGGCCGTGGTCGTGGTCTCCCTGGTCCTCATCCGCCAGGCGCTCATTTCGCCCTTCGGCCGCATCCTGACCACCATCAGGGAGAACCCGGAGCGGACCGAGTTCATCGGGATCAACGTCAAGCTCTTCCAGCTCATCGCCTTCATGATCTCCGGATTCTTCTCGGCCCTGGCCGGGGCACTCTTCGGCATCTTCAACCACAGCGTCTTTCCGGACATTCTCTTCTGGCCGGCCTCGGCCGAAGTGCTCATAATGACCATCCTGGGGGGCATGTACAGCTTCCTCGGTCCGGTGGTCGGCGCGGGCGTCCTGCTCTATCTGAGGATGCAGGTCGCCTCCTACACCGAGTACTGGCCCCTGATCCTGGGCCTGATCCTGGCCTCGCTCCTCTTCTTCTTCCCCGGCGGGATCGTCGGCTTCATCCAGGACAGGCTCGGCCGGCTGAGGCGGAAGCCATGATCCTGAGCGTCGAGGGCGTGACCAAGGCCTTTGACGGCTTCGTGGCCGTCCGGGAAGTCAGCTTCTCGGTGGAGAAGGGCGAGCTCTGCGCCATCATCGGTCCCAACGGCGCCGGCAAGACGACCCTCTTCAACCTGATCACCGGCCACCTGCCCCTGGACCGGGGCCGGGTGGTCTTCAAGGACGTGGACATCACCCGCCTGAGGCCCCACCGGATCTGCCGGCTGGGCCTGGGCCGCTCCTTCCAGCGGACCAACATCTTCCCCCGGCTGACCGTCTTCGAGAACATCCAGGCCGCGGTGCTGGTCCACCGGGGCCGGAGCCTGGATTTCTTCACCCCGGTGGCGGCCCTCTTCAGGGAGGAGAGCGAGGCCATTCTGGAGAGCGTCGGCCTCCGGGACCAGGGCCGGACCATGAGCGGCTCCCTGGCCTACGGCTTCCAGAAGCAGCTCGAACTGGGCATCGCCCTGGCCAGCCAGCCGGAGCTGCTCCTCCTGGACGAGCCCACGGCCGGGATGTCGGCCAAGGAGACCAGCGCGACCATCGAGCTGGTCGGCCGGATCGCCCGGGAAAAGGGCCTGACCCTCCTCTTCACCGAGCACGACATGGCCGTGGTCTTCTCCATCGCGGAAAGGATCCTGGTCCTGCACCAGGGCCGGGTCATCACCACGGGCTCGCCCGAGGAGGTCCGGGCCAATCCCGAGGTCCAGAAGGTCTACCTCGGAGAGACGCGATGCTCCTAGAGGTCAAGGACATTCACACCGCCTACGGCCTGAGCCGGATCCTGTTCGGGGTCTCCCTGGAGGTGGGCCGGGGCGAGGTGGTCAGCCTCCTGGGCCGGAATGGGGTCGGCAAGACCACGACCATGAGGTCGATCATGGGCCTGACCCCGCCCCAGTCGGGCTCGATCAGGTTCAGGGACCAGGAGATCGCCGGCCGGCCGGCCCACCAGATCGCCAGGCTGGGGATCGGCTTCGTCCCGGAGGACCGCCGGATCTTCTCGGACCTGACCGTCTGGGAGAACCTGGACGTGGCCATCAAGCCCTCGGCCGGGACCGGACCGGCCTGGACCCTGGAGAGGGTCTTCGAGCTCTTTCCGGCCCTGGAGCAGCTGCGCCACCGCCGGGGCGGCTACCTCAGCGGCGGGGAGCAGCAGATGCTGACCATCGCCCGGGCCCTGATGGGCAGCCCCCAGCTCCTCCTCCTCGACGAGCCCTCCGAGGGCCTGGCCCCGGTGGTCGTCCAGCACCTGGGCCAGCAGATCTCCAAGCTCAAGGAGGAGGGGATGACCATCCTCCTCTCCGAGCAGAGCACCCAGTTCTGCCTGGATTTGAGCGACCGCCTCTACATCCTGGAGAAGGGGGAGGTGCGCTACCGGGGCAGTCTGGCCGAGTTCCTCAAGGACGAGGAGACCTGCCGGGCCTACCTGACCCTCTGATCCGCCTCTCGCGCCGCTCAGCCCCCCTGGCCCGAGCCGGACCGGGACTTCCCGGCCAGGCGGCCGCTCGGAGTTGACAAGGTCAGATCCGGGGAGGATCATATTGTAAGACAACCAAGGAGGTCAGCCGTGGCCCCGAAGAAGACAGCGCCTCAGCCCAAGAAAAAGAGAATTTCCTTCAGCTTTTCATCCGAGTGGGCCCGAGAAGTCAGCCTGGCGGGCGATTTCAACGACTGGGACGCCAGCAAGCACCCCATGCGCCAGGACTCGAGCGGCCTGTGGAAGAAGACGGTTCTCCTCGAGCCCGGGCGATACGAATACAAGTTCGTGGTGGACGGGCAGTGGCAGAACGATCCCCACGTCGAGAGCGTCTATAACCGCTTCGGGACGCTGAACAACTTAATCGTCGTCGGCTGACGCCCCTCCGGTCAGGGCTTACCCAGGCCTCTGGCCTTGTTCCTGGAGTCTGGCTCTCTCAAGGCCAGACCCCAGCCCACCGGTCGTCTACTTCTGGCTGAATCAAACCGAGAGCGGCTTGAGGAGCGCTGGCGCCGCTCCGGTCAATCCGCCGTCTCAGCCTGCTCCTGGTGCGGGGCCTGGATGGTCAGGACGGGACAGTTGGCCAGGCGGACGGTCTTTTCCGTGACCGAACCGGAGATGAAGCGCCGCCAGCCGGTCTTGCCGTGGGTGGCGATGACGATGAGGTCAGCCTGCTGCTCGTCGGCGGTCCTGACGATCTGATTGGCCGCGTTGCCCTGCTGGAGGATGGGCCGGACCTTCAGCTCCGGAGACAGCCTCTCCTTGATCAGGTCGTTGAGCGCCTTCTCCGAAGACAGCTTCAGTTCCTCCTGGTAGGCGGTGACGTCAAAGGCCACCGGGCCGGCCAGGCCGGGGCTGACCGGGACCAGGGAGACGACGTGGATCACGTCCAGGGCCGCGGAGAAGTGGAGAGCCAACTCCTGGGCCACCTTGAGGGCCTCGTAGGACGGCTCGCTGAAGTCCGTCGGGCAAAGAATCCTTTTGAAAGGCAGCATGGCAATCCCTCCTCGCGTTTTTTCCTGGTTCCTGGCTGAAATTATAATGGATCGTCTCAGAAGTAAATGGGCCTGGTCCGGCCGGCCCGGGCCCATCTCCCGCCCTCAAGCCGCGGCGGGATCGAGATGCCCGGCGGCGCCGGGAGGCCTGTTGTGGTAATCTTGCCCGGAAATCCGGGCCGCGAAGGACCCGGCGCCGGCAGGCCGGACCTGGCCTGGCCGGACCGCTCGTTCGACAAGGGAGAGAAAGACATGGAGCCCATTGAAGTCACGCCCATCGGCCACGTCGTCTCGGAGAGAAAGGAGCCCCGGGACGATCACTGGGATTCGGTCAGAAGCTCCATCCAGCTCGACCCCCAGCGCTTCTCCCCGGCCGCCCTGGCCGAACTGGACTCGTTTTCCCATCTCGAGGTCGTCTTCTACATGCACCGGGTCAAACCCGAGAAGATCCAGACCGGGGCCCGCCACCCCCGCAACAACCCGGACTGGCCCGCGGTGGGCATCTTTGCCCAGCGGGGCAAGAACCGGCCCAATCAGATCGGCACGGCCGTCTGCCGGCTGGACCGCCTGGACGGCCTGAGGATAGAGGTCAGCGGCCTGGACGCCATCGACGGCACCCCGGTCCTGGACATCAAGCCCTGGGTCAGGGAGTTCGGCCCCCGGGGGGACCTCAGCCAGCCGGAGTGGATGACGGAGCTGATGAAGAACTACTGGTCCTGAGCCCCGGAAGCGCCCCGCCCAAGGATCAGCCGGCCAGGAGCCTGGGCAGGAAGGTGACTATGCCGGGGAAGATGATCAGGCCGAAGATGGTCGCCAGAATGGGAATCAGGAAGGGGATGTGGGCCCAGACAACCTCCTCGAAGCTGCGGTTGGTGATGCCGACCAGGACGTAGAGGACGTTGCCGAAGGGCGGGGTAATCACGCCCACCGAGAGGGCGATGACCATCATCACCCCGAAGAAGAGCTGGTCAATCCCCAAGGCCTGGATCATCGGGACCATGATCGGGGTGAAGATCAGGACCGACTCGATGACCGACATGAAGCAGCCGACGATGAGGAAGAAGATCAGGAGCAGGAACAGGAGCAGGGTCGAGTTGGTGGTGATGTGGATGATGCCCTCGGCCAGGACCATGGGGATCTGGAGCCGGACCAGGAGCCAGCCGTAGAGGCCGGCGATGGAGATGATGAACAGGATGATGGCCGTGAACTCGATGGTGTTCCTGAAGACCTCGAGCAGGTCCTTCCAGGTGACGTCGCGATAGATCACCATCCCCAGGACGATGGCGTAAGCGCTGGCCACGGCCCCTGATTCGGTCGGGGTGAAGATGCCGGACCAGATTCCGCCGACGATGATCAGGGGGGTCATCAGGGACAGGGAGGCCTTCCTGGACAGGCCGACGATCTCCCTGAGGGGCGGCCGGGGCTGCCGGGGCATGGGCATGCGGTGGAACAGGATCACGGTCATGACCATCAACGCCCCGCCCAGCAGAACCCCGGGCACCAGGCCGCCGATGAAGAGGGCGCCCACGCTGACGTCTGACAGCCAGCCGTAGATGACCATGGCCACGCTGGGCGGGATGATCGGGCCGATGACCGATGAGGCCCCGGTGATGCCGATGCTGTACTTCATGGGATAGCCCTGGTCCCGCATGGCCCGGATCTCCAGCGCCCCCAGCCCGGCCGCGTCGGCCACGGCCGTGCCGGACATGCCGGCGAAGATCATGCTGGCCAGGACGTTGACGTGGCCCAGGCCGCCCTTGAGGTGGCCGACCAGCGAGTTGGCGAAGTTGAAGATCCGGGGCGTGACGCTGCCCTTGTTCATGACGTTGGCCGCCAGGATGAAGAAAGGCACGGCCAGGAGGGGGAAGTTGTTGACGCCATGCATCATCTTCAGGGGCAGCAGGGTCACCGGAATGTTGAGCAGGTCGTTCTGGAGCCAGAGCACGGCCAGGCAGGTCAGGCCGATGGAGGCGGCCACCGGAACGCCCACCAGAAATAGAACGATCAGCAAACCGATGAAGAAGACCAGCGTAAACACGGCGGCTCCGTTCAGCCCTCGGCCGGGCCGGACCCGGCCAGTTGGGCCAGGGTCTCTCTGATCATCCGGGCGTGAAAGACGATGATGCCGCAGGCCCCGACAAAGAGGCCCAGGTAGAAGTAGCTGATGCTGATCTCCAGGGCCGTGGTCTTGGCCGGGTACTGGATGATCATGATGTAGATCGTGCCGAACCAGACGCAGAGGACGAAAATCCCGGTCAGGGCCTGGGCCAGGAGCTGCAGGATCAGTTTGGGCCGGCCCGAAAGCCGGTGCGGGATGACGTTGATGATGATGTGGGCGTTGCGAAACCAGGCCGAGGCCGAGCCAAGGAAAACGGCCCAGACGCAGAAGAAACGGGAGGACTCCTCGGCCCAGGTGGTCGGGATGTGGATAATGTTGCGGGTGACTACCTCCAGGAGGACGCAGCCCATCATGGCCAGAAAGGCGATCAGGGAGCTCAGGTCATAAAAGCGGACCAGACCTGGCATTGAAAATCCTCCGCCAAGCAGGTCTTACTCAAGCGGCCGCCCGCCCCTTGGCACGGGCGAAAATCCCTGGGCGGGCGGCCGCGCAACAATCAGACCAAGGAATGGGCTCGGCCTACTTGCAGACCTTGTCCACCTCGGCGGCCACTTCCGGAGACAGGGTGCTGACGGCCTTCTTGATGGCCGGCATGGCCTTGGCCCGGATGGCCTTCTTGTCAGGAACGATGAACTCCATGCCCTTTTTCTTCAGCTCGGCGGCGTAGAAGGAATCCTTCTCGTCCTCGACCTTGGCGCCGTGGGCCTTGGCCTCGTCCACGGCTTCGCGGATGAGCTTCTGATCGTCGGCCGAGAGCTTGTCGAACCAGACCTTGCTGGCCACCCAGTGCCAGGGGAAGTAGATGTGATCGGTCATGATGATGTACTTCTGGACTTCCCAGAGCTTCCGGGAGTAGGGCGAGACCAGGGTGTTCTCGTGGGCGTCCACCTGGCCCGTCTTCATGGCCAGGTAGATTTCAGGGGCCGGGATGACCGTGGGCAGGGCGCCCAGCTCCTTCCAGACATCCACCCAGATGGGGATGGCCGGCAGGCGCATCTTGAGGCCCTTGATGTCGTCCGGCCCATTGATCTTCTTGTCGGAGGTCATCTCCCGAGGGGCCCGCTTCTGGGGGCCGAAGTCGACGATCCCGCCCTTCTCGGCGGACAGCTGGCCGATCTTCTGGCCCAGGGGGCCTTCCAGGTAGGCCTTGACGCACTCCCAGGTGGGCAGATAGAAGGGAATCGAGATCGGGTCGTACTCCTTGGCGTACATGGTCCTGAAGATGCCGCCGGTGACCGACATCTGGGTCTGGCCGATCTTCATCAGCTCCAGGACGGCCTTCTCGCTGCCTAGCTGGCCGCTCAGGAAGATCTTGACGTTCATCCGGCCGCCGGACTTCGCCTCGACGATCTCTTTGAACTTCTTGATGGCCGCCTCTTCTGAGCCGCCCGGTTTCATGGTGCAGTTGACGTCGATGTCGATCTTGCCCGCCAGGGCGGCGCTCCCGGCCAGGATAAGCCCAAGCGTCAGGATCAAAGAACCCAGCCAATACCTCCGCTTCATGCTTGACCCTCCTCTGATAAAAAAGTGCGAGTGTACGCCCTCAACGACTTGCCCAACCCTCAACCGGTCTCCGGTGACCCGGCCTAGCCCGGGGAGGGACACCCGGGCCAGGTGAGACCGGTCAAGCGCCCAGCCAATATAGCCAATCCGGCGGTGAATCTCCACCGCCAAATTACCCCTTCCGGGCCGGAGACGTCCCGGCCGCCGGAAGGTTAGGCCCCGGCGATGTGTTCGGCGACCAGGTCCCCCACCTCGCTGGTGGAGTGGCCCATCCGGCCGACGGCCATGTCCCTGACGTCGTGGGCCACGACCTTCCGGATCGCCTTCTCGACCCGCTGGGCCGCGGCGGTCTCGCCCAGGTGGTCGAGCATGATCTGAACCGCGCCGATGCAGGCCAGGGGATTGATAACGTTCTGGCCGGCGTACTTGGGGGCCGAGCCGCCCATGGGCTCGAACATGGACACCCCTTCGGGGTTGATGTTGCCTCCGGCGGCGATGCCCAGCCCGCCCTGGATGATGGCCCCGATGTCGGTGATGATGTCGCCGAAGAGGTTGTCGGTGACGATGACGTCGAACTGCTCAGGGTTCTTGATCATCCACATGCAGGCCGCGTCGACGTGGACGTAGTCGGTCTTGATGTCCGGATACTCCCCGGCCAGCTCGTGGAAGGCCCGCTCCCACAGGTCCGAGGCGTAGGTCAGGACGTTGGTCTTGCCGCAGAGGGTCAGCTTGCGCTTCCGGTTGCGGCGAAGGCAGTACTCGAAGGCGTAGCGGAGGCAGCGCTCCACGCCCAGCCGGGTGTTGATCGACTCCTGGATGGCCACCTCCTGAGGGGTGCCCTTCTTGAGGAAGCCGCCCGAGCCGCCGTAGAGGCCCTCGGTGTTCTCCCTGATGACGGCGAAGTCTATGTCCTCGGGCCCCTTGTCCTTGAGAGGGGTTGCGACCCCGGGATGGAGCACCACCGGCCTCAAGTTGACGTACTGGTCCAGCTCGAAGCGTATGGTCAGGATGATGCCTTTTTCCAGGAGCCCGGCCTTTACTTGGGGGTGTCCGATGGCGCCCAGGAGAATGGCCTGAAAGCCTTTCAGTTCCTCCAGAATCCCGGAGGGCAGGATCTCCCCGGTCCTCAGGTATCGCTCCCCGCCCAGATCGTAATGCACCAGGTCCAGCTTGAAGCCCTCGCGGCCGGCGGCCGCTTCAAGGGCCTTCAGTCCTTCGCGGACCACCTCTGGCCCGGTGCCGTCACCGGGGATGACCGCGATTCTATAACTTTCAGGCACTACTTCCTCCTCGCTCGATCTTCTGTCGGACGTACGGAATCAGACCCCCGGCCTCGAGAAGCTCCTGCATGAAGGGAGGCGTCGGCTCGGCCCGGTAGGTCTGACCCCGCGAATGGTTGACTATCAGGCCCTTGTCCAGGTCCACCTCCACCTCGTCGCCGGCCTCGATGCCGGCCGCCGCCTCCGGGCTCTCCAGAATGGGCAGGCCCACGTTGAAGGAGTTGCGGTAGAAGATCCGGGCAAAGGAGTCGGCTATCACCGCGGCCACTTTGACCGCCTTGATGGCGATGGGCGCGTGCTCCCGGGAGGAGCCGCAGCCGAAGTTCTTGCCGGCCACGATCAGATCGCCGGGCTGGACCTTGTTGACGAACTCCGGGTCAACGGCCTCAAAGCAGTGCCCGGCCAGTTCGTCGGCGGCCCAGGTGTTCAGACAGCGGGCCGGAATGATGGCGTCAGTGTCGACGTCGTCGCCAAATTTCCAGGTTCTACCCCTGATATTCATCTCTCACCTCGCCGGATGGTCTCAGATTTCCCCGGGATGGGCAATCCGCCCAGCCACGGCGCTGGCCGCGGCCACCGCTGGGGAGCACAGGTAGATCTCGCTCTTGACGTGGCCCATCCGGCCCACGAAGTTGCGGTTGGTGGTGGAAACGGTCCGCTCGCCCTCGGCCAGGATGCCCATGTAGCCGCCCAGGCAGGGCCCGCAGGTCGGCGTGCTGACCACGGCTTCGGCCTCGAGAAAAGTCTCGATCAGGCCCTCGTCCAGGGCCTGCCGGTAGACGGTCGGCGTGGCCGGGATGATGATGCAGCGGACCAGGGGCGCGACCTTGCGGCCCTTGAGAATCGAGGCCGCCGCCCGCAGGTCCTCCAGCCGGCCGTTGGTGCAGGAGCCGATGACCGCCTGATCTATGGTCACCTGGCTCAGCTCGCCGACCGGCTTGACGTTCTCCGGGCTGTGGGGGCAGGCCACCTGGGGCTCCAGGTCGGAGACGTCCCAGTCGAAGACGGCCTCGTACTCGGCCTCTGGGTCGGAGGCGTAGAAGCGGTAGCTCCGCTTGGCCCTGTCCTTGACGTAGGCCTCGGTGATCTCATCCGGCTGGATGAGGCCCGCCTTGGCCCCGGCCTCGATGGCCATGTTGGACATGGTCAGCCGGTCGGACATGGGCAGGGAGTCGATCACCGGGCCGGTGAACTCAATGGCCCTGTACCTGGCCCCGCCCACCCCGATCCGGCCGATGGTGTAAAGAATCAGATCCTTGCCGCCGACAAAGGGCCGCCGCTGGCCCCGGAAGATGAACTTCAGGGAGGCCGGAACCTTGAACCAGAGCTGGCCGGTGATCATGGCCGCGCCCAGGTCGGTCGAGCCGACGCCGGTGGCGAAGGCGCCCAGGGCGCCGTAGGTGCAAGTGTGGCTGTCAGCCCCAATGATTAGATCGCCGGGCAGAACCAGGCCCTGTTCGGGCAGGAGGGCGTGCTCGATGCCCATCCGGCCGACCTCGAAGTAGTGGGTTAGCTTCTGCTCTAGGGCGAATTCGCGCGTCATCTTGGCCTGGACGGCCGACTTTAGGTCTTTGTTGGGGATGAAGTGATCCGGAATCATGGCCACGCGCTCCGGATCGAAGACCCGTTTCCCGCCGGCCTGGCGGAAGGCATCTATGGCCGGGGGCGCGGTGATGTCATTGCCAAAGACGAAGTCCAGCCGAGCCTCGATCAGCTCGCCCGGGGCGACTCTGTCCCGGCCGGCGTGTTCGGCCAGGATCTTCTCGCTGATGGTCATTCCGGTGCTCATTGGTACTCACAACCCTCCGCCGGCCGGGGCCGGTCACAGTTCAATGGTGGCCTTGTAAACGTAACGATCGGCTCGATAGTACATATGGGTCACCTCGACCGGCTTGCCGGCCTCGGAAAAATAGACGGCCTCGACAAAGAAGAGGGGGTCGCCGAATCTCACGCCCAGGATGCTCGACAGGTCCATGTCGGCCACCACGGCCTGGACCCGCTGCTCCAGCCGGGACAGCTTCAGGCCGCAGACCTCCTGGAAGACCTCGATGAAGCTGCACTTGACCACCTCTTCGGGCTTGATCCGGCCCAGGATCTCTGGCGAGCCGTAGTTGACGAAGTAGGAGATCGGCTGTCCCTTGATCTTCCTGACCCGCTTCATCCGCCAGACATTCTGGCCCGGCTCGAGGCCCAGGATCTGGCTGACCCGTTCCGGGCAGGGGGCGATGGTCGCCTCCAGGACGTCGGCCTTGAGCTGGGATCTGCGGCCCGAGGCCGAGTCGATCCAGCCCCGGAAATTGCCGCTGATCTCGATCTCCTCCATCTCCTCGCGGACCTTGGCCACCTGGGTGCCCACGCCGCGCCTGGGGATGAGGTAGCCCTCCTGGGTCAGGAGCTCCAGGGCCTTGCGGATGGTGATGTTGCTGACCCTGAACTCCTTCTCCAGCTCCCGGGCAGAGGGGATCAGGTCTCCCGCCGGGTACTCGTTGTTCAGGATCCGGCCCCTGAGGGTCTCGGCCACCTGGATAAAGATCGGGACCGCTTGACCTCGATCCATTCTCATTTCTCCTGGCTCTCCCGCGAATCAGCGAGCGGCAGGACCGTGGTCCTGGCTGGATGGGCGGACGTTCGAGCCTTTAAAACTATTAGTATACCTATATACAAATGGCCGGGAGGGTGTCAAGAAAAAAGGGGAGCCCCGGCGAGCCCTCCAGCGGTGCCGGATACCATTTTTACTTCATCACCTAAACAGCCACGGTCTTCGGGTTTTACACCCTCCTCGCCTCTCCCTGTCTGAAGACTCGACTATTCAGCCTGAATCAGGCATTCTGACAGACGGGACGGGACAGGCTGGCAACCGCCGCTCCCCGCCCCCTGAGGGTCCTGAATACTACTTGGCTCAATGATGGTCAACCGGCCATGAAAACGTCCGTCACCTCAAGGCTCGAGGCCCTGGGCATCCCCTATGTTGTCAAGCCCCACGCCCGGCCCGTCTTCACCTCCGAGGAGGCGGCCCGGGAGCGGGGCGTCAGGGTCAGCCAGATCGTCAAGACCATGCTCCTCATCAGCGGCCAGGGCCAGGTCATCGTCGCCGTTCTGCCCGGCCACCGGCGGCTGGACGTCAAGAAAGTCAAGAGGCTCACCGGGATCAAGAACCTGCGCCTGGTCGACCGCCAGACCATGGAACAAAAGCTGGGCCTGGTGGTCGGGGCCATCGCCCCGGTGGTCGAGCAACTCGAGGAGGCGCCCTTGCTGGTCGACCCGGGCGTCTTTGCCGAGGAGGTGGTGGACATCTCCAGCGGCGACCCCAGGGCCGGACTGGAGCTGAGCCGCCGGGACCTTAAAAAGCTGCTGGCCCACGGCCGGGTGGCCGAAATCGCCCTCTGACCGCCGGGGCGGGCTAGGCCGGGCGGAGCCGCTGAACCAGGTAGACCCCGATCAAGCTCAGGCCGCCGACCGCGGCGAAGCTGGCCCCGAAAAAGCCCGCATCGGCCAGGAGGCCCATCCCGGCCGGGATGAAGCCAGCGCCGACCATGAAGCCCATGGCCGCGCAGAAGGAGACGGCCAGGCCCCGCTCCCGGGCGGGGTAGGAGGCTGAGACCGCGGCCAGGGCCGGAATGAAAAAGCAGCCGGAGATAACCGGCTGGAGAAAGACCGCGGCCAGGCGCCAGCCGCCCTGGCCGAGGCCCAGCAGGCCGGTCAGGAGGGCGCTGGCGGCCAGGAGAATGGTCATGGACCGCCGGGGGCCGAAGCGATCGGTCGCCCAGCCGGCCACCAGGGCCAGGCCCAGGACCGGGACCCTGGAAAGGGCCACCAGGTTGTTGGCCGTCTCCGGGTCCAGGCCGCCCTGGCTGACCAGGAAGAGGGGCAGCATGGAGTAGACCCCCAACCCGCCGGAGGCGCCGATACAGTAGAGGGCCACCAGGATCCAGATCCTCTGCCCCGAGGCCATGGACTTGAGAGCGGCCAGATCGGGTTTGAGGCCCTTGAACCTCCCTCCCCGGCCGAAGAGAGCGAAGGCCAGGGCCAGCAGGGCGGAGGCGGAGCCGACCAGGACCAGGACACCGGGCCAGGAGGTGTAAACCAGGGTGGCGTTGACCAGGACCGGGGCCAGAACCAGGCTCAGGTTGGGGGCCGATTCGTGAACGGCCAGAGCCCGGCCCCAGTACCTGGGGTCCAGCCGGGAGGTCAGGGCGGCCACGCCCGAGGGCAGATAGAGGCCCGTCCCCAGGCCGACGGCCAGAAAACCGAGGCGGAAGCCCCACAGGTTGCGGCTCAGGGCCATGACCATCAGGGCCGCCCCGGAGACCAGGGCCGAGACGACGATGGTCCGGCGATGGTCCAGCCGGGCCGAGAGAAAACCGGAGCCGAAGAGGGCCAGGAAGTAGCCCAGGGCGATGAAGAAGAAGATCGAGCTCGAGGCGGAGTGGTCCAGGCCGAGGGACTGCTCGATGTTCGGCAGGAGCGGGGAGAGGACCATCCGGCCCAGGAAGTTCAGGAAAAAGATGGCCGCCAGGAAAAAGACGACCCCCAGGCCGGAGCCGGCCTCCTTGATCTCGGACCCGGCGGCCCTGGCGCCGGCCTCTTCCGCCACTTTCCGCCTCTCTTTCCGGGGGGCCAGGATACTCCCATCCAGAGAGGAGGCAAGGTCTGGCTCCCGAAAAGGGCTGTATTTCCGGGCCAGAGCTCGAAGACCATTGTCTCGGCCGAATCTGTTTGCTAAGAATTATAGACGCTTGGTTTTCCTTAACCGGCGGTTCAAAGAGAGTGGGCGCCGGCTGCTCCGGCGGCCCGTTTCCGGTCAACATTACAGGGTGGGGGATGACATGGGCAAGACCGGTCTCCACGAAGACCTGATCGTCGTGGACGGGCTCAACGTTTCCAGGTGGAGCCGCGACGTCTTCGAGGACATGCGGCGGGGCGGAGTGACCGCGGCCAACTGCACCTGCTGCGTCTGGGAGAACTTCCGGGCGACCATGGACAACATCGCCCGGTGGAAGGTGATGCTCCGGGAGAACGCCGACCTGATCACCCAGGTCCGAACCACGACGGACATCCAGCGGGCCAAGCAGGATGGCAAGACCGGGATCATCCTGGGCTTCCAGAACACCTCGGCCTTCGAGGACCGGCTGGGCTACGTCGAGCTCTTCAAGGAGCTGGGCGTGGGCATCGCCCAGATGGCCTACAACACCCAGAATCAGGTCGGCTCCGGCTGCTACGAGTCCCGGGACGGCGGCCTGTCCGACTTCGGCCGGGAGGTCGTGGCCGAGATGAACCGGGTGGGGATGATGTGCGACCTGTCCCACGTGGGACCCAGGACCTCGACCGACGTCATCGAGGCCTCCAGGAAGCCGGCCTGCTACTCCCACTGCCTGCCCGCGGGACTGAAGGAGCACCCCCGCAACAAGTCCGACGAGCAGCTCAGGTTCATGGCCGATCACGGCGGCTTCATCGGGGTGACCATGTTCTCGCCCTTCCTGGCCAAGGGGATCGAGTCCACGGTCGACGACTACGTCGCGGCCATCGACTACGTGGTCAACCTGGTCGGCCAGGACTCGGTGGGCATCGGGACCGACTTCACCCAGGGCTACGGCCAGGACTTCTTTGACTGGATCACCCGCGACAAGGGCACGGCCCGCCAGCTGACCGAGTTCGGCCAGGTCAAGAACCCGGAGGGCATCAGAACCATCGGCCAGTTCCCCAACCTGACCGAGGCCGCGGAGCGGGCCGGCTGGCCCGAGGCCAAGATCCGCCAGATCATGGGCCAGAACTGGCTCCGAGTCCTCAAGGAGGTCTGGGGTGAATAATCAGGCTGGACTGAGGGAGCTCCTGTCTCATTTGAAGCTGACCGAGGACAACCGGCTCGACCTGGACGGGGTGGCCATGATCCTGACCCCGCGCTGGTTCTTCGTCGGGATCATGAAGCGGGTCGTGGCGGAGGCCGGCCCGGAGGTGGCCGCCCGGGTCTTCTACCAGGCCGGCTGGGAGGGGGCCTACAACTGGGCCAAGGTCCAGATCGAGCGGGGCCTGGACGGCCGGGCCGTGGTGGCGCAGTACCTGGGCTCCATGACTTACCGGGGCTGGGGCCGCTTCGAGATCGTCAGCTTCGAGGAGGCCCAGGGCCGGGGCCGCTTCCGGTTCCACAACTCGGCCGTGGCCCTGGAGTGGGGGCAGACCGGCGACCAGGTCTGCCTCTGGGTGCCCGGGGCCATGGCCGGCGCTTTCCAGGCCGTCCTGGACCGGACCGGCCGCGGCCTCAAGGTCAGGGGCCGGGAGGTCGAGTGCCTCTCCCAGGGCCAGCCCCACTGCGAGTTCGTGGTCGAGCCGGCGGCTTGAGCCCTAGTCCCGGTCCGGCGCCGGGGGGACGCGGAAGCTGCAGGCCGCCAGGGCGACGCACTTGCCGCGGACGTCGGTCAGGGGCAGGTCGGCGCGGAAGTCCGCGGTTCAGCCCATTACGGCCCGGGCAAAGCTCTTCATGTCCGGAAATTCCACATCAGGCTCGGCGGTCTGGGGAGCAGTGGCCCCGAAACCGCCCTTATTGGCCCGCCGGTTGATCCACACGGTGCTAAAGCCCAGTTCCTTGGCCGGTTTGTGGTCATGGTGCAGGCTCTGGGCCACGTGCAATACCCGCTCCCTGGGCATTTGCAGCCTCTCCAGCAGCTTCTCGAAGTTGTTGGGCGAGGGCTTATAGCTGCCCACCTGCTCGGCCGTGACCACCCAGTCGAATTCCACCTGGAGTTTCTCCGCCGAATAGGCGAACAGGTTGTCGTCCACATTGGACAGGATTCCCAGCTTCTTCTTCGTCTTCAGGGCCTTGAGGGCGTCCGAGGAGTCGGGGAAGGCCGGCCAGTCCTTCAGGGAATTGCGCAGAGCGACTATCTGCTCGGGGGGTAGTTGGAATCCGTACTTTTGCCCGAAGCGGAACAGGACAATGGTCAGGGTTTCCTTGTAGGTCAGCATGGGTTGGCAGATGGGGCAGACGGACAGCTCCGTGTGGGTTTCAAACTGGGCGAATGTTTCCAGGATCTCGTCATCGCCGAGGGAAATACCATGAGCGGCCAGCACGGGTCTGATTCCGTTCAATATGCCGCTCTCCCAGTCAATAAGGGTTCCGTAGCAATCAAAGGTGAAGGCTTCGAACTGATCCCAGTCAATCATCTTCAACCCTTTCCGTGATTATTCCAAGACCGGGCGGGCTCCGGCCAGGAGGTCCCGGGGGAGGAGATGGTCGGGCCTGACGGCCTTCCTGAGAACCTCGAAGCGGCCGGTCGCGTCCCCGCCGGGGCTCATCCGAGGCTGTTCTTGTACAGGCCGCCGCCCTGCATGATCAGGCTGATTTTGGCCTTGTAGTCTTGGAAGATGGTCATGTCCCGGAGGGGATCGCCCTTGACCAGGATCAGGTCGGCCAGCTTGCCGGCCTCGATGGTGCCCAGGTTGTGGCTCTGCCTGACCAGCTCGGCGTTGGTCCTGGTCGCGGCCATGAGGGCGCCCATGGGGCCCATGACCCGGGCCTGGAGCTCCAGCTCGGTGCCCTTGTAGACCTGCATCGGCCCCAGGAGATCGCTCCCGGAGCAGATCTTGACCCCGGCCTCCTGGGCCAGGGCCAGGGCCTGATAGGCCTTTTCCAGGGCCTGGTCGATCTTGCGGATGTTGTTCTCGGGCACCCCGAAGTCGCGGCCCATGGTGGATAGCTTCTCGTAGGTGACGATGGTCGGGACCAGGTAAGCCCCGGCCTCCTTGATGGCCCTGGCCCCGGCCTCGGTCATCAGGTTGCCGTGCTCGATGCTCCGGATGCCCGACTCGAGGCTGTGGCGGATGCTCCGGTCCGAGTAGCAGTGGGCCGCGACGTACTTGCCGGCGTTCTCGGCCTCGAAGACCACGGCCTTGAGCTCGTCCAGGCTGTACTGGGCCGTGTCGATCTCGTCGGCCGGGGACATGGCCCCGCCGCCGGCCATGACCTTGAGGTGGTCCACGCCCTGGCGGATCTGCTCCCGGGCCGCTAAGCGGACCGCGTCCACACCGTCGTAGATGCCCGAGGCCGTGCCGGCGGCGTGCTCCACCGGGCGGTGAAACTCGGTGGGCAGCCGGCCGTCGGCGTGACCGCCGGTCTGGGAGATGACCCGGCCGCAGACGAAGAGGCGCGGCCCCGGGATCAGCCCCTCGGCCACGGCCTGGCGGAAGCCCGGGTCGGCTCCGCCGGCGTCCCTGACCGTGGTGAAGCCCTGGTCCAGGGCCTCCTTGAGGTTCTTGACCGTCTTGATGACCAGGACCGAGGTGAAGTTGCGCCGCTGCTGCTCGGTGAAGCCGGCCTCGACCGAGCCGATGTGGACGTGGCCGTCGATGAGGCCGGGCAGGAGGGTCTGCCCCCGGCAATCGATGACCTCGGCTCCGGCCGGCAGCCGGCCCGGCGGCCCGGCCAGGACATCCTTGATCCGCTCCCCCTCCACGACCACCGAGCCGCCCTCCAGGGGCTCGGCGCCGGTGCAGTCGATGATCACCGCGTTGGTCAGGGCCAGTGTTTCCATGGAAAATTCCTCCCCGTGAGCCGGGCGCTTACTTGGTGGCGAAGAGCAGGTTGGGCAGCCAGAGGGCGATGTTGGGGAACAGGGTGATGATGACCACCCCGATGACCATGAGGACGAAGAACGGCGCCGCGGCCCAGGCGACGTAGCCGATGGAGTAGCCGGTCATGCCCTGGAGGACGAAGAGGTTGAAGCCCACCGGGGGGGTGATCTGGGCCAGCTCGGTCATGGCCACCAGGAAGACGCCGAACCAGATGGGATCGAAGCCGGCCTGGACGACCAGGGGCAGGCAGATGGGCAGGCTCATGACCGTGATAGAGATGCCGTCCAGGAAAAACCCCAGGATGGTGTAGAAGATGCCCAGGACGATCATCAGGCCGTAGGGCGAGAGGCCCAGCTTGCCGATGGCCGTGGAGATGTCCTGGGGCACGTGCAGGAAGCCCATGGAGGTGGACAGAAAGGCCGCCCCGGCCAGAAGGGAGCAGACCATGCAGGAGGTCTTGAGCGCTCCCAGCAGGGATTCGACAAAGACCTGCCAGGTGAGCTGGCCCATGATCAGGGTCATCACCAGGGCGGCCGTGACGCCCACGGCGGCCGCCTCGGTCGGAGTGGCCACGCCGGAATAGATCGAGCCCAGGACCATGACGATCAGGATCAGAATGGGCAGCAGCAGGACGAAGCAGTGCAGGTACTGCCTGAGGGTGTACTTCTCCTCCACCCTCGGGGCCACCTCCGGGGTGATGGCCGAGCGGACGATGATGAAGCTGGAGTAGAGCCCGGCCAGGAGGAGGCCAGGGAAGACGCCGGCGATGAAGAGCTTGGAGATGGACTCCTCGGCGATGACCCCGTAGATGATGAAGACGATGGACGGCGGGATCATCAGGCCGAAGCTACCCGCCCCGGCCAGGGAGCCGATGGACAGCTTGGTGTTGTAGTTGCGCTTCTGCAGCTCGAAAACGGTGATCTTGCCGATGGTGGCCGTGGTGGCCGTGGACGAGCCGCTCACCGCGGCGAAGAGGGCGCAGCCGGCCACGTTGGTGTGGAGGAGCCGGCCGGGCAGCTTGTCCACCAGGGGGGCCAGGCCGCGGAAGAGGCGCTCGGAGATGTCGGTCCGGAACATGATCTCGGCCATCCACATGAACAGGGGGATGCAGGCGATCTCCCAGCTGCCCGAGGCGGCGTAGAGCCGCTTGACCATTATCGCTCCGACCCTCTCCACGGGATAGCCCAAAAGGAAGGTCAGGCTGATGATGCTGATCAGGATCAGGGTCCCGAAGATCCAGACGCCGCTGCCCAAAAAGAGGATCATCATCAGGAGAAGGATGAGGCTGTTGACCATCGCTTCCATGGAGGCGTCCTCTCTAAGCGTCCTCGCCCAATGATTCCGGCGCTCCCCCCTTGAAGAGGCGCAGAAGCATGGTCAGGAGCTGCAGGCAGAAGAGGAGCAGGCCGATGAGGGCGAATATCTCCGGGATCCAGAGGGGCACCTCGGCGATGCTCTCGCTCAGCCTGTGCAGGGTCAGGTCGCGCCAGAAGGTCTTGGTCCAGAAGAAGTAGGTCACCACGGCCATGATCAGCAGGGTGATCGAGATGCTGAAGACCTCGAGGATCAGTCTGAGCCGGCCCCGGACGCGGTGGAGGAGCATACCCACCCTGATCAGGGCGTCGTCGTGCAGGGAGTAGGCCAGGCAGAGGAAAGTGATGGCCGCCGTGGCGTAGGCCACGAACTCGTCCAGGACGTAGGTCGACCTGGCCAGGAAGACGCGCAGGGCGATCTCGACCAGGATGTGGACGACCATGTAGACCAGGATGACGGCCGAGAGCCAGGCGGCCAGTTTGGCCAGGCGGTAGGAGAAGCGCTCCAAGGCGGCCATGTTGATCTCCGGGAGCGGCGGCCGCATCGGCCAAGGCCGGCCGGCGCGGCCGCCGGGGTTAGACTACTTGCCCAGACGCTTGCGGTACTCGTCCAGGATCTTCTGCCCGTCGGGTCCCATCTTGCCCAGCCACTCGTCCACGGCCGGCTGGCCGGCCTTGGCCAGGGCGTCGACGACGCTGGAGGGGCAATCGGTGACCACGGTCATGCCGTGGGCCTTCATGTCCTTGTAGTTCTGCTGGACCCGGCCCTTGGCCGTTTCCCAGGCCCGGTCGTCGGTCTCGGCCGCCACGGCCAGGAGCGTCTTCTGCAGCTCGGGCGTCAGCTTCTTGTAGGCGTCGGCGTTCATGTGGATCATGTTCAGCGGCGCGGAGTAGTTGATCTCGGTGAAGTGGCTGAGCAGATCCCAGAACTTGGAGGAGACCCCGCCCTCGGCCGAGGTCAGGACCGACTCGATGCCGCCGGTGCCCAGCTGGGGCACCACGTCGGACCAGGAGAGCTGGATCGGGGCGGCGCCGATGTTCTTGAAGGTGATGGTCCCGTTGGGGTCGTAGGTCCGTATCTTCAGGTTCTTGAGATCGTCCAGGCTCCTGATCGGCTTCTTGGCCCAGACGCCCGAGGGCGGCCAGGGCGAGACCAGGAGGAGGATCTGGTTGCTCTTCTGGAGGACCTTCTCGTAATAGGGCTTGGAGACCTGCCACAGAATCTTGGCCTCGTCGATGGTCTTGGCCAGGAAAGGCAGCGAGGAGAGGAGGAAGATCGGGTCGATGCCCCGCAGGGGTCCGACGTAGGTGTCGGCCAGGGGCAGGGCGCCGTCGGTGACCGCGTCGAACTGGTCCTTGGACTTGTAGCCCAGGGACGCGCCCGGATGGTGGGTGATGGTGATCTTGCCGCCGCTCTTCTCCTTGAGCAGCTTGATGAAGTAAGAGTCATTCTCGCCGTGGATCGAGGTGGCGGCGTACTCCAGGGCCATGTCCCACTTGAATTCCTGGGCCGAGGCCACGGCCACCCCGAAGACCAAGGTCAGACACGCAACCAGGAAAATCGTTTTTCTCAGCAAACTCATTTCTCCCTCCTCTAGGTTAATCACCTGACCCCTCTGACCCGCACTACCAGCCAGATTCCGGCGGATACCCTAAGCAGCTCCGCCAGTGTTGCCGCTTGATGACTTACGCTTTTGACCCGGCAGCGACGTGACCCTGCGGTCGGGGAAAAGATCCCCTTATTCCCCGATTATCACACCAGCCGTCCCGAGTCTACTTCTTTGAAGGCTGCCGGTCCCTCCCGGCCCGCCTCAGTGAGGCCGTGGCCGCCTCGTCCACCTGACCCGTGGTCCGGTCCAGGACCACCCCGTATTCCTTCTCGCTCCTCTCCGGCCCGATGAGACCCTCGCTCACGTCCCGGCGAACCAGCTCGGGGTCCCGGCTGAAGGGATCGCCGTAGCCCCCGCCCCCGGCCGTCCTCAGGACGATGCGCGTCCCGGCCTCGACCGGCCGGGTGACCTTGCTGGGCAGGGGCTCCTTGTCCCCGGCCGGGGTTTCGATCCAGGAGTCGACCGTCCCGCCCGGGCCGCCGCCCTTGAGGCCCCAGGGGTGGAGCCTGAGCCGGTCGCTGCCCAGGGTCATGGTCGGCCGGTGGTCCAGAATCTCAAGCTCCCTGGTCAGCCCCAGGCCGCCCCGGAACCGGCCCGGTCCGTCGGTGTCGGGCACCAGGCCGTATCTGTCCACCCGCAGGGGGTAGGCGATCTCGATCACCTCCACCGGCGTGTTGCGGGTGTTGGTCATGTTGGTGTGGACCCCGTCCATGCCGTCCTGGTTGACCACCGCCCCCTGGCCGCCGCCGTAGGTCTCGACGTAGGAGTAATACTGGCCGGTCCGGGGGTCCTGGCCGCCGATGGTGAAGAGGCCCATGCTGCCGCTGGAGGCGGCCGGGACGCGCTCGGGCACGGCCCCGGCCAGGGCGCCCAGGACCACGTCGGCGATCCGCTGGGAGGTGTTGATGTTGGCGTTGGAGACCGGGGCCGGAAAGAGCGGGTTGAGGATGGACCCCGGCGGGGTGATCACCTCCACCGACCGGAAGGTCCCCCCGGTGGAGGGCAGCTCCGGGTCGATGGCCGACTTGAGGGCGTAGAAGGTGCAGGCCAGGGTGACCGCCCGGGTGCAGTTGACCGAGCCCCTGGTCTGGGGCGCGGAGCCGGTGAAGTCGACGACGATCTTGTCCGGGGCGATTCTCACGGCCACCCTGATGGCCAGGAGCTCGTCCGAGATGCCGTCGCCCTCCAGCCAGTCCTCGAAGGTGTAGACGCCCTGGGGCAGCTCCTTGAGCCGGGCCAGCATCCGCCGCTCGGAGTAGTTGATGATCTCGTCCATGTAGAAGGCGGTCATCTCCTGGCCGTACTTGGCCACGATCTCCCTGAGGCGGCGCTCGCCGACGTTGTTGGCGGCCAGCTGGGCCTGGAAGTCGCCCCGGGCCTCCCGGCTGGTCCGGACGTTGGTGGTGATGAGGGACATGATCTCCTCATCGACCCGGCCGGCCTTCTTGATCCGGATGGGCGGGATGCGGATGCCCTCCTGGAATATCTCGGTGGAGATGGTCGGCATGCCCCCCGGGGCGATGCCGCCGATGTCGACGTGGTGGGCCAGGTTGGCCAGGATGCCCAGGCAGCGGCCCTCGACGAAGAGGGGCGAGATGATGCAGATGTCGGGCAGGTGGGAGCCGCTGACGTAGGGGTCGTTGGTGATGATGGCGTCGCCGGGCTGGAGGCTGGCCGCCGGGAATATCTTCAGGGTGCTCTTGACCACCGAGGGCATCAGGCCCAGGTGGAGGGGAATGTGCTCGGCCTGGGCGACCAGCTCGCCTTCGCCCGAGTAGACGCCGGTGGAGCAGTCCCGCCGGTCCTTGATGTTGGGCGAGAGGGCCGTCCGGATCAGGGCCGCGCCCATCTCCTCGGCCACTGACTGGAAGGCGTTGCGCATGACCTCCAGGGTGATGGGATCAGTTTTAATCATGATCCGGCCCCCTGCCGTTCGATGATCATGTTGCCCCGGGGCTCGATCAGGGCCCGATAGTCGGGCGGAATGACGATGGTCGAGTCGAGCTGCTCCACGACGGCCGGGCCCGGGAGCGGCTGGCCCTGGCTGAGCCGGCTCCGCTGGTAGACCGCTGTGTCCAGCGCCCGGCCGTCGAAGACGACCGGCCGCCGGCCGACGGGCTCGGGCTCCCCCTGGCCCCGGGGCCACTCCCCGGCCAGTTCGGACTGGGGCAGCTTGCCCAGGGCGACCAGGCGGAGGTTGACGAACTCGACCGCCTCGCCGTTGCGGGCGTAGCCGTAGGCCCGCTCGTGGCTCTGGTGGAACTGCTCGGCCAGGGAGGCGATGACCCGCCCGTCGATCCGGCCCCCGGGCAGGGGGATGGACAGCTCGTAGGACTGGCCGACGTAGCGCATGTCGGCCAGCCGGGACAGCTCCGCGGCCGGCCCGGAGAAGCCCTCCCGGTCGAGCTGGACCGCGGCCTGGGCCTCCATCTCGGCGTAGATCGCCTCGAGCCGGCTCACCTCGACCTGGTCGGCGACGCGGATGAAAGTCTGGACGTAGTCGTGCCTGACGTCGGCCGAGAGCATGCCGAAGGCCGAGGCGATGCCCGGGTGGGTCGGGACGATGACCCGGGTCATGTTGAGGGCCTGGGCCAGCTCGACCCCGTGGAGGGGGCCGGCCCCGCCGAAGGGGACCAGGGCGAAGTCGCGGGGGTCGTAGCCCCGCTCGACCGAGACCCGGCGGATGCCCCGGATCATGTTGGCGTTGACCACGGCGATGATCCCCTCGGCCGCCTTAAGCAGGTCGATCCCCAGGGGCCGGGCGATCCTGGTCTCGACCACCTCCCTGGCCCGGTCCAGGTGGACGGGCATCTCGCCGCCCAGGAGGTAGTCGGGATTGATGCGGCCCAGGACGGCGTTGGCGTCGGTCACGGTCGGCTCCCGGCCGCCCAGGCCGTAGCAGACCGGGCCCGGATCGGCCCCGGCGCTCTGGGGGCCGACCCTGAGGGCGCCGCCGGAGTCGATCCAGGCGATGGAGCCGCCGCCGGCGCCGATGGTGTTGATGTCGATCATGGGCAGCCTGATGGGGTAGCCCTCGATGTCGGCCTCGGTGGTCAGGTGGGGCCGGCCCGACTCGATGAGGCAGATGTCCGAGCTGGTGCCGCCCATATCGATGGTGATGACGTTGGGCTGGTCGAGGCGCTGGGCCAGGTAGACCCCGGTCAGGGCCCCGCCGGCCGGGCCGGAGAGGGCCGTCCGGGCGCTGGACTCCCGGGCCGTCTCGGCGGTGATGACCCCGCCGTTGGACTGCATGATGTACAGGTCCGAGGCCACGCCCATGTCCTTGAGCATGCCCTCCAGGTGGGCCACGTAGGCGTTGACCTTGGGCATGACGTAGGCGTTGATGCAGATGGTGCTCATCCGCTCGTACTCGCGGAACTCGGGCAGGACCTCGGCCGAGAGGGTGACGAAGGCCTGGGGGAAAATCTCCTGGAAGAGGGCCTTGATCCTCTTCTCGTGGACCGGGTTGGCGTAGGAGTGGATCAGGCAGACGGCCACCGAGTTGATCCCCTGGGCCTTGATGTCCTCGACCACGGCCCTGGCCCTGGCCTCGTCCAGGGGCCTCAGGACCTCCCCGGTGTGGAGGATCCGCTCGGGCAGGCCGTAGCAGAGGCGGCGGGGCACGATCGGCGTCGGCCGCCGGGCCCAGAAGTCGTAGAGGCGGGGCCGGCTCTGGCGGCCGATGAGGAGAACGTCCTCGAAGCCCTGGGTGGTGATCAGGGCCGTGGCCGCGCCCTTGCCCTCCAGGAGGGCGTTGGTGGCCACGGTGGTGCCGTGGATGAGGAAGCGGATCTGGCCGGGCTCCAGGCCGTAGCGGCCTATGAGCTTCTCGATGCCCCGGATGACCGCCTCGGCCGGGTCGGCCGGGGTCGAGGACACCTTGGCCACCTCCAGGCGGCCCGAGGCCTCGTCGAAGAGGCACAGGTCAGTGAAGGTGCCGCCCGTGTCGACCCCTAATCTGAAAAGCGCGGTCACGTCTTCCCCCAGCAGGAGACTCTCGTCGAGCGGTGGCCGGCTCTCGCCGGAGCCGGCGCTTCAGGCCGCCTCGGTCTTGCCGGGCAGCAGCAGATCCAGGCCCTCCAGAGGCGGGCTGGTGAACATGGCGATCCGGGAGTGAAAGAGCTGGATGTGGCGGGTCATGACCGCCACGGCCTCGCCCTCTGCCCCGGCCTCTAAGGCGGAAATCAGGTCATCGTGGTCCCGGTTGATCAGGTCGAAGTAGCCCTCGGGCACCGACCTCTCCGGCTCGTGGGAGTAACAGAGGTAGGCCAGGCGCTGGGCCTGGTTCTGGATGTGGTTCAGGGACGACTCGATGAAGACGTTGTGAGCGGCCTCGTAGACCAGGCGGTGGAGCCGGCTGTTGCGCAGGGTCATGCCCACGAAGTCGCGGCCGGCCAGGGCGGCCTTCAGGTCGGCGTTGATCTGGTGGAGCCGCTGGACCTGCTCCCGGGTGATCCGCCGGGCGGCCAGGGCCGCGGCGGCCCGTTCCGAGATCATCATCGCCTCGAAGAGGGCCTGGACGTCGTCGATGTTGACCGGCCGGACAAAGTAACCCCGGCCGGGCACGATCTCGATGAGGTCCTCGGCGGCCAGCCTCAGGAGGGCCTCCCGGATGGGGGTCCGACCGATGGACAGCTCCCGCTCCAGCAGCCCGTCGTCCACCTGCCCGCTGGGCGGCAGGCGGAGGGTGAAAATCCATTCCTTGATCTGATGGTAAGCTTTCTCGCTCAGCCGCACTTTTTGGACCCGACCCTGAGACCTGTTTGGAGCGGTGAATATATAATTCATATATCCAGGATATATCTAGACGTCAAGAGAAAACTTCCCCAACCCCAGTTCGGTCCGGCCGCCTCTCCTCCGGCCCTGCCCGACCGGAGGAGAGGCGGCTCAACTCAGCCGTTTACCGAGAAGCTGCTGTCCGGGTTGATCTCCCGCCGCCGGGAGAAGAAGCCGGCGTCAATGGTCTTATCGAGGTAGCGCAGCTTGAACTGGAGCGGCGCCCGGTCGTGATCCAGGCCCTTCTGGCACTGGTCGATCAGCTCGGCCATCATCGCCCCGACCACCGGGGCGTTCTTGTACTGGTTGCCGCTGGTGCCGATGGCCATGTAAAAGCCGGCCAGGTCGGACTTGTCGTAGATGGGGATCCAGTCGTCGGAGCAGTCGTAGAGGTCGACCACGCCGATCTGCTTGTTGGGGATCTTGAGGCTGGGGATGCGCCGGGCCAGGCGGTAGACCTGGGCCTTGTACTGGGCGTCGGTGATCTGGCGGTTGAACTCGTCCGGGTCCTCGACCCAGGTCTGGGCGTCGCACTCGGGGTCCTCGCTGCCGACCAGGATCATGTTGCCCACCTCGGGCCGGAAGTAGATGGCGTTGTCGCCGTCGGAGGTGTGGTAGCCGTGGTTGAGGAAGTCGAAGCCTTCGGGCGAGGGCACGTGGTGGACCTCGTGGCGCAGGGCCTTGGTCTTGATGTTCATCCCCGCCTCCACCCCGGCCATCCGGTTGACGATGAAGGAGTGGGGGCCGGCCACGTTGACCACCACCGGGGCGTCGATCTGCCGGCCGTCCTTGAGGGTCACGCCCAGGACCCGGCCGTCCCTCTTGCGGATCTCGACCACCTCGGCGTTGAACATGAACTCACCGCCCTTGGCCTCGGAGGCCCGCTGGGCGTTGTGGCAGGAGAGCTGGGGGTCGTTCATGTAGCCGCCGCCGGGGCAGAAGATGGCCCCCTCGAGCTTGCCCTTGGGCTCCATGAAGTGCTCGTCCGCCTCGGGCCGGCTCGGGGGCCAGTACTCGCCGTGGTCGTAGATGGCGATCATCTCCTTGAGCTTGTCCAGGCTCCACTCCTCGTAGGCCACCCCGACGTCGTCATAGTGCCGCTGAACTTTCCGCCAGTCGTGGCCCTTGGACTTGAGCAGGATGGAGCCGGTGTTGCGGAACTCGGCGAAGCCGGCCTCGTCCTCGCAGTCCAGGTACTTCTTCCAGTCCCGCCAGTAGAAGAAGCCCTCGTAGGCCATGGCCACGCCGTCCCTGGTCGAGTAGTGGGCCCGGACAATGGCGCAGGAGTTGGAGGTCGAGCCGTAGCCGGCCGCCGGCAGCTTGTCCAGGCCGAGGGTCTTGTAGCCCTTGCGGCAGAGTTCGTAGGCCAGGCAGGTGCCGATGATGCCCGCGCCGATGATGATGGCGTCGTATTTCTTGTTCATCTAAGGAACTCCCCTCAAGAATTGGTTGGCTCGGCCAGGGTTTTGAGCCACTGGCTGAAGGCGGCCTCGCCGCCGGGCTTGAGCCCCCAGTCATGGCCCGCCTCCAGGATGGCCTCGGCCACGGACTGCCCGTAGCCCCGCGAAAAGGCGATCAGCAGCCCGGTGAGCCCGCCGGCTTCACCCAGGACGACCACCTGGCTGGGGACGTGGAGCACCGGGCCCTGGACCAGGCCGGGCCGGGGCAGACCGGGCGCGGCCAGGTCCAGGGGGCTGACCCTCTCCATGATGGCCAGGGCCTCCCCGCCCAGCAGGGCCAGCAGGGCCAGGCCGTCGGTGGTCTCGGTGAAGGCCGCCTGGCCGGGCTCTTCGAGGCTTTCCCGGCCCAGGTTCCAGATCGCGGCCTGAGTCCGGTTCATCCGGTTGATCAGCAGCCCCACATGGAGGAGGCACTGGCCCGGGGCCGGGGGCACGTCCAGGCCCCAGGGCTTGAAGCCGCCTACCTCCCCGTTCTGAAGGTCCCACTTGGCCCGGTGGCTCAGGTCCACCAGCCAGGGCCCCTGGCCCTGGTCCTCGTAGCTGAGGACCACCTCCCAGCCGTCCCGGTCCTCGACCAGGGCCGGCCGGCCGGCCAGGGAGATGGGAGAACGCTTGCGCAGGCCGTCCATCTCGATCACCTCACATCCTCAGCCGCCGGCCTTCTGGGTCATAGAAGGGCGGCTTGACCACCGTGGCCGTGAACGTCTGGACCGCCCGGCCGCCCTCGTGGCCGTCGTTCTGATAGATGTTCAAGCGTCCCCCCTCCCCGGCCAGGTCGGCCCGGGCCAGGGCCAGGCCGATGGACTGGCCCAGGGTGGCGCTGAAGCGGCAGGTGCCGACAAAGCCCCTGATCTCCTCGCCCTCGACGATAAGGGAGCCGTCGGCCGGCGTCTGGGTCGGGCCGTCCATCTTGAAGCCGACCAGCTTGAGCCGGTCGGGCTGGTCCTGGGCCAAGCGCAGGGCCGGGGCGCCGACCTTTTGGCTGGCCGTGTCCTCCCGGTCCCACAGGAAGCCCAGCCCCAGGTCCAGGAGGTTGGTCCGGGCCTCGGACTCCTGGCCGATGATGACGTGGCCCTTCTCCAGGCGCAGGACCGACTGGGCCTCCAGGCCGAAGGGCCGGATGCCCCACTCCCGGCCGGCCTCCAGGAGCAGGTTCCAGACCCACTGGGCCTGGGAGGCGGGCAGGTGGAGCTCGTAGGACAGCTCGCCGACGAAGCCCAGGCGCAGGACCCTGGCCCTGACCTGACCGGCCAGGGTGACCTCCTGACAGGCCATGAAGGGGAAGGCCTCGTTGCTCAGGTCGGCCTCGGTGACCTTGGCCAGGACCTCCCTGGCCCTGGGGCCGGCCAGGTTGATGGCCGCCAGGGCGTCGGTCAGGTTAACCAGGTGGAAGTCCCAGCCGTCGAAGCGGGTCTGGTAGCGGAACCACTCGATGGTCTCCCCGGCCCGGACCGTGGAGCTGGTGAAGTAGTAGTCGCCCTCGCCCAGCCTGGCCACCACGCCGTCGTCCACCAGGTTGCCGTCCTGGTTGCACATGCCCGAGTACTTGAGCCGGCCCTCTTTCATCCGGCTCATGTCGCTGATGTAGACTCGCTGCAGGGCCTTGAGGGCGTCGGGGCCGTGGAGGCGGAACTTGCCCAGAGTGGAGACGTCGATGAGGCCGACGTTGTTGCGGACGTTCTCGATCTCCTGGCGGCAGGTGAAGTCCTGGGAGAAGTAGCGGGCCCGCTTCCAGACGCCGATCCGGCGGAAGACGCCGCCCAGGGCCTCCTGCTCCTGGTGCAGGGGGCTGCGCTTGAAGATCTGGTGCTTGGGCCCGGCGTAGGTGGCCATGAGGGTCGGCACCAGGGGCGAGCGGACCGTGGTCGGTATCAGGCTGCCGGGCTCCTGGCCCTTGAGGCGGGCCATGACCAGGGGCAGGTTCTGCCCGGGCACGCCGCCCTGTCCCGGTCCGGTGCCGATGGCCGTGAAGCGCTTGGCCAGCTCGGGCAGATCGAAGCTCTGGCGGATGGACTCCTCGATCTCCTTGAGGCTGCCGTCCTCGTCAAAGCAGACGAAGCTCCGGCCGCCCCGGCCGAGGTCGGGCCCGAAGACCAGGTTGCAGCCCCTGGCCGGCCCGGGCAGCCCGGCCAGGGTCTTCTTGGCCTGGGCCAGGGCCTGAGCGGCCGGGGCGCCGCAGTCCAGGGCCGCGGCCAGGCCGGCCAGCCGGCCCGAGGCCTCGACGGCCGCCGGATCGGCGTAGCCCAGCAGGCGGCCGGCCGCGTGAAGGCGGGGCGGCAGCTCTACGGGCAGGAAGAAGCCGGTGTGCTGGTCGTAGGCCAGCTTGGCCAGGGCCAGGGAGAGCGGGCCCGAGGCCGGGGCCTGGCCGGCCGAGGCGATGAGGAGGTCGCAGGCCAGGCAGTTCTCGCCCTTACCGTCCAGCCGGCGCAGGGTCACGGCCTCCAGGACCTTGCGGCCGTGGGCCGACGAGGCGGCCCAGCCGCTCATGAAGGGAACGCTGCGGTTGAGGAGGGCCTCGATCAGGCCGGGGTCCTGGCCCTCCGGGCGGCAGTCGGCCACCGCGGCCAGGTTCAGGCCGGCCTCGGCCAGGTCCAGGGCCGCCTCCAGGCTCAGATCGTCGCCGACGCTGACGACGGCGTTCTGGCCGGGCAGGAGGCCGTAGGTCCGGGCCAGGCGGTGGGCGCAGCCGGCCTGCATCACCCCGGGCCGCTCGTTGTTCTCGAAGACGAGCGGCCGCTCCAGGCAGCCCGAGGCCACGACCACGCTCCTGGCCCTGACCTCGATGTAGCGCTCGCTGAAGGCCTCCCCCGGGCCGCCGACCTGGAAGGCGGTGACCAGGTTGTCGCCGCAGAGGTTGTTGACAAAGGCGTGGCTGAAGACCCTGACCCCGGCGGCCTCGCCGACCTGCCGGGCCAGTTCCCGCCCCCGCTCGTGGAGGCTCTGCCCCGGGGCGTATTCCCTGGTCCGCCAGTCGTAGAAGCCGCCCAGCCAGGGCCGGGCCTCGAAGAGAACGACCCTCAGGCCCTGCTCGGCCGCGGCCAGGGCGGCCGAAAGGCCGGCCGGACCGCCGCCCAGGACGCAGACCTCGGCGTTGAGGAAGAGCTCGTCGTAGCGGCCCGGGAGGCTGACCTGGGGATCGACCCGGCCGATGCCGGCCGCCCGGCGGATGCGCTTGAGGGCCAGGGGCCAGACGGCCGCCGGCTTGTGGAAGAGGCGGTAGTAGAAGCCGGCCGGCATGAGCCAGTCCAGCCTGTCCAGGAAGCCCAGCCAGTCCCACTCCGGCGAGCCGACCACGTTCTGGGGCCCCACGGCCAGGCCCTCCCGGAGAGGGGTCGTCTCGGCCCGGACGTTGGGGATGCCGTCCACGGCCATCAGGCAGTTGCTCGATTCGCCGTCCAGGCTGTAGAGACCCCGGGGCCGGTGGCGCTTGAGGCTGCGGGAGAAGATCCGGACCCCGTTGGCGAAGAGGGCCGTGGCCAGGCTGTCGCCAATCAACCCGGACATTCTTTGGCCGCGGTAGGTGAAGGGGATCTGACGGCTCTGGTCGACCCGCTGGGTCGGCCCCGGGACCAGCCGGGTCATGGTCTTCATGTCCGGCCCTCCGGCGCCTCGACCTCGCGGCCGGTCAGAGTGTCCCGCCAGACGGTGAACCAGATCCCGCAGCCCAAGCGGTGGCACCACCACTCCTTCTGGGGTCCGGCCACGGCCTCGCGGTGGTGGACGTAGTCCGTGTAGGCCTCCCGGGTCAGCCCGTCCTGGTCCGGCGGAGCGCCCTGGTCCTCGTTGCCGAAGCGGAACTCGTAAAGGTCCCGCCGGCCGCAAATGGGGCAGGTGATGGTGAAGGACACTGCCTGACCTCCCCTAGTTGTTGGGCCCGTAGGTGACCACGGCCGCGGTCTCGCCCATGGGACGGAAGTTCTCGAAGCGCCTCAGATTGAAGGGCTTGAGCATCTCCGGGCACTCGCCCCGGGCCATGAACTCGGCCATGTACTTGCCGGCGATGGGCCCGGACTTGAAGCCGAAGTAGCCCCAGCCGCAATCCAGATAGAGCCCCTCGACCGGGTCGTTGCCGTCCATGATCGGGGCCATGTCCGGGGTCATGTCGGCCAGGCCGGCCCAGTGGCGCATGAACCTGACCCCCCTGAGGAAGGGGAGCAGGTCGGTCATGGCCTCGGCCTGGTGCTTGATGTAGTGGGCCGTGGTGTTGGTGGTGAAGTTGGGCCAGGGGTCCATGTGGGCCCCGGTGGCGATCTCGCCCTTGAGGGTCTGGTTGGCGTAGACGTGGTAGGCGCCCGAGGAGATGACGTGGTGCAGGATCGGCTTGAGGGGCTGGGTGACCATGGCCTGAATGGTCAGGGCGTGGATGGGCAGCTTGAGGCCGATCAGGGCGGCGACCAGGACCGAGTAACCGCCGGCGCAGATGAGGACCCTGGGCGTCCTGATGACGCCCCGGCTGGTCTCGACGCTGACTACCTTGCCGCCCTCCAGGCCCAGGCCGGTCACCTCGGTGTTCTGGTGGATGTGGACGCCCTGGCCGGCCGCGCCCTTGGCCAGGCCCCAGGCCACGGCGTCGTGGCGGAGGATGCCGCCGGGCGGGTGGTACATGCCCCCGAAGATGGGATAGGTCGGCCGGTCGGAGACGTCCAGCTCCGGGATCAGCTCCCGGCACTGCTGGCGGTCCAGGATCTCGCTCCTGACCCCGCAGAAGTTGGCCGTGCCCACGGACAGGCGCAGGGCGGCCATGGCCGACTCGCTGTGGCCCAGGTTGAGGTTGCCGCAGTTGAAGGGCATCATGTTGAAGTCCAGCTCGGCGATGAGCCGGGGCCAGAGCTTGAGGCCCTCGTCGTAGAACCTGACGTTCTCCCCGGTCCGCTGGTTGGCCCGGACGATGGCCGTGTTGCGGCCCGAGCCGCCGTAGCCGACGTGGCGCCTCTCCAGGACGGCCACGTCCTTGATCCCGTGCTCCCTGGCCAGGAAGTAGGCCGCGGCCAGACCGTGAATCCCGCCGCCGATCATGACCGCGTCGTAGCTGGTCTTGAGCGTCGGCTCGCCCCAGAGGCGCTTCAGTCTCCAGAACACAGTCCCTCCACCTGGTCTCGGCGGCGAGCGGGCCGCTCAGGCCGGTTCAGGATTGCTCCTGACGTAGTGGGACCGGGTGCGCTGGAAGTGCTCCCGGGCCCGCTTCTCGGCCAGTTCGCCGTCGCCGGCCTTTAAGGCCTCGATTATCTTCTGGTGCTCGGCCAGAGACTCCTTGATCCGGCCGGGAAAACTGAAGTTGACCCGGCGCATGTCCAGCATCTGCAGGTTGTCCGACAGGTTCCTGATCAGGCCGACGAGCCGGGCGCTGCCACAGGCCCGGATCAGGTCGGCGTGGAAGCGTTCGTCGGCCTGGCCGTAGTCGACCAGGCCCGTGGCGTAGTCCTCGAAGTACTGCTCCAGCCGGCGGATGTCCTTGTCATTGAGTCGCTCGGCGGCCAGCCTGGCGGCCAGGCCCTCCAGGACCTCCCGCAGGATCAGGATCTCGACCACTTCCTCCCTGGTCCAGTTCTTGACGTAGGCCCCCTTGTGGGGCACGAGCTCGATCATGCCGTCCCGGTGGAGCTGGTTCAAAGCGTCGCGGATGGGCGTCCGGCTGACGCCCAGCCTCTCGACCAGTTCCGACTCCTTGAGCTGGGTTCCGGGCAGGAGGGCCCGCTCGGCGATGCCCTGCTTGATGGTCTGGTAGACCGCTTCCCTGAGATTCCTGATCGTCTTGATCTTCTTCACGACTGCCTGCCGGATCTCCTGGTCCCAAACTCCCAGCCGGATGGAGTCAGCCCCCTCAAGCCTCGCTCCGGTATTGGTTATTAACAGAATTCACCTTGAACAGGTCATTTCTGGTCCGAAGGTCCGCGTCCCGTTCCGGGGTTTCTGATAATGGAATACGTATTTGTATACGTACGCTGTTCCCTCGGCTCTGTCAACTGAATTCCACGGCGGCAGCCGGCCGAAAAAACCCGCCGGACCGGCGGCGACCCACAAACGACCCCAAGGGTGAAGGCCGGCGAACTACCTCTGTCTGGCAGGTCCAACTGAACAGGCCTGGCCCAAAATCCGGGGCCGGTCCACTGCCGGGGGCTTTTTTTCTCCCTCTCCCCCCGGTCTGTACAACCCCAGGGGCGCGGGTGAACAGGCTGAGCCGGCCCGGGCTTCCAGACCATGACCCTGTTCCGTCGCTGCGCGATGTCGGCGGGGACGCGGCCCTGCCGCTACTGGGAGAGGGGCGGAAAGATAAAAATGTGGGCTTTTCTGTTTAATCCACCGGGGACTGGTCCGGCTGGTGCTGTCAGGGCCGCGTCCCTGACAGCAGGCCGAAGGCCAGGACAAGCCCCAGCCGAGGCGTCCCGGCGGAGGGCTCACCTTGCCAAGATATTCAATTTCCATGAGAAAATATCAACAGGCCGCCCGGGGGAATCAGCCCTTGACAAGCCCGGCCGGACTGGTCTAAGGTCTTTTTGGATACATGGATACATGGACTCGGACCGGCTCGACCGGCCGGAAGCGGCCGGGATCGAGACGGTGGCGACCCGATTATTATATCCGTTCGGGCCAGACGGGCTGGAACCTCAACTGAGGGTGGATACATGATCTGGGACAAACCGGTCAACACCAGAGTGGTGGAGCCTCCGCGGGCGATCTCCGACCAGGTCTACGAGTTTCTCAAACAGAAGATCCTCTACAGCGACATCGAGGCCGGGGAGCGTCTGATGCAGATCCAGGTGGCCGAAGCTCTCCAGACCAGCCGGACCCCGGTCAGGGACGCCTTCCGCCGCCTGGAGCAGGACGGACTCGTCGAGAGGGTCCCCCAGGGCGGGGTCAGGGTGACCAGCCTGGACAACAAGACCATCCGGGAGGTCTTCGGCATCCGGCAGGTGCTGGAGGCTTACGCCGTTGAGCTGGCCTGCGACAATATCAGCCCCGAGCAGATCGCCTACCTCAATCAGATCCTGTCCCAGGCCAGGGAGCTGCTGGCCTCGAGGAAGGACCGGGAAGCCAAGCTCAAGGAACTTTTCAAGCTCAACTCCCAATTACACGACACTATCTACCGGGCCTCGGGCAGCTCGTATTTGATGGGCATCATTAACAATCTCAAAAATATAGTTCTCAGGATGAGATCCTTGGGGCTAAGGGCGGACAAGACCTGGAATTACGTCTGGAAGGAGCACGCCCAGTTGATCGACTGTTTGGAGCGCCGGGACAAGGCGGCCGCGGCCGACTTGATCAAGGCTCACATAATCAGCGCCGCTTCCCACGTCACTTCGGTGACCTCGGGGGCGGTTTAGGGCCAGAGCGGCTGATATCGGCCCGGCCTCGGGTTATCTGGTCAGCGGATTGATTCGGGCAAACCACCAATTCAACCAACCAGGAGGGAGGTCATGAGGATGGTCAGAAAAGGCGTACTCATTATTGGATTGGTCCTGGTTCTGGTCTGGGGCTTGAGTGGTGTTGCTGGGGCGGCCAAGCCCATAGAACTGGCCTTTGCCCTGCACACCGCCCCAGGCGGCCCGGACCACATGGCCGTCGAGGTCTTCAAGGGCCTGGTCGAGACGAGGAGCAAGGGGGCCATCGAGGTCAAGATCTTTCCCGGCCATCAGCTCGGCGGGGAGAGGGACAACCTGGAGCAGCTCAAGCAGGGCGAGGTGGCCATGACCCAGTCGGGCGACCTGTGCGTCTCGCTCTACGCTCCGGAGTATGGCGCGGCGATTATCCCCTTTGTCTTCCCCAGCGTTGAAGACGTCTTCGTTTACTGGGACAGCCCCATCGGCGGGAAGATCAAGCAGGCCTTTCTGGAAAAGGGCGGCGTCCGCCTGGTGGGCATCCAGCGGCGCGGCTCGCGGATGCTGACGGCCAAGAAGGCCATCCCCACCCCGGCCGAGCTGGCCGGCCTCAAGATCAGGGTGCCCGAGATTCCGACCTGGGTCGAGGTCTGGCGGGAGCTGGGCTGCCTGCCCACGGTCGTGGCCTGGCCCGAGGTCTTCGGGGCCCTGCAGACGGGCGTGGTCGAGGCTCAGGAGAACCCCCTCTACCTCATCTACACGACCAAGTTCTATGAGGTCCAGAGCCACGTCATGCTGACCGCCCACGTCAAGGCCTGCTTCCACTGGCTGATGAGCGAGAAGGTCTTCTCCACCCTGCCCAAGGATCTGCAGGAGATCGTCCTCACCTCGGCCGCCCAGGCCTCGGAGTACGGGGACATGCTCACGGCCAAGCAGGAGGAAGGCTTCAAGAAGCAGCTCCAAGAGAAGGGCATGACCGTCCTGGCCGTGGACATCAAGCCCTTCATGCAGAAGGCCCAGCCGGCCATCGCGCGCATCCGGGAGAAGTGGGCCCCCGGCGTCTACGAGGAGGTCCAGAAGATCATCGGCCAGTGAAGGCCGGAGCGAACCGTTTGAGGAGTTAACCTGATCGATTCCCTGTCGGGTCCGCCCGGCGTGGACCCGGCAGGGCCCCAGAATCGAGCCCGATTATGGACTTTGCGACCGATAACAGACCAAGGCCGGTCAGATGGACCGGTCTCAGGGCCGCCTGCGACCGGTTCAACGCCGTTCTGGACGATTTCAACCTGGTCCTGTTTACCGCTCTCCTGGTGGTGGCCACCCTCCAGGTGCTCTGCCGCTACGTCCTCCGGGTGCCCCTGCCCTGGACCGAAGAACTGGCCCGCTTCCTGGTCGTCTGGGTGACTTTTCTGGGATCGGCCAGCGTGACCCGGCGCAAGCTGCACATCACCGTGACTTTCTTTGCCGAACGCTTCCCCCCCAGGACGGCCGTAGCGGTCCGGGTGATCCTCTATGTAATGATGTTTTTGTTCCTGCTCATCATCTTCTGGGGAACCCTGGTCATGTTCCGATCCTCCTGGCCCGTCCACGCCGGAACGATGCCCTGGCTGAGGATGTCCTGGGTTTACCTGGGCGCCATCATCGGTGTGCTGATCATGACGATTCTGGTCCTGATCCATTTGACCCAGGAGATCAGGGCCCTGAAAGGCTCGGCCGGCGCCTCTGCAGGGGCCTGATTCCGGCTGAAAGGCGGCCTCGGATGCTGGTCTGGATATTCCTGATCGCCCTCTTGGGCCTGGTTCTGATCGGCATGCCGGTCGCCTTTGCCATGGGCGTGACCTCGATCCTGGTGGTCATCATCGACCGAGGCATTGACTCGATCCCCTACGGCATCGCCGCCCAGCGGATGATTTACGGGGTCAACTCCTTCCCCCTGCTGGCCATACCTTTCTTTCTCCTGGCCGGCCGCCTGATGAACACGGCCGGCGTGACCGACCGCATTTTCAACTTCTGCAACACTCTCATCGGCCACATCCGCGGCGGACTGGGCCACGTCAACATCCTGGCCAGCATGATCTTCGCCGGCATGTCCGGCTCGGCCGTGTCCGACGCCGTGGGCCTGGGCCAGATGGAGATCAAGGCCATGCGGGACGAGGGCTACGCGCCCGACTTCAGCGCTGCGGTCACCGCCGCTTCGGCCACCATCGGCCCCATCGTCCCGCCCAGTATCCCCATGGTCCTTTTCGGCGTCCTGGGCAACGTCTCGGTGGGCGCGCTGTTCATCGGCGGCCTGGTGCCCGGGGTGATGATGGGCCTGTTCATGATGGTCACGGTGACCGTCATTGCCAAGAAAAGGGGTTACCCGGTCAGGGCCCGATCCTCGATTGGCCAGGTGGCCGTGTCCACGGCCCGGGCCTTCTTCCCCATGCTCAGCCCGGCGATCCTGATCGGCGGCATCTGGCTGGGCGTCTTCACCCCGACCGAGGCTGCGGCCGTGGCCGTGGTCTACTCCCTGTTCATGGGCCTGCTCCTCTACCGGGAGCTCAGCCTCAAGGCCCTGATCAAGGTGATGCGCGAGGCCCTGGACGACGCGGCGGTCCTGCTGTTCATCATAGCCGCGGCCTCGCTCTACGGCTGGCTGCTGGCCAGGTATCAAATCCCGGTGATCCTGGCCGAGAAGATCCTGGCCATCACCCAGAAGCCGATCCTGATCCTGCTCATCGTCAACATATTCCTGCTCATCGTCGGCTTCTTCATGGAGAGCCTGGCCGCGATAAACATCCTGACCCCGATCCTGATGCCCCTGGCCATAAAGGTGGGCATAGATCCGGTCCATTTCGGCGTGATGATGATTCTCAACCTGATGATCGGCCTGATCACCCCGCCGGTGGGCATGGTTCTCTACGCCACCCAGCGGGTGGCGGGCATCCCCTTTGAAAAGCTGCAGCGGGCGGTGTTGGTCTTTTTCATACCCCTGCTCCTGGTCCTCCTGTTCATCACAGTTTTTCCCCCGCTGACGACCTGGCTGCCCTCGACCATACTCAGGTGAAGGTGTAGCTTTTGGGGCGCGGTTTCAGGGCCGGAGAAAACCTGGGGCCGAGAGGCGAGAGGACAAGGAGAAGCGGAGTTCGAAGCAATGAACGGCAGAGACGTTCGATTTGGGTTCGAAGAGGCCTGGAGTGCCTAGAATGGAGGATTGTTAATGATCATTGATCGAGATTTGTGCATTGGGTGCGGTCAGTGTCTGCCCTACTGCCCGGTGGGGGCCATCAGCCTTGATGACGATCAGGCTGAGATTGACCTGGACGAATGCGCCGAGTGCGGAAACTGCCTGCGCCTGGCCGACTGCCCGGTGGACGCCATCTCACAGCAGGAGCTGACCTGGCCCAGGTCAGTGCGCAGCATCCTCAGCGATCCCCTGACCATCGCCGTCGAGTCCGGCATCTCGGGCCGCGGGACCGAGGAGATGAAGACCAACGAGGTCACCGGCCGGTTCAAGCTGGGCCAGGCCGGCGTCGGCCTCGAGGTCGGCCGGCCGGTCCTGGGGGCCAGGTTCTACGACGTCGAGAAGGTCGCCCAGGCCGTGGCCAAGCTGGGTGTGGTCTTCGAGAAGATCAACCCCACGACCAGCCTGATGTCCGATCCCAAGACGGGCAAGTTCAAGGACGACGTCCTCAACGAGAAGGTCCTCTCGGCCATCCTGGAGTTCTCCATCAATCTGGAGCGCCTGCCCGAGCTCTTCGACGCCCTGGCCAAGGTGGCCAAGGAGATAGACACGGTCTTCACCGTTGACCTGGCCACCCGGATCGCCCCCGACGGCTCGGTGCCCACCGCGCCCTACGTCGAGAAGGCGGGCCTCTGGATCGCCCCCAACGGCAAGACCAACGTCGGCCTGGGCCGCCCCAGGTTCCAGGAGGATTGAAGATGACGCACACCCTGCATAGACTGGGGCTGGATGACACCCTCGAACAGGACTACGTGGTCCTGGTCATGCCCTCCAAGGACATCAACCACGTCGGCTCAGGCCCCAAGCTGCGGCGTTTCATGGAGCTGGCCCTGGAGGCCGGAGCGGTCAAGATCGGCGACGCCAGGCTGGGCAACGAGTACCACCAGGGCGGCCGGGACAAGGTCATGGAGAACGTGGTCGACCGGGCCGTGGTCCACGCCGTGTTCAAGGACCTGGATTCTCTGACCAGGTGCCTGACGGCTCTCAAGGAGGCCGACCTGGGCATGTCGGTGGTCGTCTCCGGGCTCTTCGACAAGGTGGAAGGCTGCTGCCGCAAGGTCGGCCTGGAGAAGCACACCATCAACCAGTCCCTGGGCCGCTGGGGCCGGACCGAGAAGCTCCCGGCGCCCGAGATCTTGCAGTTCAACCTCATGTGCGGCCACGGCATGGTCTCGGCCAACTTGGTCAAGGAGGTCGTGGCCGACGTCAAGGCCGGGAACTGCACCGCGGAGGAGGGCGCCGAGCGGCTCTTCCAGCCCTGCATGTGCGGCGTCTTCAACCCCCACCGGGCCGCGCTGCTGCTCAAGCGCCTGGCCGCCAAGTAGGGGGCCCCAAGGGCCCGGCCGGACCGTACCGGGAAAGAGACAAGGTGGAGCCTGACCGCGTCTACGTGATTTACACCGACCGGCCGCGGACCGCGGTCAGGGAGGCGCTTCACCGGCTCGACCCGGCGGCCGGCTGGGCTCCCTCGGCGGTGGTCGGCCTCAAGCCCAACCTGGTCGTGGCCAAGCCGTCCTCCTCCGGGGCCACGACCTCGGTCCCCCTGATCGAGGGCTTGGTCGAGTACCTCAAGGACAGGGGCTTCAGGCGGATCCAGATCATGGAGAGCGCCGGCGTGGGCCACAGCACCACCAGGGCCTTCAAGGTCACCGGCCTGGGGGCCATGGCCGCCAGGCAGGGCGTCGAGCTGATCGACCTCAAGGCCGAGGAGTCGGTCCCGGTGACCCAGGGCTCCTTCACCGCCCAGGTCTTCAAGCGGGCCCTGGAGGTGGATTACCTGATCAACCTGCCCGTGGCCAAGGCCCACTCGCAGACGCGGATCACCTGCGCCCTCAAGAACCTGAAGGGCCTCATCCCGGACTCGGAGAAGCGGCGCTTCCATTCCCTGGGTCTCCACCGGCCCATCGCCGGTCTCAACACCATCATCCGGCCCCACCTGATCGTCGCCGACGGCCTGGAGGGCGACCTGAGCTTCGAGGAGGGCGGCTCTCCGGTCAGGATGGACCGGGTCATGATCGCCCGGGACCCGGTGCTGCTGGATTCGTTCGTCGCCAGCGGTCTGGGCTATCACTGGTCCGAGATAGACCACCTGGCCCTGGCCGAGGAGCTGGGCGTGGGCGCCGGCCTTCGGGCCGCGGACCAGGTGGTCGAACTGAACCGCCCCCTGGCCCCGGCGGCGCCGGTCGTCCGGGACCGGGGCATCGACCGGCTGGCCAGGAAGATCGAGGCCCGCCAGGCCTGCTCGACCTGTTACGGCGGCCTGATTCACGCCCTGGAAAGACTGAGGCAGAAGGGCAAGCTGGAGCGTCTCGGAGAGACGCTCCACGTCGGCCAGGGGTTCAAGGGGATCGAGAGCTCGGGCTTCGGCCTGGGACAGTGCACCGCCGGGTTCGACCGCTCCCTGTCGGGCTGCCCGCCGGACTCGCGGCGGATGGTGGACTTCCTGGAGGAGATAATCGACAGCCGGCCCTAGTCCACCGGGCGGCTGATCGGGCGGTCGCTTCTTTCGACCGGAGAGAGAAACAACCGAGCGGCTTGGTTCAACGAAAGGGGGTGAGGGTGAAACAAGCTGAGGCGAGGAGTCATTACGAGAATAACCAGAATCCTGGACAAGGAGGATGAGGGATGAAGGCAAGAAGGATTCTTGACCTGAGGTTCCTGGTCGTCTTGACGGTCCTGGTGTCCGGCCTGATGCTGCTGACGCCGGGCCTCGTTCTGGCCGAAAAGGTCAAACTCAGGCTGGCCCACTCCGAATCGCTGACCAACATCAGGCACGAAGTGGTCCTCTTCTATGTCAAGCGGGTCGGCGAGATGAGCAAGGGGGAGATAGAGATAGAGGTCTATCCCGCCGGCCAGATGGGCACCCACACCCAGTGCCAGGAGATGGTCTCCACGGGCAGCCTGGACTTCTACATCACCACGGCCGGCCTGGTCTCGGTCTTCGATCCCCAGAGGACCCAGGAGCTGATCGAGCTGCCCTACCTGTTCGACACCTATTCCCAGGCCTACGCCTTCATGGACACCGACTTCGTGACCAAGATCTACGATCCGCTCCAGGCCAAGGGCATCCGCTACCTGTCCACCTGGTGCAACGGCTTCCGCCACATGACCAACAACGTCCGGCCCATCAACACCCCGGACGACATGAAGGGACTCAAGATCAGGGTGGTCAAGTCCGAAATGTCCATGAAGATCATCTCCTCCCTGGGGGCTAGCCCGGTGCCGATGGCCTATTCCGAGCTGTACACGGCCCTGGGTTCCGGCGTGGTCGACGGGCAGGAGAACCCCTTCATGAACATCTACGCCTCCAAGTTCTTCGAGGTCCAGAAGTTCATGTCCGTGACCAAGCACCAGTACAGCACCCTGCCCCTGATCTTCTCCGAGAAGCGCTGGCAGAAGCTGAGCGAGGCCCATCGCCAGATTCTCAAGAAGGCGGCCCTGGAGGCGGCCCCCTTCATGCGCAAGAAGGTGGGGGCCAACGAGGACAGCCAGCGGGCGGCCATGGAGAAGGCCGGGATGAAGATCAACGACGTTCCGGACCTGGCCCCCTTCAGAAAAGCCGTCGATGCGTGCTATGAATGGGCCAGGGGTAAGTGGGGCGCCAACACGGTCAACGACGTGCTGGCCCGAGTCGAGGAAATTCGCAAGAAGTATCCCGCGGGCACGACCTACTTCGGCCCGGAGGACGCGAAATAGAATTCAGACCGGCTCCGGCCGTCTCTCCGGCCGGAGCCCCGGCCCCGAGGCCTCACGGGCCTCCGGGCCGGCCGGGGCGCGGCCTCGACAGAGGTGATCCATGGGGACCAGAAAATCCTTTTTCGACATAGTCTTCAAAGGAGGAGAGCTCCTGGCCGCCGCGGCCTTCGTGCTGCTCTGCGTCACGGTCAGCATTCAGGTCATTTCCCGCTACGTCTTCAACGTGGCCTTCGGCTGGGGCGAGGAGCTGCCCATTTTCGTCTTCCTGTGGGTCAGCTTCATCGCCGCCTCGGTGGCCTACCGCGAGGGCAACCACCTCAGCGTGGACTTCATCGCCGATCGCTTCCCCAGGTCCTGGCAGAAGCCGATAACTTACATCAACCTGATTCTTTGCCTACTTTTTATCATTGCCTTGTTTTACTATGAAGGAACGATGACCCTCTTGGTCAGAGAGAGCACCTTCGTGGTCATGAAGATTTCCAAGGCCTATTGCTACGTGGGCATTCCCCTGTCCTGCCTGATTTTTGCCGTTTTTATCATCGAGAAAATAATAAGAACCGCCAAGAGCAAGACTGAACTAACCGCCGCCGAGTGAGGACAGAGGAGCAGGGGCGAGCCAGCCAAGCCCGGGAGATTTCATGGACGCAATCCTGATTTGTGGCCTGGGATTCCTCGTCTTCGCCATGGTTCTCAGAATCCCGGTGGCCTTCGCGGTGGGCATGTCCGCGGTCCTCTACGGCCTGGTGAGCGGCCGGATTCCCATGGAAGCCCTGACCCACCGGATGTCCCTGGCCACCGAGTCCTGGCCGATCATGGCCGTGCCCTTCTTCGTCCTGATGGGCAACGCCCTCAACCGGGGCAAGTCGGGCCGCTGTCTGATGGATCTGGCCAACTGCCTGGTCGGCTCGGTCTGGGGCGGGCTGGCCTCGGTCTCGATCGTGGTCAGCATGTTCTTCGGCGGCTGCTCCGGCTCGGCCGTGGCCGACGCCTCCAGCGTGGGCAGCGTCCTGATCCCGGAAATGGTCAGGCGGGGCTACGACAAGGGCTACAGCGCCGCGGTTAACGCCGCCTCCTCGACCATCGGCATCATCATCCCGCCCAGCATCCCCATGATTCTCTACGGCTGGGTTACCGAGGTCTCCATCCGCAAGCTCTTCCTGGCCGGCCTGTTTCCCGGAATCGCCGTGGGCCTGGTCCAGATCGTGGTCGCGGCCTACCTGGGCTACAAGAGACACTACTACCGGGCCGAGCGGCCCAGCGGCCAGGTGATTCTGGGCCACCTGAAGAGAAGCCTGCCGGCCATGTTCACCCCGATCCTGGTCATGGGCGGGATCCTGGCCGGGGTCTACACGACCACCGAGGCGGCCATCATCGGGGCCCTGTACGTCATTGCCATTGAGTTCTTCATTTACAAGGGACTGACCCTCAAGGGACTCCTGGCCACCATCATCGAGTCGGCCAAGGTCACCGGCGTGGTCATCTTCCTGATCGCCACCTCGTTCATGCTGACCTACGTCATCATTCTCAGCCAGGTGCCGACCATCGTCGCGGCCAAGCTCCTGCCCCTGATTCCCAACGCCACGGTCTGCCTGCTGATCATCGCCATGATCCTCCTGGTGACCGGGTGCTTCCTGGACCTGGCCCCTTCCCTGCTCATATTTACGCCGATTCTCTATCCCTTCGCCCTCAAGTTCCACATCGATCCGGTCCACCTGGGCGTGGTCATCGTCATGGTCCTGGCCGTGGGCCTGTTCACCCCGCCGGTGGGGCAGACGCTCTACATCTCGGCCCTCATCGCCAAGGCCCCCATCGAGACGGTCAGCAAGGACATCGCTCTCTTTCTCCTGTCCATCGTCTTTGTCGTGGCCCTGGTGATCTTCTTTCCGCCTTTCACTCTCTGGCTGGCCGCCTTCTGATGACCGGGAAAGGATCGAGGGCCTGTTTTATGAGTCTTTTACGGCGCGGTTCGCCCCAGGGCGAGCCCTTGGATTGAGATAACCGCCGGCCGAGCCGGCCGGTAGAGGAGGAGGACGACTCATGCTCAAGCTGACCGATATGGGTTACGCGGGCAAAATCTTGCGGGTGGATCTGAGCTCTGGGGAGATGAAGCCCCAGGACCTGGACGAAGGAGTGGTCCGGAAGTGGGTCGGGGGCGTCGGTCTGGCGGCCAAGATCATGTTCGACGAGGTCAATCCCGGGGTGGAGTGGTCTGACCCGGAGAACCTGCTCATCTGGGCCACCGGCCCCCTGGCCGGGACCGATGTGGCCGGAGCGGCGACGATCAACGTGGTGGGCAAGGGTCCGATGACCAACCTGGCCGGGGCCTCGCAGGCCAACGGCTTCATGGGCGCCTACATGAAATTCTGTGGCTGGGACGCCCTGGTCTTCGAGGGCCGTTCGCCCAAGCTGGTCTACCTGCTCCTCAAGGAGGGGGGCCAGGCCGAGCTCAAGGACGCCTCGCACCTGGCCGGTCTGGACGTGGATGAGATGGAGAACCGGCTCAGGGAGGAGTACGGGGTCAAGGAGCACGACATCAGCGTCTTCGGGATCGGTCCGGCCGGGGAGAACCTGGTCCGCTTCGCCTGCGTCTCCGGAGACCGGGGCCACGTGGCCGGCCACAACGGGTTGGGCGCGGTGATGGGAGCCAAGAAGATCAAGGCGGTGGTGGCCTTCAGGGGGCCGCGCCGTTTAAAGGTCAAGGACCCGGATCTGCTCAAGGAGAAGGTCCGGGAGATGGTCGAGTTCGCCAAGAACTTCGGCACGGTCTACGCCTGGGGGACCGGGGGCGGGTTCTCGACCCTGCACGCCCTGGGGGCCCTGCCGGTCAAGAACTACACCACCGACATCTTTCCCGAGCACGAGAAGATGAGCGGGCAGTACCTGCGGACGCACTTCAAGGTGAAATCCCGGCCCTGCTACCGTTGCGCCATCGCCCACGTCAAGGAAGTCGAGGTCACCGAGGGCCCTTACAAGGGTTTCGTGGGCGAGGAGCCGGAGTACGAGCAGCTGGCCGCCTGGGGTCCCCAGATCGGCAACACCGACATAGGGGCCACGGTGATGCTGGGCAACGAGGTGGACAAGCTGGGCATGGACTGCAACGAGGCCTCCTGGACCATCGGCTGGGCCATGGAATGCTACCAGAAGGGGGTCTTCAGCCAGGAAGACACGGACGGGCTGGATCTCAGCTGGGGCAACGTCGAGGCGGTCAAGGAGCTTCTTAACCGGATCGCCCGGCGAAAGGGCAAGTTCGCCAACCTTCTGGCCGAGGGGGTGATGCGGGCCTCCCAGAAGGTGGGCGGCGAGGCGGCCGAGTGGGCCATATACGGCCGCAAGGGCTCGGCGCCGCGAAGCCACGATCACCGGGGCTCGACCAGGTGGTACGAACTGTTGGACACCTGCCTGACCAACACCAGCACCCTGGAGTCGACCTGGGGCGGGATCCATCCCAAGCTGGTGGACCTGGAGGAGCCGACGGATCATTTCTCCCACGAGCAGGTCTCCACCTTCAACGCCCGCTACAACGGCATCCGGCAGTTCGACGACTGCCTGGGGACCTGCCGCTTCGTCTCCCCGGCGCCCAAGCTGGTTCTGGCCTGCTTCAACGCGGCCACCGGCTTCGAGTGGACCCTTGAGGACGCCTGGAAGGTGGGCCGGCGGATCGTCAACCTGCTCCGGGTGTTCAACCTGAGGCACGGCTTGAAGCTGGAGGACGAGCGTCCCTCGACCAGGTACGGTTCCATCCCGGTGGACGGCCCGGCCGAGGGGGTGGACATCATGGCCAAATGGGACCAGATGGTCGAGAACTACTACCAGCTCATGGGCTGGAATCCCAAAACCGGCTGGCCCCTGCCCCAGACCCTCAAAGATTTAGACCTGGCAGAGCTGATCGAGAACTGAGATAATCCCCCCCGGCCCAACTCGGGCCGGGGACTCAATTCAAGGACCGTGGCTCTGACTCGAGCCCGCAACCGGGAGAAGCAATGATGGACAAGGTCCTAGTTACACGACGTGTTTTCCAGAGCGCTCTGGACCTTCTGGCCACCCGGGCCGAGGTGCTCGTCTCGCCCCACGACCGCGACCTGAGAGCCGAGGAGCTCCTGGAGATGAGCGCGGGCTGCCGGGCCTTGATGACCATGCCGGCCGACCGGATCGACCGGCCCTTTCTGACCGCCCGCCCCGAGGTGGCCATGGTGGCCAACGACGCGGTGGGCTACGACAACATTGACCTGGCCGTGGCCAGGGAACTCGGGGTGGTGGTCACCAACACCCCGGGGGTCCTAACCGAGGCCACGGCCGATCTGACCTTCATCCTGCTCCTGGCCGTGATGCGCCGTCTGGTCGAGGGCGACCGCCTCTTGAGGGCCGGCCTCTTCGAGGGCACGGCCCCCATGTTCATGCTGGGGACCGATCCGAAGGGCAAGACCCTGGGCGTCTTCGGCTTCGGCCGCATCGGCCAGGCCGTGGCCCGGAGGGCCAGGGCCTTCGGCATGAACGTCATCTACCACGACGTCCAGCCCTTGGCCGAGGCGGCCCGGGAGGTGGAGGCCGAGTACGTCAGCTTCGAGGAGCTGCTGGCCCGCTCGGACGCCATCTCGATCAACGCCCTCCTGAACGATAAAACCAGGGGGGTCTTCAACTACCAGGTCTTGAGCCGCATGAAGCCGACCGCCTTCCTGGTCAACGCCGCCCGCGGGCCCATCATCGTCGAGGCTGACCTGGCCCGGGCCCTGGAGGAGAAGGTCATCGCCGGAGCGGCCCTGGACGTCTACGAGTTCGAGCCCCAGGTCAACCCCAAGCTGATCGGCCTGGAGAACGTCATCCTCGCGCCCCACATGGGCAGCGCCACCAGAGAGGCCCGGGAGGGCATGGCCCTCCTGGCCGCCCGGAACATCGTCGCCTTCCTCGAGGGCGGCGAGCCGCCGACTCGATTGGTCTGAGAAAAGAACCGGCCCGGGAGCCTCGGCCGGCCGAGGCTCCCGGCGAGCTCGAAGGGCCGGCGGTTACCCCCGCAGCGGAATCCGCTTCACCTCAAAGACGACCGGGTTGACCGGATCAGGGCGGCAGCCGACCTAGACGTTCGGGTCCTGGGACCAGGGCTAGCGGCCGCCCAACAGGAGGGTCCGCTGAAGCGGCGACCCTTGACCGGGGCGCGAGCCCCTTTGTTCCTACCTGGCGGAATGAGTCCTTGACACGGCAGTGGCTATATGAGTATATAGGTATACGAAAGAGGTCAGTGGCGGCGAATCGTTTTCGTTCGGCCCGGGGCGAACCGCCCCCTTGAATCGGAGCGCCATCCGGTTCAAGGCTTCTCGCCGGTGGAGGCGACGATGCGAGCAAGGCCGCGATCAATCGCCTTCCTGCCAGCCTGGTTCTCGGAACCGGGGCGGCCCGTCAGTCCGCCCGAACGCTCTCGGTCCTTGGCCGGAGAAGGCGGGGCCGGCGCCGGAGCGCTCCAGAAGGCTCAAAACGGGCTTAATTCAGACGTCGCCGCTTGTTCCGGGGCGGGTTCCTGGCCTTCGGGTCAGGGCCGGTCACAGGTCTCACCACGAGTCTGGCTCAAGACAACCAACGGGGCTGATTTGACTGCCTCTGTATTCGGGGGTGACGTGAATGGAAAAAGAGGAGAGCAACCTACCACTAGCCGGGATTCGGGTCCTGGAACTGGGTCACGCGGTCATGGGGCCGACCTGCGGTCTGCTTCTGGCCGATCTGGGCGCCGAGGTGATCAAGATCGAACGCGCCCCCAAAGGAGACGACACTCGCCGGCTGCTCGGCTTCGGAGCGGGTCTGTTCCCCTTTTTTAACCGCAACAAGAAAAGCCTGGTCCTGGACCTCAAGAGCGACCAGGGCAAGGAGATCCTCAGAAAGCTCATCGCCTCCGCTGACGTCCTCCTGGAGAACTTCGGCCCCGGCGCGGTGGACCGCCTGGGCTTCACTTACGAGGCCTGCCAAAAGATCAATCCCCGGCTGATCTACTGCAACCTCAAGGGCTTCATGCCCGGGCCCTACGAGAACCGGCCCAGTCTGGACCATCTGGTCCAGATGATGGCCGGTCTGGCCTACATGACCGGGCACGAGGGCGAACCCCTGCGGGCCGGGGCCTCGATCATCGACGTCATGGGCGGCACTTACGGCACCCTGGGCATTCTCACCGCCCTCTACGAGCGCCAGAGAACGGGCCGGGGCCAGCGAGTCCTGGCCACTCTCTTCGAGGCGACGGCCTTTCTGGTCGGCCAGCACATGGCCGTGGCCGCGGTGACCGGCCGGCAGCCGCCGCCCATGCCCGACGGACTGGCTCCCTGGGCGGTCTACGATCTCTTCACTACCCTCGACGGAGAGCTGGTTTTCGTGGGCCTTACCAGCGACCAGCACTGGCAGAGGTTCTGCCAGACCTTCGGCCTGGACGACCTCCTGGCTGACGAGAGCCTGGCCGCCAACAACGACCGGGTCAGGAACCGGGACCGGCTCATCCCCGCGCTGAGGGAGGTCTTCGGCCGGCTGAGCCGGGCGGAGGTGGTCCGCCTCTGTGACGAGGCCCGGATCCCCTTCGCCCCGGTGGCCAAGCCGATTGACCTGTTCGAGGACCCCCACCTCAACCAGAGCGGCGGCCTGGTGGAGACCACCTTCCCGGGCGGCATCAGAACCAAGATGCCCAAGCTGCCCCTCCGCCTGGGCGACTACGACTTCGGCCTGAGGAGCAACCCGCCGGAAATCGGCGAGGGCAGCCAGGAGATCCTGGAGTCGATCGGCTACTCCGGGGAGGACGTCAGGGCCCTCATCGACCAGGGCCTGGTGGCGATCGCTCCCGGCGGCGGCCAGTAAGAGCAAGACTCTTTCCAGCAGCGCGGCCTGCCGGCTGCTTGATGGATTAAACGGAGTGTCAGACATGCCGGTTGAAGACATCATCAAGGCCGTCCTGGACTTCAATGAGGCCCAGGTGGTTGACCTGATCAATAGCGAACTGGACCGGGGCGCGGAGGTGACCTCGCTCCTTAACGGCGGCCTGATCGCCGCCATGGACGAAGTCGGCCGGCGCTTCAGCAGCGGCGAGCTGTTCGTGCCCGAGATGCTCCTGGCCGCCCAGACCATGAAGGCCGGCCTGGGCGTGATCAAGCCGGTTCTGTCAAAGACCGGGGCCAAACCCAAGGGACTGGTCGTCATCGGCACCGTCCAGGGCGACCTGCACGACATCGGCAAGAACCTGGTCTCGATGATGCTCGAAGGGGCGGGCTTCACGGTCATCGATCTCGGGGTCGACGTGGCCGGCGAGACCTTTGTCAAGTCGGTCCAGGACAGCAAGGCCGACCTGGTGGCCATGTCGGCCCTGCTGACCACGACCATGCCGGCCCTGGAGGCCAACGTGGCCCTCTTCAAGAAACTCGGCCTCGGGGCCGGCGTCCTGGTCGGCGGAGCGCCCGTGACCCGGGCCTTCGCCGACAAGATCGGCGCGGACGGCTTCAGCGAGGACGCGGTCGGAGCCGTGGAAGTGGCCCGCCGGCTGATGGCCGGATGAGCCGGAAGCCCTCGGAGTGCAGCCCATGAATCAGATGACGCCCCGGGAGAGAGTGGCCCTGGCGACCAGGGGACAGAAACCGGACAAGCTGCCCATCATGGTCGCCAACTCCAACACGTTCATCTGCCAGTACTACGGCATGAGCGTCGAGGAGTTCCTGACCGATCCCCAGCTGTGCACCGAGGGCAACATCAAGTTCACCCGGGAGTTCGCGGTTGACTACAACCTCTGCGTCAACGGCTACATTCTCTACGGCTGCGGCCCCGAGCTGGGGGTGGAGTGGAAGTTCGTCGGGGACAACTTCCCCGGCTTTGTCAACGGGCCGCTGAAGTCCGAAGAGGACCTGAGCCGGATAGAAGTCCCCTCGGAGCCGAGCGGTTATTTCAAGCAATACCTGGAGGTCATGCGCCGGCTCAACCAGGCCATCGGCCAGGAGTACCACCTCTCGGTGAGCATCCTGGGCCCCTTCGCCGTGGCCTGCTTCCTGAGAGGCATCGAGGAGGCGCTCAAGGACACCCTGGTCAACCGGGACTTCGCCAGGAAGTACCTCAAGGTCTGCACCGACCTGTCCGTCTACTTCGGAAAGCAGATTCTGGCCACCGGGCTTGGGAATCCCATCCTAAACGAGATCTTCCTGACCCCCCAGATGATCCGGCCCGATGTCTTTCACGAACTGATCGCCCCCTTTGACCAGGAGGTCCAGCGCCGGCTGGAGCCGGGGAAGGCCCCCAACAGCCTGGCCGCCTTCATGGGCCAGCCCCACGATCCGGAGAGCCAGAAGGGCGGCGCCTCTCTCTACAAGGCTTTCTTCGGCGTGGGGGAATCGATCGAGTCCATCAAGGCGGCCATTAACTTCAGGCTGCCGGGCATGCCCTTCCCGGCCTCTATTTCCGGGCGGGCCCTGAACTCCTGGAGCAGCCGGGAGATCGTCGATTACCTCAAGGAGGCCCTGGACTTCCTGGTCAAGGGTCAGGGCCTCTATCCATCCATCACCCTGGTCTCGGTCCAGGCCGAATCCCGCGAGAACGCCCTGGACATCGCCGAGAAGATGAACGCGGTCAAGGCCCTGCGCGACGAGTACGAGCTCTAGTCCGAGCCCGGACCTTGCCGGGGCGAACACGTACGAGGGCGTTATCACTTGGTGGCAGGCTGACAAGAGGCGAAAACTCTTTTTTATTCGAGGGAGGGAGAAGCGATGAGGAAAAGACGGTTCGTGATCACCCTGAGCTTGCTGGCCGTAGGCCTGGTCACTCTCTTCTCTGGCCTGGCCCTGGCCGAGGAGACGGCCAAGATCGCGTTTGTCGGGGCCTTCACCGGGCCAGCCTTCAAGATGACCAAGGACGCCGAACAGGCGGCGGTCCTGGCGGTCGAGGAGATCAACGCCGCCGGCGGCCTCCTGGGCAGCAAGGTGGAGATGATCCAGCGGGACGGCGGCAACCGGCCCGAGCTGCACGCCCGGCTGGCCCGCGAGGTCATCGAGCAGGAGAAGATCAAGGCCATCTTCGGCGGCGGAGCCAGCTCCTGCACCCTGGCCGCCTCGGCCGTGGCCAAGGAGCTCAAGGTCCCCTTCCTCGTCTCCGTGGGCAACAGCGCGGCCATCGTCTGGAACTCCGGCCACCGCTACGTGTTCCTGTTCGAGTCAAACTCGGTCATGGAGGCCAACGCCTGGATCGAGTGGGCGGCCAAGCAGCCCTGGCGGACCTACTCCTGGATCGGCCCGGACTACGAGTGGTCCAGAACGATCCTGAGCAACTTCAAGGCCAAGGTGGCCGCCAAGGGCATCAAGCTGACCTTTGAAAAGGAGCTCTGGCACAAGCTGGGCGAGACCACCTTCACCTCCTACATCCCGGTCCTCAAGGCCTCCAAGCCCGAAGTCCTGTTCATCGGCAGCTGGGGCGGCGACATGAACGCCTTCATCCTGCAGGCCTCCAACGCCGGCCTCTTCAAGAGGATGAAAGCCTTCGGCATGATCGCCGAGGACTCGGCCATCGCCTTGGGGGACAAGATGCCGGAAGGCCTCTACGGCTTCTCCCGGGGACCCTTCAACTACTGCGCGGGCAAGTACCCGGCCGCCAAGGAGTTCGTGGACAAGTACTACAAGAAGTTCAACATGTACCCGGGCGGCTTCTCTTTCTGCGCCTATGACTCGATCATCGCCTGGGCCGCGGCCGTCAAGAAGGCCGGGAGCTTTGACGCCGAGAAGACGGTGGACGCCCTGCAGGGGCTCAAGTTCAGCGGCCCCAGGGGCGACCAGTACATCCGGGCCGTCGACGGCCAGCTCAACTGCCCGGCCTGCATCGGTCTGAGGACCTACAAGAAGGAATACGGCTTTGCCGTCCTCGATCCGGTGTCCGTCGTTCCGGCTGAAAGCATCTGGCTGAGCGAGGCCGAGGTCAAGGCCATCAGGGCCAAGCAGTAGACTGAATCGACTCCATAACGGGAGGCCGCCGGACTTCTTCTAGGCGGCCTCCCCTGAATCAGGTGACCCAGAGCCTCAATGCTCCAGGATATCGGGAGCAGGGAACGGGGAGAAGCGCCAATTGGAATTTCGTGATTTACTGGAAATTGCCATCGGCGGCCTGACCAGCGCCATGCTCCTCTTCATTTTCGCCGCCGGACTGACGCTCGTCTTCGGCGTGCTCAGGATAATCAACTTCGCCCACGGCGCAATCTTCATGCTGGCCGCCTACCTGTCCTACACCGTGACCAAAGCCTTCGGCCAGGCCGGCTATTCCTTCTGGCTGGCCCTCATCGCCGCTCCTCTGGTGGTGACCGCCCTGGGCGTGGCCATTGAGATATTCCTGCTCAGGCCGATTTACCATCGAGAGCACCTGATGCAGCTCCTGCTGACCTACTCGCTGGTTCTGGTGATCGTTGACGCGACCAAGTTCCTGTGGGGTCCCGATCCCAAGATGGTCCCCCTCCCCTCGGTCCTGGGAAACCAGGTCATGCTCTTCGGGGCCGTCCTGTCCGTCTACAGCCTGGTCCTGATCGCCATCGGCCTGGCCGCCATGGTCACCCTGTGGCTCTTCCTGAACAGGACCAACCTGGGCCACATCATCCGGGCCGGCGCCTTTGACCCGGAGATGACCGAGGTGCTGGGGATCAACCTCAAGCTGGTCTACACCTTCATCTTCGCCCTGGGCGCCTGGATGGCCGGCCTGGCCGGGGTCCTGATGGCCCCTCTGACCACGGTCTCCCAGGGCATGGACGCCAGCATGCTCATCGAGGCCTTTGCCGTGGTGGTCATCGGCGGCATGGGCAGCATCGTCGGAGCCTTTATCGCCTCGATCCTGGTCGGAATGGTCAATTCCTTCGGGCTGCTCTGGATTCCGGGGGTGGCCATTGCCTTTGTCTTCATAGTCATGGCCGTGGTTCTGGTGGTCAGGCCCTGGGGGCTCTTCGGCCGGCCCGTCAAGTAGAAAGAAGGTGATCCAGAGATGAAATCCCAGGTCAAGGTCTGGCTGATCGTCCTGCTGGCCCTAGGGGTACTGGCCGTTCTGGGTCAGGTCCTGTCGGACTTCTACATCCGGGTGGTCATGGAGATGGCCATCCTGGGTCTCTTCGCCCAGAGCCTGAACCTCATTCTGGGCTACGGGGGCCTGGTAACCTTCGGCCACGCCGCCTTTTACGGCTTCGGGGCCTACTGCGTGGCCATCCTGCTCAGGGACACCAGCCTGAGCCTGGTGCCGGCCATACTGGCGGGCACGGGACTGACGGCCATCTTCGGACTGGCGGTCGGGGCGGTCTGCCTCCGGGCGGCCAAGCTCTACTTCGCCATCCTGACCCTGGCCATTTCCCAGCTCCTCTTCGTTCTGGTTTTTCAATGGTACGGCCTGACCGGCGGGGACAACGGCATCCACGGGGTCAAGGTCTCGGCCTGGATGCTCAATTCACGGAATTACTACTACTTCGTCATAGCGATGGTGGGCCTCTGCTTTCTGGTCATCCGGATCATCCTCAACTCGCCCTTCGGCTACGCCCTGAGGGCCAGCCGGGACAATCCCGAGCGGGTGGTCTTCCTGGGTCTGGACGTCTGGCGCCAGCGGCTGATCGCCTTCGTCCTGGCCGCGGTCTTCGCCGGGGTGGCCGGGGGCCTGTACGTCGGTTACGACCACATGGCCTATCCCATGCTGGTCCACTGGAGCAAGTCGTCCGAACCGATCCTCATGGTTCTGCTCGGCGGGATCAACAGCTTCTGGGGCCCCCTGGCCGGAGCCGTCGTCTTCGTGATCATGGAGATGATCATGGGGCAGGTGACGGTCTACTGGCTGTTCATCCTGGGCCTGACCATCCTGGTCCTGGTCATGTTCTTCCCCAAGGGCCTCTGGGGCTGGGTGGAGGAGAAACTGATGCGCTACTTCGGAAAGGCCGCGGTCAATGCCGAATAACGAGGTCGTTCTCGAGATCCAGGAGGCGGCCCTCCTCTTCGGCCAGGTGGCCGCGGTCAACGGGGTGGACCTCCAGGTCAGGGCCGGCGACCTGACCGGCGTCATCGGCCCCAACGGCGCCGGAAAGACCAGCCTCTTCAATCTCATCACCGGCCACTACCCGCCCACCCGGGGAGTCATCAGCTTCCTCGGCCGCCGGATCAGCGGCCTGCCCAGCCACAAGATCGCTCGCCTGGGCATCGCCCGCTCGTTCCAGATAACCAACATCTTCCCGACCCTGACCGCCTTTGAGAACGTCCAGGTGGCCTACCTGATCCGCCGGGGCCGCAGCCGGACCATGCTCAAGCGCTTCTCCGGGCTGGCCCGCGACCAGGTGGCCCGGATACTCGAAACGGTCGGTCTGACCGACAAGGCCGACACCCTGGCCGGCTATCTGTCCCACGGGGACCAGCGCACCCTGGAGATCGGCATCGCCCTGGCCTGCGAGCCCAAGCTCCTGCTCCTGGACGAACCGACCTCGGGGATGTCCTCCTGGGAGACGAAGCTGGTCACGGATCTGATCGACAAGATCGCCCGGGAGATGGCCATTCCCATCATCTTTGTCGAACACGACATGAGCGTCGCCTTCACCGTGGCCAAGACCATCGTGGTCATGCACCAGGGCCAGGTCTTTGCTCAGGGCAGCCCTGAGGAGATCCGCCGGAACGAGCAGGTGCGGAGCATCTATCTGGGGGAAGAGGACTCATGCTAGTCGCTGAAGGCCTGAACACCTATTACGGCCTGAGCCACATCCTTTTCGATCTCTCGCTCCGGGTGGCCGCGGGCGAAGTCGTTTGCGTTCTGGGACGCAACGGCGTGGGCAAGACCACCCTGATGAGGACCCTGATGGGGCTGACGCCGCCCAAGAGCGGCAGCATCAAGCTCAAGGGGCAGGAGGTGGCCGGCCGCCGGCCCTATCAGCTGGCCCGTCTGGGGCTGGGCTACGTGCCGGCCGACCGGAGGATCTTTCCGGACCTGACCGTCCGCCAGAACCTGATCATCGCCCAGAAGCCGGGCGCGCCGGATTCCGGCTCGCCGACCTGGACCATGGAGGACATCTTCAAGTTCTTCCCTCTCCTGGTCAAGCTCCAGGACCGCCTGGGCAACCAGCTCAGCGGCGGGGAGCAGCAGGTCCTATCCACGGCCAGGGCGGTCATCGGCAACGCCGACCTGCTCCTCATGGACGAACCCAGCGAGGGGCTCTCGCCGCTCATCGTCGGGGAATTGCGCGAAACCCTAATGTCCCTCAGGGATCGCGGGGTCTCGATCCTGCTCTGCGAGCAGAACACCAAATTCGCTTTCAAAATAAGCAGCCGGGGCTACATAATAGACAAGGGACGCGTCCTGCATCAGGGGAGCGTCGAGGAACTGAGCGCCAGTGAGGAAGTGAAGGACTGCCTGGCCATCTAGGCCCGGGCAGGCGCTCCTGGAGGTGAAGCCGGCCCAGCCTGGAGATGGCTCCGCTGACAGCCCTAGGCCCCGGCCAGGCAGGGCTGTTTGTTTTTTGAGCATCCCGGGACTCCCTGAGGAGAAGGACATGCAAGACGACCCCCAGACCCTTTTGTCCATCTACGAGAGAATGGTCACCGTCCGGCGCTTCGAGTCGACGGCCGGAGAGCTGTTCGCGGCCAACAGAATCCCGGGCTTCATCCACCTCTCCATCGGCCACGAGGCTTCCTCGGTGGGGGTCTGCTCGGTCCTCCGGCCCGACGACTACGTCACCTCGACCCACCGGGGCCACGGCCACCTCATCGCCAAGGGGGCCGACCCCGACAAGATGTTCGCCGAGCTCATGGCCCGGGAGACCGGCTACTGCCGGGGCAGGGGCGGCTCGATGCACATCGTCGACTTCTCCATCGGCATCCTGGGGGCCAACGGGATAGTCGGCGGCGGCCTGCCCATCGCCGCCGGGGCCGGTCTGTCCATCAAGCTGAGCCAGAGCGACCAGGTGGTCGTCTGCTTCTTCGGCGATGGGGCCTCCAACCGGGGAACGGCCCACGAGGCCATGAACATGGCCTCGATCTGGAAGCTGCCGGTCATCTTCTGCCTGGAGCACAACCAGTACGCCTCGACCACGGCCTCCAGCTACTCCTGCTCGGTGGAGGACCTCTGCCTCAGGGCGGCCGGCTACAACATACCGGGCCTGAAGGTGGACGGGAACGACGTGCTGGCCGTCCGCCAGGCCGCTGCCGAGGCGGTCAGCCGGGCTCGCGCCGGCCAGGGCCCGACCTTTCTGGAGAACAAGACCTTCCGGGTCACGGCCCATCACCAGGGCGATCCGCAGAAGTACCGGGACCCGGCCGACGTGGAGCCCTGGAAGGGCGAGCGGGATCCCATCAACCGCTTCGAGAAGGTCCTCCTGAAAAAGAAAATCCTGACCAAGCGAAAGAGACAGGAGATCTGGGATGCGGTTGAGGCCAGGATTCAGGCCGCGGTCAGATTCGCCGACGAGAGTCCCTTCCCCAGCCCGGAAGAAGCCCTCGATTACGTCTGGGCCGATTGACGGAGGGGAAAGCAATGTCCGAGAGACTTCTGACCAACGCCAACGCCTTTGCCGAGGGCCTGCGCGAAGAAATGAGGCGGGACCAGAGCATCTTCATCCTCGGAGAGGACGTCATCGCCCACGAAGGCCTCTTCCGCGAGTTCAAGGACATTCCGGCCCAGTTCCCCGACCGGATCATCAACACGCCCGTGAGCGAGACCTGCGTCGTCGGGGCCGGTCTGGGGGCGGCCCTGACCGGAAAGCGCCCCCTGGTGGTCTCCCACTTCATCGACTTCCTCACCTGCGCCATGGACGAGATCATCAACCAGGCGGCCAAGATCCGCTACATGTCGGGCGGCCAGGTCAAGGTGCCCATGGTCATCTGGTGCGCCGACGGCGGCCGGCTGAACGCGGCCGCCCAGCACTCCCAGTCCCTGGAGGCCTGGTTCGTCCACACGCCGGGGATCAAGGTGGTGGTCTCCTCGGAGCCCTACGACGCCAAAGGCCTGATCAAATCGTCCCTCCGCGACGACAGCCCGGTGATGTTCATCCAGCACAAGAAGATTTTCGGCCTCCAGGCCCACGTGCCCGAGGAGGAGTACCTGATCCCCCTGGGCCAGGCCGCGGTCAAGCGCCCGGGCCGGGACGTGACCCTGGTCACCTACGGCATCGGCTACCACCTCTGCCTGGAGGCGGCCCAGGAGCTGAGCCGGCAGGGCATCGAGGCCGAGGTGATCGACCTGCGCACCCTCAAGCCCCTGGACATGGAGACCATCGCCGAATCAGTCAAGAAGACCAACCGGGCGGTGGTGGTCCACGAGGCCTGCCTGACCGGCGGCTTCGGGGGCGAGCTGGTCGCCCGGATGCAGCTGGAGCTCTTCGACTACCTGGACGCGCCCATCCCCCGGGTGGCCGGCAAGGACTCGCCCGTGCCTTTCTCCCCGCCGCTGGAGGACAGGGTTCTCTTCAGCGTGGCCGAGGTGGTCGAGGCGGCCCGGGCCGTGCTCTATCGCTAGGCCGGGAAGCACCCGGCCGGGGAAACGCCCGCCCCGGACGAGATGAGGCCGGGGCGCGGCCTCTCTCTGACGGCTTCGCCTCGAAGCTCCACCGCGCCCTCTTGAACGAGCCCTGCCGGGTCAAGGGACGCCGGAGATGGTCTGACTCGGCGGAGGAGACGCAGGAGGATTTAGACGCCTAGCCGGCCTTCCACGACCAGAAACGCCGCCACCAGGGCCGGGGGATGAAGGGCCGGACCCCCCTTCAGGCTTTCGAGGACGGGCTTAAAGACTTGAACTCCAAAGCCAAGAAGGAACCCGACCAGAAGGCCGCTTAGCCATCAACCCCGGCTGGAGGAGTCCACTCATCGAACGGTAGGCCAGCCGTGGTCGAAGTTATAGTAGAACGTCTGGAAGGGCAGGCGGAAATCCTCGACCTCCCGGCCCACCTTTTCGGGTTCTTCGTCCTTGACCAGGACCCGCTCGAAGAAACCGGCCACGGTCTCCATGTCGTTTTCCATCAGGCCCAGCCGGGTGATCTCGATGGTCCCGATCCGGAGGCCCCCGGGCCGGTCCCAGGCTTCGGGTTTGTCCGTTGGAATCAGGTTCTTGTTGGTGATGATGTTGGCCCGGGCCAGTTTTTGCGCCGCCGCCAGCCCGCCGCCCAAACCACTTACGTCGGCCACCACCTGGTGGGTCCGGGTGTAGCCCCGGCGGGCTCCCAACACCGGCACGCCCCGCCGGTCCAGGGCCCGGGCCAGGGCCTGGGAGTTCTGGACGATCCGGGCCATGTAGACCTCGCCGAAAGCCAGCATCTCAGCGGCCGAAACCGCCAGGGCCGCCACCCGGTTCACCTGGTGGGTGGCCACCAGGACCGGAAAGATGGCCTGGGTCAAAGGCCCGGTCAGTTCCGGATCGTTCCACATGATCATCCCGCTCTGGGGACCGCTGAAGGTCTTGCCCGCCGAACCGGTCAGCACCGCGGCCCCCTCGGCCAACGGGTCCTGGAACTGCCCGCCGGCGATGAGGCCCGCCTGGTGGGCCCCGTCATATATGAACCGACCGCCCCACTCGGCCGCTATCTCGCTCATTTCCCGCACCGGCAGCGGGAACAAAGTCATGGACATGCCCAGGACCACCAGCTTGGGGCGCACCCGGCGGGCCGTCCGGGCGAACCCGTCCAGGTCCACTTCCAGTTCCTCCGGGTCGAAAGGCACGTCCACAATGTTCAGCCCGCGCATCCCGGCCGGGCCGTCTCCGCGGTTGCTCGAATGCCCGCCGTACGGTTGGGCCGCGCTCATGATAGTGTCCCCCGGCTGGGTCAGGGCGTGGTAGACTGCCAGGTTGCCCAACATGCTGCCCATGAGCCGATGGTCCGCGTAACGGCAGCGGAAGGCCCTCTTGAGCAACTCCAGGCACAATGATTCGACCTCGTCTATGTACTTCGTCCCGGCGAACCAGCGGTTCTGGGCGCCGATGTGGCCCTCCGCCGCCCGGGTGCCGATCTCGGCGGCCAGCAGCCGCCGCACTGCGGGACTGGTGGGGGCCTCGGGTGCCAGCAGGTTCAGACAACGCCGGCCGCGCCATTCCTCGTTGCGCCGGACCGCCTCGATCACGGCATCGGCCATGTCCTCCGGCGAAGCCGCCCGGGCGATGACCGCCTTGGCGGCGGCAAGGATTTCCCGGTCATGGACCTCGAAACCGGGCGCAGGAACTTGGCTGGTCATGACGATCCCCCTTCAATTCCTTCCGCCTCCCCACGGCCCAAGAACCCCATCAGGCTCCGGGAGGCCTGTTCCAAGTGGCCTTTCAGGTGGGTCGAGGCGGCCTCGATGTCCCCTTCACGACAGGCCGCCAGGATGGCCCGGTGCTCCCTCTGGGAGATGTCCCAGTGCTCCCGGCGGGACAGATACACCACCAGGTACCGGCCCACGTTGTCGTGAAGGTTCCGGATGGCGCCCAGGAGCCGGAGCAGGCCCGCGGCCTGGTACAGGGTGGCGTGGAACTCCCAGTTCAACTCGCCCCACTTGGCCCGATCCTCCTCCTGGTCAATTATTTCCAGGACCCCCTCGGCCCGGATCAGGTCGGCCGGCCGCAAACGGGGGATGGCCCGCTGGAGGGCCGCGGTCTCGAGGGCCAGGCGCATGGTGTATATCTCGTCAACTTCCGCCGGGTTGAGTTCCGTCACCACCGCGCCCCGGTTGGGCAGGAACGTGACCAGGCCCTCGGCTTTGAGTTGCACCAGGGCCTCCCGGACCGGGATCTTGCTGACGCCGAGTTCGCCGGCGAGCTGGTCCTGGCGGAGCGGCTGGCCGCTCTTGAGCCGGCCTTGGAGGATGGCGGCGCGGAGGTTTTGGGCGACATAGGCGGCGGTGTGTCCGGGGAAGTCGGCGGGTCCTGGTATATTCATATTCATGACTGAATCGTATAATCGTATACGATTTTTGTCAAGATAAAAATTGCCGCCCCTGTCATCACTTACTTAACGGGAGCCGGAGGCCTCAATCCTGTATCGGGGTGGTGGAGGCGACCTCTTCGACGGAGGACTCTCAAATGTCAGACTGACAGCGGACAGCTTTTCACTGCCAGCCCGAGTCCGCCCCCGGACTGGACCTGACGCCCCGTTCATTGAAATCCCCCCATCATCATGTTGCGACCCCGCCGGGATGTCAGCCCAAGATGTTCCGTGATGGTCTTGACCTGACAGTTTAGAGAATCAGAGGTGGTGGCCATGAGGCCTCCATCTGGGTTGGAAGAGGAGATTGAGGACCATCTCCAACCCGAGCGGGGAGGTTTATTCATGACCACCGAGAAGAAGGTAGCCCGAAGGAAGCTCAGCCTGTCAGAACTTGCCGCTGATCTTACCAACGTCAGCCGGGCCTGCCGGATCATGGGCTACAGCCGGCCGCGGCTTTACGAGATCAGGCGAAGCAACGTAAATCCCGGACAAAGGGGCTGCTTTACATTATTTTCTAAAATTTACGGTGTAGTGGAAAGATCTTCCATACTGGGCGCAGACCCGGAAGCCAGCGGCCCGGATCATTTCCAGCAACTCGCGCCTGGGAATGTAATCCGGATCAACCCACCTGAATTCGGTAATGGACAGCAGCCCGTTCCGCTTCAAGACCCGGTGGATTTCCCCCAGGCAGGCGCTCCGGTCGGGCACCTCGCCCAGCATCGACACCAGAAAGGCCACGTCAAAGGCTTCGCTCTCCACGGGCAGAGACACGGCGTCGCCTTTTCGGTACTCAACGTTGTCAATCCCCATATCAGCCAGGCGCTTCCGGGCCATGTCCAGCATTTCCTGCTGAACGTCCACCAGGACCAGCTGGCCTGGCCCTATGGCCCTGGCCGCCTCCGGACTGAAAAAACCCGGCCCCGGCCCCAACTCCAGGACCTTCAAGCCAGGGGCCAGGCCCAGCCGCTTGACCAGTGTTTTGGGAGAGAGAATCACGCTTCTCAAGGGATTGAGGAGATGGCCGGCCTTGGTGTAAGGCATGGGCTCCGGTACGTGTTTGTTGCCCATTTGCGCTTCTCCCTGTGTTCCGGTTGGTCTATAACGCCCACGGCGGCCTGGCTTTCATTGCCCGGACGAACCGAATATCCAAAGTCAACAGCTCAGCGGATAGGTCTCCGCCCTCTCGCCGCCGCTTAACCTGGCCTGGGCAGCCAGGCGCGCAGCAGATCCAGCATCGAGTCGAGCTTCCGCTCCCGGTCACCCGTTTGGGCAATGCCGTCGGCCGTGGTGTGCAGCACCGAGAACACCAGCCGGGCCGCGGTGTCGATTTCGACAGATCGGCAGGCGCCGGATTCGATCCCGGTTCTCAGCATCCCGGCGATGAGCCTGTCCGAGGAGATTGCCGGATCTAGGGGCCGGTCGGCGATCGGACCGTGAAAGACGGCCTTGTGCAGTTCGCCCAGTCCCACGACGAAATCGACGAAGTGGAGGCATTCATATTCGAAGGCGGTCCACCAGCCGGAAGACGCCGCTGCTTTGAACCTGGGGCGCATTTCGGCGACGTAGGTCGAGAGAAGGTGGGCCCGGACCGCGACCAGCAGGTCTTCCCAGGAGGCGAAGTAAAGGTAAAAAGTGCCCTTGGCCGCCCCCGCCGCCTCGGTCACGTCCTCGACCCGGGCCGCCGCGGGCCCCCGGGTCCGCAGGACGCCAAGGGCGGCCTCGATCAGCTCCAGGCGACGGACCGGGGGGCTCAGGCGGCGGCGCTTCATCAGGGCTTTCTCCTTCTTGGCCATCCTCTAATGACCTCCAGTCAGTAATATAATGACTGGCGGTCATTATGTCAAATGCTTCTTCGTAACTTTCTGAATAAACAAATGATTAGCTAGTTAATCAGGGTGGTCAGCTATGGTGACCGGCGAGGAGTCCCCCCGGCGGGTCCGGTCCGACCGATAATTGAGGGAAGCTAAAACCGCCGGGCCCCGGAGATTAAATCCCCGGAGCCCGGCGTTTTGTCGGCCGGGCCGGATTCCTGAAGCCGGGATCCCGGCCTAGCCCCTTTGCAGCACGTAGAACACGTAGCCGTAGTATTTGGAGAAGCGGCGGTAGACCTCGATTTCCGTCTGAACCGCCTCGATGATCTCAAGCCTCGGCGGGTCCGGGGGCCATTTCTCCCGGAGCGTTTGCAGCCGAGCCTCCAGGGGGCGGTAGAGGGGCGTCCACCAGGACGACTCCGGAAGGGAGAAATGGCCCAGGATCTCGTAGCCGCAGTCCCTCATGGCGGCCAGGTTGGCCGTCAGGTCGGCTATGGCCGGGTAGACCCCGGTCAAGTACTCCCGGCACTCCGCCGGTGGATCGGGCCGGAGCCAGCAGAGCTCGCTGACGGCCAGCATCCCGCCGGGCTTGAGCAGCCGGTGGCAGACGGCCAGTCCGTGACTGAAGCCCATGCAAAAAAGGGCCCCTTCGGACCAGATCAGGTCAAAGGAGCCCTCCTCAAAGTCCAGGTCGTCCATGTCGGCCAGGCGAACCCGGATTTTCTCCGAGACGCCCTGGGCCTGGGCCCGGCGCTGCAGCTCGTCCAGGTAGGGCTGGTAGTTGTCCACGGCCAGGATTGTCCCGTCCAGGTGCCTGGCCAGTTGAATGGTCTGGGTCCCGTTGCCGCAGCCCAGGTCCAGGATTTTGAGCCCGGCCGGGCTTGATGAACGCGGACGGAGCCCGGCCGCGAGCACGAGGTCGATCGCTTTCTCGGTCGAGGCGTCGTCGCCCGGGCCCAGGCGGGGCAGGCCGGGATGAAACGCGTCGTGGAAGAACTTGGGTAACTGTTGGCTCACTGTCCGTATCTCCTCTGTATCTCCAAAGGGCTTGGCCGTCGGGCTGGACCGCCCAACCCGTCGGCGGTTGTTATCGCCGGGATTGTTTGAGGAGGGTTGAAGCCGCAAGGCTATACTACGGCCCGGCAGGGGAAGCCGGTTCCCCTGCTCTCTGGCCCGGCTGGGCGCGGCTTCAATTACTGGACAAGAACCATGCGCGGCTATTTAAGACCATCGGCCCTGGCCTGTCAAGGATGCCTCTGGGCCGGACCGGACTTCTGGGCGATGACGGCAAATTCGCTCGATTTTGGATCGTACGGGGTCCCGGCGACGTCTGAAAAAATGTCCTCCACGGAGAAACCGGCCTCCGCAAACTCCCGGCTCAGTTCTTCAGGCGTGAAACATTGCAGCCAGTTGTACACCGTTCTGGTGCGTTCCGGTTCGACAATGGTGTATTTGTCTAACACAACCCTCTCGGAAACGTACTTGAATGTGTTCTGGAAGCCGAAATACCTGTTTGGCGACCAGAAACCATTCAATAAGTTTACTTCGTATTTTGATACCTCTTCCCTCTGATCAAATGCCTCCATGGAATACACGTCCAGGAGCACCGAACCACCCGGTTTCATGATCTTGTGGAACTTGCCCAGGATCACTCTTCTCTGGCCGGGGCTGAGGGCGCAAAAATCGCACATGATCATCAGGACAAGATCGAACCGATCCTCTGTTTCGAAGTCCAGGTAATTCTGCGTCACGTAGTTGATGCTCAATCGCTCTCTGGCCGCGACTTCCCGGGCATGTTCTATGGACCTTTTTGAGAAATCAATGCCCGTCACACCCGCCCGCCGTTCAGCCAGTCTGTGCGCGTACAACCCGGGGCCGCAGCCAAAATCGACGATCTTTGTGCCCTCGCCTATTTTGAACCTGGAGGCGATCCATTCCACTGAGCGATCAATGAACCGCGCGTTTCGCGAAGAAACATCTATTTCCCCATTGAGGTGAAAGGTGAGCATCTGGGCCGAGGTGTGCTCATCCGTCCACAGGTCACTGGCGGTATAGAATTCGAATGGCTCCGGCCGTTCGTTGATTCTCTCCAGCTCCTCGAACACTTTCTTTCCCCCATTCGGCATCAAGAGAGAGGAAAATCAGCGGTCGGCCCTTTTCCCGCTCCCGGTTTTTAAAGTCTGAGAAACTTACAGGCGGCTCGGCACTCTTCCGTGAGACGCGAGATCGCTCACGAGTATACCCCCGTGCCGAGAATACCCGCATCGCCGCCCAGGGTTCTGACGCCCGCCGGGCGAGGCCGGATGGCCTCCTGGGGGCAGACCCGGGCGCACTTCAGGCAGCCCCGGCAGGCTCGGGGCCGGTCCACGTGAACGTGGGCGTGGCCCAGGAAGTCGACCAGCCCGAGCACGCCGCCGGGGCAGACGTCCCGGCACTGACCGCAGGCCCGGCACACGGAGAGATCTATGCGGATGTGGGCCGTCCGGTTGTGGCGCGGCCAGGGGAAGGGAATTCTCATCCGCTCGGCCTTCAACGGGCGTGAATCACCAGACCGACCAGCAGGACCAGGGCGATTATCGCCGCCCAGCGGGCTTCCCGGCTCAGCGGCAGCCAGTTGGCCGCGCCGGCTTTGAGGTGATTCAGCAGGGGGCGGCGGTTCAGGACGGCGTGCCAGGCGGCGAAAGCGGTGAAGAGCAAGCCCAGAAGGACGTGGGCCGTATGCCAGGCGTGCAGGCCGGTCGTGACCGGGCCGTCCGAATGGGCGTGCAGAACCAGGCCCGAAACCGGGAGAGCCAGGGCCATCAGCCCGGCCATCAGGGTGGCAAAGGCCCGGCGGTTGAAGGACTTATTCTTGACGTCCACGGTCGTTTCGTCCGCTCCGAACTAATCCGGCTGGCCGTCTCCGGCGGCGTCCAGGAGGCGTCTGCCCGTCCGGCGCCAGGACTCCAGCTTCTCGGTCATGTTCGAGAGAATCAGAACCGTTGCGGCCACGTCCTCCGGATCCAGGCCTTCGGTCAGGGCGGCCTCGAAGAAATGCCCGCGTTCGTGAAGCTTCAAGCCTTCGGCCTCGCCCCTGGCGGAGAGACAGACCAGGCTTCGCCGGCCGTCCCGGGGATCGGAGAGGCGCCGGAGCCAGCCCTCGCCCTCCAGTTCCTTGACCTGGCGGGTCACCAGGGCCGGGGTGACGCCCAGGCGCAGGGCCAGATCGGTGAGGCCAATCCCGTCCCGGCCGGCGTGCAGGAGCTCGTGGAGGAGGTTCAGCCGGGCCGGGCTTATCCCCACCTCCCTGGAGAAGAGGTTCAGCAGGGCCAGATGGGCGTGCAGCAGCTCGCCGAGGAGGTGAAGGCCCGGATGCGGGAAGCCGGCAGCCCGTTTGTCTTCTTTTCCGCGAGGCATGGTCCCTCCCTCCGGCAGGAACAATAGCCGTAATAATTTACTTTGTCAAGTACCTTGTTAATTAAATCAGGCCGGAACAATCCGGACCGGAAGCCCGACCCTTGGCCCCTGAGCCGTCCTGCTGAGGCCGCCTCAGGCCTGACTGATGCGCAGCACCGGCTTGATGGTCCTGCCGGACAGGGAGTCGGCCACGGCCCGGTTGATCTGGCTGAACTCGTAGAACCTGACCAGGCGGTCGAAGGGAAACCGCCCGGTCCGGTACAGGTCGATCATTTCGGGGATGAAGCGCTGGGGCACGGCGTCGCCCTGGATGACGCCCCTGACCCTGCGTCCCCCGGGCAGTGAGCTGTCTCCGCCCGGGGCGGCGATGAGGGCGACAGTGCCGCCCCGGTTCAGGACCTCGACGCCCAGCCGGTGCATCTCCGGCTGGCCGGTGATCTCCAGGACAAAGTCAATGCCGCCGCCGGCGATGGTCCTGATCCGGGCGGCGGCGTCCCCGGCCCGGTTGTCGATGGCGTGAGTGGCGCCCAGCTCCAGGGCCAGTTCCAGCCGTTCGGGGTTCAGGTCCAGGCCGATGATCGGCTCGGCCCCGGCCAGGCGGGCGGCCATGACCGCGGCCAGGCCCACCGCGCCGGTGCCCAAGACGGCCAGGCTGGCCCCCTTGGGCACCCGGAGCGAGTTCAGGACCGCCCCGGCCCCGGTCTGCAGGCCGCAGCCCAGCGGGGCCAAGAGGTCCAGGGGCAGATCAGCGGCGACCTTGACCAGGTTGCGCTCGGTGGCCAGGCAGTGGCTGGCGAAGGAGGACTGCCCGAAGAAGTGGCCGCCCACGCCGCTCCGGTGCAGGGCGTTGCTGCCGTCCAGGCGGGCGAAGCCGAAGTTGGCCTCCCAGAAGCGCTCGCAGTCAAAGGGCCGCTCGCTCAGGCAGGCCGGGCAGCGGCCGCAGGACTGGTAGGACAGGACAACGTGATCGCCGGGCCTGACCGACTCGACCTCCCGGCCGACCTCCTCCACCACCCCGGCGCCCTCGTGGCCCAGGACCACGGGCGACCCGCTCCAGCCGTCGCAGAAGCTGATGTCCGTGTGGCAGACGCCCGAGGCGACCAAGCGGACCAGAATCTCGTCGCTGCGCGGGCCCTCCAGCTCCAGGGTTTCGATCCGCAGGGGGCCGCCGCCGCTCCGGAGAACGGCCGCCCGGATGGGGTGGACCGGGACGTCTGATCGGTTGGGCACCGCTAGGCTCCTCGCTGCCAGAATGTCAGGGGTACGGCTCGGGGGAATATCATCCGGCGGCCACCTGCTCGTCCGGATCTGGGGTCATCCACCTCCCCTCTCCCGGCATCTTACCAGAGAGATCCAAGCTTAGTTGAAGTTCCCCCATCGGCCGGGGCCTTGTCAACGCTGCTGCTTGCGGGAAGAAGTCCCGGGAGGCCGCGGAAAGGAGCCATAGTGAATGTCGCTGGGGCTGGAACGGCCTGTCCTCGAGAAGACCATTGGCGCCCGTCCGGCACCGCACGAGAGCGATGTAGCCGGCGCCTACAACGGTCTGCGTTCTCACGGCCGCATCCGCTGTCTGGTGATCAATTTGTCGCTGGCCCCCCTGGTCCGGTTTCCGAGTGATGCCTACCGTAGGATGGCGGTTGAGGTCGGTGCAGGGTCTGTGGGGAACCGGGCTGATAAATAGCCAGTTTTTAAAACTGAGAATGGGAAAATCGGGAAAGGAGATTTGTGAAAACAGAGGCTGAGCTCCCACGGTTGCTCCCGAACCCCGGACAGCGGGGCCAGAGACGGATGGAGCAGCTAACGAGCGGCGCAGAAGGATAGAAGTGGATGCGATTAGGTGGACGGACGCAATTCACAAGGGTTTCGGTTTTCGTTTCACGGCCAGAAGATGCTCTACGTCGGCAACAATGCTTTCATCATCAACACTGAGAAGAAGCCACTTCCCATCATGATACGTAGTGGCCCCATCATAGGCTTCACGTGTTCCTGCCGACAATTCTTGCCGTATCAGTTCCACCCCTAAACGTTCTTTTGCACCAAAAACGATGAGTAACAGGAAACGGCCTTTCTCCGGGATCATCGTGCAAAATGATTTGCTCTTCTTGTATCTCAATGACCATCCGTGCTTCTTTCCCCCAAACAGCCATTCCGGCTCAAACAATCCCGGGTAGTTCCGTGTAATCAGGTCAGTAACACGTCGCCAGAAACCATACGGCCCCTTGTCGATCCACGACTCAACCTGCTCAGGAGTGGGTGGTTTGCCCGGTTCAGTCAATCGGAGACACATTGCGTTCATTTCCTGCCCTATGCATCCGTCTATGCGGCCTTGATTTGTCGCTTGAAATTGCGGTCGAGCTTCATGCCTCATTTATTATGTCACAAAGTCATGGACCAAGCGGTCCCACCACCGCAATTGACCCCATTATCGACATTGGGCATTGATAATCAAGGTTCTAGGCCCGCCTCCTAATTGTGGGGAGTCGATCCTGGTTGATGCTCCCCCATCAGCCGGGACCTTGTCAACGCTGATGCTTGCGGGAAGAACTCCCGGGCGGCCGGGGCTCCGGCTGCCTGGCTCAATGCCCCGCGGGCAGGTGGCGGAACATGAAGAAGGCCGCCCCGGCCAGGCAGAGGCTGGCCCAGAGGTAGTCCCAGGAGAGGTGCTGCTTCATGTACAGGGTGCAGAAGGCGGCGAACACGACCATGGTCAGCACTTCCTGGATGACCTTGAGCTGGGGGAGGCTGAAAAAGGCGCTGCCCAGGCGGTTGGCCGGAACCTGGAGGCAGTACTCGAAGAAGGCCACGCCCCAGCTGAAGATGATGGCCACCAGGATCGGCTGGGCCTTCAGGTCCTTCAGATGGCCGTACCAGGCGTAGGTCATGAAGACGTTGGACAGGACGAGCATCAGGATCGGAGCGAGACGCATCCGGGCGCCCTCACACCGTATATCCGGCCGGTGCGGCCAACCAGCAAGACCCCGCGGGGACAGCCCCACGGGGTCTCGGGTCGGATATGAACCGCCGCAGCCGGCGGATTTGATTCTGGCTCCCCGGGACGGACTCGAACCGCCGACAGGGTGGTTAACAGCCACCTGCTCTGCCAGCTGAGCTACCGGGGAACAAGTCTAGGCGAACCTATATATCAGCGCCCCCAAAACCTGTCAAGTGTCAAGGCAGCCTGCATTTTCGCCCCATTGATGCGGCCCGGGGCCGATCACTCGGCCTCCAGGATGGTGGTCATGCCCATTCCGCCGCCGACGCAGAGGGTGGCCAGGCCCAGGGCCACGCCCCGCCGCCTCATCTCGTACATCAGGCTGATCATGATCCGGCAGCCGGTCGCCCCGACCGGATGGCCCAGGCCGACGCCCGAGCCGTTGACGTTGGTGATGTCCCGGTTGAGGCCCAGGTTCTTTTCGCAGGCCAGGTACTGGGCGGCGAAGGCCTCGTTGAGCTCGATCAGGCCGATATCCTTGAGGCTGAGCCCGGTCTTCTTAAGGACCTTCTGGGTGGCCGGCACCGGTCCGTAGCCCATGTAGCGGGGGTCGACCCCGGCCACGGCGTGGCCGACGATCCTGGCCAGGGGTGTCGCGCCCATCTCCCTGGCCCGGGCCCTGGAGGTGATGACCATGGCCGCGGCGCCGTCGTTCAGGCCCGATGAGTTGCCGGCCGTGACCGAGCCGTCGCTCTTGAAGGCCGGCTTGAGCCGGGTCAGGTCCTCCATCTTCAAGCCGAAGCGGATGTGCTCGTCCTGCTCGACCAGGCTGACCTGGCCTTTCTTGCCCGGCACCTCCACCGGGATGATCTCCTCCTTGAAGCGGCCCTCCTTGGTGGCCGCCTCGGCGTTGTTGTGGGAGCGGAGGGCGATCTCGTCCTGCTCCTGCCGGGGTATGTTGTACTTCTGGGCCAGGTTCTCGGCCGTCTGGCCCATGATGTAGCCCTTGCCCCCTTCCAGCAGGTTGGAACCGGAGTGGAGCATCTCCCACATGGAGTCCATCATCACCCCGTGCTGGAGCCGGGCCCCCCAGCGGGCGGTGGGCAGGCAGTAGAAGGCGTTGCTCATCGACTCCACGCCGCCGGCCAGGACGATGTCGCTGTCCCCGCACTGGATCTGCTGGGCGCCGAAGATGACCGCCTGCATGGCCGAGGAGCACTGGCGCTGGATGGTCGTTGCCGGAACCTCGAAGGGAATACCGATCCCCAGGGCGGCGGTCCGGGCCGTGTTGGCCTCGTCCGGGGCCTGGACGCAGTCGCCCAGGATGACGTCGCTGAGCTGAGCCGACTCGACCTTGGCCCTCTTCAGGGCCTCCTTCATGGCCACTCCGGCCACCTGGTAGGCCCTCAGCGAAGCCAGGCCGCCTCCGAAACGACCGATGGGCGTGCGCGCCGCACCGATGACCACGACATCTGCATCCTTCTTCATCTGCTTCTCCTCGAATCAGAAATGAATGGCCATTCAGAAGTCAATCCTTTATACCAGAAGCGGAGCCGGCGGCCAAGCCCGACTATATTGACAAAAGAGAGGCCGCTTTCCATACTGGATCAGGCGATGGTCACCTCAGCGCGCCGGCCCAGCCGGCAGATAACCATCGGCGGCCTGGAGCTGGGCGGCAAGGCACCGGTTCGCGTCCAGTCCATGACCACCACAGACACGCGCGACCTCGAAGCCACCCTGGCTCAGATCGAGCGGCTCAGGCTCGTGGGCTGCGAGATCGTCCGCCTGGCCGTGGTCGACCGGGAGGCGGCCTTGGCCCTGGCCGAGATCAAGGACCGCTTGGGCGGCCAGGTGCCCCTGGTGGCCGACGTCCACTTCGATCACCGCCTGGCCCTGGCCAGCCTTTCGGCCGGAGCCGACGGGGTCAGGATCAATCCGGGCAACATAGGCGGCCTCGGCAAGACGCTCCGGGTGGCCGAGGCCGCGGCCAGGCAGGGGGCCTGCCTGCGCGTCGGCGTCAATTCCGGCTCCCTGGAGAAGGAACTCCTGGAGCGCTTCGGCCGGCCCTCGGCCCAGGCCCTGGCCGCCTCGGCCCTGGCCGCGGCCGAGGCTCTGGAGCGGGAGGGGTTCTTCAACTTCAAGGTCTCGATCAAGTCCTCCTCCGTCCTGGAGAACGTCGAGGCCAACCGGCTCTTCGCCGCCCAGTCCCCGGCGCCGCTCCATCTGGGCGTCACCGAGGCCGGGCCGCTCATCCCGGGCCTGGTCAAGTCGGCCCTGGGGATCGGGCTGCTCCTGGCCAGGGGGGTGGGCGAGACCATCCGGGTGTCCCTGACCCGGGATCCGGTCGAGGAGGTCAGGGCCGGTTACGAGATCCTGAGGGCCCTGGGCCTCAGGGAGCGGGGGGTGGAGATCATCTCCTGCCCCACCTGCGGCCGGACCGAGATCGACCTCTTCGGCCTGGTCGAGCAGGTCGAGGCCGCCCTGGCCCACGTGGAGCGGCCGCTCAAGGTGGCGGTCATGGGCTGCGTGGTCAACGGGCCGGGCGAGGCCAGGGAGGCCGACGTCGGCCTGGCCGGCGGCCGGGGTCAGGGACTCATTTTCAAGCGCGGCCGGCACGTGAAAAAGACGGCCGAGGCGGACCTAGTCAAAGCTCTCGTGGCCGAGGTGGAAGCTCTGGTCAGCGAATCGAGCGGTTGAGGGGGTTACTGGTGCGGTTTTCCAAGTATTTCCTGCCCACCCTGCGGCAGGTACCGGCCGAGGCCGAGGTCGTCAGCCACGTGCTCATGCTCCGGGCGGCCATGATCCGCAAGCTGTCTTCGGGGATTTACTCCTACCTGCCCTACGGCTACGCGGCCCTGCGCAAGGTCAAGGCCATCATCCGGGAGGAGATGAACCGGGCCGGGGCCATCGAGATGTTCATGCCCGCGGTCCAGCCGGGGGAATTGTGGCAGGAGTCGGGCCGCTGGGAGTTCTACGGCAAGGAGCTCCTCCGCTTCAAGGACCGCCACAGCCACGACTACTGCCTGGGCCCGACCCACGAGGAAGTCATCACTGACATCGTCCGCCGGGAGATCCGGTCCTACCGGGACCTGCCGCTCAACCTCTACCACATCCAGCAGAAGTTCCGCGACGAGATCAGGCCCCGCTTCGGGGTCATGCGCTGCCGCGAGTTCTGCATGAAGGACGCCTACTCCTTTGACGCGGACGAGGCCGCCTCAGCCGAGAGCTACCGGCAAATGTACCAGGCCTACTGCCGCATCTTCGACCGGCTGGGGCTCCAGTACAAGGCCGTGGAGGCCGACTCCGGGGCCATCGGCGGCTCCTACTCCCACGAGTTCATGGTCCTGGCCGAGACCGGCGAGGACGCGGTCATCTCCTGCCTGAAATGCGACTACGGGGCCAACATCGAGCGGGCCGAGGTGGTCGACTCCAACCCGGCTCCAGGCAAGGGAACGCCGGGAGCCCTGAAGAAGTTCGCCACCCCGGGCGTGCACACCATCGAGGAGCTGGCCCAGCTGATGGGCAACCAGCCCAGCGACCTGGTCAAGATCGTCCTCTTCCTGACCGACCGGGGGCCGGTGGCCGCCTTTGCCCGGGGCGACCACATGGTCAACCAGACCAAGGTCATGAGGTTGGCCGGCGCGGAGCTGATCGAGATCGCCCCCGGCGAGGAGGTGGCCCACTACTGCCATGCCCCGGCCGGCTCCTGCGGCCCGGTGGGGATCGACCAGGCCGTCCGCCTGATCGCCGACAACGCCCTGAGGCCCATGGTCAACTGGATCACCGGGGCCAACGAGGACGGCTATCACCTCCAGAACGCCGTGCCCGGCCGGGACTTCCCCGTACCCGAGTACGCCGACATCCGCCTCATCCAGGAAGGCGACCCCTGCCCCCGCTGCGGCGGCGGCCTGGAGTTCAAGCGGGGCATCGAGGTCGGCCACGTCTTCCGCCTGGGCACCAAGTACTCCTCGGCCATGGGGGCGACCTACCTCGACGAGCGGGGCGAGAGCAAGCCCCTGGTCATGGGCTGCTACGGCATCGGCGCCGACAGGACCCTGGCCGCGGCCATCGAGCAGAGTCACGACCAGGACGGCATCATCCTGCCCGTGCCCATGGCCCCCTTCACGGTCCTGGTCACGCCGACCGGCCAGGAGAGCCAGATCGCCGAGGCCGGCGAGAAGCTCTACCGGGAGCTGCTCGACCGGGGCCTGGCCGCGGCCCTGGACGACCGCGACCTGCGGCCCGGGGTCAAGTTCAAGGACGGCGATCTGATCGGCGTGCCCTACCGGATCACCATCGGCCGGGACCTCAAGGACTCCAAGGTGGAGCTCAAGGCCAGGACCGAGAAAGAGGCCCGCCTCCTCCCCCTGGCCGAGGCGGGGGCCGCCGTCGCCGACCTGGTCGCCGGGCAGATGAAGCCTTGATCCGCATCGACGACATCACCACCGCCGTCTCGGCCTATCACCCCCAGGCCGACATCGGCCTGATCCGTCGAGCTTACGTCTACGCCGCCAAGGTCCACGAGGGCCAGGTCCGCCTCTCGGGCGAGCCCTACCTGTCCCACCCCATGGAGGTGGCCCTGATCCTGACCCGGATGCGCCTGGACGAGGCGGCCGTGGCCGCGGCCTTCCTGCACGACACGGTCGAGGACACCAAGACAACCCTGGAGGAGATCAAGGAGCACTTCGGCCCGGAAGTGGCCCGCATCGTCGAGGGCGTGACCAAGATCTCGATCATGCAGTTCAACTCGGCCGCCGTGGCCCAGGCCGAGAACATCCGCAAGATGATCCTGGCCATGGCCAACGACATCCGGGTCCTCCTGGTCAAGCTGGCCGACCGGCTCCACAACATGCGCACCCTGGGCTTCCAGTCGCCGGACAAGCAAACCCGCATCGCCCGGGAGACCCTGGAGATTTACGCCCCCCTGGCCGGCCGGCTGGGCATCCACTGGATCAAGTCGGAGCTGGAGGACCTGAGCCTCTACGCCCTGGAGCCGGAAGCCTACCGCCGCATCGCCGACGGCGTGGCCCAGCGGGCCGACGAGCGCCAGGCCTACGTCGAGCGGGTCAAGGCCATTCTGGCCGAGCAGACGGCCAAGGTGGGCATCAAGGCCCGGGTCGAGGGCCGGCCCAAGCACTACTACTCCATCTACAAGAAGCTCAACGAGCAGTCGCTGAACATCGACCAGCTCTTCGACATCATCGCCTTCAGGGTCATCACCCAGGAGGTCAGGGAGTGCTTCGAGGCCCTGGGCGTGGTCCACTCCCTCTGGAAGCCCATCCCCGGCCGCTTCAAGGACTACATCAGCCTGCCCAAGCCCAACGGCTACCAGTCCCTCCACACCTCGGTCCTGGGACCGGAGGGGGCCCGCATCGAGATCCAGATCCGGACCGAGGAGATGCACCGGGTCTCCGAGGAGGGCATCGCCTCGCACTGGCGCTACAAGGAGGGCGACGGCCACTTCGACGCCGCCGAGGGGGAGCGCTTCTCCTGGCTGAGGCACCTCCTGGAGTGGCAGCGGGAGCTGAGCGACCCGCGCGAGTTCCTGGACTCGGTCAAGGTGGAGCTTTACAGCGACGAGGTCTACGCCTTCACCCCCCGGGGCGAGGTCAAGGCCATGCCCCGGGGGGCGACGCCGGTGGACTTCGCCTACGCCATCCACTCCGAGGTGGGCGAGCACTGCGCCGGGGCCAAGGTCAACGGCCGGATCGTACCCCTGCGCTACGCCCTGCACAACGGCGACGTGGTCGAGATCATCACCAACAAGAACCGCCATCCCTCCAAGGACTGGCTGGGCTTCGTCGTCACCTCCAGGGCCAAGCAGAAGATCCGCTCCTGGATCAAGGACGAGGAGCAGACCCGCTCCGAGGCCATCGGCCGGGAACTGCTGGACAAGGAGTTCCGCAAGGTCGGGACCAGCTTGAACTCCGTCCTCAAGTCGGGCGAGCTGGACAAGGCCGTGGAGGCCTACTCGCTCCAGGACGCCCGAAACCTGATCGTGGCCGTGGGCTACGGCAAGCTGACCACCAAGCAGGTGGTCAACCGCCTCTTCCCGCCGGTCGAGCCGGAGGAGCTCAAGGGTCCGGGCCTGCTGGAGAGGATGGTCCGCAAGGTCCGCCGCTCCAAGGACGGCATCCGGGTCAAGGGGCTGGAGGACATCCTGGTCCGCTTCGCCAAGTGCTGCAACCCCCTGCCCGGCGACGAGGTCATCGGCTTCATCACCCACGGCCGGGGGGTCTCCATCCACCGGGCCGAGTGCCCCAACGTCCTGGGCACCGATCCCAACCGGATCGTCGAGGTGGAGTGGGAGGGCGGCGACTGGTCCGGGCGGCCGATCAAGCTGCGCATCGACTCCGTGGACCAGGCCGGCCTCCTGGCCAAGGTGAGCACGGTCTTCTCGACCCACGAGGTCAACATCGCCGAGGCCCACGTCCAGACCACCGAGGAGGGCCAGGGGACCATGGAGCTGACGGTCATGGTCAAGGACCGGCGGCAGCTCGACAAGCTCATGTCCGAGCTGAAGAAGATCCAGGCGGTCAACGCCGTGACCAGGCTGAGGGCCTGAAAAAAGCCCCGGGCCGCAAGGCCCGGGGCTCGTTCATTCCGCGATGGGGGGGCTCAGGAGGTCTTCTTCTCCACCAGCCCGCTCCTCAGGCAGCGGGTGCAGATGGTCATCCGGCCCTGGGTGGTGCGGACCGTCTGGAGATTGGGGTCGAAGCGGCGCTTGGTCTTGTTGTGGGCGTGGCTGACGTTGAAGCCGACCTGATGCCCCTTGCCGCAGATCTCGCAAACCCTGGCCATGTCCGGTCTCCTCTCTTCCGTCCCTAGCAACGAAGGCTTTCTATACACCTTAAACCGGCCCAAGGCAAGTCTTTTTCCGCCGCGGCCAGGCGCCTGGCCGGCCCGGGCCTCAGCCGGAGCCCCCCTAGCCGGCCCGCCGCCTCTTGCGCGGCGCGGCCAGCCACATCAGGACCACTGACAGGACGGTCGCGGCCATGGCCAGGATAAAGGCGCCCCGATAGGACCGGGTCGTGTCGAAGATGTAACCGGCCACCCAGGCCCCGAAGGCGCCGCCCACGGCCAGAACCCCTTCCAGAAGGCCGTAGATGAGGCCGAAGCGGTGGCCCGGGAAGAGGTCGGCCGCGGCGGCCACGAACAGGGGCGCCGTGGCCCCCCAGCCGGCCCCGAAGATGGCCACGAAGACGTAGACCGGGCCCAGGCCCGAGCCGGGGCCCATCCGGAGCAGGCTGGCCAGGCCGAGGAAGATGCAGCTCATGCCCAGGGTGAAGGTCTTCTCCCGGCCGATCCTGTCCGAGAGCCAGCCCCAGATGATCCTGAAGCCCGAGGAAATGAGCCCGGCCACGGCAAAGGTCCAGGAGGCCAGCATCCGGTCCAGGCCCTGATCGACCAGGAAGGGGACGTAGTGGACCAGGATGATGTACATCCCGGTGACCACCGAGCAGGGGAAGGCCATCAGGGCCCAGAAGCTGCCCGTGCGCATGGCCGCCGCCAGGCCCCAGTCCTCGGGTTCTTCAGCCGGCCGGTCCCGGCCGGCCGGGGCCGGCGGCGAAGCGAGGCCGTCGGGCTGAAGGCCCATCTCGGCCGGCTTGTGCCTGAGCAGGAGGGCGTTGAGGGGCAGCAGGAGCAGGAGGACCAGCCCGGCCAGGGCCAGGAAGGAGCCCCGCCAGCCCCAGCTCAGGATGAAGGACTGGCTCAGGGGCACGAAGGCGAAGGTGCCCAGGCCGGTGCCGGCGATGGCCGTGCCGCTGGCCAGGCCCAGCCGGCGCCTGAACCAGTGGGACAGGATGGCCGGGTAGGCGGCCAGGCTGACGCAGGTCACCCCGGCCCCGACCAGGAGGCCGTAAAAAAGGTAGAACTGGCCCAGGGAAGTGATGGCCGAGCAGAGGATCAGGCCGCCGGCCAGGACCAGAATGCCCGGGGTCAGCACCCGGCGGGGGCCGAAGCGGTCGATCAGGCCCCCGACCAGGGGGGCGGTCAGGGTGTAGGTGATCAGGGCCAGGGACTGGACGCCGGCCGCCTCGGCCCGCTTCCAACCGAAGTCCTCCAGCAGGGCGACGTAGAAGACGGAGAAGCTGGTCCTGACGCCGAACCAGAAGGCCAGAGAGACCAGGGCCACGCCGACGATGACCCAGCCGTAGAAAAAGGTCCTGGCTTGATCCGTCTTCGCGCCGCCGGCCACCTGAAGCACCCCCCGCTTCCCCGGCTCGACCGCTCACCCCCCGGCGGGCTCAGGCCAGTCCGCTCAGAAACCGGCTGACCTCGGGGCTCAGCCCTGTCCCTTCCACTTCGAAGATTCTCACCCCGGCCCGGGCCAGCAGGGCCGCGGTCACCCCCCGGGGCCTGGGCTGGCCGTCGGAGCCGAGCCGGTCCTTAGGTCCGCAGGAGGGGCTCCGGCTCCTGAGCAGGGCCGCGCAGGGCTCGAGCCGCTCGGCCAGGTCCAGAACCGCCCGGGCGCCCCTGATATAGGCCGTGGTGGCCTCCTGGCCGAGGCGGTCGATCACCCTAGCCCGGCCCTCGAGCACGGCCAGGCCGTCACCGCCGACCAGAGCGCAGGCCGGCCGGGGCGTGGCCAGGCCGCCCAGTTGCTCCGGGCAGACGGGCAGCCAGCACAGCCCCTCGAGCCGGCTCAGCAGGGCTTGATTGGTCTCGATGGCTCCGTCGAAGCGGCTGGGCAGGCCCACCAGGCAGGCCGAGACCAGCAGTCTGACCACTGCCGGATCCCGGTCTAGACGAATTCCAGGGACGGGCGGCCTTCCTCGGCCGCCTCGACCCGGCCGATGATCCAGGCCGGTTCGTTCATGGCCGCCAGGCGGTCCAGGGTCTCGTCGACCCGCTCCTCGTCGATGACCAGGACCAGGCCGATGCCGTTGTTGAAGACCCGATACATCTCCTCCTGGCTGACCTTGCCGGCCTGCTGGAGGATGTTGAATATCTCGGGCACCGGCCAGGAGCCCTCCTCGATGACCACCCGGCAGCGCTCGGGCAGCATCCGGGGCACGTTCTCGGTCAGGCCGCCGCCGGTGATGTGGGCCATGCCGGCCACGGGCAGGTCCCGGGTCAGATTGGCCACCGTCTCGGCGTAGATGCGGGTCGGCTTGAGGAGCTCCTCGCCCAGGGTCAGGTCCAGCCCTTCCAGGCGGTCGTTGGGGCCTAACCCCATGTCCTTGAAGAAGACCTTGCGGACCAGGGAGTAGCCGTTGGAGTGCAGGCCCGAGGAGGCCACGCCGATGAGTCGGTCGCCGACCTTGATGCTGGCCCCGTCGACTATGTTCTCGTCGTCGACCACCCCGACCACGAAGCCGGCCAGGTCGTACTCACCCGGCCGGTACAGGTCGGGCAGCTCGGCCGTCTCGCCGCCGATCAGGGCCGCCTTGGCCTGGTTGCAGCCCTCGACCACGCCGGAGATGATCTGGAGGAAGACCTCCTCATCGAGGTGGCCCGTGGCCAGGTAATCCAGGAAGAACAGAGGCCTGGCACCCTGAACGATGATGTCGTTGACGCACATGGCCACCAGGTCGATGCCCACGGTGTCGTGGCGGCCGGTCTGGAAGGCGACCTTCAGCTTGGTGCCGACTCCGTCAGTGGAGGCGACCAGGACCGGCTTGCGATAGCGGGTGTTGCTCAGGGAGAACAGCCCCCCGAAGCCGCCGATGTCAGTCATCACGCCGGGGGTGTGGGTCTGCCTGACCAGGGGCCTGATCCGGTCGACCAGCCTTTTGGCCTTGTCGATGTCCACGCCGGCCTGGGTGTAGGTCTCGCTCTTGGCCATTGCGGGCGCCTCCGCCTCGATTCGCGAACCTTCTTGTACATTAACGGGCCGGGGAAGTCAATCGGCCAGGCGTACCGGCCGGTCAATCCAAGTGGTTCGACCTGTTCCAGGCGCCCGGTTTGAGCTCGGCCAGAAGGATGCCGGCCAGGATCAGGCCGCCGCCGGCCAGGCCCCAGGGGCCCAGGGTCTCGTCCAGCCACCACCAGGCGAAGAGAGCGGCGAAGACCGGCTCCAGGGAGAAGATGATCGCCGCCCGGGTCGGGGTGGTGTAGGCCTGGGCCCAGGTCTGGCCCCAGAAAGCGAAGACAGTGCACAGGCCGGCCAGCCAGAGCCCGGCCAGGAAAACTTCCCCGGTCAGCTCGAACCTCAGCTCCCCGATCAAGGCGGCCCAGACGATCGCCCCGGCCAGAACGGTCAGAAACTGGACAAAAGTCAGCCAGAAGGCGTCCCGGCCCGGCGAGTACTTGCCCAGGGCCAGGATGTAGGCCGCGCACAGGAAGGCGCACATCAGGGTCAGGACGTCGCCCCAGTTGAAGGGCAGGCCCTGGGCCTGATCGGCCGAGGTGAGGAGGTAGAGGCCGCCGCAGGCCAGGCCCGCCCCCAGGAGGGCCGCCCGGGCCGGCATCCGGCGCAGGACCAGAATGGACAGCGGGGGCACCAGGATGACGTTCAGCCCGGTTATGAAGCCGCTGCGCGAGGCGCTGGTGTAGACAAGACCCCACATCTGGGTGATGAACGAGCCGAAGAGGAAAAAGCCGGCGATGAGGCCGGGCTTGATCAGCTCGGAGGACCAGGAGCGCCGCCTGGCCCAGGCCAGGGGCAGGAGCATCAGGCCGGCCAGAACGAAGCGGAGGATGAGGAAGCTGGCCGGGTCGGTGGTGACCAGGACCCGCTTCATCAGGGCGAAGGAGGTGCCCCAGAAGAAGGTCACCAGGACCAGCACGCCATCCGCGGCGACGAGCCGGGGAGAGCGGTCCATGTCAGATATTGAACCTGATGGTCAGGACGTCGCCGTCCTGGACCAGGTAATCCCTGCCCTCCAGGCGGAGCAGCCCCCGCTTGCGCGCCTCGGCCAGGGAGCCGGCGGCGAGGAGATCCTCGGCCGCGGACACCTCGGCCCGGATGAAGCCCTTGGCCATGTCGGTGTGGATCGTCCCGGCCGCGGCCAGGACGCTGGAGCCGCGCCTGAGGTCCCAGGCCCGGCACTCGTCCTGGCCGACGGTGAAGAAGGACATCAGGCCCAGCAGCCCGAAGCAGGCCCGGACGACCCTGTCCAGGCCGGGCTCGCCCAGGCCGTACTCCCGGCGGAAGTCGGCCGCGTCCTCCGCCTCCAGTTGGGCCAGCTCCTGCTCGATCTTGCCCTTGAGAACCAGGACCTCCTCAGGTCTCAGGCCCAGGTCCGGGGCACTGTCCTCGGCCTCGCCGCTGTTGAGCAGGACCAGCCGGGGCTTGGCCGAGAGGAAGGCGTAGGACTTCAGCTCGGGCGCCCGGGCCAGGCTCTCTTCCTGGCGGAGGGGCCGGCCCTCTTCCAGGAGGGCCAGGCTCTCCCTGAGCAGCCGCTCCTCTTCGGCCGAGGCGGCCTGCCCCTTGGCCCGGTCCTTGACCAGCCGCTCCAGCCGGTTCTCGACCACACCCAGATCGCGGAGGATGAACTCCTCCTCGATGTCCCTGAGCTCCTCGGCCGGCCGGGGCGGCTGGCCGCTAAGGTCGCTGAAGTTGCGGATGACCAGCAGGAGGGCCTCTAGGGCGCTCAGATCGGCCAGGGCCTGGGCCTGGCCCCCGGACTCCTCGGGCAGGACAAAGGTCAGCCGGATGGGGGTGGTCTTGAGCGGCCGGAAAAGGGCGGACAGGCGGTCCAAGCGAGCGTCGGGCATCTGGACCACGGCCAGGCGGCCGGAGCGGCGGGTCTTGGCCTCCTCCGGACCGGCCTTGAGTCCCAGGCCCAGGGCCTCAAAAACAGTGCGCCGGCCTGAGCCCGGCCGGCCGTGAATGCCCAGCTTCATCTGACGCCCATCTCCTTCTGATCGCGACCTAAAGTAGTCCGGCCGTCCCGGCCTGTCAAGCCGGCCGGCCGGTCGTCCTTGACAGGGCCGTCCCCTGGCTTCAATATGCGCCCGGCTGGTCTAACTCGCCAGGGACCCTTGCGGATTGGGGAGGGCTTGGGAAAGTCCATGCCTCAGCAGAAGATCTACCTCATCGGCATTTGCGGCACGGCCATGGGCGCCCTGGCCGGGATGCTCCAGGACTCGGGCCACCTGGTTCTCGGCTCTGACCAGGGCGTCTACCCGCCCATCTCCACCTTCCTGGCCCGGAAGGGCATCCCCGTCCTGGCCGGCTTCAAGGCCGAGCACATCGACGCGGCCCGGCCCGACCTGGTGATAATCGGCAACGTCGTCCGGCGGGAGAACCCGGAGGCCCGGCGGGTCATGGAGCTGGGCCTGGACTACCTCTCCCTGCCCCAGGCCCTGAGCCGCTACTTCCTGGCCGGCCGCCAGTCCCTGGTCGCGGCCGGAACCCACGGCAAGACGACCACCGCCGCGCTGCTGGCCTGGCTCCTGGAGGCGGCCGGGGCCGACCCGTCCTTTCTGGTGGGCGGCATCTGCCGCAACTTCGGATCCAACTATAAATTGGGTAATGGCCCACATTTTGTCATAGAGGGCGACGAGTACGACACGGCATATTTTGATAAAGTGCCCAAGTTTGTCCACTACCGGCCCTCCTGGACGATCCTGACCAGCGTTGAGTTCGATCACGCTGACATCTACGCCGATTTCGAGGCGGTCAAGGCCGCCTTCGCCCGCCTGGTCGAACTGATCCCGGCCCAGGGCCGGTTGCTGGTTTTCGAGGGCGACCTGGAAGCGCGGGCTTTGGCTAAGTTTGCCGCTTGCCCGGTCCTGCTCTACGGCTTCGGACCCGAGGCCGTCCTGCGGGCCGAGGCGGTCGAGTTAGGCCCGGAGAGGGTCGGCTTCAACCTGATCCGGGACGGACTGGACCTGGGACGCTTCCGCTCGCCCCTGCCCGGCCGCCACAACCTGGCCAACACCCTGGCCGCCCTGGGCCTGCTCCTGGAGATGGGCTTCCAGGCCGGCCGGCTGGCCGAGGGCCTGGTCCGGTTCCAGGGGGTCAAGCGCCGCCAGGAGATCATCGCCAAAATAAGCGACGTGCTGGTCATGGACGACTTCGCCCACCACCCCACCGCGGTCCGGGAGACCCTCCTGGCCCTCAGGTCCTTCTATCCCGGCCGGCGGCTGGTGGCCGTCTTCGAGCCCCGGACCAACACCTCCCGCCGCCGCTTCTTCCAGGCGGACTACGCCGCCTCGTTCGCTGCGGCCGATCTGATTCTCCTGCGGGAGCCGCCCGGGGTCGAGGCCGTCCCGCCCGAGGAGCGCTTCTCCTCGGCCAAGCTGGCCGCCGAACTCAGGGCCGCCGGCCAGGCGGCCCAGTCCTTTACCGAGACCGACAGCCTGCTGGCCCAACTGCTCGAAGCGGCCAGGCCGGGCGACCTGATCGCGGTCATGTCCAACGGCGGATTTGATGGGCTTTATACCAGATTAGTCGAGGGGCTTGGCCTGAAGTACGGCCCCTAGCCCAGGTCCATCGAGAGGGCCTCGACCTTGGCCCGGAACTTCTCAGCTTCCTGGCCCGGACCCTGGAAGCCCGGATAGCTCTCCAGGATTCTCATCGCCTCTTTCTTGCGACTCCGGCTCTCCTCCAGGGCGGCCCAGTGCCAGTAGGTCGAGGCCAGATTCCCGTTGAGCTCTCGGGCCTGGATGAAGAAGGTCACCGCCTCGTCCAGGCGGCCCAGGTTCTTGAGGGCGCGGCCCAGGTCCAGGTAGAGGTCGGGGAACCTGAGGCCCTGTCCGAGGAGCAGCCTGATCTCCTTCTCGGCCTGACCGAACATGTCCAGGCTCATCAGGGTCCGGTAGAGGTTTATCCGCGGCCGGACGTAGACGGGATTGACCTCCAGGGCGTGGCGGAAGCTCTCGATGGCCTTGTCGTAGATCTCCATCCGGACGTAGAGGGCGCCCAGGTTGTCGTGGAGGTCGGCGAAGTCGGGGTTGCGGCTGGCCATGTCGCGGTAGAGCTTGATCAGCGAGGCGTAGAGCGCCCGGTCCCTGGCCGGCGAGAAGACCGAGACGATGTCCTGGAAGTCCGGGGTGATGTCCACGTGCCTGGGCAGCCGCTGGCTGGCCTCCTGGCAGAGGCGCATCAGGAACTTCCGCCAATCTTCCCGGCCGCCGCCGGCCAGACGCCGGAGGTGGCCCATTATCTGAGAGGCCTCGACGTGATCGGGCTTGATCTCCAGGACCCGCTGCAGTTCGCTGAAGGCCTCGCCGGTTTGGCCCAGGGCGCCCCTGACCAGGGCCAGGCGCAGGTGGGCGTCGGCGTAGTTGGGATTGATGCTCACCGCCGCCCGCAGAGAGTCCTGGGCCTCATTAAGCCGCCCCAGAGAGGCCTGGATCTGGCCCAAGTAGCAGTGGACGTCGGCGTACCTGGGCCGCTCCTCCAGGACCTCCTTCAGTTTTTCGATGGCCTCCTGGCTCAGGCCCAGATAGCCCAACAGGACGCCGAGCATGATCCTGGCCTTGAGATACGAGGGGTTGATGGCCACGGCCTGGCGCAGGTCCTCCAGCCCCTCCTCGGCCCGGCCCAGGGAGACCTTGACCAGTCCCAGGTGATAGCGCATGTCGGCCCAGAGGGGCTTGTCGGCGACGATCCTCTCCAGCTGGGCCAGGGCATCCAGGTAGCGGGCCTCGTTGTAGAGAACCACGGCCAGCCTGGTCCGGGCCGGCAGGTAGTCCGGGTTGAGTTCCTGGACCTTGCGAAAGGCCCGGAGCGAGAGCTCGTACTGGCCCAGGTTGTTGTAGGCCATGCCCAGGTAGTGGTAGGCCCCGAACTGGTTGGGGTTGAAGCGCACCGCCGCCTCGAGGTGGTCGACCGCGGCCCGGTAGTTGCCGGCGTAGAGGTCCAGGGTCCCCAGGTGGCAGTGGGCCTGGCCGGAGTAGAAAATGGCCAGGTTGTAGTGGAGGTCGTGGGGCTGGGGCTCCAGCCGGGTGATGACCGAGAATTCCTCGAGAGCTTCCTGGTAGAGCCCCTGGTTGTAGAAGTCGATGCCCCGCCGGTAAGGACCGCTCAAACCCAGACCCAGTTTCAACATGTCACCCAGCCCGGTCACGACAGCTCCCCGCCCCGTTGTTTGAGCCCCTATTCTGGCCGAGCCTGGCCCATGATATCAAGCCTTTTCTGGGCTTTCCCTGACGGCGGTTTTATGCTTTCATCGCCTGATTCAGGTTCCAAGGAGGCTGGGCAGTGGCTCTGAAAGTGGTCATCATCGGCGCGGTGGCTGCCGGCCCCAAGGCCGGCAGCCGGCTGAAGCGGCTCGACCCCTCGGCCGAGGTGGTCATGGTCGACCGGGACGAAATCTTCGCCTACGGCGGCTGCGGCATCCCCTATTACGTCTCCGGCGACGTGGCCGAACTGAACGGGCTGCGCACGACCAGCTTCCACATGGTCCGCGACCGGGACTTCTTCCGGGGCGCCAAGGGCCTCGATGTCCTGGCCCCCTGGGAGGCGCTCAGCCTGGATCGGAAGAGAAAAGAAGTCCTCATCCGCCAGGTCCAGACCGGCCAGGAGCGGCGGCTGGGCTACGACAAGCTGGTCCTGGCCACGGGCTCGGAGCCGGTCCGGCCGCCCCTGGAGGGCCTCGACCTGCCCGGGGTCTGGCCGGTGACCAACCTGCATCAGGCCCGGGCCGTCAAGACGGCCGTGAGCCGGGGCCGGGTCGAGCGGGCGGCCGTTATCGGGGCCGGGCCGACCGGGCTGGAGATGGCCGAGGCCCTGGGCGACCTGTGGGGCCTGGAGGTTCACGTCTTCGAGCAGACCGACCAGGTCCTGCCCGGCCTGCTGGACCAGGACCTGGCCCACTGCGTGGCCCACCACCTCGAGGAGCAGGGCCTCCACCTCCATCTGGGCCAGCCCCTTACCCGGATCAGCGGCTCGCCGGAGAAGGGGGTCAGGAGTGTCGCCTGGGACGGCGGAGAGGTCGAGGTCGACCTGGTCATCCTGGCCGCCGGGGTCAGGCCCAACAACACCCTGGCCCGTGAGGCCGGCCTGGAGATCGCCGCCTGCGGCGGCCTGAGGGTCAACCGCCACCTCCAGACCTCGGACCCGGACATATTCGCCGGCGGCGACTGCGTGGCCAACCGCTGCCTCATCACCGGCCGGGAGATCTGCCTGGCCTCGGGCTCCCTGGCCAACCGTCAGGGCCGGGTGATCGGCACCAACCTGGCCGGCGGCCTGGCCAGCTTCGAGGGCGTGGTCGGGAGCTGGATCATGAAGCTCTTCGACACGGCCGTGGCCAAGGTCGGCCTCAGCCAGGCCCGGGCCATCGAGGCCGGCTTCGACCCGGTCTCGGCCCTGGTGGTCGCCTCGGACAGGGCCCACTTCTACCCCAGCCAGGACCTGATGTACCTCAAACTGGTCGTGGACCGGCCGACCAGGCGGGTCCTGGGCCTGCAGGGCCTGGCCGGGGCCGGCGACGCCCTGGCGGCCAGGATCAACGCCCTGGCCGCCCTGCTGCCCCACCAGCCCACCGTGGACGAGCTCTCCAACCTGGAAATCGCCTACGCGCCGCCCTTTGCCCAGGCCATGGACATCCTCAACGCCGCGGCCAACACTCTGGACAACCTCCTGGCCGGCCGGCTCAGGACCATCTCCCCCCAGGAATTCACCAGGCTGCTCCACGACCCCGGGGCCGACGTCGTCTTCCTGGACGTCAGGGGCCTCCAGAACGCCAAGCCCTACCTGGAAGCTCTGGGCCAGAGAGGCTGGCGGCACCTGCCCCAGGAGTCCCTGGCCGAGAGGCTGGACGAGATCCCCCGGGACAAGACCCTCATCACCATGTGCAACGCCGGCTCGCGCTCCTACGAGGCCCAGGTGACCCTCCGGGCGGCCGGGATCGAAACCCTCAACCTGGACGGCGGCCTGGCCGCGGTCAAGAAGTGGGGCGAGCCGATAATCCCTCCGGAGCCGGACTAGCCGGCCTCTGACCGGGCGCCCCGGCCGCGGCGGTCTCGGCCCTTGACTGCCCCAGGACGGCTTGGTATCGTTTTTAGGGGACGGGGTGGCATTCCCTTGCAAGGAGGAAGGTGTGAAAAGACTCTGCGGGGTTGCTCTCCTGGCCGGTTTGGCCGTGCTTTTGGTCCACGGCCTGTCTCCGGCCTCTGAGAAGCCGGTTCTGGCCGTGGCCGAGTTCAAGAACGAGACCTCGGCCGGCTGGTGGTCCGGCAGCGTGGGCGAGGAACTGGCCGGCGCCCTGAGCAACGAACTGGCCGCCGGCGGCGCCTTCAAGGTCGTGGAGCGGGACAAGCTTAACGTGGTCCTGCGCGAGCAGGACCTGGGCGCCTCGGGACGGGTCCGCCCTGATTCCGCGGCCAAGATCGGCCAGATGACCGGGGCCCAGTACCTGGTCCTGGGCACGGTGACCGCCTTTCAGGCGCAAACCGAGGGCACGGGCGGCGGCATCAGTATCGGCGGCTTCAGCCTGCCCGGCGGCAGCGGCGGGGTCTCTCTGGGCGGCAAGAGCGAGAAGGCCTACATCGCCATTGACTTGAGGGTGGTCAATTCGACCACCGGCGAACTGGACTTCGTCCGGACGGTCGAGGCCACGGCCAGCAGCAGCGGCATTGATTTCGGGGCTCGCGCCTGGAACGTGGGCGGCCAGCTGGGCCACTACTCCAAGACCCCGACCGGCAAGGCCATCCGGGCCTGCCTCATTGAGGCGGTCGAGTACCTGGAGTGCGTCATGGTCTTCAAGGACGGCTGCGAGGCCAGCTACCAGGCCAAGGAACAGCGCCGCCGGTCCAAGACCAGGAGCTCGATCAAGCTGGACGAGTAGGCCGGCCCAGGAACCGGGTCGACTCAGCGCCGGGCCCTGGCCCGGCGCTTTTTGTTGCCGTCCGGCCTTAGGCGGGCGTATCTGGCCGGCCCTTGGGGCCGGCGGCCTGGCAGGCCTTCAGCCCGACTCCTCCAGGACAAGCCTGGCCTTCAGCGCCTCGAGACGCTCCTCCAGCTCCTCCAGGCGCTGCAGGTGGGCCGGCTTGAGCCCGTGGGGCGGCAGGGCCTTCTCCAGCTGGCTCCGCTCCTCCTCCAGCCGATCCAGCTCGGCCCGGAGGAGCTCCCGCTCGCTCACGCCTCCTCCATCATCGTCTTGAGCTTGAGAACCCGCACCCCGGCCGGCTCAAGCCCCAGGACGTGGGAGACGATCTCCTCCGGCCTGGGCGTGGGGCCTTCGGCCACCTGGCCGACGATCAGCTCGACCTCGCCCGGGTGGACCAGCTTGAATTCGGCCACCGGCCGCCTCAGGTCCAGGCGCTGGACCTTGTCCGGCCGGCGGCGCTCGAAGGGAGCCTCCTCCTGGCCCAGGAAGGACTCGATCCGTTGGGCAGCGGCGGCCTCCCCGGCCGCCTCCCGGTCAAAGCTGACCCGGTAGAGAGCGGCCGAACACCTGATCCTGGCCTGGCCCTCACCCATGACGGTCAGACCCAGCCCTTCGGGCAGCTGCTGGTTGACCGCCTTGAGGATCTGTTCGGGCGAGCGGTGGTCCAGCACCTCCACTTGGGCCCACTCCTGGAGGGACTCGGCCCCCACCGGCAGGGCCTCGAAGAAGGAGAAGCGGGGCTGGGGGTTGAAGCCCTGGGAGTAGCCGACCCTTATCCCGGCCCGGCGGAAGGCCCGCTGGAAGAGGGAGACCATCTCCAGGTGCCCGAAGAACCGGGCCGGCCCGAGCTTGTGGAAGGAGAAGGTCAGCCGGCGGGGCCGCCGCCTGGCCACGGCCGGCGGCTCGGCCAGCGGGGCCCGCCCCCCGGCCAGGGCCGGCTTGAGCGTCTCCAGGTCGCAAACTCCGCAGCCCTGGCAGCCGGCCTGACGGCAGTCCGGAGTTTCCACCCCGGCCAGGGCCCTCTCCCTTTCCAGGAGGAGAAAGCCCTTGTCGGCCACGCTCAGGTGATCCCAGGGCAGGACCGCCTCCAGGGGCCGGGCGGCCAGGTAGTCCTCCAGGTTGAGCCCCTCCTCCCGGAGGGCCTCCAGCCAGAGGGCCAGATTGAAATGCTCGCTCCAGGCCTCGAACCGGGCCCCCTTTTGCCAGGCCCTCAGGATGACCCGGCCCAGCCGCCGGTCGCCCCGGGAGAGCAGGCCCTCGAGCTGAGCCACCCAGGGGCTGTTCCACTTGACCTTGACCGCCCTGAGGCGCTTGAGCCCCCGCTTGAGGCCGGCCAGGCGCTCGAGGGTCTCGTCCAGGCCCGTCTGGGCCTCCCACTGGAAGGGAGTGTGGGCCTTGGGCACGAAGGGCGAGATCGAGACGTTGAGCCTCAGGCCGGGGCTGCGGCGGGAGATGTCCTGGCAGAGTTCGAGGATGGCCTCGATGTCCGCCTCGGTCTCGCCGGGCAGGCCGATCATGAAGTAGAGCTTGAGCAGGCGCCAGCCGGCCCGGCCGGCCTGCTCGGCGGCGCTGAGGATTTGCTCCCGGCTCAGGTTCTTGTTGATGACCTGCCTGAGCCTCTCCGAGCCGGCCTCCGGAGCCAGGGTCAGGCCGGTCAGCCTGACCTGCCTGATCAGCTCGGCCAGCTCGCCGCTGAAGGAGTCGGCCCTGAGCGAGGGGAGCGAGACCGCGATCCGCTCCGGCGAGAGGCGGGCCATGAGCGCGGGCAGGAGCCCGGCCAGGCAGGAGTAGTCGCCGGCCGAGAGCGACAGGAGCGACAGCTCGTCGTAGCCGGTCTTCTTCAGGGAGGAGAGGATCAGGTTGTAGATGGACCTGGGCTCACGCTCCCTGACTGGGCGGTAGATGATCCCGGCCTGGCAGAAGCGGCAGCCCCGGCTACAGCCGCGGGCCAGCTCGACCTGGAGCCGGTCGTGGACGGGCCGGCCAAAGGCGACCAGCTGGGCCTGGGGCGCGAAGGCCCCCTCCAGCTCGGCCAGGCTCCGCTTGGCGATCCGGGCCGGCCCCGGGGTCAGGCGCCGGACCTCGACCAGGCGGCCGTCCTGATGGACCGGCTCGAAAAAGGACGGGACGTAGATCCCCTCGATCCGGGCCAGCCGGGCCAGGATCTCCTTCCGGCTCAGCCCCTCCCGCCGGGCCCGCCCCACCAGACGGGCCGCCTCCGGGGCGGCCTCCTCGCCGTCGCCCAGCAGGACCGCGTCCAGGAAGAGGGCCAGGGGCTCGGGGTTGAAGGCGGCCGGGCCGCCGGCCAGGACGATGGGCTCGCCTTCCCCTCGCTCGGCGGCCAGGAGGGGGACTCCGGCCAGGTCGAGCAGGGTCAGGACGTTGGTCGCGGCCAGCTCGTGGGGCAGGCTCAGGCCGATCAGGTCGAACTCCCTGAGCGGCCGGCCGCTCTCCAGGGCGCAGAGGCCCTGGCCGAGACGGCGCATCTCCTCCTCCAGCCCGGGCTCGGGGCAGAAGGCCCGCTCGCAGAGCAGGTCCGGGGCCTCGTTGAGGGCGTGGTAGACGATCTTGAAGCCCAGGTGGGACATGCCCAGGTCGTAGTGATCGGGAAAGAGGAGGGCCATCTGGGCCTCGACCTGGCCGGGATCCTTGCGGACGGCCCCGACCTCGCTGCCCAGGAACCGACTCGGTCCTTGGATTTTATCCAGGAATTCAGGTTGCATGATCGGAGGGGGTGGCTCAGCCTTCGGACCAGATGTCGTCCCAGCCAATGGTTTCGTAAGCGAACTCCTCGATGTCGGGCCGGCAGTCCAGGTGTTTGTGGACGCATTCCTTGCAGGTGAAGCGGGGCCACCAGTTGGCCGCGGCAACGTCCAGGCAGAAGGGGTAGTGAGGGCAATACAGGTTGCGCTCACCCGGGCGATTGACCGGGTTGGGGGTCATCTCCTCCGGGGTGATGAGCTTCTTGATTTCCCTGTCCTGGGACATACTCCTTCCTTCGGCGGCTTCAGGCCAGCCTGGCCCTCAACCGCCTGACCTCGCCGACTCTGATGGTCACGCCCTGTTTGTCGAAATGCTCGGCCAGGGGAATGAGAAACTTGCGCGAAACCCCGGCCAGATCCTTGAAGTCCTGGGTGGTCATCTGGCCGTGACCCTCCAGGAACTCGACCATCTTCTCCCTGAGCCGATCAAGGGCCTGGGCGTCGAAGTAAAGGTCCTCCTTGACCTTGACCAGCCCGCCCTCCTTGATCAGCAGGGCCAGCACGTCCTTGAGCTGGCCGTTGCTCAGGCCCACGTCCAGCTCGTTGAGCCGGGGCGGGGCCAGTCCACCCCGGCGATGGGCCTCCAGGATCTTGTCCTTGAGCGCGCTCTGGTCCTCGGCCAAGGCGACCCTGTGCCCGGGCAGGGCGACCAGGTCGGCCTCGGCCCTGAGCCGGCCTTCCTCGACCAGCCGGCCGATGGCGAAGGTGACCAGCTTGGGATCGGCGTGGAGCTTGAGCCTGGTCTTTATCTCCTCCCTGGGCAGGCCCTCCTTGAGGGGCTTGGCCCGGTGAAACTCGGCCAGGAGGTTCAGAATGGCCGCGTTGACCTGGTCGAGAGACTCGGCGTGGACGAAGCGCTGGGCCTCCCGGTCGAAGCGGACCAACAGGCGCTTGGACAGGAGGTCCTGGATCAGGGCGTCCAGCTCCTTGTCGCTCAGCCCCAGGCGGGCCTTGAGCTCCTCCCGGCCGAGGCCCAGCAGCCGGCTCTCCCGGACCAGCCAGGCCAGCCGCTCGCTGACCTGCCCGTCCCGGAGAAGGCTCAACGCCTCCAGGCTGGCCGGGTCGAGGCGCCGGCGCCTGGGCGGGGCCACCGACAGAATCCGCCCCCCGCCCAGGGTCAGGGTCCCGGTGCGGAGGACGTAGTGGTCGCCGGGCAGGCAGGAGGCCTCTTCCTCGGTCACGATCTGAACCAGTCCCTCCTGGCCCGGCTTGATCGCTTCGGAGTCCAGGGGAATCACCCGGGCCATTATCTCGGACGTGCCGACGTGGAGGTGGGCCTGGGCCCTGTTCTTGAGCTCCCGGGGAGCCGAGGAGAGGAGCTTGAGGCTGGCGTCCAGGCGCCTGGACGGAGCCAGGGCGCCGGGCGAGGCGATCACGTCGCCCCGCTTGATTTCCTGGCGCTCCAGGCCCTGGAGGTTGAGAGCGGTGCGCAGGCCGGACAAGGCCGACTCGACCTCCTGGCCGTGGACCTGGAGGCCGCGCACCTTGGCCTGCATCCCGCGGGGATAGACGGCCACGGTCTGGCCGACCGCGACCCGGCCCGACAGGGAAGTGCCCGTGATGACGGTCCCGAAGCCCTTCATGGTGAAGACCCGGTCCACGGGCAGCCGGAAGGGGCCGCTCTGCTCGCGCTCGACCACCCGGGCGCTCAGCTCGGTCAGGATCCGCCTCAGCTCGTCCAGACCCTGGCCGGTGAAGGCCGAGACCGGAACCAGGGGCGCGTCCCGGAGAAAGGTCTGCTCCAGGTACTCCTTGACGTCCTCGCTGACCAGATCGAGCCAGTCCTGATCGACCAGGTCGGTCTTGGTCAGGACCACCACCCCGGCCTTGACCCCCAGAAGCTGGCAGATGTCCACGTGCTCCCTGGTCTGGGGCATGACCCCCTCGTCGGCGGCGATGACCAGGGCCACCAGGTCCACGCCCGAGGCCCCGGCGACCATGTGCCTGACGAAGCGTTCGTGTCCGGGCACGTCGACGATCCCGATGCGCTGCCCGTCTTCCAGGGTCAGATGAGCAAAGCCCAGTTCAATGGTGATGCCGCGCTTCTTCTCCTCCTTGAGCCGGTCGGTGTCAATGCCGGTCAGGGCCTTGACCAGGGTGGTCTTGCCGTGGTCTATGTGGCCGGCTGTGCCCAGAACAATCCTTCGCGACATGTCCTGCCCGTCGGTGCGGTAACTCTGAACCTTATGAGTTAGTCGTGAGCTTGTCAACCCGCCGGCCTCTTTTTCCGGCCGCCGCCCCGGCCGGCCCGGCCCTTTTGAGTGGACGTCCGCCCACGGCGCGGATATGATTCATCAGACCGATGGCCGAGCCCAAGGGAAGCCTGATCCGCGCAGTCTGGGTGGCCGGGTTGTTTGGTCTGGGGACCGTTCTCCTGAGCCTGATGGTCCTTGTCCTGACCGCGCTCAGGCTCATGGACCCGGCCGCCGGCCACCGGGTGGCCCGGCTGTGGGCCCGCATCCTCTTGTGGGGCGGCGGCGTAAACACAGAGGTCGAGGGGCTGGACAACCTGCCTGTGGAGGGTGGCTTCATTCTGGCAGCCAATCATCGTTCGGCCGCCGACATTCCCGTCCTCCTGGCCGCCCTGCCCATGGACTTCCGCTGGCTGGCCAAGGACTCGCTCTTCCGCCTGCCGCTGATGGGCCAGGCCATGAGGGCTTGCGGCTATCTGCCGGTCAACCGGGATGATTCGGCCAAGGCCCTCGGGCTGCTCAAGGCCGCCGCCCGCCAGATCAGGGATGGGGGCAAGGTGGTCGTCTTTCCCGAAGGAACCCGCAACAAGTCCGGCCGGGGACTGCTGCCCTTCAAGCAGGGCGGCTTCCTGCTGGCCAGTCTCTCGGGCCGGCCGGTGGTCCCGGTGGCCATCCTGGGCACGGCGGCCATCCTGGCCCCCAAGAGCCGTCGCCCCAGACCGGGCCGGGCCCTGATCCGCCTCGGCCGGCCCCTCGATCCGTCCGACGGCCGGAGTCTGCCCTCCCGAACCGAAGCGGCCCTGAGGGAGCTCCTGGCCGAGGAGAATATCTCATGAGCTGGGCTCTACCTTCCCGCCCGCCCGACGAGCTCAAACTGGTCGCCCTGGGCGGCCTGGGCGAGATCGGGCTGAACATGATGGTCCTGGAGTTCCGGGAGCGGATCCTGGTCATCGACGCCGGGGTAATGTTCCCGGAAGAGGAGATGTTCGGGGTTGACCTGGTCACGCCGGAGGCGTCGTATCTGGTCGACCAGAAGGCCAAGATCGAGGCCATCATCCTGACCCACGGCCACGAGGATCACATCGGGGCCCTGCCCTTCGTCCTGCCCCGGCTGGACCCGATCCCCATCTACGGCTCCTCTTTCACCCTGGCCCTGGTGGCCGAAAAGCTCAGGGAGCACCGGATCGAGGCCGACCTGCGCCGGGTCGAGGCCGGCCAGAGGCTCCGCCTGGGCCCCTTCGAGGTCGACTTCATCAGGGTGGCCCATTCCATCCCCGAGGGCTTTGCCCTGGCCCTGGGCACGCCCCTGGGGGTGATCCTCCACTCCGGCGACTTCAAGGTCGATCACGCCCTCAGTCGCGAGGAGGCCACCGACCTCAACCACCTGGCCACTTACGGCCAGAAGGGCGTCCTGGCCCTGCTGGCCGATTCGACCAACGTCGAGCGCGAGGGTTACACCCTCAGCGAGGACCGCGTCCGCCAGACCTTCACCCGGCTCTTCCGCCAGAGCCGCGGCCGGATCCTGGTCGCCTCCTTCGCTTCCAACATCCGCCGCATCCAGCAGGTGATAGACCTGGCCGAACAGTTCGATCGCCGCATCGCCTTCACCGGCAAGTCCATGGTGACCAACGTCCGCCTGGCCCGGGAGCTCAACCTGCTCCACCTGCCCGAGGGGCTGGAGGTCGGCCTGGGCCAGATCAAGGAGCTCGAGCCGTCCAGGATCTGCCTCATATCCACCGGCTCCCAGGGCGAGCCCATGTCGGCCCTGACCCGGATCGCCTGGGGCGAGCACAAGCAGATCAAGGTCGAGGAGGGGGACGTGGTCGTCCTCTCCTCCCGCTTCATTCCCGGCCACGAGCGGGCCATCACCCAGGTCATCAACCACCTCTACCGCCGCGGGGCCGAGGTGGTCTATGAGGCCGTCTCGGACATCCATTCCTCGGGCCACGCCCAGCAGGATGAGCTCAGGCTCCTCCAGAGCCTGGTCCAGCCCCGCTACTACATCCCCATCCACGGCGAGCCCCGCCATCTGGTCCGTCACGCCCACCTGGCCGAAAAGATGGGCCTCAAGAGGGAGCGCATCCTGAGGCTGGAGAACGGCGAGGTGGTCGTCTTCGACCGGGGCGGGGCCAGGCGGGCCGGGCGGGTGGAGACCGGCCGGGTCTTCGTCGACGGCAAGGGCGTGGGCGACGTGGGCGAAGTGGTCCTCAGGGACCGGCGCCACCTCTCGGCCGACGGGGTCGTCTTCGTGCTCCTGGTGGTCGATCACCGCAACGGCGAGATCCTCTCCGGGCCCGAAGTTGTCTCACGGGGCTTCGTCTTCGAGGAGGAGCAGGGCGACATCCTGGAGGCGGCCAAGGAGATCGTCATCAAGGTGGTCGAGGAGCTGGCCGAGCCGGACCTGACCGTTGTCCAGGACGAGATCCGGCGGGCCTTGAGGCGCCATTTCACCAAGCTCCTGGACCGCCGCCCGGTCATTTTGCCCCTGGTCATGGCCATGTAGAGGTCCTGAATGGAAGAGATCCAGCCCCTGGCCTATTACGCCCCCGTCTTCATCCTGGGCACGCTGCGTTTTGTCTGGTTCGCCGAGTCGCTGGTGGCCGCCACGCCCCAGGAGGCCAAGCGGATCGGCCTCAGGCTGGAAACCGGCTACATTCGGGCCAACCTGCCCATCCAGGCGGCCCGGAGCGTGGCCAAGTTCAAACCCGAGGGCAACTACGTCATGGCCCAGATCGGCCCGGACAAGGATCAGCGGCCCGTGCTGGTTCTCAATCCCGAGGAGAGCCCGGCCCAGGATTTCGAGGGCGGGGCCAGCCAGCGCGGGGAGGCGGCGGCCAGGATGGATCCGGTCGAGGAGATAGCCTACGAGCTTATTGAAGACAGCGGGCTCATCAAATCGGCCAAGTGGTAGGGAAGCCCCTCAGCCTTTCTCCTCTTTCTTGCTGACCGCCTCCCCCTTGAGGCGGTCGACCAGCTCTTCCAGAACGGGGAAGACCTCGCCCCGGGTCCGGCCGGCCACGGCGGCGATCATGATCGGCTGGCCCAGCTCCAGCCAGCCCTCGCCCAGCCGGATGACTATTTCGACGATCCCCGGCCGGCCCAGCATTTCGGCCCGGAGCGCCTCGGCCCGGTCCTGGTCGTGCTCCAGGTAGAGCCTCCTGACCGGCCGGCCCTCCAGGTCGGAAGAGCGGACTTGGCCCAGGTGGACCAGGACCATGCCCGCCTCCTGGATTCTGGGGTGGCGCCTGATCTGGTCCAACACTTCGTTTACGTCCACGCGGCCCTCCTATAACTCGGCCAAACCGAGCAGGCTCAAGAGCAGCAGCCCGGCCAGGCAGACGCCGCCGCCGGCCAGGCCCAGGCCCAGGAAGCGCTTGGGGCTGAAGGCCTCGCTCCGGCCGGCCTGTCTCAGGCGGCCCAGGCGGCTGTATTCCCTGAAGCCGGCCCAGGCCAGTCCGGCCAGGAGGCTCACCAGGGCGGCCCTGATCAAAGCCGCCCCCTCCCCAACGGCCGGAGTGACCCGACCCGAGCCAGCGAGGCATTTCCGTCGGCTGGATTGATCATCATTTGAGTTTATTAGCCTCCGGGGACGGGAGCAAGCCTATTTGATCAGGTAGAACCAGGCAAAGGCCCCGGCCAGGGTCAGAAGCGTCGGCGGCCAGAGCCGGCGGTAGAACTCGCCGGGCGGACACTGGAAATAGCCGTTGGACAGAACCAGGCAGGCGTGAGCCGGCGAGAGCAGCACGCCGGCGAAACCGGCCACGTGGGCCAGCATCAGGTAGGCGGTCAGACTCTCCGGTGGCAGGAGGCCGATGAAGACCGGAACACCGGTCGCCGCGTAACCCACGGCGATGCCGGTGACCAGGCCGAGCGAAAAGGACAGGCCCGAGACCAGGACGACCAGGGGCAGGCCGTGCCGGGTCAGGATATGGCTCAGGGCGTCCACTCCTCCCGAGGCCAGGGTTACGCTCTGAAAGGCGACAATGGCCATGATCATGTAGACCATGCCGCCGGTGTTCCGGGAGAAGACCGCCTTGAGGATCAGGCCGGGCCGCCGGGCGGTCAGGCCCGAGAAGAGGATGGCCAGGACCAGGGCCAGGGCCACCGGCGTCTGCACAGGCAGGCGGGAAACCCAGGGCTGGAGACCGGCCAGATGGTCCAGCAGCCAGCTGCCGCTCAAGGCCCCGGCCAGAACAATCATGATGGGCACCGCCCCGATGAGCGAGCCGCCCCCGGCCGCGGCCTCCAATCCGGCCGCCGGCTTGAGGTGGCGGAGTATGAACAGGTAGCCGAAGACGATGGCCACGCCCGTGACCGGAGCCAGGACGGGCAGGAGGGCGCTGAAGGGCACCCCGGCCAGGGAGATGATGACGATGATGCTGGGATAGAGCGGCCAGGTATATTCCCAGACGTGCCTGAACCAGTAGTTGACCAGGGAGAGGTGAGCCGGGCTCAGATCCAGGCCCCGGGCCGCCGAGGCCACCAGGGGGGCGGAGAAGATGGCCCCACCGGGCATGGGCAGGAGCCCGATCAGGGCCGGAAAGAAGGGCAGCGACAGGGCCGGCCGCCTGATCAGCCGCTGGAAGCGCCGGAAAAGGCTCTCCATCTGGCCGGTCATCTCCAGCAACTGCGAGAGGATCATCAGCAGGCAGACCACGACCATAAGGGCCAGCCCCTTGGGGCTGATCCAGCCGCGGACAATTGCCAGCAGCCAGCTCCGGGGATTCATGGCCCCGGCGAACCCCAGAACCAGACAGCCGGCCAGGAGGCCGTGTCCCAGGTTGAGCTTGAGACGGGTGGCCACCACCACCAGGACTATGGCCAGCACCAGGCCAAAAACGATCATCGTTCGGCGCCTACTTGATCTGGTCAACCCCGTGCGGGCCTCGGGGACCGTGGCTCAGGCCGCCCAGAGGGAAGAAGGTGAAGGGTATGGCCCGGCGGCCGGGGCCGTAGGTCTCCAGGCGCAGGGAGTAGAAGGCCAGGCCCTCGACCCGGGCGCCCCGGCCCATGTCCCAGCCCCAGCAGGGCGAGGAGCTGGGCAGTGAAATCACCCTGAGGGCCACCCGCTGCCCGGCGAAATTGAGAAAGGAGACGATCAGCCCCCCCGGCCCGGGCTGCCCGGCCAGGTCGAGCCTCAGATAGGCCGGCGCCTGACCCAGGAGAGGCAGGAAGAGCCGGTCGCTCTCCAGCGTGCCCTGCTGCCGGTAGCCGCAGCCGCCGAGGCTTAAGCCTAGAAGCAAGACAAGCAGGGCTCTGCTCAGCCTCTGAATCATCAGGGGACCGATCTTACCGCCCCGGGGCTTGCCGGGTCAAGTTTCGGTTTTTGGTTAAGTTTCCGAGCCAAGTGTGCTATACACTCGGCCCAGGACGAACGAGAGCGAATATGCGAGAGTTCGACGCTGACAACGAGCCGCGGGTGGAGATTGGCGCCGCGGCCATTGACGAAGAGGAGCTGCCTCCTCCTCCGGACGCCCGGCGAATGACCTATCGCCTGCCCCAGGAGCCGAGCCCGCGCCGTTCCTTCCTCGTCCGGCTGCTCTACCTGATCCTCGCGGTCATTCTCATCCTGGGCGGACTGATCGGTTACTCCCTGCTCCAGAAAAAGGATGGCTCGAACCAGGAGGAGCTGACCCTGGAGAACAGGGTGACGGTGATGGAGCAGCGCCTCAAGATCCTGGAGAACCGGGTCCAGGCCCTGGAGGAGGCTTCAAAACGTTAAGCCGGCCGGAAAGTCCCTGGGCCGGGTTGATGGAGCTAGCCCTGGAGCAGGCTCGTCTGGCCTCGCTGTCGGGGGAGGTGCCGGTGGGCGCGGTTCTGGCCCTGGGGGACAGGGTCCTGGCCGCGGACCACAACCGGGTCATCGCCGAGCGAGACCCCACGGCCCACGCCGAGCTGCTAGTCCTCAGGGCCGGGGCCAGGGTCCTGGGCAACGAGCGGCTCACGGGCACGACCCTGGTGGCCACTTTGGAGCCATGCCCCATGTGCCTGGGAGCGGCCGTGCTGGCCCGGGTCGAGCGGCTGGTCTTCGGCGCGGCCGATCCCAAGACCGGGGCGGCCGGTTCGGTCTTTGACCTGGCCCGGGCCGAACAGCTGAATCACCGCCTGGAGGTTGTGGCCGGATTGGGCGCCAGGCGAGCGAGCCAACTACTCAGAGACTTCTTTGGGCAGAGGCGGAGAGGTGCCGGAGCGGTTGAACGGGCCCGACTCGAAATCGGGTGAACCGGCCAAAACTGGTTCCGTGGGTTCGAATCCCACCCTCTCCGCCAGAGGTTTGCTCCGGCTGATCCTCATTGCCTTGACCTTGGCCGGCCTCTGCTCTCCTGCCTGGGGCTTCAGCCTGAAGTTCTGGAAGCGCTCCCCGGAGCCGGCCCAGACCCAGACCGCCCCGGCCGAGGAGACCAAGACGACCCAGCCCGAGGAGGACCAGCCCTCGGGTCCCCTGCCCCTGGACAACTGGCGGCTGCAGAGAGTCGAACCGGCCGCGTACCTGGGCCTCAGGATCGGCGTCGGCTCGCTGACCGAAGAGGTCATCCTCGGCCATCTGACCGCCCTGATCACCGAACGCCTCGGCCTGGAGGCCCGGATCAGCTTCGGCCGCGATCCGCAGGCCCTGCGCAGTGACCTGCTCAACAACCGGCTCGATCTGGCCTGGGACTACACCGGCCAGGCCCTGGTCGTCTACCAGCGCAACCTCGACCGGGACGTGCTCCGCGACCCCAAGGCCTGCTTCGAAACGGTCAAGAGCTACGACGCCTCCCTGGGCCTGCTCTGGGGCCGGCCCGCCCCGGCCAACTCCACTTACGGCCTGCTCATGCGCCGGGAAGAGCTGGCCACGGCCGGCCAGGCCGCGCCGAAGACCATCTCCGACCTGGCCGCCTATGCCCGGGCCCTCAAGCCGCCGCCCGCGCCCGCGCCCATCCTTACCCCAGGTACCCAGCCCAAGACCGAGACGACCGCCCAGCCCAGCCAGGCGGCCCCGGCCTGGCTTGGGGTGGAGGAGGACTTTAATAACCGGCCCGACGGTTACAAGGCCCTGGCCGCCCTTTACGGCTTCAAGTTCGAGCCCAAGGACGTGCTCAAGCTTAAACCAGAGGAGCTTTTCAACGGCCTGGTCGAGGGCCGCTTCAGGGCCGCGGTGGGGCCGATCATTGACAGCCGGATCATCCCCTTCGAGCTGGTCGCCCTGAAGGAGGACAAACCTTTCTTTCCGGCCTACAATCCGGCCCCGGTCTTCAGGCTGGAGACCGCTCTCAAGCACCCGGCCCTGGTCAAGGCCCTGGAGAAAGCGGCCGCCCGGTTGGACGGCGCCGCCATGACCCGCCTGGTCTACCTGGTGGAATTGGAGAACCAGGATCCGGCCAAAGTGGTCGCCGAATGGATCGATTCTCACTAGGGAAGCCTAGGTCTCAAATATCGCCCAGGACTAATACAATAGGTTTTGTATATGGCCTAACTAAGGAAAATATCTATTTTTTGGCTTGCTTTTGGGGGGCAATGGGTGTAAAATTGCGCCGGTGTTTAGGAGATGGAGGCCGCCATTAATCCCCAGGACAAGCGCCGGTTTCCCAGGATACATCTTCACCTGCCAGTCGCCGCCGCCCAAGCCAATGAGGTCAAGGAACACCCGGTCCACCGGGCCGAGACGACCAACCTGAGTCTGGGCGGGCTGCAGCTGGTTTTACGGGGCCAGACCGATCTGCAAGTCGGGGACAAGCTGGAGATCACCATCGACAGCCTGGTCTTCGAACGTCAGATCAACGCCCAGGGCACCATTCGCTGGCTCTCCCCGGCCTCGTCGGGCCAGCGCGGCGACTGGGAAGTGGGCGTCCAACTGGTCAACATGGGCGGGATGGACTGGAGCAGCTGGTTTCAGCTCGTTCCCTGGCCCAACAACCACTGATTCCCACCCGCCCGGCTAAGCTCACCGCCCAGCCAGACCCCTGAGAAAGGGATTGGTCCGACTCTCGCGACCCACGTTCGAGGTCGGCTCAGGTCCGTAGTGGTGGCCCGGCCAGACGACCGTCTCCTCGGGCAGGCTCAGGATCTTGTCATTGATGGAGCGGAGCAGGACCTCCGCCGAGCCGCCCGGCAGGTCGGTCCGACCGACCCCGCCCACGAAAAGAGTGTCGCCGGTTAAGACGTGACCCGGGGTGAAGAGGCAGATGCCGCCGGGGCTGTGGCCCGGGGTGTGTCGGACTTCGAGCTTGACCCGGCCGACCTCGATCACCTGGCCGTCAACCACGGTCCGGTCAGGCCTGGGCGAGAGGGTGAAGCCCAGGCCGGCGTAATAGCGGGCCCTCGCTCCGGTCAGGAGCTCGGCGTCGGCCTGGCCGATGATGATCTCGGCTCCGGTCAGGTCCTTGACCTTCTGGTTGCCGCAGGTGTGGTCGGCGTGGCCGTGGGTGTTGATGATCTTCTCGATCTTCAGGCCCTGCTGCTCGGCCCGGTCGACCAGGGCCTCTTCGTCGCCCCCGGGGTCGATGAGCGCGGCCCGGCCGGTCTCGGGGCAGCCGATCAGATAGGCGAAGACAACCATCGGGCCGACGAGGAACTGTTCCAGGTGCATCACCACCTCCAGGCAGGCCGTCTCAGTATATATCATCACTCCGGCCGGGCCAACGCCGGCCGTCTAACCAGGTCACGCCCCCCGCTCCCTGAGCCGCTTGGCTCTCGGGCAGCCAACCCGGCCTTGACCGAACCCGGGGCCTCGGGGAATAATGGCTGTAATGCTGGCCCGACTCTCTCACCGGCTGACCACCCTGGGGTTCCTGGTCGCGGCCGCCGGTCTGGCGGGCTATCTCCTCTGGCTGCCCAGCCTGAACCCCGGCCCGGCCCAGCGGGAGTGGCAGCGGCCCGGCCCCAAGATCGCCCGGCGGACGGCCGCGGCCCAGAGCTTCTTCTCGCCCCGCCCAGGTCTGAGCCGCCTCGATCTCCTGCTGGCCCTCTACGGCCGGCCCCGCTTCAAGCCCCTGACCTGCCAGCTCTTCCGCCTCGGGACCCAGCCGCCTTCGCCGGAGGGACCGCCGGATCTGAGCCGGGCCAGGTTGATCCTGGAGAAGACCTTCAGCCGGACCTCCGGCCGGGGCCTGATCAGCCTCAGCTTTCCGGCCCAGCCCGATTCGGCCGGGGTTTACTACCTCATCCGTCTGACCAGGCCGGACCCTGATCCGGCCGGCGGCGTCTCGGTCTGGCTCAGCCCCGGCTCCCTGGAGGGAGGCCGGCTCTGGATCGGCGGACGGTCCCGGCCGGGCGCCCTGGCCTTCCAGACCTACTACCGCGGCCAGGAGTCCAACCTGGCCCGCCTCCTGGCCCGCTTCGGCCGGGAGCATCCGGCCTGGCTGACCCCCCGGGCGGCCACCGCCGCGGCGGCCCTGGTCTGGCTCCTGGCCCTGTTCCTGATAACGCCCCGGGGCTTAATGGCCCGCCTGGCCTGGCTGGCCCCGCCCCTCCTGGGCCTGTCCGCCTGGCTGCTCCTGGGCCTGGCCGGCCCGGACCAGGGGCTCTGGGCCGTCTATCACACCGGACCCGATCCCGACCGGCCGGCCATCAGGACGGCCGTCCGCTACTTCGCCTGGGGCCAGCCCGGCCAGCGGCGGGAGCTGGACCCCCATTTCGACCTCAACGACCTGCGCTACCTGGGCCTGGACCCCCGCGTCTTCGGCGTGACCTGGTCGGGCCGGCTCAAGGCGCCCGGCGCCGGCGACTACGACTTCGAGGTCGAGACGGGCGGCCGGGCCGACCTCTGGCTGGCCGGCCGGAGGATCGTCGCCGCCCAGTCGGAGCCGGGAGAGGTCGACCGGGTGCGGGGCCGGGCCAGCCTGGCCGCTGGGCTCAATGATTTCAGTCTCTTCTACGGCCAGGGCAACGGCCCGGCCAAGCTCTCCCTCCGCTGGGGCCCGGCCGGCGGCCGCCTGCGCTTGTTGGACGCGGTCGACCTGCGGCCGCCGGGCCAGGCCGACAAGAGGGGCTGGCTCATCGGTCTGGCCGCGGTTATGCTCTGGCTGGGCTGCCTGCCCGGCCTGGCCCTGCTCGGCCGGGGGCTGGTCCGGGGCGCGGCGGCCGGCCTGAGGCGGCCCGAGGGCCAGCTCCTGGCCCTGATCCTCCTGGCCGCCTTGATCATCCGGCTGATCTACCTCTTCCAGATCGAGGCCGCCTTCGAGCCGGCCGACCGTGACTTCTACACCCTGCCCGACGGCACTGACCAGGGCGCCTACCTCTTTCTCTCCCGGGGGCTGCTCAAGGGCTTCTGGCCCTTGCTCCGGCGGGAGCCCTTTGACTACGGCCCGGCCCAGTCCTTCCTCCTGGCCGGCATCCAGGCCCTCTTGGGCCGGGACCTCTTCCTCATCCGCCTGGCCCTCCACGGCCTGGGCCTGGTCTCGATCGGCCTGGCCTGGCTTCTGGCCCGACGCCTCTTCGGCCTCTGGCCGGGCCTGCTGGCCGCCGGACTGCTGGCCTGGTCCGGGCTGAGCCTGGTCTACGAGTCCTCCCTGCTCATCGTCGGCCCGCTGGGACTGCTTCTGATTGTCGCGGCCTTCTTCCTCGAACGGGCCGTCTTCGGCGACGGCGGCTGGCCCGACTGGCTCCGGGCCGGGCTGGCCCTGGGCCTGGCCGCCCTGCTGCGGGGCAACGTCTTCCTGATCCTGCCCTGGCTCGTCCTGGGCCTCTGGGCGGCCGGCCGGCTGGACAGACAAAACCTGAAGGGCCTGGGCCTCCTGGCCGCGGCCGCGGCCGTTCTCCTGGCCCTGCCCACGGCCTGGAACCTGGGCCTCTTCGGCAACCGGCTCCTCTACCGGGTCGCCGCCCCGGCCTCCATCGGGGGGAGCGTCCTCTGGATGGGCAACAACCCCGCGGCCAGCGGCCTGGCCGACACCGATCCGACTCTGACCAGGGAGGTCCAGGCCCGGATCAACCAGGGCCGGACGACCTGGCTCAGGGAGGTGTTCCGGTTCGTGGTCGAGCAGCCCGGGGACTGGCTGGCCCTGATGTGGCGCAAGATCTGGCGCTTCTGCAACGGCTGGGAGCCGCCCCACAACCTCGACTACTACGGCCGGCGGAGCCAGGCGGCCGCGCTCAGATGGGGCATGCTCAACTTCGCCCTGCTGGGCCCCCTGGGGCTGACCGGGCTGGTCCTGGCCTGGCCCCGGCGGCGGCGGGTCGCCCCCCTGGCCGCCCTGGTCCTGGGCTACGCCGGGGCGGTCATCATCTTCTACGTCATGGCCCGGTTCAGGGCCCCGCTCCTGCCCCTGCTGGCCGTCCTGGGCGGCTTCGCCCTCAGCCGCCTCTGGGCCGGGCTCAGGCCGGCCCTGGCCTGCCTGGGCCTCCTGGCCCTGTTCTACGTCCTGGTCAACTGGGATCAGCTCTGGCTCAGCAGCCAGCCGGGCCAGTTCTGGCGCTACTGGGACCTGACTTACAGCCACTTCGGCTTTGGCTAGGCCGCTGCTTGAGGCCCAGGCTCCTCAGCCGACGGGCCTGGGCCAGGTCGCGCTTCTCGTCGGCCTCGGACTCGCGGGGCGTCTCCAGGATGCCGGGCAGACCCTCCAGGGAGGGATGGGCCAGGAGCCAGCTCAGGCCCGGGGCCCCGATCCGGCCCCGGCCCAAGTGCTGGTGGCGGTCGCTGAGCGAGCCCCTCCCGGTGGCCGAGTCGTTGACGTGCAGGCCGGCCAGCCGTTTGAGCCCGATCAGGCTCTCCACCTCGGCCAGCCAGCCATCGACCCCGGACGGCCGGCTGAGGTCGTAGCCGGCGGCAAAGGCGTGGGCCGAGTCCAGCCAGACGGTCAGCCTGGCCGGATCGCCGGCCAGCTCCAGCAGCCGGGCCAGGTCCCGAATAGGCCCGCCCAGGGACTGGCCCGAGCCGGCCGTGTTCTCCACGGCCAGGCCCACCCCGGCCGGAGTGTCCCTGAGGCAAAGGCGGACGGCCTCGGCCGCGCGCCTGAGCCCGGCCTCGACCCCGGCGCCCCGATGGCTGCCCGGATGGAAGACCAGGAAGCGGGCTCCCAGGAGGGCGCAGCGCTCCATCTCCCGGAGCATCAGCTCCAGGGAGGCCCGCCAGACCTCCTCCTCGGGCGAGGCCGGGTTGAGGGGGTAGGGGGCGTGGACGACCAGGGGGGCCACCCCGGCCGCTTCGAGCCCGGCCCTGAAGGCGGCCGCTCTGGCCGGGTCCAGGGGTCTGGCCCTGAACGAGCGAGGATTGGCCGAAAAAATCTGGAGCGTCTCCAGTCTGAGCCGGCGGGTCCGGGCCAGGGTCTCCTCCAGGCCCCGGGCCACCGAGAGGTGGATGCCCAGCCTCAGACCGGGCACGGCCGTCCGAGCCGGCCGGCTTTCACCGGGCCAGCCGGAGGCTGAAGCCGCCCGTGGCCCCGGACAAGTAGGAGGTTGCCTCGATGGTGTAGGACCCGGCGTTGAGGGTCCGGGAGATCCGGGAGTTGTAATCCGTGCCGCCGTCGTCGTCGTAAGTGACCAGGCTGCCCGAATAGTCGAACAGATAGAGAAAGGTGTCCCAGCTGGCCGTCAGGGCGATGGTCACCGCGGTCCGCTGGCCCAGGCTGAAGGTGTAGTAGCGGGCGTAGCTGCCGGTCCGGCTCTCCGAGGGGCAGCCCGGACCGAGCTGGCCCGTGACCGTCTGGCCCAGACCGATGCGGCCGTAGCAGGCCTGGCTGATCCCGGCCTCCTGGCCGAGGCTGATCTGGAAGGCCCCGGTGGCCCCGGCCCTGTATGAGGTCGCCTCCAGGAAGTAGGTCCCGGCGTTGAGGGTCCGGGTGATCCGGGAGTTGTAGCCCGTGCCGCCGTCGTCGTCGGAGGTGATCACTCCCCCGGCTGAGTTGAGGAGGAAGAGATATGTGTCAAAGGTGCTGGTCAGGTTGACATCGATCCGGGTGCGGCGGCTTAAAGTGAAGCTGAAGTAGCGGGCGTAACGGCCGCTGAGATTGGCGGAGGCGCAGTTGCTGGCCAGTTGGCCGGTCAGGGTCTGGCCCAGGCGGATGGCCTGGCGGCAGGCCGGGTCCTGGACCACCCCCAGGGTCAGGTTGAAGGAGCCGGTCCGGGCCGGCGGATTGGAGGTGGCCTCGACCAGGTAAGTTCCGGCCTGGAGGGTCCGGACCAGGCGGGCGTTGGTCCCGCCGGCGCTGTTGTTGTCGCTGGCGATGAGGCCCCGGCTGGCGTTGAGCAGGACCAGGTAGGCGTCGAAACTGGCCCGCATCTCCAGGCTCACCCGGGTGGTCTGGCTGAGGCTGAAGGCGTAGTAGCGGGCGTAGCTGCCCGGCTTGTGATCGGCCGGGCAGCCGGCGGCCAACGCACCGCTGGTCGTCTGGCCCAGGCTGAGGCCCTCGGTGCAGTTGGGCCGAGCCCCGGGGCCCAGGAAGGCGCTCAAACCGTGGTTATAGGAGACCGAGAAGCGGCCGAAGTAGTCGTAGTTGTTGACCCCGGCCGTGCAGGAGCCCGGCCCGCCGTGAAGCTGGCCGATGACGTAGCCCCCGTCAAAGAGGGGCGAGCCCGAGGAGCCGGGCTCGGTGGTGCCCCTGGTCCAGCGGTTGGTGATGTGGTTGGCCTGGTCAAAGGTGCTGCTGGAGATGTAGTTCACGGTCACGCCGTCGCTGATGCGCTTGAAGGAGCCGTCGGGATGGTGGATGCAGGTCGTGACCACCCCGGACTCGATGGTCCGGGTTCGCCAGGCGTTGAAGACGGAGCCGGCCGGCGGGGTCTGGGCCAATCTCAGCAGGGTGAAGTCCGAGGCGGCGTAGGAGATGACGTGACTGGCCCCGTCCCGTCGGACCGTGGAGCGCATGGACGGCTCCGCCCCGTTGCAGGAGGAAGTCTGGTAGCGGAAGTAGAAATAAGTCGTCGGGGCCGTGGATTCGGTGATCCCGCAGTGGTTGGCCGTCAGGAACCAGGGGATCTGGGTCGTGGAATCCATATCGGCCAGGAGGCAGCCGGTGCAGAAGGAGGTCTGGCCTGACTCGGTGGCCAGGCCGGCCACGCTGTTGCCCCTGGCCCGCTCGGCGGCCGAGCGGCAGGAGATGTCGGTGTGGCAGGAGCCGACCTTGTTCAGGTAATCGGAGAAGGCGTCGCGGTAGACGTGGCTGATCTTGTCGACCACCGGGAGCTGGTCCAGCCGGGGCTGGCCGGTGAAGAGACACTCGATGGTGTAGTCCTCGCCGTCCAGGGGCGGTCCCCAGAAGTCGATCGTCTTGTAGACGGCCGGCTTGGCCAGGGGGCCCTCGATCTTGGCCCTGTCCTGGCCGTAGACGTAGACGGCGGCCTTGTCGGCCGCGGGCAGGCGGCTGAAGTGGGGCCGGATCATGACCGCGCCGGGCGAATTGATGACCAGGCGAAAGACCTGGCGGCCCGAGGAGTCGAGCCCGACCTCCCAGTCCTCGGGGTCGACGGCGGGCAAGCTGCGGTGGACGCCGATGCGCATCGGACCGCCCTGGCCGCCCTTGTTCAGGCCCCGTCTGGCCTCGTCCTCGGCCCTGAGCCGGTCCTCGTCCAGGGGCTCCAGGGAGATCACCGCCCCGGAAGTGGCCTCCGGGTCGGTCTCCGGGACCCTGACCTGGGCCGGCTCCGCGAGGGAGGCCTCGGGCCGGGCGATTTCGGGCGGGCAGACAATCTCTTCGGCCAGGAGCGACCCGGACGGCAAGAGGCAGGCGGCCAGAAACAGAATCAGCCAGAGGGGTCTTTTCACGGTCTTCACCTCAAAACAAGAATTCCCCTCCGCCCCTGTTTTTCAAGTATAGCATCCCGGGGTGGAGATGGCACTAGTCGCCGGGGTCCGGGGATCAGAGCACGGCCCAGGGCCGGGGCAGGAAGAGGCGCTCGTAGAGGTTCAGGGCGTAGCGGTCAGTCATGCCGGCGATGAAATCGGCCGCGGAGCGGGACAGGCCGTCCTCGGGGCGGCGGCTGAGGGCCTGGGCGTATTCGTCCCGGCCGGGCTCGGCCAGGACGGCCTGGAACAGGGCGGTCAAAATCCGCTTGGCCCGGTCGAAGTCCGGCCGGACCCTGGGGCTGCCGTAGACCTGGTCGTAGAGAAAGCTCCTCAGCTCGACCATGGCCCCGGTCATGTCCGGGCTGAGGTGGAGCCGGCCGTCGTCGGCCTCCAGGGTGGCGGCGATCAGGTCGCGGACCATGGAGCCAATGCGGGCCGAATGAGTCCGGCCGACCAGGCGGACGCACTCGGCCGGCAGATCCTCCTCCCTGAGCACGCCGGCCCGCAGGGCGTCGTCGATGTCGTGGCAGATGTAGGCCACGATGTCGGCCACCCGGACGACCTCCCCCTCCAGGGTGGCCGGCCGCTCCTCGTCCCCGGGGGGCAGGATCTGGCCGATGCCCTTGGAGTGCTTGAGGATGCCGTCACGGACCTCGTGGGTCAGGTTCAGGTTCTCCAGGACGTCGACCACCCGGAGCGACTGCTCGTTGTGGCGGAAGCCGCCCTCGACGATCTCGTCCAGGACGGCCTCCCCGGCGTGGCCGAAGGGGGTGTGGCCCAGATCGTGACCCAGGGCGATGGCCTCGGTCAGGTCCTCGTTGAGGCTCAGGGAGCGGGCCATGGTCCGGCCGATCTGGGACACCTCCAGGGTGTGGGTCAAGCGGGTGCGGTAGTGGTCGCCCGTGGGCGAGAGGAAGACCTGGGACTTGTGCTTGAGCCGGCGGAAGGCCTTGGAGTGGAGGATGCGGTCGCGGTCGTGCTGGAAGGCGGGCCTGAGGTCGCACTCGGGCTCGGGCCTGAGCCGGCCCAGGCTTTGGGCCGAGCGGGCGGCCAGGGGCGAGAGGATCCGCTCCTCGACTTCTTCCAGCTTCTGCCTGATGGTCTTCACGGCCGACCGCGGCGCGAGGTTCTGGCCCTGACCGAGCCCACCCTAGAGCTCCTCGATGAGCTGGGCCGCCCGGGCTCCCTCGCTGACCGCCTCCACGATCTTGCCCGGGTTGAGGGCGTCGCCGATGATGAAGACGTGGTCGTGGCGTCCCTCCAGGGCCAGAGCCAGCTCGTCCAGGGGCCGGACGCCCATGGCGTTGACCACGGTGTCCAGGCCGGCCAGCTCCAGGTGGGTCCGCTGGCCGTCGCGCTCCTGGCGGACGTAGGAGACCCGGTCGGAGTGGACGCGCCTGATCTTGCACTGGATCAGGCGGCGCAGCTTCAGCTCCCTCAGCCGGCGCATGAGCAGGTAGCGCCTGGCCGGGCCCAGGTCGCGGCCGATCTGCTGGCCCATTTCGACCACGGTCACCCGCTTGCCCCGGGTCAGGAGCAGGTGGGCCGTCTCCAGGCCGATCATGCCCCCGCCTAATACGACCACCTCGTCGCCGACCTCGACCTCCCCCTCCAGGACCTGGTGGGCGCTGACCACGCCCGGGCTGGCCAGGCCGGGGATGTCCGGGGTCAGGGGCACCGAGCCGGTGGCCACGACGATGGCCTCGGGCGCCTCGCTGAGGACCGCCTCCGGGGTGGCCTTGACCCCGAGGCGGAGCTCGACCCGGCCGCGCTTGAGGATCTGGCCATAGAAGGTGATCACGTCCCTCAGCTCGTCCTTGTCCGGCGGCTTCATGGCCAGGTTGACCTGGCCGCCGATGCGCTGGGACTTCTCCAGGAGAAGGACGCCGTGGCCCATCTCGTCCAGGCAGCGGGCCGCCTCCAGGCCGGCCGGCCCGGCCCCGACGACCACGACCCGCTTGGATTTTTTGGTCGGGCGGACGGCCAGCTCGCTTTCCCGGCCGACCCGGGGGTTGTAGAGGCAGGTAATGGGGTAGTCGGCGAAGAAGTAGTCGATGCAGCCCTGGTTGCAGCCGATGCACTTGCGGATGGCCGGCCAGTCCCCGGCCTGGGCCTTGGCCGGCCAGTCGGGATCGGCCAGAAAGGCCCGGCCGGTGGCGATCAGGTCGGCCTGGCCCTTCTTGAGGGCCAGCTCGGCCAGGGCCGGCGAGTTGATCCGGCCCACGCCGACGACCGGCTTGTCCACCGCGGCCTTGATGGCCGCCGCCTCGTCCAGGTGGGTGCCGTGGGCCACGGGCATGGGCGGGATGAGCAGGTGGGGCGTCTCGTAGACGCCGCCGGTGACCGAGAGGAGATCCACCCCGGCCTGGGTCAGCCGCCGGGCCATCTCCACTGTCTCGTCCAGGTCCAGGCCGCCGGGGACGTGGTCGGCGGCGCTGAAGCGGAAGGAGAGCAGGCCATCGCCCATCCGGCGCCTGACCCGGCTGATGATCTGGAGGGCGAAGCGGAGCCGGTTGTCCAGCGAGCCGCCGTATTCGTCGCCGCGCTGGTTGCAGTAGGGCGAGAGGAACTGGTGGATCAGGTACTCGTGGGCCCCGTGGAGCTCCACGCCCTGGAAGCCGGCCTCCAGAGCCCGCTCGGCCGCCCGGCCGTAGGCCTCGACCATGAGCTCGATCTGGTCCCGGCTCATCGCCTCCGGGGTCAGCCGGCCCACCGGACCGCGCACGGCCGAGGGAGCCAGGGGCAGGCGGCCCGAGACCCGGGTGTCGGTGTTGCGGCCGCCGTGGTGGAGCTGGAGGAGCACGGCCGCCCCGGCCCGCTTGACCGCCTCGGCCAGCCTGGTCAGGCCCGGTATGAACTCGTCGGCGAAGACGCTCAGCTGGAAGGCAAAGCCCCGGCCCGAGGGGTGGACGCTGGTCCCCTCGACCACGACCAGCCCCGGCCCGCCGGCCGCCCGGGCGGCGTAGTAATCTATCAGCCGGTCGGTGACCTCGCCCCGGCGGGTGGGCAGATTGGTGCCCATGGGGGCCATGACGATCCTGTTCTTGAGTTCGAGCCGGCCGACCTGAATCGGGGAGAAGAGCCGCGGATAGGGATGCACGTCACCGCCTCCTCAGGAAAAACCAAACCATAAGTAGCCCCTGGCCGGGGAGGTGTCAAGGTTGAGGGCCAGGGGCCCGAGCGAGGCTCTGGGGCTGGGGGGCCTCCGAGGAGGCCCCCCGTTTGAGGCTAGCTCTTCAACTCGTTTAGGTCGGCGTAAAGGTCCAGGGAGGCGGGGTTGATCAGGGCGTCGCGGTTGAGGACCGGCCGGCCGTGGATTACGTTGCGGACGGCCAGCTCGACCTTCTTGCCGCTGATGGTGTAGGGGATGTCGGCCACGGCCAGGACCTTGGCCGGCACGTGGCGCGGGGTGGTGTTGTTGCGGATGGTCCGCTTGATCCGGCCGGCCAGGTCCTCGTCAAGCTCGTAGCCCTCGGCCATCTTGACGAAGAGGATGACCCTGACGTCGTTGTCCCAGTCCTGGCCGACGACCAGGCTGTCGCTGATCTCGGGCAGGGTCTCCACCTGGCGGTAGATCTCGGCCGTGCCGATGCGCACGCCGCCCGGGTTCAGGGTGGCGTCGGAGCGGCCGTAGATGATGACCCCCGAGGTGTCGGTGATCTCGATGTAGTCGCCGTGGTGCCAGATGCCGGGAAAGACATCGAAGTAGGCCGCCTTGTACTTGGACCCGTCCTCGTCGTTCCAGAAGTAGATGGGCATGGAGGGGAAGGCGGCGCTGCAGACCAGCTCGCCCTTTTCGCCGATGACCGGCTGGCCGTCGGAGCCAAAGGCCTGGACCTTCAGGCCCAGACCCCTGACCTGGAGCTCGCCCGAGTAGACCGGGCCGATGGGGTTGCCCAGGGCGAAGCAGCCGATGATGTCCGTGCCGCCGCTGATGGAGGCCAGGCAGAGATCGCTCTTGATGTCGCGGTAGACGAACTCGAAGCTCTCCGGGGCCAGGGGCGAGCCGGTGGAGGTGATCATCCTCAGGGCCGAGAGGTCGAACTCCCGGCCGGGCTTGAGCCCGGAGTTCTCCAGGGCGGCCAGGTAGCGGGCCGAGGTGCCGAAGATGGTCATCTTCTCCTTCTCGGCCAGGCGCCAGAGCACGCCCGGGTCGGGAGAGAAGGGCGAGCCGTCGAAGAGGAGCAGGGTCGCCCCGGCGGTCAGGCCGCTGACCAGCCAGTTCCACATCATCCAGCCGCAGGTGGTGAAGTAGAAGATGCGCTCCTGGCGCTTGAGGTCGCAGTGGAGCCAGAGCTCTTTCAAGTGCTGGACCAGGGTGCCGCCGGCTCCGTGGACGATGCACTTGGGCACGCCGGTGGTGCCCGAGGAGTACATGATGTAGACCGGATGGTCAAAGGGCAGCTGGGCGAACTCGAGCGGCGGAACCTCCTCCGGCCCCAGGAAGTCATCCCAGAGCTGGGCATTGGGCAGGGCCGAGATGTCCGGCTTGGCCTCGGTGTAGGGGACGATGACGGTCTGCTGGATGGAGGGGAGCCGCTCTATGACCCCGGCCACCCGATCCAGGGAGGAGTGGCTCTTGCCGTTGTAGAAGTAACCGTTGGCCGAGAAGAGGACCTTGGGCTGAATCTGACCGAAGCGGTCGAAGACGCCCTGGACCCCGAAGTCGGGCGAGCAGGACGACCAGATCGCCCCCAGGGAAGTGGCGGCCAGCATGGCCATGATCGTCTGGGGCAGGTTGGGCATGAAGCCGCCCACCCGGTCGCCGCTGGTGACGCCCAATTGCTTGAGCGAGCGGGCCAGGCGGCTGACCTGGGCGTAGACCTGGGCGTAGCTGTACTCCTGGCGAGAGCCGTCCTCGCCCCAGAAGATCAGGGCCGGCGTATCGTCGCGGAAGCGGAGCAGGTTCTCGGCGAAGTTGAGCCTGGCCCCCTGGAACCACTTGGCCCCCAGCATCTGCTCGCTGTCCTCGAGCACGGTCTCATAGTTCTTTGAGTACTTGACTTGACAGAAGTCCCACAGGGCCGCCCAGAAGTCGGCCCGGTCGTCGATGGACCACTGGTAGATTTCATTGTAAGTCACCAGGGACATCTTGTGCCGGCGGTTGACCAGATCCCGAAAGGCGGTCAGGTTAGCCCGGACCACTGATTCCGGCGAGGGGTTCCACAGGGGAGTCTTCATGGAGTACCTCCGGTTGTTGGTCATGAGGATGGGCTCAAGCGACGAACGGGCCTAATTTAGCCTCAGGCCGACCTTGAGGTCAAGGGGCATCCCGACCGTTTACGCCCAGCGAAAAGGCCATTTCACAATTGTGAAAATATCATTCTGGCCGGGCCAGCCCTCGCCGGGGGGTGGACCGGCCAGTAATCAAGGCCGTCGGTCTTTGGCCCGCCGGCAGCCGGGCCGGCGGGCGCTGGCTCAGGCCGGCAGAAAGGCCAGAGCCAGGATGAAGAAGATCAGCCCGATGAACATGACGGCCATGCAGTAACCCATTATCTGCCGGACCTTCAGGCCGGTCACGCCCAACAGGGGCAGGGCCCAGAAGGGCTGGAACAGGTTGGTCCACTGGTCGCCGTAGGCCACGGCCATGACCGTCTTGGCGTAGGAGACCTGGAGGGTCTTGGCCGCCTCGACCATGACCGGCCCCTGGACGGCCCACTGCCCGCCGCCCGAGGGGACGAAGATGTTGACCAGGCAGGCCGAGATGTAGGTCCAGATCGGATAGGTGGTCGCGTTGGAGATGGCCACGAACCAGCCGGCCATGACCACGATCAGGCCGGAGTAGCTCATCATGCCCATGATGCCGGCGTAGAAGGGGAACTGGAGGATGATCCCGGCGCAGGCCTTGGCCCCCTCGATCACGGCCCTGACGTAGTTGATGGGCGTGCCGTGCAGGAGAAGGCCGACAAAGAGGAAGGTGAAGTTGACGATGTTCAGGTCCAGCTTGAAGCCCTGGGTGGCGAAGTACCAGATGACCACGATCAGGCCCATCAGGCCGATGATCAGGGCGATGATGGTCGAGTTCTCCAGTTTGGCCGCGACGCTGTCGGCCTGGACCTTGACCTCGCCGCCGCCGGCCCGCTCCTTGAGCAGGCTCTGCAGGTCGGGCAGGACCTGGTCGATGGTCGTGACCTCGGCCCCCTGGCTCGGGGTCAGGAAGCGGACCAGGTAGGGCAGGACGATGATCAGGAAGATGGCCACGACGATGTTGAGGGGGCTGAAGAGCGTGTCCACAACCGGAATGAGGCCGATCTGCTTCTCCAAGAAATGCCCCTTGGTGGCCACCAGCAGGGGGGCCGATCCGGAGAAGCCGCCGTGCCAGACGGCCAGGCCGATGTAGCCGGCCGCGCCCAGGAGGGGGTAGTGCATGGGGATGCCCTTCTCAAAGGCGCGCAGGCCCACCTGCCGGGCCATCAGGGCGCCGACGATCAGGCCCAGGCCCCAGTTGATGTAGGCGGCGATGATGGCCACCAGACAGATCAGGTAGGCCGCGCCCGCAGTGGTCTTGGGCAGGTCGGCCAAGGCGTCGATGGCCCGCCGGATGACCCTGGTCGTGGCCAGAGCGTAACCGGTGACCAGGATCAGGCACATCTGCATGGCAAAGGCCAGCAGGGACCAGAAGCCCTTGTGCCAGTGCTTGAGCATGTCCAGGGGACCGCTCTTGGTGAAGATCAACCCCAGGACAAAGGTCAGGAAAGTCAACAGGATGGCGAACAAGAAGGGGTCGGGCATGTACTTCTTGGCCCACCCGGTGAAGTATTCACCCATTCTCCTGATCATGTCTCCCTCCCCAAGCTCCCACAAGTTAGGATTAAATAACCAACGGTTGCTGGTCCAAGAGTCGACCTGTGGAGTTGGGGCGGTGAGGAGCTGACGGATGAGAAAACAGCTCTTGACCCGGATGCAGCAGCGGCGTCCATGCCCAACCCTCTGGCCGGCGCAGATGACCGCTATAAAATTAGGTAGTAAATTTGGTTCCGTGTGTCAACCTGTTTCTAGGGCCGCCGGGGCCGCTCAAGCGGGGCAGTTTATCAGGTTTTAATGACTATAAAATTGACGATTACCGAATCCCAGGTCCGGTCTAGTCGGTTCGGGCTGCCCAACGCTGATCGATCTCAAATCGAGACGCCCGGCTTCCCGGCGGATCAGCGGCCCCGATCACCCGAGCCAAGACTAGGAGCCTGCTCCGGCCCTCTCAGCCGGTAGAGGCGCAGCTCCATGTGGGGCAGGGGCCAGGTCCGGACCAGCTCGGCCCGGCCGGCCAGGGAGGTCAGGAACGGCCCGGGCGGCCGGTTGAGGAGCCAGTGGTGGACCACCAGCCAGAGCCGCTGGGCCGGCGGCAGGCCTGCCCAGAAGCGCTCCAGCCAGGCCGCCTCGTCGTCCACCAGGCCGTGGATCGGCCCGGGCGGCCGGCCGATGCGCAGGGGGAAGCCCCACTTGGGGATGGGTTCGATCTTCATCTGGCGCTCGTACCACCAGTAGGGAAACTCCATCCAGGAGGGGGTGAAGACGACCGCGTCGCCCGGCCGGCGCCCGGCCTGGACCGTTTGGACCGCGGCCCGCCAGTGGGAGACGTACTTGGCCCCGGGCTGGTCGGGGTGGAGGAAGTAGGCCGCCACCCCCAGGCCGCTTAACAGGACCACCAGCCCGACCAGGCCCCGGCCGGCCCGGCGGCGGAAGGACCCCGGCTCGACCCACAACCCGGCCCAGAGCAGGACCGTCCCCACCAGGCTGGGCAGGACCACCCGGGGCAGAATGATCGGCTTGACCGTCAGGCTGGCCAGGACCATCAGGCCCAGGGGCAGGACGACCAGGGCGGCCAGGCTCAGGCCGGCCCGGCGGGCCGGGGTCAGGGCCAACAGGGCCAGGAGGAGAGGCCAGGTGGGGATCTTCCAGCCGGGCGTGACCGCGATGAGGTGGTCCAGGACGTGCTTCAGGGCCGGGAGGGTCAGGGGCCGGATGGAGAAATTGACCACCACCTGCTGAGCGTTGAGCCAGAAGTGATAGAGGCCCGGCAGGCAGAGCAGGCCCAGGACCAGGTGGGCGGCGACGAGCTGACCCAGCCGCCGCCGGTCCGGCCGGGCCAGGATCAGGGCCATGAGCAGGTAGGCCGGCAGGTAGAAGACGGTCGAGTAGTGGCTGTAGAAGCCCAGGCTGGCCGCGCCGGCGAAGCCCAGAAGATGGGCCAGCCGGCCGCTCTCGGCCCAGCGCCACAGGAAGAGGAGACCCAGGGCGGTCAGGTCGAACCAGAGGGTGTAGGCCCTGACCTCCTGGCTGTAGTGGAGCTGGAAGGGCGACAGGGCCACCAGCAGGCCGGCCACGAGCCCGGCCGCGTCTGACTTGAAGACCCGCCGGCCCAGGGCGAAGACGGCCCAGACGCCCAGGACCCCGAACCCGGCCGCCGGCAGCCTGACCCAGAGATCGCTCCCCCCTAGGTAGAGCCAGCCCTTGAGGAGCAGGTAGAACAGGCCCGGGTTGGCCTCGGACTCGAGGACCTTCATCAGGCCGTTAAGGTCCAGCGAGGCGAACCAGACCGAGGCGCCCTCGTCGATCCAGAGGTCCAGGGCGGTCAGCCGGAAGAGGCGCAGGGCCGCGGCCAGGACCAGCAGTCCGGCCAGGGCCAGGCGGACCGGCCGCCCCTCAGCCGGTCCGGTCACGCCTCTTGACCTCGTAAATCTCGGCGAAGGGGTACTTCTGGACCGGCTCGGGCGGGCCGAACTCCTCCGGCCCGGCCCCGTGCTCGCCCAGGATGGCCTCGACCGACTGGCGGGGCACGCAGGTCAGGTGGACCACGACGAAGAGGCGCCGGCTGGCCCCCACCGGGCGGTAGAGGAACTCCCGGTCGAGGCCCTGGCGGCGGAAGTGGTACTCCAGGGGCCAGACGCTCACCCCGGTGGCCAGGACCCGGTCCTCCGGCTCCAGCCGCTGGGCCAGGAAGCGGGTGATCTCCCGGCCCTCCCTGAGCGTGCCCGTGTCCTCGGAGAGGGACATGGCCCGGCTGGTCAGGAGGCCGTGGGCCAGGACGGCGGCCAGGACCAGGGCCAGGCCCGCAGCGGCCAGCCCCCGGCGGCGGGGGGAGCCGCCGACCAGGCGGTCCAGAAGATGGCCGATCCCGGCCGCGGCCAGGACCAGGTAGAGGGGCAGGAAGATGACGAAGACCCGGGGATAGGGCACGACCCGCTGGAGGAGCAGGACCGGCCCGCACCAGAGGGCCGCGGCCGCGACCAGGGGCAGGCGGTGGCCAGCCAGGCGGCGGTGGAAGACCAGGGAGATCAGGAAGCCCAGCTCCAACAAGATGACCACCCGGCCGGGCATGTCCCGGAACCACAGCCCGGAGACGCTGTAGGCCAGGGCGGGCAGGCGGCCCAGGAAGTCGCCCCAGCCCCGGGGTTGGACGTACTGGTTGCTCAGCAGGGCCCAGGGACCGGAGACCACCAGGGCGGGCAGGTAGAGGGCCAGGCTCAGGAGGGCGGCCAGGACCAGGGCCAGGCCCAAGCCCCTCAGCTCGGGCGAGCGGCGGTCGTGACCGGCCAGGAGGGCCTCCAGGGCCAGCCAGACGGCCACGGTCCCGGCCGGGTAGAGCATGACCGGCACGGTAGTGAGGCCCAGGGCCATCAGCAGGCCCAGGAGCAGCCAGCCCGCGGCGTTGGGCCGCTCCCTGAGCCAGTCGGCCAGGAGGAGGCAGAAGACGAAGAGGAGGCCGACCAGGCTGTAGCCCCGGGCGTTGGTCGAGTAGTCCACCAGGGCCGAGGACGGGGCGGCCAGGGCCGCGGCCAGGAGGCCGGCCGAGCGGTTGAACAGGCGCCGGCCCAGGCAATAAGTCGCCGGGACCAGGAGCGCCCCGGCCAGGAAGGCCGGCAGGCGGATGGCCCAGGGGGCGTCGCCGAAGAGGAGGTAGCTCAGCCTGACCAGGCCGGTGTGGAGGAGGTGGTTGTTGGGCTGGTCGTAGTCCGAGACCAGGATCCAGAAGGGCTTGGCCGCGAACTTGAGGAAGGTCAGGGCCTCGTCGTGGCGGACGGGCCGGTCCAGGTACTCCAGCCTCAGCCAGACCGCGGCCGCGGTGAGGAGGAGCAGGACGAGGAGGTGGACTCCGCCGCTCCGCCCCAGGACCCCCCTCAGGCCCTCGACCAGGCCGGAACGGAAGAGGGGCAGGTCCAGCCTGAGGGACGCGATCAGGCGGTCCAGGCCCTGGCCGAGGCGGCGGCGGCCGGCCAGCAGTCCGGCGCCCAGGATCAGGAGCAGGCCGCCGGCCAGGCGGAGCCGGAAGACGATCTGGCCGAAGAGAGCGGCCTGGAAGCGCTCGGCCCGGCCGTCCGGGGCCTGGGCGTCGATGAGGGACTTGACCCAATCAAAGGGCAGGCTCGAGCCAGCCAGGGAAACCAGGCCGGCCAGGCCCAGGCCGGCGATGAGGACCAGGAGGAGGACCCGGCTCGAGGCGCTCTCTGTCTGAGCGTAAGGCATCGCTGGTCGTCCGGCCGCCCGGCCCCGGCCGTCACCGGAAGCGGACCGGCCGTCTCAGGCCGTCAGATCCTGGCGCTGGTAGACGCCGCAGTTGAGAGTGAAGTCGATCAGCTCCTCCAGTTTGGCCCGGGCCCGGCCGGACTCCAGGGCCCCGGCGGCCAGGCCCAGGCCCTCCTTGAGGTCCTTGACCCGGCCGGCCGCGTGGAGGGCGGCGGCCGCGTTGAGGCAGACCACGTCGCGCCTGGGGCCGGTTGCGCCGTCCAGGATCTCGCGGATGATGGCCGCGTTCCGGGCCGCGTCTCCGCCGCTGATGGCCTCGACCGGGGCCCGCTCCAGGTCGAGGTCTTCCGGGTTGAGCTCGAAGGTGCTGATCCGGCCGTCTTCGAGGCGGCTGACCCTGGTCGGGCCGGTGACGGACATCTCGTCCAGGGTGTCCTGGCCGCAGACCACGTAGGCCTGCCTGACCTCCAGCCGGCCGAGGACCTGGGCCATCAGCTCGGTCCGCTCGGGCAGGTAGACGCCCAGGATCTGGATCTCGGACCGGGCCGGGTTGGTCAGGGGGCCGATCAGGTTGAAGATGGTCCGGATGCCCAGATCCTCGCGGACCTCGTTGACCCGGGTCAGGGGCGTGTGAAAGACCGGGGCGTAGAGAAACCCCAGGCCGACCTGCCTGACGCAGCGCTCCACCTCGGTCAGGGTCAGGTCCAGGTTGACGCCCAGGGCCTGGACCACGTCGCCGCTGCCGCAGAAGCGGGACTGGGTTCTGGCCCCGCACTTGGCCACCTTGAGGCCGCAGGCCGCCGCCACCAGGGCGGTGGCCGTGGAGATGTTGAAGGTCTGGGTGCCGCCGTTGAGCCTGCAGGTCTTGGCCACGGTCTCGTCGTCGACGTTGATCTCGTCCCGGTCCAGGACGATCAGCCCCGGCCCCACGTCCAGGCGCTGCCTGGCCCGGATCCTCCGGCGCATCACCCTGGCCGCGGCCACGATCTCGTCGGCGGTCTCGCCTCTGATGCGCAGGCCCATGAGCAGGGCGGCGATCTGGTTCCGCCCGACCTGGCCGGTCAGGATGAGGTCCATGGCCCGGCTCATCTCGGCCTCGGTGAGATGGCTCCCCTCGGCCAGCTTGGCGATGAAGCCCTTGAGCATGCTCCCCCCGCCAGCTGAGCGCGCCCGGCCGGGCTCGGGGCGCTCAGAAAGGCGACGACAGGACGATGGTCGCTTCCCGCTCGGGTCCCACAGAGACGTGGCTCAGCGGCCGGCCGACCACCTCCTCGATCAGGTCGAGATAGCTCCGGGTGGTCTGGGGCAGATCCTCCAGCCGGCGGGCCCTGGAGATGTCCTCCCGCCAGCCGCTCAGGGTCCGGTAGACCGGCCGGCAGCGGCCCAGGGACTCTACGTCCGGCGGCATGGCCTCCAGGGAGCGGCCGTCCAGCTCGTAGCCGACGCAGACCTTGAGCTCATCCAGCCCGGTGAGCACGTCCAGCTTGGTCAGGGCCAGCGAGGTCAGACCCGACAGCCTGACCGAGTCCCTGACCGCGACCAGGTCCAGCCAGCCGCAGCGCCGCGGCCGGCCCGTGGTCGAGCCGAACTCCTGGCCCCGCTCCTGGAGGTGGCGGCCGTTGTCATCGGCCAGCTCGGTGACGAAGGGCCCGCCGCCGACCCTGGTGGTGTAGGCCTTGACCAGACCGACCACGGCCTTGACCGTGGTCGGCCCCATCCCGGCCCCGGCCGAGATCGACCCGGCCACCGGGTTGGAGGAGGTGACAAAGGGGTAGGTGCCGTGGTCCAGGTCCAGGTGGGTGCCCTGGGCGCCTTCGAAGAGGATGTTCTCGCCCCTTTCCCAGGCCTGGTTGAGGAGGAGGGCGACGTTGCCGGCAAAAGGCTTGAGCCTCTGGCCCAGGGGCTGGTAGACGGCCATGACCTCGGCGTAATCCACGGCCTCGACCCCGAAGTACTTGGTGAGCCAGAAGTTCTTCTCCTCCAGGTTGGCCTTGAGCTTCTCGGCGAAGACCTCCGGCCGGATCAGGTCGATGAACCTGATCCCCACCCGGCCGGCCTTGTCCACGTAGCAGGGCCCGATGCCCCGGCCGGTGGTGCCGATCTTGCCCCGGCCGGCCTTGCTCTCCCGGGCCAGGTCCAGGGCCTGGTGGTAGGGCATGATGATGTGGGCCCGCTCGGCGATGGCCAGGTGCTCCGGCCCCACCCTGACGCCCCGCTCGGCCAGGCGGTCCAGCTCCTGGGCCAGGACGACCGGGTCGACGACCACGCCGTTGCCGATGTAGCAGCGCTTGTCCTGGTGGAGGATGCCCGAGGGCAGGAGGTGGAAGATGTGCTTCTCGCCTCCGACCACCAGGGTGTGACCGGCGTTGTTGCCGCCCTGAAAGCGGACGATGTGCTGAGCCTCGGCCGTGAGCAGGTCGACGATCTTGCCCTTGCCCTCGTCGCCCCACTGGGTGCCGACTACGACCACATTGGCCATCTATTTTCCCTCACTGCATAAAATCCGCAGGCCACTGTAGACCAGCCCTCCGGCCTTGTCAAACCTTTGCCGGCGGCCCGGACCCCGGCCCTGGGCCTGAAAACCACGCCCCCGTCAGCCGGCTTTCGTCTCAGGCTGAAATATCCGCTTCCAGACGACTTTCATAGAGCAACACCGGCCGCCCGGGGGCGGCCGGGAGCCCCGGCCTCTCTTGACCGGGGCCCTGGCCCGGTGTATGCATTTGCTTTTTAAAGCTGCCCCAAGTCCAGCCAGCCGAAGGTGGAAAAAAGGAGACGACAAAGTGGCTGATTCAGGTCAAACCAGAGCGCCGCAAAGGCCCGATCCGGAGCGGGCCGCCCAGGACGCCTCGATAAAGGTCAACCTGGCCCACATCAAGCACAAGATCCTGGTCATGAGCGGCAAGGGAGGCGTGGGCAAGTCGACCGTGGCCGTCAACATCGCCTCGGGCCTGGCCCGCAAGGGCTTCCAGGTCGGTCTGCTCGACGTCGACCTCCACGGCCCGTCCATCCCGCGGCTCCTGGGCCTCTTCGGCCTGGCCCGGGCCACTCAGGAGGCCATCGTGCCCATCCAGGTCGGGCCCAACCTCAAAGTCATCTCCATCGAGATCCTGACCGACCAGAAGGACACGGCCGTGATCTGGCGCGGCCCCCTCAAGATCGGGGTCATCCGCCAGTTCATCGCCGACGTGGAGTGGGGCGACCTGGACTACCTGATCGTCGACTCGCCTCCGGGCACCGGCGACGAGCCCCTCTCCGTGGCCCAGACCATCCCCGACGCCCAGGCCGTGGTGGTGACCACCCCCCAGGAGATTTCCCTGGCCGACGTGCGCAAGTCCATCAATTTCTGCCGCCAGGTCAAGATGGAAATACTGGGCCTGGTGGAGAACATGTCCGGCTTCACCTGCCCCCACTGCGGCCAGCCCATTGACCTGTTCCACTCGGGCGGCGGCTTCAAGCTGGCCGATTTGCAGCAGGTGGATTTCCTGGGCGCCGTGCCCATCGACCCCAGGGTGGTGCTCAGCGCCGACCAGGGCAAGCCCATCTTTGAGGCGGCCCCGGCCGACGACCCGGCCCTCAAGGCCTATCAGGGCATCGTCGAGCGGATCGTGGCCAAGACCGAGGGGGACCCGAAGAGCCACTGAGACCGGGACCGGACCAGGGTCCCGGCCGGGCCTCCGATTCTGGGCGGGGAATCTTCCGGTTCTTACTCGGCCGCCGGACCGGGCGGGACCAGGGCCAGGGCCAGGCGATGCTGCTCGGACTGGACCTCCAGGACCCTGACCGTGACCTCGTCGCCCACGGTCAGGTCTTCCCCGGCCGGCTGGTCCTCCGGGTCGGCCTGGATGAGGCCCTCGATGCCCCCGGCCACCTCGACAAAGGTGCCCAGTTCGTTGAGGCTGGTCACCTTGCCGTCCAGGACGGCGCCCACCGAGATCCCGGCGGCCAGTTCCGGCCAGGGATCGGGCTGGAGCTGCTTGGCGCCCAGGGCGACCCTCTTCTTCTCAGCGTCGACGCTGAGGACCACCGCCTGGATGACCTGGTTGGGCTGATAGACCTCCTCGGGCGAGGGCGGGTTCTTGGCCCAGGAGAGGTCCTTGCGGTGGACCAGGCCGTCGACGCCCTCCTCCAGGCCGATGAAGACCCCGAAGTCGGTCACGGTCTTGATGGTGCCCTCGATGATCGTGCCCGGCGGGTAGCGCTCGGCCACCGAATCCCAGGGGTCGGGCGCGGTCCGCTTGAGGCTGAGGGCCAGCTTGCGGGCCTCGGCGTCGAGGCTCAGGACCACGGCCTCGACCTCCTCCCCCTCCTCCAGGACCTGGCTGGCCTGGCGGACGTTGCCCGTCCAGCTCATCTCGGTGACGTGGATCAGGCCCTCCAGGCCCGGCTCGATCTCGATGAAGGCGCCGTAGTCGACGACGTTGACCACCTTGCCCCTGACCAGGCCGCCGACCGGATAGCGCTCCCCGGCGGCGGTCCAGGGGTCGGGGGTGAGCTGCTTGAGCCCGAGGGAAATTCGCTCCTTGGCCCGGTCGAACTTGAGAACCTTGACCTCGATCTCGTCGCCCACCGCGACCAGGTCGCCGGGATGCTGGATGCGGCCCCAGGACATGTCCGAGACGTGGAGGAGCCCGTCCATGCCGCCCAGATCGATGAAGGCCCCGTACTTGACCACGTTCTTGACCACGCCCTTGACCACCTGGCCGTCGGCCAGGCTGGCCAGGAGCTGGGTCTTCTGCTTCTCCCGGGCCTCCTCGAGAATGGCCCGGCGGGACAGGACCACGTTGCGCCGCCGCCGGGAGTACTTGAGAACCTTGAACTCGAAGCGCTGGCCCAGGACCGAGTCCAGATCCCTGACCGGCCTCAAGTCCACCTGGGAGCCCGGCAGAAAGGCGGGCACGCCGACATCGACCCTCAGGCCGCCCTTGACCCGGCCGACCACGGTGCCGCTCACCGTGCCGTCGCGGCGGTAGGCGGCCTCGATCCGCTCCCAGGCCTGGACTTCGCCGGCCCGCCGCCTGGAGAGGATGAGAACGTCCTCCTCGTCCTCGACGATGCGGGCCTCGATGAGAACCTCGACCTCGTCGCCGGGCTCGACCGAGATCCGGCCCCGGGGGTCCATGAACTCCTCGATGGGGATCTCGCCCTCAGCCTTGTAGCCGATGTCCACCACGACCGACGTCGGGGTGATTTCGACCACCCGGCCGCAAACGACTTCGCCCTCGCCCAGGCCGCTCAGGCTCTCCTCGACCAGGGCGGCAAAAGAGTCCTGGTCCACATCGGACTCCCGGCCGCGGCCGCTGGTCTTCATGTCCTCGTCATCGGGTCTAACCAAACCCTCCCCCCGGGCTCCGTTCAAAGGCCGGCCTGAATTGGTTCACCGCAGCCGGCCACAGCCGGCGGGCGGCCCACGGGAGCGTCCTATGTTGGCACATTCCGCTCAAGCGGGCAAGAGGTTATCCGCTCCCCAACCCAACAAAGAGCCAATGAGGCCGCCGGCCGGGCCAAAGCCGAGGCGGCCCGGAAGGGGCGGCCGGACAGCCCAACTGGTCTTGCCAAATCGAAAAAATGTGTGTTAGAAAGGCTAGGTTTGTTTGCTGCCACTGGGAGAGTCTTCCGGGGAGTCTTTCTGAGTTGGCGCCTTTGGCGAGGCCCTTGAGATCAGGTCCGATCCCATTCGCTCGGGCCTATTTTGGGGCGACTGCCCGGGGCGATTCTGGCAAGGAGAATTGAGACCATGACGGAAGAGCGAGAGATTCTGGAAGTCGACGTCCTATTTGTTGGCGGAGGCGTCTCCTGCCTCAGCGGGGCGATACATCTGGCCAATCTTATCGAGGCCCACGACAAGAAGGTCCAGGAGCAGGGCCAGGGCGAGCCACTGGGCGAGGTCATGATCGCCGTGCTGGAGAAGGGGCCCTTTGTCGGGGCCCAGGCCATGTCCGGCGCGGTCATGGACCCGTCCGCCCTCAAGGAGCTGGTCCCGGACTACCTGGACAAGGGCGCCCCCCTGGAGGCCGAGGTCAGCCAGGAGGAGGTCTGCCTCCTGACCAGAACCGGCCGGATCAAGGCCCCCTTCACCCCGCCGCCCCTGAACAACCACGGCAACTACGTCGTCTCCCTGTCCAAGCTGACCGAGTGGCTGGGTCAGATGGCCGAGGAGCGAGGCATCAACATCTTCCCGGGCTTCGCCGGGGTGGAGATCCTCTTCGAGGACGGCGCCGTGGCCGGGGTCAGGACCGGCGACAAGGGCATCGGTCCGGACGGCGAGAAGAAACCCAACTTCGAGCCGGGCATCGACCTCAAGGCCAAGGTGACCGTCTTCGGCGAAGGGCCCCGGGGCAGCCTGACCAAGGACCTGATCAAGAAGCTCAACCTGGCCGAGGGCCGCAACCCCCAGTCTTACGTGGTCGGGGTCAAGGAGGTCTGGGAGGTGCCCGAGGGGCGCTTCAAGGCCGGCCGGGTCGTCCACACCATGGGCTACCCCCACAGGAGCGACACCTACGGCGGCGGCTTCATCTACGGCATGAGCAACAACCAGGTCGCCGTCGGCCTGCTGACCGGGCTGGACTACCGGGATCCCTTCCTCGATCCCCACCGGGAGTTCCAGAAATTCAAGCTCCACCCCTTTGTGGCCGAGATCCTCAAGGACGGCAAGATGGCCCAGTACGGGGCCAAGACCGTACCCGTGGGCGGCTACTTCGCCATGCCCAAGCTGGTCTTTGACGGCGGACTGTTGGTGGGCGACTCGGCCGGCCTGTTCGTCAGCCAGAAGATCAAGGGCCTGCACACGGCCATGAAGTCGGGCCTCCTGGCCGCCGAGACGGTCCTGGAAGCCCTCCTCAAGCAGGACTTCTCCGAGGCCCAGCTGAGCCGCTACCAGACCGCCCTGCTCGAGGGCCCGGTCGGCCGGGAGCTCCACAAGGTCAGGAACTTCCACCAGGCCTTCCAGAAGGGCCTCTGGTCGGCCCTGGTCACGGCCGGCTTCCAGTACATCCTCGGCGGCAAGATCCTGAGGGACCGCCTCCCGGCCGAGACGGACTTCAGCCATCTGGCCAAGGTGGGCCAGGTCTACGGGACCGCCTCGCCCAGCCCGGAGCAGAAGGGGGACATCAAGTTCGACGGCCAGCGGACCTTTGACAAGGAGACCGACGTCTACTACTCGGGCACGACCCACGAGGAGAAGCAGCCGCCCCACCTGAAGATCCTAGACCTCCAGGTCTGCTACACCGTCTGCGCCGAGAGCTTCCAGAACCCCTGCCTCAGGTTCTGCCCGGCCAACGTCTACGAGATGGAGGCCGACGACAAGACCGGCCAGAAGAGCATGAAGCTCAATTTCTCCAACTGCCTCCACTGCAAGACCTGCGACGTCAAGGACCCCTTCGAGAACATCAACTGGGTCCCGCCCGAGGGTGGGGGCGGACCCAAGTACACCAAGATGTGATCGGCCCTCCGGCCGGACGCCGGAGGATCGGATCGGGATTGAGGCGGCCGGGCCTGTTCAGGGCCCGGCCGCCGGCTTTTTCACTCCGGCCTAAAGCCGGAGGCGCATTCTGCCGAAGAGTAAAGCGAAGGAGAGGTGTTCGGTGAGAAGGATTGCTTCCGCCCTGGGCCTGGTCCTGGCCCTGGTGGCCCTGGGGCCGGCCCTGGCCCAGGAGCCTCCGCCGCCCACGGCGTTGGGCACCGCGCTCCTGGCCGACCAACTGGTCCAGAGCCTGAGGGGCGCCGAGGCCCTGGCCGGCCGCCGGGTGGCCGTGCTGCCCTTCGTCGACCTGCACGACCTCCAGACCGTGGCCGACCTGGGCCGGGTGGTCGGCGAAGAGCTGGCCTCGGCCCTCCACTTCCGCAACTATCACCTGGCCGAGATCCGGGGCGACGACCAGCTCCTCCTGGCCCGGCGGGTGGGCGAGCTCTACCTGGCCCGGACCGGCCCGGAGCGGCTGGCCGAGCTCAACGCCAAGGCGATCCAGGCGGTCATGGACAAGTACAACCTGGGCGGCCTGGTGGTGGGCACCTACGCCGCACTGGTCAGCGGCCAGAAGGGCTGGCTCTCCATCTCCGGCGGCGACCAGGTCGCCCTCAACGCCCGGCTGGTGGAGCCCCTCTCCGGGGCGGTCCTGGCCGCGGCCACGACCAAGATCAGCGCCGACGGCCCGGTCAAGGAACTCCTCCGCCGGCGGACCTCGGCCCTGGCCCCGGCGACCCAGGAAATCAGGGCCAGGAGGTAGCGATGTCGCCCGCCCGCAGATTAGGCCGGCCCGGCCGGTGGCTGATCCTGGCCCTGGCCCTGGGGCTGCTGAGCGGCTGCGCCAGCGCCCTCAAGGTGGCCTCCATCGGCTCAGAGGGCAGCCTGGAGCGCCGTACCCGGGGCGAGACCACCTACGAGGCCAACAGCGTGGGCGGCTACGTCATGGAAAGCGTCCAGGGCCGCGACCAGTACCGCCTGACCGACGGCACCCTGTTCAGCTGGTCCCACACGGCCGAGGCCCGGGAGTTCCAGACCCAGATCGGCCGGCTGGCCGACGAGATCACCGAAAGCCTGGGCCAGGGCGGCCTGTCCGGCCGCCAGATGGCCATCCTGGCCACCACCTTCGTCAACCTGGACGACCTCAACCGGACCTCGACCTTCGGCCGGCTCTGCGCCGAGCAACTGGCCGGGGAGCTGAAGAGGCGGGAGTTCGAGGTGGTCGAGGCGAGACGCAGTCTCGACCTGCAGCTCCTGCCCAAGACCGGCGAGCTGAGCCTCAGCCGCGACCCGGCCGAGCTGGCGGCCAGCTTCAAGGCCAACGCCCTCCTGGTCGGGACCTACGCCGTAACCGCCCAGCACGTCGTCCTCAACGTCAGGCTGATCAAGGCCCAGGACAACACCCTGGCCGCGGTGGGCGCGGCCGTGTTCGAGAGGCAGGGCAACCTCTTCGTCAACTCGCTCCTGCTCAAGGAGGCCCAGGCCGAACGGCCGGCCAGCCGGCACCCCCGGGTCAAGCTGGCCGTCTCGGACCAGTTCTTCCAGGGCCGGCTCAAGGAAGAGGACCTGGCTCCCGAGCCCCCGGCCAAAAAGGCGGCCAAGCCATGAACCGCGCAAGAACCGAAGTCCTCTGCCTGGACTGGCGGGCCCTGGGTCTGGTCATCCTGGTCGGCCTGGCCCTGACCCTGAGCGGCTGCGCCTCGCCGACGGCCGGCCTGGCCGACCGGCCTTCCGCTCTTTCGCCGGCCCCGGCCGCCCCGGCCGCGGCGTTCGAGCTGCCCGCCGCCTACGGCGAGATCAGCGGGCCGGCCCAGGAGCTGGCCGTGGGTCTGACCCGCTGGCTGGGCGACCGGCCCGAGGACAACCGCCTGGCCGTGGCCGTCTTCGTCGACCTCAATGACCTGGAGCGCACCTCGGCCTTTGGCCGGGCCCTGAGCGACTCCCTGACCAGCTACCTCCACCAGCTGGGCTTCGAGGTGGTTGAGCTCCGGCGGACCTCCAACCTGCTCATCCAGCCCAAGGCCGGCGAGTTCTACCTCTCGCGCCAGATCAAGCACCTGGCCGGCGAGCACGACGTCTCGGCCGTGGTGGTGGGCACCTACAGCCAGGGCCTCAACATGGTCGTGGTCAACGCCCGCCTGGTCTCGGCCAGCGACGGCCGGGTCCTCTCCACCAGCCTGGTCGAGCTGCCCAAGTCGGCCAACCTCAACTATCTCCTGGACGGCCTGGGCGGTCCGGGCGGCGTGGCCCAGATCAAGGGACCCCGGGCGCCCAGGATCCCGCCGGCCCAGATGGAAGTCTTGGAGCGGCCGGCCAAGGGCTCGGCCAAGACCAGACCCTGAGCGGAAGGATTAGAGGGAATATCCGGCCTAGCGGCTGGCCCCGTCCAGAGCCGCGGCCGGCGGCGGAGTTGTCCGTCCGGCTGACTGGTCCTGGATAGCCGCCTGGGCGGCCTGATCCGGCGGCAGGGTCAGCCGCTCGCTCATCTCCTCGAGGAGCTGCCGGACCAGATCCATGGGCACCTTGGCGTTGACGCCGTAAGTCCGCCAGACCCCGAAGTCCATGGCCGGCAGGTTGTCGGCCTCGGCCCGGGCCCTCAGGTACCAGACCGTCACCCGCCTGATGACGTCCACGACCCTCAGCTCGACCGTGGCCCTACTGGCCGCGACGCTCCCGCCGTAGAAGGCCTCCTGGACCTGGCCCAGGACGGCCACGTCAAAGCCCAGCACCCGGGCCCGGTCAATGGCCTGGTCCAGGTCGCGGAAGCTCTCGGGGATGACCTCGACCACCCGGGCCATCCGCCGGACCAGGAGGAACTGGTGGAGCTGGTGGGCCAGGTGGCTCTCCACCATCCGGTCGTCAAAGGGGCTGCGGAAGGCGAAGATGCCCACCCGGGCGGCCGAGATGTCGGCCCGCTGGGGCTGGATGATCGGCTCGACCGCGGTCCGGGGAGCCGGCGCGGCGCAGCCGACCAGGAAAAAAAGTCCCCCCGCCAGAACTAGCCGGCCGGCGATTCCGCGCGCGGACATGAGCCCTCCCTCCACAAAACGCCCGGCCCTGAAGCGGACTGGCGGGCTAGGTCTCCTTCCGGGCGGCCGGCGGCGGCCGCCCCTGTCCGGGATCGAAGCAAGGTTGGTGCCAATCTCCCGGCCGGAAATTGAGCCGGGCCCCGTTTGACGGGTCGACCGGCGGAGGATATCATTTGTTTCACCGTTTACCTGGAGTGACCCGGCTTGCTCGCCCGACCGACCAGAATCCCGGCCCTAGGCGTCCTGGCCGCCCTGGTGCTGGCGCTCCTCAGCCCGGCCCTGGCCGTCAGCCCCTGCTGCGGGAGCTGCGGCCAGGATTCTCTCCTCGCCTCGGCCGAGACCCATCTGGCCGCCGTCCAGGCCTGCTGCTGCGCCGCGGCCGGCCGGACCTGCCGCCTGACCGGGGCCGCTCCGGCTCACCGGTCCGCCCCGGCCGCCGCCGGCCAGGCCCAGGTCGAGAGATTCGATCAGGTCGACTCCCCGGCCGGCCCGCCCGGCCAGTTCGAGGCCGCAACCGGCAGTCCCGGCCGTCCGGAGCAACCGCTCAGCCCAAAACCCCGAGCCCCCGCCTACCTGGCCAACCTGACCCTGAGACGCTGATTCCCCTCTCCGGCCGGGCCGAGCCTCCTCGGCCCCACTGAACCCGACAAGCCAGCGACAGAGCCTTTCGGCGAGTGCCGTTTCGACGGCGATCCGCCCCCAGTTGGAGAGGAGTAAGTCGTGTCCAAGAAGCAGGATCAGTCCCCCAGCCAGAAAAAAGCCCTCCTGGTGACCGAGAAAAAGAGCCGGAGCTACTTCCGTTTCCTCCTGATCGGCCTCTGCGCCGGATTCGCGGCCAGCCTGGGCTTCGCCTTCTGGCCCAGGCCGGCCGAGCAGGCGCCCCAGGCCGCGGCCGCGGCCCAGGTCAAGTCCGGCCAGGTCGCCTACGAGGCCGCCGCCTTCGAGGACGGCCGGGCCAGGCTGTTCAAGCACCAGGCCGACGACGGCCTGACCATCCGCTACTTCATCCTCAAGAGCTCGGACGGCGTCATCAGGGCCGCCTTCGACGCCTGCGACGTCTGCTGGCCGGCCAACAAGGGCTACCAGCAGCAGGGCGACGAGGTCGTCTGCCGCAACTGCGGCCGGCGCTTCCCCTCGGTCCAGATCAACGTGGTCCAGGGCGGCTGCAACCCGGCCCCTCTCAAGCGCCGGATCGAGGACGGCCGGGTCGTCATCGAGGTCCAGGACATCCTGGACGGCCGCCAGTATTTTGACTTCTCCAGGAGGGGCTGATGACTCTGGCCAGCATCGCCCTGCTCAACCTCAGGCGGCGCAAGGCCAAGGCGGCCTTCGTCCTGGCCGGCCTGGTCATCGGAGTCTCGACCGTGGTCGGCCTGATCAGCCTGATCGAGACCATGACCCAAGACATCAACCACAAGCTGGAGAAGTACGGGGCTAACATCCTGGTCGTGCCCAGGACCGAGAACCTCTCGCTCAGCTACGAGGGTCTCTCCCTGGGCGGCGTCTCCTTCGAGACCCGGGAGATCCCCGAGGCCGATCTGGCCGCGATCAGGACGATCAAGAACGCGGCCAACGTGGCCGCGGTCGGCCCGCTGGTCCTGGGCGTGGTCGAGGTTGCCGGCCAGAGGGTCCTCCTGGCCGGCATGGACTTCTCCTCGGCCCGGGTGCTCAAGCCCTGGTGGCGCATCGGGGGCGGCCCGGCCGGCTCCGGCGGCCGCCTCAAGGGCCAGGGCTCGCCCCCCGGGCCCGACGGCCTCCTCCTGGGGGCCGAGGCGGCCGGCGTCCTCGGCCTCAAACCCGGGGACAAGGTCGAGATTAAGGGCCGATCCCTGACGGTCAGCGGCGTGCTCGAGCCGACCGGGTCCCAGGACGACCAGCTCATCTTCAGCCGCCTGGCCCTGGCCCAGCAGATTCTGGGCAAACCGGGCCAAGTCTCCATGGCCGAGGTGGCCGCCCTGTGCACGGCCTGCCCCATCGACGAGATGGTCGAGCAGATCACCAAGGTCCTGCCCGGGGCCAAGGTCATGGCCATTCAGCAAGTGGTCAGGGGCCGGATGGAGACCCTGGGCCACTTCCGCAAGTTCGCCTACGGCGTCTCTCTGATCATCAGCCTAGTCGGCGGGCTGGTGGTCCTGGTGACCATGATGGGCTCGGTCCGAGAGCGGACCGGGGAGATAGGCGTCTTCCGGGCCATCGGCTTCAGGCGCAGCCACGTCATGCGGGTCGTTCTGACCGAGGCGGCCATCATCTCCGCCCTGGCCGGCGGCCTGGGCTACCTGATCGGCCTGGGCCTGAGCTGGGCCGCCCTGCCCGTCTTCGGCCACGGCGCCAGCGCGGCCCCGGCCGTGGATCCCCTCCTGGCCGGGGCGGCCATGGGCCTGGCCTTGATCATCGGCCTGGCGGCCAGCCTCTACCCGGCCGCTCTGGCGGCCAGACTGGACCCCAACCAGGCCCTCAGGGCCCTCTAGGAGGCGGCGGTGAGTCATCTGCGAGCTGAAAATCTGGTCAAAAACTACGGCGGCGGCTCGGCCGCGGTCCAGGCCCTGGCCGGGGTGAGCTTCGAGGTCGCCTCGGGCGAGTTCGTGGCCGTCACCGGCCCCTCGGGCTCGGGCAAGTCGACGATCCTGTCCATCCTGGGCGGGCTGAACACCCCCAGCTCGGGCCGCTACCTGGTCGACGACATCGACGTCTACGACTTGAGCCAGGACCGCCGGGCCGACTTCAGGCGGGAGTTCCTGGGCTTCGTCTTCCAGGACTTCCACCTGGTGCCCTACCTGACCCTGATAGAGAACGCCATGCTCCCTCTGGCCACTCTCCGGCTGGGCCGGCGGCAGAAGCGCCGGCTGGCCGGGGAAGCCCTGGAGCGGGTCGGCCTGGCCCGGCTGGCCGAGCGGCGGCCGGCCCTGGTCTCGGGCGGCGAGAAGGAGCGGGCGGCCATCGCCCGGGCCGTGGTCAACCGGCCACTCATCCTCCTGGCCGACGAGCCGACCGGCAACCTGGACAGCCGGACCGGCCGGGAGGTCATGGACCTCTTCCAGAGCCTCAACCGGGAGGGCATGACCATCGTCATGGTCACCCACAGCGCCGAGGCGGCGGCCAGCGCCGACCGCCGCCTGGGCATATCGGACGGCCGGCTGGCCGAAGACACCGCGGCCGGACCGGGCTGCCCCAGCCTGGTCCAGGCCGCGTTCGCATAAATCCCTCTCTCAACCCTCCAGACGGACCCGGTGTCCGGGCCTGGCCCGGACCCCGGGTCCACGTCCGACCCCGGCCTTGCGCTGGGGCCCGGCGGCACGTATGATGTTACGTTGCTCAGGGCCAGGCAAGAACGCGGGCTTGAAGGCGGGCGGCGGCCCTGGCTCAAGACAAGCCCAACAGAGACGAGAGGGGGCCGACATGGGCGAGACCCTGACCCCGGAGACGCTCAGGAACTGGCTGGCCGGCGAGGACCGGGCCGCCCTGCTGGCGGCCTTCGGCGACCTCCATCCGGCCGACGCGGCCCAGCACCTGGCCGCCCTGGGCCCTGAAGAGATAGGCCGCTACATAGAGCTCCTGGGGCCCAAGACCGCCCTGGAGACCTTCGAGTTCGTGCCCTTCGAGCTGCAGAAGGAGACGCTGGCCCATCTCCGCCGCAACGCCCTGGCCGAGCTGATCAACGAGATGAGCCCTGACGACCGGGCCGACCTGGTCGAGGACCTGGACGAGGAGTTCCAGGAGCGCATCCTCTCGCTCCTGATGCAGAACGAGCGGCAGAACCTGCTCAAGCTCCTCAACTACCCCGAGGACTCGGCCGGGGCCTACATGACCACCGACTACGCCCGGCTCAGCCCCGAGGACACGGTCCAGGCGGCCCTGAGCCAGCTCAGGCTCCAGGCCCCCATGTGGGAGACCATCTACTACGTCTACGTGGTCGACCAGGCCCGGCGGCTCATCGGCCTGGTCTCGCTCCGGGATCTGATCGTGGCCCGGCCCGGCTCCAAGGTGGGCGACGTCATGGAGCGCAACGTCATCTCGGCCAGGGTGGACGAGGACATCGAGGAGGTGGCCCGGGAGATCAGCCACTACGACTTCCTGGCCATGCCCGTGGTCGACGAATCCCAGCGGCTGGTGGGCATCATCACCTACGACGACGTCTTCGACGTCATCGCCGAGGAAGCCACCGAGGACATGTACCGCCTGGCCAACCTGGACACCGACGAGAAGATCACCTCCTCCCTGCCCCGCTCGGTCAAGCTCCGCTCGCCCTGGCTCCTGATCAACCTGGTCACGGCCACCCTGGCCGCCCTGACGGTCAGCCTCTTCTCCGAGACCATCCACCAGGTGGTCATCCTGGCCTCGTTGATGCCGGTCGTGGCCGGTTTGGGCGGCTCGGCCGGGGTCCAGGCCCTGACCGTGGTCGTCCGGGCCCTGGCCCTGGGCGAGATGGGGCTGGGCCGCAACCTGGGGGTCCTTTTCAGACAGGTGGGGGTGGGCTGCTGCAACGGCCTCATCTGCGGGCTGGTCATGGCCGGGGTGGTCTTTTTCTGGCACGGCAAGATCTGGCTGTCCCTCATCATCCTGGCGGCCATGACCGCCAACCTGACCGTGGCCTGCCTGATCGGAACGATCGTCCCCATCACCCTGCGTCGGCTCAAGCTGGACCCGGCCCTGGGCTCTAGCATCTTCACCACCGCGGTCACGGACACGGGCGGCTTCTTCATCTTCCTGGGCCTGGCCAGCCTCCTGATCAAGTTCCTGGTGGTCTGAGGGTCGGAGAGCCGGGCACCGACCAACCAGGGGCTTGACACGCCTCGATTGTCCTATTAGCATAGGTCAATATGGAAATTCACCTGAACCGCCGCAGCCCCCTGGGCCTCAAGGATCAGCTCAAGGGCCAGATCCGGATCCTGGTCCAGACCGGCGAGCTCGCGCCGGGCCAGGCCCTGCCCCCTGCCAGGGAGATGGCCGCCCTCCTCAACCTGAACCGCAACACCGTGGCCGCGGCCTACCAGGACCTGGGCCGGGAGGGAGTCCTCCGGGGCGAGGCCGGCCGCGGCACCTTCGTCGCCGGAGGCAAGATGACCGGCCGGACCGGGAACCTGAAGAGGATCTTCGACCAGGCCGTGGCCGAGGCCCTGGACTCGGGCTTCAGCCCGGAACAGATCACCGACTTCATGCTCAACCGGGCCGCGACCTGCTTCCCCGGTCCGGCCGGCCGCCGGGTCCTGGTGGTGGAGTGCAACCAGGAGACCCTGGACGACCTGACCGCGACCCTCAGGGCCGAGCTGGGGGTCGAGGCCGCCGGGGTGCTCATCCAGGCCCTGGAGGCCCAGCCCGGGCTGGCCGCCGAGCGCCTGGCCCGGGCTGACCTGGTGGTCTGCGGCTTCAACCACGTCCAGGAGCTGCGCCGGGTCGCCCCGGACTGCCCGGTGGAGGTGGTCGGGGTCATGTACCGCTCGGACGTGAGCATCATGAACGAGCTGCTGCGCCTGCCGGCCGGAACCAGGGTCGGCTTCACCTGCGCCAACCAGAGATCGACCGAGTCGCTCTACAAGGAGGTCTTTCTGGCCAGCGGCTCCAGCCTGGTCAAGATGTGGGCCGGCCTGGACAGACCGGCCGAGGTCCAGCGTCTGGTCGACCAGTGCCAGGTCATCTTCGCCACGGCCTACGTCTTCGACCGGATCAGCCGGATGGCCGGGCCGGGCAAGCGGGTGGTCAGGGTCGAACTGAGCCTCGACCCGGCCAACGTCAAGCTGATCCGGGAGCGGCTGAGCCTGGCTCCGGTGATGGATCGGAAAAGGGAGGTCTGAATGTACCTGGGAGTTGAGGACGAGTACCTGAATAAAAGATTCAACGAGTACGACCAGTACATCAAAGAAGGCAAGGTTCCCTCCTCCTCCAAGGTGATCCCGGTCGGGGAGGCCGTGGCCGTGCTGCCCTGGGTTCTGCCCACCCACCAGGCCCTGGAGATCATCCGCAACGCCCGTTCCTTCGCCCTGGCCGACTGCTTCTGCCGGGTCCGCTACAACCGCTGCGACCACCCCCGGGAGGTCTGCTTTCTGCTCAACGACTTCGGCGACAAGCTCGTGGCCAAGGGCAAGGCCCGCCGCGTCTCCCTGGACGAGGCGGCCGAGCGGCTCAAGCTGGCCAACCAGAGCGGGCTGGTCCACATGACCCTCTACAACCCGGAGCAGTGGGTCTTTGCCGTGTGCAGTTGCTGCCCCTGCTGCTGCCACGACATGCAGATACTCAAGCTCCTGGGCCGGACCGACCAGGTCGCCCAGGCCGACTACGTCGCCCGGACGGATATGGAGGCCTGCAGCCACTGCGGCGCCTGCGTGGAGCGCTGCTACTTCGGGGCAAGGTTGATGGAGGAGGGACGGATGGTTTATAAGCCCGAGGTCTGCTACGGCTGCGGGCTGTGCGTGACGGTTTGTCCCGAGGGGGCGATAAAGCTGGAGTTGAGGAAGAAGGAAGAGAAAGCGGCCGGCTGAAGTGGGGCCGGCCCACGACCTGCCATTGTTCCTGGGTTTGTCTTGATTTCTATCCAATATGTGCTGTAATGTTCTCCCTATGTGAGAGGATGTTTCCAAAGGGAACGCGAAAGAGATTAGGGAGGTTAATGCCGAAAAGGTGTCGGAATGCCATAAAAAGTGGCTGAATTTACTGGTCGCAAAACTGAGGTACTTCCTGTGGTTACGAAAAAGTTTTCAGAAACCGATAGGCGTAGAGTGATAAAACACCTGGAGGAGTTCCTTAATATTAAACTCACGCCGATTGGACGATCTAGAAAATATCTCTCAGGGAGTGATGGTAGAAAATATTGTATACTTGGCGGCTATGGGGAATGGCACGGGGTTCCCAGTGAAATTCTGACACAAGATCATGCAGGTGCAGCAAGAACGAATATCATTGTCGCCAGGCTGTTGACCGATAGAATAGAGCTATTTCTTGGCCCCATAGAGCACCTATTCAATAATAAGAACCTATTGCCTTTGAATAAACAAGATGAATACCAATTTCACATCAAGAAAGTTGCAGCAGATAGAATGTATATTAATGAACTACCAGACTTTTATTTGAGTAAAATTTATGAATTCTTATACGGATCTTCAGACCGAAACATAGCAAGACTAGAGGATATTATTAAAACACTTTCGCCAGAGGATCGGGAAGAGGTTTTAAGCAGGTTACAATCTGAACTAGACACTTAACAGGAGCATGTAGTCTGTCCAAATCAACGCCAAGCGAATCTGTCAGTGCTAATTCAGAACTTAGCGGCATATGAGCTGTCACCGGTGATCGATCCTCCGTCCTCGCCAACACAGGAACCACTACCGGATGTGCTGTCTTTCAGCTGGTGTAAATGACTGTATGGCCGCTTTCTAGCCTCTTTGAGGCCGCCTCGAAAGGTAAGGAGAGCTCATACAAAGATCAGCTGTCCCTCGAAGGCGGCCATCCGGGATCGCGCCCCTGCAATCCTCCTCTTGCCCCCCGGCCTACCCATCAACCCCTTGTGCAAGGAGCCAACAACATGATCGCCCGAGTCTGGCGAGGCTGGACGTCTCTGGAGAACGCGGACGCCTACGAGAAACTCCTGCAAGAGGTCGTCTACCCCGGCCTGGCGGAAATCCCCGGCTATCGCGGCGGCTACATCCTCCGCCAGGACGGCCAGGCCGAATCCGAGTTCGTGGCCCTGAACCTGTTCGAGTCCCTGGAGGCGGTCCGGGCCTTTGCCGGCCCTGACTACGAGGTGCCCGTGTTCGAGCCCGACGCCAGGCGGCTCCTCTCCAAGGTGGAGCCCATCGCCCGTCACTACGCTGTCAAGAAATCTCCCTGAGCCCGTCACCCCATCCATTCATGGATGGGAGAGGATAGTTTTTCCCAAGTCTAAAGACTTGGGGCACCATCACCAGCTTGGAGCCCAGGCAAGGCAAGAATCTCTCCCTGTTTTTGGTGCCCCATCCATTTATGGATGGGAGAGGATAGTCCTTCCCAACTCTTAAGACTTGGGGCGCCATCAAAGCCTGAAGACCTGGGTTGCGAAAAGGAGTGACTGACGTGCCCAAGCCAAGAGTGCACGAGACCGACTCAGGCATCCAGGGCGAGATCACCGTGGCCGTCTACAACCAAATGCAGCGAAGGCTCAGGGACAAGGGCTGGATCGAGACCGGGGAGATCATCAAGTCCGGGATCGACCGGGGCCTGGCTCTCGAAGTCGGCTCCGGCCCCGGCTACCTGGGGCTGGAATGGCTGAAACAGACCGAGGGCACAACCCTCAAGGGCCTGGATATCAGCCCGGACATGATCTCTGTCGCCCGGGCCAACGCCGGAGAGTACGACCTCACCGACCGGGTGGAATACGTCCACTCCGGCGCTGACAAGACCCCGTTTGAAGACGAGACCTTCGACGCTGTTTTCAGCAACGGCTCCCTCCACGAATGGAGCCAGCCAAAGGAGATATTCAACGAAATCTGGCGGGTCTTGAAGATGGGCGGCCGGATCTTTGTGTCTGATTTTCGAAGAGACATGCTCTTCCCGGTCAGATGGTTCCTCTGGCTCAACGCCCGACCCAAGGCCATCCGGCCCGGCCTCTTGACCTCGATAAAGGCGGCCTATACCGGCAGTGAACTGGACGACCTGATCAGGGCGACGAAGTTCTCGAACTACCAGGTCTCCTGCAATCCCCTCGGGTTGAAGCTCACGGGAACAAAATAAAGAAACCCTCGCTCATCCCCAAGTCTGAATACTTGGAGCACCATTACAGTCTGAAGACCTGGGCCGCTCGGCCCGGCCCACGCCCCCCCCTCCTGTCCCCCTGAGGCTTGTCACAAGCGGTTCGCCAGGCGGCCTATCGCCTGAGCCCATCCCTTGTTCAAGTGATCGTCTCTTCAATTGATGGCCGGCGCGCCGCTCGCGGCGATCACTTTCCTGGGGAAATTACCAAGTTCTGAGGTAACCGGTCCAGGGCGAATAAGCCTGGCTTGATCTATCTATACATGTTATAGTAATATCAAACATTAAGGTTGTTGAGCCTGGGGACTCGGGTAGAGCCTCGCCTAGCTAAGCAGCCTGGTTGTAGGGTCCCCCGACCTCCCGGTTATCGTTATTCTGTGAGAGCGAGGAGAGAAAAATGAGACGGATAAGACCGTCAAGCCTCCGTTCTCGCCTGATCATCCTGGTTCTTTCAGCCTTGCTGCCCGCCCTGGGGCTGATGCTCTATTTCACCTCGACTTATCGCCAGGCCCAACGGGCCGAGGTCGGGCAGGAAGCGCAGATGCTGGTCAGGATGGCCGAGGCCGACCACCGGGGCTTGGTGGAGGGGGCGCGGCAGCTTCTCATGACCCTGGCCCATTTTCCAGAGGTGAACCAGCTCGACGGCGAGGCCTGCAGCCGCCTGTTCGCCCATTTGCTGGGGCATTCTCCAGCCTACATCGACATCGGCGCGACCGACGCCCAGGGCCTGGCCTTTGCCAGCGCCTCGCCCGGGCCGCGCCAGCGGGACCTGAGCGAGCGCAACTACTTCAAACGGGCCCTGGCCGAGCGGGATTTCGTGGTCGGCGAGTACGTGGTCAGCCGGGCCATGGCCAAGCCGGTGGTCGATTTCGCCTACCCGGTCCTGGACGAGGCGGGCGGGGTGAGGGCCGTCCTGGTGGCGGCCCTGGATTTGAGCTGGCTCAGCCAGTTCCTGGCCCGGATTCCCAAGCCCAAGGGAGCGACGGCCCTTCTGATCGACCGCCAGGGGATGATTCTGGCCCACCACCCGGACCCGGAGAAATGGGTCGGCCGGTCTTTCCCCGGGGGGGCGCTGGAGAAGGCCAGGCTGGCCCGGGGCGAGAGCGTCAGGGAGATGCCCGGCCCGGACGGGGTCCGGAGGCTTTACGCCTTCACGCCCCTGAATGTGGACGCGGGCGGTGAGCCCGACATCTTCCTGGCTGTCGGCCTGTCCCTGGAGGCCGCCTATGCCAGGAGCGAGAGGAATTTCCGGATCAGCCTCATCACCCTGGCCCTGGTCGGAGGGCTGACCCTTCTGGGCGCCTGGTTCATGGGCCGGGCGTTCATCGCCAGGCCGATTGCCTCCCTTGTGGAGGTCACCGGGCGGATCGGCAGGGGCGACCTGACCGCCCGGACCGGCCTGGCCCACGGCCCCGACGAGTTCGGCCGCCTGGCCGCATCTTTCGACAACATGGCCGAGGAGCTGAGACAGCGGACAAGAGAGGTTGACCGCCTCTTCGAGATCTCGCCGGACCTGATCGTCATCGCCGACGGCGAGGGTCTCCTCAAGCGGGTCAATCCGGCCTGCCAGAAGATCCTGGGCCGCTCCCCGGACGAACTGATCGGGACTCGATTGGACGATTTAATCCACCCCGAGGGAACGCAACCCCCCGCCTCGGCTGGCCAGGACCTGCTCGAGGGACAGCCGACGATCTCGGTCGAGAGTCGCTGCCTCGCCCAGGACGGCTCCTATCGCTGGCTGGCCTGGACCGGGGTACAGGCGGACGGGAAGGGCCTGACCTTTGTCCTGGCCCGTGACGTAACCCGGCGCAAGCGGGACCAGGAGGCCCTGCTCGATCTCAACCGAATGCTCAGGACCCTGAGCGAGTGCAACCAGGCCCTGGTCAGGGCGCGGGAGGAAGCCGAGCTTCTCCAGCGAATATGCGACCTAGTCGTCGAGCCCGGCGGCTACCGCTTCGCCTGGATCGGCCTGGCCGAGGAGGACGAGAAGCGGACGGTCCGGCCCGTGGCTCAGGCCGGAGACAGCGAAGATTACTTGAAAGGCATGGAGGTCACCTGGTCCGACGTACCGGCCGGCCGCGGTCCGGCCGGCCAGGCCATCAGGTCCGGCCGGCCGTCTGTTGTCAGGGACGTCATGACCGATCCGGACTTTACCCCCTGGCGCGAGGCGGCCAGCCAGCGCGGCTGGCGGTCTACCCTGGGCCTGCCCCTGATGAGCAATGGCCGGGCCCTGGGCGCGCTCATGGTCTACTCCACCGAGCCCAATGCCTTTGACGACCACGAAGTTGAGTTGTTCAAGGAACTAGCCGCTGACCTGGCCTACGGGATGGTCGCCCTTCGGACCAAAGCCGAGCGGGACGCCGGCCTGGAGATCCTGCGCCAGTCCGAGGAGAAATACCGCCTCCTGATTGAGATTTCACCGAACGCCATCCTGACCCACTACGAGGGCCGGATCGAATACGCCAACCCGGCCGCGGTCAGGCTCTTCAGAGCCTCCGGGCCGGAGGATCTGATCGGCCGATTTTACCTTGATCTGGTTCACCCTGAGGGCAGAGCCGAATCGGTTCGCCGCATGGACAAGGTCGCCTCCGAGGGTTGGGTCGCCCCGCCTCGACAACACCGCTTCGTCGCCCTGGACGGCCAGGTGATCGACGTTGAGACAACGGGCACGCTCTTCAAACACCAGGGCCGGATGGTGAACCAGACAATCGCCCAAGATATCACCGAGCGCAAAAGAGCGGCAGATGCGCTTAAGGAGAGCGAGGAGAGGTTCAGGCTGACCTTCGATCAGTCGCCCATCGGCACCGTCATGGTCGACTTCGACGGCCGCTACCAGCAGGTTAACTCCCAGTTCGCCCGCTTCACTGGCTATTCCGAGGAGGAGTTGGCCAGCCTGTCCGTGGCCGACACCGCCGCCCCCGAGGACGTGGCCGAGACCCTCGATCGGCTCATCCATCTGGCCAAGGGCCAAATCTTCAGTTCCCAGGTAGAAAAGCGCTACCGCCGCAAGGACGGCCAGATCGTCTGGGGCCGCACCCTGGCTCAGATCATGAGGGACGCTTCCGGCCGGCCCCTCTGCCTTCTGACGCAGATAGAGGACGTAACCGAGCGCAAGCGGGCCGAGGAGGCCGAGAGGCAGTCCGAAGAGAAATACAGGATCCTGTTCGAAACCATGGCCCAGGGCGTGGTCTATCAGGACCGTGAGGGCCGGATCATTTCGGCCAACCCGGCCGCGGAGCGGATCCTGGGGACGAGTTGGATCCGCAGGAAGTTTCCGCAGCCCGTGGACCCAACGAAGCCGCTCCTGCGCAAGGACGGCTCCGAGTTGCCCGAGGACGAGGACCCCGCCTTCATTGCTCTCCAATCCGGTCGGGAAGCGCACGACGTGGTCATTGGGGTTTATAACCGGGAGTGGGATGAGTACCGCTGGCTGATGTTGGACGCCATACCCCAATTCAGGCCTGGCGAGGAGACCCCTTATCAGATTTTCCAGGTCTTTGAAGACATCACCGAGCGCAAGCGGGCCGAGGAGGCGCTCCGGGAGAGCGAGACCCGCTACCGGCTTCTGACAGAGATGTCGCCGGTGGCGATCATTGTCGCCGAGGAGGGCCGGATTCTTTTCGCCAACCAGGGCGCGGCCAGGTTGTTCGCGGCAGATCGAGCGGAGGATCTCTTGGGCAAGCGGGTGGCGGAGATGATCCACCCTGACGACAAAGACCTGGCCCTGAAACGCCGAGAAATGGCCTTGGATTTTGGTTCAGCCCCCCCGGCATCCTACCATTTCGTACGCTTGGACGGGGAAGTCATAGACGTCGAAATTGTCAGCGGACGGTTAACAGAATTGAGCGAGAAAACGGTCTTGAGCGTCCTGCAGGACGTCACCGAGCGCAAGCGGGCCGAGGCGGAAATCCGCCAGCTCAACGAAGAACTGGAAGAGCGCGTCCTCGAGCGCACGGCCCAGCTCGACGCCGCCAACAAGGAGCTTGAAGCCTTCGCCTACTCGGTCTCCCACGACCTGCGCGCGCCGCTGCGGGCGGTCGACGGCTATGTGCGGATACTGCTGGAGGACTTCGGGGAGCATCTCGACGCCGAAGGGAAGCGAGTTTGCTCAGTCATCAGCCAGAGCGCCCAGGACATGGGCAAGCTGATCGACGACCTCCTGACCTTCTCGCGCGTCGGCCGAACGGCAATGCAGCCCTCGGCCATCGATATGGAGACCCTGGCGAATTCGATTTTCTACGAATTGACCGCGCCGGAGGACCGGGAGCGGATCGATTTCCACGTCGCCCCCCTGCCCCGGGCCCTGGGGGACCCAAGCCTGGTCCGGCAGGTCTGGATGAACCTGATCGGCAACGCCATCAAGTTCTCCGGGAAAAAGGACCGGGCGATGATAGAGGTCCGGGCCGAGAAGCAGGGAAACCAGGCCGCCTATTCAGTCCGGGACAACGGCGCGGGCTTTGACATGAAGTATGTGAATAAGCTCTTCGGCGTGTTCCAGCGCCTGCACAGCACCAAGGAATTCGAGGGCACGGGCGTGGGTCTGGCCATTGTCCAGCGCATCATCCACCGCCACGGCGGCCGGGTCTGGGCCGAAGGGGAAACGGGCCAAGGGGCCGCGCTGTATTTCACCCTAAAAACAGGAGAGAATAATGGGTAATTCTGATATAATTGACATTCTACTGGTGGAGGACAACCCCCGCGACGCGGAGCTGACGACCCGGGCGATAAAGAAGCACAATCTGGCCAACCCGGTTCACGTGGTGGAGGACGGCGCGGAGGCCCTGGACTTCATCTTCTGCCGCGGCGCCTATGCGGACAGGGAGCCTTCAAGACTTCCGAAGGTGATCTTCCTGGACCTCAAGCTCCCCAAGCTGAGCGGCTTGGAGGTGCTCAAAGCGATCAAGTCCGAGGAGCGGACGCGCTTTATCCCGGTGGTGGTGGTGACCTCCTCGCGCGAGGACCCGGACATCAAGGCCGCCTATGCGCTGGGCGCGAACAGCTACGTGGTCAAGCCCGTGAATTTCGACGCCTTCATCGAGGCCATGAGCAGCCTGGGGCTTTACTGGCTGTTGGTGAACCAGCCGCCCCAATAAAGGGGTTTGCCCTGTCAGAGGAACACAAGAGGAGCGGTCATGGGTGACATTATCCGCGTTTTGATCGTGGAAGACCTGCCGACGGACGCCGAGCTGAGCGAACGCGTAGTCAGGGATGTACTGCCCGCGAGCGAGTTCCTGCGAGTTGAGACCCGGGAAGATTTCCTGTCCGCCCTGGAAACGTTCACTCCGGACGTCATTCTGTGCGATTTCAAACTCCCCGATTTCGACGCCATGTCGGCGTTGAAGCTGGCCCTGGAGCTTGCGCCGGAGACCCCTTTCATCGTCGTGACCGGTTCCATGAACGAGGACACGGCGGTCGAGTCCATGAAGGCCGGGGCCTGGGACTACGTCATAAAGGAGCACCTCAAGCGGCTGGGGCCGGCGGTCCTGGGCGTACTGGAACAAAGTCGCCTGCGCCGGGAGAGAAGGCTCGCCCACGAGGCTCTCAGGGAGAGCGAGGCCCGCTACCGGCTCCTGACCGAGATGTCTCCTCTGGCCATCATCGCCCACATTAAGGGCAAGATCATGTTCGCCAATCCAGCCGCGGTCTTGCTTCTGGCGGCCAGTCGATCGGAAGACCTGGAGGGCAAGGCGGCGATAGACCTGGTCCATCCCGACGACCGGGGCATTGCCCAGGAAAGGATAGAAAAGATCCTGACCCTGGGCTCAGTAGGCCCGGGCGTCTATCGCTGGGTCCGCCTGGACGGCCAGGTAATAACCGTCGAGGCTGTCGGCAGAATGGCGGAGAAATTGGGCGAGATGACGGTCTTGACCGTGCTGCAGGATATTACCGAGCGTCGCCGGGCCGAGGAGGCCCTTCGGGCCAGCGAGGCCAAGTACCGGGCCATCTTTGAGCAGGCCCGCGACACGATCTATTTCACCACGCCCGAAGGTCGCTTGATGGACATCAATCCGGCCGGCCTGGAGCTCTTCGGCTATTCACAAGAGGAATTCAGGCGCAAGAGCGTCTCGGACCATTTCGCTGATCCGGAGGAGAGGAAGGAGATAAATGTCGAGTTAGAGGAGAAGGGCTTCATCAAGGACAAAGAGGTCTCTTTTATTCGCAGGGACGGCTCAGGGCTTATCTGCCTGGACTCGGCCACGGTCTGGCGCGACCAGGACGGGGTAACGCGGGGCTACATCGGCACCCTGCGTGACGTGACCGAGGCCCGGCAGGCCGAGGCCACGAGGGCCAGATTAGAGGATCAGCTTCGCCAGGCCCAGAAGATGGAGGCCATTGGCACCCTGGCCGGGGGCATAGCCCACGAGTTCAACAACGTGCTCACCCCTATTTTGGGATTCGCCCAGATTGCTTACGAGGATCTGCCCGAGGGGCATCCAGCTCGCGGGAAGCTGGACCACATTGTTAAGTCGGCCCGGCGAGCCCAGGAGGTGGTTCACCAAATCCTGGCCTTTAGCCGGCAAGACTCCAAGGAGATGCAGCCCCTGCTCCTGGCCCCGATCCTCAAGGAGCCCCTCAAGTTGCTGAAGGCCTCCCTGCCCTCGACCATTGAAATAAAGCAGGACATCGAGTCAGAAGATGCCATGGTTATGGCCAATGCGACGCAAATCCACCAGGTGGTAATGAACCTCTGCACCAACGCGGCTCACGCCATGCGTGAGAAGGGCGGGACACTGTTCGTTTCCCTGACCGAAGTCGAGGTCGGGCCTAACCGGACCACTCGAAATCTGGATTTAAATCCCGGTCCTTATCTGAAGCTGACGGTCAGCGACACCGGAGTGGGCATAGAGCCGGAGATCATGAAAAGAATCTTCGATCCTTACTTCACGACCAAACCGCTCGGAGAAGGAACGGGCATGGGGCTGGCCATTGTCCACGGCATTGTCACCGGTCACGGCGGGACGATCACGGCCTACAGCGAGCCGGGGCAGGGAACCGTCTTCAATGTCTACCTGCCCCAGCTCGCCTCTTCGGAATTGGGAATTTTCGAGGAAACGTCTATAATGCCTAGAGGCGAGGGACGGGTCCTCTTCGTGGATGACGAAGAGCTGCTGGCCGCCTATGGACAGGAGTTGCTCGAACGTCTCGGCTATCAGGTCAAGGCGCTGACCAACGGTCAGGAGGCTCTGGCAGCCTTCAAGGCCGATCCTGACAGCTTTGATCTGGTCATTACTGATCGGACCATGCCCGGCCTGACCGGCTATGACCTGGCCATGGAAATGCTGAAGATACGCCCGGACAAGCCAATAATAATGTGCACGGGCTTCAGTGAGCTGGCCAGCGAAGAGAAGGCCAAGGCCATCGGCATCAGGTCAGTTGTCACCAAACCCATTGACGTCATGAAGCTGGCCATGACCTTGAGGGAACTGCTGGGGGCGAAGGTTTAGTCTGATGAGATAACGCCCCGCCGGTCCCGGGCGTTATCCGCGGAGCTGCTCCGGAGGCCACCATGGTGAGCATTTTAATCGTTGACGATGACTACGAGATTCAAATCCTCCTGAAGGAATTGCTGGAGGCCCAGGGTTTTTCCTGCGTCCTGGCCTCGAACACGGCCGAGGCCCGCCAGGCCCTCGCCCGGCAGTCCTTTGAGCTGGTCCTCCTGGACGTCAGGATGCCCGGCGAAACCGGGCTCGAGTTCCTGCAACACGTTCGCGATGATGTCCCGGACACGGCCTTCATGATGGTCAGCGTCATCAGTGATCTGGAGGTGGCCAAGCTGGCCCTGGACCTCGGCGCTTACGGTTACGTGGCCAAGCCGTTCGACCCCAACGAGATACTGATCAACGTGGCCAGCGTCCTGCGCCGCCGCGAGCTGGAAATAGAGAGGCGCGCCCATCTGGGCGAACTGGAGCGTCTTGTCGCCGAAAGAACGGCCTCTCTGAGCGAGAGCGAGAAGCGGTTTCGCACCCTGGTCGAGGGGATGAGCGAAGGCCTGGCCGTAGCTGATGAAAGAGGACTTCTGACCTACGTCAATGACTCCTTTTGCCAGATGCTTCATCTGTCATCGGAGGACATGCTCGGCCGGCCGTTGTCCGATTTTCTGGCTGATGAGGATCGAGATGAGTGGAAGAGGCGATTTCAAGAGCGCATGAAGGGGGGTGAGGAGGAGTACGAAATCGCCTGGCAGAGGGCTGATGGGCGGAAGGTTTTTTCGATCATGTCCCCCAAGTCTCTTTTCGACGAAGAGGGCACCTTCAAGGGAAGTTTTGGGGTCATAAATGATATTACCGAAAGGAAGCTGGCCGCCGACGCCCTGGCCCGGTCCGAGGAGCGGTATCGCGGGCTGACCGAGGCCGCGCCCAATGCCATTCTGGTTCACCGCGACTTCAAGATCGAGTACGCCAACCCGGCCGCGGTCAAGCTGCTCCGGGCTTCCGGCCCGGACCAGCTGATCGGGCTCTCTTATCTGGACCTGGTTCATCCCGAGGATCGGGCCGAGTCGGAGGAGCGCACCCTCAAGCTTCACAAGGGTCAAACATTGGTCCCCCCGAGGCAGCACCGCCTGGTCGCCCTGGACGGCCAGGCGATCGAGGTCGAGTCCACCGGAACGGTCTTCAGCCACGGGGAGTGGAGCCTCGTCCAGGTAATCGCCACGGACATCACCGAGCGCAAGCGGGCCGAGGAGGCGTTAAAGGAATCGGAACGGCGCTATCGAGAGCTGTTCAACAGCATCAGCGACTTCATTTCCACCCACGACGCCGAGGGGCGGCTGACTTCGGTCAACATGGCCGCGGCCAAGGCCCTGGGCTACGAGCCAGAGGAGTTGCCCGGCCTGCGGCTGACCGATTTGATGCCGCCCAAACACAGGCAGGCTTTCCATGACGACTACATGGCCGAGATCAAGGCCCGGGGCCGGGCCGAGGGGGTCTTCCAGCTCCTGGGCAAGGACGGCCAGTCCCACTACCTCGAGTACCGGAACTCCCTTATCCAGGGAGATGGCCCCAATCTCCTGGTCAGCAGCGTGGCCCGAGACATCACCGAGCGCAGGCTGGCCGAGAAAGCGCTGAAAAAGAGCGAAGCCCGCTTCCGGATGCTGGTGGAGACCATGGATCAGGGTCTGATCCAGACCGACGAGAACCACATTACTAACTACGTGAACGCCCGGTTCTGCCAGATGCTCGGCCGGACGGCCGAGGAAGTGCTGGGCCGGCCCGGCGACAGTTTCGTCGACGAGGCCAACCGCCGCATCATTATGGACCAGCGGGCCAAGCGCGGGCAAAGCGAGCGGGGCCCTTACGAACTGGCCTACCTGAGGGCGGACGGAGCAACAGTGCCGACGATCGTCTCGCCCACGCCGCTGTTTGATGAGCAGGGTCATTTCCGAGGCTCCTTCGCCGTGATCACGGACATCACCGAACGCAAAAAGGCAGAAGAGGCCATCCTCCGGGCCAAGGAGGAGTGGGAGCGGACCTTTGACTCAGTGCCCGATTTGATCGCCATCCTGGACAAGGATTATCGCATTGTCCGTCTCAACAAAGCCATGGCGGCCAGGCTGGGCCTGAGCCCGCAGGAAGCCGTTGGCGAATCTTGTTGCAGGCTCTTTTACGGGACGGTTGAAGCGCCTGAATTCTGCCCGAACAGAAAAACCTTGCTCGATGGCGGGGTTCATTCGGTGGAAATTTCGGAGAAGCAGCTCGGAGGAGATTTCGTTATCACTACTTCTCCCCTGCGCCTGCCCGACGGAACATTAGCCGGCACGGTCCACATAGCCCGGGATATCACCGAGCACAAGGTCATGGAAAACCGCTTGTTTCAAGCCCAGAAGCTGGAGGCGATCGGGCAGTTGGCCGCGGGCATTGCCCACGAGATCAACACGCCCACCCAGTACATACACGCCAACATCGAGTTTCTGGAGGAGACCTTCGGGAAGCTCAGCCAGGTGACGCGGCAGTTGCCGGAGCTGGTTCAGGCGATCAAGTCAGGGGCGCCGCTTGAGGCGATAATTCAAGATTCGGAAAGGGCCCTGGAGGAAGCCGGATTGGATTACGTGACCGAGGAAGTGACTGACGCGATCCGGGGTTCGCTTGACGGCGTGGGTCGGATCTCGAAAATAGTTGATTCAATGAGATACTTTTCTCATCCCGGCACCGAGGAGAGGAGCGTCATTGACGTCAACCATGCCTTGGAGAACGCCGTGACGGTATCGCGCAACGAGTGGAAATACTGGGCTGATCTGGAGACCGAGTTCGACCCCTCCCTGCCCAGCCTGTCCGGTTTCGAGGCCCAGTTGAATCAGGCCCTCCTCAACATCATCATCAACGCGGCCCAGGCCATAGGCGGCCAGTTGGGCGAAAATCCCAAGGAGAAGGGCAAGATTGCCATAGGCACGAGCCACCAGGACCACTGGATAGAGATCCGGATCAGCGACACTGGCCCGGGGATTCCGGAGGAGATCCGCTCCCGGATATTCGATCCTTTCTTTACGACCAAGGAAGTGGGCAAGGGCACGGGGCAGGGCCTGGCGTTGGTCCACTCCGTGATCGTGGAAAAGCACGGCGGTATGATCGACGTGGAGACGGAAGTGGGCCAGGGAACGACCTTCATTGCGCGCTTGCCTGTGGACCCGGAAGGGATCACGGAGCCAAAACCCAGGAGTAAGCGGCGGAGGAAAAAGAAATCATAACCACGTCCGAAACATGGTTGTGACGAAGATAATACCCTCAAGACCCCGCAACGTAAGGTCGAGATACAGGTTCCTGAGCGGGGCCGAGCTGAGCTCGACATTATCAGGCTCCATCCTCAAGTGGGCTGTGATATCCTAAAAGCCACAGACTTCGAGCCGGCGATAACATCCCACCGGCCCTGTCGACCAGGCCTGGGACGAAATGAGGATCCGAAAGAGGTTGCGAGTGACCAGGGCGCCCTTTATGATCCCGACGCCGGGCAAGCCAGCCTGGAGCTTCTTCGATTCAAGAAAAAGCTGGATCCCAGCAATACCTTGGCTTTATAAAGACCTCAAGAATAGACACGGCCAATGAGTCACGGATCGCGACAGGGATTGCCCGATGCCCGCCGGGACCAAGAATCCCGTGACGAGGTTTATTGGATGATTGGAACGCCAATCCGCTCTGGGGAGCGTTGGTGCGACAAAGAGCGCGACTGAGCGCAAAGGCCTATTAGAGAAGCATGGTCACGATTGCCCCTGCCTCCATGTTTACCTTGCTCTTAGTCGATGATGAGCCCGAGGTCCTCTCGGCCCTCAAGAGAACCTTTCACTCAGCCGAGTATCAAATACACACTGCGCGAAGCGGCTCGGAAGCGCTGGGAATCCTCCGGGGAAAAAGCATCGATGCCGCCCTGGTGGACCTGAAGATGCCGGGCATGGATGGCCTGGAGCTGTTGAAAACGATTCGCCGCGAATACCCGCAGGTCAGGACGATTATGCTCACCGGCCACGGCGGCGTTCAGGAAGCGGTGGCGGCGATACAGTTGGGGGCAGTCGATTTTCTGGAGAAACCCGCCTCGACAGACACCTTGCGGGCACGAGTGGGGCATCTTTACAACACCTGGCAATTGGAGCAAGAAAACCAGGCCCTGAAGGCCCGCCTGGCCGCCTATTCCTGCGTCGAGCAGTTCGTGGGCGAGACAGGGGTCGTCCGCCGTTTGAAGGAATTGATCGCCCGGATAGGTCCTACGGACGTCAGTTGCCTGATCCAGGGTGAGACCGGGACCGGCAAGGAGCTTGTCGCCCGAGGCCTTCACGCCCTGAGCAGCCGGGCCAATAAACCGTTCGTGCCGGTTGACTGCGCCGCGATCAGCGAGACGGTCATAGAGAGCGAGCTTTTCGGCCACGCCAAGGGAGCTTTTACGGGCGCCCATACCTCGACTCTGGGCCTCATCCGTTCGGCCGACGGGGGTACTCTTTTCCTGGACGAGGTGGGAGAGCTTTCCCCAATGATTCAGGCCAAGCTCCTCAGGACCACTCAGACTCAAGAGGTCCGGCCAGTTGGCAGCGCCAAAAGCCATCTGGTGGACGTTCGCCTTCTCGCCGCAACCAATCGGGATCTGGCCTTCGAGGTCTCCCAGGGCAGGTTCAGAGAGGATCTTTATTACAGGCTCAACGTCTTCCAAATTCCAGTTCCGCCGTTGCGCGAGCGCAAGGACGATATCGCCCTCCTGTGCAACCATTTCATCCAGCGCTTTCAGGGCGAGACTCCATCGGTTAGCGGGGTGTCCCAGGAAACCCTGAAGCTTCTGGAGGCTCACGAGTGGCCGGGCAACGTCAGAGAACTCGAGAACGTCATCCGCCGGGCCCTGGTCGTGGGGCGACAGGAACTGCTTCAGACAGAGGATCTTCCGCCAAGTTTGCTCCATTCCGAGGGACAGACTCACTTCGAGACGGCACTGTCCGAAGGTGACAGCATGTCTGCGTATGAAATGGCCGCCATCAGGAACGCTTTGCGGAAGAGCGGCGGGAATCGCAAAAAGACCTCTGAAATACTGGGAATAGGTGAGGCCACTCTGTACCGGAAGATGAAGAAGTATCTGATCCCGGCTTAACCCACCCTTCCATGTCCAGGGCCGCGGGCCCGTCTCAACTATCATCCTGACAGCAACAAAAAGATCTGCTCTATCATTTTGATTGCCTAGGCGGCCCTAAAAGGCCTGCGCCTCCATATAAATGTCATTATAATGGTTTATAAAATAGATGTAGCCTGCCGGCACGGAACCTGCTTTTCCAGGAAGGCATGGAAGAGCGCAAGGGCGAAAATCCGAAAGGACCAGATGATAACCCGGCCCGGCTGTCGCCGGCCAGGAGAAAGGAAAGGCAGATGAGTGCCTTGGAAAGACTAAGGGCTTTGATCCGAGACGCTTCCGCAGTCGCTTCAATAGAGTACTCGCTGCTTCTCGGAATGATCGGGGGCAGTCTCGGCATCGCGTCCTCGCTCCTGGCCGGAGCAGTCGCCGGCCGCATCAACATGGTCGTGCAAGCCCTTCAGGCCAACCTGCTGTACTACTTACGCTGACTAAAGTAAGGCCGGGGCGAGATGGACAAACGGATCAAAGAGATCAGGAACACCACGGGCCGGGAAAAAACAAGGTGTCACAGGTTTGAACCTAAGCAGGCCAGGTTGTTCACGGGCGTGATTCCCTGCAACCGGCTTCACATATTCCGATCTGATTACCTCAAGGCCGGGGAGGTCGGAGGGTCCATCGAGTGGATTTGTCAACCGGTTGATCGATATCGGAGGCAAGGCGGCCTATCATGATTGGAAATGGCAAGTCTCGCTTGTTTCGGCATCTTCTTTGGCCCGGCATTATGCGACGGCATACGCCCGAAGGCGGTTGTATCATCGTATGATTGATCAATTATCGAGGATGAGATATACTAAAAAACCGTTGCCCGTCCGCTGAAGCGGTGCTGCATGTTCAGGAAACCAGCAATAGCCACCATCATTCGGTCCAGGATGGAGGCCCGACGGTGAAATTAGAGCGATTCGGAAGGCCGCAGAAGGCCAGCCGGCGGAATAAAGACATTCTTGCGAGTTAATTCCGGTTAATCAGCTACTTAGATAGACCAGTCGACGGGACGCATATTCAGCGTCGAATGTCCGCGAGGGAGGCGTTATGCGAATAACCATCCGGTACACGACACTGACCGGCCTAGTCCTGTTGATCGTGATGGGGTTGTTGATATATTTCGTCGACCAGCAGATGGATCGCCAGGCCTTCGCTGAGGCCAGAGACAAAGCGGCCCTGATACTCAACCGGAACCTGGCCACCCACACCTATTTCAACCACCGACTCAAACCGGCCGTCTTGAAGGTACTCGAAGGCAAAACCGAAGAAAGCTACTTTGAGCCGGCCTGGATGTCCTCTACCTATGCAATCAGGATCATTGAAGAGTATGTTAATGATCTTAGCGCCAAAAATTATTATTACAAAGAATGCGCCATCAACGCTCGCAGCCCCCTCAACGAGGCAGACAATTACGAGCGGGCCTTCCTTGAGCGGATCAACGCCGACCCGAAATTGACCTTTACCGCTGAGAGTAGAGCGATTGACGGTCGGGCCTACTACCAGGTTTTAAGGCGGGGTGAGACCATGGAGGCCGACTGCCTCCGCTGCCACAGCCGGCCCGCCGCGGCTCCGTCCGGCCTAGTCGACGTCCACGGCTCCGAGCGAAGCTTCAACCGCCGCGTGGGAGAGGTCGTTTCCGCCATCTCAATCCGTATCCCTATAGACACGGCCTTGGCCCAAACCCACAAAGTAACCTGGACCCTGTCCATCGGCCTTTTGGCTGTCCTGGCCTGTACAGGCGGGGTTATGTGGATGTTGAACCGGCGCCTGTTCTCCAATCCTCTGAAGATGATTAAGAATCAGGCCGCCCTCATTGCCAACGACCCCGGCCACCTGGGCGAAACCCTGCCCGAGAGCTTCCCCGGCGAATGGAGAGACTTGGCCCGCGACTTCAACGCCATGTCGCTCAGCCTCAAAGCCAGCCGTGACCAGCTGGAGGAAAGAGTTGAGGAGAGGACGGCCGCGCTGAAGGCGGCCCTGGACGAAGTCAAGCAGTTAAGCGGCCTGCTCCCCATCTGTGCATCCTGTAAGAAGATCCGTGACGACAAGGGCTGCTGGCACCAGATTGAGAACTACATCGAGGGACACTCAGAGGCTCAGTTTTCTCACGGTCTGTGCCCCGAATGCGCCCGAAAGCTCTACCCTAAAATCTTCGACAAGCCGGAGTAACTTTTAGAAAAGGGCCCGCAGAAGAAGGGGAGGAGCAGAGCAGACGAAGAGTCCGGATGCTGTTTGACTAACCCCCGGTGGTTGACTGGTGCCGTTCAGTTAAGCACCCAAGAACATCGAGGTGTCGGGTGGCAGGCTGATCACGGAATCCTGTTCCAGATGACGATCCCCAGTTGTTGCGATCGTCCAGACGCCTCCTTTCCGGCAAACCGAGCCCGGATAAGACCGAAGAGTTAACGGAGAGACTGAAGGCCGTCTCCTAACGCGGTCCGCGCGTCGTCGTGGTCTCAGACCACCCCATGCCCTGAAGGAACGATGTCCGGGTTCCGTCCAAGTTAAGAATAGCTCAGTCTGATACTGTCCATTATTGCTCGCCGTTTACGCCGATCTAAAGACCGCAGTCGAGGCCGTCTACAGGGCAATATTTATCGCCTTTTGAAACAAACTTTACCCTTCGGCCCCCTGGCCGAGCCGCGAACAGGGAGGAGTTAGTCAAAAGGGGTAGTCAAGGATAGTCGAAAAAATAGGCTTGGCGCATCGCCAAGCCCTTGCTTTTTGCGTGGTGCCGAGGGACGGAGTTGAACCGCCGACACGGGGATTTTCAGTCCCCTGCTCTACCTACTGAGCTACCTCGGCCCGGGTGGCCCTATTTTTAGGCCATGGACGGACGTTAGTCAAGAGGATTCAGCCCGGTTGTCACCGGAGAGCGATAATGTTAGACTGGCTCTGGAAATCGGGGAGGGACGAGCCTCATGTCGAACCTGGTCTACATCTCCGGGGCGGCGATGACCCAGTTTGGCCGCTCCCAGTCGTCCCTGGACAGCCTCATGGTCGAGGCCGGTCGGGCGGCCCTGAACGACGCCGGCCTGGATTCGGTCGACGCCCTCTATCTCGGGGTGATGAACCCGGCCGAGTTCACCGGCGACTCCAACCTGGCCGCCCTGCTGGCCGACCAGCTCGGCCTGCCGGGCGTGCCCTCCTCCCGGGTGGAGACGGCCTCGTCCACCGGGGCCGGGGTCCTGGAGACAGCCTTCTACGCCGTGGCCTCGGGCTACGTCAAGCGGGCCCTGGTGGTGGCCGGGGAGAAGATGACCCACCTGCCCACCGCCCAGACGACCCGCATCCTGGCCCGGGTCATCGACAAGGTGGAGCGCCAGTACGGGGCCTCCATGCCCGCCCTGGCGGCCATGATCGCCCGGCGCTATGCTTACGAGAACGAGCTCGACCAGGAGGAGCTGGCCCGGGCCCTGGCCGCGGTGGCCGTCAAGAACCACGCCAACGGCTCACTCAACCCTCTGGCCCAGTTCCGCAAGGCCATCGATCCGGAGAACTACTTCAAGTCCAAGATGGTCGCCGACCCGCTGCACATCTATGACTGCGCGCCCATCACCGACGGCGCGGCGGCGGTGGTCCTGACCAAGGAGCCCTCCAAGGTCTGTCTGACCGGCATCGGCCACGCCACCGACACCCTGGCCGTGGGCCGCCGGGGCACGCTGACCTCGTTCAATTCGACCAAGCAGGCGGCCATGAAGGCCTACCGCATGGCCCAGATCAACCCCAAGGACGTCGACCTGGCCGAGGTCCACGACGCCTTCACCATCTTCGAGATCATCGGCACCGAGGACCTGGGTTTCTTCGAACCCGGCCAGGGCTGTCGGGCCGTCCTGGAGGGCTGGACCACGCTCCAGGGCCGCCTGCCGGTCAACTCCTCGGGCGGGCTCAAGGCCAGGGGGCACCCGGTCGGAGCCTCGGGCCTGGCCCAGGTGGTCGAGCTGGTCTGGCAGCTCAGACGACAGCTGCCCGAAGCCAGGCTGATCAAGGACGCCTCCATCGCCCTGGCCCAGTCCATCGGCGGCCTGGCCAACAACAACTTCGTGACCATTCTCAAGCGGGCCGATCATCGCCAGGTCTGGCAGGTCGACTTCGAGCCGGAGTACGCCCCCGAGCTCCACCCGCCCCGGCCGACCCTGGAGCTGGACAGCCTCCGCTCCGGCCGCGGCGAGCTCCTGACCTGGACCGTTCTCCACAGCCCGCCGGAAGGCTTTAAGCCGCCCCTCAAGATGGGTTACGTCCGCATGGCCGACGGCGCGGTCATCCTGGCCCACGCCGACCAGGACGCCTTCGAGGAGATGCCCGCCATCGGGGAAAAAGTCAGCGTGGACGTCTCGGGCGAGCACTTCGTCTTCAAGCCCTACGACCCCTCCATCGTCTGGCGCAAACCCCTGGAGGAGATCAAGAAGAAGATCTGGGGCTGGTGGTCTTACATGGAGGACGCTTACTCGGTGGCCGCGGCCAAGGCCATGAAGGGCCGCCGCAAGGAGGCCGGCCGGGCCGAGACCGAAGAGGAAGAGGAGACCGAGAAAGTGGCCTGAGCCGGCCGGGCCGGTTTGGCCTCTCCAGCACCCGGGCGCGGCGCCTGACCGCGCCCGTTCCTTTCTCCGGCCCCCGGCGGCCGGGCCTGGCCAAGGCCGCCGCCTTGACAACCCGGGCCGGCCCGACCAAGATTACTTCAGCATGCCGGGAGTTCTCATCGCCCTGGAGGGGATCGACGGCGCTGGCACCACCAGCCAGGCCCGGGCCCTGGTCGAGTGGCTGGAGCGGCGGGGCCGGGAGGCCCTCCTGACCGCCGAGCCCTCCGGCGGGGCCATCGGCCGGCTGATCCGGGAGGCCCTGGCCGGCCGCCTGAGCCTGAGACCGCCGGCCCTGGCCCTGCTCTTCGCCGCCGATCGCCTGGATCATCTGGCCCGCCAGATAGAGCCGGCCCTGGAGCGGGGTCAGATCGTGGTCAGCGACCGCTACGTCTTCTCCTCCCTGGCCTACCAGTCCCTGGACAGCGATCCCGGCTGGGTCGAGACCATCAACGGCCTGGCCCGGCCGGCCGACCTGGTGCTGCTCCTGGACGCGCCGGTGGAGGTCTGCCTGGAGCGGGTCCAGGCCCGGGACGGCTCGCTCAAGGAGATCTTCGAATCGGAGAGCCTCCTCCTGGAGATCCGCCGGCGCTATCTCGACCTGGCCCGGGAGCGGTCCCGGCGGGGGGAGCGGGTGGTGGTCATCGACGCGGCCGCCCCCCTGGAGCAGGTTCGGGAGGCGGTCCTGAGCGCCGCGGCCCGGACTCTGGGAATGGGGCCGGTGGGTTAGGGGCCGTGCCCTCCTTCATCCGCCGTCCGCTGGCTCACCCCAGCCAGGTTCTGGTCTTCAGCTTCATCGGCTTGATCCTGGCCGGCGCGGCCCTGCTCTGGCTGCCCCAGGCGGCCTCGGGCCAGAGGCTCAGCCTCGTCGACGCCCTCTTCACCGCCACCTCGGCCGTTTGCGTCACCGGACTGGTCGTGGTCAGGACCGGCGCCGACCTGAGCCCTTTCGGCCAGGTGGTCGTCCTGGTATTGATCCAGCTGGGCGGGCTGGGCATCACCGTCTTCTCGACCCTGATCCTGCTCCTCCTGGGCCGGCCCATCACCTTCAGGGCCGGACGTCTGCTGGCCGAGAGCCACCAGCGCCTGCCCGGGGCCCACTGGGGCCGGCTCTTCCTGGCCGTCTTCATCTGGACGGCCGTTCTGGAGGCCGCCGGCGCGGCTCTATTTCTGGTTCGCTTCGCCGGCCAGATGCCCCTGGGCCAAGCGGCCTGGTGGGCCGTGTTCTCCTCTGTCTCGGCCTTCTGCAACGCCGGATTCGGCCTGAGCGAGCAGTCCTTTGTCCCCTACGCCGGCGACTGGCTGGTCAACCTGACCCTGATGGGCCTGATCGTCAGCGGCGGGCTGGGCTTCCTGGTCCTGGACGAGCTCTGGGGCCGCCTGGCCCGCCGGGACCGGAAGCCCCTGAGCCTCCACACCCGGCTGGTCCTCTGGTTCTCCGGGCTGCTGATCCTGGTCGGGGCCGGGGCCATCTTCGTCCTGGAGTGGCCCGGAGCGCTCGGGGAGGCGCCCTGGGGCCAGAGGGTCCTGGTCAGCCTCTTCCAGTCGGTCACGGCCCGCACGGCCGGCTTCAACACCATTGACCTGGGTCTCCTCTCCAACGCCAGCCTTCTCATTCTCGTCAGCCTCATGTTCATCGGCGCTTCGCCCGGTTCCTGCGGCGGCGGGATAAAGACGACCACCTTCGCCCTGTTCTTCGCCGTGATCAAGGCCCGCCTGCGCGAGGAGGCCCGGCCCCACCTCTTCAGCCGCAGCCTCTCGGCCGAGTCCCTCTCGCGCAGCGTCACCCTGCTGCTCATGTCCGGGGGGGTGGTCATCATCTTCACCATGCTGGTGGCCATGGCCACGCCCCAGCCCGGCTGCCGGGACTGTCTGGTCGAGGTTTTCTTCGAGGTCGTCTCGGCCTTCGGCACGGTCGGCCTCTCCCTGGGGATCACCCCGGACCTGACCGCTCCGGCCAAGGGACTGATAACCATTCTCATGCTCCTGGGCCGGCTGGGTCCCCTGACCCTGGCCGGCTTCCTGATGGGCCGGAGCAAACCGGAACGGTTCTTCTTCGCCGAAGAGCCGGTCATGATAGGCTAGGAGGCCGGGATGGGAATCCGCGTTGCCGTCTTGGGACTGGGCACCTTCGGACGCGAGGTCGCCCTGGAGCTGGCCCGGCTGGGTCACGACGTCCTGGCCCTGGACAGGCGCCAGGAGCCAGTCCAGGCCGTCAAGGACTACGTCTCCCAGGCCGTGGTCGCCGACGCCGCCGACCGGGCCGTCCTGGAAGACCTGGGCCTGAAGGGGCTCGACTCGGCCGTGGTCTCGCTGGGCGACAACCTGGCCGGCTCGATCCTGCTGACCCTCTACCTCAAGGAGCTGGAGGTCAAACGCATCGTGGTCAAGGCCTCCAACGACGATCACTCCCTGGTGCTCCAGAAGGTCGGGGCCGACCAGATCATCATCCCCGAGCGGGAAATGGCCCTCCGTCTGGCCCACACCCTGACCTCGCCCAACCTGATCGACTACCTGCCGGTCAGCCCGGACACGGCCATCGTCGAGCTGGCCCCGCCCGAGGCCTTCGTCGGCCAGAGCCCGCGTCAGCTGGACCTCAGGAAAAAGCTGGGCATCCAGATTCTGGCCGTCAAGGACGAAGAGCGCCAGGAGGTCAGGGTGGTCATCGACCCGGACTATCTCATCCAGAAAGGCGACGTCCTGGTCGTTCTGGGCCGGCCCGAGGACATCGACAAGCTCAGAAAGGTCTCTTAGGGCTGGATTTGTCCCGGCCCTTCTGGCAGTATCTGCTCCTGAGTTCGAAACCCGGAGGTTTGCGCCGTCATGGATATTTGCGTCGTTGGGACTGGGTACGTCGGCCTGGTAACGGGCACCTGCTTCGCCGAGTTCGGCGTCTCGGTCACCTGCGTCGATGTTAACCAGGAGAAGATCAGCCAGCTCCACCAGGGCCAGGTGCCCATCTACGAGCCCGGCCTGGAGGAGCTGATCAGCAAGAACACCAAGGAGGGCCGGCTCTACTTTTCCACCGACATCCCCACGGCCATCAGGCGGGCCCTGGTCATCTTCATCGCCGTGGGCACGCCCCAGGGCCAGGACGGCTCGGCCGATCTCAAGTACGTCCGCCAGGTGGCCGAGGCCATTGGCCGCCACATGACCGGGTACAAGGTGGTCGTCACCAAGTCCACCGTGCCCGTGGGCACCGGTGAGCTGATCAGGCGGATCATCCAGGAGAACCAGACCGAGGTCCATCCCTTCGACATCGTCTCCAACCCCGAGTTCCTGCGCGAGGGCTCGGCCATCGAGGACTTCATGCGGCCCAATCGGGTGGTCATAGGCGCCGAGTCCGAGAAGGCCATCGCCATCATGCGCGAGCTTTACTCGCCCCTCTACCTCCTCGAATCGCCCTTCGTCATCACCGACGTGGCCACCTCGGAGATGATCAAGTACGCCTCCAACGCCTTTCTGGCGGCCAAGGTCAGCTTCGTCAACGAGATGGCCAACCTCTGCGAGCTGGTCGGGGCCGACGTTCAGATGGTGGCCAAGGGCATGGGCATGGACAACCGCATCGGGCCCAAGTTCCTGCATGCCGGACCCGGCTACGGCGGCTCCTGTTTCCCCAAGGACACCAAGGCCCTGGCCCAGCTGGCCCGCGAGCACGGTTACGAGTTCAGGATCGTGGAGTCGGTCATCCAGGTCAACGAGGAGAGGCGCGGCCGCATGACCGACAAGATCGTGGCCGCCTGCGGCGGCCAGGTCAGCGGCAAAACCATCACCTGCCTGGGCCTGACCTTCAAGCCCAACACCGACGACATCCGGGAGGCCCCGGCCGAGCCGATCCTCAGGAACCTCATCGCCCTGGGGGCCAGGATCAGGGCCTTCGACCCGGCCGGCATGGCCGCCTTCGCCAGGACCCTGCCCCAGGTGACTTACGGGGACAACGCCTACCAGGTCTGCGAAGGGGCCGACTGCCTGATTCTGATGACCGAGTGGAACCAGTTCCGCAACCTGAACCTGCAGCGGATCAAGGAACTGATGAACCAGCCGGTCCTGGTCGATCTCAGGAACGTCTATTCGCCGGAAAAGGTGCGCTCCCTGGGCTTCAGGTACTACTGCGTCGGCCGGCCCTGAGCGGCCTCAGCTGACCGCCAGCACCAGGGCGGCCAGACCCCCGGCCAGGAGGAAGTTGGCCTCGACCAGGCCCTCGATGAACGCGCCCGGCAAGAGCCGTTTCTGCTGATAGGCCCAGATGATGACGGCCAGGCCGGCCGAGGCGGCGGCCAGGATCCAGGCCGCCGGCGTCAACAGCCCGCCCAGAACCGCCCCGGCGGTCAGGGTCACCAGGGCCCCGCTCAGCAGCCCGAGCAGCCGGATCATTTTGTCTTCGCCCAGGTGAATGGCCAGGGTCTCCTTGCCCACCACCAGGTCACCCTGGATGTCCATGACGTCGAAGAGGGCCGTGCGGACAAAGGCCAGGCCAGCCAGGATCAGGGAGACCAGCAGGCCGTTCAGCCACTGGCCGTCCAGGCAGAGGGCCGGCCAGAGCCCCAGGACCGCTCCCCAGGCCAGGGCGATGCCCAGCGGCTTGGAACCGGGGAAATCCTTGAGCTTGACGTAGCGGGTCTTCTCCTGGAAGCGCTCGGGCACGATGCGCACCGAGTAGACCAGGCCCAGGGCCGAGAGGACCAGGAGGGACAGGAACGGCTTGGCCCCCAGCCCGGCCGAGAGGGCCAGCCCCAGGATCGTGGCCAGGATGGAGGTGGCCACCAGAAAGAGCCGGTGCTTGGCGTAGAACTTGATCCGGTCCGGGTCGTTGTAGACGGCCGCCTCCCGGTCGAGGAAGTGGTTGAGGATGTGCATGGCGTAGAGGTAGCAGAAGGGTACGACCAGGAGACGGAAATCGAGGCTCAGCCGCTGGGCCAGCCCCCCGGCCATGCCCAGGCCCGCCCCGCCCAGGGCGACCAGGAAGTTGGACTTGAGCAGGAAGCGGAAGACCCGGTAGGCCGTGGCCCTGAGGCGGCTCTGCCCCCGGCCGGGCAGGCTGCGCAGCTCCTCGACCACCTTGCGGATCAGCCAGTTGGGCGTCGAAGCCCCGGCCGTCACCCCCACCGAGCGCAGTCCGGTGATGGACTTGAGGTTCAGCTCCGCCTCGGTCTCGACGTGGAAGGCCCGCGCCCCGGCCTCGACGGCGATCTGGACCAGGCGCTTGGTGTTGGCCGAGTTCCGGCCGCCGACCACGACCAGGCCCTCCTCCTGGCTGGCCAGGGACTTGACCTCGGCCTGGCGCTCCTGGGTGGCGTGGCAGATGGTGTTGAAGATCTGGGCCTCGGGCCAGCGCCTCCTGACCGCGGCGACCAGTTCCTCGAAAAGGGCCGTGGACTGGGTCGTCTGGGCGACGACGATGACCTGATCCCAGGGCTCCAGTTCGGCCACCTCCTCGGCGCTGGCCACGACCACGCTGCGGCCGGGGCCTTGGCCGTGGCCCATGAGGCCCTTGACCTCGGCGTGGTCTCGGTCGCCGACGATGATCGCCAGGTGGCCCTTCTGGGTGTAGCTCTTGATGAGCATCTGGACCTTGACCACCCGGGGGCAGGTGGCGTCGATGACCCGTCCGGCCGAGCGCCGGAGGTCCTCTCTGACACTGGGCGGCACGCCGTGGGCCCGGATCACGGCCGTCTCGCCGCCCGTGACCTGGGACAGCTCCCTGATCGTCCGGATGCCTTTGTCGGCCAGGAGGTCCAGGACCTGGGTGTTGTGAATGAGGGGGCCGTAGGTGACGATGGGGCGCTGACCGCGGTTGGCCTCCTCCAGGACGATCTCCACCGCCCGCCTTACCCCCATGCAGAACCCGGCCGTCCGGGCCAATTTAACCTTCATGCCGCCCCTGTCCCGGACCTGAGCCGGTCGAAGTAGTCGTCGATCAAGTCTTCCATTTCCTCAAGCCCGCCGCTCAGGTGGATCCTCCGCCGGATGACCCTGGCCTGGGGCAGGCCCTTGACGTAGTAGCCGAAGAGGCCCTTGAACTTGAGCCAGCCCGCCCGCTGCCCCTGGTAGTGGACCATCAGGTTCAGGTGGCGCCTCATCACCCGCTGCCTGGTCTCCAGGTCGGGCGGTCGGACCGGCCGCCCGGCCAGATGATCGCCCATCTGGCCGAATATCCAGGGCTGGCCCAGGGCCCCTCGGCCGACCATCACCCCGGCGCAGCCGGTGGCCAGCATGGCCGCTCCGTCCTCGGGCCTGGCCGCGTCGCCCGAGCCGATGAGCGGCAGGGAGACCGCCCCGGCCACCCGCTCCAGGAGACTCCAGTCGGCCCGTCCCGAGAAGCCCTGCCGGGCGAAGCGGGGGTGGAGGACCAGGCCGTCCAAGCCCTCGTCCTGGGCCAGCCGGGCGACCTGAGTGGCCACCTCTCCCTCGGCCGGGCTGAAGCCGGAGCGAAGCTTGGCCAGGAGGGGCACCCTGACCGCCCGCCTGACGGCCCGGAAGATCCGCCCGACCAGGTCCAGGTCCCTGAGCAGGGCCGCACCGGCGCCCTGGCGGATGACCTTCTTGACCGGGCAGCCCAGGTTGAGGTCAACGGCCTCGAACCCGGCCGCCTCGACCTTTCCGGCCGCCCGGGCCAGCGTCTCGGCCAGGCCGCCGAAAATCTGGACCACCAGGGGCCGCTCGGTCGGGTGGGAGCGCAGAAGGGACCAGGTCTTGGGGTCGCGGCGGAGAAGCCCCTCAGCCGAGATCATCTCGGTGTAGACCAGTCCGGCCCCGCAGTCCTTGGCCGTCAGCCGGAAAGCCAGATCGCTGAAGCCGGCCATGGGGGCCAGGACCAGGGGGTTGTCCACCTGCAGCCCGGCCAAACGCACGCCGGAATGATAGCCCAAAGCCAATGGGTCGGCAAACGGCCCGTTCGGAGGCGGCTAGCCGGCCCACTTGATGTAGCCGGGATAGGTCTCCCGGAAGAGCGGATCGGCCGGGCGGAGGCGGACGCCCAGGGCCTGGACGCCCGGCTCCCTGAGCTCCAGGGCCCCGGTGTACTTGGCCACCCCGTCCTGGTAGCTCTCCACGAACTTGAGCTCCACGTTGTCCATGCCAGTCTCTTCCTCGCCGTACATGTAGACCGTCTCGACCATGAAGAGCTCGGGCCTGGCCCCGGCCAGGTTGACGTAGGCCTCGACCTGAAGCTCTTCGCCCACCTCCCGCTGGCGGGATTCCAGATCGGCGAAGAAGTCCTTGACCACCACCTTGGGCCAGGTCCGGTCCAGCTCGGCCTTCATCTGGCCCAGGGCCTTGAGCCGGGCCCGATCGTCGGCCAGGAGTTCCTCCAGGGTCTCGCTTTCGGGCAGGTAGAAGTCATTGAGGTAGCCGCGGAGCATGCGGTGCATGTTGAAGCCCTTGCCCACGGTGGCGATGGAGTTCTTCATCCAGGCCAGCCAGTCCCGGGGCAGGTCCCCCTCGGAGCGGTCATAGTACTTGCGGGTGATCTCCTCCTCGAGCAGCTCGTAGATCTGGTTGGCCTCGGCGGCCAGCTTGGCCTCCGGGCTCTCCAGCCAGTCGCCGGCGGTGATGGCCCAGCCGTTCTGGCCGTCGTAGCACTCCGGCCACCAGCCGTCCAGGACGCTCATGTGCAGGGCGCCGTTGATGCCGGCCTTCATGCCCGAGGTACCGCTGGCCTCCATGGGCTTGAGGGGCGTGTTGAGCCAGACGTCCACCCCGGCGGTCATGTGCCGGCCGACGTCCATGTCGTAGTCCTCGATGAAGGCGACCTGCTTCTCCAGGCCGTGGGAGCGGATGAACTTGAGAACCTGCCTGATTATCCGCTTGCCCTCCAGATCGGCCGGATGGGACTTGCCGGCGAAGATGAGCTGGACCGGGCGGTGGCTGTCGGTGATGATGGCCGCCAGCCGCTCGGGATCGTGCAGGATCAGGTGGGCCCGCTTGTAGGGCGCGAAGCGGCGGGCGAAGCCGATGGTCAGGACCCGGGGATTGAGGACGTTCTCCACCTCTCTGATCTTGCTCAGGGCCAGGCCCTTGCGCTCCATCTCCTCGGCCAGGCGCCGGCGGACGAAGGAGACCAGGGCCTGCTTGGACTGCTTGTGGGCCTCCCACAGCTCGGCGTCGGGGATGGACTGGACCTTGGCCCAGACCTCGGGCGACTCGGCCTGGTGGAGGTAGTCCGGTCCGATGTAGCGGTCGAAGAGGCTGGCCATCTCCGGGCTGAGCCAGGTGGGCAGATGGACGCCGTTGCTGATGGAGCGGATCGGAATCTCGAGGTGGTGATACCCCTCGAACAGGGGGGCCCACATCTTGCGGCTGACCTCGGCGTGGAGGGCCGAGACGCCGTTGACGAAGCGCGAGAAGCGCATGGCCAGGGCCGGCAGCCAGAAGGTCGGCTCCCCTGTCGCCACCCGGCCCCAGGCCAGGAAGTCGTCCAGGGGGATGTTCAGTTTCTCCAGGTCGTGTCTGAGATACTGCTTGACCCGCTCCTCGTCGAAGTGCTCGTTGCCCTCGATGACCGGGGTGTGGGTGGTGAAGACGGTCGAGTGGCGGATGATGTCGCTGGCTTCCTGAAGGGAGCAGCCTTGCTCCTGGATCAGCTCCCGGAGCCTTTCCAGAATAATGAAAGCCGAGTGCCCCTCGTTGAGGTGAAAGACCTTGGGCTTGATACCCAGGCGCTTCATGGCCAGGAGGCTGCCCCGGCCCAGGACCAGCTCCTGGACCAGGCGGTCGTCCCTCTCGGCGTCGTAGAGCATGTCGGTGATGGTCCTGAGCTGGGGCTGATTCTGGGGGATGTTGGTGTCCAGGAGGTAGAGGTTGGTCCGGCCCACGCCGATCTTCCACAGCTTGGCCGAGATGGACTCCTTCTTGAGCGGCACCTCGATGATGACCGGCTGGCCGTCCTTGTCCTTGACCTCCTCCACGGCCTTGAGGTGCCAGATGTTCTCCTGGTACTCCTCCTCCTGAAAGTCCTCGGGATTGATCCGCTGGGTGAAGTAGCCGAAGCGGTAGAGCAGCCCGAACCCGACCAGGGGCAGGCCCACGTCCGAGGCGGCCTTGAGGTAGTCCCCGGCCAGGATGCCCAGGCCGCCGGAGTAGATGGGGATCGACTCGTGGAGGCTGAACTCCATGGACAGGTAGGCGATGGTGTCGCTGGGGCCGAAGACGCGCTCCTCGCCGCCCTGGGCCTGGTAGGTGCCCTCGAAGCTCAGGTAGGTGATGAACCTGTACCAGACCTGCTCCAGCTCGAAGAGAAAGCCGGGCTCCTTGCTCAGCTTGGTCAGGCGCTCGGTGCCCAGGCGATGCATGAACTCGACCGGGTTGTGGTGGACCCGCCTGAAGAGGGCCGGATCGATGCGGCTGAAGAGCCTGATGGCGTCGTGATCCCAGGTGGTCCAGACGTTGTAGGCCAGTTCGTGCAGCGGCTTGAGGCTCTCGGGCACGTAAGGCTTGACGTAAAAGCGGCGGAGATTCATGACCCCTCCTGACCCCGCACCCCTGGCGTGCGCTTGTTAATGCAGCCTGCAACTATCACTTCCGGACCTCCCCGTCAATGGATCGGACCTAGAGCCGTTCCTCCAAATCGGCCAGTGCGTTGATGAAATAGAGATAGGCCTCCTCGGGCGAGAGATAGGGTGAAAAATACTTGTGGACGTCGCCGTCCTGGAAGTACTTGGTCGACATGTAGTAGAGGTGATCCGAGGTGGACAGCTTGCGGATGTCCTCTAAGAGGTCTTCGCGGTTGGCCCTCTTGATCCGGGCCAGCAGGTCGTAGAGGGTCTCGACGGCGTTGTGCTGGAGGTCGTTGGCCAGCCAGGCCGAGATGTCCCGCTCGGTGTCGGCCCAGGAGACGGGCCTGGTCACGCTCAGGGCCTCGGGCCGGTAGTTGGTCAGGTCGAGCACGTCCGAGGGCCAGGCAAAGCCGAGCTGGGGCCACTGGAAGACCCTGGCCGGCAGGGCCCTCAGGAACTCGAAGATGCCGCTGTCGGCCCACTGGTGCTCGCCAAAGGTCTCGTAGTCCATGAAGAGGTTGAGAAACAGGTTCCTCTGGCCCTGCTCCTGGAGGCAGAGCATGGCCACCCAGTCGACGAACTTGTCGACGCTGAGGGGCCACTCCGCCCAGTTCCGGTCGGAGAAGCGGAAGGCGATGTCGTCGGAGAGGTGGTAGTACTTGAGCAGAAGCAGGAGCCGGTGCGAGTAGTTCTGGTAGGCGTAGAGCGGCGAGCGGCCGCCCAGGATCCTCTCGGCCCCCTCGGCCAGGGCCCCCTTGAAGCCCTTGACCTCCCAGATCAGGTCGGACACGGAGTCCTGGTAGATCAGCTCGGTGTTGCGGAAGATGATCGGCCAGGCCCCGAACTCCTCGGCCATGAGCTTCCGGTGCAGGCCCACCTGGGCCAGAAACTCCTCGCCGTCGAAGAGCGCGGCCAGGGAGTGGTAGTAGGTCTCGCCCAGGAACTCCACGCAGCCGGTGGCGGCCAGCTCCTTGAAGGACTGGATGACCTCGGGCATGTAGCGCCTGAACTGCTCGATGGCCACCCCGGTGATGGAGTAGGCCACCTTGAACCGGCCCTCGTGCCTCTCGCACAGCTCCTTGATGATCCGGTTGGCCGGGAGGTAGCACTTGGACCCGACCTTGCGGACCACCTCTCGGTTTAATTTCTCGTCGAAATAGTCGTGGTCCCGGCCGATGTCCAGGACCCGGAAGGGTCTCAAGCGGTAGGGCTGGTGGACCTGGAAGTAGAAAACGATGTGGAGCATCGACTCAGGCCCCGGCCAGCTCCCTGTAGATGTCGGCTATGGCCTGGCCTGACTCGGACCACTGGATCCTGAAGACCTCGTCCTGGCCGGCCCGGGCCGTTTTTTCGCGCTCCTCGGGGTGTTCGAGGAGATAGCAGACGATGTCGGCCATCTTCTCGGTGTCCCAGAAATCGACCTGGTAGGCGTTCCTGACCACCTCGGCCACGCCCGACTGCTTGGAGATGATGGCCACCACGCCGTAGGCCATGGCCTCCAGGGGGGCGATGCCGAAGGGCTCGGAGATGGAGGGCATGATGAAGATGTCGGCCGCCTTGAGAATCTCCTCGACCTGGCGGCGGTTGAGGAAGTCGGTGAACAGGAAGCGCTGCTTGAGCCGGTAGGAGGCCGAACGATGGATCATCTTGCGCATCATGTCGCCCGCCCCGGCCATGACGAAGCGGGTCTCGGGGTGGCGCTTGAGGACCTTGCGGGCCAGCTCCAGGAAGTAGTCCGGCCCCTTCTGGACGGTGATCCGGCCCAGGAACAGGATCAGGGGCGACTTGAAGAGCCGGCGCTTGTCCTCGACCCTGGTGGGCGGCATGGAGTGGGCGTTGTGGACGACCCTGATTCTCTTGGGCTCGATGCGGTAGCGGTTGATGACCATCTCGGCGGTGAAGCGGCTGACGGCGATGACCAGGTCGGCGGCGTTCAGCCCGGCGTACTCGATCTGGTGGATCCGCTCGTCGCCCGGGCCGCCGCAGCGGTCGAACTCGGTGGCGTGGATGTGGGCCACCAGGGGCTTGCCCGTGATCTCCTGAACGGCCACGCCGGCCGGAAAGGTCAGCCAGTCGTGGGCGTGGATGATGTCGAACTGGAGCTCATTGGCCAGGCTGGCCGCCCGGGCGGCCAGCTCCTGGACCTTGTGGATGAGGGGCTCGTCGCCCTCCAGGTTTTCCCTGACCAGGGAGATGAGGCCGTCCCGACTGGGGGTCTGGTGCCGGATCAGGCTGGTCCACAGCTCCCGACCGCTCAGGCCGGGGGTCAAGTAGCTCTCCGGAACCGATGAAATTCCGATCAGTTCAAGACGCTCTTCAATGGTGGCGGCCGCCTCCAGGCGCCGGCTCACTTCGGGGTTGGGCCTGACCAGTTTGATGGGCAGGTCGAGCACGTCCTCGGGCCGGCGGAGGGGGAAATAGACCTGCTCCACGGCCGGCAGAACCAGCTCCACCTCGATACCCAGCTCCAGCAGGGCCCGGACCATGCCGAAGCAGGCCGTGCCCAGCCCGCCGGCGATGAGGGGCGGGAACTCCCAGGTCAGGAAAAGGACTCTCACGCCAAGTCCTCCAGTTCCGCGATGAGATGTTCTATCTCCAAGAGGGCCATGACGCTCCAGGCCTGGGCCGGGCAGCCCTTGGGGATGGCCGGCTGGAGGCCGTCCCAGATCTCGGCCACCGAGGCCAGGTTCCCCTTGAGGAAGCCGTCGCGGAAGGTCCAGATCAAGCCGGTCAGGTCCTTGACCAGATCCTGGGGCCCCAGGTCGCCCCGGTGGAGCTTGAGATAGACCCTGGCGTAGGGCAGGAGCAGCCAGGTCCAGACCGTGCCCTGGTGATAGCTCAGGTCTCTCTGCTTGTGGTTGCCCAGGTACTTGTTCTTGAAGGCCGGATGGCTGGGCGCCAGGGACCTGAGCCCGTAGGGGGTCAGCAGCTCGGCCTCGGCCCGCCTGAAGACGTGGGCCATCTGGCCCCGGTCGAGCCAGTCAAAGGGCAGGCTCAGGGCCAGGATGGCGTTGGGCCGGATCTCGAAGACCGGCCCGTTCTTGTCGATGCGGTCGGCCAGGTACTCGGGGCCGACGAAGTCGGCCAGGCCCTGCTTGACCCGGCCGGCCAGGGCGGCCAGCTCGGCCAGGCTGGCCTTGAAGCCGTCGGCGGCCAGGACGTCGGAGTCCTCGAGGCCCTGGGCCCTGGCTGCCTCGAGCAGGGCCATCAGGGCGTTGTACCAGAGGGCGTTGATCTCGATGGGCTTGCCCCAGCGGGGGGTGACCGGCTGATCGTAGATGACGGCGTCCATCCAGGTCAGGGCCCAGTTGCCGGGCCTTAAGTTGACCAGGCCGTCGTCGTCGAGGAAGATGGGCAGGTCCTGGTTGAACATGTAGTTGAGGACCACCTGGGTCGAGCGCCCCAGGAGCCCCCTGTCCCGGGGGGCGAACTCCCAGCAGCGGAGCACGTACCACAGCGGCGAGTCGGCGGCGTGATAGTTGAGCCCCTGGCCCCCCTCGCCGAAGGTGTTGGGCAGCAGGCCGTCCTTGATGGCCCGGCCGTACTTCCTGAGCAGCCGCAGGGCCAGGCGCTGGCCGCCGGGGATATGCTTAAGCCCGCTCAGGCAGATGAGGCTGTCCCGGGACCAGGAGCCGAACCAGGGATACCCGGCCACCATGTCGTCGCCGGTCAAGAAGTCCTCGGCGGCCAGGGTCAGGATCCTGAAGTACTCCTTGTGGCTGAACAGCTTCTGGTCAAAGAGGATGCGGCCCAGGACGTCGCCCTCGCCCTTGAGCTTGAGGGGGTGGTCGGCCGGCAGGGGCTGGCGGCGGTAGAACCTCTCGGCCTTCTCTGCACCGGACAAGGGATCCGGGGCGGGCTCACCCTCGGCCTGGGCGGTGAAGATGAGGCGGTTGCTCTGCCCGGGGTTGAGGGTGAAGCGCATCTCGGCCGGGCAGTAGAGGTCCTCGGTGGCCTCGTAGCCCCGGGAGGCCTCGTAGGGCAGAAAAACCTGGTGAAAGACGATATCGCGCTCGACCACGGCTCCCCGTTCGCAAAAACCGCTGGCCACGACCCCGACCCCGGCCCGCCTGAAGGTGAAGGCCTCGCCGTCCGCGGTCCTGGTCCGGTCGACCTGGTCCCAGAGGCCGGACGGGTTGACCTGGTGGTGGTCGCGCAGGCTGAACCTCGGCCTGACCGTCAGGCTGAGGGCCTCCGGGCCCAGGTTGGTGTACCTGATCACGACCCCGTTGTCTTCCTGGAAGAAGAAGAGTTCCTTGAGGATGAGCAGGTAGTTGCTGGCCGGATAGGAGGAGTAGAGCACGCTGGGATAGGGTCTCGGCCAGGACTTGACGATGTGCTCGAAGCCCTGGGGATAGATGGTGTCAGGGTAGTGGTGGGAGTCCAGAAAGAGCCTGGCCCCCTGCCATTCGACCTGCTCCTCCAGGCTGGCCAGGACGTGGATCCGGGCCAGGCCGGCCAGGCCGGCCACCAGCAGGCCGTTGTACTTGCGCTCGTTGATCATGTTGCCGAAGCCCAAGGCGTAGCCGCCCCGGCGGTTGGTCAGGAGCCATTCATTGTGATAGGCGGCTCGGGGGAATGGGGCCTCCATCTTTCTTCCTTTGGGCGGTGTGATTTAATTCTATCCCTTGTCCAGCCCCGAGAACACAGATTAGTGGCTTTCTCAAGGATTTTTTTCGACCCGGCCGCCAAGCCTCAGCGTCGGCTCAACCTTCAGGGTCAATCCGTTCCAAACAAGCCGGATGGCGCCACTGTGGTCCGTCCGATAGACCCTCGCCCCGGCCTCGGCCAGGCGGGTCAGGGTTTCGGGGTGGGGCAGAGCGAAAGGATTCCCGGCTCCACAAGAGATGAGGGCCAGCCCGGGCTTGACTCGACTCAGAAAGGCCCGGCTGGATGAGGTCCGCCCGCCGTGGTGGGGCACGTAAAGGACCTCGGCCGCCAGATCGACCACTCCCTGATCGTGGAGCCGGCACAACTCCGCCTCGGCCTCCGCCTCTATGTCAGCCGCGAGCAGGAATCTCATCCGGCCGCTGGAGAACTTAAGCACCAGGGAGGTCTCGTTCAAGTTGTCGAACCACAAAGGACGGGGCCGGCGGCCGGGAAAGTCCCGGGGCGGCCAGAGGGCCCGGACCTCCAGGCCGCCCAGGTCCAGGCCGGCCCGGAGGCGGTCCGGACCTAAGCGCGGGACGACCAGGCGCTCAACCGCGGCGGCCAGCTCCAGGAAATCCGGCTCGGCGCAGGGCTGTCCGGGGTAGATAAAACTCCGGGGGCTGAAGTTCTGGACCACGAACCTGAGGCCCTTGTAGTGGTCGGGGTGGGGGTGGGTCAGGACCACGGCCTCCAGGCGGCCGACCTTGCGGCTCCACAGGGCCGGGGCGACCACGGCCCGGCCCAGATCGAAGTCGCTGTGATGGAAGCCGCCCCCGTCGATCAGCCAGGTCCGGCCGCCGGGCGCCTTGAGGAGCAGGCTGGCCCCTTGGCCGACGTCCAGGACGGTCAGGACAACGTCCTGGTTGTGCAGGCGGTGCCACCAGAAAGCCCCGTCGGCCAGACCGCCCACCAGGCTCAGGCCCAGGAGGATCAGGCCCAGGCGTCGCCGGGAGATGAGCAGGCCCAGGCCCAGGAGCAGGCCGTAGGCCAGGCCGACCTCGAGCCGGGTCAGGCCGACCACCTGGAGGCTCATGCCCGGCCACTCGGCCGCCCGGCTGACCAGGCCGGCGCCCCAGGCCGCGGTCCGGCCGGCCAGGGCCAGGGCCCAGCCGCCCAGGGCCGGGTCGAGGAGGCTGAGGCCCAGGCCCAGGAGGCCGATGGGAATGGCCGCCAGGGTGTAGAGGGGGACGACGACCAGGTTGAGGGCCACCCCGGCCAGGGGAATCCGAAAGAAGGCCCGGGCCAGCAGGGGCGCCAGGGCCAGGCTGGCCGCCAGGGAGCTGGAGGCCAGGCCCAGGCCGTAGAGAGCCGCCCGGCGCCAGGGCCGCCGGGCCCACAGCCCGGCCCAGACGCCCTCGAGGCCCGCCCCCAGCCAGGCCAGGGCGGCCACGGCGACAAAGGACATCTGGAAGCCCAGGTCCAGGGGCGCCGGCGGCCAGACGAGGCTGATGATCAGGGCCGCCGCGGCCAGGTAGGAGGGCAGATCGCGGACCCGGGCCGAGGTCAGGCCCAGCAGGGCCGCGGCCACCAGGATGAAGGCCCGCCAGGTGGGCACGCCGAAGCCGGACAGCGCGGCGTAGGCCAGGGTCGGGGCCAGGGCCAGGAGCCGGCAGGGCAGGATCAGGTTGCGGCCCTGCCTGGGGCGGAGGGCCAGGCCCAGGAGGAGGCGAAAGCCCAGGTAGGCCAGCAGGGCCACCAGGCCCAGGTGCAGGCCGGAGACGACCAGCAGGTGGGCCGTGCCCGTGGCCCGGAAGGCCTCCAGGGTCTGGGGCTCCACCCCGGCCTTGTCGCCCAGGAGGAGAGCCTGGAGCAGTCCGACCCGGTCCGGCGGCAGGAGGCCGGCCAGCCGGCGGCGGCAGGTCTCCCGCCAGGCCTCAAGCCAGCGCCGCCAGGCCAGGCCGCCCGACTCGGCCAGGACGACCAGTTGCCGGGGGTCGCGGAGGGTGGCCCGGACAAAGACCAGTCGGTCGGCCATGTACCGGGCGTAGGAAAAGGGCTGGCCGTTGGCGAAATCGGTTATCCGGCTCAGCCGGGCGGCGAACCTGATCCGCTGGCCGTATCTGAGGCGCGGCGGCTCGCCCCCTTGGGCCAGGACCAGCAGCCTCAGCCGGCCCAAGGCCGGCCTCTCCCGGCCCTGATCCAGGGCCGACTCGGCCTCGACCAGGCAGTAGGCGCCCCAGTCCCTGGCCTCGGCCGGCCCGACCACGGTCCCGGTGATGACCACCGGCCGGCCGATTAACTGGCTGACGTGGCCCGGGTCATCCGGCGGCCGGACAAAGGGCAGACCCAGGGCCCAGCCCAGCAGGAAGAAGGGCAGCAACGGCCAGATCAGGCGGAACCTGGGCCGCCGGTAGGCCAGCCCGGCCGCGATCAGACCGCCCAGAGCACTCAGGCCCAGGAGGAGGCCCCCCGGCGGCGGGGCCAGGGCGGCGGGCCAGAACCGGGCCGCGGCCGAACCCAGCCACAGCGCGGCCAGGACGGCCAGGAGCGGCCGTTTGAGGAAGGGCGGCCGGCTAGTCGCCCCGGCCTCTGTCACGGGACCAGGCCTCTCCATCGGCGGCGGGCCCCCATCTCCCTGCTTCCGGCCGGCGCGTTTTTTCACGGCGACCCCAATTTAAGAAGAACGCGCCCTCCGCCTCCGGTCGTGACCGCCCGGAACAACAGTATCTTTCCAGGGAACTTTACCCAAGCACGGCTCCCGATGGTAGCAGAAATAAAGGAGCCGTGGCAAGTTGGCCTGGTTCTTCAGTCCTGGGAACTAAAGCACGTGAACTTCCATGCGTCATTGGTGGAAGTTCGTCACCCAGCCGACTATTGACTTTCACACTCTCTGGCCTTCAATTTCGGTGAAGCTTCAAAGATCGAGACGGGGCCGCGCAAGACGGTATTTTCCAAGGTTGAACAGGAGTATCGACTGTGGCGAGCGGTAAATCTAGAAGTTGGAGTTTAGGGGCCAGGATAATCGGAATAACCGTCGTGTTTGTCTCGCTCACGGGCGGCCTGATCGCCGGTCTGGTCTACTGGCAGGGCAAGCGGGTCCAGGGAGAGATGCACCGGGAAATCGAGGGGCTGGTCAAGCAGCAGGTGGAGAAGATCACCCAGGGCGCCTACGCCATGTGCCAGACCCAGAACCAAGCGATCGGGCGGGAGCTCAAACAGGGCTTGGGCGCGGCCGAGCGGCTGGTCAAGCGGGCCGGCCAGGTCACCTTGGCCGCAGAGACCGTGGCCTGGGAGGCGGTGGATCAGCTCAGCCAGCAGAAGACCCCGGTCAGTCTGCCCAAGCTGCTCGTAGGCGGGACCTGGCTGGGTCAGAACGCCGATCCCAAGACCCTCTCGCCGGTCGTCGACGACATCACGGCCGTAACCGGCACCACGGCGACCATCTTCCAGAAGATGCCGGACGGGGGCATGCTGCGGGTGAGCACCACGGTCGTGGCCAAGGACGGCCGGCGGGCCGTGGGCACCTACATTCCCCGCTTCCATCAGGGCGAGTCGAACCGGATCGTGGAAACCGCCCTCAACAACCAGACCTATTTCGGCCGGGCCTTCGTCGTGGACGACTGGTATCTGACCGCTTACGCGCCCCTCAACGACGCCGGCGGCGGGGTTATAGGCATGCTCTACGTCGGGCTCAAAGAGGCCGAGGTCATGCAGGCCCTCCGCAAGAACCTCATGAACATAAAGGTGGGCAAGACGGGCTACGTTTTCGCCCTGGGGGCAACGGGCGACCACAAGGCCCACTACATCATCTCCAAGGACGGTAAATCCGATGGCGTGGACCTGTGGAACGCCAAGGACGCCGATGGCCGGCTGTTCGTCCAATCAATGATCCACAAGGCGCTCAATACCCAGGACGGCTCGGTGGATTACGAACACTACCACTGGAAAAACGCGGGAGAGAAGCAGGCCCGGAAGAAGATCTCGGCCATGACCTACTTCGAGCCCTGGGACTGGGTCGTCGGCGCCGGAGCCTACGAGGATGACTTCATGGACGCCCAGGTCCGCCTGGACGCCTCCTTCAGGCGCATGCTGACCATCGTCCTGGCCAGCAGCGCCGTCCTGCTCCTCCTGGCCTTCAGCCTGGCCTATCTTCTCGCCAGAGGGGTGGCCAGGCCGCTGGAAAGGCTGAGCCGGACCCTGGTGGAAAGCGCCGCTCAGGTGGCCACCGCTTCGGCTCAGGTGTCCTCGTCCTCCAGCATCCTGGCCGAGGGCGCCTCCGAGCAGGCCGCCTCCCTGGAGGAGACCTCTTCTTCCATGGAGGAGATGTCCTCCATGACCAAGTCCAACGCCGACAACGCCGGCCAGGCCGACGGGTTGATGAAGGAGGCCGGCCAGCTGGTCGACCAGGCCGGCCAGGCCATGGACGAGATGGCCAAGTCCATGGCCCAAATCGCCGAGTCCGGCGGCGAGATCAGCAAGATCGTCAAATCCATTGACGAGATTGCCTTCCAGACCAACCTCTTGGCCCTCAACGCGGCCGTGGAGGCGGCCCGGGCCGGCGAGGCGGGCATGGGCTTCGCCGTGGTGGCCGACGAGGTCAGGGCCCTGGCCATGAGGGCGGCCGAGGCGGCCAAGAGCACCCAGGCCCTGGTCGAGGACACGGTCAGGCGGATCAATCAGGGCTCTGAGCTGGTGACCAAGACCCAGACCGAGTTCAAGGGGGTGGCCGATTCGGCGGTCAAGGTGGCCTCGCTAGTGAGCGAGATCGCCGCCGCCTCGTCCGAGCAGGCCCAGGGCATCGAGCAGGTGAACACGGCCATCAGCCAGATGGACCAGGTGGTCCAGCAGACCGCGGCCAACGCCGAGGAGGGGGCCTCCGCCTCGGAGGAGCTCAAAACACAGGCCGGAGTGGTCAGAGAAGCGGCCGCCCAGCTGGAAGGCCTGGTCACCGGGAAAAACAGCCATTCACCCCAGGCCGAGCCTCCCGATTCAGGGCCTAGCGGAGGGGGGCGCCGGCCCGGCTCGGCCGGAGGCCGGGCAGCGGGCTCGAGCCGGCGGATAGCGGGGCCCGCGGACGTTCTGCCCGGGCGAAATCTGGAAGAGTTCTAGGCTACTCGTCCCTCTCGCGTCTTATCCTGGCCCCCACGGCGGCCAGCTTGCGGCAGAGTCGCTCGTAGCCACGGTCCAGGTGATAGACCCGCCGGACCGTGGTCTGGCCCTGGGCGGCCAGTCCGGCCAGGACCAGGCTGGCCGAGGCCCTCAGATCGGTGGCCATGACCGGCGCGCCCGAGAGCCGCTCGACGCCCCTGACCACGGCCTGGCTGCCCTCGACCTGGATGTCGGCCCCCAGGCGGTTGAGCTCGGAGACGTGCATGAACCGGTTCTCGAAAATCGTCTCGGTGATGACCGAGGTGCCCTGGGCCAGGCACATGGCGGCCATGAACTGGGCCTGCATGTCGGTCGGAAAACCAGGGAAGGGCGCGGTCTGGCAGTCCGTGGCCCTGAGGCGGCCGGAGGTTCCGTCCACGGTCAGGCGGTCGGCCTCGGCCTCGATGGCCACTCCGGCCTCCCTGAACTTGGCCGTGACCGCCTCCAGGGTCTCGGGCCGGGTTCCGGTCAGGGTCAGCCTGGAGCCGGTCACGGCCGCGGCGGCCAGGTAGGTGCCGGTCTCGATCCGGTCGGGCATGACCCGGTGCTCCAGGCCGGCCAGCTCGGCCACGCCCTCGATGATGATCTCGTCGCTCCCGGCCCCCCGGATGCGGGCGCCCATGCCGGACAGGGCCCGGCAGAGGTCGAGCACCTCGGGCTCCCGGGCGGCGTTGCGGAGCACGGTCCGGCCCTCGGCCAGGCTGGCGGCCATGATCAGGTTCTCGGTCCCGGTGACGGTGACCCGGTCAAAGGTTATGTCCGCCCCGCGGAGCCGGCCGCCGTTGACGACCACGTAGCCCTCGTCCAGCTCGATGGCCGCGCCCATCTGGGCCAGGGCCTTGAGGTGGAGGTTGATCGGCCTGGCCCCGATGGCGCAGCCGCCCGGCAGCGAGACCCGGGCCCGGCGGAAGCGGCCCACCAGGGGTCCCAGGACCAGGACCGAGGCCCGCATGGTCTTGACCAGCTCGTAGGGCGCCTCCGGCCGGCCGACCCCGGCCGCGTCGAGGCTGATGGTCTCGGCCGGGGGCCGTGGCTCGACGACGACGCCCATGTGCCCCAGCAGCCGGACCATGGTCCGGATGTCCATCAGGTCGGGCAGGCCGCTGAGGCGGCAGGGCTTATCGGTCAGCAGGCAGCAGGCCAGGATGGGCAGGGCCGCGTTCTTGGCGCCCGAGATGGGAATCCGGCCGGACAGGGGCCGGCCGCCTTCAATGACGATTCGATCCAGAGTCCACCTCCCCCGGGAATCAGCCCCTCAGCCGGGCCAGGGCGACCCGGTCCCGGCCGGCCAGGTCGGGCTTGATTTCCGCCTCGACAAAGGGCCCCCCCCGGAGCAGCTCCAGGCAGGCCCGGCCCTGGGAGGCCCCGATCTCGAACATCAGCCAGCCGCCGACCTTGAGATGCTCCGGCGCTCCGGCCACGAGGCGGCGGATGACCTCCAGGCCGTCCGGCCCGGCCAGGAGGGCCTCGGCCGGCTCGAAGTCGCGGATCTCCGGGCTCAGGGCCTGGTACTCGCCCTGGCTGACGTAGGGCGGATTCATCAGGACCAGATCAAAGCGCCGGCCGGCCAGGGGCTCGAAGAGGTCCCCGGCCAGGAACTCGATCCGCCCCTCCAGGCCCAGCCGCCGGGCGTTCTCCCGGGCCGGGCCCGGGTCCTTGAGCTCGGTGGCCGCGAGCTTGAGCCCGGGCCGCTCCGAGGCCAGGGCGAGGACCACCGCGCCCGAGCCCGCGCCCAGCTCGACCGCCTCGGCCCCTGAATCGGGCGGCAGCACGGCCAGGGCCGCCTCGACCAGGGTTTCGGTCTCGGGCCGGGGGATGAGCACGCCCGGCCCGACCTCCAGCTCCAATGTCCAGAAGCTCTTGCGGCCCAAGATGTAGGCCGCCGGCTCCCCGGCCGCCCGCCGCTGGAGCAGGGCCTTGTACCCGGCCAGCTCCTCGGCCTCCAGGGGCTGGTCGTAGTGGAGGTAGAGATAGAGCTGGTCGCGCTTGAGAATCTCGGCCAGGAGGAGCTGGGCCTCCAGCCTGGGCGCCTGGGAGCCCTTGTCGCGGAGCCAGCTCAGGGACCAGTTGAGCAGCCGGGCGACGGTCCACTCGGCCATGCCGCTCAGTCTTTGGCGGCCATGGCCTTGGCCTGGGCGGCCAGGGTGAGCTGCTCGATCAATTCGTCCAGATCGCCGGCCAGGATGGACTCCAGCCGGTAGAGGGTCAGGCCGATGCGGTGGTCGGTCAGCCGGCCCTGGGGGAAGTTGTAGGTCCGGATGCGCTCGGAGCGGTCGCCCGAGCCGACCTGGGCCCGGCGGTTCCGGGAGATCTCGCTCTCCTGCTCGATCTCGGCCTTGTCCAGGAGCCGGGCCAGGAGAACCTTCATGGCCTTGGCCTTGTTCTTGTGCTGGGAGCGCTCGTCCTGGCAGGTGACGACGATGCCGCTGGGCAGGTGGGTGATGCGCACGGCCGAGTCAGTGGTGTTGACGTGCTGGCCGCCGTGGCCCGAGGAGCGGTAGACGTCGATGCGCAGGTCGGAGGGGTCGATGTCGACCTCGACCTCCTCGGCCTCGGGCAGGACGGCCACCGAGGCGGCGGAGGTGTGGATGCGGCCCTGGGACTCGGTCGTGGGCACCCGCTGGACCCGGTGGACGCCCGACTCGAACTTGAGCTGGGAGTAGGCGCCCCGGCCCTCGATCAGGGCGATGATCTCCTTGAAGCCGCCGGAGTCGGTCTCGTGGTGGGAGAGGATTTCCACCTTCCAGTGCCGGTTCTCGGCGAAGCGGCTGTACATCCTGAACAGGTCGGCCGCGAACAGGGAGGCCTCCTCGCCGCCGGTGCCGGCCCTGATCTCCAGGAGGATGTTCCTGTCGTCATTTCGGTCGCGGGGCAGGAGCAGGATTTTGATCTTCTGCTCGAGCTCCTCCTGCCTGGCCTTGAGCCCCTCGATCTCCTCGGCGGCCATCTGGCGCAGCTCGGGGTCCGGGTCGCTGAGCAGCCCCTGGTTGGCCTTGAGCTCCTCCTCGACCTTGACCAGTCCGCGGGCCACCTTGGCCGTCTGGGTCAGCTCGGCGTGCTCCCGGGCCAGGATCTGGTACCTGGCCTGGTCAGCGACCACGGCCGGGTCGGACAGACCCCGTTCGACCTCGTCGAAGCGGTCCAGGATGTCCTTGAGGCGACGGCCGAAGCCGTCGGCGGGGCCTTCCGGGGCCATCAGGCCGCCTCCTTGAGGGCCGCCTCCTCGATCCTGAGAGCCCGCTCCAGAGCGGTCAGGGCGATTTCCAGTTGGTCGTCCGAGGGCTGGCGGGTGGTCAGTTTCTGCAGGAGTAGGCCCGGCCAGATGAAGGGTTTGACCCAGGGGTTGTCGGCGTGGCGGCCGGAGAAGCGGACCGCCTCGTAGGCCGCGCCGGCAATGGGCAGAAGGAGCAGGATCTTGACCCCGACGAAGCCGGCCTGGACCAGCCAGCCCGGCCATTCCGGCCTGGGCAGGAGGGGAAAGACCACCGCGAAGAAGGCGATGGAGATGAGGAGCACCAGGAGGATGAAGGCCGTGCCGCAGCGGGGGTGGAGGGTGGGATGGCGCCGGGCAAAGGCCACGGTCAGGGGCTCCTTGGCCTCGTAGGTGTGGATGCTCATGTGCTCGGCGCCGTGGTACATGAACAGGCGCCTGACGTCCTTGAGGATGGAAATGCCCAGGATGTAGCCCACGAAGAAGAGGACCTTGAGGCCGCCGTCAATCACGTGGAAGCCCAGGGAGCGGACGCCCATCTCCGGCCCGCCGATGAGCAGGGAGAGAAAGTGGGGCAGGACCACGAAGAGGCCCACGGCCAGGCCCAGGGCCAGGAGGATGGTCCCGGTCATGGCCCAGGGCGAGAGGGGCCCGCCCTCTTCCTCCTCCAGGGCCTGGTTGGCCGAGAAGGTCAGGGCCTGGATGCCGTTGACCAGGGCCTCGAAAAAGACGACCGTGCCCCTGAATACCGGCCAGCGCAGGAACTTGATCCGGCGGGAGATGGAGCGCCAGACCTCCTCCCTGACCACGACCTGGCCCGAGGGCCGCCGGACGGCGATGGTCATGGCCTTGGGCGAGCGCATCATCACGCCCTCGATGACGGCCTGGCCGCCGATGTCCAGCCGCTGGGGGCTCAAGCCTTCTCGGCCGCCTTCCTGGCCTTGTCCGCCTTCTTGTTCTTCTCGAACTCGGCGTACTTGCGCATGAAGCGCTCGACCCGGCCGGCCGAGTCGATCAGCTTCTGCTTGCCGGTGAAGAAGGGGTGGCACTTGGAGCAGATCTCGACCTTGATCTCGCCCATGGTCGAGCCGGTCTCAAACTCGTTGCCGCAGGCGCAGGAGGCCTTGACGATCTTGTACTCGGGATGGATGCCCTTTTTCATGTCTCGTTCCTCTAAGTCCCTTGAATCCCTAGCCGGGGTCCGGGCCCCGTGAAACGCTTATTATACTCGTAAGGGTGGAGAGGGCAAGGGGAAAGAGGGGGCTCTGACGGGGTCATAAACCGGCCGGGCTGCATTGCGCCCGCCCTGGCCGGGAGCGAGAGAGAGTCCCAGGAGGCGGCCCGGGCATCTTGCAGTGTTTCTCAGACCCTTGGGCGCGGGGTAAATAATCACGACCCGGATGGCCGCGTCAGTTCGACCTGGGCTTGTCCTGGCCTACGGCCTGGCGCCAGGGACGCGGCCCTGGCACCACAAGAATAACCAATTAAGATAATTAAATAAACACCCCCTCACCCCGGCCCTCTCCCCGCAAGCGGGGCGAGGGAGAGGAAATCGACCCCCGCCCGATCAGCGAAGCAAGGCCTCCTTTTGTTCCTCTCCCCCCAACGGGGGGAGAGGATCGAGGTGAGGGGGGCTCTTTTTTGTAACCGGAGACATGGGTAACACTTTAGACCGGGGACATGGGTTACACCTGGGGTGGTTGTGGAGGTCAAGAGGGCCGGGCCAGGGCGTATTCGAGCAGCCTGCGGTCCTGGAGGCCAGGCGCCCCGCCGTGCTCCTATATCTGCTCGCGCTGAAGGTCGATCAGAGCTTCCAGGGGCGGCCGGACCGGCTCTTACATCAGCGGGCCAGCTTGGCCAGGGTCCTCCGGTATCGCGTGGCGAACCGCCGGCCGATGTCCATGGCCCTCTCGTAGCTGCCGTCGGCCCGGGCGATCTCGATCCGGTCCTGGCGCAGGGTCAGGGCCACCCGGTCGCCTATAGAAAGGCCCAGGTGATCCAGGTAGGCCTTGGGCAGGCGGATGCCCGCTGAATTGCCCTGCCGGCAGATCTTGACCGTCCGGATCACGGACCACCCCTCTTTTACTTACCGTTGTAAACACACGACAGGGCCTGTCAAGACCGTTATGAAGCCCGGGGCAAGCCCTGCCCCTTCCAACCGGAGACCCCGCCGGCTCGACGCTTTTACCGAAATCCGGTTGCGGCGGTCCCCAAAACGTGTCAAACTAATCTTCAACTGGGGTCACGAAGGCCCTGGCGGCCCTGAAGACGGCCCGACGGCCGCATTTTTTGGCCGTCAAAGCGTAAAGAAATAGAACACGAGCCAAGAAGGCCCGCTCGCGGTGGAGCAAGCCGCCGCAGCGCGGCCTTTTTTATTTTGGAGCGGCGGTTCAGACGTGATCGACTCGGCAGCGGCCACCGACCGGGCCAATTTTCCGGCCTCCCCCCTGGTCCGGAGCTACCGGCAGAGCCTGAGGCGGAGCTACCTCCTCCTGGCCGGCCTGGCCGGACTGCTCCTAATCCTGGTCGTCCTGGCCGTGGCCGTGGGCTCCTATGACCTCAGCCTGGGCTCGATCCTCAGGGCCCTGGTCGGGCTGGAGTCGGGCCCCAGGGCGGTGGTCATCTGGAACATCCGCCTCCCCCGCATCGCCGCCGCCCTGGCCGCCGGCTGGGCCCTGGGCCTCTCCGGCCTGGCCACCCAGACCCTCCTGCGCAACCCCCTGGCCTCGCCCTTCACCCTGGGGATCAGCCAGGGCGCCGCCTTTGGGGCGGCCTTCTCCATCGTCTTCCTGGGGGCCGGGGCCCTCAAGGACAGCGCCTTCCGGGTGGGCACGGCCGGCGAGTTCTTCATCTCCAGCGTCTACTCGGTGACCTTCTTCGCCTTCCTGGGCTCCATCACGGCCACCCTGGTCATCCTGGCCCTGGCCCGGCTGAGGAAGATGTCTCCCGCGTCGGTCATCCTGGCCGGGGTGGCCCTGAGCTCCCTGTTCGTCTCCGGGACCATCCTGGTCCAGTACTTCGCCACCGAGACCGAGATCGCCACCGTGGTCTTCTGGACCTTCGGCGACGTGGCCCGGTCCAACTGGCCCGAGATCGGCCTCCTGAGTCTGGCCACGGCCGTGGTTTCGGCCTACTGCCTCCTCCGGCGCTGGGACTTCAACGCCCTTCTCTCGGGCGAGGAGACGGCCCAGGGCCTGGGCGTCAACGTGGAGCGGATCCGCCTGACCGGGATGTTCCTGGCCGCCCTGGCCGCGGCCCTGGCCACGGCCTTTCACGGGGTCATCGCCTTCCTGGGCCTCCTGGCCCCCCACATCGGCCGGCGCCTGGTCGGCTCGGACCACCGGCTGCTCATCCCCCTCTCCTGCCTCATCGGCGGCCTGCTCCTCCTGGCCGCCGACACCCTGGGCCGGATCATCATCGGCTCGGGCACGCTGCCGGTCGGGGTGCTGACCTCGTTCATGGGCGCGCCCCTGTTTCTCTATCTCCTGCTCAGGGGGCAGAAGCGATGATCCTGACCGTCGGTGGAGTCAGCTTCAGCTACAACGGCCTGCCGGTCCTCAGGGACGTCAGCTTCGAGCTCCTCCCCGGCCAGACCCTGGGCCTGCTGGGGGTCAATGGCGCGGGCAAGACGACCCTGCTCAAGTGCCTCAACCGCATCCTCAAGCCCAGGCGGGGGGTGGTCATGCTGGCCGGGCAGGACCTGAGCCGGCTCAGCGGCGATCACGTGGCCCGGCTGGTCGGCTACGTGCCCCAGCGCCACCATCCGGCCGGCCTGAGCGTCTTCGACGCCGTCCTTCTGGGCCGGCGGCCCCACATCAAGTGGCAGGCCACCCGCCGCGACCTGGCCGTGGTCGAGGAGGTCATCCGGGCCCTGCGCCTGGAGGACCTGGCCCTCAGACCGGTGGAGAACCTGAGCGGCGGCGAGGTCCAGAAGGTGGTCATCGCCCGGGCCCTGGCCCAGGAGCCGGAGGTCCTGCTCCTGGACGAACCCACCAGCAGCCTGGACCTGCGCAACCAGTTGGAGGTGATGGAGCTCATCACCGGCGCCGTCCGGGAGCGCAACCTGGCCGCGGTGGTCTCCATCCACGACGTCAACCTGGCCTTCCGCCACCTGGAATCGCTGCTCCTGCTCAAGGACGGCCGGATCCACTTCCTAGCCCGGGCCGAGGAGATCACCCCGGAGATGATCCGCCAGGTCTACGGGGTCGAGGTCGCCCTGGGCCGCCTGGCCGGCCGGCCGGTGGTCATCCCCCTCCAAGCCAGCTGAAGGAGAAATCGCCGTGCGCTATATCTGCTCGATAGTACTCGCCCTGGCCCTGGTGCTCGGCCTGGCCGCGGGTCCGGCCCTATCCGGAGATAAAATCGAACTGACCGACACCGCCGGCCGCAAGGTGGCCGTGCCGGCCGACCCGGCCCGGATCGTCTGCCTGGGCCCGGGCTGCCTGAGGCTGGTCACCTACCTCCAGGCCCTGGACAAGGTCGCCGGCGTGGAGGCCCTGGAGCGCCGCATGGGCGGCCGGCCCTACTACCTGGCCCACCGGGCCGTCATGGACAAGCTCCCGGTCATCAGCCCCGGCGGGCCCAGCGCCATCAACAAGAAGCCGGACCTGGAGGCCATCCTCAAGGTCAACCCTGAGGTGGTCTTCGCCACTTACATGGAGGCGGCCCTGGCCGACGAGGTCCAGGCCACCCTGGGCCTGCCCGTGGTGGTCCTGACCTACGGCCGCTTCGCCGCCTTTGACGAGATCATCTACGAGTCGCTCCGCTTGCTCGGCCGGGTCCTCAACCGGGCCGACCGGGCCGAGGCGGTCATCGGCTTCATCGAGGCCGGCCGGGCCGATCTGCTCCGCCGGGTCGACGGCCTGGTCGAGTCGGCCAGGCCCACGGTCTTTGTCGGCGGCCTGGGCTTTCGCGGCTCCCACGGGCTGGAGAGCACCGACACCCTCTACATCCCCTTCGGCTGGCTCAAGGCCAGGAGCGTGATCGCTAAAAAGTCGGAGCGGGGCCATGTCTTCCTGGGCAAGGAGGAGCTGCTCGGCCTCCAGCCCGAGGTCATCTTCGTCGACGGAACCGGGCTGGAGCTGGTCGCGGCCGACTACGGCAAGAAGCCGGACTTTTACCGGGCCCTCAAGGCCTTCCAGGACAACCGGGTCTACGCCCTCTTCCCCTTCAACTGGTACACGACCAACGTGGGCACGGCCATGGCCGACGCCTACACCATCGGCAAGATCACCCAGCCCGACCGGTTCGGCGACGTGGATCCGGCGGCCAAGGCCGACCAGATCTACAAGGAGCTCGTCGGCGCGCCGGTCGGCGAGGCCATGGCCGGGCTCTACGGTCCCCTGGGCGGCCGGCCGCCGTTCATCAAGTAAGGAGTCGGAAATGGGCTGCAACCTGAGCCAGGAACAGATCGACCGGGCCATCGCCTTCCACGGCCACTGGTGCCCCGGCCTGGCCATCGGCCTTCGGGCCGCCGAGTGGACCCTCAGGGAGCTGGGCCGGGCCGAGGACGAGGACATCGTGGCCGTGGTCGAGACGGACATGTGCGGCGTGGACGCCATCCAGGTTCTGACCGGCTGCACCCTGGGCAAGGGCAACCTGATCCACGTGGACCACGGCAAGATGGCCTTCAGCTTTCACCGGCGCGGCGACGGCAAGTCGGCCCGGCTGGTCTTCGAGGCCGAGCGCCTGGGCGGCGGGCCCGACCCGGAATACAGCGCCCTGAACCAGAAGATGATGCTCGGCCAGGCCACGCCCGAGGAGAAGGCCAGAGTCAAGGCCTTCCGGGAGGACTGGGCCAGGCGGGTCATGGCCGCCGAGCTGGACGAGGTCTTCCAGGTCAAGGCCGCCGGGCCGATCCCGCCTCACGCCCGGATCATGGCTTCCTTCAAGTGCGATGTCTGCGGCGAGCGAGCCATGGAGTCGCGGACCTACCGCCTTCTGGGCCAGACCCTCTGCCGGCCCTGCTTCGAGGCCCGGGAAAGGCGGGTCTGATCCCCATCCGGTCCGGCTGAAGATTCCGGTCGGGAGGGGTGGCCTTCCTGGCCGCCCCTCCCTTCTTGAGGGTCTAATGCGCCCAGGCCACGGCGTAGGGGTCGCCGCCGCCCAGGGCGACCTGGTTGGCCAGGGCGGCCGGACCGGAGAACTCCTTGACCTTGACGATGTACTTCATCTTCTTGTCCAGGGGCATGGCCGCCATCTCGGCCGACATCTTCACCCGGGAGATCCAGAAGAGGGGGTTGGAGGCTCCGCCCTTGGGCGCGTGCTCCTCGGCCGGGACCCCGGTGTCGGCGTAGGCCTGGTTCCAGTCGAAACCCAGGACCAGGCCCTGGCACTTGTCGGCCTTGGGGCTGACCCGCATGGTGATGGCCAGGGGGCCGGGATTGGCCCCGAAGTACTTGGCCGTGGCCTTGCCCCCCATGGGCACGCCGTAGGCGCCGGCCTTGCCCATGGTGGCGTCGAAGAAGATCTGGAAGGCGTCCATGGCGCACTTGGAGGGCGCGCCGACAAAGACGTACTTGTCCCCGGGGCCGAGGGGCAGGTTGTGGCGGAGATACTCGGCCGCCAGGAAGCCCGAGTTGAGCCCGGGGCAGAAGTGGTTGTGGTAGCCCGCGGCCAGGAGGAGCGGCCAGCCCGCCCCCTTGGCCCAGGAGAGGGCGATGCTGACCACGCCGAAGGTGCTCGGGCCCAGGGGGCCCGACGCGGCCGCCCGCCAGCCGTCCGGGGTGAGCAGCTTGGCCGGATCGGCCTCGACGAGCTGCTTCTTGAAGCCCTCCGGCGACCACTGGGCAAAGGCGAGCCGGCCGGAGTCCTTCTTGTACAGGGCCAGCCAGAGGGGGGTCTGGCAGGGCGAGTGGACCATCAGCAGGGACCTGGTCCCCTGGCTGCGGCCGGTCTCCTGGGCGGCCAGGTCCAGGAAGATCTCAGTGGACCGGCCGTTGACCTCGCCGTAGCCGGCGTTGGTCAGGACGAGCAGGTTCTGGTCGCCCTTGGCGGCCTTGAGTTCGGCCAGGCCCGCGGCCAGGGCCTCCCGGGCCTGAGCCACGATCGGGTCGTCCGGGGCCAGGCTCTCGGCCCAGGTGGGAAGGGTCATAAAACACAGCGCCGCCGCCAGGGCGAGGCAGGTCATCAGAAAAGCCTTTCTCTTCATCATCTGAACCTCCTTAGAGTTAACTGACAAATCAACTGTCTGTCCGGCTCTTCTGATCGGACCCGGCCTTCCTGGCCGGGCGTGAGTCAAGGTTGAGCCCGGACCCTCCCGGGGCTCAATCGTCCAGGGCGGCCAGGGCCCGGGCCAGGGAGTCGACGCCCCGACCGGTCAGCTCGGCCATCTCCCTGATCGCCGCCGCGGCTTCGGCCCGGCCGGCCGCGGCCAGTTCCTCGGCCAGGCGCAGGTATTCATCCCTGTGCTCGCGGCCGTGGTTGATCCAGTGCTCCAGTCTGATCCTGGCCTTGGTCTCGAAATCCACGCTCACCTCCCTCCTGATCCCCGATCAGGTGCTGGCTGACGTACTCGCGGACCGCCTCCTCCAGGCTCCGGCAGCTCAAGCCGCAGCCGGCGGCCCTGAGCTTGGTCAGGTCGGCGCGGGTGTAGTACTGGTACTGCTGCCGCAGGCTCTCGGGCATGGACACGTACTCGATTCTGGGCGGCCGGCCCAGGGCGGCGAAGAGGGCCCGGGCCAGATCGTTCCAGGTCCGGGCCTCCCCGGAGCCGATGTTGAAGAGGCCGTTGGCCTCGGGGTGATCGAAGAAGAAGAGGGTCATGGCCACCGCGTCGTCGACGTAGATGAAGTCGCGGACCTGCTCGCCGTCGGCGTAGTCGGGGCGGTGGGACTTGAAGAGGCGCATCAGGCCCTCGTCCCTGACCCGGGCAAAGGACTTGCTCACCAGGCTGCGCATCTCGCCCTTGTGGCCCTCGTTGGGTCCGAAGACGTTGAAGTACTTGAGCCCGGCGATTCCCCGGAGCCAGCCCCTCTCCCTGGCCGTCAGGTCGAAGAGGTGCTTGGAAAAGCCGTAGGCGTTGAGGGGGCGGAGGCGTGCCAGCCGGGCCTCGTCGTCGCCGTAGCCCAAGCGGCCGTCGCCGTAGGTGGCCGCGCTGGAAGCGTAGATAAACCGGCAGTCGGGCCGGTTGGAACGCCATTCGGCCAGGCGGAGGCTGTAGCGGTAGTTGTTCTCCAAGAGATAGCCGGCGTCTTTCTCCGTGGTCGAGGAGCAGGCCCCCAGATGGAAGACGGCCTCCAGGCGGCCGTCAAAGGCGCCCGCCTCCAGGGCGGGCAGGAACTGGCTCCTGTCCAGGTACTCGGCGAACTCCAGGCCCAGGAGATTCTTCCATTTCTCCCCGGCCCCCAGGTGGTCCACGATCAGGATGTCCCGCCGGCCGCGGCAGTTCAGGGCGGCGACCAGCCGCGAGCCGATGAAACCGGCCCCGCCGGTGACGACGATCATCCTATTCTCCAGCTCCAGGCCCCGGCCGGCCCGCCCGGGCGGGCCGGGGGCCGCGTTTCGAACAAAAAAAGGCCGCCGGCTCGTGCGCTTCTTCAAAAGCGGGCAAGCCTTCGCGGCCGCGGTGAACTATGGCTCTCTCACAGGCGGGACCGGCCCGCCCCGAGGCTTCGTGCCTCAGCCTCTTGGTAGCAGTTTCCAGGGGCTCAAGTCAATCGTGTTCCGGTCTCAACCGGCCCCCTCACCTCCTTATGGGGCCTTGATTCCGGCCAGCTCCCAGGCCTTGGGCGGATCCTGGACCAGGGCCTTGCCGCCGTTGACGTCCAGGTTGTGGCCGGTGATGTACGAGGCCGCCTCGGAGGCCAGGAAGACCACCGCCTGGGCGATTTCTTCCGTCCGCCCGAAGCGGTTGAGGCTGATGTAGCTGAGCAGCCTCTCGGCCTGGGTCTCGATCTCGGCCTGGCTCATCGGGGTCGGGATCATGCCCGGGCTGACGGCGTTGACCCTGATGCCGTGGGGGGCCCACTCGGCGGCCATGGAGCGGGTGAGCATGGCCAGGGCGGCCTTGGAGACGGCGTAGAGGCCCTCGGCCACCGAGGCCACGTGGGAGTTGAAGGAGGCGATGCTGACCACGGCCCCGCCGCCCCGGGTCTTCATGTGCCGGGCCAGAAGCTGGGACAGGAACATGACCGCCTTCAGGTTGGTGTCCATGTGGAAGTCCCAGTCCGCCTGGCTGGCCTCGAGGAGGAGCTGGTGGCTGACCACCCCGGCGTTGTTGACCAGAACGTCCACCCGGCCGCCCTGGGCCTCGAACCCGGCCAGCCAGGCCCTTAAGCTCTCCAGGTCGCGAACGTCGCTCTTGACCAGGATCGGCTCCAGCCCGCCCTTGAACTGCTCCGGATCGGGAAATTCCCGGCGGCAGACCAGGACCGGGCGGCTGCCCTGCTCGGCAAAGGCCCGGGCGATGGCCAGGCCGATGCCCTTGGCCGCGCCGGTGATCATGACCGTCTTGCCTTCAAGATCAGGATATTTCATCGCTTCTCCCCCGTTAAGTCTCCGGTGAATGAACTTCCGGCCGGACCCGGGCGGCCCGGCCTCAATCCTCGAAGAGGTCGACCACTTCGAAGCGATTCACGTCCACCAGGCCCAGATCGGTCAGCTTCAACTCCGGGACCACCTCCAGGGCCAGGAAGGAGAGGGCCATGAAGGGGTCGAAGGAGCAGCCCAGCTCAGCGCCGGCCCGGCGCAGCTCCCCCAGACGGCCGGCCACCTCGGCCGCGGGCAGGGGCGAGATCAGCCCGCCAAAGGGCAGGGCCAGCTCGGCCAGAACCTGGCCCTCCCTGACCGCGCAGAGCCCGCCGCCCATGTCCTTGACCCGCTTCAGGGCGGCGTAGAGGTCCCGGTCGCTCATCCCGGCCCCGATCAGGTTGTGGCAGTCGTGGGCCACCGAGGAGGCCAGGGCCCCGGTCTTCAGGCCGAAGCCCTGGACCAGGCCCAGGCCGATGTTGCCCGTGGCCCGGTGCCACTCGACCACGGCCAGCTTGGCCAGGTCGCGCTCCGGGTCGGCCTTGACCAGGCCGTCGACCACCCTGGGCTCCAGGACGAGCTTCCGGGTGAAGATCTGGCCGGGGACCAGGCCGATGACCCTCGCCCTGGCCCCCCGGTGGGGGACGGCCAGGTCAGAGACCGAGAAGGGTTTGATCTTCATGGCCTTGGGCGGCCGCTCGGCCGGCGGGACGTCCTGCCAGAGGGCCTGTCCGTCCCGGGCGGCCACCCGGCCGCGGTGGAGGACCAGGCGGGCCCCGAAGCTCTCCAGGTCGGACAGGACCACCAGGTCGGCCAGCCGGCCCGGAGCCACGGCGCCCTTTTCCTCCAGACCGAAGTGCTCGGCCGGGTTGAGGCTGGCCATCTGGACGGCCGTGATCGGGTCCAGGCCCAGGCCGACCGCCTCGGTCAGGATGGCGTTGAGGTGGCCCGCCTGGAGGAGGTCGTCGGCGTGGCGGTCGTCGCTGACCAGCATGAACCGGCGCGAGTTGGCCGAATTGACCAGGGGCAGCAGGTCGGCCAGGTTCCTGGCCGTGGAGCCCTGCCGGATCATGATGGCCAGGCCCCGGCTCAGCTTCTCCTCGGCCTCCTCCAGCCGGAGGCACTCGTGGTCCGAGCTGGGCCCGGCCAGGGCGTAGGCGTTGAGAGCCTTGCCGGAAAGGAGCGGGGCGTGGCCGTCGATGGGCCAGCCCCGAAAGGCCCTCAGCTTGGCCAGGAGCCCCTTGTCCCCGGCGACCAGGCCGGGGAAGTTCATCACCTCGCCCAGGGCCTTGACCACCGGGTGGCGGTTGAGCTTGGCCAGGTCTCTGGCCCCCAGGCTGGCCCCGGAGGTGCCCAGCCGGCTGGCCGGGACGCAGGAGGAGGCGGTGAAGAAGAAGTCCAGGGGCAGGCCGGAGCTGGCCCGGATTAGCCACTCCACCCCGGCCAGGCCCAGGACGTTGGCGATCTCGTGGGGATCGGCCACCACCGCGCCGCTGCCCCGGGGCACCACCGCCCGGGCAAAGGCGGCCGGTGTGAGCAGGCTGGACTCCAGGTGGATGTGGCCGTCGATGAAGGAGGGGGCGACGTAGCCGCCGCTCACGTCCAGGCTCTCCCGGCCCTGGTACTCGCCCAGGCCGACGATCCAGGCGCCGGCCACGGCCACGTCGGCCTCGATGATCCGGTGGCTCAGGACGTCCACCACCCGGCCGCCCTTGAGGACCAGGTCGGCCGGCTCGTCGCCCCTGGCCGCGGCCAGGAGGCGGTGCAGGTCCCAGTCCTTGTCAGCCGGCCAGTCCATGTTCCCTCAGGGCCGCCTCGGCCTGGGCCCGGGTGGCCTCCTTGGACCCGCCTGTGTCCACGGCCCGCTGGCGGCCCTCCTCGGCCGGCCCGGTCGGTTCAAAGGCGGCCGCCTGGGCGGCCATGATCTCCACCCGGCCGTCCGAGGTGGAGGCCCTGGCCTGGCGCTCCTCCAGCCGCCGGCGCTGCTCCTCGGGCCGGCAGACGGTCTGGAGGAAGAGGAGCCTGGCCCCGTACCGCCCGGCCAGCTCGGCCGCCTCCCGGCGCCGGGCCTGGTTGCCGAAGGAGGCGTCCAGAACGATCGACTGGCCGGCCCTGAGGAAGCCTTCGGCCCGCTCGAACATGTGGGCGTAAGTCCGGGCCGACATCTCGGGCGAATAGAGCCCCTGGTTGAAGGGCTGGTGGACCCGGCGGCGCTGGGGCAGGCCGGAGAGCATCTTGCGGATCGCGTCGGAGCGGAGAACCAGCCAGCCTCGGCTGGCGTGGAGCCAACGGCCCAGGGCCGACTTGCCCGTGCCCATCAGCCCGTAGACCACCACCAGGGCCGGCCGGCCGGAACCCCCGGCGTAGGTCTGGGCCAGGGCGAAGTAGCGCCGGGCCAGCTCCAGGTTGACGGCCTTGGCCGGGCCGGGCACGCCGGGGTCGTCGAAGGTGAAGGAGTGGATCTTGGCCCGGACGTAGGCCCGGTAGCATTTGTAGAAATCGATCAGTTTGATCAGTTCCTTGTCGCCAGAGCGGGCGACGTAGCCCTCGACGAGCCGCTTGGACAGGTCGGGCAGCCCCTGGAAGTCCAGGTCCATGGCCAGGAAGGCCAGGTCCGCGGCCACGTCCGAGCAGCGGAAGCGCTCGTTGAACTCGATGCAGTCGAAGACGACCGGCGGGTCCTCGAAGCAGATGTTGGCCAGGTGCAGGTCGCCGTGGCACTCCCTGATCCGGCCCTGGGCCGCCCGCCGGGCCAGGAAGTCCCGGTTCTCCTCCAGGAAGCGGCGGGTGTAGTCCCTGATCTCCTCGAAGCGGTCCCTGGAGAGGCACAGCCCGACGTAGGCCTCGGTCTGCTGGAAGTTCTCCTCGGTGTTGAACCTGACCGTCTCCAGGCCGCCGTGCTCGTCCACGCCCGGGCCGGTGGCCGCCCGCTGGTAGAAGGGCGCCAGCAGCTCGACCAGGCCCTGGATGTGCCCCGGGCCCAGCTCGCCCCGGGCCAGGACCTCCAGGCCCATCAGACGGGCCTCGAGCTGGCGCATGACCACCACGTAGTCGACCGCCTCGCCCGGGCCGCCCAGGGAGAGGCGGGCGCCGTCCCAGTTGATGGGCTCGACCCGCAGGTAGACCGAGGGGGCCAGGCGGCGGTTGAGCCTCAGCTCCTCCTGGCAGTAGCGGCGGCGCTTCTCCAGGCTGGTGAAGTCCAGGAAGCCGAAGTTGACCGGCTTCTTGAGCTTGTAGACCAGCCCCCCGGTCAGGAAAACCGAGGAGATGTGGGTCTGGATGAAGTCGACCCTCTCCACCGGGTGGGGGTAGAAGCCGGGCTTTTTTAACGCGGCGACGATGTCCTGGTGACTCAGCTGGGGCAATTCTCTTCTCCGGCCTGGCGCAATGTCGGCTAAGACTGACACAAGGGCCGAGGCCGGTCAAGCCGGTGCCGGCCTTGCTCCGGCCGCCGGGACCGGGTTATCATCGCCGCCATGAGCTCCCGTCTGGAACTGGCCTTAGGTCTGGCCGGACTGGCCGGGGCCTTCGTCCTCCTGGGGCTGGGCGGCGCCTGGGTCAAGGTCTGGTTCTACGACCTGGCCTGGTACCCCTGGCTGTTGGTCCTGGACGGGCTGGCCCGGATCAGGACCGGCCGCTCGCTCATCTTCGACCGCGGCCGGGAGTTCCTGCTCCTCCTGCCCTGGTCGGTCTTCATCTGGCTCGTCTTCGAGCACTTCAACCTGGTCCTCAACAACTGGCACTACCTCAACCTGCCCCCGGAAATGTGGCTGCGCTGGCCGGGCTACTTCATCGCCTTTGCCACGGTCCTGCCGGCCGTGCTGTTAACTTCAGAGGCCCTGGCCGCCTGGGGAGTGCTCCAGCGGGTCAGGGTCAGGCCCCGCCTGGCCGGCCAGGGCTGGTACACGCCCTTCTACCTGGTCGGCCTGGCCATGTTCCTGCTGCCGCTGGTCTGGCCGCGCTACTTCTTCCCCCTGGTCTGGGGCAGCTTCATCTTTCTCCTGGAGCCGATAATCCACCGCCTGGGCGGCCGCTCCCTGGTGGCCGAGTGGCAGCGAGGCGAGCTGACCAACTTCTGCCGCCTCCTCCTGGCCGGGCTGATCTGCGGCGGGGTCTGGGAGGCATTAAATTTCTTCGCCGGGGCCAGGTGGATCTACACCGTGCCCTTTGTCGGCTGCCTCAAGATCTTCGAGATGCCCTTGTTGGGCTTCCTGGGCTTCCCGCCCTTTGCCGTGGAGTGCTTCGTCATCTACGCCCTCATCGACGTCTTCCGGGGCCAGCCCTTCTTCAGGCCCGAGGCCGCCCCGGCCGGCGGCCTGGCCCGGCCCTGGAAAATAGGAACAATTGCCCTCTGGCTGGCCTACTACTGGCTGGTCTTCAGGGCCATTGACCGGTATACGGTCATCAGCTTCAGCGGCTGAGATTCGGAAAGGAGAGCAACGCGGTGTACTTCGAGGACTTCACTGTCGGCCAGACCCTCATAAGCCCCAGCCGGACGGTCGCGGCCGAGGACGTGGAAAAATTCATCAACCTGGTCGGCCTGATGAACCCCATCTTCATGAGCGACGAGGGCGCCCGGGCGGCCGGCCACCCCCGGCGCCTGGTCCCGGGCCCGCTCCAGCTTTCCCTGGCCATGGGCCTGGCCCAGTCAGCCGGCTGGTTCGACCGGGTCGTGGCCGTGGCCCGCTTCGACGAACTGGTCTTCAAGCGGGCCGTCCACCCCGGCGAGACCCTGACCCTCAAGGTGACCATCCAGGACAAGCGGCCCACCTCCAACCCCAGTCGGGGGCTGGTCAACCTCAGCTACGAGCTGCTCAAACAGGACAACGAGCCGGCCCTGACGGCCAAGGGGACCTATCTATTCCTGAGGCGGGAGTGAGGGGGTGCTCGACGAGCCGATACGGGTGGATTGACCAAGAAAGGCCGGGCCGCGCCTGAACGCGGCCCGGCCCAATCAACGGATCGACACGGGAGGCGGTCCGCCTACTCCACCGGGTTGCCGGCCCCGGCTCAGCACCTCTCCAGAAAATCGGCCAGGACCCGGTTGAACCTGTCCGCCTCCTCGTAGAAGGGCTGGTGGCCGCTCTCGGGAAAGGCGGCCAAGGTCGAGCCCGGGATCTGGTCGGCCAGCCAGCGGCCCATGGCCTGGGATTCGGTGAAGGTCTGGCCCTGGCCGGTCACCACCAGGGTGGGCAGGCTGATGGAGCCCAGGACGTCGGTATAGTCCCGCATCAGGTAGTCGGAGTAGACCGCCGCCGCGGCCACGGTCGGGGTCTTCAGGTGCTCCCGGAGCATCCAGTCCAGGTTCTCGGCCGGGGCCCGGCCGCCGTGGTGCATGGTGTGGATAAAGGCCTCCCCGGCCGCCCGCCGGTCCGAAAAAAAGGAGATGAGCATGTCGTTCATCCCCTCAACGTTGTAGTTCTTCAGCTTGTGGCCGTTCCACTCCCCTGGCGAGAAGGGATAGGGCGTCATGTCCACCAGCCCCAGGGCCTTGAGCCGGTCGGCCCCGAACTGTTTGAAATACTCCAGGACCAGGGGCCCGGCCATGGACCAGCCCACCAGGGCCGCGTCTCTCAGGTCCAGGGCTTCCAGGACCGTCCTGACGTCGCGGGCGTACTGGGGCAGGGTGTGACCCTGGGCCACCTTGCTGGAGTTGCCGTGGGCCCTCAGGTCCATGACCGCCACCTTGAACCGGCCGGCCAGGCCCTCGACCTGACTCTGCCAGAACCGGCCGCTCACGGTCCAGCCGTGGAGGAAGAGGATCGGGGCGCCCTGGCCCCTGACCTGGCAGTAGAGCAGAGCCCCGTCCGGGGTCTCGACCAGGCCGGTCCCCTCGGCCAGGGCTCTGAAGTTGTCGCTCATCTCAGGTCTCCTCTCTTATCCGGACGACTAGCCGGCCATCATCTCCGGCAGGACCGCTTCCAGGGCGTCGACGGCGTGGACCGGGTGGCTGCCCGGGTCCACGGCCCGGCCGAAGAGCTGCCCGGCGTTGTCCTCGACCTCGGCCAGACCGACCCCGGCGTAGGCGGCCAGGATCCGGCCGAAGGTCTTCCGGACCAGGGCCTCGTTGTCCCGGAGGGCCTGCCTGACCTCTCCGGCGTGCTGGTAGAGCATGCCCCGCCAGCCCTGGTGGACCAGCTTGGTCACGGTGGCCGGACCGACCCCGCCGGTCTCCAGGGTGAAGGCCGCGGCCCTGGCCCGGGCCGCCGGGTCGACGTCGCCGAAGGGCCGCCGGCCGTCCTTCCTGAAGGAGGTGGCCGCGTCGATGATCAGGCAGCCCTCCTTGAGCATGTCGGCCTTGAAGAAGTACTCCGTGTCCGGGTGGACGTCGTAGGGGTGGAAGCCCATGCAGCTGAAGACGACGTCGGCCCGGAGCGTCAGCTCCCGGTAGACCCGCAGCCGGGTCGCCTTGTCTGTATTGCCGCCCGAGCCGGTGCGGGTGTGGAGCGGGCCCAGGACCGTGGCGTCGAACCTCTTCAAGATGTTGAAGAGGGGCTCCCCGATGATGGCGCTCCGGCCGGCCACCAGGACCTCCAGGCCGGCCAGGCTGGCGATGCCGTCCGGCCGGAGCCGGGCCTGCTTCTCCCTGACCAGGTAGACGCTGGCCAGGTCGAGCATGCCGCTGGGCGTGCAGCAGTCGTAGTAGCGTTCCGCGCCCAGGGACATCAGCCCCAGGGTGACCTGGTTGAGCCCGTCGCCGTCCTTGGCCAGGCTGATCCGGTTGCACAGGTCCGTGGTGTTGATCGTCCGGCCGGCCTGGCCGCCGAAAGGCAGCTGGAACATGAGGATGGAGATGGAGCGGTCCTCGTTCCAGCCGGCCAGCTTGTCGGCTAACTGGGCGGCCGTTATCCGGGAGTCGAACTCCTCGACCTGGCTGGACAGGCCGGCCAGCTTGGTCGTGGCCGACTTCATGCCCACGTAGCTGCGCGAGGCGGCCACCTTGGGGTCGTCCTTGTCGCCGACCAGGACCGTGACCACCTTGTGGTCGCCGGGCCTGATCGTTCTCAGCGCCGACACCTGGCTCAAAAACTCGGCCCGGCGCTTCAGCTCCGGAATGATGACGTCCTGGTAGCCCTTGGGGTATTGCTGCTCGCCCTTGGCCGCCCCGGAGCCGTTGATAACACTGGTGTACTGCTCGCCCCTGAAGGGTCGCGAGATGAGGTGCTTGAATTCATCCTGAGCAAAGAGCCAGTGATTCAGGCCGCCGATGCGGCCCTGGTATTTGCGATAGGCCATCCTCATTCTCCGTCTCTTCAGTGAGGTCTTCCGGGCCGGTCCCTGGCGGCGGCCGGCCAGCCGAGCCAGCGTAACCCGCCGCGGCCGCGGCCGTCAATCTGGGGCCGGATCCGCTCCGCCGGCAGATCTCAACCCGTCCCGGTTTCCTGTTCAGACGCCGGGGCCGGCGGGACCGGGCCGGGGGCCAGGCGGCCGGCCATTTTAAGGGACAGCCGGGTCAGGCTGAAGCGGATCTCGCTCAGGAGCTCGATGGCCGTGGCCGCGGCCAGGAACATCACGCCCCCGATCATGAAACTGCCCCAGATCACGCTGCCGGCGATCAGGCTGCCGAAGAACGGCGCCACCGAAGGGCGTTGGAAGGGCTGGAGCAGTCCGGCGACCCCTCCGGCGAGCACGGTGACCAGGAGCCCCAGGCCGGAAATGACGATGATCACCCAGCCGATGAAGCGGAGAACCTTGACTATGGCCGGCTTCTTGTCAGGCATGCTCCCTCCTCCCAGTCGGGCTGACGATATTTTCATCTAATTTATTAGTTAATTCGTTAAGTAAGCTTTGCCCATCCTCAACCCCGCCCCGGAGGGGCCGGCCTAGCGGGCCGCCTGGACCGGGGTCGGCTTGAGGAGCCTGGCCAGGTCGGCCGGCGACATCTCCACCAGCAGGCCCCGCCGGCCGCCGTTGATCCGGATGAGGGGCAGGCCCAGGATCGAGTCCTCGACAAAGACGGGCAGCCCGGTCCGGGTGCCGAAGGGCGAGATGCCGCCGACCTGGTAGCCGGTGTGCTTGTTGGCCGCCCTGGGATCGCAGGCGGTGATCGACTTGACCCCCAGGGCCCGGGCCAGGCTCTTGGTCGAGACCTCCCGGTCGCCGTGCATGAGCACTATCAGGGGCGATCCCTTCTCGTCCTCGAAGACCAGGGTCTTGATGACCGTGTGCTCGTCGACGCCCAGCTCCTCGGCCGCCACCCGGGTGCCGCCGTGCTCCAGGTAGCGGTACTCCCGGGGCTCGAAGGAGACGTTGTTCTCCTTCAAGACCCGGAGGGCCGGGGTCATGGGGATCTTGGTCTTGGCCACGCCTGACCGCCTCTTCGGCCGGGGCCGCTCCGCTCCCGGCCCTACTTCAGGAGCTTGCCGCCGACCCCGGTGGCCTCGGGATCGAGCTTTTCTATAATGACCGTGATGCTCTCCCGCCGCTTGCCCAGCTTGCTGACCAGGACCTCTGTCACGCCGGCGACCACCTCGGCCTTCTGCTGCTTGGTGTAGCCCTCATCGACCATTTTAATGCTGATGACCGGCACTTTCGACCTCCCTCAGTCCGGGAGCCTGAGGCTCCCCCGCAGTTCGGATAGGCTGCTTATTCCCTCTTCCCCGCAGAAGCGCTCCAGCTCCTCCAAAACGTCCAGGCTGGCCCTGGGATTGACGAAGCTGGCCGTGCCCACCTGCACGGCCGCGGCTCCGACGATGATGAACTCGGCCGCGTCCAGGCCGGTTATGATCCCGCCCAGGCCGATGACCGGGATGTCCAGGACCCTGGCCGCCTGCCAGACCATGCGCAGGGCCACCGGCTTGACCGCCGGGCCGGACAGGCCGCCCAGGACGTTGGCCAGTTTGGGCCGCCTGGTCCTGGCGTCCACGGCCATGCCCTGGAGGGTGTTGATCAGGCTGATCGCCTCGGCCCCGGCCTGCTGGGCGGCCAGGGCCACCGGGACGTGGTCGGTCACGTTGGGGGTCAGCTTGACCCAGAGAGGCAGGTCCGTGGCTCCCTTGACCGCCTCCACCAGCCGGCCGGTGGCCTCGGCGCTCTGGCCCAGGCACATGATCCGGCCCTCCTTGTTGGGGCAGGAGACGTTCAGCTCCAGGGCGGCCAGGCCCTTCTCCCGGCCGAGAGCCTCGGCCAGGCGGCAGTAGTCCTGGCCGGTCTCGCCCCAGATGTTGACGATGACGGCCACGTCGAAGTCCCGCAGGCGGGGCAGCTTGTCCCGGACAAAAGCCTTGAGGCCGATGTTCTCCAGGCCGATGGAATTGAGCAGGCCGGCCGGGGTCTCGGCCAGGCGGGGCGGCGGGTTGCCCGAGTGGGGCTCCAGGCTGAGCCCCTTGACCACGATCCCGCCCAGCCGGTTGAGGTCGACCAGGTCGGCGTACTCCAGGCCGTAGCCGAAGGTGCCCGAGGCGGTCAGGACCGGGTTTTTAAGCCTGAGCGAGCCGATGGCGACGGTCAGATCAGTCATGTCCAGCCCAGTTCGCCGGCCTCGAAGACCGGCCCCTCCAGGCAGACCCGCTTCCGGGCGCCCCCGGCTCCCTCGATTGAGCAGCCCAGGCAGGCTCCCAGGCCGCAGGCCATCCGGGCCTCCAGGGACAGGTGGCACCCCCGCCCGGTTTGGGCGGCCAGGCGGGCCACCTCCCTGAGCATGGCCTCGGGCCCGCAGGCGCAGACCGCGGCCGGCCGGCCGGCCAGCTCCTCGGCCAGGCCCAGGGTGACCAGGCCGGTCCGGCCCAGGGAGCCGTCCTCGGTGAAGACCTCCAGGGGCAGGCCCAGGGCCTTGAAGTCTTCCAGGGCGGCCAGGTCCGGGGCCGAGGCCGCGCCCAGGCGCAGCCGGGTGGCCGATCCGGGTCCCAGCTCCTCGGCCAGGAAGAGCAGCGGGGCCTGGCCCAGGCCGCCGCCGACGAGCAGCCTGGCCCCGGCCTCCAGGGGGAAGGGCCGGCCCAGGGGCCCGAGCAGGTCCAGGGTCTGTCCCGGCTCGACTTTGGCCAGACGGGCCGTGCCCCGGCCGACGATCTTGAAGAGCAGCCCCAGGCGCTCGCCCCGGCGATAGTGGATGGACAAGGGCCGGCGCAGCAGGGGGTCAAGGCCGGCGGCCTCGTCGCGGCCGGGGCGGACCATGACAAACTGACCCGGCCGGGCCGCCGCGGCGATCAGGGGCGAGTGGAGCTCGAGCCTGACCAGCCCGCTCAGGGCTTTCCCTTCCGGCCAGCGGCCGGCCACCCGGGACTGTTCCAAAAATCTAGCCGGCACGTCAGGTCTCCCTTATCATGGCCCGGCCTTGACAAGCAAGTTGGTCAGCCATTATAGTCTGGCTTTGTTGAATCCACACCGACTACTCTCTCAGGAGAAAAGCTTTGGCCGCCAAGGGAAAAGTCAAGATCGACCGAGAGAGGTGCAAGGGCTGCCACATGTGCCTCGAGGTCTGCCCAACCGGCAGTTTGGAAGTTGACCAGAGCCTGAACAAGAAGGGTTATACCCCCGTCCGGTTCAAAGAGGAGGCGGCCGAAGGCGAGAAGGGCTGTACTGCCTGCACCCAGTGCGCCCTGGTCTGCCCCGAGGTGGCCATCGAGGTGTATCGTGCCCAGTGAGAAGATGCTCATGCGTGGCTCCCACGTCGTCGGCGAGGCGGCGGTTCGGGCCGGTTGCCGCTACTACTTCGGTTACCCCATCACTCCCCAGAACGAGCTGCCCGAGTACATGTCAGCCCGGCTTCTGGATGTCGGCGGGGCCTTCATCCAGGCCGAGAGCGAGGTGGCCGCGATCAACATGGTTCTGGGCGCTTCAGCGGCCGGGGGCCGGGCCATGACCTCCTCCTCCAGCCCGGGCGTCAGCCTCAAGCAGGAGGGCATCTCCTACATGGCCGGCATGGAGCTGCCGGCCGTGGTGGCCAACATGATGCGCGGCGGGCCGGGCCTGGGCAACATCGCCCCCTCGGCGGCCGACTACTTCCAGGCCACCCGGGGCGGCGGGCACGGCGACTACCGCACCCTGGTCCTGGCTCCGGCCGGCTGCCAGGAGCTGGCCGAGCTGACCTTCCTGGCCTTTGACCTGGCCGACAAGTACCGCAACCCGGTCATCCTGCTGGGCGACGGCCTCATGGGCCAGGTCATGGAGCCGGTTGTCTTTCCCGACCCCATCGACCCCAAGGATCTGCCCAAGAAGGACTGGATCCTGGACGGCTGCGAGGGACGTCCGCCGCGGGCCATCTACTCCATGCTCCTGGGCCAGCAGGGCGAACTCTACCAGCACAACCTCCACCTCCAGGACAAATACGACCAGATCACGGCCCAGGAACAGCGCTGGGACACCTACAAGGTCGATGACGCCGAGCTGATCGTGGTCGCCTACGGCACGGCCTCGCGCATCGCCGAGACCGCCGTCGACGATCTCAGGGCGGCGGGCCTGGCCGTGGGCCTGTTCCGGCCGATAACCCTGTGGCCTTACCCCAAGAAAGCTCTGCGCGATCTGGCCAAGGACGGCCGCAAGGTGGCCGTCTTCGAACTGTCCCTGGGCCAGATGCTCGAGGACGTTGTCCTGTCCGTGGGCGGGCGGAGCGAGATATACTTCTACGGCGTTCCCGGCGGACTCATCCCCACCCCGGCCGAAGCGGCCGAGTTCCTGCGCTCGGTCCTCAAGGGCGACGGCAAGGTGGGCCGGAGGGTTGAATTATGAGTCAGACAGCCTACAAGAAGATCTTCGCCCGGCCCGAGTCGCTCAAGGACAACCCGACGCACTACTGCCCGGGCTGCGGACACTCCATTGCCCACCGCCTGGTGGCCGAGTGCCTGGACGAGCTGGGCATGCGCTGCCAGACCATCGGCGTCCCGCCGGTGGGCTGCGCGGTTCTGGCCTACAACTACTTCAACTTCGACATGGTCGAGGCGCCCCACGGCCGGGCCCTGGCCGTGGCCACCGGGATAAAGCGGGTCCGTCCGGACAAACTCGTCCTGACCTACCAGGGCGACGGCGACCTGGCCGCCATCGGCACGGCCGAGACCATCCACGCGGCCAACCGGGGCGAGAAGATCACCACCATCTTCATCAACAACGCCATCTACGGCATGACCGGCGGTCAGATGGCCCCGACCACGACCATCGGCCTGGAGGCCACGACCACCCCCGGTGGCCGGGACCCGGACCGGGACGGCCGGCCCATAGACATCTCCCGGATGCTGGCCGTGGCCGAAGGCGCGGTCTTCATCGAGCGTTGCGCCCTGACCACGGTCAAGGGCATTCGCCGGGCCAAGAAGGCCATTGCCAGGGCCTTCCAGGCCCAGCTGGATCGGCTCGGCTTCTCCCTGGTCGAGCTTCTCTCGCCCTGCCCGACCAACTGGAAGCTGCCGCCCAAGGCGGCCTGGCAGTGGGTCAATGAGGAGATGGTCAAGACCTATCCCCTGGGCGTGATCAAGGACACCACCGGATACGAGGACAAGAAATGACCACCCGGACGATCTTCGCCGGCTTCGGCGGCCAGGGCGTGCTGCTGATGGGCTATGTCCTGAGCCACGGGGCGATGCTGAAAGGGCTCAACGTTACCTATTACCCCGCCTACGGCGCCGAGATGCGCGGCGGCACGGCCAACTGCACCGTCACCCTGTCCGACCGGAAGATCGCCTCGCCGGTGGCCTCCGAGCCGGAGATCCTGGTGGCCATGAATTTCCCCTCCCTGGAGAAGTTCGAGCCGACCGTGGCCAAGAAGGGGCTGATCCTGGTCAACGCCTCCCTGATTCCGGAGCAGGTCCAGCGCCAGGACGTCGAGGTGGTCAGGGTCCCGACCGTGGAACTGGCCCGGGAGGCCGGCTCGGACCGGGCGGCCAACATGGTCATGATCGGCGCCCTCTGCGCCAAGACCGGCCTGCTCAGCTCGGATGAGACCGTCCACGGTATGCAGGCGGCCCTGAAGGGCAAGGAGAAGTTCTTCCCCCTCAACCAGAAGGGCATCGAGCGCGGCTTTGCCTTCGTGAAAAACGGCAAATAGCCGGTCAGGGAGGGCGTCCATGGGCGTGATCCAGATCTCCACCAAGCTGGAGAACCGCCCCGGCGAGCTGTCGCGCCTGAGCGAGCTTCTGGGCAGCCAGGGCGTCAACCTCCTGGCCCTGATGGTCGCCACCCACTTCAACGAGGGGCTGCTCCGTTGCGTGCCCGACGATCCGGCCAAGGCGATCAAGGTGCTGGAGGCCAACGGCTACGAGATCGAGAGCAAGGAGATCCTGGCCGTCCAGACGCCCCATCACCCCGGCGGCCTCAATGCCGTGCTCAAGCCCCTCAAGGAGGCCGGCATCAACGTCGACCACCTCTACCCCTGCATCGGGGCCACCTCCAACGGCCAGACGGTCCTCCTGCTAGGGGTCAGCGACCTGCTCAAGGCCCGCCAGGCTCTTCGCCAGAACTGGATCATCATTCTCGGCGACGAGCTCTATCAGCTTTGAACCGGGCGCCCCAGGTCGAGGACATACTCGCCGGCCGGTTCCAGGCCATTGCCCGGCTGATCCGGGACATCGACGACCAGTCCCCCCGGGTCCAGGAGACCCTCAAGCGGCTCTATCCCCACACCGGCCGGGCCTATCTGGTCGGCCTGACCGGCTCGCCGGGCGTGGGCAAGTCCAGCCTGGTCGATCAGCTCATCAGCCGCTTCCGGCGTCAGGAGCTCAAGGTCGGAGTGGTGGCCGTGGATCCGACCTCGCCCTTTTCCGGGGGAGCCCTTCTGGGCGACCGGATCAGGATGCAGCACCACGCCACCGATCCCGGCGTCTTCATCCGTTCCCTGGCCACCCGCGGCGCCTTCGGCGGCCTGACCCCCTCGGCCCCGGCCGTGGTCCAGGTCCTGGACGCGGCCGGCTTCGATCGCATCCTGATCGAAACGGTCGGTGTGGGCCAGGACGAGGTGGACATCGTCCGCCTGGCCCACACCACCCTGGTCCTGACCGTGCCCGGCCTGGGCGACGGCATCCAGGCCATCAAGGCCGGCATCCTGGAGATCGCCGACCTACTCCTGGTCAACAAGGCCGACCAGCCCGGCGCCGAGCGGACCCTCAAGGAACTCCAGGGCATGCTCGAGCTCAACCGGCTCTCGGGCCAGGAGAAGGACTGGTGGCCCGGCCTGCTGGCCGTGAGCGCCCGGACCGGCCAGGGCCTGAACGAGCTGGACCAGGCCCTGGAGAGCCACCGCCGCTTCCTGGAGGAGGAACGGCCCGACCTCCTGGCCGCCAGAACCCGCCTCCAGGTCAAGGACCTGGTCCTCAACCTGGTCCAGGACCGGGCCAAGGCCCGGGCCGAGAGGCGCCTGGAGGGCAGCCCGGACTGGACCTCCCGGCTGGAGGAGGTCGTGGCCCGGCGCAAGGACCCCTACAGCCTGGCCGAGGAGATCCTCAAGGAGGAGTTCGGCTAGGCAACTGGAGACCTCTCCCGGCCCTGCCCCAGTCCCACCCTCGCCCTTCTTCAGATAGCCCCTCACCCAGCACAGCCGGGAGAAGGCCCTTGCCCCCCACGCCTGAAGGCTGGGGCACCCTCGATCTCACGAGACAGGGCAAGGCTTGTTTTGATAAAACAGCTATCCATTGACTCTTATGTGCTGCCAGGGCCGCGTCCCTGGCAGCAGGCCGAAGGCCAAGACAAGTCTAAAGTGAAGTGGCCCGGCCAGCCCCTGGCTGTGTTTGGTCGCTTCGCGATGGCGTCAGGGACGCGGCCCTGACGCCACGTGCCGGATGCACGGGCCGCCTCATTTCCGAGCGGATACGGGAGAAGCGGGTCTTTCCAAAAGCCTGAAGACTTGGGGCACCCCGATCGCCCCGGTGCGGAGGGAGAACCAGCCTCTATACTCTAGCCCCGCCTGACGGGAGAGCCCCCCCTTTTTTACCCTCGCCCCGCTCGGCGGGGAGAGGGAGAAAAGAGAAGACCCATTCCCGGCGGGTGGATATAGTAGATACAGAGGAGTGCTCCGGCCGGCATTTCGCCGCTCCCCGGCGGAGAGGCGCGCCACCCCGCCCCGATGGTCTCCTCGGCGGCGCTTAAACATTCCCTTGTCAAGCCGGGTGGCTTGGGCTAATAAGATCATCATGCCCGACCGCTGGAAGAATAAGCTGTATTATGGAGATAATCTTGAGATCCTGCGGCAGCACGTCCCGGATGAAAGCGTTGACCTGATCTACCTGGACCCGCCCTTCAACTCCCAGGCCACCTACAACGTCCTCTTCGCCGAGAAGAACGGCTCCCAGTCGGCGGCCCAGATCACCGCCTTTGAGGACACCTGGCACTGGGGCCGGGAAGCCGAGGAGGCTCATCACGAACTGGTCACCCGAACAACTAAGAAATTAGCCGATTTGATCCAAGCACTGCGGTCCTTCTTGGGGACCAACGACATGATGGCCTACCTGACCATGATGGCCATCCGCTTGGTCGAGATGCAGCGGGTGCTTAAACCTACAGGGAGTCTATACCTACATTGCGACCCGACGGCTAGTCATTACCTAAAACTTGTGTTAGATGCTCTATTTGGCGCAGAAAATTTCCGTTCAGAAATTATTTGGAAGAGATACTCTTCTCATGGAAATGTTTTTAAGAATTACGGTAGCGTGCACGATGTTATCTTCTATTATGCCAGGACCGCAAATATCATATGGAATCAACAGTATGTTCCACTAGATCAAGATTATGTTAATAAATTTTTTCGACACAAGGAATCTAACACCGGCAGGCGATACCGACTACAAAATGTGCTGAATCCTAATAAAAATCGTCCAAATTTAACTTATGAATGGAACGGGCACACAAGGGTTTGGAAATGGACTCTGGGAAAGATGCAACAATTGCATAATGAAGGCCGCCTTCAGTACAGCCCAAGCGGCCTGCCAAGCTTGAAGCAATATCTCGATGAGAGTAAGGGAGAGAAGATCCAGAATATCTGGGTAGACATAAGATCATTGTCTCACTCCGGTGCTGAGCGCCTCGGCTACCCCACCCAGAAGCCAGAAGCCCTTCTGGAGCGCATCATCCAGGCCAGCAGCAACGAGGGCGATCTGGTCCTCGATCCTTTCTGCGGCTGCGGCACGACCATCGCCGTAGCCGAGCGGCTCAACCGCCGCTGGATCGGCATCGACATCACCCACTTAGCCATCACCCTGATGCGCCACCGGCTTAACGACGCTTTCCACACCGAGTTGACCCCTTACGAAGTGGTCGGCGAACCCAAGGACTTGGCCGGGGCCGGGGCTTTGGCCAAGGAGAACCGCTTCCAGTTCGAGTGGTGGGCCCTGTGCCTGGTTGACGCCCGGCCGGCCCAGGACAAGCGTCGGGGGCCGGACAAGGGCATTGACGGCTACATCTACTTCTTCGACGATCCCTCCGGCCGGGCCAAGCAGCTAATCATCCAGGTCAAGAGCGGCCAGGTCAGCGTCAAGGACATCCGGGACCTCAAGGGAGTTCTGGAACGGGAAAAGGCCCAGATAGGGGCCTTCCTGACCTTGGAGTCGCCGACCCGGCAGATGTTGACCGAGGCCTACGAGGCCGGATTCTACGAGCCCGAGTACCTGCCCCAGGCCAAGTTCCAGCGGCTTCAGATCCTGACCATCAAGGACCTCTTTGCCGGCCGCCGCCTGGACTACCCCCGCTACGCCGTCTCCACCTTCAAGCAGGCCGAGAGGAAGAGCAAGCAGAAGCCGAACCCCCAGAACCACCTTTTCTAGCCGCCTCCCCGGCCCCTTGAACCACTACCCACCTCCAATCCGCCCACCTTGCCCCTGATCCCGGCCTGTGGCATAGTCTTAAAACTCTTGGCGGTGGAGGTTTCCCGTGAAAATCAGGGCTCTGTTGCTGGCCGTTCTGCTGGGCGCCTGCCTGGCCGCCGGTCCGGTTCAGGCCGGCTGGCAGGAGGATTACCAGGCCGCCGAGACGGCGGTCAAGGGCAAGAAACTCCTGGAGGCCGCGGACCTTCTGGTCCGGGCCCTGGAAGACCAGACCATGCCCGGCGAGATCCGGATCAGCGTCCGCGGCATCCTGATCAGGCTCTACGTCAGCCTGGGTGATTACCCCCGGATGATAGACGAGTGCACCAAGCTCATCCAGGGCCCCTCGCCCTGGGGCGAGAGCGGCCCCTGGCAATCGGTCAAGTCGGCCACCCTGTCCAGCCGGGCCAACGCCCTGTACCGCCTGGGCCGCTTCGCCGAGGCCAAGACCGACTACGAGGCCGCCTTGGAGCTGGAGCGGGAGAACAAGGTGGTCATGACCAATTTTGCCTGGTTCCTGGCCACCTGCCCGGAGGAGGGCTTTCGGGACGGCCAGAGGGCGCTCAAGATGGCCAGCGAGGTGGCCGGCCAGACCCAGGCCTCGCGGACCGTGTTCAACGTCCTGGCCGCGGCCCAGGCCGAGGTGGGCCGCTTCGACGAGGCGGTCAAGACCCAGGAGCGGGCCATCGGGATGATCCCGGAGGGGGCCAGGGAGGACCTCCGGGCGGCCTACCGGGAGCGCCTGGCCGCCTACAAGGCCGGCAAACCCTGGCGGGAGGAGCCGGTCAAGGTGATCCGCTGACCGGCCGGACGGTCTAGTCGGCCGGGGCCGGCCACTCCTCCCTGGGCAGCCCGGCAAAGACCTCTTCCCGCTTCTGCCAGCCGTCCCGGATCACGGTCTGGGCCAGGTTGTCCCTGGTCACGGCCGTGGGCTCCAGGAACAGGGTCGGCACCGGCCCGGCTCCGTTGTCCAGGAAGCTGACCTCGTACTTGAGCTCCCCGATGATGCTGGCCGGATCGCGGCCCCAGGCCAGACCCTGGGCCGCCCGGGCGGCCAGGGCGGCCAGCCGCCCGGCCGGCAGATAGACGGTCATGGTCTGCTGGCCTAAGGCCACCCGGCGGCAGGCGCTCAGGGAGGCGCCCCGGCCGGACAGGGCCACCCGGCCCAGCAGGCCGCGGCCGGCCAGGGCCTCGGCCGCGCCGTCGGCCAGCTCGTCGCCGGAAGCGACCACCGCGGCCAGTTTAGCTCCGCTCCCCAGGAGGCGGCCGACCTCGGCCGCGGCCAGGGCCCGATCCCAGGCGGCCAGGTAAGGGGCGGCCAGGACTTTGATCTGCTGGCCCGGCCTCTCCCCCTCGTGGTCCTCGATGGCCTTGAGCTGGCCCTGGCGCAGGAGTCGCGCCGCCTCTTCGCTCTCCGGGCCGCCCAGAAGGAGGTAGTTGCCCTGGGGCGCGACCTTGAGCAGGGTCATGGCCTGGAGGTAGCCGGCCAGGACCGTGTCAAAGGCCAGGTGCAGGTCCAGGTCGCAGTCCAGGATGAGCCGCTCGCAGGCCAGGACGCTGACGTTCCTCTTGTGGGCCACCTTGACCAGGGCTCCGGCCCGGCGCGGCTCGCGGGCCGTGACCACCAGCACGTCGGCCCCGGCCTGGAGGAGGGCCTCGGCCTGGGCGTCCTGCTCCACCTGGCTGGCCGCCGTCTCGACGCCGATCACTTCCAGACCCAGGGAAAGGGCCTCCTGGCGGAACTGGGCCTGGCCGTCCCTGAGCCGATCGACCTGGCCGCCGGCCAGGAGGAGGGCCGCCTTGACCTTGAGCCTGGCCGGCCCGGCGGCCGGGGCGGCCGGGGGCCGTTCGGCCGGGGCGGCCGGCCGGGGCTTCTCCTTCTGCTGGGCCGCCGGGGGGGGCGCTGGCTTCCGCCAGCGCGACAGAAGGGAACAGCCGGACAGGTCAGCCAGAACCGCCAGCCCCAGAACCAGGATCAACCATTTTTTCGCCGCCACGAAAGCCACGCTCCTCTTCTTGCTCGGGAAAACCAAGGTGAGGATAGCACACCGCCTGACCCGGCCAACACTCCTTTGCCCCCGGCCGGGCCGGAGGGCCCGATTCCGGTCAGGACGGACGGCCGGAATCACCGGGCGAAATTTTTTAACCGAATCTTTGAGGGCGGGCCGGAAGCGGCTTCAGACCAGGGTGTCGATGATGGTGCCCAGCATTTCGTCCTCGGCCCGGATGACCTTGAGGTTGGCCTCGAAGCCCCGCTCGGCCTCGATCAGGCTGACCATCTCCTGGGCCAGATCGACGTTGCTCAGCTCCCTGGTCTGACCGGTCTCGGCGTCGGTGACCAGAGGTCCGGGCGAGTCCAGCTGCTCGACGCCCGCCTCCACGCCGCCGCCGGAGAGGGTCCGGTTGACGGTCCGGCTCCTCTTGAAGCCATCGGTCTGGGCGTTGGCCACGTTGTTGGCCGTCACGTCCAGCTTGGTGGCCATGGCCCCCAGGGCGGACTGGGCGATCCGGAAGGCGTCAGCCATGCTCTCTCCAGGCCGGGCCGGCCGCGGCCGGGGCTAGATTATCTCGTCGACGACCACGCCCCGCCCGGGAACCTGCTCCTGGGGCGGCGCCTGCTCGGCGGCCTGCTGCTGGGCCGCCTGCCTGGCCGCCTCGGCCTCGGCGGCCGCCTCGGCTTCGAGCGCGACTCGGTCCGCGGCCGCCTGCTGGGCCGCCTCGTCGACCTCGGTCTGATCGGTCCTGGCCCGTTCGGCCTGTCCGTCCACCGGCTGGCGATAGATCTGGGTGCCTACGGCGCTGATGGCGTTTTCATCGGGCATCCTCAGGCCTCCTGACTACAGCCTGGCGCTGTAACGGAAATATTATACCACAAGGGCTCAAACCTCCTTGTTGACGATCACGCCCGAGCCCCGGATCTCTGACATGGCCCGGCGGGCCTCGGCGCGCAGGCGCCGGGCCTCGCCCTCGGCCTGGCGGGCCTGGGAGCGCTTGAGATGGGCGTCCCTGAGCCTGAGGCGCTCCTCCCGCTTCAGGTACAGCTCCTGCTGCTCCTTGCGCGCCTGGACCTGCCGCTCCAGGCTGGTGAGCTCGACGGGCCTCTCGGCGCTGGAGCCGGATATCACGCTCGATCCCCCAGCAGTCTGGCCAGGCCGCTCGAATCCAGCCGGTGGACCAGGCCGGCCTGACCGGCCGCCGGGCCCCGCAAAAGATCGGCCACCCGCAGGGCCAGCCGGTCGGCCTGGGCCACGTCGTCCCTGTTGGTCCTGGCCGCCGCCTGCATCTGGGCCAGGAGTTCGGGCCTGACCGGGGATGAATCGCCGATTCTCATGGCTTTAACCTCCTTCAGACCAGAAAGCTCAGGGAGCCTCCCCGGCCCCGAAAGTTCGAGAAGGCCGAGCTCGACCCCAGGCGGGTCAGGTTGATCCTGGCGTAGGGATCGAAGCCCGGCTCGGTCTGGAAGGCCGAGTCGTAGACCCGGTCGGGCCGCCTGACGCGATACTGGTCGAATCCCAGGGCCAGGGCCTGGGCGAGGTGGCGCTCGATGACCGTCAGCAGCCCGCTCTGGCCGTTGAGTCGCTGCCGGACCAGGGCCAGGTCCCTGTCCAGGCTTTCGCCCAGGCCCTCTCCGATACTGAGCCGGCCGGAGGAGGAGACGTCGATGCCCACCTGGGCGTAGTCCAGGCGGTTGAGCCCCAGCTCCTGGGCCAGGGCCAGGCCCACGAGCGGCTTGACGTACGCCTCGGCCGCGACCTGCCCTTCCAGGAAGTTGTTGTGGGCCGAGGCCACGGCCTCGACCTGGTCGATGACCGGCTCCCGGGCCGGCTCGACGAGGAGGCCCTCCAGCTGGCCAAAGACCTGGTGGACCTGGCCCAGGAGCCGGGTCTCGTCCAGACCGATCACGTCGCTGGGCCGGGAGTCGCCCCGGCCGGCCGGGGCGGCCTGGGCCGGCTCGGCCGGCCGCGAGGTCCGGTTGAGGTCCAGGCGGGCCAGCAGGTCGCCCTCGACGTCCTGGAGGCGGAAGCTCTGGTCCTGGTCGTTGGAGCGGTTGGTCAGGAGCAGGGTCGCTCCGCTGGCGATCTGGTCGTCCTCGTCGCTGGCCTCCCCGACAAAGACCCGGGCCTTCAGTCCGGGCTGGGCCCGCTCGATCTCCAGGGCCAGGCGCTTGAGGATGCTCTCGTTGCGCTGGGCGAAGACGCCGGAATAGTCGACGCCGAAGGTGACCTCGCTGGACTCCTGGCCCAGGCTGACCTTGAAGCGGTAGCGCCCGGCCGGCAGGTCCGAGGCGCCGTCCGGGTCCAGGGTCCTGGACAGGCTCAGCTGGAGGTTGGACAGGGGCGCGGTGTAGTCCAGGCGCGGGGTCAGCTGGCCGGCCGTCTCCTGGCGGTAGAAGCCGGCGGAAAGGCTCTGGTAGGGCGTGGCCCTCTGGCTGCCCTGGACGTAGACCAGGTCCTGGCCGGCCCAATCGGCCCCGGCCAGGGCCAGGGTTTCGACCAGGTCGCCGCTCTCGTCTGCCAGCTTGAAGCCGAGCTCCTGGCCGGCCTGGCGGGTGGAGACGACCAGCTTGACCGTGGCCACGCTCAGCTCGTTGTCGTCCAGGGTGGTCCCCTCGACCACCTCGGCCGTCAGGTACTGGCTGGCCGCCTCGATGCTCCGGCCCAGCCGTTCCAGGATGGCCCGGTTGTCGTCGGCCTCGCGGCCGGTGTAGGCCACGGACAGGTCCAGGTAGACAGGATCCCGGTCGTCCACGGTCAGCTTGACCTGGTAGTCGCCGGCGGCGATGTCGCTCTCCCCGGCCGCGGTCAGGACCCGGGAGCCGTTGACCTGGGCCTGGGCGAGGTTGGGCACCCGGAGGAGGTAGCTGGTCTGGCTGGCCCTGGACTCGGCCTGGCCGGTGAAGTAGCTCCGGGCCGTGGACCTGGCCGAGCGCGCCAGCCCGATGCTCTCGCCGGCGGGCAGGTCCACGGCCGCCACCTGGACCAGAGCCTGGACCGCCCGGCTGGTCAGATCGGCCACGGCCTGGTCCTGGGCCATGACAAAGGAGGAGTTGAGGAGCCTGGACCCGGTGCCGGTCAGGTTCAGCCGGGCCGAGCTCAGACCGGTCAGGCGCCGGTCAGAGCCGGAGCCGGACAGCTCGCTCAGCCTGGGCTGGCGGATGGACTGCCGGCCCAGGTAGAGCCAGGTGACCGCGTTGACTCTGTCCAGCGTAAAGGCCATAATCTTCGCCAACAGACTTCGCCCCCTTGAGGGGGCACACTTCCCGTCATGAGACTTATCGGCCCGGCGACTTTAGAACTTTAAAGATTTTTTTGAGGAGAGCGGATGGAGGTCACTTTTTTAGGCACCGGCTCGGCCTGGGGCGTGCCCGAGTACGGCTGCCCCTGCCGCATCTGCCGGGCCATGGCCGAGGCCGGCCAGGAGCGGACCAGGACCAGCCTGTTCATCGAGGCCGGGGAGAAGATCCTCATCGACCCGGGCCCGGACATCCGCCGCCAGATGTTCTCGAACCCCATCCCCGAGCCGGAGGCGGTCCTGATCAGCCACGAGCACATGGACCACGTGGGCGGGCTGGACGACCTGCTCTGCTTCCGGCGCTCCCGGCCCCGGGACGACTGGCGGCCCCTGCCCTGCTTCGCCCACGCCGAGGCCTGGCCCAGCCTGGAGGCCCGCTTCGGCTATCTCTTCCCCAAGACCCTGGCCAAAAACATCTGCCGGGCCGGCCAGACCCTCGAGGGCCTCAGGACCGAGATCAGGCCCTTCAAGACCGAGCACGGCCCGGTGGCCCGGGGCTCGGTGGGCTTCGTCGTCGTCTGGGAGGGCAAAAAACTGGTCTACACCTCGGACTTCGTCGGCCTGCCCGAGGAGCCGGAGGGACTCGGGGAGGCCGACCTGCTGGTCCTGCAGAGCCATTTCTTCTCCGAGCCCGAGGTCAACCGGCCCAACCACATGAGCCTCCAGAACGCCCTGCCCTACCTGGAGCGCTGGCGTCCCAGGCGGGTCGTCCTGGTCCATCTGGGCGCGGCCGACTGCGTGCCCGGCGACCCGGCCAACGACATCGTCAAGAAGCTCCCGCCGGCTAGGCCCCTGGCCGACGCCCGGGGGCGGCCCTTCGAGGTGCCCCTGACCACGGACGACTGGGCCCGCCTGGCCCCCCGGGTCCTGTCCGCCCACGGCCTGGACATGCCCGTCGAGCCGGCCCGGGAGGGAATGAAGATCAGCCTCTAGGCCGCCGGCCTGGAACGAAAAAGCAAAGGAGGATGAGACATGACCCAGCAGGGCAAGTACATCCGCTTCCAGGACTTGAGCCTGGCCGAACTGGGCAACGGCTTTTTCGGCGGCAACCTGGTCGAGTCGCCCGGTCTGGAAGTCACCTTCGTCACCGGGGACAAGGGGGCCGGCCACGGCTTCCACGCTCACGACGACCTGGACGAGATCCTGATCTTCCTGGAGGGCGCCTGCGACTTCAACCTGGGCGGCCGGGAGATCGATGTCCAGGCCGGCTCCCTGCTCCACGCTCCGGCCGGGGTGGAGCACAAGGTCAGGTACAAGGCCAGGTCCAAGGTCCTGAGGATCAAAATCCCGGCCGCCCGGGCCTGAGCCCGGCGGCGGGGACTCAGCCCAGGGCCACGTCCAGGACCATCATCACCGTGAAGCCGAGCATGGCCCCCAGGGTGGCCAGGTCGGTGTGGCCACCCCGCTGGGACTCGGGGATGACCGCCTCGACAACGACGAAGATCATCGCCCCGGCGGCGAAGGCCAGGGCGTAGGGCAGAATCGGCCTGGCCGCGGCCACCATGGCCGCGCCCAGAACCCCGGCCGCCGGCTCGACCAGACCGGAGAGCTGGCCGTACCAGAAGCTCTTCAGCCGCGACAGCCCCTCCCGCCTCAGGGGCACGGCCACGGCCGTGCCCTCGGGGAAGTTCTGGATGCCGATGCCGATGGCCAGGGCCACGGCCCCGGCCAGGGTGGCCGAGGGCAGGCCCGCGGCCAGGGCTCCGAAGGCCACGCCCACGGCCAGGCCCTCGGGAATGTTGTGCAGGGTCACGGCCAGGACCAGGAGGGTGGTCCGCCGCCAGGAGGTCTGGACCCCCTCGGCCTGGCTGCGGGGCAGGCCCGGGTGGAGGTGGGGCAGGACCAGGTCGATCAGCCTCAGGAAGGCGCCGCCGGCCAGGAAGCCGGCCGCGGCCGGAAGCCAGCCCGGCGTGCCGGATTGCTCGGCCATCTCGATGGCCGGGGCCAGGAGCGACCAGTAGCTGGCCGCGATCATCACCCCGCCGGCGAAACCGAGCATGGCGTCCAGGAGCCGCCGGCTGACCTGGCCGGTCAGGAGGACCACCGCCGCCCCGGCCGCGGTCAGGGACCAGGTGAACAGGGTGGCCAGAAAGGCCTGGCTGACGGGATGGAGCGCCTGGAACGCCTCCAGCACGGCTTCCCCCCGGCGGGTCAGCCGGCCCTGAAGCCGATGACCGCGCCCATGCGTCCGGTCCGGGGACCCAGGCCCCGGTGGGAGAAGAACAGATCGGGCCGGCAGCGGCTGCACAGCCTGAGCGACATGACGTTCCCCGGGCTCAGGCCGGCGGCGATCAGCTGATGTTCGGCCATGGCCCAGAGATCGAAGTGGTTCCCTTGCCCGAAGGCCCAGAGCTCCTCGGGGAACTCGCGGCGGTAGTTGACGAACTCGGCGCAGCAGGGCCCCAGGCCCGGGCTGATCCCGGCCAGGATTTCGCCCGGCCGGGCCCCGAACTCCCGGCTCAGGGCGGCCACGCTCCGGCCGATTATCCCGGCGGCCAGGCCCCGCCAGCCGGCGTGGACCGCGGCCACGCTCCGGGTGCGCGGGTCGCACAGGAGCAGGCCCAGGCAGTCGGCCAGCTTGACCACCAGGCCGACGCCGGGCCTGGCCCCGATCAGGGCGTCGGCCCGCTGGAGCGGCGCCAGGGGATCGGCCGGCGGGCGGCCGTCCAGGGAGACAACCTCGACCCCGTGGACCTGGTGAACAGAGGCCAGGAGCTCAAAGCCCATCTCCCGGCGGACCGCCTCCAGGTTGGCCCGAACGTTGGGCTCGCCGTCGCCGCTGGCCACGGCCAGGTTGAGGCTGTCATAGGGCGGCGGGCTGACCCCGCCCCGGCGGGTCAGAAAGCCGTGGCTCAGGCCCTTGACCGCCGCCAGATGAGGCAGAGTCAGATAGCTCAACTGGTCCGGCATGTTCAGGCGCGCAGTTCGACCACGTCGCCGTCCTGGAGAACGTAGTCCCGCTGGACGGTCTGGCCGTCAAAGGAGACCGAGCCCCAGATCCGGGCGTTCTTGAACTTCTGGGCCAGTTCGTTGTGGATCTTGGCGGCCAGATCGAGCACGTCGTCGCCCTGGCGGAGGGTGTAGGGCTGATTCATGTCCGGCGGCTTGCCCGGCTGCTTGGTGTAGACCCTGATGATTCTCAGGACCTCGAAGCTGAGCCGGCCCAGGTCCTTGAGCCCCTGGCCGGTGACCGTGGAGACGGCGGTCACGGGCCAGCGGCCCTCGAGCAGCTCCCGGAATATCTCCACGTTCTCGGGAACTTCGGGCCGGTCCAACCCGGTGACTATCAGCAGGGCCGGCCGGCGGATCCAGTCGAACTCGACCTCCCCCTGGGGTTCCTGATGGGCCGGATAGACGGCTATCTTCTTCTGGCCGAGGAGCGCCTCGACCGCCTCCAGGTCGTTGAGCGGTCTCAGGCCCGAGACGATCAGCCAGATCAGGTCCGGCCGCCGGATGAGGTCGAAGAGCCAGGGCTCGTTGTATTCCTGGGACAGGGGCGGCAGGTCGACGAGCTGGAAGGCGATGTCCTGGTAGGGCATCATGCCCGGCAGGGGCTCGCGGGTGGTGAAGGGGAAGTCGGCCACCTCCGGCCGGGCCTTGGTCAGGGCGGCCAGGAGGGAGGACTTGCCGCTGTTGGGCGGGCCGACCAGGGCGATCTGGCCGGCGCCCTCCCTGGGAATGGCGTAGCTGCGGCCGCTCTTGGGTCCCTTCCTAGACGGCTCGCGCCTGAGCTTGGCGATGCGGGCCTTGACGTCGGCCTGGAGCTTGTCCGTGCCCTTGTGCTTGGGCATGATCCGGAGCATCTCTTCCAGGGCGGCGATCTTGTCGGCCGGGGTCCTGGCCTGGCGGTAGCGCTTCTCGGCGTCGAAGTAGTGGGGCGGCAGGTTAGCTGGCATGCTCCCGCTATCCGGCTCGGACGACTGCTCTCGGGGCCCCTTGGCCCTGATATGTCTTTAGCCACACCGGCGAGAGGGTGTCAAGACGGGGGCAGCTCGCCCTTTTTGGTCCGATCGAGAGGGATGACCTTGCACTTGGACCTGGGCAGGGCGGCCTGAACCGGCGGCTCCACCTTGGGCGACTGCTTGAGGCGGTCGATGTAGCCGGCCAGCTTGGGCGAACGGGCGACGAGCGCCTCGATCTGCTGCTCCATCTCCTGGCAGGCCGCCTCGAGGGAGGTCAGGTCCGGCTTGGGCCCGCCCAGGCAGCCGATGAGCTTGACGATCCTCATGACCAGGGGAAAGTTGCCGGTCTGGACGTAAACCGGAGCGTGGCCCCAGAGTCCGACCACGGTCAAGCCCCGCTCCCGGCAGCGCAGGTAGAGGGGAGTGTGGACCGAAACCGGCCCCTCGTACTGGCTCCGGGCCACGCCGTATCCGGCCAGGGTTTCGCCGACGACCATGTCATCGGTGATGAAGGAAACCAGCGGCGGGTCGGTGTGCAGGCGTTCGTCGTAGGTCCCGCCCACGGTAATGGCCAGGCGCACGCCGTAGCTGATCAGCTGATCGACCAGGAGCCCGACGTATTGCTTCCAGTAGAAGTGAGGCTCCTCGCCCTTGAAAATGATCCCGTCCGGCCCGGAGGGGCTCTTGAAGTAGTGGAGGCTGTTGCTGGGCAGTCTGACCTCGATCACCCGGCCGTCCTCGATGCGGCCGGTGGGGCGCTGGGCCGTGAAGTCGTAATAGGGGTCAGGATCCAGCTCGGCCAGGGGCTGAGCGTCCAGGGCCTGAATGAGGTAGGACAGGGTGGAGGTGGAGACGTCGCCGGCGTTGGCCCAGCCGCCGAAACCCAAGATGGCCACCGGCTCCTGGAGGGTAGGATGAGCCAGGATCCTCAGGTTTTCCATGAACCCGACTATAGCCCAGCCTGATGGAATGTCAACTCGGGTCGGGGCCGGCGGCCGTTGGGAGGAGGTCCGGAAACCTGCCTCGGGCCAAGCGCTCCTTGACATGGCCTGGTGAAAATGTATACTAGATTTGATTATTAATAAATGTAAATAAGCGCTACCTACTCGGGCAAAGGGCGGTGGTTGATGGAAAATGATACGTCTTCAACCCGCCGCAAGGTGTTGCACCTGGATCGGCTGCCAACCATGCCCCAGGTGGCTCTTGAGTTTCTGGAGGCCCTGGCCGACGAACAGGCCACCGCGGCCCGGCTGGAAAAGATCATTGAGAGCGACCAGGCTCTGACCTCCAAGGTTCTTTCCTTAGCCAACTCGGCCTATTACGGCTTCAGCCAGCAAGTGACCACCATCCAGCGGGCCGTGGTGGCCGTCGGCTTCAGGGACCTCAGGCTCCTGGCCCTGGGCGCGGCCCTGTCCGGCATGTTCGACCCCCGCGGTCTGCCCAAGGGATTCGACGGCCAGGGGCTGTGGCTGCACTCCCTGTCCGTCAGCCTGGCCGCCCGCGACCTGGCCGACGAAGCCGGCTATCCCCAGCCGGGCGAGATGCTGGCCGCCGGCCTCCTCCACGACGTGGGCAAGCTGGTCCTGTTCTACTGCCTGACCGAGGAGGCCCAGAGCCTTCTGGACCTGCTCGACCAGGGCCTGGCCTACCATGAGGCCGAGGCCGTTCTCGGTCTCAAGCACACCGTCGTCGGCTCCTGGCTGGCCCGGAAGTGGGGCCTGCCGCCGGTCCACCTGGCCGCCATCCGCGACCACCACTCGCCCAAGGCCAGCGACCCCTATTACCTGAGTACCTGTCTGATCAGCCTGGCCGATCATCTGGTCAAGGAGATGAACCTGGGTCTGGTCAACCCCGGACCGGAGCCGGACCTGCAGGAACTGATTCGGGCGACCAGCCTGCGGCCGGAGCGGATCAAGCAGCTGACCGAGGAAATGGGCCAGCGGATCCCGCCCCTGCTGGAGGCCTGGCAGCAAATGAACGGCTCACGGAGATCCTGAATGCCGCGATCCAAGGAATTGGAGCGACTGCGGAAACAGATTCAGGCCCTCAGCCAGTCGGTGGCCGACCTGGAGTCCCGCTTCGAGACGGCGGTCAAGGTCCTGGCCACGGTCCACCGCCTCAGCGAGACTCTGGTCTCCTCCTTGAGCCTCGAGGAGGCCTCCCGGTCCATGGTCGACTCCCTGGTCCGCGAGCTCCCGGACGCGGACAAGTGCTCCATCCTCCTCTACAGCCAGGAGGAGGGCCTGCTCAAGCTGGCCGCGGCCAGGGGCCAGATGGACCTGCTCGGCGAGGACGAGCCGCACAACAAGGGCCTGGTCTTCAGGCCCGGCGAGGGCCTGGCCGGCCGCGTCTTCGCCGAGGGCCGGCCCTATTTCGTCAACCAGGAGACGACCGAGTCGCGGCTGATAAAGAAGGGTTTCGGCCTGACCACGCCCGTCTCCCTGGCCTGTCTGCCCCTCCACTCCCTGGGGCGGCGCCTGGGCGTGCTCAACATCTCCTTTCCCGCGGCCCGGACCTACGACCCGCCCCGGCGCCGCGATCTGGTCGTTCTGGCCGGCGTGGTGGCCAACATCGTTCAAACCTTTCTCTTCAAGGCCGAGCTGGACCGGCGGGTCCTCGAGCAGATCCAACAAGGCCGGAAGATCAGCCCCTGACCGGGTCCCGGTAGCTTCCGGCCGGGCCGGCGATTGACCGGGGGGCGGCCTGATGGTATCCCTGGACCTGAGGCCGGCCAGTGCACGAGATGTCCATCGCCCAATCCATCCTCGACCTGGCCCGTGAAGAGGCCCGGAGCCACGGCCTGAACCGGATCATCTCCCTCAGGCTGAAGATCGGCGAGCTGTCCGGGGTGGTCCCGGCCTCGCTCCTGTTCTGCTGGGACCTGCTGACCCAGGACGGGCCGGCCGCCGGGTCCAGGCTGGAGATCGAGGCGGTGCCCTTGAGGGCCCGCTGCCCCGAGTGCGGGGCGGAGTTTGCCGTCGAGGAATACGTCTTCCAGTGCCCGGCCTGCGGCTCGACCCGGGTCAAGATCAGCCAGGGCCGGGAGTTGACCCTGAGCAGCATCGAGGCGGAGTAGACATGGAAATAGACGTTTCGCGTCCGGTCCTGGAATCGAACTTCCAGATCGCCGGCCAGATCAGGCAGGACCTGGTCAGCCGGGGCATCTTCGTCATCAACATGATGTCCTCGCCCGGAGCCGGCAAGACGACCCTGCTGGAGCGGACGGTGGAGGCCCTCAAGGGCGAGCTGAGCCTGGCCGTGATCGAGGGCGACATCCAGACCTCCCGGGACGCGGAGCGGATCGCCCGGCACGGCGTCCAGGCGGTCCAGATCAATACCCGGGGGGCCTGCCACCTGGACGCCAACATGGTCAGAGAGGCCCTGGCCAGTCTGGACCTGGACGGCCTGGACCTGCTGATCGTGGAAAACGTGGGCAACCTGGTCTGCCCGGCCGAGTTCGAGCTGGGCGAGCAGGCCCGGGTGATGCTCCTGTCCACGCCCGAGGGGGACGACAAGCCGAGCAAGTACCCGCTCATGTTCCGCATCAGCAACGTCCTCATCGTCAACAAGATCGACCTCCTGGCCCACGTCCCCTTTTCCATGGAGGCCTTCCGGCGGGACGCCGGCTTGATCCAGCCCGATTTGATCATCTTCGAGCTCTCGGCCCTGACCGGTCAGGGTCTGGAGCCCTGGCTGGACTGGCTCAGGGCCCGGGTGGCCGAACGGAAAGCGGCCGGTTGAGGCGGCCGGCCGGATCGTCCCCGCCGGCCCTGAAAGCAGACGTTTATTCCGTCTCCGGTGAAAAAGGGGTTCCCCTGGCCGGCCTGACCGGGCTATAAGCCTGGTGTGGCCGAGCTGCCCGAGATAATCATCATCGCCCGGCAGATGGATGAGCGCCTGGCCGGCCTGGGCCTGGAGTCGGTCAGCCTCGACCAGCCCAAGAGCCTGGACCGGCCGGCCGGGGAGTTCGCGGCCGCTCTGGTCAACCGCCGCCTCCTCCGGGTCAGGCCCCTGGGCAAGTGGCTCGTCCTGGAGTTCGAGCCGCCGGGGCCGAACCTGCTCATCAACCCGGGCATGGGCATGGACATCCTGGACCTGGACGTCCAGCCGCCCAAGGCGCCCCAGTTCCTCTTCCGCTTCCAGGACGGCCGGGGCTTCAGCCTCCGCTTCTGGTGGTTCGGCTATCTCCGTCTGGCCCAGCCGGGGGAGGAGGGCCGGACGGCCGGCGACCTGGGCCCGGCCCCGCTCGGCCCGGAGTTCACGCCCCAGTACCTGGCCGGACTGCTGGAGAGGAAGGAGCGGACCGCCCTGAAGTCTGTCCTCCTCGACCAGAAGCTCCTGGCCGGCATCGGCAACGTCTACGCCCAGGACATTTGCTTCGAGATCCGGGCCCATCCCCGGACCAGGATCAGGGACCTGAGCCAGGAGCAGCGGGCCGGGCTGTTCGGGGCCATCGAGAAAACCCTGGCCGCGGCGGTCAAGCGCGGCATCAACTCCTTCGAGTCCGACTTCCTTGGCCGCCGGGGCGAGTGGGACCATGAGTCCTTCCTGGTCGGCTACCGGACCGGCCTGCCCTGCCCGGCCTGCGGGACGGCCATCCAGAAGATCAGGACCGGCGCCACCGCCTCCTACGTCTGCCCCCGCTGCCAGCCGGAGAAGTGAGTGACCGCCCGGCCGGCCCTCGAGGAGCCCTTCGCCATCGACCTGCCCGGCTACCGCCTGGCCGGCGTGCTCCACCTGCCGCCCCAGGACCGGGGGCCGGGCCGGCTGATCACCATCGCCCACGGTCTCTTCTCCAGCATGGCCAGCCCCAAGCTGACCCGCCTGGCCAGAACCCTGGCCGGACGCGGTCTGGCCGCGGCCCGGTTCGACGCCCAGGGCTGCGGCCTCTCCGGCGGCGAAATCGCCCGGACGACCCTGACCGGCCGGGCCGCGGCCATCCGGGCGGTCATGGACCATCTCCTGGCCCGGCCCGACGTGGCCGGTCCGCCCCTGGCCCTGGGCTCGTCCTTCGGCGGCACGGCCTCCCTCTGGCTGGGGGCCGAGGACAAGAGCCTGGCCGGGGTCATCGCCTGGTCGGCGCCATCCGACTTCAAGGAGCTGGCCGCCCGCTGGCGGGAGCTGGAAGAGGAGCCCCTGGGCCCCGGCTTCTTCGAGGATCTCCAGCGCCTCGACCTGCCCGGCGGACTGGCCGGCCTCGGGCCGGTGCTCCAGATCCACGGCGAAAACGACGAGGTCGTCCCCCTGAGCCAGGCCCTGGAGTTGAACAGGATACTGGGCCAATCCGGGCGTCTGGTGATCGTCCCAGGGGCGGATCACCGCCTCTCGACCCCGGGTGCTCTGGAAATGGCCCTTAAAGAAACCTTAAATTGGCTGACTGAGAAGCATTTTTGTTGCCAAGGCCGGACCTGGCGTGTAGATTAGTGCCCTACCGCTTAGCGGAACATAAGCCGGTTCTTTCCCAAGGGGGCCAGTAATGGCCAGGTGGATGCACGACGACCGCATGGAACGGAGCATGGCCTCGCGACTTGACAGGTCAAAGGAGCGAGCCCGACGGGAGATGTTCCACCGGCTGCGCGAAAATCAGCCCGAGGTGGCCAAGCGCGTGGCCATGAAGCTCATCGAAGACCAGCTCATCGAGACCACCTCCAAGCGGGATCTCGAATCACAGCTCATTGCCGCCATCGATCACCTCCTCGAAGGCGACGAGTTTGAGATCAACTACGCCATCGCGCCCTACCGCGAAGTGGTTCCCCGACCCAACCTGATCGTCCTCTACCTGACCTCCTTCGTCGTTGAGAAGCTCATCAACCAGGACTGGGTGGAAGACATCTTCGGCTCGGACGAGCAGATCTATCAGGCCATTCGCTCACAGGTGGAGCCTCTCCTGGCCCGCCGGGGCCAATCCGCTTGAGAGCGGCCCATGGTCCGGGCTCGCCTCTGGCTGACCTGCGCCGCGGTCTTTGATCCCGTCTCACCCGTTCTGATCAGGCCGGCCCTCATCGGCTGGCAGGCCCAGCGGCGCCAGGTGGACCTGACCATCGAGCGCGGCTTCAAGGGGCCGGAGCTCCTGGCCCGGATGAAGGGCTGGGTGACCGTCGAGGTCGGCCAGGTGGAGAGGGTCATCAGCGCCAGGGGCCGGATAAAGCTCCTGGACGACCGGGAACTGGTCGTCGAGTGCGAGAGCGAAGCCGACTTCGAGGCCCTGGTCCAGGACCTGGCCCAGGCCTTCGGCGACCAGGTCAGCCTGGAAAGGCTGAACTGAGCCGGCCGCCCCCCCTGATTCCTCACCCCCTCAGCAAAACGGACAGCGAGCCGGCCCCGCCGCCACGACTCGACCAGGAACCGGCTCACCCGTTCCCGGACCTGGTTGAGGTTGAGGCCGTGGGGGATAAAACCTCCCTCAGCCGCCTCAGTATCTCTGGGGTTGAGACCGGGCCGGGCCGCCTCGCGGCCGCGCTTGAGGGGCCTGACGCCGACCGCGTGGCCCCGGACCTGCAACCGGAACTGGCCAGCATGAACACGGGCTCCATGAACTTCGCCATCTTCCCCCTGGCCGAGAGGTTTTCCCGGTTCAGGCACGACCGCGAGAAGCCTGGCCTAGAGATGACCAGGGACCGGGTCTACTCCAACACCCGCAACGCATGGAGGTCTTCCTGGGAATCATTAAGGAACATGGCGCCAGGCCCAAGCTGGAGTGCCGCGTCGCGGGCCATCAATAGGCCGCGGCCTATTTCCTCAACCAGGGGTTCCTGGACCCGCCCTTGTAAATCCAGCTCATCTTTGGCATCCTGGGCGGCATCGGGCCCAGCGTGGAGCACCTGGTCCCCATGAAGGCCACAGCCGAACACCTCTCCGGCGACGACTAAGCCCGGTCGGCCCTGGCCGCCGGCCGGCCTCGGTTCGACCCGTGCGCCGTGGCCGGCGTCATGGGCGAAAACGTAGGGGTGGGCCTGGAGGACGACCTCCACCTGGGCAGGGGCCAGATTTTCACCTCCACCGAGCAGTCGATCCTGAAGATCCACCGTATCCTGGAGGAGCTGAGCCGGAACATCGCCTCCCCTGACGAGACCCGGGCCAGGCTCAAGTTCAAGGCCAGGGCGGCGACCAATTTCGGATAGGCTGGAGGCTTCGAGAAATGACCGACCGTCGCGACACCCAGACAGTTCTGCAGCGGATGTTCAACGCCCGCTCCATCGCCGTGGTGGGGGCCTCCAACGACCGGCGCAAGTTCGGCTACATGACCCTGGACTCCCTGATCCGAGGCGGTTTCCAGGGCCGGCTCTATCCGGTCAATCCCAAGGCCGACCAGGTCCTGGGGCTGAAGGCCTACCCTTCGGTGGCCGATCTGCCCGGGCCCATCGACCTGGCCGCGATCATAGTTCCGGCCAGGTTCGTGCCCGAGGTGGTCCGGGCCGCCGGGGCCAAAGGGGCGGTCGGGGCGGTGGTCCACTCGGGGGGCTTCGCCGAGGCCGGCCACCCCGAGCTGGAGGCCGAGCTCCTGGCCGCGGCCAGGGAGTGGGGGATGCGGATCATGGGCCCGAACATCCAGGGGATCAACTACCTGCCCAACAAGATGTGCTGCATGTTCCTGCCGGTCATCACCACCCGGGGCCCCCTGGCCGTGATCGGCCAGAGCGGGACGGTGACCACGGCCCTGTCCGAGTGGGCGGCCGACGAGGGCCTGGGCATCAGCGCCGCGGTCAACCTGGGCAACCAGGCCGATCTGGGCGAGTCTGACTACCTGGACTTCTTCGCCCGGGACCGGCAGACCAGGGCCATCGTCATGTACCTGGAAGGGGTCAAGGACGGCCGGCGCTTCCTGGAGGCTCTCAGGCGGGCCGCCGCGATCAAGCCGGTGGTCGTCCTCAAGGCCGGCCGGACCGCGGCCGGGCAGCGCTCGGCCGCCTCGCACACCGGCTCGCTGGCCTCCAACTTCGAGGTTTTCGCCGCCGCCTGCCGCCAGTGCGGCGCCCAGGCGGCCGGGGACCTGGAGGAGGCCTACGACGCGGCCAAGGCCTTGGCCTGCCTGCGCCCGCCCCGGGGCGGGCGGCTGTTGAGCGTCTCCACCTCCGGCGGGGCGGGCACCCTGGCCGCCGACCAGGCCGAGAAGCACGGCCTGTCCATGCCCCTGCTCTCGGCCGAGGCGGTGGCCGGCATCAGGGAGTCCTCTCCGCCGCCCCTGGCCAGCCTGTCCAACCCGCTGGACATGGTCAGCCTGGACAAAGACGACTTCGAGCGAGTCATCCTGGCCGCGGACGGTTTTGACGCGGCCGACGTGATCCTCCTGAACCTGGGCGATCCCCTGGAGGGGGCGGCCGGCCTGGTCCAGACCCTGGCCCCAAGGCTGCGGGCCAGTCTGGCCGTGGCCTATTTCGCCGGGGGCCGGGAGGAAAAGGAGGGCCGGGTGGCCATCCACCGCCAGGGTCAGGCCGTCTTCGCCACCCCGGAGCGGGCGATCAGGGGCATCGCCGCCGCGGCGAGTTACGCCGATTATCGCCGCCGTCGCGGCCTGCCCTGGGTTGAGGAGGGCCAGGGATGAGCCTGCCGGAAAGGACGATGCTCCCCGAGCCGGAGGCCGCGGCCGAGGCTCTGGCCCTGGGCCTGGCGGAGCTGCGAGCAAGGGAGGTAATCAAAAGGGGTGGTCAAGCATGGGCATACGGCAGGGCCCGGGCAGCCCGCCCGGGTCCTTGTCTTTTCTGGTGCCGGGGACGGGATTCGGACCCGTACGGGGCAAGGTCCCAAGGGATTTAAGCCCTTGCCGAGGGATTTCAAATCCATTAGTGAAATGGACTAATTGGCTGATACCATTCAAAATAAGGCGACGTTGGAGACTTGGTAAATGTTGGATTGGGTTAGGGTTGCTGTGATGGCGCGGGCACAGTAACGGGCCCGGAAAACATTGGCCGGACGCTTTTAAAGGCTCTCGGTCAAGACTCATACTTCGACGATCTCCAAGAAAGAATCCCTGAGCTTGCAAGTGGGATAATTCGGCTCAAATCCCAAGAGCCAAGGGAATGCACTGGTGGACCTACCTACGGCTCCTGGGGGCCCGCCACAAAGCCTACTCCAGGGTGTTGAGCGGGATGGCCAAGAAGAGGGGGCTAACCTCTTCAACCCGGCCATCTTCAGCCTAGGCCGGCTACTCCTTGTCTGCTTTTTGATGGTATGGACTTGACAGTTTAGGGAGACAGGGATAGAGCCTATGAGGCCTCCGGCCGGGTTAGAAATGGTTGAGAGAACATCTGCAACCCGAGAAAGGAGGCTTAGCCATAACCACCGAGAAGAAGGGTGGCGCGAAGGAGCTGAGTCTGTTAGAATGCGCCGCCGAAATTAACAACGTCAGCCGAGTCTGCTGGATTACGGGATACGGCCGGCAGCAGTTTTACGAGATAAGGCGCGACTATAAGACGGTTGGGGCCAAGAATCTGGACCGTTCACCAGGCCTCAAGGAACAGCATCCCAACCGAGTCAGCCAAGAGATCGAGAAGGCCATTTTGGATCACAGACTCAAACATTCCGGTCACGGCTGTCTTAGGGTGGCCGAGGAGATGGCCCTCGAGGGCGTGCCGGTCAGTTCCAGCGGGGTAAGAGGGGTCTGGTCGCGGCACAACTTGTTGACCCGCCCGGTGCGGCTGATGCGCCTGGAGAAGGCCGTATCCGGAGAGAAGGTCGAGCTGAGCGAGGAACAGGTCAGGCTGCTGGAGCGCTTTGGGCTTTCGATAGCGCCACATCCAGACCAGGGGAGTGGGCGGACTGGCGGCCGTGGACACCTTCCCGAAGGGCGGCCTCACGGGGGTGGGCCGAGTCTGCCTCCAATCGGTCATCGACTGCCACAGCCGCTATGCCTTTGGTTGGCCCTAGACCTCCAATCTGCCAGTGACGGCAGTCAAAATGCTCAACACCGACGTCCTGCCCTTCTTCGAGAACCACGGGGCGATGGTCAAATCATCCTCAGCGACAACGGCCGGGAGTACCGCGGCCGGCCGGACAGACACCCTTATGAGCTCTTCCTGCAGCTGGAAGGCATCGAGCACAAGACCACCAGGATCGGTAAAGGCTTTGTTGAGAGGATCCACCGTACCCTCATGGACGAGCACTTCCGGATCAAGGGACGCCAGAAATGGGCTGAGTCGGTGGAGGAAATGCAGAAGGATCTGGACGCCTGCCTGGCCTTCTACAGCCAGCAACAGCCTCACCAGGGCCGGAGCCTGAAGGGTAGACCCCCTTCAGGCTTTCAAGGATGGACTGAAGGACTTGAGACTTAAATCTAAAGCAGAACCCGACCGGAAGGCCGCTTAGACAGCATCCCCGACTGGAGATCACGGTAAGGGGATTACCATCACCACACACTATGCTCAAAATCGGCTGTTTAGCCCTCAATGGGGTCTGGGAAGAGGAAACACCCGCCGCTTTCCACACGGAACGGAAGCTCGGTGCTGAATCCAGAGAATTTAAAGAGTCCCGGATGCCAAATCGGCTGATTGAGAACGGCTTCGCGGAGTAATTAAAGATGATCAGAGGGATTCGCTGGGGCTCAAGGAATTAACTTATATGAAGATAGCGATGATAGGGACGAGGGGGGTTCCCGCTAAATACGGCGGCTTTGAGACATGTGTGGAGGAAGTCGGAAGCAGGCTTGCGGCCAAGGGGCACCAGATAACGGTTTATTGCCGCAATGGTTATTACCAGGAACACCTTAAAAGCCACCGGGGCATGTTATTACGTTATCTACCTAATATTTCAAAGAAAACCCTGGACACACTGTCGCATACCTTCCTCTCGGTCCTGGACGCTGCGGTGAGGGACTTTGACATTCACATGGTCTTCAACGCGGCCAACTCGGCGGTGGTGGCGCCTTTGCGCCTCCTGGGGAAAAAGGTGATTATCAACACCGACGGGCTGGAATGGAAACGCAGCAAGTGGGGGTTAGCCGGGCGAAACTATTATAAAATATCGGAGAAACTGGCCTGCTTTGTTGCCAACCGCCTGGTGTCGGATTCAGACCGAATCCGTGATTATTACCTGGAAACCCATCGAACGGACAGCACCAGGATCGCGTACGGTGCGTATATTCAGGCGTGCGAGCGACCCGACCGGATTCTGGAAATGGGCCTCAAGCCTTCCGAATATTTTCTGCAAATCACGCGCTTCGAGCCGGAAAACAATCCACTTTTAACCATCAAAGCCTTCAAAAAGTTGAAGACAGGTAAAAAGTTGGTTCTGGTGGGCGGGAATCCATACGAGACTCCGTATCTGAAAAGTATTCTGGCGGAAGCCTGTGACGACGTAGTTCTTCCCGGATTCATTTACGATGAAGAACTTCTTCGGGAACTGTGGTGTTTCTGCTTCGCCTACATTCACGGTAACGAAGTGGGAGGCACGAATCCGGCCTTGCTTCAGACCATGGCCTCCGGTTGTTTCACCATCGCGATCGATGTGCCTTTCAACCGGGAGGTCCTCGACGATTGCGGCCTATTTTTCAGCAAGAATGACGACTCGTTGGCGTCAGGGATGACTTGGGCCCTTGAAAACAGCTCACGATTGGATCCTTATCGGCAGCGAGCCGTCGAACGAATTCGAACGGCCTATTCCTGGGAACAGGTGGCCGATCTGTACGAGGCGTTATTCCAGGACGTGATGCAGGGGCGCGTCAGCGGGCGCGTCGGAAAACCACTCCGGGCTGACCCGGCTGGGGGATAAGCAACGGCGGTTTATTCAGGACGACCAAGACTGGGGAGGGAGGCAATACCTCCCGCTGATCGGCGTACAAAAGTAATGATCCATTATCTCTTTGGGGAACTGGCTGATGCTTTTAATCCGAATCGCTTCCTTGATCTTCGAGCCCTTCGCGGGACTGCCGACCACGGCCTTGGTGACCATCCACGGCCGCCGATCCCGGGTGAAGTCCTTGGCTATGAAGTGCCCCCATTCCGTCGCTTGTCGCTCAAATCCGGTTTGACGTACCTTTTACAGGGCATGCCGGAACGCAATGAGGTCAGCTTTAAGACCTGGGCTGAAAAGGACATGCAATATATCGACAACTGGTCTTTGTGGCTGGATTTGAGGATTCTTTTTCGAACCTTCGAGGTGATCTTGGGTCGGCGCGGTTGCTGACCTTGTTTCGCGGCCTTGTTCACGAGGATGATATTGAAAAGCAACACCACGCCGAGGTAACAAGGATGACGCGTATCGTTTCCTATGTGGTTCAAGGCTTATCCGTCCGATTGGGCCTTGTTTCCTTCGCCGCCCTCTTCCTTCTGACCGCCTGCTCGGGCGGCCCGAGGCCGGTATCGTCACCAGCGGGTCTGTTCGGCAAGGACCAATCGGGATTCGGCCTGATGAACACCAGCTATCTGCTGGGACCAGGGGATACCGTCAGGCTCACCTTCTTTTTGGAGGCCAGTATCCAAAAGGAGGAATACAGGCTCCAGCCCGGCGATGTTCTGCTGCTGGAAATCCACCGCCACGAACAACTCAACCGCAACCTCGTCGTCCGTCCCGACGGACGGGTGACCATCCCTTTTGTGGGTGATATTATGGCCGCTGGCCGGACAAACCGAGAACTGGCCGCCGAGATCACCGTGGGATTGCAGAAGGTCTATACGTCGCCGGAGGTCACGGTCAGCGTGATCCGTTTCAATTCCTACTACCGTCAGATCCAGGAGGCCCTGAGCAACACCAGCGGCACGCGTCAGCAGATCGACCTGGCCGTGGAACTGGACGGCACGATGCACCCCCCCCTGTGTCCCCGACTCCAGGTGGCCGGCCGTTCTACGGACAGCGTGGAGGCTGAGATTCGCAGTTACTACTCGAAGCTTGGCGGTAACATGGGCGTCACCGTCCAGTTAATGGAAGCGAAATCCTACTTGGCCTATGTCCTGGGAGAGGTCAACCGGCCCGGAATCGTCGAGATGCGTTCGCCGATGACGGTCACCCAGATTCTGAGCGCGGCCGGAGGATATCGGGACACGGCGGGTCTGTCCTCAGTGGTCCTGGTGCGGCCGAACAACGAGTTCAAACCTGTGGCCCGCCTGCTCAATATTTCCAATGTCCTGTCCAAGGGAGACCTCAGGGAGGACGAGATCGTCCAGCGTTTCGACATTATCTACGTGCCCCCGTCCCTGATCGCCGAGCTGAACCAGGTGGTGCTCATGGGCATCCGGAACATGTTGCCGGTCCAGACCAGCGCCGGCTTCTCGTATATTTGGGGCAACCAGAAATATTTCCAGCCGTTCTAACCTAATCTCACGAGGAGGCTGCTCCTTGCGCGACATCTTGGACACCGTATTCAAGCGAAAAGCGGTAATACTGCTGATCATGCTCTGGTGCATCCTTCTGGTGTTGGCCGCCAATTACGTCATTACGCCAAGCTACCAGAGCGAAGCGCAGGTCCTGGTCCAGTTGGGACGCGAAGCCACGCTGCCCCCCACGGCGATCAATCAGCCCCTCTTGGTGGGGTTTGACCGGGACGAGCACATCAACTCCCACCTGCAGATCCTCCAGAGCCGGGCTTTGCTCGAACAGACCCTCAGCCAGTTCTCGCCGGCCGATTTCGAGGTGAGACCGACGTCGCCGACCTCCATCTTCCAACGGATACGCTCCGGGCTGAGGCAAGCGGTCACCACGGTGAAGGATCTGAGCGGAAGGCTTCTGACCAGGGCGGGGCTGCTCAATCCGCTCACCGAACAGCAGCGCCTTCTGCTTGCTATGCAACGTTCCCTGAAGGCGGAGCGAATCACGGGAACCCAGGTGATCAAGGTCACCTTCCGGTCGCCCAGTCCGGTGCTGGCCAATAAATTCCTGGACGTGTTCATGAAATTCTACCTGCAGAGCGCGGCCTCGGTGGCCAGCGGAACGCACGCCACCATGAACATGTTCATGCAGGAAGCGGCTCAGTTATCCGACCGCTTGCGCGCCGCGGAAAACAAGCTGGCCGATTACCGTCGCCAGTGGCAGATCTTCGGCCTCAACACGCAGAAGGATAAGATCACGGACGAGTTGGCCCAGACGGCCACTCACCTGCGCCAGACCGAGTTGGAACTCAATGCCGTCAAGAGGCTTCTTGGGGAAAGAAAGCAGCGGAAGCTCGATAGCGTGGAGACCAACATTCCCGAGGAACTCCGTAAAGACGAGGGTGTGATCGAACTCTTGAAGAACCTGGTGCGCTTGAAAGTCCGGTACAGCCAGGCCAAGGCCAACTACGCCGAGGATTCGCCGGACGTCCAGGTCCTGGCCAAGGAAATCGACAGCCTGCGCGCGAGGATCGCCACCGAGGTCGACGGCATTCTCATGGCGCGGCAGAGGGCGCTCGAAACCCGCAAACAGGACCTGCTAGACCAGCAGAAAGTTCTGATGGCGACCGCCCAGACGCTGGACCAGCGCGGCATCGAGATGGCCGGCCTGGAACGCCAGGTGGAGCTTTTGAAGAAAGCCTTCATCCAGTATTCGGAAAAAGAGGAAGTCTCCCGCATGGGTAAGGTCATGGGCGAAAAGCACATCACCGAACTGGCCGTGATCCAGCCGCCGACCATGCCGATCGAGCCGGTCAGTCCGCGCCGGATGATCAACCTGCTGCTCTCGGTTGTGGTCGGACTGCTGTTGGGCCTGATCTACGCCTTCGCCCGGGAGTACATGGCCGGAACGGTCAATCGAAGCGAGGACCTCTCCAAGCTGATCGGCAGCAGTACGATCGTGGACCTTCCGGAATGGCGCGCCTTGCTCGGGAACCATCGAAGCCTCGCCTCCTTCCGGGTGAGCAACACGGCGCTGATCGAGGGACTTGGCCCCGAATCCCATACGCCTCCGAATTCCAACAGGGAATCCCAGACCAACAGAGCGGCCGATCCCCGTCGCCGTACTTCCTGAGGTGGACCATGTTGATCAGGCCATTCGAGACCGGTTTTCAATTTCTCATGAACCAGTTGTTGAAGCACTCCGGGGATCAGGAACACCCTAGTTACTTATGGGCCGGGGCCGCTCCCAAATCGGGAGTCACTACCGTTCTGTCGAGCTTTGTCTCTTATCTGGCCGGTGATATGGGGCGTTCGGTGCTCCTGTGCGACGGCAACTTCCAGAACAGCGCGCTGACCAGGCACTGGGGCCTGGAGCAGGCGCCGGGCCTGGTGGATGTCATGGCCGGCAAGGCGAACCCGACGGAGGCGGTCCACGAGACGGACATCCCCGGACTTTTCGTGATGCCTCTGGGCGATCCCAAACTATTTCCCTCCGTCATCGGCGGTCGCTCCCTGCGCTCCGGGGAAATTTTGAATCTCCTGACGGAGCGTTTCGGCTTGGTGGTCCTGGATTCCGCGCCGCCAAGCGTCAGCCCGGAAGCCTGCTACCTGGCCTCCCAGGTCTCTGGTGTCCTGCTGGTGATCCAGGCCGAGAAAACGAGACGCGAAGTCGTCCAAAGCGTGAAGGATCGTTTGGAGAGCCTGGGCGCGAATATCGTGGGCGGCGTGCTAAACCGGCGGAAGTACCATATTCCGGCCTCGATTTACCGCCTCCTGGCTTGACCATGAGCGTCTACGCCCAGGGGCACGGCCCCGCCAAGGTGTCCGACGGCTCGGGAGCTTCGAGGCGATGGTACGACCCGTTCAGGACATACTACTACGAGGTCCTGAACTATGTCGTCAACGCCATCGTGGCGCGGGTTCCCTGCCACGCGTTTCGGCGATGGTTCCTGCGCACCTTTTACCATTGGCACATCGGAAACGGTTCGAGCCTCCACACCCGGTTCGTCGTCGAGGGGACACCGGGGCCTTGTCAAGTCTCCATCGGCGACCACACCGTCATCGGCTTGAGCGTTTATTTCGCGGGCGTGGGATACTGCGCCGACTTCTTGATCGGCGACAACGTGAACATCGCCATGGAGGTCTTGATGACCGCCGGCGGCCATGACATCGACCCGCATGGCAGGTTCGCGGTGACGACCCGCCCTTGCATCATCGAAGACCACGCCATTATCTTCGCCCGCGCGTCGATCATCATGGCCACGGTCGGCCGCGGAGCCGTGGTCCTGCCCGGGGCCGTGGTGGTCAAGGACGTCGAACCCTTCACCATCGTCGGCGGGGTGCCGGCGAAACCGGTTGGGCGTCGTGAGCCGGCCGAGGACCCCACCTATCGTTTGAAATGGGAGTGGCGCTTTCATTAGGAATTCGCGGATCGAGAGATGGCCCAAGACATGCTGAAAGGGATCGCTCCAGAGGCTTCCCCATGGCGAAGGCACGTTACGCCGTTGCTGGTCGGATTGCTCGGATGCATCCTGGTGATGGCCATATCCGGCGCCGGGACCAAAAATATCGCCGTGGCCTTGGTCTTGCTGACCGCGATGGTCGTTCTGCTCGCCCTGGGAAAGAACCCGCTTCTGCGGACCATCCTGCTCTGGGGACTGGGAATCTCACTGGTCCTCGGCCCGAATTTCTTCTTTCATATCGTGGCCGTCAAGATGACCCAGTTCGCCGGCGTAGGCGGATACGGAGTGGCCTTGACCGACCTGGCCACGATCTCCCTGGTCGCCCTGGTCGTGTTCCACCGGGATCCGAATCAACCCGTACGAATGGCGAGACCGTCCAGACACGTCCTGCTCGTCGCGGGCCTCTACCTGTTCTGGGTGCTCCTTTCCCTGAACAATGCCCAGGATATCTCCCTGGGCTTGGCCCAAACATTCTTCGAGTGCAAGTATGTCCTCCTTTTTCTGCTTCTGGGATACGCCGCGCTGCCCTCGAGAAAATCCGCCTCCGAGACCATTAATAACATCATGATTGGCATCGCCGCCGGAGTGTTGATCGAGGCGGTCGTGTCCGCGGCCGAATACGCGAGGCTCATCGGCGGAACCGTCAGCTTCATGGGCATAACCGTAGGCGGCTTCCTGGAGACCTTCCAGGGCGGTCTCGTTGAAAACCGGATCGGCGGGACGTTCCGGCACCCGAATTACCTGGCGGAAGCCCTGGTGTTGCTCTGGCCTTCCCTGCTGGCCGCGGCCATGACCGCCAAGTCGCGTCTGCGTCTGTACTTCGGTCTGGCCTTGCTCGCCGCTCTGGGAACGCTTCTCTTGACCCTCTCCCGCGGAGGCTGGGTGGGGGGGGCGGCCGCCGGACTTCTCTTCATCCTCTTGACCTTGCGCCAGAAGAACTGGCGGGAAATCCTGCGGCGTAACCGAAAGACAATTCTGGCCGTCGCCGCCATCGGCGCCATCCTGCTGGTCGTCTTCTCGGGTCCGGTGATTACCAAATTAACGCGTTCCGATCCCCGAAATATCAAGGCCCGCGCGGACCTGAATCGGCTGGCCGTGTACATGATCGACCTGCATCCCATGCTCGGCGTGGGCATTCTGAATTCGAACATCGCCAGCGAGGGGTCCCCCATCGACCATGTCTACCGCCGGGCCGCCGGTATGCCTCCGGTGATCCACAACGTTTACCTGCTGATCGCGGCCGAGATCGGCATCCCCGGCCTGGCGATCTTCCTCTGGCTGGTGGCTCTGGTCTTAATCACCGGCTGGCGCGCTTGTCCGCGGGCTCGGGACCCGGTGAAAGCCCAGTTCTTGTCCGGTCTGACCGCCGGTTTGTTCGGGTTTCTCGTGGCCGACTTTTTTGGCCCCGGTCTGCGCAAGATGGAACTGGCCTACCTGTTCTGGTGCCTGATGGGGCTGCTCACCTTTCTGGCCCATTCACCGGATCGGACGGAACCGTGACCCAGACCGCCTCCGGGGTTCGCTCCGCCCATCGTTTCATGAAGAGCGGGCTGAGTCTCATGGTCGCCAGATACGGCCAGCCCCTGCTCACGTTCGCCATTTTTTTCCTGGCCGCGCGCTTCCTTTCGCTGTCCGAGCTCGGCGAATACGTCCTGCTGATCAACCTCATGTTTATCCTCCAGGCCGCCTCGGTTCTGGGCCTGGGTTCGCTTCTGACCAGAGAGGTCAGCCGCGATCTGGACGGTTCCTCGAACTGGTTCGGGGCCATGATGTCCCTGGCCCTGCCGACGTCGCTACTGGCCTGGCTGGCGCTCTCCCTGGGAATCTTCGCTTTCTACACTTCCCACACAATGACCCTCGGCGCCGTGATCCTGGGCGCTGCTCTGCCCTTCTCCGTGGTCATCCAGTCCTCGGAATCGGTCTTCCTGGCGAACGGCAGGTCCTGGGCCCTATTTGTGCCGTCCCTGGTGGAATGTTCTTTTCGACTGGCCCTGAGCTCGTACCTCCTGATCGCCGGCCATGGCCTTCTGGCTCTGCTCTGGGCCTACACCGCCTCCAGGTTCATCGGCATGCTCGCCGCGGCCTTTTTTCTGAAAGCCGATGTCGGCCGGTTGCGTCTCTTGGGGAACCGGGCCCACACCCGCGTCCTGGTGTCCGGCCTCCCTACCTTCGGCTTGATGTTCGTGGCCGCGATCGTCTTTCTTCGGGTAGACGTCATCATCATCGCCAGCCAGTCGGGCGAAGAGGCCGCCGGCCTTTACGGCGCCGCCTTTCGTCTGGTCTCCCTGACGTTCCTGCTCCCCGAAAGCCTGGTGGCCGCCATGTTCCCGGTATTGTCCCGCAAGCTGTTCGAGGCGCGGGACGAAGCCGCTTCGCTGGTCCGATCGACTCTGCGTATTCTGTTGGCCTGCGAGACGCCGCTGGTCCTGATCGTGGCCGCCACCTCGTGGTTCATCCTCCCGCTCCTGTTCGGAAAGCACTTCGCCGCTTCCGGGCACTTGGCGGCGATCCTGAGCTTTGTCTTGTTGCCCCACACCGTCAACGGGCTGTTGGGCTTTCTCTTGCAGGCCGACCAGAAGGAAAGGACGGCCCTGGTCGTCGTCCTGGCGGGACTGGCCTTCCATATTCCGCTCATGTGGTTTTTCGTCTCCTGGAAAGGGATTGACGGAGGGGCCTGGGGCCTTCTGCTCAGCACATCCGTCATGGCGGCGACGCATTTCCTGGTGATCGGTCGAAGCATGTTCGCGCTTGATCTTTCCAAGGTTCTCCCGGGAGTCTTGTCGGCCGGGCTGGCGGGTGGAGCCTTGATGGCCGCCGTGCCCGGCGACTGGGTGCTCAGACGTCTGGTGCTGGCCCCGGCGCTGGCCACCGCCGTGCTTTTCGGCCTGAGAACCATCAGTCCGCGCTGGTTAGGACAGACCCTCAAGGCGCTCCGGACGGCGAGGGGATAGACTTGCGTTGGTTGATGGTCACTCCGGTCTTTCCGCTGCCCCTGGATACGGGCGCTAGCGTGCGGCTGTTCAACGTGATTTCCAGCCTGCAGGCCAGGGGGCACCAGATCGGCCTGGTCTCCATGATCTATCAGGATCAGATTCCCTTGGCCGAACAACTGGCGCCCAGGCTAGCCGATATGGTCCTGGTGCCGGTCAGGCGCCCCATGGAACCTCCTTTGGGCCGGAGGATGTCTCGGGGCGAGTTGATGCGGCGCGCCTCGGTCGTCCTGGGGCGCGTCGTCCGCGGCACCCCGCCGCCCGTGGCCCTGCTCTACCATCCGGCCATCGCCAAATCCCTCCAGCGTCTGGAGCCGAAATACGACGTGATCCTGGTCGAATTGTTCTTCATGGCCCAGAATATTTCCCCGGATCTTTTCCGCCGCGCGGCGGAAAAACTGGTTCTGGTCGAGCACGATGTGTCGTTTATTCCGAAACGCCGCCGCTTTGAAGTCTCCTCGGGCGCGAGGCGCTGGCGGACCTGGTTCGATTACCGCTTGTGGCGACGGATCGAAACCGCGACCTTGCGACGGTTCCACCGGGTCTTCGCCATGTCGGATCAGGACCGCGATATCATCCTGTCCGTCGCGCCCAAGCAGCGGACGATCGTCGTCCCCAACGGGGTGGATACCACCCGCTTCAGCTTTGATCCTCGTCCGGCGCCCGACAAGCCCAGGCTGCTCTTTCTGGGCGGCTTGCAGCACGGGCCGAACCTCGACGGACTCGATTTTTTCGTCCGGGACATCGCGCCCGAGGTGCTCCGAAGCTTCCCGGAACTGGATCTGACCATCGTCGGCCGGACCGACGGGGCCGAGGAACGGCTGACCGGCCTACCCTGCGGAGCGATGCTTCGTTTCGCGGGATTCGTGCCGGACCTGAAAGACGTTTTTCCCCAATACACGGCCATGATAGTGCCCTTGCGCATCGCCGGAGGCACCCGCTTGAAAATCCTGGAAGCCATGGCCGCCGGACTGCCGGTGGTCACGACCGCGATCGGCGCCGAGGGCCTGCCGGTAGAACACGGCAGGCATGTGATCATCGCCGAGACGGCCGAGGAGGTCACTGCCGCGCTGCGGTTTCTGACCGAGGATCGGGAGCAAAGGTTCCGGTTGGTCCGCGAGGCGAGAAAGCTAGTGGAGGCCCGTTTCACCTGGGACGCGATCGTAGCGACCATGGAAAAAGAGTTTACCGGCGAATGACCGCGATGGACGTCGGGAAAGCGGGGGCTTGTTTACCTGAAATAATTTCCCCGCTGGGCACCGGGGTGAACCGGAAGGATAGGGAACTACATTGAGCTTGGAAGAAAAAAGAACGTTGGCGTCCAAGATACCGATTCTCCTGGGTCGTGGAACGCCTGGGCAACGCCTGAGCAATTTTCGCAATCGCCTGGCGGCGCGCACGGGGAAGATCCAGAATTGTCCGCCGCCATGGATGATCCAGGTGGAAGTGACCAACCGGTGCAACCTGTCGTGCACCTTCTGTTCCCGGGCCGTGACGGACATGTCGCTCGGCGACCTGGATGAGGAACTCATCAAGAAGGTGGTGGAGCTCTCGGCGACCGCTCAGGAAACAGCGCTGTTCGGGTACGGGGAGCCGCTGATCTCCAAGGCGTTCTATCGCCTTCTGCCGCTCCTGCGTTCGGCCGCGATCGGTTTTTTCACCAACGGCCTTTTGCTGACGCCCAAACTCCTGACCAAGGTGGCGGGCCTGGCCCAGCGTCCCCTCAAGTACATCGTCTTTTCCATAGATGGCGCCAGTCCGGCGGTATACGAATCCATCCGGGCCGGCTCGGACTTCAAACGCGTCTGGAAAAACCTCGAAGACGCGGTGGCGACCCGGGAACGCGCCGGCTGGAAGGGACCGGAATTCAATATAGAATTCGTGGCCATGGCCGTCAATATCCGGGAATTGCCGGACTTGGTTCGCCTGGCCGATGAGGCGGGAGTGGACCACCTGAAAGTATCCCACTTGGTCGTCTGGGATGAGAGCCTTCGCGACCAGAGCCTCTTCTATCATCAGGATCTGCTGCGCCAAGTTTTTCCCGAGGCCGCCGCGGCCGCGGAAGGGCGGCGCTTGAAGCTGGACTTGCCCAAATTTCTCGGACTGCCCCGCCCCAAGGAGGCACCGATTCCACCTTGTCGATATCCCTGGCATTACGTGATGATTTCCTACGAGGGTGACGTGCGGGCCTGCTGTTTCGCGCCGCAATTCACCTTCGGGAACCTCAGGCGGAACAGTTTTCGGGAAATATGGGACAACGCCTCCTACCGTCGTTTGCGCGCCACGCTCAATGGTCCGGACTGTCCGCCTCCCTGTGCGCGTTGCGAGGAGCGTTACCGGCTCGCACCGTCCCCGGACGACGAGGCCACCTACATCAAACTCAAACCGCGAGACAAGTAGCGGGGGCCTTATGCGGACTGACGTCGGCTTCCGCCAGGTCCTGGCCCTCGGTCTGACATGGCTGTTGCTCGCCGCGGCTGCCTCCCTCCACGCCCAGGAGATCAGCCCCGGCCCGGAACAGGATCGATTGAGCCCGACGCGCTTGGACGACGAGCGGGACATGCCGGATTGGGTCCACCAGAAGGACTACCCGATCTGGGGCCCCGAGGAGACAGACCTGACCGCCCGGGTGATCCAGGCCTTTCCCCAGAATGGTGCCATGTTCTCGCAAGAATGCGCCATAACGCTCGGCTGGCGGGGATTGGTGGCCGATTTCTTCAGCGTCGAGAAGTACATCGTCATCATCTCCAACGAGGAAGGTTACAGCCAGCGGGTGGATACCGGAGACTGGCGCCCGGACCGACCCACCTATATCCTGTTCTTTCCGCCGGCGCCCGGCCGCTATCTTTGGCGCGTCGAGGCCTATATAGACAACGGCGCGCTTACCAGCAGCCATAGCCGCTATTTCACGGTGATGCCGGAGGAAGAACCCTGGTGATCCCCGTCCCCGGCATTTCGGTGATCGTGGTGAATTACAACACGGCGGAACTCACCGGCCTCTGCCTCGAGTCGCTCCGACGCTGCTGCGCCTCCACGTCGCACGAGGTGATCGTGGTGGACAACGCCTCGTCCGACGGGAGCGTTGAATCGCTGGCCTCGCGGTTTCCCGACGTGCGATTCATCGAGAACCGGGAAAACGTGGGCTTCGGTCCGGCCAATAACCAGGCGGCCGAGATCTCAAGAGGGGAATATCTCTTCTTTCTCAACTCCGACACGGAACTTCTGGAAGACTCGCTGGCCGTTCTCAGGGCATACCTGGCCCGTCGCCCCCGGGTAGGCGCCGTCGGCTGCCGGCTCGTCTCGCCCGATGGGGCCCAACAGGCCTCGGCGGCCAATTTCCCCGATCTGGCCCGCATTATCGCCGGCCGGGAAGTGGTGGCCGGGGCGCTACGCCGTTATTGGCCCGCCCTGGCAGATCGCCTGACGTTCTTTCTGCCGCCCGAGGACCTCCGCGCCGCGCGACGCGTCGGTTGGTGCGTGGGCGCGGCCCTGGCCGTGAAAAAAGAGGCCTTCGAGTCGGTCGGCGGATTCGATCCGCGCATTTTTCTGTACGCCGAGGAGATGGATTTGTCCCTGGCCATGACCCGAGCGGGATGGGAGATTCATTTCACACCCGAGACGACCATCGTCCACGCGGAGGCCGCCAGTTCGGGCCGCGTCCTGAACCCGGTGCGACTGGCCCGTATCGCTGCCGGACACCGTTACGTGTATCTCAAACACCACGGCCGATGGGGGTTGGTTTATTGTCTCGCGGAAGCGGGCTCTTCCCTGGCCAAGGCCCTCCTCTGGTCCACCTTCAGTCTGACCGTCCGTGGGGATCGCCGCCGACGATTTTGGGATAAGGCCCTCTGGCACTGGTTGTACCTCAGGCATTATGTGGCCATCTCTTATTGACGAGACCGGCGGCCGAGATAAAACGAGGCAGTCGAGGCCATGAAAGGAGAGGCGTTATGCGGGGAGGCGGTGTAACCGAAAGTTCGGCTTCGGTGATTTTAAGACGCTCGAAGCAGGCTCGACCGGGAAGTCGCTCGCTTCGGCTTCCCCTGACTTTTGTGGCGGCTTTTTTCATCGTCGGAATTACGGCGATCGGGCCGATCTCCGGAGGAACGTGGGCGGCGGATCCCCTCAAGACGGAAGTTCGGGTGAACACATCCAGGATCGTCGGCGGTTTCTCGCCCCACCTGTTTGGAGCCAATCTGCAATGGACCACCTGCGGCGACGGATTGCTGAGCGACCAGACCGGCGGCACGGCCTTGGACCCCAGTCATCCGGAACGTATATTCCGGAACGAGGCCTTGCAGGCCTTGGCCAGACTGCCAATCGGTTTGATTCGTTTCCCCGGCGGCCTGCTTTCCAGCCTGTACGTCTGGCGGGCCGGCGTCGGTCCCCAATCCGCGCGCGGAGAGGGCCTGAATTATTCGGGCGGCCGCGAGACCATGCGTTTCGGAACCGATGAATTTCTCGGCCTGTTAAGGGTTCTGAAAACCCAGGGCATGATCACCTTCAGCCCCAAACAGCCCGCCGCGGAAGCGGTGGCCTGGTACGAACATATCAAACAAGCGGGCGGCGGCGTGGAATACTGGGAATTCGGCAACGAAACGTTTCTGCCCGCGGACCCCTCCCACATGCCGGTGGCTGAATATACGTCCAAGTTCAAGGAATTTCAGCAAGCACTTAAGGCCGCCGGCGCCAAGGTCAAGACCGGCGCCTTACTGGAAGGCAGCTTGATCAACACGGTCTGGGGGAAGGTGGTCGTTCCCGAGTTGGGCAAGTGGAATGAGACGGTGTTGCGCGATACCGCCGGCGCCGCCGATTTTTACACGGCCCATCTTTACTCCCCGTTCGATTCCGGACCGGACGCCACAGGCACGCTCAAGATCCTCGCTGCGGCGCCCGCGGCCATGGAAGCCAATCTCCGGAAACTCAAGGATCTGATCGCCCGACAGGCTCCGAAGGCTGAGTTGTGGATCACCGAGTACAACCTGGGCATGAAGACGCCCCTGGAAGCCTGGAAATACGGAACCAGTCTGGCCCAGGCCGGCTACATCGCTTCCATGCTGATGGTCTACGCCCGCAACAACGTGACTGGCGCCAACTACTGGTCGCTGGTCGGAAACCACAATTTCGGCCTGATTCAGACCGCCGCGAGCGGCAAGGAACGGCCGTCGGCCTTGCTCTTCAAGATGTTGGAACCTTTGAAGGGCGCCCGGGCGATCTTCACCGCGGTCAAGGCCCCGGAGTTCGATTACCAAACCGTAGGGAACGTGGGCTCGAGGCTGAAACCGAAACTGTTGGACGCGCAGGCCTTCCTCAGCGAGGGCGTCATGTGGGTCGTCCTGATCAATCACTCGATGGACAGTCCCCTGCAAGTCCAGTTGTTCCTGCCCACGGGATACGCTCCCGATTCCTCCGGCGACGGTCGCGTCATGCTGGAAGGCCCAAATCCGCTGGCCGCCAACGAGACCGAGACGCAAGTCGCCCTGAAGCAGAGCCCGGCCAACTCGGCTCCCGTAGTTCTGCCGCCGGCGGGCATCTGCCTGGTGCGGGCCGTGACGGCCAAGAAATAACCTCCGGTGCCTAGCGGAGCGTAGATCTTGAACCTGCCGGCGCTGATTGTTCTGGTCCTGGGGATGACCGTCCAGGCGGCCCTGACCGCCTGGCTTGTCTGGTTGCTGGTCCTGGCCGGAAGCTCCATCCGAGCGCGCCGGAAACCGCCGGGGCCCGTCGTGGAGCGCTTCCGGCGCCTGGCGGTGATCATACCGGCCCACAACGAGGAAAAGCTGATCGGCGCCACCATAGCCTCCATTCGTGAATCGGGGTATCCGCTCGAGTTCTTGGACATCCTCGTAGTGGCGGATAATTGTCGAGACCGGACGGCGGCCATCGCTGAGGCCGCGGGCGCCCTGACGGTCGTCCGGGAGGATGAGCTGCTTCGCGGCAAGGGCTATGCCCTCCAGGCCGGCATCGAGGCGGTGAAGAAGCTCGATCCGCCGTTCGAGGCCCTGGTCCTCTTTGACGCGGATACCTTGGTGGTCCCGGGATACCTGCAACGCCTGAACACCGACCTGGACAGGGGCCGTCGCGTCGTTCAAGGCCGCTACAGCGTGGCCGAACCGGACAGAACGTGGTTCACCCGGCTGACCCATCTGGGGTTCGTGCTGCGGAATTATTACCAATATCCCGGGCTGGTGCCTCTCGGTCTGGCCATGCCCCTGCGCGGATCCGGCATTTGCTTCGGGCGCGAAGTGGTGGAGCGGTTTGGCTGGAAAAGCACCTCACTGACCGAGGACCTGGATTTTTCCATCACCCTGATCGAGGCGGGATATCAACCGTATTTTGAATTTCACGCCGAAAACAGACAGTATATGCCGCCCGATCCGGCCTCGGCCCGGGTTCAGAGGACCAGGTGGTCGGCGGGGGAAGCCCAGGCCGCGACCGGGCGGTTGTTTGGGCTGATCGGGAGATCCGTCAAGCGGGGCGAGGGACGCGCTTTGTTGCAGTATTTGTTCATGGCCATGCCCCCCCTGTCCCTGCTGCTGGTCCTCAGCGTCGGTCTGGCTCTCCTGTTCTCGTTTTTCATCGTTTGGGGCCCGGCTTGGACCGGCTGGCCGTTCGTTATCGCGGCGGCCACAACAGCGGGCTATGGAGTGTATTTTCTGCTCGGCCTGACCGTGACCGGACTGTCGGCGGCCTATCTGCAGGCCGTGGCGCTGATCCCGGTCTACGCTCTCTGGAGGGCGACTGTCCATCTGATCGTGGCCCTGCCGGGACGAATTCGTAAAATGACTTGGCGAAATACGGAAAGAGTATGAACACGGGCGAGGGCGCTTGCCAGCGAATCTTAGACGTAATTTGCGGAGGAGCGGAATTGTGATCGACTTGAAGAAGATGCTGTTGAAGACCTCCCCGTTCCTGGACTTGGCGCTCTGTCCCTTGACCCTGGTCGGCGGAGCGTGGTTGAAGTTCCTCCGGCACGCCATGAAGACCGAGGCCGCCCCGGCGCCGCTGGCGCGGATGATCTTTCGGCGACTTGGCGTCTTCCCAATCATCGACAACTTCGACGAGCCGCTCTTTGCTTCCTGGAACCTGTCCTCCTTGGAAAATGAACGTTCACTGACTGGGATCGACTTCAACGTGGATGAGCAACTGGAGTGGCTGAACCGATTCGTTTATGAGCAAGAGCTGCGTGCCTTTCCCCTGGACGCCCCCCCGGGAGCGCCTATATTCCATTATCGCAACGGTTTCTTCGAGGCCGGCGACGCGGAATATCTTTACAGTCTACTGCGCACCATCAAGCCCAGGAAGATGGTCGAGATCGGCAGCGGATACTCGACCTTGATGGCTGCCCAGGCCTTGGAGGCCAATCGGCGGGAAGACCCTTCCCGGCCATGCGAGCACGTGGCCATCGAGCCGTACGCCAATCCATGGCTCGAGAAACTGGACGTGGCCCTGATCCGGGAGCGCGTCGAACTGGTAGCGCCGGAATTGATCTTGGACCTTTCGGCGGGAGACGTGCTTTTTATCGATACGTCCCATATCATCCGTCCGCAAGGGGACGTTCTTTTTCTGTTCCTGGAAATTCTGCCACGAGTCCCGGAAGGTGTTTTCGTTCATGTGCATGATATTTTCACGCCGTGGGATTATCCCACGGATTGGCTGGTCACCCGAAATCGCTTCTATAATGAACAATACCTATTGGAAGCCTTTTTATCATTAAATCCTGAATTCCGTATCATTGGAGCGCTGCATTTCCTTAAACGCAAATATCCGAAACAACTTTTTGCGCGTTGTCCGATTCTGGCTTCCGAGACGGAACGGCGACCCGGATCCCTCTGGATGCGACGCACCGGAAAATGACGACAGGACATCCAAAGATGAATGTAATAATCAAGCTCGACAAGGGATTGGGCCAAAGTATTACCCGGGGATAATCTGCATTGGATAGTAGGTGAATTGTGGCAAGGGATCGGATGGTCGACTTGGACATCGGCCGCGGCTTGATGATGGTGATTCTGGCTTTTCGGCATGCGGTCAGCCGGGAATTTCCCACGGGTAATGATTGGTACGTTTTTTTATACATGCTTCTCAATTGGTTTCAGATGCCGGCCTTCATGTTCATCTCCGGTATCGTGATGGGTTATACGTTCCGCCGACCAAATACGATCAGAGAATATGCTCAGTATGTATGGAAGCGATTCTTTCGCCTTATTCCGGCATACGTTCTTTTTGCCTCGCTTATCTTCATGGGAAAATACTTATTTCAACAGGTCACCGTGGTGGAGAATCCGATCCAGGGATTCTCCGATTACCTGACGATCTTCCTGGCGCCCAAAAGCAGTGTTTTCGCCTCGTACCTTTGGTTCCTCTACGTCTTGTTCGCCTTCTATCTACTGGTTTCGTTCTTTCTGACCGTTTTCCGAGCCAAGATTTATTGGCTGGTAATTCTGGCGCTGGTTTTGAATCTCATGACCTTGCCGGAATTTCTGGCCCTGACCGAGATCGGAACCTACCTGATCTATTTCGTCCTCGGCTTTTGGGTGGTATCGCGCTATTCGACGTATCTGGGAATAATCGATCAATATAACTGGTTGTTCGGTATTGCTTTCGTGGCCATGTGCGTCATCGCAGTATATGTGGAATTACCTGAACTTGTGATTGCCTTGGTGGCCATTCCCGCCGTTCACGCCTTCTGTCGAATTCCAATAGTACTCCATTCCAGATTCCTAAAGCTCATCGGCGATTATATGTATCCCGTCTACCTGATGAATACGATTCCCATCAATGTGATTCGCATAGTTATCCTTATGTTTATTTCCTGGAATGGGGTAAATTTCATATTTATTCTACCGATTCTGATGCTTTCCGGGCTCCTGATCCCAATAATTGTTCAGAAATATATCATATCCAGGACACCGATCCTGAACAAGATTATATATTGACCAACAATCTTAAAATGCAGGATTTGGTGGAAACTCCCCGCAGTAAGCCGAGGGGAGTAATCGACAAGTAATCAGACAAACAAGGCCGAGAATTTCAGGACCATACAAGATCAGGCTGGGCAGGGCGAGCAAGGGGGGTATTCAACCGGGGTAGTCAAACATCGTCGTCGAGCAGGGCCCGGGCGGTCTGCCCGGGCCCTTTGGTTCTGAGGAGGGGTGTGTCACTTTTGTGTCTTGATTTGTCCGGATCTGCCCAGAAATGGCCCTCCCTGGACTTATCTCGAAGCATGGTCTATGGGGATCTAAGTTGTTGATTATTCTGGTGCCGGGGACGGGATTCGGACCCGTACGGGGCAAGGCCCCAAGGGATTTTAAGTCCCTTGTGTCTACCAGTTCCACCACCCCGGCCCGGGGATACCTCTATTTACCAAGCCCGGAATCCGCTGTAAAGCCGCTCGGGCAAGGCCAAGCCTTTCTCAGCCGCCAGGATCAGATCCACTCCCTGGCCAGACTCGAGGCGGCCAAAGAATGGCTGCGCTCTGATGAGCTGGATTTGCGGGCGGGCTGAGCACCGGGCGGTTTCGATTGGCCTGGTCTCTGGCTATTGTCCAATAGATTTCTAATAGTTTCGGCCAGTTCTCTGGCCCCCACGGGCTTGAGGCAAAAGGCCTTGATACCAATGCTCTGGGCTTGTTCCGCGGAGATGGTTTCGCTGAATCCGGAGCAGAGGATGATGGGGAGACCGGGTCTGGTTTTGAGGATTTCCCTGGCCAGTTCCATGCCGGTGAGGTGGGGCATGGTCTGGTCGGTGATGACCAGGTCGTAGAGATCGGGCTGGTAGCGGA